>Ga0233414_10000001_pt1 | contig 492776 bp, 657 predicted proteins | sample Na_anoxic_10_MG_FD_189020 | JGI IMG/M metagenome (GOLD analysis project Ga0233414, IMG submission 189020) | Seawater microbial communities from Saanich Inlet, British Columbia, Canada - Na_anoxic_10_MG | ecosystem: Environmental > Aquatic > Marine > Inlet | place: Canada: British Columbia... | reverse complement strand
ACACTGCAAAAGCTAACACAGTAGTATATAATTATGCTGACGGTGGAATGCCTGGCCCATTAGGTTGGAGAAATAACCTCAGACCTAATATGAGGCTTGGGTTTGGTGGCGGTGGTGGTTCACTACCAATTGAATTATTATCCTTTGGTGTTGAGTCTAACGATGCAAATGATGTGGTGGTTGAATGGACTACAGCATCACAGAGCAACAATGACTACTTTACAGTTCAACGAAGTGTTGATGGATATGAGTGGGAGGAAGTAACTAAAATCACTGGTTGTGGTAACTGTAATAGTCAGATAGATTACACATATTTAGACAGGAATCCATATACTGGCGTTTCATATTATAGATTGATGCAAACAGATTATGATGGAGTATTTGAAATATTTGCACCACAGTCCGTTACTATCGCAAACAATCAAACAATAGGATTACATATTATACCTAATCCTGCAATAGATAACATCCAATTAGAGTTAGTATATCCAGATCCATTACATCGAGACTATAATCATGATGTACGAATATACAATTCTGATGGAGTAGAAGTTTATAAGAAGTTTTATATGGGTGAGTTAGAGGATTTTAACATTGATATTAAGAAACTTAAAACTGGATATTATATCATAAACACTAAAGGCGATCGAGTTAAAGGTACTGGAAAGTTTATAAAAGAATAGGACGGTATATAATAACTTTATAAAGTTTTGATTATATTTGATTGTTTTAAAATTTCACTTATATCTTTTTGATTATACCAAATATATTCACTATTGGGATAACTAACACCGAAAAAGGGACCAGTACCTTCCTTATCCGTTCTTTTATATAATGGTAGGTTTTTCCCACTTTGTAATATCACTCCTTCTTTATCTTTGTGAATAAATCTAATACCTATCCTCGGTCTCAATACTTCTATATTCATCATTATATTTCTTTTACTATATGAAAAGCCAACCCACAATATCCAGATTAGTATCATTATCAATTTTTTCTTCTTTAAACTTCAAGAAGCTTTCTTTGTTTGCAAATTGAGCAACTGATTGGTTACCATTAGTTTTATTTTTAAAGTGAATATAACCCACCATGCTATTCTTTTTAAGTTCTTCTACGTTTGGTATTTTTACTATCATCATATATTATTTTTATTTCGGAGAATTAATAGATTTTCCATTCTCATTCGAAGTTCTATAATCTTATACTCATCTGTCTCAGATTCTATCATTTCTTCTACTATATCGATAGAAGAATCTATCATCATTGATGATAATGCTTCATCTACTTCTTCATCTGTTAGTTGTTTCATATTATTATATATTACTTAGTTCTGAAAGATGTTAAATTACATTTCTCCTTTAAGTGTTTCTAATTGGTTACTGACCTCAGTAAGTCTTAGATTTGAATCTTCGAATATACCATCAAAGTGTTCTTCTGATACTAAGGTTTGGTTCTTATCAACTCCAGTAGTGATAGTTTCGATGTTATATTCTATTTCAGATAAGTTAGTCCATATCTTGTTTAGTGACTCTCCTAAATTTTCACCAATACTCGATATTTTATTTTCAACATCACTGAGGTCTAATATAGATACTTCATTTGATTGTTTAAGTTTCGACATACTTATACCCGATGTTATCATATACCTACCAAGTGATTTAGCGCTCGTGTTAGGTAAACTAGAATTCAATACATAAATATAAACTTTATAAGCTTGTTTAAGAGCTATTATATAATAATCACATAATTGATCTTCTTCCAACGTTCTATGATCAATTCCATTTTGACTAACTAATTTAATATTTCCTTTATCAGCACCATAATCAACAAATTTGATTTGATATGTATCTAGTCCATTTTCACCAATGACATCAGCTTTCTTATTATCATCAGGTACCGTACCATTAAGAAGACCTCCTATAAAAGACTCAAATAAGAACCCAGCACTTGTAGCATTAAAATGATCTTTCATCTCTTGTAAGTATTTCAATAGCATGATAGCTGATATCTTTTGTTGTATTACTTGTGTAGCATTTGAATTATTATATCCGCGGATGCCTAATGGGTTATTTAGTTTATTTAACTTTTCTCTTAACCCAGTCAGCCCTGTTCTATTACTAAGTGGTTTAGAGAACCTTTTAATCTTTTTGATAACCTCCATATCAATCTTAACATTGACCCAACCACTCGCCTCAGTATCGATTATATTAGAATATTCTGGTATAGATGGTGTCGGATCAGTTTCATCCTCCCAGTCTTTGTTTCTTACCCATGGATTACCCAATTCATCAGTAACCACTTCTCCATCAAAGTTTCTCAATTGGTGATTTCCATTAAAATCAAATCCAACTAAAAATCCATTCTTGTCGATACCACCAATATATTCATGTTCTCTATTTCTTCTTAATTTATCAGTGTTATAATTCCAGTCCTTATCAATAATTATCTCAATTAAGTTACCACCTCTTCTGATATTTACTATATGTCCTTTCTTCTTAACTAATCTACCATCATTACCAATTATCTTATCAAGAACTTTTATACTTGTTCCTAATTCCTTTTTTTCGTTAAATCTTTTTAGGTGTTTCATTGACATATATATTAAAAATAAATACTAGATTTGATATACACAATTTGGCGAAATCATCAGAAATACAAAAAGGCCCTGAGTAAAACTCAGAACCTTTTTAATTGATTTTTCTAATTGATTTTTAATTAATCAACTAACCCAACATCAACAGCAGTCTTGCCTTTACGACCCTCACCTTCTGTGTATGTTACCTTATCAGATTCTCTTATCTCCACACCTTCTAATAGTCCTGTTATGTGTACGAAGATATCTTCGCCTGTTTCATCATTATTAATGAATCCGAATCCTTTCGAATCATTGAAAAATTTTACTGTTCCTTGCATTATTTATTTATTTATTTTATTCTTTACTCAAAATGAGCTTGTTATTTACATTATACGTTGTTATTATAATTAGTTTAATAATTTATCATTTTTTTACGATACACAATTATAAAATTATAAATAAGTTTTTAATATATACTTTATGAATCATATAAAATCATATAAAATATTTGAATCCGAGTTGGGTTATGTTAGTAAACCAATCGATATAAAGTTCGATATAAAGACTGCTAAATTTGATTATAATAGAAATACAAAATATAGACATGGTATTGATAGGGTTATTAATGATGATGAAATAATTGAAATTGTCGAAAAGGGTATGGAAAAATTAACCATTGATTTGATGAATGATAATTTGGATATTGGTGATAGATTCGTGTTGAAAGGTGAGGGTTTTGATGGTGATATGTTAAATTTAGTTTGTCAGTTAAATCCTGGTGAGAATTTTTTCACATTGATGATCATAACTGCTATGCGTAAAGAGGATTTCACAGGACATAGAAATCAATATATCTTGAATGTAGATACACAACAACATCATTACGAATAATGAGATATTTAAATAAATATAATATCTATAAAGGTGATTTCTTGTTAGAAAGTTTGAATGAGTCTATTGATGTAGGTTCTTTTACATCTAAAATAAAAAATTATCTAAGTAATTTGAATAAGAATCAAATAAAAGAATACTATAAAAAATTCATTGAAAAGGTATCAAAACTACCAAAAACAACAAAAAAGGCTATTTTAATAGGAGTTATACCAATATTTGCGTTAAATCTTAGTTCTGCTGACTTAGAACAATCAAGTGATCCAGTTGTTATAGAGGTTGTTAGTGAAGTAGAAACTTTAGAAGTGCAAGAACCAGTAGAAGAAATTGTAGAAGATAATTTCAAAAAAGGTTATGATTTTGTTTTAACACAAAACGGGTGGGATTCTATACGAGATGAAGAGAAATTAAGATTATATCCGTATGATATAGGTGATGGTAAAATAACAGTTGGATGGGGACATGCCGAAGATATCACTACATCTAAATATAAGATAGGTAATAAGATAAGTAAAGAGGAAGCTCAGAAATTATTAAAAGATGATTTGACATTAGCTGCTGATGCTGTTAGGCAAGTTTTCGTGGAGTGGAAAGAGAAGGATATAGATGTTGAAATAACACAAGATATGTTTGATGCTTTAGTTTCAATAACATTTAACATTGGTGTTGGTGGTATGAGAAATTCGGACTTTATACAAGACTTAAAGAAAGGAGATTATAAAGCTTGTGCTAATAGTATGAGAATACATAAGAGTAATCTATTTGAGAAGTTCCCTGGGTTAGAAACAAGACGAGGTAGAGAAGCTGATATTTACTTGAAAAATTATTAAATAAAAAAATAAATAATATCATGAAGACGGAAGAAGAATTATCAAAAGAAAGTCAACCACAATATTTCACTTGGTTGTGGAGGAATAAAAAAACAGAGATATTACTTACCTTTGTTGGTATTGTATCATGTATTTTAACTACACCGATAATACTAGATCCTATGAACGAAAACCCAATTATTGTAATGATTTTAGCTTTTATTGCAATATATGGATTTACTGTTGGTATGGCATTACAACCATACACAATATATAAAAAATTAGTTAAGATGAATTATTGGTCACGTAATTCTCCTTATTAGAAATAATATATAGAAAGTATGAAATACTTAAAGACATTTGAAAATTATGGAATAGTAGAATCTGTTTCTTTCAATAGAAAGGATAAGGCTAGAATACTAACATTAAATGATAGAGCTACTGATGAGGATCACTTAATTAGACTAGCTGTTAATATGGCGAACGCTATTGGTAGAAATGTTGAAAAAGGAAGTGAGAACGAATATATCTCTGGTAAGAAAGCCTTTCAAAGAGGATTAGCAGCAGAAGATGAGAACTTCCACGAGGTAGCTCAGATATTTTTTGATAGAGCAAAAGAATTGGGATTCGAAGAATAATCATATAAATCTATACTTTTGAGAATTATAATTTTTCTCGAATTGTTCTTGTGATAATTCCACACCCCCATGAATTGTCATTCCTAAAGTCTTTCCATTTAGAAAGTTTCCGACAGCAGACCTATCACACCCAATATTGAATCCATTTGTAACGCTACTAGTCAATGTAGTTATAGTTATAGTATCTTCTAATACACCATTAATGTATAATTTAGCGTTTCCATTTTCAACCGCTGAACATCCTATGTGATACCACGTATTTATTACAGGCGTAGTTGTAGCCGTCAAATTATCATTCACCGAAGCGTTTATTACAGTCGCTCTTAGTAAGTTTGGATTACCCGCATTAATCCTGATTAAAAAGTTTCTATTGTTAGCATTATCATTATATTCAGACCGATACTCGCCTAAAAATGCGTTTATATAGATCCATTGCTCAAAACTAAAGGTAGATCCTATATCAGCAACAGGTAGAATCGGAAAACTTACATATTCGTCCGTGCCATCCATATCCAAAACCCCATCGGTTATGGTTAAACCATTTCGAAGCTCTCCTATCATTGTTGGATCTACTATATTCTTTATCAGATTACTTCCCCACTTATTAGTAAGTTGATTCGACTTCGTAATTATTTGACTTGACGTGTACACACCTTCTGCTACGAACATTTCCCCGTAAAATATATTGCCTGATCCCGTTAATGTCGATTGACCGTGACCTAAATAAGTAGCGCCTAAAGTCGCTAAAATAGCAGTTGCAGATGCGTTTATTGGTTTAGTTCCATAAGACACACCATCAACAAATAATTCCATTAACTTATTTGATATTGATATTTTCAATGCGTAAATGTGTAAACTATCTATACTTTGGTCGGGTATTGTCCAAGTCGAAACTTCTTGCGTAGCCGTTCCTTGCCATTTATTAACACTCCTAAAAGTTGTTGATGTCGTGTGATTAATTGTTATTCCGTTAACTAATGGATTGATTGAAGTTGGCATTGAAAATATATTTCCATTGCTATAATCGAATGTGGAATACATTATAAGTAACTCCAAAATACCATCTGCACTATATGAAGATGTTTGCACACCATTAGATGAGGTAACATCGTACCCGACACTTAAATTTCGATTGCTATAGTTCTCGTAAAATATAAACTCTTCGCCTACTGCCGAGGTTCCCGTATAGCCATTTCCACTTTGGTCGGGAACTACCAATATATTATCGAGATTATTTAATCCCGTTATCTTAGAAAAATCCCAATGGAGTTTAATATTTGAATCAACTACATCTGGATAATTGGTTACCACAGATAGTTTATTACCCGTATCAGATTGAAACGTTCCTGAACTTGTTATTGCTGATTTAAATCCTCCTGTGCTCATAAGTATCTATGTTTTTGTACTTCGTAATTATATAGTATCTGTTCGGGAGTTAATACTGCACTATGTATAGTTGTTAGACCGAGAGTTCCTTGAAGTGTATATTGATTAAAGGCATTTAGTTGCAACCTACCTAATACCCATATATTATTTACTAAATCCGTACCGTACTGCGTTATGGGATTAATTGAATCGCTAACATCAGCAACCTTAACCCCATTAATAAACATTTCAGCATCCAATACATCTGAGGGTGCAGTATAAACTATGTTCATCCAATCTCCTTGATTATAAGGAACTGTTGCGGGAATAGACCCATTACCCGAACCACCTTTTATTAACTGATTAAGGCAATTAACCGACACTTCATTTGATGCTGCTTGTCCACTATTTCGACCCATACTTATTACCACAGCACCGCTTGAGCGACTTATGATATATGAACTAAAGATATTTCTTTCTTCTTGAACCCAAGTGGAAAGTGTATAAGGTCTATCTGCTGCTCCTAAAGTTATTTGTGCTAATGGACTACTCGCTACATTCACTTGGTCATCGACACCATCAAAAACTATACCTTTGTCAGAGAATGTTGTACCATTTTCTAAAAGGAGTTCTCTATGCTCAACAACATCTCTTATAGTAGTAGCGTCTTTACGCATAATTAAATTAGCACCATCAAAAGAGTACCTTAGATTGTCCTTTACTATTGATTTACGTGCGAAGTGTCCCATCTTATCCTTCTATAAGCCCTATTGGTAATGTCCATTCTACCGTTGCCATTACTGCTAATATCTCTTCGTGAGTGTATGTAGGTATGGTTGGTGTAATTACTGATACACTACTTGGTATATCTCCCTCCCATTTTAATACAAATTCTGTTTCATCAATATTCTTACGAACTGTATCAGCAGATGTCTGTTGGACTTGTGAATAATCTACGTTATTTAATTCAGCTATCGGTGCTATTGCGTATGTCTTATTATTGTGTGCCATAACTTTCTTTAATTTATATATCTTGATTTTTGTGCTTCGTAATTATCTAGTGCTTCTGCTTGGGTTAATTCTTTGTTGTAGATAACTAACTTTTTAAGACTTCCTTCTAAATAATTTGCAGACTCGTTAAATCTTCTACCGATTACAAATCTAGCATTTGCACCAATCGCTATTGGAGAAGCACTTAAAGTATCATAGAATGTGACTAAAGTATCTTCAACGCCATCAGTATAAATGTGTATGCCCGAAACTAAACTACTACCATCATAAGTAACTACGTGGTGGTGTATTCCATCGTTATACGTGTTTGTTGTTCTTACTGCAACCCCATTAGTAGTCGGTGTATTAACTAAACTGAAACCTAAAGCACCTAAAGGGGTATTTCGATATAACACTCCCCAACCTCTGTATGAATTATCAGTTCCTTGTCTGCCACATACCCAATCAAATACCGAACCCGTAGATTTATCTATCCAAAATTCAATAGTAAATGAATCAGTCCTCTCGAACTTGGCAAAGTCTTCATCAGCAAAATCAATCCATTGGTCAACACCATCAAGTTCCATTCCATCATCAACTACTGTAATTCCGTTTTGAAAAGTTCCATCATTACGAGCCACTAAGTCACGAATGGTACTGCCTGAATTCGGATAAGATACTTTATTGTCAGCATCTATAAGTAACCCAGAATTTGTTACTATTGGTATTTTATGATAGTGTACTCCCATAATTATGATATTTTTTATACTATTGTTGTGTTAAATACACTTGTTACTATCCACGCAGCTACTGTTGCCTCATATATTAGTTCTACTGAATCTCCTATATCGTTAAATGTTATAGTTGTATATCCTAAAAGGCTTGTGGGTGTTAGTGTTACTTTATCAGTAGGATCACCTTCAGTAGTATATAATATTGTTATTCTCTGACCTTCAATACCATTTGGTAAGTCTAAAAAATCTGATGTGGTTGTGGTTGTTATTTTAGTAATACTTTTTGTAACATCTATACTTGCTGTAGTTCCTGTTGATGTTATGGTATAACTATTTAGATTTACGTCTATTGTGTTTGTGCTTAAAGTAGTATCTCCCGTCACATCATTATAGTTTAACTCTAAAGGAACACCACTCGTTTGAAATGGATTTCCCATTTGAATTAACCAATCGGCATCCGCATACATAATATCATTACCACTTACATCGGCTACTCCAAATAGTTGACCATCTTTATCGTCAGTGATTGTGAATAGACCTCCCGTAGTTCCATCAAAAGTAATGTTAGAAGCAGCAACTCCTGCTGTTGCTGATTGAACAATTTTAATAGCGTCAGATTCCAATGCCGCAGTTGATATAAACTTTAAATCACCATCTAGTTTTATATCACCATCTAGTATTTCCGCATTTCCGTATATTTTTGCCATATCCCGTTATTTATTTTACAATCGACTTAAAATATATAATTGTAATATAGTATATATTAATTTTTTAATAAAAAATAGTTTGTGTTTCTAAATAATACGAAAAATAAATAAAATTACTTACAGTGATAACAATTCTTACCAAAATTTTCACACCATTGGTCTATTGTGCAGAAAGCTTCCATATATTTAATATATCCCCTTAACCCTTGGCATATAAATTTATCCCAGTAATTATACTTTATTGTATAATTCCATAAATCAATTTCACTCCAATTATACTTATCTTTTATATACTTAGCCACTTGATATCCAGTTCTATCAGCACCGGCTGTGCAGTGTATAAGAACTTTACCCCTTCTTAAATATGGTTGTATAATATCTAAGGATTCAACATAACCACTATCTTTCTTATAACCCAAATGTGCATTAACCCATACAAACTTTTTACCTAAACTTTCAACCAATTTTCTCTCAGAGTTAATACCAACACCAGTACCTTCTAACGCATTCATTCTAACTACAACATCTATATCATAATTAGTTATTATTGACTTTAATTGAGATAGTGATGGTTGGTTTGTTCTAAAAACATTGTTACCACCAGGAACAGTATCAAATTTAGATGGTAGGTTATTTATCCTAATAAATGTGTCCTTTACAACCTCACCCACCTCATTGTTATTTTCAACATTTTCAGTTAATTTATAATTACTAATAGAAACACCTTGATTATTTGAATAAATTGATAAAATTATAAAACTTGATATAAGTAATAAAGATGATATTAATATAATATTTATTCTTGACATATGATATATATCACACTAAAAATATGTATATTGTATTTATAGTTGAAACTATTTAAAATTAGTTACATATACAATAAAAATAAAAATTATGAAAGATTACAAAAAATGGACAGAAGACGAAGTAGCTTTAGTTAGAGCTGCAATTAAAAACAATGCAGAGGATATGAACTATCTAACCAAAGCACTTAACAGAACAGAGGGTAGTGTATCTTGTAGATTGGGAAGGGAAAGAATGTCAATGGGTTTAGAATCAAACTATACTGGTGAAACTATTGGTCATGTTAAGACAGAACCTATTTTAATATAAACAAATTAAAAAATTATACTATAATTTTAGTCGATGAGGTGGTGTGGGTTACGCGATCCTTAGACGTAAGGATTGGTCTTAAATGGCTAATTAGGGTTCGATTCCCTGACATCGACCTCCGGTTTTAATAAAGTTAGACAAGTTATGATAGTTGGTATTCGGAAAACTTCAATATCTTACTTTCATTGAAGTAATTATCCACTGGGTTTATTTCTTTGCTATATGATACCTCAGTTTCGATTTCTTCATCAGGAAATAGTTTAGGAAACTTTATATTCTTTATCTTATCTATAACTCTCTTAACCGCTAATATACCAATATCATTAAATGATTTCAACCCTTTGATTATATCAACCATGAAATGTTTTATAGCAAAAACACCAACACCAATACCAGTTACTATTAATTTACCGACACCATCAGTAGATATCGCAGTTAAAATTGATGATATTGAAGTATCACTTTGTTGACCAATATCATTAAATATCAACGCAAATGGTACAAATAAGGCTGTATAAGCAAACATTTCACCAAAAGATGTTACTATTTTACCCAATTTAGATGATATAAAGTTAAAAACGTTCTTAATACCTTTCATTGATGTTATAAGTGGTTTTATTAAATGAAATATATTTTCATTCTTTAATTTGGTAATTAAGTCTTTATATTTCTCTTTAGGTTCACTTAATAAAATACCCATTAAACAAACAGTTAAATAAACAATACTTGATTTGGAAATCTCTTGTGGTAATTCCATTTCTGTTACAAGCTTCTCTATTATAGGATATAATCCCTTAACAGCTGGAGCGAAAACAAACACAAATGAATATTCATAACCTAATTGATTCATAAGTTTTTTAACACTACCATCCGGTTCTTCCTTATTATGATGATGAACAGCTGCTTGTCCCGGTGTCTTATTTTCCAATAAAAAATTACATTCTCTTTCTGTGATATAATCACTATACTTATTAATCATACACTATATATAAATATATCTAGATACTTTTCGAAATGTTAGCGAATAGATATTTTATATCAAGTGTATTGATAGATTCGAATAATTTATATCAACTTATATACTTCATTGCTCTATATATTAATAACGAATTAGTATATTTGTTATATGAATTGGTACGACTAATTCACCCTATGTGAAGGTAGGTAAATTTCAAACATGACTTCTCCTCTCTGTTTGTTTCGCCTAGCTGAGCGAGCTCCACTTTTTTGTAGGAAGCGAATCAGTTTTTTTATTATATGATAATATTTAATACCATAAAGAAAGCAGAACATTATGTCTCCTACTGTAACAAGAAGGTTGATCGGGAAGAGGGTGGATATGATTGGTCCTCTGTAAGAACTTTTATAGAGGGTGAATATATTATATGCAATAGCTCCGGTGATGGTTGTGGTTGTGGGTGTGATGATTATATGTATGATTATAATGAAGTAATTGGTCGTATAAAATCGTATGATAAAAAAAGTATTCGTGGTAATAAACTAAAACAGATCATCGGTTTTTGAACAGATTTGAACAGAAAAAAATCTACAATATCTCAATAAATAAATAATTTATATTAATATATATAAATATGTTATTAAAGTATAAACTTTTTTTAGAAAAAAAATTCGATTCTAGAAAAGATATTGAGGGTTATGTAGATGCCAATGAATTGGTTGGACAAAGACTTTGGTTTCATACCAATAGGACTAATCGTAATAACGGTAATAATGGGATGATTGGTGTTTATAGTACATCACCTTCTGGTAGAAAAAAGGGTTTAGCTGGTAGGTATACGAATGAAGTTAGACTAACAGATCCTATTTTCTTTCAGACCTCAATAGCAGGATCTGATACTATAAAGGCTACAAAAAAGAGAGGTTTAATAGCAGGAGTTTCGGGTGTAGTTGTTGAAACAAATAATGATATAAATAATATGATTCCGATAACTTACAACCCCAACGAAAATGGGTATTTTCATGAGGTGGGAGATGTGGATGCAAAAGAAATAATATCGGGTAGTGAGGTATATTTCAACTCAACAGAAGATGGACAATGGTTTATCTATGTGAAAAATCCCGTGTATCAATTACTCAAATAGAAAATAAACCGAGTTCCGATTCAAATATTACTCCAAAAATATATAAGCCAAAAAATTGGTCGTTGAGTAGCACTGGATTTATAACAATACCAAATTATTGGATTGAAGGAAGACAACCAGATTTACGTTTAGATATCTACGACATATACTTTCTTAAAGTGGTAATATTAATTTATGATATGTTTATTTTTAATATATAACTATAATGAAACACCTTATAAGATATAATGAGTCTGATGAGTCTGATGATAATAAATTAGATATTAAGTATATAGAATCTTGCTTTGCTGAATTAATAGATAATTATATTGATTATAATAATGGTTATTTAGGAAGAAATAGTTGGACGAAAAATCCTATTACTAGTAGTTTAGAATATGGTGCTGAGGATTATTACAGTAATGAAAGTTGGTCTATTAGGTTATTACTTGAAGGAACACCAACAAATATGTCTGATGATCTATCCGATGGTAGTATAAAAACATCAGGGGTTCATAGATCATCATATAGAATTGGATATAAGTTAGGTAAGTTAGTCAAGGACGCAAATGAAAAACTTGAGATATTAAAGGAAATTGAAGTGGGTGTTAAACGAATTAAGGAAAAATACCCATCATATAATATAGATTTCAATAAACAATTTACACATAGTAAGGATACACAAACCACGATACAAGAATTTATAGTTGTTGGTATTAGTCAACCACATTCAGATCGTTTACGACAGGTTAAATATAACTGGAAAGACGCGAATATTTAAAAGATAATTGTATTAATTTTATATCCTCTTTCAAACATTTTATAAGCTCTCAGAAAATCTTCTTGTTTCGTAAATAAGCTTATTAAATAGTTTTCAAATTCTACACCAGTGTAACCATCCATGAGCGAGTTTCTAATTCCTCCTACCTTTATAACAATACCTTCATAATCAAAGACAGAATGATCAGTGTCTATATCAATACTAAAATTACTCAAAAGGAATCCTATGTGTTTCGCTTTTTCTAAGTATTCTAATCCGATTTTATCATCATAATCACCACACATTATATCATTGAGGTTTTCACTTAAACCTCCAAAAGTTTTAAATGGTGTTTTATCCAAATGTTTCATTTAATAAATTTACTGTGTATAATATAATCGACATACACATCAACCATATTAAAAACTTGTTAATATTTTCTTTATACTTTTTATACATATCACAAATATAAGGATTATTATTAATATATAACATATGAAACATCTCAAAAGAATAAATGAGTTATATCTAACATCAGATGTGTCTAGTGTTATAGATGATATATTATTGGAGATTAATGATATACCTAAGTTTGTTGGTCTTAATTGGAATCATACGGATCGTTTGGGTCGGGCATCTGAACATAGTTTTTTGGTTATTATTAAGTTGAGTGAGGGTATAGAAGATGGTATGGATTATGGTGTTGGTTTAGATGAGGAAATAACAGAAACTATTAAAAGGTTATTAGAATTTATGACAAGCAATCGATATGAATACTTGATGGAATTTGGAACAGATAACATACCACCTGGTACTTCAAAAAAAGAATTAAGTGATTATATTAGGAAGTTTGAATATAGTGAATTATCTGATAATGATTTAACTATGTGGGTGGATGAATTTATAAGAATAACTTTTACAAAATGAGATACATGAAAACATATGAATCATTTGGGAATCCCTTTGGTAACAGTCCGAGGGATAGACGAATCAAGTTGTACAGTTTCCCCAGGGCAACACTTTTACTTGAAATCGAGGATATTCTAAGAGAGTTAGAGGATAATAATATACGTGTTGAGGTATATTTTTGGGATGGTGTTGAGGTTTTCTTAACCAGTAGAAACGAACATGAAGTTAGAAGAGGCTTACTAGCTCCTGATACATTCCCATATGAGGTTATAAAACCTAATATAGAGCATCTAGTTTCTTTCTTAGAAGAAATTGGATATAAAATTAAAAGTATTCATAATATTGTTAATCTTGAATCAAGAGGATCAATAACTCAATATCCTGATTTGGATGGTGAAGAAATAGGTAGATTGGAATTTAGATTTATCAAATAATTAATTACTTTATAAACAATACAACATTTAATTTTTAGTTCCATTTTTCTAATTCATATTCCTTTAAGGTTATCCAAATACCAAGTATTCTATGTTGTAAAGCTCTAGTAGTAACTAAACAAGTTGCCTTGCGGTTTCGGATAGTAAAAATATTTTTAGTTTTTATTCTATACATAGTTAATTATTTTAAAATACTATTGATTTTTTCATCACGAATCTCTAATAGTAGTTGATCTTTATCAAACTCAGGGTAAGCAAATTCACCGACACATACTTGTGTGTGTCCATCTTTGACATAGAGTTCCCAAGCATCTCCAATACCTTGTCCAATACCAGATATCTTAAAAATATTATCTGGTTTGGTTTTAGAAAATTTAATTATATCTTCTTCGTATGAATACCACTCACACCATGAATCTGCGTCTGAATCACCATATCTATCAAAGGCGTATTTAGCACTATCAGAAAAATTTCTAAATTTATTAATTAACTTATTACTACCCTCCACAATAGTAAATTGATACTTTGTTAAATATGACATTAAACCAAATCTTTTATATCTTTGAATAAAAATAATAATCACCCCTCGATAATATCATTAAACTTTATATTTTTCAAGGTAAGTATCAAATGTTTTATCACATAAATCATTTCTAAAACCTTTAATAATAGTCTTATAGAAATATCCCGTATGTCTTTTAGCATACAAGTCAATAACATTACTAGCGTTACCGCAATCATTCATAGTTTCACAACCAGAAATAATTTCAGTTACTTTATCAATTTCAAAATCTGTGTTCATAGTTTATATTTTTTAATTATTACTTTATTTATATACAAATGTAAGGATATTATCATACTAATACAAATTAATATATACTTTATGGAAGGAATGAGGAAAATTATTATGTTTAGTCTTGTAATGATAGTGTTAAGTTCTTGTGGAGTACTCAAGGGTGGTAAAGGTAAATGTGAGTGTGAGGACTGGGGTCGAAGAGAGTCTGAAAAGACTGATAGTGTATGAAATACCTAAAAAAATTCAATGATATAAGATTCGAAATAGAAGAATCTGATTCAACTAAAATACGTATGTATGATGTTGATGAAAAAGTTGGTTATTCATCAGTAACTATAAAGGATAATATTTTTGATAAATGGAATTTACATGATGATTTAGAAGTTGATCCGATAAAAAATACTAAAAGCTTATACATTCTAGGAATATCAATGAGGAATAGGAGAACAGGTTATGGTTCTAATTTAATAAACTATATTGAGGAATATGCTAATAAGAAAGGATGTGAATACATCACACTAAGTTCTATTACCGATGCTTTGGGGTTCTGGAAAAAAATGGGATATGAAGTTTATAGTATGGGTGATTACTATTCAATGTATAAGAAGTTATAAACCTTATTGATATTGCTTATATAATGTTTATGGATTTAGTAGAAATAAGATATGTTGGTGATAAGAGTTGGTCAGTTGTAACTCGATTCTTAGCAACAGGGATGTCTGGGATTGAAATGAGAGAGATTGATAAAAATGGACCTAAATTAACTCTAATCAACAATCTAAATAAAGAATTTATCAAAGAGCGTACTTGTAATTGGGAGAAGGAGGATTATGAATACACAACACCATGTGGTGTTAATTTCGATTGTGATAAAGTTACTAAAATTAACGATAATAACCTTGGTTATGTCCTCCACTACTGTCCAAATTGTGGTGGTAAGTTAGATTTAAATCTAATTTAAATCTATTGGTTAACTTTTACCTATTCTCCATGCGTTTTTAACAACTCTTTTAATTTTAGTAGAATCTTCATAGTTACCAATTACGACACCATCTTTGATAGTGAATGCGTGTGATGTAACTTGTAGTATGTAAGTACCTTTATCATATTCTTTTATGAAAGTACCAACAGTCATTTTACTCTTACCATTGTTAGTTTTTAAGTGGTTTTTATTAATGGTATTTACCGTTTTTCGATTTAATCTAAGGTTATCATTATTCATACCATTCATACCTGGTGCGAATCCATATGTTCCTTTTTTATTTTTACGGCTGAATTTATTACAGACCCATTTATGTGATTTATCGTATGTCATACCAGATGCGGATGCAATGGCTCTAACAACACAGTCATTATTTTCTTTTTTAGCAATAACCGAATCTCTGTATCCGTTAATCGCGGCTGATGAAGATGTATAAGGAATTTTTTTTGTTTTCATAGTAGTGATTTTTATTTCTACTAAGATACGGAATTTATATCAATTAAAAAAATTTATTTATTAAGTATTTTATTAAGTTTAGTATCTCTTAGTGTTGATTTACCTATAATATTGTGTATTTTCTTCATTGATTTATCACAATTATCTTTTGAATTTTTATTAAATTCATTTTTATAATCAGCATACTTTTGGTAAAAGAATTTATAATCTTTTTCCTTTATATCTCCTTTGTGTGAGAAGAAGGTACCAGCTGATAAATAGATTGCGGATATTGTAAATATCCCACCTTCAATTTTATACTTTACTTTTAAGTCTACCTTATTTTTAGAAAATTTTATTTCTTCATAGTTCACTCCCAAATCCCAATTATCAATTTGTACTGAATGGAATATGTCCTCGAATGTGTCTTCAATATATTTGTCCTCGTTGAAGCTTTTTATTTCAACAAATTCATCCTTTATGTTTTTTGGAATTACTTTTGATTTTTTTCCTTTATTCATCTTAATACCCAAATAGGAATATGTACATAATATGGCAATAATTCCTATAAGTAATAATATATTCATTTTGTAATTTTTTTTAATATTGTTTTCATTAAAGTAGTCTAATGAAAGATTAACTTACTGATATCAATGAACCTCACTGTGTTGAATTTAACAGACTCTTTAAGAGGTTTGATAGTCTTAGTAGTATTCTCTATAATAGTTAGCTCAGTCCTCTAAAAAGACACCCAGTTGTGATTCTTAGTCTATCAACCGGGTTATTGTTTTCATTTTTATTTTTCAAAATAATCAGTTAATTCATCCTTCAATATCTCTCTATATTTTAGAGTTCCTATTCCGTTATCTAGATAAATCCATATTATTGGTTTCATTTTACTAATGAATTCTCTCATTTCATCAGTAGCAACTTCTGACCACCTTTCATCTAAGACAGATAAATTATCAACCTTGATGTAATATCTACTACCAACTTTACAACTACCAGATGGGATTTCTTTTATACAAGTATATAACTCAACCAAATCATTATCGATATCGATATTACATTTAATATCTTCTTCTTTAGATAATTCAGATTTTAAATCTATAAGATCTGTCTTATGTTTGAGCAAATACTCTTTAATAATTGGATCATTATCATCAAAAATATTTAATGCGTTAGTTAATACTACATGTTTGTTTTCTAAATTAGCAGCATTCTCAAAGTCTGATTCGAATTGTTCTATTGTGTAAGAAGTTTCTATCATGTGTATAATTTTAGAGGGGATATTAACCCCCTATTTTTACGAAAGAATACCTTTTCCAAGAATAAGTGGAGAAGCATCTTTGTTTGTTGTTATGGTAAAAAGATTTTCATATTCCTTTATGATAAGAGCTTTATCACCGAACATTTTTTTATAGTTCTCTCTAGCATAAGCTTCAACTTCATCTCTTACTGAATCTTCCATTATAATTTCTTCTTTTCTTTTCATTTCTTTTCTTTTTATAGGTTTATAATTGAATACAAAAATACAAATCTATTTAATATATTCCTAATTTATTTAACTTTTTTATTCTATTATTAATTTTTTTTATTCTATACTGAGTATTTTTATAATTATTCATTATACAACTCTTCATAACAAGAGCCATATAGTCAAACTCTTTAGTGTTCTTGTTTGGTTTATAATGATGATAATGGTGTAACTTGGTTTTGTTAATAATGTCTTTTTTATTAATAAACCCAGTTATACCTGAATTTTTGACCAACCTTTCATATAAATCATCAAAATCTAACATTTTATAAAACTACTTTCCATTTATATTTGATGCTATTGACAAAACCTCATAACTACAACCATTATCAGAATTTTCATTCATAACTTCAGCAAGTTTATTTGCTACGTTTACTTGTGGTATTTCTAATACCTCACTATAACCATTTGTTAAAAATACATGGCTCTTCTTACCACTTTTGATAAGGGTTTTTTTAATTACATAAATCATATTTCTCTATTTTTTAATTTTCAATTATACAAAAAGTCTATTTTATAAATATAAGTAAATTATTTACAATACCTTTCTAATTCTTACTTTTTTATATTTAAATTTTTCAATAACTATTGTATCTGTACAAGACCAATTAGACTCTTCTATATAAATACAAAATTTATCACAATTATAATCTTCATAGTGTGAGTGATGTGATGGTATTGTTATAGTATCCTCTATTACTAAAATTTCCACACCATCATGAACATAATGTTCTGTGGTTTTACAAGATGTGAATATTATTGTAAGTGTTAGTAAGTATATTAATATCTTCATTTTATTATTTTTATCTATTACTATTTGATTAATACCATATTTGAAAATATCTGAAAATATTCCCGGGCTCTTCTTTATCCATTGATAAGTAAATTGGTAGATTTTGGTCATGGTCATTATCCATTATTTGAATATCACTATCTGATATATGAAGTATTTCATATTCCTTACCAGGTGTTAAAAGAACAGTCATTGGGTAAATACAAGTTAGTTTTTCACCAACTGATATTTTTCTACTATTAATTGATATTTTCTTTGACATATAACAAAGATAAGGAAAATATATTAAAGTTTACGATATTTTAATATTATATCTATATGTGATGTTTCCATATCTTTGATATGTTTTAATTTGGAATATGAATGTTTTTTATTCATACGAGAGTCATCTATATGATTAAATTCTCTATATGTTAACTTCCAAAGTTCTAACCCATATTCTTTCTGTAAGAGTGGTAATGCGAAGTTAAGAACTCCCATAACATCATAGACTTTAAATCTACTAAAACTTGGTAAGGTATATCTTTCTACAATCTTATCGATTTCTATTTTAACGTGTGGTGTCAATTCCATATTCATTTTAACTTCAACAGTAAACCCCAAATCACTTAATTCGATTAGAGATTCCTCCACAACATATTTTAAATCTGTTGAAGTATCCTTCTTTTTCTTAAAGAAAGAAAAGTTATTAAATAATTCATATGTTTTGATATACTCCATTGTTTATATATTATTTAGGTATTTCATTTATTCTTAAATATTTCTAAATCTTTGAAGATGGTATCCAATAACATCTTTAATCCTTTTTTAGAACTAACAATATAATTAATATATTCTTTAAGGACCTTTTCATTATTACATTGTAGTTTTAATAAATATGATTCTCTTCCTTGTAAACAAGAGATTGGGTGTATCTCAAAATGTAAGTTATCAACTTGTGTGTAACTCTTATTATTAACAGGGCTAACTTCATCTAATGAATTATATGGTGATGATAGTTCTGGTTTATATTCATTATTAGTATAAGTTATAAATTTATACTTACCATCATCTTCCAAACCATATTTATCATCTGTTGTGAAGTCGGTATGCCAATCATCTATATAATTGATTTGATCAAATCCTATATCAATTGTATTCGCAGTCGTTGACCAATAACTTTTTTCCAAAGATTTATCATAAAATGATAATTGTTCTAAAACTTGCATCAATGTTTTGAATGTATAATGTTTATAAGCATTAGCACCACTTGGTCCCTCACTATCTTTATTACCATCATATTTTGTTATGATGTATTGTTCTTCGTGTTTATAGAAAAGGAATTTAATACCATCGACAGCCATTACATGAAATCTAGTAATTCCATTATCTATTAAAGTATAATCTAATTCATTATCTTTTATAAATTGTATAATCTTATCTTTATCCTCTTTGGTGATTTCTATCATAGTTTTATATATTAATATATAAAGTATGAAATACTTGAGAACTTATAAAATATTTGAGTCTGTTGATTTGGTTGAGTTGGAATCAACCGTGGATGATATATCTTTAGAGATAAAGGATTTGGGCTATGAAGTAATGATTTATATGCTAAGGAACTTCGTTAGTGTTGAAGTAATATCAAAAAGGTCAGAAAATCTTTATTCTAAATGGACGCAAGATAGGGAGAATTTTTCAAAGAAGGAATATAATAAGTGTTCTGAGGTTTTGGATAGATTGGAAGATTTTTTGAAATCGGAAGGTATGTTAATTTATTCAAAGAACTTAATTCGGGTATCACAAGTTAATTACTCAAATTATTCACAATTCGAACATGGTGTATGTGATCAAGGGTATGATAGCACAGGTACTTGGGAATATAACGTGATGTATCATCTTCCACCTCCAAAACCTTTATATCCAAGAAAAATAAAGTAATAGTTATGATAAATTGGCAAGGGTATGAGTGGTTGAGTGAAGAGAGATGGGGAGAATATCACCCAAATAAACCTATTGTTTGGTATGATCCATCAGCTATTGAGATAGACTCCCTCGATGTTCTAAAACTAAAATGTAGGTCTAATCCAAAAACTTTTGATGATATTATCATCCCAATTGGTACCGGTTTGATATCTTGTACTACTGAGTTTGGATATGGTAAGTTTGAGATATGTGCTAAGTTACCAGATGGTCCTTTTGTTTGGCCAGCATTTTGGATGTGGTCTTTTGATTCTTGGCCACCAGAAATAGATGTATTTGAGGGTTATACTAATAAAAGGAATAGTTATTTTAATTGGAGTTTACGTTCTTTACTTGGTAAATTCTGGGCAGTTAATTCGAATATACATCTTGGATCATCACCAGATAATTATATGATGGGTGCAAAATCTCATTGGTTGGGTTGGAAAAGTCCAAGTAAAGTTTTTAATAAGTATGGTGTAATTTGGACAGATAAAGAAATAAAAATATTATTTAATGATAGAGTTGTTAGGGAAATAAAAGATGAAAAGGTTATAATCCAGTTACGGGGTAAGAAGATGAATGTTATAATAAATAATTCTATACAAGATGGTTATATGGAAACTGATAGACCGGCTCATGAAATGATAGTTAAATATTTCACATACGAAAAATACTAACCAAATAATTCATTGGTTAAGTCTTTGTTTTTGTGTGGTAAAGAATAAGATGTTGATAATACAAATTAATATATACAATAATGAAAAATTTGAAAGAGAGTGATAGTTGGGCTGGTTCTAATTACGCTTATAACCAAACAATAGTACCTAGAAATACTGAGATATTTAAAGTAAATGATCCTATATCCTATAAGTGTGATAGTTGTGAGTTTGAATTTTTCACTTATACTAAAGAGCAAGACTACTGTACCCTTTGTGGATCAGAAGATATAAAACAAATAAATTAATAATGAAATTAAAAAGATTTAATGAGGATATCACAGATGATTCTGTTATACCAACAGGAATTCCCAATCCAGAGAATGATATGTTCCAAACAAGTATATTTGCTGATATAGAAGGTGATTTGGAAGATATGTCACCCGGAGAAGCAGAAGATTATCTATCAAGTATAATTGTTTTCTGTAACCAACAGATTAAAGGCATCATTGAGGAAGAAGTGGATGAAGAAGAAGTGGATGAAGAAGATGAAAGAAGATATGATGATAGAGAAAATTATGGTACAGATGATGAATCAAGATATGATGATACAGTAGCACGTAACATCAGAAATTATAAATACGGAAACCATCCTGATGAAAAATAATAATAAAATAATGAAAAAAATAATTAAAAAAGTAAAGTGTTATTTTGAGAAAGTTAAGAACTTCTTAAATAGATTTAATCTAATAAATGGTTGGAAAAATGGATCAGGTTCTAAACAAGGAGATAAATATATTCTCGAATTAAGACTTGGTAAGTTAACTGTGGTTGAGTTGGATATTGATTTGAATAAATCATTTAGATTAACATTATTTAACTTTGCTATATCCTTTAAGTAAATCACTTTAATGCTTTATATGACTCGTTATACATGAAATGATATAACATGCCTATGATCATGGAAAAGATGCCTATGATTAGTATTGGTGATATAATAACACCAATGCTTTTATATCTAAACATAGATAAAAGTAATACAAGTCCACCCAAAGATAAAAACAATAATGTTTTTATCTTAATTGATGATAAAAATTTATCTACATCACCACCATAATTGGTATCTACTATTTTCTTAACTTCCTTTTCAAATTCCATTATTTACTTAATTTATCCTTTAGTTTTATTAATCCAAACATTTGTTCTTCTCCTCGGCCATCGAATTTACGTTTATTATTTAATATCCATTCTAAATCAACAATTCTTTTATTACAATTCTTTATATAGTAAACACCATACTTAATTCTTGAAGATTTAAGGTTATTCCAATCAGCAATCATAACTTCGTCTATATCAATATTTTTATTTTTTAGAAGAACCTTCATGAAATTAAACGACCTTATAGTAAGTTGTGTTTTTATATCAACTATATTTTTACCTCCTTTGAAGGATTGTATTATGGTTCTATCAACCATCTGTAATATTTTTTCTGGACTCATATTACAAATATAGTAAATTAATTTGAATATATAAAGTTTATGTCGGATTTTTTTATGGTACTATCAAATATAAACAAATGATATAAAATAAACAAATGATATATTATTTAATATATAGGTGTGTTAGTTTTGCTATTTGTGTAATGATATTTAATTTAAAATAAAAGTTATGGGAGAAGATAATCATAAGAAGGATCAACAAGAAGTTATTAAAAAACAAGCTAGTTATCTCGAAAAGTCTATAAAGGAAAAGACAAAGGAACTGAAATTTGTACAAAACACCTGTAAACATCCAGAAGAATCGATAAAACTTAAAGATATGAATCCAAGTGGTGCATCTGATATAAGAAAATGTTGTGATTCTTGTGGACATGTTTTAGGATATCCGAGTAAAACTGAAATGGATAATTGGATAGGTAAATAATTACTTTTCTATATTAATCTATTATCATTTAGTAAACCAGTACCCAAAGCCGCGGTAGTAGCTAATACATCACATCTTTCATTTTCTTCATGTCCGTTGTGCCCCTTAACCCAATTAAAATTTATATTGAAATTGTTGTGTATGTTTAAGTATCTTCTCCAAAGGTCTTCATTTTTCTTACCGCCAAAGTTTTTCTTCTTATCCCAATTAAAAACCCATCCTTTGCTAATAGAGTCAACGACATATTTTGAATCAGAATAAACTTCTATTCTATATTTGGTATTTTTAATTGCTTCTAAAGCAACGATTATAGCAAGTAACTCCATTCGGTTATTCGTTGTGTGGATATATCCTTGTGATAGTTCTTTGACTTTACCTTTGAACTTCATGACAACTCCATAACCACCCGGACCAGGGTTACCACGAGAACTACCATCTGTATATATGTAAATTTTATCCATTATATTTTTATGGATTTCCATACCTCCACGGGGTTATTTTTTTGTTCAACTTTGAAAACACTTTTAAATGGTGTTTTGAAAACTCTAACTGTTATACCTGTTTTTGAATTAGAAAATTCTTTGATTGATTTAAAATCATCTGTTCCATAAGAATATAAAGATTTGAATCTCTTGTCGATTTCGCCTTTTTTATTTATGCGATTAATCAAATAACAAAAAGAGTTTGATTCTTTAATTCCTGTATAAAACCTAGTCATTACTAATCTACGTTTGGTATCTACTTTTGGGGAAAATTTTTTGTATCTCATAATACAAAGATACGGAAAATAATCCGAATTACAAAATCGACTTTATCTCATTTACTTTATCCTCACTCAATAACTTAGACATAACTCTCCAAAATATATCATCATTATCAGCCATTGATTCTGATAATCTAAAAATAGGAATTGGTTTTTCTATATTTTTTAATTCCATCTCAAAGATATAAAACAACATAAATTCTTTAGATATCAAAATAACTTCTGGATTATCAACTAACAATTTATCATAATTATCACTTTTCATTATATCAAATGATGCTGGGTAAAAATGTTCGATAAGTCTGTTATATAAATGGAATCCAATAGATGCTTTAGTATCACCAAATAATTTAGTATTAGCTTCTATTCTAGATGTTCTATTTATAACAGTCCCAACATAAGTATTTAATAAACCTGTTCCAACTTCCCATATGTTACCGGAGTCAGATCCTATACCAAATGATGCTTTTACTCCAGTGATACTAACAAAGTCATTACATAATTTATTTAAAGCTCTGTGTGTTGATAATAGATAAGCGTATCCTTCAATATAATTTTTATCTGATAAAAATATTGTTAATACTCCATCACCGGTTGTACCCATATGTATATCATCGGATATAATATTAGCTATATCTGATTGTATTTGATAATAAGACTCGATGAAATTTAAAAATTCATTGGATTGTTTATATTGAAAGTTTTCAAATAACCCACTAAAATTCCTGATATCTGTTAATATTGTAGTCGCTGATTTCATAAATACAAAGATAGATAAATTTTATCATATATCAATATATTATAAGTATTTATATTTTATTCCTAGATTTTTCTTCTTTACCACAAAAAAAACATTTAATATATCTTTTATCATCACTACCAACTATCCTTTTATCACATTGACTTAGACACTTAGCCTGTGGTATAACTTCTTCTTTACCAACTAACTTAATTCTATTTGGTTTGAAGAATTTAATCACAACATCATCACCATTTTCAGAAACGACCTTACCTAATCTACCTCTCACAGTAACTATATCATCTTTTGTGAATTCTTCAAATAATTTTAAATGTAACATAAGTTATATATTATAATTAATATATAAAGAAATAATAAAAAATATAATTATATGAAATATTTAAAGAAATTTTTCGAAGACCTTGAGGAAGCTCAAGAAGAAGTAGTACAGGCACAGAGTGAAGGTGATATGGATGCTTGTATTGAGGCTTGTAATAAATGTGCTGAGATATGTAAAAGGTGTGCTGATGAGTGTGCTAAGAATGATAATGAAGAGTGTGCTAAGAATTGTACAGAATGTGCTTTATTATGTGAATTATGTGCTACAGCTTGTGAGAGTGGATCAACTAGATCTAAAGATATCTGTGAGTTGTGTGTAGATTGTTGTAAAGACTGTGTTGAGTCATGTGATGATTGTGGTTCAGAAACTTGTACAGAATGTTCAGCGGCTTGTAATGTTTGTATAGAAGAGTGTATGATGTGTCTTGAGTCCATGTAAAAAAAATATTTAGAAAGTATGCTTAATCGAAAATATATAACGGAGTCTGAATTTATTAATTGGCTTAAGGGATATTTAGATGCTATTGATGCTAATAGTATAACCTACAAAGAGTATGAAAAAATATTAGAAAAATTAGTATTAGTCAAGCCTAAAGATTACGAAGATTGAGTCTAAACTCATTACAATATTATTAATTTTTTATAATCCCTAAATCTTTTAATGCTAGATAACCAAAGTAAGCTCCGAATAGAGCCATAAATAAGAATCCTGACATAACACTAACGATAATTAATAACACTGATGTTACTAAAGAAACTTTAGCCGCTATTGAAAATGCTTGTCCTCGGTTGATTCCTAATTTTCTACTTTTTATTGATAATAAATCTCTTAAAATTCTACCACCATCCATTGGATATATTGGGAGAATGTTAAATACGAACAGTAATAGGTTAACCATCATAAATGAATCAATGAATGTGTTTGGATAAACAAAACTAATCAACATTCCAATGAAATATAGAGTTAGATTACTTATTGGACCTGCGGCCGTGATTGGAATAGAATCTCTCTCGTGTATATTAGAATCAATAGAGGCAGATCCACTAAATAAACCAACCTCAATACCATATACTCTATAACCCCTTCTGTTAGCTACAAAAGCGTGTGCCATTTCATGCAATATTACTGATATAAAAATTGAAACTGCAATCGGTATTGGTGTTATTATAAATATAATCAGGAAGAGTAGGTTCAGATTAACTGGTGTTCCCTGGAATGTAAATAACTTAAATATTAAATTTGTCATAACTAATTTTTCTTTGCTTTATATTTCATTTATACAAATATAGTTATATTATATCAAGAACCATAAAAAGTGTTTAATTATTTAATATATAATTGTATAAAAATCACTACAAAAACATGGCATTACCGATGGTATCTTTTAAGGAATTTGTAAAAAACCCAATAGTGGCTCTATTATTTATGTGCTTAATGGCTATTGGATATTTATATATTGATAATAAATCAACATTAACCACACAAATAGAGACTCTACAAGTAGAAGTAATTAACTTAAAGAAGGATTATAAAGAATTGAATGATAAATTCATAGAAACAATACAAAAAATGAAATGAAAAATTTTTTAGTTATATTTTCAGCATTTTGTTTATTATTAACATTAGTGGTAATAATCAGAAGTAATCAACATATGTATGAACACGATTATGAAGATGCTCAATCTAATATAGATAGTATGAAAATTGAAAAAGACAGTCTATTTCAATTAGCGGATGATGTGTTAGATATCGTTTTTCATGAAAAAGAAATGAAGGACTCTATCGTTAGTAATTTAGACTATCAAGTTAAGAATAGTGAAATTACTATCGAACAACAGGTTCGTCAACTAAAGGAATTATTAAGGGAATCTAATGAATCTAATGAATTTGCATTAGAACAAAAGGATATAGCTATACAGGTACAGAGAATGGCTCAATTAGAAAAGGAAAAAGCTGAAATGGCAAGAATGATATCACAGAAAAAATATCAAGAACTTCTAAAAGAGAATATGATGTTATTGGAAGAGATAAAGAACTTTAAGGAACTTACTGAAAAAGTTGTGTTAGATAATATCGAAATATCTGATACTTTAAGTGTTGATGATATAGATATCAAAAAGGATAAGAAGAAGAAAAACAAGAAGAAAAAGAATAAAAATTAATCTAAAAATTTGATTAGTTTATCATCTCTATTTAAATCTTTATATCCACTAAAATTATTTACAAAATTATTATGATTGGTAAATGATCTGATAATTTTCTTTTATCATTTTTATATTCAAACTCAAAAACCTCAGAATGGTTTATCTTAATACCCCTTTCTACAAAGAAATGGTCATAACTATTTTTACTAATACTACCATCCCTTTTGAATGTGGTCGGCTCACCCACCAAAGGACATTGGAAATTTACCAATAGTGGTATATAAATTATATGTTTAGATGTTAGATTAAAATCCCCACAAAGTATTCCATCTTTATAGTTATATAAATGTTTTATTTCTCCTTGTGGGTTTTTTGACGCTGGTACAATGTGAACTTGTCTTATTATAATTTCCTCACATTTATATTTGAAGTGAGCAATATAAGGTTCTCTATTAATCGAATCCTCTAATGTTACATCTAAGTAAGCTGTGTCTAATTCAACATCTTTACTATAAAGGTAAGCGTATCTTTCTGTTCCTCTACCAGTAGTCTTGTCGGATATAACATAATTATAATTTAATATGTTTGCTAATTGTATAATACAAGAGTCCCCATACTTATTTGTCACCAATTCCTGAATAGCTATTATATCAGCATTTGATTGTATCATAACATCAGCTATTGCTGGTACAATGGTATCTTTCTTGAATTTTGATTCTCCTAAATATTGTATATTCCAAGACATAATAACCTGAGAGAAGGTTATAGTTGGAAGTAAAAGTGATAGTATTAAGATTATTTTTTTCATGTAGTTATATATAAAGATATACCCTTGTAAATTATTAGACTATTTATTTAATATATAAATACATGAAATCTTACACAGAGTTTCTTTTAGAAAAAAAGGAAAATGATTTATTGGAATTACTCAATGAGGCTGTATTTATTATGGCACCGGAAATGAGTGATATAATAGATGAGTTATATAATAGTGAAGAGGGTTATTCTAAAATAGCTAAATGTTTCTATATGTTAGATATGGAAGACATAGACACTCAGATAAGTTATCTAAACTTAGGAGATGATAATTCAACTATAACATTCCTAAAACCAGAAAAAGTTGATAAGATAAGAAAGGAAAAAGAATGGACAATAAATGATGTGTGGGTAAATGTCAAAGGTAATGGTATTAGAGTTGGGAGGTTAACTAGAAAGGTTATCGAACTTTATAATAAATCAAGAAGTGTAAAAACCACTAAAGCGACTAATTCTTCCATAAGTGATGTTAAATTTACAGATCAAGAAATCGAGAAGTTTGTAAATGCTTACAAATCTCAATATGATTTTAATAATAATATAATGGATAATTTTAGTTTAGTATCAAGTGAAGATGATATTAAAGAAGCTTATTTAGAAGATAATTATTATAGTGGTGATGGTACACTTGGTGGTTCTTGTATGAGAAACGATGATGCTCAAAATTACCTTGAATTATATCATAATACATCAGTAAATCTATTGGTATTGAAATCAGCAAATAATAAAATTATGGGAAGATCTGTTATATGGACCCTAAGTGATGGTAGGAAATTTATGGATAGAACTTACACGAATAGAGATTCTGATGTTGATTTGTTTATAAAATATGCTCAAGAGAATAGATATATTTATAAAGCGGAACAAGACTCACGAGCCCACACTTATTTTTATGAACCTGGTGATAATTATAACAACAGCTCATTTATACAATTGGAATCAAAAGTTTATGAATTTAGTATTGGTAATAATGGGGGCGAGGAATTTCCTTATATGGACACAATGAAATATCTTTACTGGGAAGAAGGTATTATACGCAATTATAAAGATAAATCAAATTATTATATCAAATTGGAAGATGTTGATGGTTGGTGTGATTGTGCTGAATGTGATGGCGAAGGTAGAGAAGAATGTAATAAGTGTGATGGTGATGGTAACAATACATGTGAAGATTGTCGTGGGTATGGGTATGAGGAATGTAGTAGATGTAATGGATATGGTGATAATATGTGTAAAGAATGTGATGGTGATGAGGAAGTTGAGTGTGAAGAATGTGATGGTGAAGGTTATATAGATGGGGAAACGTGTGGTACTTGTGGTGGATCCAGTAAGGTTACTTGTGTTACTTGTGATGGATATGGTACAGAAAATTGTTCAAATTGTGATGGTGATGGTAGAGAAGAATGTGGTGAGTGTAATAACAACGGAACAATTGAATGTGAGACTTGTGATGGTGATGGTGAAGGTGAATGTAGTAGATGTGGGGGATATTCTCATAGAGATTTTTTTGTTAGTAATTGATCAAGAAGAATTTGATTATTTATCAAACACATACACAATTCTATATTAGAGGATCATAAATTCAACATATTAGTTGATAAGACAGAAAACGGAACAAAAAATAAAAATTAAAAGATGATAGATTCAATTTTATTAGTGGATGATGAAGACTTATTTCACTTGGTTTTCGAAGATGCGTGTAGCTTATTAGATATAACGTTATCATTAGAAAGTTTAACATCTGCTGATGAAGCAGAAAATCTATTCAAAGAATATTTTCAAAATAAAAATATCGATAAACCAGAATGTGTATTCGTAGATTTGAATATAATCGGATCATCATTCGATGGTATAGAATTAATTAGAAAGATTAATTTCGAATATGGTAATGGTGTTGTTCTTGGTATAATTTCATCATCAGGTGAAGTAGAAGAGCAATCAAAGGCTATAGGGGCTGGTGCTCAATTCTGGATAATTAAATCAGATGATATAGAACCTAGATTGGAAGAGTTTAGAAAGGACTACAAAGGTTATAAGAACCGAACAAACCCATTTAAAATATATAAATAATAATGAAAATTAAAGTTGATAAAGGAACTAGGAAACAATTACTTGATATCTATAAATCAAAAAGGATTTATTTAGAGGGTAATATTTTGAAGTTAATTGATTGTGATGGTGATGAAGAATTTCAACTTTATGTGGAGGCCGCTATCAATAAAGATAAGGAGGTAAGAAGGAAAAGATTAGATATAACCAAAAGAGTACAGTCACAGAATACTGAACTAGTAAATGGTCAGAATGAAAATGATAGAGTAAATAAACAACTAATAAAAGCTTTAGATGAAGCTGAAAAATCTAAATCTCGAGCAGTTAGTGCGAAGGATGAAGCAGAGAAATCTAAAGATGAGGCTAATGAATTGAGATTAGAAGCAGAGGAAGCGAGGGTAGAATCTGAAAAAGCTAGAATGGAATCTGATAACGCTAAAAATTCTGCTGAAAATGATTTAGAATTAATACAAAAGAAAAGTCAATTTGAATTAATAGGCACGATTGTTAAAGTTTCACTTTGGGTTATTTTGGGAGTTGGTGTATCAACAACTTTAATATACACAACAGCTTTATTCTTAGGTGTGGATACAACCGGATTATTTACAACTTGGAGCAATATAATTGGTATTTTATTAACAAATTCATTTAGTATAATTGGTACGATAATGGGTGTTAAATATGCACTTGGTAATAAGGAATAAAATATAGTTTTAGATATTTAATCTTTTGTATTTTTTTGATTCTACCCAACGAACTATAAATCTACCAGATCCACTATATCTTGAGTTAGTATCACATATAAGTTTATTTGTTTTTTTATTGAATTTAAAATCCACCTTTCTAAGTTCATCACATACGACTTGTGATACTTTTAGTACATATATTTTCTTACCGACTCCAAAATCGTAACAAAAGAGACCGTTCAGTCCTCTCATCTCAATGAAACTAGATTTTGAGTTATTCTTAACTGCACTAGAAAGTAAATTCATATTTTATGTAATAATTTATGTAATATTCTAAGTTGTGATAAATCTGAATTTGCATCCTCAACACTCTTATAAAGAAATAATATTTTTTCAGTATTACTCTTTTTATATTCTAGTCTAAATTCATCATCTATTAGAATTACTTTCATGTCATTTAATGAATTCTGATCTCTTAGAATTTCATAGAAGTCTGTCTGGAAGGCGTAATTTTTTAGTTTTTGTAACATAATTATTTTTTATAAAGATAGGTATGTTATTATTACTAAAGAAATTTAAAAAGTTTTAATTATTTATACACATATAAAAAATTATACTAATCTATATAATTCATAATATTTGTATATATTTGATATAAATACAATTCAAATGAATAAATTTAAGAAAGGACAAAGAGTATTTTACCTTTTGATGGGTAGTACTTGTCAATCGAATATTGTGGATTTTTATACTAAAGATGGTATAATCTTTTACGTTGATGATTTATTTGATAATATTAAAGAATTTTATTTATTCACGAATAGAAAGAGTTGTATAGAATTTCACCAAAATAGTTTTAAAAGTTAATATATACAATATGAAAAATATAAAAACATTTGAAAACTACGAGTACGAAAATTTCACATATAGTGATATGGAATTCGCTAAAGAATTATACGAAGAAGGTATGACTGACCCAAAAGACATTGCTAGAGAAATGGATTGGAAAGATGATATGGATGAAGCAACAGTTAAACAGATGATATACACAATGAAAAAAAGTGGAGAGATAACATGAAATATTTAAAGAAATTTGATAAAATAGATGAGTCTATTCATGATGGGATGGTAAATGTTATTAGAAATATTCTAAGAGAAACTTATGACTCTAATAATGAGGCTAGTATAACTGATGTTATAAATAAATTTGCTGATAAATTATTCATTGATGTTTCTGATAGAGAAGCTTTCTCAACTAGTATAATCGGTGAGATTATGGAAGAAAGTTTAAATGAATCTAGGATATATGACTATAAAATACTACCGGATGAAGCCTTAAAGGAATTAGAGATGTATGTTGATTATAATGATACTGATAATAAAATAGAGGTTGTTCCGGATCCAAGAGTTGATGGGTCTTTTGCTGTTAAAGTTTATAGAATAAATGATGACTATACTTTCCATTTATTGTGGAACAGAGGTGCTTATGATGAGGTTGAGTTTGATACATTCCCACCAATATCAAGTGACTTAAAGTTTTTTACCTGATAAAAAATCATAATAATATAACAAATGAAAACTTTAAATAAATTAAAATTATACGAGGAGTTTGTGGAAGAACCAACTATTAATCATTCATATATAAAGGCTAAGATGAAAGAATTATCTGAGTTAGTAAACTATACCTTAAAAAGTGATTTTGATAAAGGCGCTCATTTTGAATATGGTATAACAGAAGATGATGTAGAAATTACATTGGTGTATAGAAATCACGAAATAGAGAATTCTATAACATTACAGATACTTTTTAACCTAGACTCATTGATATTAGGATTCTATATGGGAGGTCCTGTTGACTATGAGGGCCACGAAGAACACTTTAGGGTGTCTTCAATAGAAGAAGGTATGGAATGTATAGAAAAGAAAATTTACGACGCTATAGGTGTCTCTGAGAAGAAAGAAATATGAAACACTTAACAACACATAACGAAGGTTTATTCAATTGGAGAAGAAATAGGGGTAAGGAACCTTTACATAGAGGATTCTCTAAAGATGATATGTACATATCCAGTGGTATTGGATATAAGAAAAGGATTGGTACATCACAATTAAAGGATTCTAATACTTTTTACTCTATCCGTTTTCCTGATATGTCTTTAAATATGATAAAACAACACATAGTTTCTAAGAGAGATATTCATTCTAAAGGTATATTTGGTGACTTTGGTAGTTATAGAACAGACGGGCCTCGATATAGAGAAAAGAGTTGGGTTAAGAGCACATCTGTTTGGTATGATTGTGGGAATATATTTAACTCTCTTAGAAATATATCAGATCAATGTGGGTATAGTTTGAATCAGTCTGTTCATGTTACATCTACACAAAAAGATACTAAGATAGTAGAAATAGTAAACTTTTCTTTTTATAAATTAACTGGTATTTTATCAGATGGTATTGATGAATGTTTAACACTTTTATATAAGGTTGAAGAAGATGATAATTATTATCAGATAGGTCAGATAGAAAAAATAGAAGATAGTCCAGAAAGAAATATAGTGGATGAGGTTATAGAGGAAAATTTCTTGGAACTTATGGATGATGGTTTAATTACCTTTAAATCAGAGGAAATAAAAATAAAGGGTGTTGTTAATTATAAATGTTATGTTAAAGTATCAAAAGATATGACACCACAAGTTCTATTTAAGATATCAGAATGTTTATTAGTTGCTGCTCAAAGGTTGAATGATATTAACATTGATATTGATATAAAGTCTATGCAACATTCAGAAGATAGAAATACAAGAACTGGTACAACTGATATTGAGTTTACTGCTATTCAAAGATAAATCCTAAATCTCTTAGTCTATCACCGTGGTCAAAAGCAAATCCATTTTTATTCATTTGATTTAATTCTTCAATCGAAAACCATCTAGCTGATTGAGCATCATCCATACCGATTATATTGTTACCCATATCTCCAGGAATCTCAACAGTAAACGAATGAGCTTCTACCCATGATGTATCACTATTTCTAGGATCTCTATTCTTATCATCAAAAACTCCTAATAGTTTGAATTTAGAATCTTCTATTTCCGATAGGTCTAATCCCGTCTCTTCTAGAATTTCTCTTTTACCAGCTTGTAACTCAGTCTCTAACCCAGGTTCCCATTCATTACCCCGATTAGCAGTAGTATCAACAAAACCACCAGGAATACTCCATTTATTTGGTTCTGCCTTAACAGACTCACCTCTTTGTATTAATAATACTTGTTGTGTACCATCAACTGTTCTAGTTACGATAGTATCAGCGGTTGGGTTTGGACCAACATATCTTAATGATGGCTTGTCGAATGACTCAAATGTTTTTACAAATTTCATAGTGTATATATTATAAAATTTTTATATATTTGTAGGATGAGTAAATTATACGGAGTTGCTTTAATAACCAATTCCAAAATTAGAGATTTGATATTGAGTTATGTTTTAGACGAAGAATCATTCAACAAGAATGATTATGTTTATGATGGTGAGTATGATTATATTATTGATATCAATAACACACTCAATACAGATATCTCTAGATATACAAAGGTTTATAAAACATTAAATGGGGCTAAAAGACTAAGAGATAGTTTTGGAACAGATTCAGTAATGAGACTAAGGTACGCCATACCAGCAGGTGTTGGTTGGAAACGAGAATATAATACACCGACACATCAAGCTGTTATTATTGATATAACAAAAAAGTGGGATGATATAATCGATAAAAGAATTGAAGAACGTACTAAAATCTTTAATAAAGATATAGAGAGGTTAAAATCAAAGAAGTCCAAATAACAAGTAAGCAACTTGTATAATCAACCCAATAATCATAAAAATAGTTCTATTTCTATAAGTCATTATCTTTGTTAACTTAGCAGTTGAAGTTGTTGATTGTGATTTCCATTTTAATGGATAAACTTTAGAATCTATTCTATTTCTAGTAACATAATAACTTCCATTATGGAAGAAACTAAATACTAAAGCCATACCAACAGTATTTAGTATAGAGAACCACCCAATGGTAAATGATAACATAACTCCTATTAATATAAGTATTATACCTCTTTGTGATGCGAACACAGGGTGTATTTCAAAGTCATTTTTAGATTTTGAAATTCCCTTGAAATACCAATAAAAACCTTCTCTAAATCCCTCTAACATTGAATATAATATCCAAAGTATATTTGTTATTAATACTATCATAATTATTATTTTTCTACTTTTACTCTAAAGTACAATTCATAAACATCAAAGACTTTAGTAACATCTCTTGAAAATCTTTTTGGTTCAGTAACAATCTTAAATGTTTTTTGTTCTTCATACCAATAAAATATTGTTATTAATATATTACCATCATTATCAATAATCTTATATCCCCGCTCGGCACTATGTGATTGTATATGTGGTCTAGATGCTTTAACTGGTACTAATTTTAATTCATGGCTTTCGATTTTACTGTAAAACTTAGTAACCCAAGTGTTGAATAAAGACATTAGTTGTTCTCTATTATCAGATTTACCACTATCCATAGCAGTTTTTATAGCCCATTCCGATGGTAGTAAATCATTATTTAATATTCTTATTTCATTTGGTAAAGTTCTAAGTTGTGCTTTATATTCATAAGTATCACCACTTGGTCTTCTCCAAGTAGAATCGAAACTTAATGAATACCCTTCTATTCGAGCACCATCTAGGTCACGGTACCTAACACCTCTGTGGTGATGGTCATCCACTATCTGTAAAGATTTTAATATATCTTCTACACCTTCATAATTAATAAAGGAATCACTTTGCTCTCTATCGAAAATTATTCTTATTGTAATATGATTTATATTTCTAATTGAATAATACACACTGGCTTTACCATCAAGCATTGATTTTATCCTATGTATTGAGTTATAGATAGAGTCTATTATATTTAACTCTGATTCGAAATAAACACTCCCATTCCAATTCCTAACATCACCAGATCCACCATCAGATATAGATTTATCATTAATCGTTCTATCAAGTTCTATTTCGATACCTGGATAATAATCTTTAACATCTCTAGTTCTTCTGTGTGGGTAACCTGTTGATAGTGATATGTAAACAGGATCTATCATATAAGTATATCCCAAATCAACCATATCGATAAATATTTCCTCGATATTATCATCATCAGCATTTATTCTTGATAACAAGTCTTCTTTACTTTCTAATATTTGGGAAAATTTTCTCACATAGATATATATTAAAATAAATCTATTTAAATTGAAAAACCCACCGTTACAGCGGTGGGTTTTATTAACTCCTCGTTACAAGTATTAACTATTTTCTTACACCTGAGAACTTGCTAAACCTGGACTCACGGATTCACTTTTCAAGTAGAAAAGCTAACATCGTGTTAGAGAAGGAAATGAATTAAAGTTGTTTAATTCTGAATGTCTTTCTTTTTATTTATATTACAAATATAGTGAAAAGTTTTTAATAAAAAATAAAATTTTACATTTTTAATATATAATACTCATATTAGTTAAAATAAAAACAATAAATGGGTCATATAGAGAAATTTAAGAGTTTTAGTAGAAGAAAAGTGGATAAAATAAGGAATCTTACTTGGGATGATGTTAAATCATTCGGTAATAAGAGTTGGGTTTACCTTAAACGTGAGAGTGATGAGACAAAACAAGCCGCTATGATTCTAAACAAAATGATATCTGGTAAAGATGTTACTAACAACGAAAAGAAATTCTTAAAAGAACAGAGCAAAGACCTTGTTAGGATAATATCAACCGGTGCTTTACCTATACCAATCACAGCTATCTTGGTATCTCTTGGTAAGAAATATAATTTTGAAGTTTTTCCTGGTGATCAAAAAGAATTAAAAGCTCTTATCGAAAAGGAAAAGGAAGAGTTGGGTGTTGCTATCGAAGAAGAATAATTAAACCACCAATATTATCGGTGGTCTAAACTATTATTTTAAGTGGGGTAATACTTCTTTTGCGTAGTAATCATCAAACCCTTCAAGTAATCCAGTAATTGGAGTACTCTTATCAGTTATAATGATTTCATCAATGAAACCAAAGTCTAAAGCTTCTTGTGAGTTTAACCACTTATCTCTTCTAGCACTTTCTAATACTTCATCAAAAGATTTACCACTATTCTCAGCTAACATCTTAAATAAGATATAATTATACTTCTCAGATTCCATTTGTGAGATGCGATTATCAGCAACATGTCCTTGTGCACCACTCGATACTTGGTGAATCATAACCTTTGAGAAATTCAAAGATGAACGTTTGCCTTTTGTACCAGATGATAATAGAATAGAACCCATAGATGCTGCCATACCTGTGTTGATAGTTTCAATATCACAATCGATATATCTCATTACATCAACCATAGATAATCCACTTTTAACTGAACCACCTGGTGAATCAATGTGCATCCTAATATCTCTTTTCTCCGCTGCTCCTTCTTCTACGGAATCAAGATACATCAATTGTGCTTGTACAACAGTTGACATATTATCATTCACAACACCAGCAACCCATAAAATTCTTTCTCTCATTAATCTAGAGAAAATATCCATTTGAGTTACTCTCATTTCTCTTTCTTCAAGTATGTATGGTGTCATACTATTCTCCATTTGTTTTTGGTAATAGTGTAAGTTCATAGAAGATAACCCCTCACTCTTTGCGTACTTATTAAAATCTTTCCCGTAATCTATCATATTTCTTAATTTAGTTATTAATCATATAAAGAATAATCAAAAAAGTTTAATTGTTATTTAATTACTTTATCCTTATATTTGTGATTGTGAAAAAGAGTTTAATACTTAAAGGTAAGAGTGAAATCGATAATTTGTTTACAACTGGGTATCCAGTTTCAAGTGATTTTGTATTTGCTAAAGTTTTATCTTCTGATTCAACTAAATTCCTATTCGCTGTTTCATCTAAGAAATTTAGAAGAGCAGTTGATAGAAATAGAATAAAAAGGTTGATGAGAGAAGTTACTCGTAAAATAGATATAAGTGGTGTTAAAATTGCTTTTATCTACACCGGAAAATATTTACCGACATACTCAGAAGTAGAATTATCCATCAAATCAATAATCGGTAAAATATGACATATTAAGGAATCTTAACAATATAGTAACAATAAGATAGCACCATTTTATACATTTTTTTGACTTTTAGGTATATATAAAATCAAATAAAAATGTATAAAATAAATGAATCTTAAAATAAAATTATTATCATTACTAATGTTATTCACATTTAGTGGTATTTCTCAAATAAATTATGAAAATTGGTCAACTCTGAATGTTTGTGGTGGTGTAAGTGATAAATTCAAGGTATACATGGAATTAGAACAAAGGTTCAATCATACAAACAAAAAAATAAGATATCTACATGGTGATATTGGATTGGTATATAAAGTAGGTGATAAATTATCTATTGGTGGTTATTACAGAGAGTTATATGAAACTAAAAAGGGTGTTCGTGTTTCTGAAATTAGACCACATTTGGATATCTTTTATAAATTCAATAAGAATTGGAAAGTAAGAATAAGAAATGAATATCAAATAAAAGAATTTGATGATGATATTTATAGACTGAGAATAAGAGGTACTTACAAATTGAACAAATTTGAAAATTTCAATCCATTAATACAAACAGAGGTTTTTTTAACACCAAATGGGTTAGTTAGGAATAGATTAAATATAGCGACCTCAATAAAGGTAGGTGATAAATTAATTATAGAACCTGGTTACTTATTAGAATCTAATAATAAGTCAGGATGGACTAACATACACATTTTGTGGGTTAATACAAAAATTAAATTTTAATAGTTTATTTAAGTAAATTACAATATTCTTTGAAGTGTTTGATTCTATCATATAATTTTATTGAAAAATAAAGCCGCTGATGCTAAAGGATATTTATCAACCACTATATTAAAAGGTGTGGTTATGGTTATTGACAATCATAACAAGGTCGTTCACCTCTCCCACTACAATCAGAACATTCTATGGTTGAATTACCATCACATTCAGTACAATCTACTTTACCCCTAGCATCACAATCCTCACAATCTACATCATGTTCTTCACCATCAGATCCTTCTTCTGTTATAGTTCCTCCACCATCACAATTTGAACAATTTTCTGTACCATATCCGTCACATTCTGGACAGTCTCTTTCACCACTACCACCACAATCATAACATTCCACTTCGCCTCCACCACCACATCCCTCACATCTATAATGTGAGCCTTCAGTATCTTCTAATATATAACAATTACCACATTCATCTATTGATAGTGTACCATTATCTTTATTCCAATATTTCAAAGTGTCTAAGTAAGGATATTTTTCATATTCACCTGGTTTTATATCCACGATTATGTTCAAATTTGTATCATCACCATTAGGATCAATACAACTACCATTGGCGTTGGATGCGTTTCCACGTTTTGTATACCAACCATTCTCTTTAGCATAATCCTTAAATAATTGAACATCAGAATCATTGGCTGTGTATATTCTATCCATAAATCTTTTACCATCTCTCAATTTCCAAAGTAATGCTCTTCCTAAAATTTTATCTGTATCATCATCTGATTTATAAATAACCAAAGTACAAACTTCTGGATTAGAAATATAGATATCAAAAAATTCCTCATCAACAGCGGACATACAAGAACTACCTAATACGCCCCTCCTTGTCGAGTAATGTGAATAGTGATACCAATATCCTATTTTATCACCAGTAACTTCTTCAAATAGTGAAAATTTATCATTAAATTTATCAATTGTTGCTTTATATAAATTAACAAATACTTCAATATCCTTATCAAGGAATTCTATATCATTAGTTTTAAGTAATGCTCTAATAGCTCTACCTACTTTAACTTCTTGTCTATTCGTTGACCAAATTTTATCCAATCTATCATCAACCTTTCTAATCTTTTCGGCATTTATGACCAATTCTGTACTTGGGAATTTAACATAAACAAATCTCTTACCCGATTCTTCCGAAACTGTTTCTTTAATAATTTCTCCTAGTTCATCATTTTCTGGTTTTATCAATTCCTCACCAGGTGTGAATCCTAAAGCATCGAAAATAGTTTTATTTTTATATTCTCCTCCTTCATTTTTATTAAAAGTTAACCAACCACCATTATTACCAACAAATCTAACCTTAATATTTTCCTCACTCAGTATTTGTTGTGCTCTTCTATCTGGTATAAATGATACTTTATCATTTTTATCCATTACTATATCAAAATAATTAGACCTAACGTCTAAATCTTTATTCTCAACATCTAAAAGTGATTTGGATACTGGGTTCTCTATTTTTGAAAGAGTGAGTCTAAATTTATCAGAATAAACGACATCCGACTCCAATATTAACTCTAATGACTCATTTATGAAATCAAAATACTTTTTTAACATAATTATATTTCAGTTTTTATATATATTAAATACTATTTATGAAATATATTAAACCATATAAAATTTTTGAATCAAGATACACTCTTGAGGAATACTTATATGCTGTTTCACAAGAATTTAGTAAGTATAATATCTCTGCGGTCGGTGTTCGAGAGTTGTTAGATAATTATAAAGTAGCTATCGAAGATGCTATATCAAGTGATGTTGATCCATATACATTTGTAAAAAATATTGCTAATGATATGCAATTATCTGATAATGGTGGTTTCATGAGTCATGACACACCGCCTCCGCAACCAACAACGATTAAATATCTATAATCTATATCTTTTTTCTCATTATATAGGAAAACATAAACTTGAGCAGATTATTGAATTGAAAAGTTAATATATACAGAAAGTATTAATTTTATTATGAGAATAAAGAGATTCAATGAAATAGAAAAATCAGGAGAAATATCTGAAGGTATAGATGCTGATATCTTAGGTATCACAACTAACACTGGTAGAAGAACCGGAACTAGAAGTCCTAATAGAAGAACTCAATACTTTTATGATTACTATACTGGTAAGAAAATTAGTGGTAAATCTAAATATGAATTAAACTCTAAAGTTTTTGACTTGGCTAAGAGAGATGATGAACTTGGTTTATTAGCTCAATTTTGTTTACAAGTTGAAAGAGATTCAATGACTACTGATTATAGTATTACAGGACAAATGGATAAAGGTGGTTTGTCTGATGAATTTATACAAAAGATTAAAAATATCAGTGATAATATTGAAGGTGAAGAGTAAATAAACTTGTTTCAATTTAATCTAACTATAACACACCCATAATTTGTAGGGTGATCAATAACATTAAAATTATAATCATAACAAGTTTCTTTAACGATTTCTTTCATACGATTACTAATACCCGTTATAATTTCAATCTCAATCTCATTTTTTTGCATCATTTCCCAAAAGAAGGTATCTAACCTCCTTGACACAAACTCATGTTTAATTCCATGTAAATCTAACTTTTTCATTTTAATATATATCTTATATGAGATATCTGAGAACATACAAAAAGTTTACGGAAAATGCTTACGTAGCAGCATCCACTGCTGGTTCTGGTAGTGTAGTTGCTGCTCAACCTGGATCCTTACCTGGTACATTCGGAACAGATGGGTCTGGTGATATTGGGTTTACCTTTAAGAAGGAGAAAAGAAAAAAAGGTGATGTTACCGAGGTTAGTGATTTGAGAGACCTAGAAGAGGTTGAAATTGAGAAGGTTGATGATATAAAAATCAAAAATTAATAAGTTATTTAAAATAAAAAAGAAACTGATTTACATCTGTGTGATCAGATATAATTTCAGTCTCTTTTCTTACGAGTCCAGAAGTTCACAATTTCATTTACTCTACTACACACCTTTTAATTCAACCGTATCGGTATAGCTAATACTAATCTACTGCGGATTAAACAGATAAAGAATCCATAACCTCGGTAAAAGTTATCCCAATTTTCATCACAAGTTACCGCGAGTGATTTATATGAGAGTGATTAAACACTTTTTTAATTTCGGTATAAATTAAATACCTTAATACAAATATAGTTATTTTATTTTAATATTTGATCTTTTTTTATTATTATATTTCTGAGCTTTCTCCTTGATATCGGTCAGAGACATACCAAATATTAATGCGATTATTATTATAACTACTGACAATAAAGCAGTTGATATGATAATCAAAAATGGTATCCATAATGGAGATGTTACCCACCACCAAGACCAAGTTGCGACCATACCTACTTCAGCTAATTTTAATCCCAAAAATAGGAGGAAAATTAACACAGGTAAACTCAAACCACTGTTATTAGATTTTGACATACAATCTTTTTTATTTTATACCTATTTCTTATAATAAGTTTTCTATTTTTTTTTGTGAATATATGAGATTGATTATGTAACTGAGACTTTTCTTATTTCAATGTATTCACTTTCATATCCATCATATAAGTCTTTCCTATCCAAAGTCCAACGGCTCACACCCAATTGCTCATTACCATAATGAGCGTATAATTTTCCGAGGTTAACAAACACCTCTACTCTGTTCGTCAATTTCCAACGAATATAAATTATAGTTTGACTTCTCATATATATTATAAAAAGAAGAGAGAATTATACTCTCTCTTCCCAAAGTTCACCAATATTAAGTAATCGATGTTGTATACCATACATATTTATAGTAGCACTTCTGTGGAAGTGACCATAATAGTGGTGTGTGATATCATTACCATTTAATCTCAATAAATGAAACATATCTGTTATTTGATTTCGTTCAAATAACAGATCGGTTTTTAATTCTGTATCACCAGTATCTCTAATTATACCTTCAACAAAAGGACCAAGTCCAATGCTATTATCAACAGGACAATAATCGGGTGAGTTATGTGTAACTACAATATCGATGTCTTTCATGTTAGCTATTTTATCACGATCTAATACGAATACTTCATCTTTCCACCAACTTTGACCTGGGTGTATTGTATAGTCACCTTTTCTTTGTTTATCAGTTCTTCTCCAATTTCTATCAACACTCACAGCACCACCAACACAAAGTATATTTTTTGTTTCGGTAAATCCTAATGTATCTAATTCTAAATTAAGGATGGTGTAGTCTGGAATAAGTTTAATATTACTAAATCCAAATGGGTCATTATCGAAATAAGGTTTGAAGTCATGATTACCACGAATTGCGTATAACATGATGTTATTCTTCTCAAGAATAGTATTTACATATCCTAATGTTCGGCGCTCTTTCTCAAGAGTAGCAAAACCAACACCAAAGTCACCAACTTGAATTATGATAGCATCTTTTATATCATACTGCTTAACATATTGATTAATCAAGTTAAAATTTCCGTGGATATCACCGAGATATAAAATTCTTTTTTTCATATTACAAATATAAGTAAAATTTACAGAAGGCAAAAATTATTTATAGTATATCATGATGTTACATGATTAACTTATACTTTTGAACCTTTTTTTACCACTCTCTACATTAGAATTCCAATTATCGAGGGGTCTAGCATGGTATGATCCGAAAAGAATTGATTTGTAGATAACTAGCTTATCACCATTCTCGCTATGTGGGGCCATAAATAAAAATTCATATACACCACCTTTATAATGCCTGTATTTCCCACCAGGCTCGGGATATTTTACTTTTTCCATATAAATAATATGTAGTAAGTAAGTGAAAGTTTTAATTTTTTATTAAATATCTCACAACAGAATCCCAATTTTCGAATTTATCAGAACCAAAGTGTAACCACTCTCCTTCAAATTCTGGTTGTCCATCAGCGTCACTATCATCAATTAGGTATTCACCCTTCAATAATGATTTGTCACCACACAGAACCATTCTTTGAACAACGTCAAATCCTAAGTGGTCCCAAATCCATTGTGCCTTTTCTGTGAAACAATTTACGTTTCTAAATGAAGGTCTTGTTAGAATCCAAACATCATATTTTTCTTCTAGTTTCCTAAATGAATCAATTGCACCAGGCATTTCTTCTAATTTAAGAAAAAATCCCCATTGAGATTGTGGATATTTTTGCTCAGGATATTTTTCTAAAGCTTCTGATGCGGCTTTGAAAAAATCACAAAGGACTCCATCCATATCTACGTAAACTTTTTTTCTTTTCATAATATTTCTTTTAATTTTCTACTTCGAAAAATGTTACTTTCTATGAAATAACAAGTAAGGTACTTATAAGTGTGTTCATAATATAATATACAGAATTAATATATAATATTATAATTATAGTTGATAATTATAGATTAGTTTAAATAAGGAACAACATGAAACATATAAAAAGATTTGATGAGGTTATTAAAGTCGATATTAAAGTCGGTGATACTGTCCTTGGTGGTCGATTTAAGAATAAGAAAACCCTTGTTAAGAAAATAGGTAAAAATAAAAAAGGTGATATAACTATTAATGATAAGCCTTTGCTTAAATATAGAATCATAAAAGAAGATGTTGATATTAAAGATGTTGTTACTTATTACTTATCACATTTAATAGATGATGGATTCGTAGCTTATGATGGAGATGAATTTATAAGAATTTTCAAACCAAAGTATGGTGATGTTTATACTTATACGAATTTAATAGAATTTAATTTTGCTGAAATAGCTGGTGATATAATCAGGTTTGTTAATTCAGTGGACGATATTAAAAATATATCATATATGACAATTGCTGAAAAACCAAAAGAGTATAAAATGCAAGGTGGTGGTGTGTTATTTGATAATTTGGAAAGAAATGTTATTGATATTAATAATTTAGAACAAGTCAATATGGATATGTATTCATTGACTATATTATTTTAATATAATGTAAACTTTTACATGGTCAAGAAATAAAAGAAATAAATCTTTAAAAATGTCAAAATCAGAAAACGTTAAAGTTAAGAAGAAAACCACTAAGAAACCTAGTGCTAAAAAAACTACTCAGAAGAAAGTAGTTAAGAAACCTAAAGTTATTAAAGACCTAAGTTTATGGGCCTTAAACGAGAATAACGAAATCGAAAAAGTTATTGTACCACTTAAATATAAATTGGATTATATTAAAAGATTCGGTGTTATGGAAATAACAAATAAAACGGAGTTAAAAACTTGGTTAGAAAATATTAAATTAGTAGGATGATTAAAATATCAATGGGTTCGGACCATGCTGGTTTTGAATTAAAACAGGAAATTAAAAAATACCTTCACACACTTGGTAATAAAGTTGAAATAAGTGATAAGGGTTGTTTTGTTGAGGAAAGGTGTGACTACCCAGACTATGCACATTTAGTTGCAGAAGATGTTGAAAAAGATATATGTGATTTTGGTATATTAGTTTGTGGATCAGGTAATGGTATAAATATGTCAGCTAATAAATGGGATGGTGTTAGATCTGCATTATGTTGGAACTCCGAAATAGCTAATATGGCGAGACTTCATAACGATGCTAATATACTAACACTACCTGGGAGATATATTTCGGTAGAAGACGCAATAGAGTGTGTGTGTGAGTTTATGAAGACCGAATTTGAAGGTGGTAGACACTCCGATAGAGTTGAAAAAATATCTATTTGTAGATCCTAAAATTGGTAAAAATAAATTCGATGAAATTTATTAAAATTTCAAGGTTTTGGTATAAAGTGATAATATAAAGTTAATAGATATATTACAAAAAATAACATCTTACTTATGAAAAATTTCGATAACAACCTTAGAGAATTTACTATTTCACATTTAAATGGAAATAAAATAGATGAAGATTATAAATTTCTTGTTGAGAAATTTATTTTTTATATGGATGCTTATTGTGCTGAAATGAAAACCACAGATAGTGAAGTTTTAAACAATGATAAGTTATATAAAACGGTATCTTCTCTTTTTAAGAGTGTTATTATGGAGAAGCAACTTAATATGGTTGTTTAATTAAAAGTTTGTGTGTGCTACACCATCACCGAATGTAACATATTCCTTTTCTTTTTCTTTTGTAAAAGAAAGATATTTATCAATAGGATAATGTTCACGATCTTCGGTATCTTTTTCGAACCATTCTGATATTTTCATTAAGTCACGTATCCTCTCAATTATATCTTTTAGGTTTGAAGAATCTGGTGTTTCCTTATATTCTTTCCATTGAATTCTAACAAATATTTGATCACTTTTGGGTAACATCTTACTAACATTTATAGAAAATCCTTCGTCTTCCAATTCCATACAAATATCCTTTATCGTTTGTACCAAACAATCTGTTTCTTCGTTATCATATCCCATTCTACAAGGTTTGGAAACGTTTGAGTTAAATTCATTTATAGATTTTAGATATCTCATTTTTCGTAAGGAGCAAATATGTGTTCCCAGGGGATAATATCTTCTGTGTGATACATAGCAATATCAAATCTAATACCATGTTCACCATCACCTTGAAATACCGAGGACTCTAAAGAAAAATTAAGTATTTTGAATTTATACCCAAAATCTTTTATTTTAATTAACGAATCAGAAAACTCATTAAAGAATTCAATTGTACTAGACATTTGTTTATCATTTACATCTCTAATTGATGATGATAAATCATCAAATCTTAATCTAAGTGTATATCCTTTATAAAGAGGTTTATCTATGTAATTTATTCTATCTCTAACTTCAAAGTTTTCATCAACTAAAGTATGTGTTGAGTTTTTAATTCCTATAATTTTACCACCTAAATCAACCAATTCTAAGAAAAATTCTTTTAACTCACCATCTCTATTATATTCAGATCTCATGATAGCTAATTCAAACCAACCATCTCCCTCGCCCGATTCGTTTATCATCTCTACATTATTATAATTCTTTAAGTATTTCATTAACTATATATTATTTTCCTTTGAAGAAATTCCAAAATCCACCGACTTTCTTTTTAGGATATTCAACTGCTTGTGGTTTGATTGGTTCTTCTGGTTTATTTAACTCTCCATTACTATACCACATATTTCTCTTATCTTTAGATAGTCTTGGTATTCTGGGGAATCGGTGTTGACTCCATTTTTATTTAATATCGATTTAGCGTATGCTATATTTTCATTAATAATACTCACGTTGTATATATAAAAACAAAAAAACCCAATCACTTTTGGTGATTGGGTTTTTATATCAATATGTTTGGTTATTAAGCCTCTGTTGTCTCAGTAGCAGTTGCTTGAATATCAATAACTTCAATGTCAAATTGGATATCTTTCCCAGCTAACGGGTGATTACCATCAATCACAATGTGATTTTCTTTAATCTCTTTAACTTTTACTGGTGTACTTTGACCATTGTCTGATTGTGCTTCAAGTGTTAATCCAACTTCAACATCCCCAGGCATTTGGTCTTTAGGTACTTCTACAATTAGGTCTTCTCTTACTGGTCCGTAAGCATCTTCTGGTGTTAAAAACTCTGTGTTGACTTTATCTCCTATATTTTTACCGATTAAAACGTCTTCAAATCCCGGAATTATTTGTCCAGAACCAATTTGAAACGTTAAGGGATCTCTTCCCTGTGATGTGTCAAAAGTTGTTCCATCAGTTAATTTACCAGTATAATGAACGCTAACTACATTTCCATTTTCTATCATAATAATTAATTTATTTTTAAGTTATATTATTAATTCTTTTTTTGTTGTTATAATTGGTTAATTAATAACCATTTTTTATATTTAAGTGTGTTACTTAGAAAGTCATCTATTTCATATTCAACTGAATCTGTTGGTACCTCAATTATTAATATATTATCTTTTATAATCATAATTCTTAAATGTTTGTATATTTATATATTTTTCTTAAATGTTTTTGTTAATTATATATTAAACTTTTTGTTATTATTAATTAGAATTAATGTGAGAGAATCTTTCGAAGAATATAAAAAAACAATAGAAACCTTAATTATCAACTTCAAATATCTATATGATGGTGATGTTAAATCATCTAGTAATAAATCATACTCTGGTAGTATATCACATAAAAACACTTCACCTAGTTTTGTTATAAATTGTATAAATCAAATATACGATGAAAGTATTCAATCGATGATCGATAAGTCAATACCAATGAGTATAGGATTAAAAACTGAACCATTGATAGGTAAACCAAGTAATGTGGCTGATAATATATTTTATTATATTGATAAATTAAAAACAAACTCATTCAAACCTCTTTATGTTTTTTGTTCATATAATGGAAGAAAATTATTTGGTATAACTAAAGAAATTAATAAAAACAAGCCTTTCCCGGGACACTTTTATGATATAGAAAAGTATCATAGTAGATCATATGACTTATATTTATCACCTATACTAATTAATGATAAAGAAGATGATATTGAGATTTATGTAACTGACAAATCAATACAAAGCTTAGTTTATTCTATACAAAATATGGATTATAAAATTTCAAAAGATGATGAATCATACAAACATACAATGTCTTATCATTTTTATGATTGTGACTTTACCTGTTATAAATTGATAATCAAGGATGTATCTAAATGGAGGGATGAGAAAATAAATGAAATATTAAATGAGAATTGATTGTGATAGTTTGGATTTTGGATTGGAATGTTATGATCCAAGTTCTTTAGAGGAACGAAATAGATTAAAATCTAGTAAATTAGTTAAGGATTTATTGAAAATAAATAATAAAATGGAACCTAGAAGAAACTATATGGTTATATCAATGAATGTCTTTAATCTATTAGAGTATCACGATAGATTTGAACATATAAAATTATCTAGTAAAAAAGAAATAGGCCCATTAACACTTGTTGGTTATATAGGTGGTTTAGATTGTTATGTAGATTTAAATATGAAACATAATAACATACTATTACATTACGATAAACAAGTTATTCGTAATCTTAGATTAGAATCTATATTAGATGATAGTAATATTATTGATGATGAGGTTGAAATTGAAGTGATAATTTAACTGGACTAAAAGATTTTTATCTCACCTAACATATTATTTATTATTGTTATTGAATTTCTCAAATTTAGCGATAATCTTTTTATTTGTATTATCGATAGTCATTAAGCTTTTCCTATCCGTTTTCATTCCTTTTCCAGCACCGGCCCTAATAAATTCTTCTTTTGTTACTGTTGATGGTGTACCATCGTTATTAACTAATTGATATTCGAAATTTTCATTAGTATCTTGTCCTAATAACTTAACACCTTTGGTATCATAATCAACATCCTCTCCAGATCTAGCAGTATCTATCTTTTCTTTAAGAGCATTTACAAAATCTCTAGCTATCTTCTTTAATACATCAACATATTTATCTGTATCATAAGCTATTTTCATCATAGCTTTATTATATTTTAATAGATTAAGACCAGCGATATTTGTAATTGATGGGTGACCTCCACTATTTCTTATTACAATTTCCCATACTGGAATTTTGAGATTATTTAATAGTGTTTTTTGTTCGTAAGATAAATCTTTATGTAAAACATTCATAGCTTCTTCTAATCCATCTTCTTTAATATCAACATTAAGAATAGTTCTACCCTCTTTCTTAAATACACAATCAGAATAAAAAGCTTCTAAATCAGAATATTTAAATCCAACACCTTCGTATGAATCACCTTCATCCTTCTTCATTTTTTTCCAATCTTGTGAATTTTCAAATTCATTCTTAATTGATTCTAATGATATATAATACTTACTCATCATTGGTTCATACTTAGCTAATACTTCTTTAGAGATTTCTCCTAAGTTAATATCTTTAAGTATTTTCTCCTTAAATGGATTACAAGAAACTTGTACAAGACCCATTGGCCAAACAATACAGATAAATTCCGCATCCGGGAAATTCTTAAATGGTGTATATCTATCATAAGAACCTGGTTTAATCATACTACCACCTCCATATTGCATAAGTATTTTATAATCTTCATCAATATGAATACCCTTTATAGAACTCTTACCATTGAGAGCTTTTCTTCCTAACCAAGTAACGCTATAAACATTTTTCGGTTTATCTTCAATATAATTTTTATCAAATAATCTATCAACATACTTAACATACTCTTCGTTAGATATTCCTAGCTTCTTAGCTAATTCAACATCTTGAGAGGCTGGCATTCTGTGTATATTTTTTAGGATGCTTAATTCGGTTCTACCAATTTCCATAACATCACCACTTTCACTTTCAACGAATCCGTAATCCTTCATTCTCTCGATATAGTTAGTAAGGTTTGTTTTTATTTCTTCTGGTGTTGCTAATCTACCAAGCTTATCGCTTGTTTTTGCATTATTAATATAATGTCTAATATTGTTAAACATTGAGTATAAACTCGCAGTTGAGTCTAATAATAAACACTCAAGTATATTCTTATTTATGTGATCTCTTTTACCATCTAATGATTTAACAGTTATTCTTTTATTCTTATAAGCTAATAATAATCTATTAACCACTAATCCCATCATAAATCTATTCTTTTGTGGTGTTTCTGCCTTTTCATATTTGAATATAGAATTTTGAACATCTTCTGGCTTAATATTATTTCTCAAGAAATCTGCTGAATCAATTGTTTGAATCATTTTTATATCTTGTGCCGTGAATATATCTGAATATGAAACTTCACCTGATATAATCTCAACATTTGATCTAGCTGATTTGAAATATGTTGATTCTGTGTCCTCAGCACCAACTTGTTTATCATGATGATCCGATTGTATATGGAACATTGGTTTACCGTGTGCGAAATCAACTAAAACTTTTAATGTATCAGGTCTTCCGTTTTTAACAGCATACTCTAATCCACCATATTGAATGATATGACAATCAACTGTTTCTATTTGATAGTAATTTTTTAAGAATACACTCATAGCTAATGCTGATGTTACTCCATCTAAATCTTTGTGAAAGTATATCTCACATTCTTTATATCCTTTAGTTATAGCTTTTATGTTTCTTAAACCTACTTCCTCGTTTACAAACTCAGTATATTTTTTCATATTATTTTTCATATCAGTATAATAATTTTCTTTATTCTTTATATATTAAATTAGACAACGTATTTTATTTTTATGTCTTCTATTCGATGCATAAATATTTTAAGTTGATATCCCACTACCTTTGACTTCGAAATATACCATCCAAAATCACCCAATCTATCATTTGTGGTTTCTATTATTTCTTTAAATTCACTAGATTTTATATAATCTTCTAATTCTTCTTTTTGTCTTCCGACATCATTAGCATTCCGTTGAACCAATTCCTGAAAGACACATCTTATATAAGGTATAGATTCTATAACCATTTTACCATCCTCTTTATCAACTGATGTATCTCTTTGGATAAGATTTTTATCAAAGTATGTTGATGTATTATATCCAGCATCCGATATATCAACAAACATATCCTCAATGTATTCCTTTGTTAATCCATTATAATGTTCTTCCTTTGGTACTAACATTTCCCAACCTTCGAATGTCTTTAAATATTTCATTATTTCATTATTTCTTTAAGAATTGCTTACCATATGATTTCATAATACCCTTATCAGTTCCTTTCTCTCCATCAGCATCAAACTTAGTATCAAAGAAGTTATTATAATCAGTAACAATCTTAACATCTGAATCCATTGTTGCATAAGGACCTAGTTTACCTGATCGATAAACACCACCTCTCATATCACCATTTAAATAACCTCCTACAAAATAACAATTGGTTAATTTACTACGCTCAACATTACAATTTAATATCTTTGTATCTTCTGCATCAGAGTTATTTAATTTTGATTTAGATACTTGTGAATTTATTATGTTAGTTCCCATAAAGAAACAATCATCAAATATACCCTCGACATTACAGTTTATTAATTCATATCCTTTTATGGTAGATGTTCCTTTTATATTAGCATCAACAACCTCCATGGTTTGATCAGTTGTTACATAATTGATAATACACTCTTTCATATCTTCCGAACCTTCTATTATATTATAAAGTTTTGTATAAATTTTACCATAATATGCAGAAACGATATCATATGAGTGATTCTGGTCTATTTGTATTTGTATAGTTGGAAAATCGATTATAAAATTATCATAACTTGATAAGTTCTTATAATTCAATATATTTTCTTCTAAATAATCTTCTAATTTATTAATATCTTCTGAATTGAAATCAGATCTAACTGAATCATAAACATTAATAATAAATCTTTCCAAGAAGTAAATTAATTGTCCAATATTTTTCTCGTAATCTTCACCCCCGATATATCTAAATTCTAACCTTTGTGTTTCTCTGGTATTACTTATGTTAGTGAAGTTTATACCATAATATTTATCATTTGGTAATCTCATGTTGTTTTTAACAACACCAATTGGTATGTTAAAAAAATCATATTCCTTAAATGGAATCATTTTCTTAATACTCTTAGCATAAACATTTGATTTCCTTGATGGATAAGCTCTGTATATCTCTTCTTCATCAGTATTTAATATTAATTTTAATACATTTAGATCATTTAGATCCATATCATCATCAGTAAAAGATATATTAAAGTGTACTGATGACTTCTCATTTGTATATCCATAATTTTGTATGAACTTTAGAATCTTAATTAAGAAGTATTTAGCATTATAAAAATCCATTGGTCCAGTCACTATTTCAACCATATTGGAACCACCAGATAAATCAGGTTCTATTTTGAAATTATTTGCATCTGGTTTGAAGTCTGAGTGATATTGTCTAAATCCCCAAACTTTCACTGGATTAAGTTCCTGATTCAATAATTCAAGTGTTTTATAATAAGATAAATCCTTTAAATAAAATTCAAACTCGAAACCAACTTGTGATTTTTTGAGCTTGTTTGTTTGGCTTAGAAATTTATCAGAGTATTTTCTCATAATAGTATATATTAAAAATAAATATTCTAATAAGTTCGAAGAGAATGTTATATTTCAATATATATGATTATGAAATCTTGTAACAAATGTGAATTTTATAAAATGACACCAATAAGTATAATAAAGTCTTTAGATAACCTATTATACACTAAAGATAATTCAAAATTAAATAAAATATAATATGGAATTCTTTTGTGTATATTGCAAGACTCGCAAGAAGTTTGATAAGTTTGTTAAAGTTAACAAAATTAAAAATAAGTATATTGTTGATATACGAAGGATTGTTGATGAAGAAGAAGTCGATTTCACTGATGATAAGACTTACCTCAAAATATTAATCTTTAATAAAATTCAACAAGCAATAGATAAGAAAAAGGATATTTACTATATTCCAGATTTTGACAAAGACTTTGCAATCGAGAAATTATTAAACCTTAAAAAGATATTAGCCGAGAATAACTTCAATGTTCTCATTTTTTACAACGAATTCAGAAAGAATCCAGAAATAATGGATGATGTTCTATCAAACCTTTCTAAATTTTCAAATTCGCAAATTATTCGCGATTATTAAATAAATAAAGATGTATAATTATTAGTAGAGATTACTAATAATTAATATATACTAAAAAGATATTATATATGGCAATATTAGGAGGATCACCACTAGGACTTATAGGTATTAAAAGTACCCCATCTAGAGATGGTATGTCAACTTTTAATGCTGGGAACTCTCGTAATGTTAATGTTAATAAATATAACACAGGTAAACCTAATGAGGGTAGTGCTAAAGGAGGAATGGTATCATTATTCAGTGGTGGTAATGTTGTAAAAGCGTGGGGTAATATTAAAGCTGCAGGGACCGAGATGGATTCAACTGGACTTACGGATAATTTCAAAGGAACTTCTAGATCAACATTACACAACAATGATATTTATGATACTAGTGTGTTAAATTTAATAGAGAAATTATCAACTACTCCAGCAAGGCTAAGACCATCTGATTTTGCTTATCTCAAAGATTTAGGTCGTTATCCAAATAATAGACTAATGATAGCTAGAAGATTTGGTGGAGCAATTGGTGATGATATTATCGGAAAATCTAGAAAGCCGGACGTACAGGCGCTGTTGATAACATGGAAACCAGAGGGTGAAGAATTTTTTGAAATTTCATTTAGTGAAGACTGGGAAGATGCTGCTGCTGATTTTACTGGTATAATAAATGAAATGGGTGAAGACTTCTTGGGTAAGAGTGTTGGTAGCGGTATGGGAGCTGCTTTGGGATCTATACCACTCCCTGGATTCACAGAAGGTTTACAAAGACAATTCATGAAAAATTTAGGGATATTTGATAAGCTCCCAACAAATTCTAAAGGTATCGAGATTTTACCAGCAGGTAACCCTAATATAATTAAAATGGCCAAGAAAAGGAAAACTATCAATGCTGCTGACAAGGGTAGTGGTTTGAAATGTAGCTTTGCGGTGAAAATGGTGTGTGAATATGAGCAGAAGTTTATTTCGGGTATAGATCCAACAATTGTTTGGCAGGATTTATTAGGCACTATGTTAAGGTTCGGTACTTCTAAAAAATCAAGTTATGGATTATCAAAAGATTTTGTTAAAAAAGTAGGTGAATGGTCTACAGATCCAGGTAAAGCTGTCGCATTTATTGCTAAAAAACTTTCATCCGCGGTCAATGCAATCGCTGATGAAGTTTATGAATTAATTGCAGCCATGACAGAAGATAAAGATGATAAAGAGGATAGGTTAGAAGAAGAAGCTGCTGAAGCAGGTAATCTAGCTACGGCGTTCTTCAAAGGCTTACTCGCTGATATTAAGAGCTCAGTTGAATCAACTGTTCTTAAATATAAACATGATATAATGGGTGTTGCTAACGCATTATCTGGTATGCCGTCAACACCTTGGCATATAACAATTGGAAACCCATTAAGACCTATGTTTTGTTCAGGTGATATGTTAGTTGAGGACACCAGATTAATCGTTGGTGCGGATTTAGCATTTAATGATCTACCATCTAAAATAAGAGTTGAGTTTACTCTGAAAAATTCTAGACCTTGGGGTTTAGGTGAAATAGCTAGTAAATTTAATACTGGTAATATACGTACTGTGAATACTATTAGGGATTTTTCATCATTAAAAGCTGGTCAAACTTTACACAACTCACCACTTGAGAATGTTCCAACTCCAAAGGCCGAACCAGTGGGATCAGGACCCGGGGTTTCTAATACAGCCGCTGGTGTTGATAATACCAATAGTGGAGTAACAACTGAAAACAAAGAAGTGGAAGTGGTTGTTCCTGAGGCTGGAAGTGGATCAGAACCTGAATCTGTTGTAACCGATGGAGAGACCACATCCCCTACTGAAGTACAAGTAGCCGCCGAAGCCGCTGCCGCCACAGCCGCCGCAGCCGCAGCACCAGAATCAGAAACACCTGCCCCATAAAAATAATTAATATAAATGAACTTTAAATCACTTGCTGAGTATATAGGAATAAATAAGTATCGAGAATTAGGTGATAATGAAGATGTTTTTTATGATTTGTTTTCATCTACGTTTAAGTATAATCAACGTATAGTATTATCAGAATATAGAGTTCCTAAGGGGTTTGATATGAGATTAGATTTGGTGTTTCAGGAAATGTATAATTTAGAGCCTAATGAAGTTGGTAATTATTTAGAAGATATGGATGTTATATACTTTATCAATAATATTGATAATCCACTTAATATAAAGGAAGGACTTGTATTAAAATATCCGCCCGATTTGGGTAACCTACGTGAGTTTAGAGTTCTTAATGTTGATGATGATATTAATCATAAAGATAGAGTGAAAGAGAAATTAGCATACCCTAATAAGTCAACTCGTAAAGATAAGTCTAGAGAAAATTTTGTCAAAAATGGGTATTCACTACCACCAGTAGTATTAGAAACACCCAGGCCACCAGTTTCAGTAAAAGATGGTAAATTCAATATTGGTGGACTTTGATAAATTTTATAAATAGTTTATGGCTAAAGAACCGGATGTATCAGTAAGAGTTAGAGCAATTAATACAAATCTAGATGAGAGGCACTCAGGGTTGGGTGATATAGAGGTTCGTGTTATTCATGAGGGTGGTAAAAAATATAAAGTCGCTTGGATTCCTAAGGGTGGATACGGATATGTTACGGAATTTAAAAAGAAAGGCAAATATGAATTATACACTGCTGAAAACTTTATACATGCTGTGATTTATCAAGCAACTAAGATTAAACTTGGAGGAAATTCTTCTATCGTTGATGTTAATGATTATAAATTATTTGGTGATGATCAATATTATGAGATAATACAAAATCCCTTTGAGCAAAATCCCCCATTGTATAGATCTTTTGGTAATGATCCATATTATTTAAATAATCAAACTAAAGTCAGTATATTTTGGTTTATAGGTGATAAACAATCTATATCTAGATTGGAGTTTAGTAAAACTTATGCACAAACTGAAGCAGTTAACTCAGTTAATGCGGTAACTGGGAATTTCGAACTTCGGGCGACATTTGGAGGTACAGAGGGTGTGTGGTCAGGTGGTGCTCTTTGGAGTCTTCCTAATGGTCGAGAGAAATTACGAAATACCAGAGATACAAATGGTGAGGGTATATTTAGTGAGGGTAATACATATGATGACAAGGCTGCTTGGGGTCAAATTTATGGATTATATATTGAATCTGATAATACATATGAAGACCCGTTAAATATTATAGAATATAAGAAATGTGATATAAAGAAATATGTCTTGATAGAGCATAAAGAATCCGGTGAGAAATTCACACTTGAGGAGAATATGACAGATTTCGTGGGCCCCTTCACAGGAGAAATAGAAAAACAATATGGGTTTGAAATAGATGGGGAAATACTCGATGTGGAAATACTCGAGTCTATCTTGACTATTTGGAAAAAAAAGGTTGCTGATTATGATGCACTTGATGTTTGTTATAAGGACTATGGGAATACCAAAGGTAAGGATTTACCTAAACACTTTTCTTGTAATGAGGTTGAGTATAGAAGTCCTATACAAATAGAACCAAAAGAACCGGAACCTACACCAAACGAAGAATCTGTACAAACACAGGGCACACCAAAGATTAAACTGAGTGTTGTTTTACCGGAAGATTTCGAGTTGAAGGTTAAAGAAGATTTAGATGAGGTTAAAGTTTATATAGGTGATCCACCATCAGATGGTTTTGTTTTCCAGGATGATTTTGATAATCTAGAAGAGTTGGATCCTGAATATATGGAGTCTGATTTTGAAGGAAGTCAAGAGGTGATAAATACACCAGAAGAGGTTGAAGAAAATATGGAGGTTGCTAAAGTTGATAATACTGGACCTCCTTCCGCTGTAATATCAACTGGTGATTTTACGTGCTCTGAGCCCCGTCAATCATCCGATAGCACCTTTCAGAATAATAAAGTACCTTATTATTTCCAATATGATACTAGATGGAATTATGTCATATTTGGATTATCGAAGGAAAAACAGTTTATAGAGGATGAAATCTTACCAGCGCTTTCAAGAGGTTCTTCAGGTAAGCTATATACTGTTAATTTTAAAGGAAGTAGTTATAAGATACAATGTGATCATAGAAGTGGGGATAAAGGGTATTCCGGAATTGGAGGTGGTGGGTGTGGTCCTACTAGTTTGGCTATGGTTAGTAATTACTGGGCAAAAAGGAATGGTAAAGGAGTTTATACATCCCCTGTAAAAACAGCAAAAATGATATGTGATCTAGCTATCAGTGCTCGACCTGGTCCACCATGTAGCGGTACTGCCATGCGTACAGTAGAAAAAAAATGTAATGACACACTATCTTCGTTATTCGGTTTTAAATTACGGAAAGTCAGTAAGGAGCAAGCGATTTCTAGAATTAAAAGTGGAAATCCAGTTATATGGCAATGTAGGCAAGGATCAGGTTACAACAAAACGGGTGGTAAGAAGAAGTATGGTGGTCATTATATGGTGATATCCGAATTTAGAGATGGTAAATTTTGGGTAAGTGATCCTGGTAATAAATCCAAAAAGGGTATTGTATATTTAGATTCCACGTTGAGTACTTGTAAAGGTTATTACTTTGAATGTTATAAGGCATAAAATCTCACATTAGTTATTACGGAGATAACGAGTTCTATGATAGTTTATCAAACTAATCGAGTGGTTATTTAAGAACAAGAATACTATCAATATAATTACCAAGTTCTGATAGAACTTAAAGGTGTATTTCCTGAGTTAGGAGCTGCATCTACAAGTACTAATAAATTAGATAAAGCTAATTCATATGTTGTTCCGGTAGCGGATAAATTAACTTCCGGCATAATAGCAATGAATAATCCGGGATCGTTTCTTCCTGAAGTAGCAAGTCCGGATGGTTGATAATGTATGTTTATTAGATATGTAGGATTTACCATTTTAAGTATTTTTAATTATTTTTACCAAGTTCTGATAGAACTTAAAGGTCCATTTACTGGGTTAGGAGCTGCATCCACAAGTATTAATAAATTATCTAAAGCTAATTCATATGTTGATCCAGTAGCGGATAAATTAACTTCCGGCATACCAGCAACGAAACAAGCAGGTCCATATGTGTTTACTGATGATGTTACACCACCAACATTTACGAGTTGTTGTCCACTAAGATGAGATGGACTATAAGATATGTTTATTAGATATGAAGGATTTACCATTTTAATTAGTATATTTTTAATTATATATTAATTTTCAATTATATAAATTTATCGAAATCACTTTTTCTGATAAGTGTGTATGTAAAGGTATCTTTATTTGTAACTTTTACTTGATTTTCACAATTATTCATAAACTGTTTAAATTGTCTAGATTTCTTAAATACCTGACAGCCTTTCGACCAGTTATAAACATTATTAGAACTACCACCTTTACTAGATCTGTGTATATTTATACCAAATGATCCTTCTTCTGTACTAGCTTTGAAGTTATATGCTCCATCTTTATCATTTCTGTGTACTATACTCTTGGCGTATTTTAGACATTTATGATCTTTTTTACCCTGGTGTAATCCTATCTTATATTGATCGATATATTGACCAAGTGCTAACACAGCAACATTTTTCGGTAACTTCTTAGTCTTCGGTATAAAACCTGGAGTTGTAGTTACATTATATTCCATCGATATCCATGTGTTATTCACATTTTTAAAGAAAACATAAATAGTATCATCAAATTTATTCGAAACGGTTCCATCATCTTTAGTTCTAATACCAACTATATTCATCATACCAACTTGGTCATAAACCACATAACCCTTTGATTGCATAAACCTTACCCACTTATTTACTTCCTCATTAGATTCTGTTGATGTCAGATCTATTGGTGGATTTGTGTTTTCTGCTGGTACATCGTCCGGTTCTCCATCCGTTGCTGGTGCAACATAATCTTCATCATATTCTTGCTTAGGACCATCTAGAGGTTTGAAATCTTCATCAGTTTTAGCTGTCATATCATTTTCAATTCCTCCTACTTCTTCTGGACCCTTTGTTGAATCCCAAGCATCCCCTACTTGTGGATCATCTTGTCTTTCAGGGAAAGAGTGGCATCTAACAGCAGTTACTTTATTATTATCTACTATATTAACGTGATGTGATAGAAAGACCGGATCTCTCAAAGATTTATATTTTAATAGAACTGATATCATTTCTGGATTTGGTACAACCGGAGCTCCCAAGTTTCCTAAATAAGGACCGGCTTTGCTACCCAATAGGTTATCCACAAACTCATCAAACCAATCCATCCAATGATTACCTAATATAGCTTGTTGTGAAGCACCAGCATCCCCAATATTAACATCTCTATTATTATCTTTAAGATTTAAATCAATTGTATCTTCTGTTATATTAATATTATTATACTTATAGTCTATTTTAAGTCCTTCATCATCATTAACATAAATTTGTGTTTTGTGATCAAAAATCAAAGACTTCATCGATTTATAATTATCACCATCTAAAGATTCTAACTTCTTTTCTAAATTTACATTGTAGTGATCTGAGAATATGAATTCTGGTTTATATTCATCACCTTGGTCAAAAACAACAATTAAAACTTTACCCTTTTCTGGTACATTAAATTCATTACCATTTATATCTTTCCATGGTGTAGCCCAGGGTAAATCCTCTAGCTTCATTTCATCAAAAATATCCATAACCCTAACTTTAACTCTCCCGAGTTTCTTAGGATCTGCATTGTCTTCGACAACACCTATATATGTTTTGTTAGCTTCTACTTTATTCATTATATTCTTATCTTCTTTGACCGCCATTAGAGAATCCACCACCAACTGCACCACCCAATGAGTCTCCTAAAAACCCAACTAAATCACCCCTTACATCATAGAAAAATCTTTGTGACACATTACTACCAGCATTCAATAATGAACCTTGTTCTCCTGGGCCAAGCTCATATATATTTTTGGGTGGTGGTATCGTACCTCCCTGTAATGATATTGCTGCTTTATTTAATGTTCTGGCTAATAATTGTGCTTTTGTGTTTATAACACCTTGTAATTCTTTTTTAGCAGATGATACCAATCTATCCTTAGCTTTTTTTGCCGCAGCTTTAGCCTTTCCTTTAGATGCTTTCTTATCTCCTTCTAAACTTTCCCCATCACTCGGTGGATCATCAGCGGTTAGGACTTCAGGAGCCAGTATAATTTCTGTTGTTCCTAATTTATTTATACTTTTTAAAACAAATGGTGATTCAACACCATTTTCTCTTAACTTATTTTTACCAACTGTGAAGAAATTTGGTATTGATGTGTCTCCAACTGATTGTGTTCCTCTTGCTCCTGGGTTACCAATTTTCCAAATAGCACCACTATCATAACCAACATAGCTACCAAAACCATCACCGGTTGGTACAAACTTTTCAAATTTAACGGCTGAGTATTTATAATCAAATGTTACTGGTGTTGTGCCTTGCGCAGCAATACTACCCATGTCTATCTGAGCTGGGTGAGGTAGTTGGTCAAAAAAGAATTGACATTCTCTTAGAGAATAAACATATCTAGATACATTATCCTTTATTATTTCTAAATTACCAGTCTCTACTGCTTTTCTAACCCTGTTAAAATTTCTACATTCCGAAACTACTATATCACAATTAAATCTCAATAGATTCTCAGGAATCATTCCCTTACCATTTGGTTTAGACCAATATAATAATTTATAAAGATGTGTTAAAGTACCAACACTCAAAGAAACATCTTCCAAAAAGTCTAATGTTATGACATCTTTTCTATAATCAGTAATATATTTTAATGTTCCTGGTTTATTACTCTCTACTAAGAAGTTTAGACCTGTTATTTTTTGTATATAATAACCCATATAAGCTTTTTTACCCAATTGAAAAATTGATTTCGAGTTATCAAAACTAGCTGAGTTTACACCACTATTACTCATTGTTGTTTGTTCTGGATCAATCCTTAATGTTCCTTTTGTTTTGAAAAATTTCAAAAATTGTTGCTTAAAATCCTCATATACTGGTATCCTAGCGGCCATTTCATTTATTCCCTTATATTGATTTAAAAAATCTATCACAGATCCGTTTAATAATGGTGATGATATACCATCAATTATTAAATCAAATCCATACATAACCGGATCATTATTTTCGAATGGTGTTGCTTTGAATTGACTCAATCTTAAATCAGAAGCACCTTCTGAATTTTCAATTGGTGTTAACCCATCAATTATTTGTAAACCGTGTTTAAAATAATCCGTTTTATTATCATCAAATATCATATAATGATCTCTCATGGAATAAGGGATATCTTCTAAATCTGCACTTGATTTCGGTAAATCTTTACTTTCGTTAAATCTATCCGTAGTATCTAAATCAATTAAACCATTTGGTGTTATTTTCTGACCTAACCAATCTTCATATTCATATTGTCCATATTTAATTTTAACAGCTTCTTGCTGCTTCCCAAAAACAGACAATGATGGTTGTATCAAAACTGGTGGTAAGAATCCAGAAGTTTTTGAAAAATCGGGATTTACTAATGTTTGTGGCCAAGGATTACTCACAAAAGCAATAATACTTGATGCTGAGTTAGATATTTTCTCTTTTAAATCTGTGATTTTGTCGAATACTCCCATAATGATTTATATATTAAAAATATCCTACTCTAATAGAAGTTTGTTGAAAATTAAGGTGATTAAGCAGGGGCGTATTTACCAGTACCATTTTTTTCGGCTCTAACATCATTATAAGTAGCTAAAGCAGCTTCACACTTCTTTATTCTTTCACCAGCGTGATGTTTGTAATAGTCCCTATTGGATACTCCGTTTTTATAGATTGCATCAGGCTTCTTTAGTGGTCGGCCGACTGAACCAGGAACCTCAAAGTCACATAAAATTGCTTCACAATAAGCACCTATTGTTTGTGTTGGCTTACCACCCTTTTGGTTGATAAAAGTACCATTCTTTATCAACTTAGCTGAATTACCAGATGGAATACCAGCGAACATTTTTTGAATTCTACCTCCTTTACCGGAGCTCTGAGTCAATTCAGATATTAAAAAGGCACATTGTGCCTCAAATAAATAAGGCACTGATTTCAAATATACTTCGAGTTTATTTAAAGTATCTCTTCCAATCTTAACAGTTCCGCCTCCATGTGGTCTTGGATCTGTATCAAGGAATCCATTCTTCAAAGCTGAAGTCTTAACTCCTTTGTTAGTTAGATACTCACCACAAAATTTCTCCATGTTATATCTCCTTGAATATGTCCATTGAGCTAAGCCGAGACCAGAGAATACTTGACATTTACCTTTCTTACACGTATAATGTTTTACTGATCCTTGTTTTGCGTTCTCTTTTGACCACCGTTTTGCACCCATCCCACCGGGTACTATGTAATTTGCTTGATTTTCAATATTCCAAAATTTAAAACTTGATTCTGCATCGATATTACCACAGATACCAGCTGCTTGGTCTTTTGTAAACCCGCCCTCCTTGATTAACAATTCCATCAAAATATAAATCGCCTGTCGTTTCGTTTGGTTGTTACTAGGTGATGCTGGTGTAGGAGGTTCACCAGTAGCTGGATCAGCGTCTGGATCATTGGATCCATTCTGTTCCCGCGCCTCATCCCGCTCCTCAGCTGCTTCTGCTTCTGCCTCCTCTTGACCTAAGAATGCAGTTTCTCGGTACTCATCGTCCAATTCACCAAGTTGTTCAAAATCATCCTGGAAAACAAACCCACCGGGTTCGATTAGTGTTAATTTACCAATTTTTGAATCTACTATTATTGATAAAGAATCTTCATATGATTTGAGAGAATCGTTACTAGTTGTTCCGCCGCTTGCACTTCCACTTGATAAAGGAAGAAACACTCCCTCAATTTCAACATTGAATGTTATTATATTTTTTTTTGATTCTACATCACCGCTTTGTGAACCCGTAATTACAGGCGCGGGCTCTTCTACTTCTTCTTCTGGTAGTAATTTTATGGGGCTTTTATACTCTACTAATTCTCCTGAATAATATAAACCTTTTTCACTTTTAGCAGGTGTTGAATTAGCCGCCCCCAATCTACCACCACCTTCGGGGTTATATATGTTACAAGCCACACCATTACCAAATATTTTATTAGTGTTCCCATCCTTCGCTGGCCACCTACCGAGTGATGTTTCCTGTGGATCTATCAACTCACATTGACCAACATTATAATTAGGTACTTTTTTATTCCAAGCAGATAGTATATCATTTATGATATCAACATCATCAACATTACCAGTATATTTCTTTTCTTGCTTCTCTAATTTTGTTGTGGTAGATTTCCCAGTATCGTCATAAGTCGTTTCATATCCAACCTTAGTAGATAATTCTAATAAATTATCCTCTGTTATATAAAGAACAGATTCTTCGGTCTTCCATTGTGGATCAAAAGAAGGGTCACTAGGAGTCCGTATGGTTACCGACTTAATTATTCTAGATTTGATACTTTGATAAATTATCAAACCATTACCATCTCCAATACTACCATCACTATAATAGGATTGTGTGGGTGATACACCATCAGGTAATGCTAATTCATTACCTTCATCATCACTCCATTGTTCACCACCCAACATAGTATATGGACCAACAGTGCGCCCAAAGTATGTAGTATCTCCATTTTCATCGACCTGACTAGAAGATGCGCCGAAGTCTGGTGATGTCCATCTAATATCTACCCTTGTTCCATTATTTAAATGATAATAATCGGATCCGAAGTTTCTTTTTCTAGCTATATTTACTGACCAGGGGTCCTGTATTATTTCAGAGCCTTTGGGTATTTTACCCGAGGCCGAATTCACATGCAACCAATCAGCTATGATTTCATCGGAACTCATATCTTTATACCTATTACCTTTATAATCCCCTTCACCTAGAATAGGACCGGTATCATAATCATTAACGTATCGAGTTAATCCATAAACGATTCTGCTTTTAAGTTTACCGTTATTTTTAAAATTCTCAACCACACGGACCATTATATCACCTGTAATTCTAACCTCTTTAACTATTCCCATATTGTATATTTATAATTATCTTAACCCCCGCTATAAAATTAATCAGAAACGTCAATTAATTCACCTACTACTTCTTTACCATCATCTGATAATGATGAAACTATAAGTTCGTATATTTTACCATTACCATCACTAAGTCTATATGATTCACCAATATTATAGACCTCATTTGGTTTAGGTTCCTCAACAGGATTATCATTTGTTTCTGCATTATCAACACCCTCTTTTGCTTTTGTTGGTATGTCTAATTCCTTGTTTAATTTACCTAATTCTTTTCTAGCTATTTTAACTTTTTGTGTTAATTTACCAGATCTCCAAGAATATCTAATGTCTATTATTAACCACTCACCGCTCATCCGCTCATCAAGATATGATTCTGTTGTTTCTGTTTGTGGTGTTCTTTTAGTATTTGTAAAGTTGACTTGTATTTTTTGATATTTATATATGTTAAAATTAGGTTGTGGTAATTGTAACTCGGCTGTTATTTTAACCATGTTATCTAAGTTAATTCTATTTTGTGTTTCTGAATAGAGATAATTTTCATGAACATTATCCATATCAACTCTGCCTAAAAAATTAGTTCTATAATTTTCTTTAAATGATTTTTCATCACCAGGTGCTCCCTTTAATGAGACAACATCATCCTTTTTTGTAGTTAAAGAGTCAATTTTGAATATCTGCATAATTTTTTTATTACTATCATAGTATTTGGTAATAGTAAATTGTCCCTTTTTAAGTGATTGGCTTGTTGAATTATTACTTATTTTGTATGATGAAAAATATAAGTTGTTACTTTGATTACTCTGCTCGTTAGATAAAGCGAGGGGTATTATTTTACTCTCATCACTTTTACCCACTGTTTGTGTAGATAAACCTGATGAATCAACACCAACATCTGATGATATATCTCTATTCCATTCTTTTTCTATATCAACATAGTTAAAACACCAATAATGATCAATATAACCTAATACAAAAGAGTCATCTGATATATATGAGTGTTTTATAATATTGGAAACAAAATCTTTAAACAACATACCTGTATTTGTCCATTTCATCGAATCTTTTGTGTTATTTATATTTGAATTAAATCCTAGTTTTAATTCTTTTGATATCATATCAAATGTATCAAATGATGTTCCGGTATATGATTTATAAGCTATTTCATAAAATTTGGGTAAGTCAATAGATCCAGATATTGTATAATTTTTCCTCTTTCTTTGAAAGGTTTTAATCTTAAATTTTAGGTGTATTGATTTTAAATTTTCAGATCCAGAATTAAGAAATATTTCAAACTTAGTATCATCAAGTGGAGCACCTTCAGCTTTCATAATACCGAGCGTATCTTTGAATGTTACAATCACCGTTGGTGATATTCCTTCGTGATAAAGTTCAAGTGACTTAATATCCTTTTCAGGTATTTGTAGTGCATTATACCATAAAAACGGCATATAACCTTGTCCCTGTGAGTCCGTATTCTGTTGTGCGTCCTCGGTGACCTTATATTGAATTGGTGGTAATATTACTTCTGGTTTACGTATCTGTGCAATTATTGGTCTATCTCCTTCTACTTTTACTTCATCTGGGCCACTATCATCCTGTTCTATAAGTTCATCCTCCGGTAATACTGTTATTGAAAATTCTGTGCTATCAAGATCTGGTGATGTTGGTGTTACTGCTATAATATAATCACCTGGTTTATCGAATTGTAACCCAGAAAAGTCTATTTCTCCATTGACAACTTCTTTTTCGGTAATACCAATTATAACACCTGGTCCACTTTTAACACTTAATGTTATTTTTGTATTTATAGACTTTGGATCTACTATCGCTGATGTTTGTTTATTTGATGGTTCTGGATCGCTCTGTGGTGTGCTCTGTGTACCAGTTTGTGGTTCTTCTTCTTCTTGTTTTGGTTCCTCTGGTGCTGGCTCCCAAACCAATCTTGGTCCAATAGTAGTGCCATAGATATCATCTATGATTCCAGCCATTTCACTTAATAGTATATCAATTGCGTATTTAAGGGATCCTGGACCATCACCCGTGAAAGGAGTAATTGCTTCTTGGGTTCCCTCTATGGTAAATTCACCAATATCAACTATTTCTTGTGCTGATTTACCATCAATCGTAACACTACTATTTGTTGTGAATGGTTTGGGAAATCCATTTACGGTACCAAATACTGTTAATTTATTGAATTGGTTTTTATTATCTATTGTTCCGGTTATAGATTTCTCTGCATCTGATACAGGGTTTTTTACGAAGAGTGACCAATTTGACATGAACTATATATTTGCCATCACATCTTCTGTCCTATAAGTTTATTTTAATTGTTTTATATGGGTATTTTCGTTTATCATACATACGTGCTCTCTCTTTGAAATGTCTATATAATATATTATTCATATTCTTCGGATCAAAAACATCTACTAAGTCAAATATCATAGCCTTTGTCTTATCCGTGTGTAAACGTAAGGCTCTACCAATTGATTGTATTATAATTTGCTCTGATTTGAAAGAATCTACAAATATCACATTAAATATAGCATTAATAGATACACCAGTTGATAGTGTACCATAAGAAGCAACTAATACTCTAACTTTACCATCAGTTTCCTCCATTTGTTTCTTAATAACTTCCCTCTTTTTACCCGATACACCACCATCAATATAATAAAATTCTTTATCTGGTAATTCCTCTGATAATTTATTCATTATCTTTTGACCATATTCAATCGTGTGAAATAATAAAAGTGTATTTGATTCACATTTATCAACTATCTTCTTGATAAAGTCTAATCTTTTATCCGAAACATGAATATATTCCTTTTCTATTTGAAAAGCTTCTTTACCATAACCACCTTTCCTTATTTGTTCCATTCTATCTGCGAATTCTAAGTCATTATGATTCATAATGACAGCCTTTATTTCCATAGCTGATATTATACCCTTCTTCTTTAATTCATCAGCAGAAACTTCTGTTATCTTAGGACCTAAAACTGATTGTATTGTTAGTATTTCACAAGTATCATCCTCAGGGAATGTACCAGATACACCAAACCTTGAATATGCTTTACCAAACGTTCTCTTTAATATACTTAACATCGTTTTTGCTTTAGCTCCATGTGCCTCATCAGTAACAACTGTGTGAAATTGGTCAAAGAATTCTTTCGGCCATTTTTCTAATGATTGATAAGTTCCGATATAAATATTAGCATCTTGTGTACCTGTGTGTTTTCTTGGTCTTTCTGACATAACTTCCTCAACCCTTAAATCAAAGGGTACATGAGTTCCTTCTATATGGTCTATCTTTTTATCATCCATTTCTATTAAATTATTAACACCATGGTTATATTCTACAATATTATCATAAAATTGAGTAACTAATGTTATCGATGGTACTATTATTAGAAATTTAGCTTTAGGAGTATGTTTAAGTGTATAAAACATAACAATTGATATGATTAATGATTTACCACCTGATGTAGCAACCTCAGCCATACAATATCTATTCTTTAATATTTTGTAAGCTGATTCAACTTGGTGGTCATAAGGTATAAATGGTATCCAAGTACCATCTTTTTTCTTAACTTTATGTTCTTTAAAAAATTCTTTACAAAAATCATGAACTTTTTCTAAGGTAACATCTCTATTTAATGGGAAATCTTCTTTATTTTCTAATATAAAAGGTGCTCCGATTTCTTTACAACCTTTCAAAGCTTCTTTCCAAAGACCGATGTTTATTCTACCGTCCTTAAAATATGATTGTTGTCCATTCCAAACACCCATCTTGAATGCTGGCATATATCGATAACCTTTAACGTGTCTAGATAACCACAAATCCATTTGGTGGTATTCGATTCTCGTAGCTTCACTTACGACAATTTCTTCTGTTTCTTTATCATATCTAAACTTCATCTCATGTTTATATATAAAAAAGTAATCTTTGTTTATTTTGGGTTTTTTCGAGGTTTTTTACAGAGGGAGGGAAAAAATATGAATATATAATAAAAAATAATTTAAAATCATGAAAAGTATAATATCTTTTTTTAAGAGATTGTTTGGTAAAAAAACTACACAAGTTGTTGTTAAGGCTGAAGTTAAAATAGAAGCTGTTAAAGAAGTTACTAAACCAATCGTAAAGGCTAAACCAATCGTAAAGGCTAAATCAACAAAGGACAAGTCTAAAGTTGAAAAGCCTGTAACAGCTAAGGATATCAAAGCTAAGGTTAAAAAACCAGTGAGTAAAAAGTCAACGGTTAAAAAGTCAGATACTAAGAAATCGACTAATAAAAAGTCAACTCCTAAAGTTAAAAAGGAATCGACTAATAAAAAGTCAACGGTTAAAAAGGAATCTACTAAGAAGAGAGCTCCTAGAAAGTCAACTGCTAAAAAGGATTAAATTAATTGATTTTTAACAAAAAACCCACTCAAATATGAGTGGGTTTTTTTATTCTTAATATTTTATTTCCTTTTTGTTAAAATTTCATCTATCATACCATATTTCTTAGAATCAGCGGCCGACATCCAATAGTCTCTATCACCATCTTTATAAACTCTATCATATGTTTGACCAGTTCTATCTGATATTATCTCATATAATTCTTTTTTAAGTGAGTTAATTTGTTTTGCTTCAATTTCTATATCAGATGCTTGTTGTGCCCACCCACCACCAAGTGGTTGGTGTATCATAGTTCTACTTCTTTTTAGTGATTTTCTTTTACCTTTTGTCCCAGAACATAATATAATAGCTCCCATGGAAGCAGCTAACCCGGTATTAACCGTAATTATATCAGGTTTAACAAACTCCATAACATCCAATAATCCTAATCCGGAATAAACTGAACCTCCTGCCGTATCTATGTATATAGATATATCTTCATCACTTTGGGATTCTAAGTATAGAAGTTGAGCTTTTATTATGTTACATACATAATCATCTATTTGTGTTGAAAGAAATATTATTCTATCATCTAATAATTTAGAGAATACATCTACTGGTATTTCATTATTACTTAATATGTTTGGTGTGTTATTATTTTTCTGTATCTGCTTGAAGTAGTCATCACTATAATTAGATCCTATTTTATTACTACGTAGATATTTTTGTAAATCTTTGTCGTTATTCATTATCAAAGTTATTTTTTTGTTTTATGTTATAATGTTGTGAATGTTTAGTAAAATTGTATGTAAAGTGGCTTTATATTTTTAATATATAATAAAAAATAATAATATAATATGAAAACTAAAGTTGAGATTGCTGGATACGAAATTGAGGTCGAAGAAAAAGACGGCCTTATTATGGTGAAAGCTGAAAAAGATGATGAGGTTGTAGAAGAATTTACGATTGAAACAGAAGAATTTGAAGGTGAAGAAGGACAAGAAGAAGTTCAAGGACAAGAAGAAGTTCAAGGATTTGGAGACTTCGAAGGAGGAGCTCAAGAAGAAGGTGACTTTGAAGAAGGTGACTTTGAAGAAGGTGAACTTGAAGAAAAAGATGATGAGGTTCAATTAGAGTCTTTTCAATCATTTGTTAATAAGAACGCTAAAAAATAAAAATAAAAATGATTAAGAAGTTTAATCAATTTCTAGAAAATAAAAATTCTAGTTACCTTCTTTACTATGCGTTTGATTGGGATGATAATATATTAAATATGCCAACCGTAATACACCTAGATAAAAAAGATGGTGACTCTTGGGTACCTATTAATGTTTCAACATCTGATTTCGCTGATGTCAGAAATGATGAGAATTATAGAATGTTGAATAATGATCCTGATGAGGCTTTCTCTGAGTTTAGAGATGGCGGTCCTCGAGGGGTTGAAGCCTTTTTGATTGATACTAAAGCAGCTATTGCTAGTAACAGTTATGGTCCGGCTTGGGATGATTTTATTGAATGTTTGACAAATGGGTCAATATTTGCTATAATCACCGCTAGGGGTCACGAACCAGAGGCTATAAGATTAGGTATTGATTGGATACTTGATAATGTTCTAACCGAAGACGAAGTATATGATATGTATAATAACTTATTAAAGTTTGAGTATATGTTTGATAGAGTTGAAGGTGAGAAAATATTAAAAGGTGATCCATCTAAGAATGAATTGGTTAAGAAGTATTTAGATCAATGTGATTTAGTTGGTGTTTCGGCTCCTTCTAGAGGTGGTTCTCCTGAGAATCCGGAAAAGGAAAAGGAAAACGCTCTTATGGATTACAAGACTAAGATTAATGACTTTGCTAAAAACCTAGGTATGGAAGCAAAAGTTGGTTTTTCTGATGATGATTTAGGTAATGTTAAACATATTGAAGATTTAGTTGATAGTTTACATCACGAAAAATTCCCTAATATTGTTGAGTTTGTAGTTAAAAATACAAAAAACCCAGAAGATGTTACCAAAAAAGTTAGAACAATGAATCTAATAGAGGGTAATGATACCCCAGGTATGGAATCATCTGTTTTAGCATTCACTCAATTTAATAATATGACAAATAAACTGTATCCAACGGATGATAAAACAAGACAAGATGACTTTGCTAACCAATTCAGAAGACAATCTGAATATCTAGCTAAAACTTCTAAAGACATCTTAGGGAAAAAGAAAGTAAAGAAGAAATTTCCTAAAAAGAAATAAAAAATTAAAAGTCCTCTTAATGAGGATTTTTTTTATGCTTTATAATTTCATCTATTTTAATATCTCTTAATATAGCTTTTTGATTTTCATTAAACCAACGTTTATAATCGTGATTATAAGCCATATGAACACCATCAATAATTGGACCAGCCTGTCCAAACATAAACTCAGTAAAGCTTTTACGCCAATCATCAGGTATATCATCGAATGATACGGGCTCTGTATTTAAATACATCTCCATTAATTTAATCATGTAACAAATATAATAAACTTAACTCTATTTTCCTAATATATCATGTAATGGATAAGGGATATATAAAAAATATGATACAGAAGATTCTTGATAAAGAGTTTTCTCATAAACAGAAGCGTCGTCTTAATGATTATCACGATAGACTTAACATGGCTTGTCCTTATTGTGGTGATAGTCACCGTCACAAACATTCTAAGAGAGGCAATCTCTATTTCAATAGATTATTCTATATTTGCTTCAACTGTGATAAGAAGACTACCTTAGACAAGATGTGTAGGGATTTCAATGAGCAAATTGATCCAGGTAAGAAATTAGAAATGATTGAGCACTTAGATAGTGTCATGACTTATAATGATTACGAAAATGAGTTTGTAGATGCTCAATTTGATAATCTAATTGATATGGAAGATCTTGAAGCAGCTTTCGCTTCTGATATAACTCCCATAAATGACTTCCAACCTATTAAGGTTAATGGTGGTATTTATAAGTACCTTATTGGTAGAGGAATAGGTCCCGAATTACATAAAAATATTTATCAAGCAAAGTATCACAAAAACGAAAACGAAAGTGAGTGGATAATAGCTATGTTAAATAGAAGAGGTGATAAGATAATTGGAATGCAAGTCAGAAACCTTAAAGGTGGTAGACGAAGAATGTTCAAGATATACAATTATGAGAATCTATTAGAGTGGGTTAATCATGGTAAAGAAGAGCCTCTTAATATAGATATGGGTGAGATGGTTATTTATAATAAATTATCATACTATTTTAATATATTGAATGTTAACTTCGAAAAAAGAATAACCGTATTTGAGGGTTATTTAGATTCTTTATTCTATCCAAATTCAATAGGTTTGGTTGGTGTAAATACTGATTATAGATTTTTGGAGAATAATGGATTTGATATACAATATTTCTTTGATAATGATGAAGCTGGTTTTAATAAGTCAGAAGAAAAAATGAATGATGGGTTTTCTGTCTTCTTGTGGAGAAAATTATTAAACGATATAGTTGATAAAAAGAATTCGACAGATCCATATAAGCTATTCCATAGAATAGTTAAGGTCAAAGATATAAATAAATTGGCTGAGTTAGTACCAAATCCCTATAAGGCTCTTAAATTACCTGATTATTTTAGCACAGATGTTCTTGATGTTAAATGGATACCTAAAATGAATAAAGGTAAGTGGGTAGAAAGAGAAACTGATTATAACAAGAAATTTGATAATTTTAATAGATTATGAATTGGCATGGTGTGTGTTAATACAGGTAGTTGAGTTATTTATATATGATAAAAGATGAATTGATACAAATAAAAATATCCAATAAAACACTCTCATATTATTTGAATATTAAAGAGAGGTATCATCAACATTAATACAAGATGGATCTGGTATTTTAATAACAGGAATATGTGATTTTTGTGGGAATGAAAAGTTAATAAGTAAGAAAAAATATAACACACAAACCAAGTTTTCTAAGTTGGGATTCTCCTGTTCCAAACCAAACAGAACATTCTATAATGAACGAAAGGGGTTATTATCGGATATTTGATTGTGGGTCTAAAAAGTGGATTAGGAAATTTAAATATCTTTAGATAATTATATTACCTTTATTTATATACTTTTTATTTTTAGTAAAAAGAAATGACTTAAATTCTTTATTTCCTCTTTCTGCATTACAATCTTTACAACAAACAACTAGATTTACTTGACAATTATTACCACCTTCTGATATGGGTACTATATGATCCGCCGTAGCGTTTTCATAACTTAACTTTTCTTCACAATATAAACAAAGGCTACCTTTGTTTTTATTTATGAAATCTTTAGCGAATCCGCTAGTTCTTCTTTTAACATTTTTACCGCTATATTTTAGTCCGACCACAACAAAGTCTTTCATATATTTGAATTTTTTCCTATATATCTCACAAGATTTATAGTTCTTATTTACAATGACTACCAACTTTATTAAAAATTTCCATCTGTTGTATGTTTTCTTTTCTACTGAGAGAAAATGTGGGTGTTCCGATTTTACTAGGAATTTTATTACTTTTATTACTTTCATATTTTATCAATTTATATATTGAATTTTCTCATTTTCCTCGTTTAATATATACCTAAAATAAAATAACCACTATGCGTAAATTTAAATTACCAAAAACTTTCTTTGGATGGTCTAACATTAAATGGGCTATTAAAGAGCTTACAAATGTTTATTCAACAAACAAATCTTTCTTTTCTAAGAAAAGACTAGAATCTGGAATGGCTTTTTTAGTTGGTCAATTCGGGATGGTGTATTTCATGATACAAAATCATTCTACAATGACTGCATCTGACTTAGCTATCTGGGCTGGGATAGAGTTTGCTATATCTGGGTATATGGTTACTCAAATACAGAAAGAAAAGAAAAAGGGTGATCCGGAAGGAAGTCACGAAGAACAAGTTTAAAAACAAAAAAGACCATCAATTTGATGGTCTTTTTTTGTATCTATTATTTTAATTACTTAAATTTTCTAGTATTCTTATAACTTTTAGATTCACCTACTTTCATAGCATATCTTTCATCCTCATCCATTTCATCAAATTCTTTATCAGCTAATTTGTTTGATTCACCTTCTATAAAAGTAACAACTTCATCCGCCGTTTTGAATTTTTTATTACCAACGTGAAACATCTCTGTTTCTGATGGGAAAATTATCTTTTGTCCATTATATTCTACTTTACCATTAGTAACCTCTGATCCTAATTTATCAGCAACTTCTTGTAGTTTATTTGCATAAACATCTCCACCTTCTTCTTCCATTTCTTCTTCCATTTCTTCAGATTCTAAATCTTCAATGGGAGCTTCTTTAACGTCAGATTCTAAATCTTTGAATTCATGTTCTAAGTCACGAATAGCTAATTCATGTTCTTGTTGGTTTGTATCAAACTCTTCTTCTGATTCAAACTCTTCGTTTACTCTTTCGTTAACAAATTGATTATATTTTTTAATCATCACTATTACTTATTTTTTGTTGTGTTTATATATATTAAAATTAATTATCAGAATTTTTCAATTCACTTATAACATAATCAACAAAACTATCTAACTCATATTCTAATCCATTACAAAATTCGAATATGTCATAATTATCTTGATTCTTTCTCTTTTTTATTGAGAAAAAATCAGGTGATGTTGTTCCATTACTAAATAAAACTATTTTTCCCTCTAACCTACCTTCTATTTTCTTCTTACTAGGAAATTCTAAATCAGGAACATACATTGTCCCAATATAGTGTATTTCATCACCATAATCTTCTATTTCTTCTAATTCAAATTTGAAATATCCATAATCATCTTCGAAAACTCTTTCACTTTCTTCTTTCACTATCTCCTTATGAACTTCTTCTTCACCACCAGAAGCGTGAGCGTCCAAAAAATCTTTCTCCAGCTTGGTTATAGAAGGCATACCATATTTAGATATTTTATCTAAAATATCATCTACCCTTTCTTTGGTAGTATAACCTTCATATCTCATTAAGTGTTTCATATTGTTATTAAACATTAAGGTATATATTTCATATTGAATTCCCTTTTTTATCAGTAAAACTTATGTGTTGGTGTTTTACCTAACCCACTATCAACAAGGTTTCTGTTGTGGTTACCAACTAACCAAGGTTTTCCTATCTTTTTATGTATATTTTCCTTTATTGCTTTATATACTATTTCTAAATCCCCGTCTGTCTGATATATACAAATATAATTGTTGTTTACAATATCGATATCAAAATCAATAACTTCTTCATCTGATAGTATATTATCTATCTTAGACCCTCTATCGTACTTTTTAACCTCACTTACCCAATTCTCAACGAAGTAGAATATAAATCCACCAGATCCGTCCTTAGGATGCTCTTGAGCCATTTTTAGGTCTATACCATCATAGTATTTAACATTAATATCGTCTATTTTTTCCTCAGAAATTAATATCATCGAATATATCGTCTATTTTTTTATCCCTTGTTTCGGATTTATGTAATCCTATTATATTTTTATGGAAAAGTTCATCGGTTTCAAATTTTAGTTTGAAACTATCAAATGATGATCGTGACATTCTCAATAAAGAATACTCACCTCTTGATATTTTAGACTCTAAAATCCTGGTATCCAAGTAAGTTATATATTCTAGGTATAATTCCTCGTTTTTCATAAATTATATATCTATATTTAATATATACCCATATGCTAAATTATAAAGAGTATTTAAAGGAGGCCCAAGATAATCAAGTCGTTGTGTTGGATGATGGACAAGGTGGTAATATGTTTAAGACTGTTAAAAATGGTAGTAAGAACTCAATTACTTATCTTAATGCTGTTATAAAAAGGTTTATCGAAAGTGTTTATGGATCATCTGGGTTTGTTTATGGTAAACATACTGATATATTTATCGATAATAAGATAATTAATGGTGAGTATATATCAAAGATGGTTAATAATTACACCATTTTTAAAAATGTGATAAGAATTAATAATATTAAAGAGGAAGAATCTTTTTATAATTTTATGTTATCTAATCTGAATAATATTTATTCACCAAATGGTAAATTCTTTTTAGAACAATCATTACCTATTTTAATAAACACAACTAGAAGGGGAAATGTACTTGAAAAAATGGCTAAGGAATCCTTTTTAAAGTATTCTAAAGAAAAAGATATCGAGATTACTATACAAAACCCTTCTGTTGATGAAGATATAAACGGTGTTGATTTCAAATTCTTATCCAATGGTAGAAGTTTTACTGTTCAAGTAAAGCCATTTACTGATTATAAGTATATTGGTGATAAAATTTTCATAAAGACAGAAGGATCTTTATCATTGAATACAAACTACTTGATACTATGTGATGGTAAGAATTGTATTAAATTAAGAAATACACCCTCTAATCCAGTTAAAATAAAAGGTAATACTTTTATTTCAAGTAAATCTAATCTACTTATTTAAATCCACCGAATATATCCATTACCACACTCAATCTTCTTGTTATTTCTGGCATACCTAATGGTTCAATAATAGAATTAATTGGTGATAGTATTGATTTCTCAAATTGTATATCATAATCTATCTCAGGAGCAAATTCAATCGGGTAAGACCCTCTAGCATAAGCAAATGTGGAATTAACTGATTTATCTTTACAGATATAATATTTAATCTTTGTACCAGATTTCATAAATTCATACTTATCTTGTAATTTCTTATCATTGTTCAATAAGTAATTATGATAAGCGGCCGCTTTAACAGCAAAGTGAGCTCCACTTATAAATTGTAATGGTAATGTTTTATCATTTAAAACTTTCTCATCATATTTATTACAAGATGATTGCATTGCGATATCATCAACATCAGCCAATTCAAATTCCTTTCTAAGACCTTTTACCAATTTAAGTAAATCCTTTATATTGAATGTATCGGGATTCTCAAATAAATACTCTACTATCCCAACAATCTTATCACGAGCAAAGGCTGGTGTGGATGACCTAACAAGTTCAACTCCTTTAGGATAAATATATTTCAATCTATCATATGGAATACCATCCTCATATAAAATATGTTGTATGTATTTTTTCTTAGCAATATTTATAATTGATTCTGATATTCTTTCAAGTTCAAAATCTTCTTTGTTTTCAACACCATATGATTCTGCGTGTTTATCTAAACAATCTTTGAAGTAACCCTCATATTTTATTTGGTCAACTCCTAATATAAAATCAACCTCAGTAGACCAGTTCCAGATAATATCATTTGTTAAAACTCCATCATCTATCATCTTATTTAACTTCCTATCTTTCACGAAGTTACCATCTATTAAAACTAACCCATAATCTTCTTTCAGAAGTTCTGTAAATTCCGTGATATCTTTTGACATACCCAAATAATTTGGATTATCTGTTTCTATCAAATCTCTTGATAGTATAATAAATTTCTTATCAATTGAAGATAGATATTCATCGTTAAATACTTGATCTCTCCAAGTACAATGGTCCATACAAGGTTTGAATGAAACAAAAATTGAATCGGTATCACCATAGATACTAACATCCTCTTTCGTATCAATTGGTGTGATATCTTTTATATTTAATTGTTTGTGTAGCTCAGTATCAAGATGCCATTGATTATACCAATAATCTTGGTTATCATCATCCATCTTTCTAGTCAATTCTCTACCCTCTGCTGTTATAGTACCTGCAACGTGGTTGTTATAAAGTATGAAGTATGGTGTTGCGAAGGCTCCATAAGAACCATTCAATACAAGTTTTAGTCATTTACCCCCACTTAAAATAAAGCGGGGGTGATTAAAGAGCGAGTTGAAGGGCATTGTAGTAATCTACTTCCTTTTTCAACTCGCTCGCTTTAATTTTTAATGACTCGATTTTTTTTATTTTTTCGGTTTTTGTCATATTTAATAAATTTGTTATAAAGGGTACTTATACATTTTGATATATAAATAAACCTCTTAAAGTATATGATAAAGGAAGAAAAAGTTTCAGTAAAAATCGGACCACGTAACATAAAATATTTTAATATGTGTGGATATGATGTTACACTTTAGTCAGGCGCAATTTGGTCAGATAACAGAACTATACGCCTATATGGTATTTGTTATGCTGATTGATAACCACTTATATTCTCACCATCATAATAGTCGATACCTATCCAATTTTCATAATCTTCTACATTCACGTTTATATAATTCCCATTGTGGTAATAATTCACCAGGTATAATAATAAACAATATAGGATCTGCCATTAGCTCTGTACCTCTTTTAACCTTTGTTTGTTTTGATTTTAATTTTACAATATCAACCTTTGATACATTATCAACTCCATATCTCTCTAAACAGGTTTCTTTTATTTTAGATATGATTGATTTTTTATTTATCTTATATTGATTATAGTAATGGAAATAGTAGTAACCTATCACTATTTGATTAATCAGATATATTATATTTTAAATTTAATATATAATAAAAATAACAGTATCAAATGAGGTTAAAGAAGTTTAATAGTTTCAAAATTAATGAATCAGAAGAGTTGATGGAAACTCCTGTTGAGACTGGTAGCAAAGCATCTACATTAACTGGTGAGGTTACTCTTTATAGACTCACTTCTCATCCGGTTGTTGATCTTTCTTCACCTGGTGAGTATTATGTATGTGATAAAGGTGATATCGACCCTTCTATATTAGATAAGAAAGAAAGTTCTGAGTTATATTTAATTACGGTTACTTGTGATTCTTCTAATATTGACTTAGATAAATCTGAAATGGAGATTGCTAACTTAGGAAACGATTCTATCGTAGCAGTTAAAGATGATAATGTTTGTAAGGTTATTAGTGTTACTCCTTATGGAAACAATCCAGTAGATTAATATGAATCGAATTTAGTTGGATTCATTAATAGATAATTGGTCCATCAAACCCCAAACGAACATTTTGACCATCAAACACAATTGTTTCCGTTATCTCAGAAGGCTTAAATGTATTTTTGTGATAAACTTTCATTGGTCTTCTAAAGTCTTCTTCTGGTGGAGTATAGACATAATTAAAACACTCACATCCACCACCCGTTCTTTTCCAAGACTTGGTTAAAAAAAAGTTATCACCTATTAATTCCTTTATGTGAAAATAAATATAATTCTCTTTTGAGTATTCATTGATAGGCATTAAAGATACTAAACCAATATCATTTATCTCAACAGAGTTTGCCCATTCTAAATATTTAAATACTTCTTCTGGTGTATCTATATAATTCTTTATTAAGTTACATCTGAATTGTACTTGGTGTGGATGTGTTTGTAAATGGCTTATAGCCTTTATCTCTTCTGATGTAGGAGTTTTGCATTTGAATATCTCATCATTAATCTTATCATCATAGTGGTGACGACTAAGTTGTATATAATCATATCTTTTAGCAATAGGGTCGTTAAATAACTTCTCCCATCTAAATCCGTCTGTATTCAGTGATAATTCACAATCAGGTGCATATTCCACACCAACATTGGACATTTCCAGAAAATTATCCCAATATAAAGTTGGTTCTCCACCAGAAATGGCTATTTTTCTAATCTTAATTCTATCTGATATATGTTGTAAGACTTCTTTATATTTTTTACCGTTCCATTTGGATGCGTCTGAGTGATATGTACAGAATGAGCACTTAGCGTTACAGAATTTAGTTCTAACATAAAGATTTATATAAGGTTCTTCAATGGCGTTTCCCTCCTCCTCTCCAAATAAGGCACAATTATGAGTTATTAGCTTAATTTCTTTCCCGAATAATTCGATTGATTCTAACATTATTTATTTATTAACAAGATGATCTTGAATATGATGAATCATCGTTTCGAAATCTCGAAATTGATGATTTTGGTGTTGGTGTTACTTTTTTATTAATTCGTGGCTCGATATCATTTTCGATACAAAACTTTATATAAACAGATCTTTTCAAATCGCCTGTGTTTATTAAATCTTCACAAGCATCATTAAATTTTGATTCAAGGTTAGTACCTTCATATCTACCTTTGTAGAATTGTAAAAGTTTTGCTAAAAGTTCTAATTGTTGGTCCATTGTGAATTCTTATTTTAGTTATATATTAAATTGTGAATTTACAATTTCAATAGATTTGCTTAATCTATCTCTCCAATTACCACCCACTTCTATATAATTACAATTGTACTTTTCCAATTCTGATTTAATAACATTATAATGTTCCATCCTTTCTTCTAAAAACTGTCGTGTTCCGTCTTGAACACCATCACAATCAGGTTTCAATAGTAAGTATAAATCATAATTACTATTTTTATATACTTTATCTAGTAATATGTTTTCAATACTTTTATAACCATTTGGAAAATACATTTTTGAGAAGAGGTATGTTGTTATATCCTCTGTATCACAGAATAATAATTTATTGGATGTCTTTATTTTTTGATTTTCCAATTCTTGTCGACCAACAGATATTGGGATAAAGTCTTCTATTCCTATTTTATTACCATTTCTTTCAAATACAGTTCTGCCATATTCCTCAACAAAATTTGTGTTATAGTATTTAGCTAAATTTTCACTCATTGTTGATTTCCCAACAGATTCCGGCCCCATAATAACAATTCTCTTAACGAAGTAGGGTTTTATTTCATCCGGTATAAATTCCCAACTATCAAAGGGGTTAGTTCTTACTTTAGTTCCTGATATAGGAAATTTCTTTCTTTCTTTATCAACTAGATAGTGTTTTATACCCAAATATTTAGCAAAATCATCACCGTAATTCTCAGAAGTGAATACACAATCTAATTTACCAACAAATTTATAAACAAATGGAACCCAATAAGAATAAAATTCATCAAGTGATTTACATTCGTGTTCATATTGTGGCATCTCACTATCATCAACAGAGTGTATTATGACATTTGGGTTACTTTCATATATTTCTCGTAAAGATTTTACTCTTAATTTACCAGGGATTGTTTGTGTAGGATTATGACAAGCTAAAACATGAACAACTTCCGAATTTTCCAAAGCGGTGTCTATTAAATAAAGGTGCCCGGTGTGTAATCCGTAGAATTTACCCAATACTAAACTACTTTTGTACTTTTTATCCATTTCCATAATCCAATTGATGCTAATATTAAGAATAAACCATATACATATGATGATACGTCTAAGCCATTTGATGAGAATAATACTATTAATAGAATGTCATTTATAATCCAAAGAATCCAAGCTTCTATTTTCTTCTTCACTAATAGGAATGTAGCCATAACACCCAATGTCATTACAGCAGAGTCTAGAAATGGCATATTACCACCATATTCACTTGTTATACAAAACGTGGTCATGTATAGAATAATGGTGCTGGTTGTTAGATATCCTAATTGCTTTTTATTTAACCAACTAATAGCCAATTCTTCTTTTGGTTTGCTCCAGTTTATCCAACCTAGTATAGATTGGACTAGAAATACACCTTGTAAAACTAAATCACCAAGTAAGTTATGGTTGTAAAAGATAACAGAGTAAAAGATAACTCCTACGATACCAAATGGCCAACATAATATGTTATCTTTTACTGTTAGAATAACAGCTAGTAACGTGAATAAAACAGCTACTGCCTCAATAATATCCATTAAATCTTAAATTTAATTGTAGCGAAGAAGTTGAATGGTGGATTAACAAAGAAGTGTCTATCTGTACCAACTGCGTATCCATTAGTGTAATAACTTTCATTAGTTATGTTATTTACTCTAATACTTAAACTGTGTTGTTTATAGAATTTATAATCAACTTGAGCATTTAATACCACAAAATCTGGTGTTGTGAGTGTGTTCTCCATATCAATATAAGACTCTGAGTGGTACTTCACATCAAATCCAACTCTTATTCTATCTTTTGAATCTTTAATCACCACACCTTGGTTAATTATCAAATTAGGTGTGTATAATGGACTAAATTCTTTCCCATCATCATTAATTCTGTTATAAGAGTATGATGATGTATTAACTAATAATAAGTTAATTTTCTTTTTACTAAATAAACTTAAAGTCATATCTAATTCAATACCACTTCTAAAAGAGTTTTCAACATTAGTCATTAACGGTAAACCATTTGAACCAATTGCTCCTAATAATGTTATTTCATTTTTGAAATCCATATAGTATAGATTACCTTGTAACTTAAAGTTATCTAATGTTATATTAGTACCTAATTCATAATCAACAACCGATTCTGGTTTAACATCTATGTAACTAATAGGATCATCTTCTCCCATAAAAATATCATTTCTTGTTGGTTCTCTTTGTGATTGACCAACAGAAGCATAGAAGTTATAGTGTTTACATTTCGTGAACATTATACCACCTTTTGGGTTGAAGAATGTCCATTCAAATGGTGCCATATCCATAGTACCTTGATACTTGAAATCAACGTATCTAACTTGAGCATCTCCGAAAAGAGTAAACTTCTTTATATCATATCCGAATTTAACAAATGATGATACTTCGTTTTTAAGTCCTTTATTAGAATATAGTTCATCTGTGTTTGCTAATACAGTCATAGCATGTCGTCTATCATACATATTACCACTAACACCAATATTCAATCTATATTTATTACCAGTTAAGTTATAGTTAGAGGTTAATCCATAGAAGTTAGAACCTAAATTGAAGTTAAGAACATCATCCCCTCCACCAAGTGGTAGTAAATCTAATCCCCAATCTCCATCTAATCTATTATAGAAAGCGGTAGTCGTTAAATTTGACTTGTTAAAAAAGTGTTTGTGTTTTAAGATAACCATACTTTGTGTAAAGTCGTCATTTTCTCTAGTAGTATTATAGTTAGTTCTTGGTTCTGATTTTATATCATCTTCTGAAACTGCGAACCAAGCCATTTCATTAGTTGTGTGTCCATTGAATGCTGTTATTTTAACAAAATCCTTTTCTCCATAATAACCACCACTTAAAAAGAATGATTGTCCTTCACCACCTGAGTTATATTTGTATCCATCACTCGCGTAATTTGAATATCTAGTATAAAAGGCTGTTTTATTTTTTAGTAATCCTGTTGAGTTTTCAATACTAACTCTATAAGTATTAAATGATCCATATCCAATTTGTCCTTCTGTTCCTTTCTTTAATCCCGTTGGTGATTCAAAATTAATAGAACCAGCATATGAGGAAACACCGTTTGTTGATGTACCAACACCACGTTGTATCTGCATTGACCTAATTGAGTTTGTAAAATCTGGGTAATTTGAGAAATATACACCTTGGTCCTCTGGTTCATTAAGAGGAACCCCATCGAGTGTCATATTAATTCTAGTTTGGTCAATACCTCTCAATCTAAAGTAAGTATATCCCATATTGTGACCGCCATCTGTTGATGATGTTACACTTGGTGTTGTGTTTAATAACAACGGTAATTCTTGTGTATGATACATAACATCTATATCATCTTTACTGATTGTTTTCTGAGTGACTGGTGTTTTAGATCCAGCTCTAATTCCTTGTATAGTAACTTCTTCAATTTGCACCATTGATGTGTCAACCTTTAGAGTATCCTGTGAATACGATGTTGATGTTGCTAATAAAAATAAAAATAGTAATTTCTTCATATTTTTTGTTATTGATTTATATTGATTGATTTATTATTGATTCTCTGTTTTCTGATTTAAGATATTCGAAAAAGTCTTTTAGTAAAATATTTTCTGTTCCATCATACTCATATTCACTACCACTTCCTATATTCCCATAATTTATATTTGAGTTTTTAAACTCATTAAATTTTTCTTCTAATTTCTTACTCATTTCAGTGGATGTATGGATATCAATTGTATTGTCTCTTTCATCTAAGTAAAAAGTGAACAATTTGTTATCTAATCCAGTTCTTTTGTGGTGTACCGAGACGAATCTTTTACCAAGTACCTCAATATGGTCTGAGTTATCACATTTAAGTTCAATTCCGTAAAATGGTAAGTATAAATTTATCATATTAGATTAAAATTATTTGATTAAATATCATCCTCTTCAAAATCTTGTTCGAAGCTAAGCATCAAATTAGATTCTTCATCTTTAACTAACATAAAGGTTTCGAATATACTGAATGTGATTTTTTCTCTCTCAGCGTTTATGCAATTTAAAAACCTTTTATTAAAAATAAGGTTAGAACTTCTATCATCTTCTAAGTTATCGACTTCTAAATCCCAAGCTGATTTTTCAGAGAAGTTAACAATACCTTTATCGATACCAATATTTATAATTCTCTCTGAGTTAATACTTGAAAGTTTTTTAATATCAGTGAAATCATCTTTCGTAAGAGCGAATGACCATTTACTATTTTTTAGATTTAAGTTCTTAGCTAACATTTCTTTATTGATTTCTCTAGTTTCATTATTGTGTTCTCCACCAACCCAATTAATCTTAAATCGACCACAAGATACTTGGAAATATCTTACTTGATAAATGTCTCTATCATCGGCTGATGGTTTATAATTAAATTCTATTGTTACTTTATCCGGATCCTTGATCATACCAAGGTTCTTAACAAATTTCTTGATATTAGGTATGACTAAATCTAATTGATAATCTAGGTCATCGTTTTTTATGAGAAATTCATCTGTTGGTATTAAATAGTTTTTGAAGGCGAGTAATATATTCTTACCTAAGATAGAATACATTAATACATCATCATTATCTATTTTCAACCTAACACTATCATCAATAGTTGATAAATCACTTAATTTAGAAACAAATGTATTAAATGTGTCTCCGTTTATTTTAAATTTTACTTTATTCGCCATTTCGTAGAAATATTATTACTAAGTATATCATGTAAATCTTTTTTTGTTTAGTTATTTTAATATATATGTTATGGTAAAAAAATGGAATCAATTTATTAGAGAATTCATAGAGAACTCGGATAATGTTATCGATATTAAAATGCAAGAGATAAGAACACTTATAAATGGTGTTTCTGATGGCCAGAACATAGTATATGAATGGGAGAATAAAAATGATCATCAATTAATAGTTAATTTCACTAAAGATGATTTATCTATTAGATATGAATTTGACATCGATAATTTGATAGTTAAAAAAATAGTTGGTGATACTGTTGATTTCACCAATCAGGCAAAATCCATAAGTGGTGGGTTAATTAATATTGAAAAGGATATACATATGGTTTTAAGTATTTAAGATAGGTTTAACGTGTTCGTTAATTATTCTTTCAACTTCCTTTAACTTCTTTCTCGTAGTTTTAACATCTAATTGAATTCTCCAATTTCTAACAAGTACATCATCATCATCTGGAATTTCTTCGATTATTATATCGAAGTCTTCATCTTCCTTTAAAATTTCAAAGAAATTCTCATCACTTTCAAAAGAAGTCTTAAATTCTTTCATTGTCTTTTCATCAATCTGTTGATAAGCACCATAAGGATCTAGAACCTCATATGTACCATTTTCGTTTGGTTCAAATATATGACCTTTTTCATAAATGACCTTTTCCTTTGAAAGGCCCATAAAATCAGTCTTTATACACCAATCTTCTTTTGATATAAATCTAGGATACTTCATTTTTAATTTGTTTTTTATAAAATATTAACTACGACCTAAATAGTTCATTAATTCAATCATATTCTTTATTGAATATGAAAAGCTTTCAAGATTTCTTACGGTGTCTCTTAAAAATTCTATATATGATTCTATTAATTCCATACATCTATCATTCTCGGCTAGGTGACCGTCTATTAAAATACCCTTTTCTCCTAAATTGGTTTTCATACCAAAACCCGTTGCATAAAAAACAAATTTATCTTGTCTAAGTTTCTTTATCTTAGTCGTTTCTCTACTACGTTTATTTAAAAAGAAGTTAATTTGTTCGTTAATTTGTTGTCTGTGTGTGAGAGCGTTAGCTTGAGCATCAAGTAATGGTTTAGCATTTGAGGGAATACTTAAATCCAAAGAAAGTACTTGAAATAATGGTTCCACATTTTTATTCCAATCTGTTCTTTTGTCATTAAAGAAGTCTTCTAATTTATCATTAGTCTCCTTTGCTTTTTTGATTCTCTCTAATTCTTCTTGGTTATATGGGTTCATACTTAAATATTTTTTTCATTTGTTAATCATACCTTTTATGTCTTTATCTATGTTTTGATTTAAATATTTTTCAAAATTTATTTATTTATTTCATCCATAATCTTTGAGATTTTGAAATCTCTTATGATTTTAATTGTTGAATTATCGATACCCTCATATATATCATTTGATGAGTGACCATTATTATTGATAATATTTAATACTGATATTAATGATTCTCCCATCTCATCTAGATGTTGATTGATAATATTCTTCTTATTAATATTATTATTTTTTATATAATCAGAAATTATAATTATATGTGATGTTAGGTAATCAAGGTATTCATTAATTTCTAACTCTGTTGGTTCTTGCATATGTATCGAATTTTATCTAAAAATGGGTATTTTGTTTATTATATATACTAAAAATAAAAGTATCTTATGAGTATAACAATAGGAAACCTTAAAAGGGTTATGAAAAACAAAGGATATAAATGGTATACAGATAGACCTAATATGATAGGAGTGAGAACCACATTAGATATACCAGATTCGTTTAATGATTTCTTCTGTATGGTTTATTCTATCCCAGAAATGCCTTCTACTTTATCATTAAAACAAAAACAATCTTTTTTAAATAATTGGGGATTTATAGGAGCCAATGGTAGAAAATTATCGGAGGATGGTGTTAGTGGTAAAAATACTGATTATGCTATTTCTCAATATGAATCTAAGAAGGGAAAAGAAGATTTAAAAATATTTCCGAATACAACTAACCCTGGGGTTTATTGGTTAAACCACCCTATGAATAAAATGGGATCAGCTGTTCTTAAACCTGGTCAATGGGAAGATTGTTGGTCTCGTGGACAACACATAAAGCCTAGTCATAGAGCATTAAGACAAACTGGTAAGATAACAGTTTATAGAGATAATGATAAAGATAATAATTATGACTTGAATGAGTCTAATACACAAAATGGTTTATTTGGTATAAATATTCATGGTTCTGGTAGAAAGTACCCTTCTAAACAAATTGGTAAATGGTCTGCTGGTTGTCAAGTTTTCTCTAATTGGGAACATAAAGAGTTTGTGATGGATGTTTGTGATAATTTCAAAGCACACACTGGTAATAAATTTACTTATACATTAATAGATGAAGTTGATTTAGTTTAAAACTAAAATAAAGTAAAAACCCACTCAGATTTTGAGTGGTTTTTTATGCTTTTTTATTTATTTTGTCATATAACTTTTTGAAATGATCTCTTATCATTCTTTTAGTAACTTCTTCTAAAGATAAAATGTTATTAACTTCGTTAAGAAAATCTTCTAATCCTAAATCATCCATGAATTCTTTGGTGAATTCTTTGTTTAATTCTCTTAGTATTGTTCTTGAATCTATTTTCTTATCCATGTTCAAAAGTATAGAAGTTCTATATTCTTTTAATCTAAATAATAAATTATCATTTATCTGTGATAATGTATTTTCATCCAAATCAGACATTTTTAATTCTTCGTTAAACTTTTTGAAATTATAAATCATATTATTATACTTTTTCGTCAAATAGATAAAGGTCATATAGTGAATTGCCTTTAACTCTTTTAATATTTTTTAATACATCTCCTGTTATAGAGTCTAATACTTTATAAACTCCTAATTGTGTACCTTTGTCTGTTAAAACTTTAACTGTATTTCCTGGTTGACCAAGTGCTCCTAAAATAGCAATATATTTATTACCATAAATACTTTTAAGAAAAGACATTCTTAACCCAACCATATCCTTAATATTATTGATATAAGCATTTTCCATTGGGTTTGTTAAATCTACTTGACTGTCAGCATCTTTAACTTTAATTATAGCGAATTTTCTATTTTCATCTCCAATAGTAACCTCTTCTCTACTTTGAATCTTATCTTGTTTAACAAGGTTTTGTTGGTTTCTTCTTATTTCATTGAAATCAGCACGTGCTATCATACCACCTCTCATTCCTTTATCATTCATATTGTATCCGTTTGGTGGAAGTCTATAAAATGAACCAGTAAATGTCATTGACAATACTCTATCAGTTCTAAAAAGTCTCCATATCTTATTAATGTGTCTTTTTTGTGATACTGACCAACCATTTAAGTGCCATCCTCTAAGTAAAGTCTTACCTTTTGATGACCTACCTAATACCATTGGATATATAACTCTTTCATGGCCAGCAAAATGAGAATCCTTTTCTCCTTTGTAGTTAAGTAAGAATATCATACCATATTTAATAGCTTTAATCATTAATTCATCCGAATATTTAACTGGTTCGTTAATAGGAATATTTGCTATATCTCTAACATTCTTTAATGAAAATCTAGGAACAAACTCTTGATTTTCAATCAAGTCATATTTTTCTTTAATAATAAACTCAACTGGTTTTGTGTTGTAATATGCTCTTACTTGTCTTAAATTCATGTCTTATATATTAAAATTAACCTTTAGCTAAAAAGGATGAGTTGATGAAATAAATATCTTCCCACTCAGGATCACGACCACTTGTATTTTTTTAGTAGTATATCATAAACATCTGATTTTATATCATTACTTTCGTTAAATTTTCTTAGATATTTCATGTCTTAGCAACTATTTCTAACCATTTTGATTGATTATCATAAAGAATTCCTTCCTTTATCTCAGATGAAACTATCTCAAATTCATTTGATACTAAATCTTCCCAAGTTTCTTTATTAAATATTGTTTTACCTGTTTGTATATCATTTACTAACTTAACAGTAAATACTAAATACTCTTTTGTGATTCTACTAATGTCTTTGAATATACTTTGTAATTCTGACTCACTGAAATAGTGAAGTCCTAATCTAGAATAAACTAAATCAAATGAATTATCAGGAAATGGGAATTTGTTTTTGGTGTCGTGTTTAACACAGTTAATCTTCTGATTAACGTGGTCTACATATTGTTGATTGTTTTCTGTTCCGAATACTACATATCCTCTTTTTAAGAGTTCTAAAGCATCAGCCCCGTTACCACAAGAAATTTCTAAGATAGAACCACTTGAAATAAGTGATTGTATTTTCTCTACTAACTCAATATCAGCATTGTCATCTAACTTTAGTAGAGTGTCTTGATTATTTAATTCTTCTTGATTCTCGAATATTTTTCTAGTGAGTAAGTGTTTCATTAGAGTATATATAAAACTACTCTAATCTTTTTTTAGTTAAGTCAATAGCTTTCTGATTTATATCACATCCAATGAAATCCCTCTTTAGCTCCTTACAAACAACAGCACATGTACCGCTTCCTAGGTAAAAATCAGCTACCAAATCACCTTCATCTGACGAAGCTCTTATTATTCTATCAATAAGTTCTTTCGGTTTCTGTGTATCATATCCAACTCGCTCCTTCTTATCGTTTTGTCCTAGAATATTCATTTTCCATACATCACCAATTACTTTACCGTCTTTGTGATAGTACTTTTCTTTAGCATAACCTCTTGGTGCACTTTTAGCATAAGGTTCTCTGATTGGGTTGAACTTATAATTGTTACTTTTAGTGAATCGGTATATTATATCATGTCTTTTTCCAAAATCTAATTTCTTTCTGGGAGCTGTATTGTAATTCCATATGATTTCGTTTCTCATATTATCATACCCGAATATGTCTTCCATTATACAACGTATCCAGTGATTGATTTTAGTATCCATTTGTAGGTATATGGTTCCTGTATCCTTTAATACGCGGTGCATCTCCTTTAATCTAGGTATATAGTGTTCTTCTATATCAGATTTTATGGGTTTTAAGTCTTGGTAGTCTTTGAATTTCCTACCAGTCCCATATAAGATATCTACGTATATCAAATCTATTGAGTTGTCATCTAATGTTTTTAGTAAATCAAGATTATCTTGGCATGATATGTTCATATTATGTTTATAGTTAAATTATAATTTTTGTTTTTTATATATAGTGTTATGAATCATATTAAAAAATACGAATCTTTCGATTTTAGTAATACTTTACCAATATCATCTAAATCAGACTTAACAATGTATTATAATTGCAATGTTTGTAATGCTCTTTGGGAATCATTTAATGATCCTTGTGTTAAGTGTAGATTTTGTGATACGGGTAACATTAAAGAATTGGATGAAGATGGTTACTATGATATGGTTGAGTCAAGGTTAGAGGATGATGAAGTAGAAGATTTGAGAAGTGAGAGGGAAGATAGTAAAGATAAATTTGTTAATTTATTATCATTAAAAGCAAAAGAGAAGAAAAAGTATGTCAATTAATAACAGAGAAGATGCTAATAAGTATTATCAAATAATGAATGAGCTTGTTGATGAGTATATCGATAAGTGGAAAATACGTCCTGCTAAATTGAAAAAGTATCTTTCTCCTGGTTCTAGTAGGTTTAATAGATTTCTAGAAAGAAATAAATTAGGTGATATTAAAGGTGCTGGTACTATACTAACTGATATAATTGATGATAGGTTCAGTATGGAGTCTGATGGTGTTCTTACATTTGAGAATCACAAGTTCTTAGAATCTGCTGAATTTAAAATACAATCATTAAAACAATGTCTTTATAAAGGTATTGAGAAGGCTGATATTAAAATGGAAAAAATAATAGCTGATTATCACGATACTAATTTAGGTGAAATAGATGTTGTTGATTCTGATAAACATTTATTTAAAATTTCTTCTTGGGGAAATGATGGTTCCAATATTGTCATTTATTCAAAAGAGGATATTGATTTAATAGTAAGTAATATGATAGACCATTTATTTGATGAATTGTCTAAAAATAAAGTTGAATTAACTGATTCAATTTCTATTGATCTTTCTGATTTGATTAAAAAAGAAAATTTTGAAGATAAAATGAATTCAATTTTTAATAAAGAATTTTCAACAAAGGTTATTACTGATTGTTTAGGTGAAGAATGTCAGTTTGATGGTGAATTAAATGGATTTTTACTATGGTCTATGTAAAACATGTAACATCATGATACCACTTTAACTATAATTTCGTATTTATATTTATCTTAATATACCATTAATAGATTTAAAATTTAATATATAAAAGAAAGAAATTAGTATTTTATGTCTGTCACTGGTACATATAGTCCTCCTGGTGGAGGTCCTCCTTATGGAGGTAGCGCTTCGGCTGAGAGTTGGTCTGATTTGGATGATTTACTTATTCGTATGCCTGATAATACGGCTAACTTAATAGTAGCTAAGAATATTAGAGATTCTGTTTACACTTTATGGGATAGAATTGATACTGTTGAGGTAATAGCAGCTTCTGCGGGTTCGGCATCTTCTTTTTTCCAAAATACAGAATCTACACCAATTACAGTTGGTGGTATACCATCAGGAACTTCGTTTCCGACACCAACTAATATGCAAGATATGTGGGATCAATTACTTTATCCATATGTTGGACCAAGTTCTGGATTTTCACCATCATCTTTATCAAGAGAATTTGGTACACCTTTAGCGGTAACATTGAATTGGTCTGTTGTGAAAAATAGTGATCCAATTACAGTTATAACTGTTGATGGTGTTGCTCAAATACCCACCGGTAATTCACAAGTTGGTACAAAAACAGATTCAACTGGTACACATAGCTTAACACCCGGAGTTACTGAAACTAATGTATTTGCTATGTCTGCTTATGATGGTACATCTACTACAAATTCAAATTATACATTAACATGGAAAAATAGAATATTTTGGGGATATATTGACCTTGCTTCTATTGATAATCCAAATCTAACTACAAATCCAGGATCACAGTCAATAGTAGCATCACTTTGTACCGATACTGCTATAAAGTCATTGACTGGAGCAAATGCAAATGGGTCTATGTTAGGTAGTGAATTAGCAATTAGTAAAAATAAAACATATACGGGAATAGATGGTGATGGTAAATATTTAATATTTGCTTGGCCTAGTAATGTGAGTGGTGCGTTGATACCATCATTTAGTGTTAATGGATTGCCTAATACGGCATTTACGAGAGTTAGGACCGCGTCAGCTTTTGTAAACTCAAATGGATTTAGTGGCACAAATTATGAAGTGTGGGTTAGTAATACATTACAAAACTCACCATTAAATATAATAATAAGTTAAATATATAGAATATGGCACAAAACATAGGTACATTAGTTTCATCAGCAATCAGACCCAATGATTCATTAGATCCAATTGCGTCAGCTTTTTCTAGTGAGATAAAAGGTGGATTACATACAGTGGTATCAAGTGGTGATAGAGATGATACTATATTTGAGAGAAGAGAATGGGGTATGATGTGTTACATTATCAATGATAAAAAAACATATCAATTAGAGTATAATTATGCGGATACTGATATAATGAACAACTCTAATTGGATTGAATTTAGTGGATCTGGTGGAGGTGGTGGAAGCGAATGGGTTGATTCTGTGTTTTCAGTTTTGTTAACTGAGCCAACGATAGGGCCCGGGTCACCAACAAGTGGTGATAGATATTTAGTAGGTACTAAACCCACCGATGTCGTTTCTGGTACTAATTGGTCAGTTATATCTCCTGGATTTGTAGCTGAGTGGAATTCAGCTTTAATGTCTTGGGATATCACATATCCAACTGAGGGTATGTCTGTTAGGGTAGATGATGAAGATAATTCCATTTATAAATATGAAACGGATGGTGGATTAAATAATTATCCGAATGGAACTTGGGAAAAGGAAAAATTAGGACAAGTTAGATCAATAGATGCTAATTTCACCGGAGGGTTTAGTTATTCAACAACATCTGATCCTGAATTTTCAGGATATATAAAAGATATGTTATTCCTTACCAAATTTGATACAGTTAATTCCGGAGTAACAGCTTCATTGGATGTAAATGGATTGGGTAATGTTTTAATAAAAAAATCAACATCGGGTGGTGTTATAAACTTAAACCCATTTGATATAAAAACAGACATTGTTTATAGTTTAGTTTATGATGGTACATATTTTCAATTAAACAAACCTTCAAATGATGATTTATTTAATGTTAAATATTATATAGAACCTACTGATTATATAGTTGTTCCTCAATATTATCAATATTGGGTTTATGGAGATTTAACCATTGATGGTTGGATGGAAAATTACGGACAAGTTGTTATCGCTAATGGTTCACTTATTAACACTGGAACTTTTTCCAATTTTGGATCCTTATCATTTATTAGTTTTGACTCTGGAACTGGATCAACCCCATCAGTAACATCATATTCTGATACAGACACGATAGATTTTGATATTTTTGTAGCACCACTTGGTCCCTCGGTATCAGCTTTCATTAAAAATGATTCACTAACGGCTTCACACTTAAACACTGGATCTTCCGGTGGAGCAACTGCTGGATATGTATTATCTGTTGATGAATCAGGATTATTTAACTGGAAAGGCGGAGGAGGAGGAGCTTTATCGTATTCTGATAAAAGTTATGTAATGAGTACTAATACTAGTGGTGACGGTTCACCTACTGGATTGGTTATATCAAATACACCTCTTGTAAATTCTTATGTTGGTGTTTTTATAAATGGTCAAGAATTTCAAGTTGGTTTTGGTACAACTTCTAGCGTTCCATGTTATTTTAGTGATGATGGTGGAACAACTGCTAAAACATCAACTTCACCTAATAATGTACAGATAGGTGACGAATTATATTGGAATGGAGTTGTAGTTGGAATGGATTTATTCACTACTTGGAGGATTTCATTATTTTATCAAGAATAAATTGAGAATAAACAAAACATAGATATATAATTAAGTTTCATATTTAATATATAATCTAAGAAAAATTAAAAATGAAGAATGGCATTATTAGATGGTAAGCAAATGAGAGATAACTCACTCTCATTAGATAAATTAAATGGATCCAGTGGTTTAGTTACTTTCACTTCTGCAACAATGAGTTTTTCTACGGGTGCTTTTTTAAGAACATCCGATGATAATATTTTAGATGGATTAGATGTTGTTAATAAAAATTATGTTGATTCTGTTTCATCTGGATTAAATCCAAAAGAATCTTCTACTGCTATTTATGAGGATGACGTTGCATCAGAGACAGGATATGTATATAATAATGGTGCTTCTGGAGTTGGAGCTACATTAACATTTACAAACGTTAATAGTCTTGATTTTGATGGTGTTACACTATCTGTAACCTCACCACTAACAAGAGTTATTATAAATTCTAACACAGACACATTTGTGAATGGTATTTATGATGTTACTAGTTTGACAGTACTTACAAGATCTACTGACTTTGATGGTTCTCCATCTCAAGAGGTTGATGGTGGTGAATATTCATTCGTTACGGAAGGTAGTTTATATGCTGATACAGGATGGGTTGTTTCCTCTCCTAATAGCACAGCTACAATAGGAACAACTCCAATTATTTGGACTCAATTCTCATCTGCTGGTGTTGTACAAGCTGGATCTGGATTAACAAAAACCGGTAACACATTAAATGTTGGATCTGGAACAGGATTATCAGCATCATCAACAGAAGTTTTTCTTGAAGATACATCCGTTACTCCTACTACTTATGGTGCTGATGATACAATACCAACATTTACAGTAGATCAACAAGGTAGATTAACATCAGCGAGTGATGTTACGATTGATATAACGGCATCTCAAGTAAATGATTTTACATCCGCTTCAGAAACAGCTATCTTTACAGATGCGAATTTTGTGGATGGTATAACAGTCACATTCTCAGTAACACCTGGGTCCGATATTACTGCTGAAGTAGTTGATGGTTCGTTAGGAACTGTTAAACTTGATGCTAGTGGTGGAGCAACTGCTGGTTATTCTTTACTATCAAACGGAACAGGATTTGATTGGGTTCTTAACGCAGGAGACATATCAGCAGTTACTGCTGGAGCCGGATTAACTGGTGGTGGTTCGTCAGGAGCGGTTTCATTATCTGTTAATGTTTCTAATGGTTTAAATTTAGATGGCGATGATGTTGAATTAGGTGGTACATTAGATAAGACAACAACAATAGATACTGATGGTAATGTTTTAGATATAACAAATGTGGCTGATTCATACACTTTGATGAAAAATCAGAACCTAGCGGATAAATCTGGTACATTTAGTACACTTTCTATTGGTTCTGATATTGATAATGGTATTTCGGAACCTTCGACTAATAGAGTTGATGATTTACAAGTGGAAGCAGACTCAGTTTATATCATCGGCGCGAGTGATAGTAGTAATTTAGGATTTTTAAATATAAATAAAGAACAAGGTACTTTAGGCGTAGATGCACCTGGAGGACAATCATCAATTAACATATTGGCAACTCAGATGTTAGTAGGTGATACTTTAAATCTAACAGGTTTAAAGTATCAAGCTGATTACTCATCTAACTATACTGATCGTTCTTTAGTTGATAAAGAATATGTTGATGATGCTATTTCAATAGTTACTGGATCAGATATCGATGAAGTTACTGCTGGTGCTGGTTTAAGTGGAGGTGGTACTCAAGGAGTTGTTACTTTAGATGTTAATGTTAATGCTGACTCTATGGAGATAGTAACTGATGTTATTAGATTAAAAAATACTATTACAGGAGATAGAACATTTGCTGATTCGGTTATCGTATCAGGAAACTTAACAATTGCTGGAACAGCAACTTATGTAAATACAGAAAATCTTTATGTAGTTGATAATACTATTACATTGAACGCTACTTATAGTGGTTCTCCATCAGCAGTACCTTATTCAGGTATCGAAATTAACTTAGGTGATGGTACATATTCTACATTTTTACACGAAGAATCAACTGGGTATTTTGTTGGTGGTGTTTCTGGATCAGAATCAGCATTTATACAAGAAGCTGGTACAGGATTAACAAAAACTGGTAATGCACTATCTGCTGATTTAACAGAAATTGCTGAATCAACACAAGGTGCTGGATTAACAGCAAGTGCCGGTGTTATTAATGTTGGTCAAGGAACTGGTATTACAGTAAATGTTGATGATGTGGCAATTGATTTTGTTTCAATCACTGGTAATGGTTTAACACAATCGGGTGGAGTTATTAATGTTGATGTTGATAATACAACAATTCAAATTGTAAATGGTGAATTAGTCGCTACTACATTGGGTGATATACAAGGAGTTACTGCTGGTGCTGGTTTAAGTGGAGGAGGTGATTCTGGATTTGTTACTTTAGATGTTAATCTTGGAGTTGATGGTGGTTTAACATTCTCTAGTGATGATATAGTAGTTGATGAGGCTAACTTTAATTATACGATAATAAATACTAACTTACAAGGAAATGGTTTAACTGCAAATGGTGTAGTTCTTGACGTAAATACTGGAAATGGTTTAACAATCAATTCTGATGTTGTTGAAGCTGACTTATTATCTAATGGAGGTTTAACATTCTCTAGTGGCCAAATTGAAGTATCTGTTGATAATAGTACAATAACAATTATAGATGGTGAATTAGTTGCTTCTGCACAAGGAGATATTACGGGAGTTACAGCCGGATCTGGTTTAAGTGGAGGTGGTAATTCTGGATTCTTACAGATGGATGCTGATATTACCGCACAAGGTGGTTTAACATTCTCAGGAGTTATTGTTGATAACAACAGCACTTTACAAGTTGAAACTGATGGTACAACTATAACAGTTAATGCAAGTGGTCAATTAGAAGCAATTGGTACAACAGCTCAACCAGTTTATAATCAAATGAATGAAACTTCTGTATTAACTACACCAAACACTGATAATGTTAGTACACAAATTGCTATCGCGAACCCACCATCTAAATATTCAAGAGTACAAGTATTTGTTAATGGACAATTACAAAACTTGGGTGATAATAACACAACCAAAGATTGTTACTTTAGAGATTCTGGTAATACAACAACTAGAGCAATAAGTCTTATAGTTGCTACTGATGTTCTTTATTGGAATGGGGCAATTGCTGGATTTAACTTAACAACTACTGATACAATTTCTCTTTCTTACGAAACATAATAATTAATAATTAATTAATCAAAAAGGAGTGAAGAAATTCACTCCTTTTTTTATGTACATTTTTAAAATAGAGTATCCTGTTTTAATATATAAGACTAGATAAAAATATTAAATCCATTAAATGGCTCAACAGAATATTAAACAAATAAAAGGTGCTTCACAAGGTTCAGTACTTTTCTTAGGTACTAATAGTGTAGTTAGTGAAGATTATAATAATTTAAATTGGGATCAAGGTACCTTTTCGATAAATGGTAATTTAGTAACATCTGGTATAATAAATGGTATAGATATAGCTACTGATGTAGCAGCGAACACAGCTAAAGTAACTAATGCTACTCATACTGGTGATGTTACAGGAGATACCGCATTGACTATTGCAGCAGGATCCGTAGATATACCAATGCTTTCAGCTAGTGGTACATCTGACACTACTACTTTTTTAGGAGGAGATAATGTTTGGAATGTTGCTCTTAAAAGCTTAACGGTAGGAAGTAGCACATTTGTAAGCTTACAAAATGTAGGTACAGTAAATGTTCCTGATATCACTTCTACATTATCTGCTACTGGTACACCGGATTCTACTACATTCTTACGAGGTGATAATACTTGGTCTGTTCCAGCAGGAGGAGGCGGAGCAACAGTATCTTTTACATTAAGAAATGTGAGTTCAGGTGATACTTTTTCAACAGCACAAGAAACTATTAACGCTACTGCTGGTACATTTATAGTAAACTTACCAACATCAGTAGGTATTCAAGGCGTAACCTATACACTCGTAAACAGTGGTACAGGGATAATAACATTAAAAGGTAATAGTGGTGAGACAATAAACGGTTCCACAACTATTACTTTGTCAACTCAATATACAAGTAGAACAGTACAATCAGATGGTGCAAATTGGATCATCATATAAACAAGAAGAATAAAAATAAATATATAAGACATGAGTTATACACCACCATTAGAAGCAGAAGTAACTGCATTTAAAACTACCGCACTTTTAGCAAATGGAGCGACTTACACTTCATCTGATGTAGATTGGGATGGAGATGTAAATGGTTGTTCACAAGTTCAAACAGAGATATTAGCCTCTCACGATGGTAATATTGATATTTCATTTTGTGAAGATTCAGCTTTTACAGATGTTGTTAGAACTATATCAATTCCTTATACTGCAAGTGGGGGTTATCAATTCTTTGCCGCACCTGCTTTTGCGAACTTTATAAAATATGAGTTTACAAATAACGGTGGAGTAACACAAACAGATTTTTATTATACTACTAAGCTTTTAACAACTGCAATATCTCCTCAGTTATTAACAACGGGCGCTTTTATTGCCCCCGCGATGGTTACTACCCTAAATAGAAGTATAACAGTAGGACAAGACCCAAATGCTGTTTTTACAAATACTCCAAGCGGAGGAATAAGTGATGTAAATTCATCAGTTGCACCTCTTGGTGCAGGAGCAACATTTAGCGGAACATTCACCGACACTAGTGGTTATGCTTCAACTTCTATTTTTATGAAATCGGATCAAGATTCAGCCGCAGATGGACTTAAAATTATACATTCGAGTGATGGTGTTACTGATGAAAGAGTAATAAGTTTTACATATTTAACAGCATCAAATCCACAAGGACTTGTGTATATGATACCAGCTTCAACTAAATATTTTAGAGTTCAGTATATCAACGGATCCACCCCTCAAAGTTCATTTGTCATGAGTATTAAGAATGAAACATCACCACAACAAACAATAGCATTACCTGTTAATTTACCAATTAAAGATGGCACTCTTTCTAATGTAACTAAGTCAGTTATAGTTGGTCAGAATGATGCAGGTAATTTTGAAAATGTCCCAATAGATACTAAAGGTCATTTAGAAGTAAACGTTACAAATCCTAATACCTCTTATGATGAAGTTCAAGTAGCACAACTTACTCCAGTATCTCAATTAAGTTTTCCATATAATATTAATGCAGATATAGTAACTACTATTTTAGGAGGAAGTGGAACAGTTACACAAGGTGATAATATGGCTGTTCTTTCTACAAGCGTAGATCAAACCGCAGTAGAATCAGCAGCATTAGAAAGTAAAGAAACTATTACATTTAGAGCAGGACAAGGATCGTTAGCAAGATTTTCAGTCTTGTTTACAAACTCATCAAATGGACCAACAAGCATTCAAGGAATGGGAGTAGGAGATGCAAATGATGGATATGGTTTTGCTCTAATAGGTTCAGTTATGAATATATCGTATAGAACAAACGGAGCAGTTGATACACCTCCTGCTAACCAGACTAACGTAGTACAGACCTTATGGAATAATGATGTGATGGACGGCACAGGAAGTGTGGATAATCCATCAGGAATGTTATTAGACCCAACACTAGGTAATGTTTACCAAATTAGTTATGGAAGCGGGTTTGGTTGTATTAACTTTTCTATTGAAAGCGATGTAACAGGAAGAATGATATTAGTTCACGTATTGCATCTTGCAAATATATTGGATGCTCCATCCGCCTACAATCCAACTTTTGCATTAAGAGCAGAAGTTTTCAAAGTAGGAACATCAGATGCCAACAATTATGTAATGAAAGTTGCTGATATGTCAAGTTTCGTGGAAGGAAATAACTTACCAACTGGTCCTGTTAATGGATTCACAAACATAGAAGATACTAATAATACAACTGACGTACTAATGTTTACACTATATAACAATGCTACCTTCGCAAGTAAAACGAATAAAGTATCTTGTTTATTACAAAGTATTAGTATTGCAAGTGGTTCAGGTGAGCCTGGTGTAGTTAAAATAATAGAGGATGGTTCTTTGACTGGAGCGGGAACACCTAATGATATATCAACTGGAACATCTGTTGTATCTACTGATATTACCGCAACTGCAATAAGTGGAGGTAGAGTACTATGGGTAGGTTCTGTCGCAAAAGATGGTGGGACCTCTGTTGATATAAGTAATTTAGGTATAAGAATGCGACCTGGTAGCCATTACACTGTTACTACTGCTTTGGTTACTACCGCTCAAAACAAAAAGATTTCAGCAGGAGTTGTTTGGAAAGAAGATTTTTAAAATACACAACCATCCATATAATTTATAAACAGAAAAGTCTAGCGTTCTGTTTTTATATTTAATATATACTTTATGAAACTTACTAAATATTTAGAATTTGTCCAGTCTGATTTAGAACCTGTTAAATCTTTCTATATTAAAGATGAATTAAACCCAAAAGTTTGGGAAAATGAAGAGATGATACCTGAGGTAAGAGAACAATTACTTCAAATTGCTCAAGATTTTTACGATGGTACAGATTTAAAGGCTGATGTTCAAGACATTATACTAACTGGATCTTTGGCTAATTATAATTGGTCGGAAAAATACTCTGATTATGATATACATATATTAATTGATTTCAAGGATGTTAATGATGATGAAGAATTGGTTAAGAAATATGCGGATAGTGTTAAGAACATATGGAACGGATTACATGATATTGAGATTGGAGGATATGAGGTTGAAGTTTATATACAAGGTATAAAAGAAATACATAAAGCATCTGGGATTTATTCAGTTATGAATGATGAATGGAATGTAAAGCCGAGTAAAAAAGATTTCGAACCAAATGAAGAATTAATCAAAGAAAAGGCTAAATCAGCTATGATGATGGTTGATGATTTAGAGGGAGATATCGATGAAGATAAATATGAAGAATTTCAAAAGAAGGTAAAGAAAGTTTGGGATAAGATTAAGAATTATCGTAAGAGTGGATTAGCTACACAAGGTGGTGAATTCTCTACTGGTAATTTAGTATTTAAGTTACTTAGAAGAAATGGATATATTGGAAAAGTTCTTGTTCTAAAGAGAAAATCTTATGATAATCAATTTAATTAAATTATGGCTAGAATTTCAGAAATAGAAGAATTGCTTAAAGAAGTATTTGATGAGGAAAAGGGTGTTGTTAACTCTGTTGAATCTATTTATGAGTCACCCGAAGAAGGTGATTTTCTTAAATTGGTTATATCTATACATGGTTTAGTAACGGAAGATACTACTATCATACACACAAAGTTTATATTTAAAGTTGATTTAGAAAAAAGAAAAACCGTAGAGGATTCTTTTATTTATTTATATGATGTTAATTGTGTTTATCATAAATTAGATTTCAAAAATATTATTGACTTGAAAGATAAGATAACTAATATTATAGAATCTAAAGATTTTGGAGAGGACTTACAAATACTTTCTGACTTCATTGAGGCACCTGCTATGTTCTTAAATTACTACATGAGAAGACACAAGATAACAGATTATTCTATTTTTGATGTGGTGTATCAACCAAAATTTAAGACTACTCCGTGTGATAAAACAACGTTTGATTTCAAAGTCAATATTAATAATAACTATGATATGGGATTATCTATTAGTAAGGTAGATCGAGATGAAGAAGAGAATGAAATTGACTCCTATAAATTCCAATTTAGGTTTATGGATGATATAGAAACACTTGAAACAGATTCTTTGTCAAATGTTCACTTTTTTATCGGGTCTAATATCGCTAAGATGTTGGATAAAAAGTTAAAGAATAAATGAAACATCTAGAGAAATTTTATAACTATATTACGGAGTCTGATTCATATTCTAAAGATGAATTGAATGAATTGTTAGTACCTATTAGGGATTTGGGTGTGTCTTGTGATATTGGTGATAAAAGAACAATAACAGAGGGTAAATTTTATGGTAGTGAATACATTAGTGTTGGATTTTCATTTAATGACTATGAAAAAACACCTGGTTTTGGATACCGAACCGATATTATGTCTGATAATAGAATATGGGATTTTTTCGATGAGTTAATTTCTTTGAGAAATAGGTTAGAGAATGATAAAATATTAATACATTTTTATAACACTAAGTATGGTAGTTATGGTGTTAGTATAATGTTTGTTACTGGTGAGGTAACTGATAATAAATTATTTGAACTAGAAAAGGTTTATAATGTATTAAGAACTAGATCTAATTCTGGTACAACAGATTTTTATTATAGTATGTTACTGAAATTAAATAAAGAGGAACCCTCTATAAATATTGAGGTTTCTCAATATACTAGTAGGAAATTCAAATACTTTACTAGACAAATTGATATGTCTGGTTTTGATATTAGAATTGTAATTATTGGAGCTGGTAGTTATGGTTATGGCGGTACAAAAGCAGATATTAAGATAACACCTAAAGGTTAAAACCCTCATCATGTAACCTACTATCTGATAGATTTTTCACAACAATACACTTTTCATATTCTTCATCATTCTCAAATGAAATTAGAACTCTTTCTAATAAAACTTCTGAATAAGGCTTTAAGTCCTTATCATAAGGTTTACCTGATATAATTCTATTATAAATTTTGTTATTATCTATTATCTTAAACATCGTCTTTTTTATTAGTGTAGTTTTCTTTATAAATTTTAATTACTTCATCATACTCGTTTAATATACCATCCTTGAACTTACCATTATCATAGGTTTGTTTAAGTATGTACTCTTTTACATAGTCTTCGTAGTCTAGTTGTATAGATATATCTAAAGTCTCTTCATCCAATTCTATGATATCATCCTCACTTTTTTCTGTTATTAATGAAACATCATCTATATACTCAACAGATGCGAAATTACTACTTTCTAATATAACTTCCAATTTTCTTCTCAATTTTCTATTACTCATAAGTAATGAATTTGATATAGCTATATCAACATAATCTTTGGTGTTTTTTATCTCATCAAGACTCTCAACATCATCCTCATTTTCTACACGAACTTTCTTAAAACTAGGTGAATAAGTGTTGTGTATAAATGAAATTTCATCAGTATCTAAATCCAACATTGTTATGCCTTTTTGGTCACCATAGTCATTTCTATCCATTTGATATAAACTACCAATAAACATAAAGTTTTTATTTTCTTGTCTTATATGTATGTGTCCAGAGAAAACATTCTTATATCCTTTGAATTCTTCAACATCAATCTTATCACCATTTCTATGAGCTATTGAATTTAGGTGCATCTGACACCCATTTAAGTCTGAGTGACACAATAAGTAGTCTCCAGGACTTATACTTATTTGATCAATCATATCTCTTCGTCTTTCAATCCAAGGCATTAGAACGAGTTTTTGACCTCCCAATTCTAATGTTGTTGTTTCTTCATACACTTGAATATCTTTATTCATATATCCGAATAATCTAACTGAATTAACTTCATTACTACCTTTATTCCATAAATCGTGGTTACCCACCATTATATGTAATGGTAATATATCAGACATTTCTTTAAGAATTTTCTCTACTTTGTTAATAACAATAATAGGTAAACTATTTCTATTATCAAATAGATCACCTAAATGTATTAGTACATCACCTTCTTTAGCATTTTCTTTTAGATAAGGTATAACAAAATCATAAAACGTTGATTCCATCATATTTAACCACTTATCTAAATTATTAAGATAGATACCAAAGTGTGTATCTGTTATCATGAATACTCTCATATAAAAACATTTCTTTTTTAATTATATGAATATTTAATATATAGTTTATGAAATATATTAAGACTTTTGAATCTTTCTATATTGGATGTTGGATGATATTGGACGGTCACCATAGGTTATTGAAAGATATTAATAATGGTATTGTTAATATAAAGGATAGAATTTTGGACTTAAAAAGTTTTTTATCAAAAAATGATTTTTGGTAATTTATATATACTAATAGAGAAAGGAGAGATTATAATATATAAATTATAATTTAACCAAAACAAATTAATTAAAAAATAATAAAAAGATAATGGGATTACCACACTTTACACAAGTAATAAATTCAGGATCACCAGGTGGACCAGGAACCTTACCGGATGAGGTTGTATATTTAAACCTTTTTGAAATAACTTTTATTTTACCAGTTATTTTACAAGCACAGGGAAGAGACCCAATTTTATTGCTACAAAACGCAACTAAGGTTGATTTAAACTTAACAGAGTTTGATTCTAGTACTGTACAACAAAGATTTAAATACTCAACTAGAGAGTTTATAACTACACCAACTAAAACTAGTGGTACTATAGCTATACCGATTCAAGTTAACGTAAATCAACAAGGTTCTATGGAGACTTGGAACACTATGAAATCTTGGTACGATTTAATGTTTAATTCACAAAATGGTGCATTACACTATAAAAGTGATATGATTGGTACTATTATAGTTAATCAGCATGATAAGAAAGGTGTTGTTTTAAGAAGAGTAACATTTCAGAATTGTCAGATAACAAAATTAGGTGGATATTCACTCGATTGGTCATCTAATAATATATTAACTGAAGCATCAGCAGATTTTGTTTATGATTACTTTATTGATGAGTATATAGATCAAAACTTTACAATTAATCCTCCTTTAGTAACAGGATATTAAAATTAAGATTAATAAGAATAATAAAAAAACCCACTCAAAATTTGAGTGGGTTTTTTTATTATTGTCTATCCCCAATAGGTCGCCTAGTATTTATAATTTCGGCATTTTCATGTTTTTTGTCATATCAGAAGCACTTTTCATCATAGAATTTGCATCGAAGTTTCCTTGTTGTCCATCTTCTTGTTTCTTCTGATTAGAATCTTCTTCTTCAAGAATTTCATTTACTAACTTAACATTTTCTTCAAATAACCAATAAGGCCAATTGTCCATAGCTAATTCTTGTGTATGGAAATGTTTCTGTAATAATAACTTATTCTTTAAGATATGCTTCAAAGGCATCATGAATAACGAAAATACCTGAGGCTCCGTTGGGAAACGTCATATCTGTGAGGACCTCCATTCCACACTCACCACATGATTTTTTAAGTTCCTTTATTCCAAATGTCATTTTACCAATTGCTGCGTTTAAGAATTGAAATGAAATATCATCCATATCTTCAAAATCTACAAGTTTAGATTTTATACCATCATATGATATGCTAGTTCTACCAGCTAACATAAATGGTATTATCTTCAAGAAAGCTAGATTAGGAGTTTTCTTTTCATTATTTTCTTTTATGATATAATCAGTAAAAGCTTTTTGTAAACCAATATTAGGTGGTGAAATTTCATAGTCTTTACCATTAACTGTTTTGAACTGGTATGTTTTTGTTGATAGATTTAAGAACTTAGATAAGTTCTCATCAACTTCGTGATAATTAAAACTATCTCTTTTCAATTCAACCTGAAATTCACTACCACATCCACATCTTGCTGGTATAGCTAAGCTATTTCCTTGTTGAAATGTTAATTCTCTTATTAAGAATACAAGATATAATCTATCTTGGTCTTTAATTTCTAAATAAGATCCTACCTTACCATCTGTGTATTTAATCCTAACACATGATTGTAACATATCATTCATCTTCTCAACAATATCATAGAAGTTATTATCATCAACCATTGAGTATGCTTGTATTTCTCTAACTTGAGCTGGTCTTACCATAAAAAGAGTACCTGTTGGGTAAAACTCACCACAAGGTAATTCTTTAACATCAAAATTAAAGTATTGTAAATCATCAACTCTTGATCCTGATTTATTTTCTGAAATAAATGGTGTGTCAGTACTAGCTGACGCTGCCTCTTTACCAACTTCCAAGTCTGTTAAGTGTCTTTTTAAGTAGTCCTCTTCGGACATCTTATCTTGTTTTTTATCTGACATAAAATTATCTTTATTTTTTAATTATATATTCTATATAACTCTTCCTCTATTATAAATAATAATATACACTTTGTTTAGTTTAAAATGAAAAAACCCTCGAAATTCGAGGGTTTTTTAATTTATTTTGATATTTTTATGAGTTTTGAAACCCACCCGCGTTAATAGCTCCTGTTCTAAGTATAGTAATGTTGTTAACAATTATACCCATACCTTTGATTGGTTCTACATAAGTATCAATAACACCAATTTGGTTATCAATAATTTCAGATGTGTTATTCTCTTCATCCATTTTGTTAAAGAAGTTGTATAAACCATTCTTACTTACATAAGTTTCACAAATAACATCTGCTCTAAGTTTAATTTCTGCTCTTACATCAGGAGTGTTAAACTTCCATTGGTAGTCTAATAACATTCTTGATAATTCTCTTTCAAGTTCAATAAGTACTTCTCTTACGTGTATGTAAGAAAGAGCTGATTTATAAAGAGTTTGAGCTGTATTCTCAGTTTCAATTTGGTAACCTCTATTTCTCTTGAATACAATTGGATTCATTTGAGCTTGATTCAAGTATTCGATGTCTTCTTGTGTGAAGTCCATTTCTATACCAGAAGTGTTAGTAATCTTACCATTTGTTACACCAGCTGCTATTGTCCAAGGAGTAACAGATGTTATATTAGAAATATGCTTTCTCATATAAGTTGTTGCTACAAAGGATGCAGGTGGGAATTCTAATGGTCTACCATTATCATTCACCGTAACATAAGGTGTGAAATAACCAACAGTAGTTGTACCTGCTCCATCACCGAATGAGTAAAGGAATGCTGGGTTACTTTCTGGGTCACCTCCACTTGCTACATATTTAACTTGTAATGTACCTTCTGAATTAACAAATGATGGAGAAGATGAATTTTTGAACGATCTAAGTGATGGCATATTTAAGAAACCAAAGGCATCTAATCTATCACCACATATATCAACTAATTGTTGTTTTGATCTTTCGGTTAATCCTAATCCAAATGAGTCAATTAAATATCTAAAGTCTAATGCTTCTTTGTTAATTAAAGCTTTGAACATTGGAGTTCCTTTAGCTACTAAGTTAAGTACTTGATTTTGTTTATCTTCTGTTCCATCAGGTAAAGAAGCTTGTCTAACCTTGAATCCTTTCATAGTGATAGCTTTGTATGTTGTCGCATATTGGTCAACTGATACATATCTCATTGTTTGTACATCACCATTAAAAACATAAGTAGCTATTCTAGAATCACAAGATATTTCAGTTAAACTAGCATCACCTACATATTGTCTCTTACTAAGAATTCTTGTTAATCTTCTTGGTACTTCACCAACTGCAAGAGTTGTAGGGTCATAATAAGCTTCTAAGAAATCACCAACTTTTATTTCGGTGTATCTAGAACCATCTATTAATATCTTATTTGGTATTTGAATATATCCAGTAGGTAATTCTACTTCAACTGTTTGTTTGAAGTTTGTTTTACCTGATTGTATATAAAATGTGTTATTAGCTTGTATATCAACTGCTTCAGTTGCTAGTAATAACTCATCCATAAATTGAACATTCAATACGCCATCGTTATCAAGATATAATTTAAGGTAGTGTCTTCTAGAAGAATAGTTATAAACTATACTCTGTGAGAATAAAGTTTCAGTCTCTACTTCCTCAGTTACTTGATAAGCGTAGAATGTACCGCCTAGAATACCATATCCTAATTTTACAGCCAATTCATTTGGAGTATCTCCTGGCTCTACTGAGTTTCCTACTATTGTAAATGTTCCTTTATTTACTTTCGAAGTAGGGAACAATAATTGCTCAAATGTTTGTAAATCAATTTCATCAGAGAAGGACGCGACACTTGAATCAAATACGATATAATCATATCCAGCGTATGATGAAGTAGCTGATGTAGCATTTTCACCATCGATAAATGATATATCAACTGTTGTTCCAAGAACATTAGTAGCACTCGCACTATTATCAACATAAAGTCTATTATCATAAAAGAAATCTTTTGTGTTAATAACACCATCATAGTATTTACCATAAAGGTTAGAGTATTTAGCTACTACCCCAGAAGCTGGTGTCGAGACTAAATCAGTTGTTGTTACTTCGTCAGTACCTAATATAAACTCATTATCTTCTGTATAGAATACTAATAAACCATCAGTTATTACATTTACTAATTCAACTGTTGTTAATCCAGTATTTAATGTGAATGATTTATTTTCTAATGTAGAAGTAACAATATCAGTTATAGTCATTAATCCCAAACTAACTTTAGTCATTGAATTATCCAATAACATAGTCATTTTATTTTTATTAGGACTATCAATCAGATTAACCAATCTGTTATACATTTTGAATCTTCTATATTGTTCGTAGTTTTTAACATCTGATTTTGTATTAGTTCCTAAAAATTCAATTTTTAATGAACCACTTCCTAAATCAGTTATTGAATAATCGGTACCTAATCTAAAATCAAGGTAATCGAATGTCCCGCTATCACCAACTGTTACATCAGTTACTCCACTCGATATGGCTGTTACGCTATCAATTGAACCTTGATAGACAGTAAAATCTATATACCCAAGTATAATATCACTTGTGTTAACCGATGGGTTAACATTAGGAGTTAAGCTATTTACTAATACAACCTCACCAGTAGCGTCTAATACAAATGTTGATGTATAAGATGCTGTTGAGCTTGTATATGTATAATCACTAGCACTTATAGTAAGTGATGTAGTTCCTGATACCGGAATATGAGTATCACCTATTACTGCGAATGCGTTTGTTCCAGTAACATACTCTATTACTAAAGATGCTGATGATCCTGTTATTGGTGTAGATCTAGTAACATTATAAACAGACCCTTCACCGAAAAATCCAGTTCTATTATTACCATTCTCCAATATTCCACTTGATAATGGTCCAATAGAACCATTTATCGGACCATCAAATGCATGTGATGCTTGACTTCCGTATGCTGAATATGTTCCTAACATAGCAGTTACGTTACCTGGTAAATCAAGAGGTGTATTTGTCATCACCACTGATTCTGCGATTGTTTCCTTATATGATAAGAATTCAATATCAGTTTCGTTAACACCAACTAATGTATTACCTAATAAATCAAGTAATCCTGTATAATAATCTTGTTCAACTAAATCATTGTTAAATGAACAAAATAGCCCAGTTGAATCTGTATCTCTGTTTATTGATGTTTCAATAAATATATTTCTTCCGTTTAAGTCTCTGAAATAAGGTATTAAAGATAAACCTTCGTAATAAGAAAGTAAAGTGACATTTCTATCATTAGCAAAATTACTAACTTGGTCTTTTACTAAACCAGAAGCGTTGAAATATTCACTCCATCTTGGATCAACTGCTAATTCTTGATAGTTTGACCAGTCTCCAGCAATAACAACAACATCAATTAAGTAATCTGATGCAAAATCATTAGCATTTACATAAGTTGGCATTTTCTCAACAGAACCATACCATTCTAGTAATGTTCTATCAAAACCATTTAGTTGAGATTTGAACACAAAAGTAGTTATAGGCTTATCCGATAAATTAGTAAGATTAAATGCTCTTTCAGTATATCCTGTGTTATTTTTTGTTAAGTTGATAAATGATTCGGTATCTCTTTTCCAGAAACCTGTTGTATCAAACATTCTTCTATAAGGTCCTTCTCTCTTTATATCATTCTTGTATTCAGCAGAAGCAGATAGTGATTTATATTCAATCACATCTAAGTTATCATCTGTTAATAACAAGTTCATAGCATATATAGGAGCAGTCTCTAACATTTTAGCAATCGTTCTGTGGAAGAAAGAACCTTTTCTTTCTAAATTACGATCTAATTGTCCAAAGATAGCTTCTAAATCTGTTATATTAGTTAGTCTAATCGGTGTGTTAACAGGTCCTTTTCTGGATACACCCATCACAAGATTGGTAATCCCTTCAACAGTTGGACTGCTGATTACAGACGCGTCAAATTCTTCGATGAAGATTCCTGGTCTTTTGTATTTTCCAATTTGAATTGCCATAGTATTATCTTTAATTTTTTGATTTAGTATATATATAAAAAGTAAAAAATGGTATTTTTTCTATTTTTGCTCTTGAGATGAGAGATTTTTTACATGATCCCTCATATCTTGCTCCATTTTAACCATTTTTTCTTTGTGGTCTTTTTCTTTTCCTACTAAATCTTGTTGTATTTCACTTATTTTGCTGGATCTTTCGGACATTCTATTTTTAATATCACTTATTTTGAATTCAACAGCTTTTTTTGTTTCACTATCCTCTGATAAACCAAGAGATTGTTGTAAATCATCTAATTTTATTTTATCATTTGAATTATCATCTTGTGATTTATTTATATCCTTTTCTAACTTAGCTAAGTGTGCATATTCTACTAGAAAGGGATTTCTATCCTTTCCGCTCTGAACATCTGTCTCACCTAGTATCTTTTCTAGCTCTGGTTTGATATCAGCGCCTTCTTTAGAATATAATGCATCGATTTGTGATTTCTTAGTCTTATAGTCTTTCATATTAGACATAATAGTATTCATCTTCTCTTTAGACATAACAACGTCTGGAGTATCAGTATCTCCTATCTCAAATTCATCAGCTTCTAGAAATAATTTATACTTTTTTAGATATTTCATTTTTCTAAATAACCTTTTGCTTTATCAACTGATATATCACCATAAGCATTTTGTGTTGCTGATGTTGGTAGTAAGTATTGTTCACCGGAACCTTCACCTTCTTTTACATAAAATGTGTATAAATCTTCTATCTTGCCTAAGTCAACTTCTTCTGTTTTCAGTTCTGAGGAACGTTCTTTAAGAGTAGTTAAATTAATAGATTTCAATTTTAAATTGATACCTTCTTTTAAGAGACCACCTTTAGCATCGAATAATTTATTAGATATTCTAGCATAATGTATAGTAGAGTCATTATCATTTAATGATGATGATAAGTCACCTTTCATACCCTTAACATTTTCACCTTTAATATATTTACTGATGTATCCAAATGTTTTTGAATATTTCAAATAAGTAAAATCACTATCACCTGCTATTACTATCATAAAATATGAATTATTTAGGTTAAAAATACAACCAGGTTTATCATTTACCTCTTTAGACTTTTTGAACTCAGCTATTATATTACCTTTTGTTTCATCAGCAACTTCAGCATTTCCTTCAACCTCTTTTCCACCCGTATAATCTAATTTATTTGAATCAACATCAACTTTGAAGTATTTGCTGATAAATTTATGTTGTGCGCCACCACCTTTTCCACCCGAGGACCTGTATAAAGTATCTCCGTCTAACATATCGTTCATAAATTTGAGTAGTACTTTACCACCACCTTCTACTCTACCACTTTTCTTACCTTTATCACTAATTGATGTTGGTGAAACATTTACCCTATCATCTGCTTTACCAACTTGTATAATAGTCGATTCATCGAATAAAACTGTATATTTTGAATCCTTTATTATATCAAGAACAGCATCTTCCCATTTGGTGAATATTCTTATGTTTCTATAAGGGCCCATTCCAACTTTAAATCCACTTGATTCAGTATTAACCTCAGGAGATCCACTACCTATATACTCATACTCTCTGAATTTTTTATTAGATACTTTACCACCACTTCTACCCGTTGGTATTGTCTGTGATGTGTGTAATTTATAAGCTCTGTTAAATATCTTAACAATTTCTAGTATAGGATCAATACCGTTTATTTTATATGTAGTACCCTCTTTCTCCATTTTTACCAACCTCTGTTCCAGATTTTTAGCATCTTGTTCGGTAACAGACCATTTTCTCAAATATTCTTCACTGAAAAATTTATTCCATGGTATGGATAAATCATATCTATTCTCTTTTTCGATAGATTGATCCTCTTTTGAAACATCTCCAGATGGTTTATCTTTTGTTGTATCATCAACCACATCTTCACCTTCCGCTTCAAATATTTTTCTGAAACTTTTATATCTTAATAACTTACCTTCGTTTTTCTCTACCTTATCCTCTGGTTTTTCATTTTCTGTAACCTCTGGCTCCTGTTCTAAAATAGCACTCATTGTTTCATTAAATGATTTTATTGAATTTTTCAATGCACCATCTATATCTTTCCCCCATTCATCAATTTCGGTTAAATCTCCTGATTTTGAAACACTATATAAATTTTTAATATGATTACCAAGTGCCTCACTACCGGATAATAAACTATCTAAATTTTCTGATACTGATGTTTTCTTAATATGATCATATAGGTTTTTAACAGAAGCATATTTTTGCATCATTTCCGCGTTACCAGCTGATAATTTATTTTTATTGTCATCAGACATTTTATCATAACTTGATATCAATCCTTGTAATTCTACTAGATTATTAGGATCTTCATTCATAAAATTAAATAATGCCTTTGTAGCATTTAGAATAGGTATATTATCTTGCTTTTTATCATCAGTTCCCTCATTTAGTGAGAATTTTCTAAAACTATCGTTCATAGACTCGGCATATAATTCGGTATCTGGTACTTTATTCCATGTTTCAGCTTTAGCAACAGATTTTAGAAAACTTTCTCCTTCTTTGGATTTTTTGAAATCCTCCATAGTACCAGAATTTCCTTTTTCTGACCAAATTTTGTAAGCAACTTCCTGTTTAAATTTCTTTCTAGTATGTTCTCCTGGTTTAAGATTAGCTCCCTTACCAAGAGCTTTTTGACTTTTTAGCAACTCAGCTAGTTTTTTCTGATAAAGATCTTCACCTTTAACTCCCCATTCAAAATGAACCTGTTCGGGTTCTTCAACTTCTTTTGGAGCTGGTAATGACCTTACTGATTTAATCTTCTTAAAAGACTCTAATATACTAGATATGGATTTTATATTTGCCATATAAAGTTGATAAGGTATTTTTTCACCATCAGTTTCCTCACCATCAGTTTCCTCATCATCAGTTTCCTCATCATCAGTTTCCTCATCATCAGTTTCCTCCATTTCTTTAAGTTCTGCTAAAAATTCAGTTAACTTTTCTAAAACTTCTTGTCTATCACCTTCACTTTCATCAGAGTATAATACCACTTCTGTTATTGCATAAATAGTTTCAGTTGTAACTCTTATTATTTCATCTAAATGATTTTTACCTTCCGCTTCAGGTTCTTTTATTGCTTTTATTAATTTCCCTATTAAAATAGAAATAGACAACATATCAATTTCTTTATTTGTTGCTTCATCAATCTCAGCTCCGTTTAATTTAGCAGTATCTACTAAATAATCAAATTGTGTTTTTAGTCTTTTAATAACAGAGTCTATTCTAACTAAATCTATTCCTATTTGAGCCTTTCTAGCAAATGAGTGTAACATTCTTCCTAATAATGAGTCTCCCCATGCTATATCATTGGCGAATGGTCCTGCTCCTGAAACAACAGCTTCGTTAACGACTTTATATTTTGCTGACTTTAAGTATTCAGTTCTACTTGATAGATACTTCATAAAAGAGTATTATTTTTTATTATATATTATTTCTACATACTCTATTTTTATTTTTATTGATATTTATCTATAAAAATTAGGTTTATCAATATATAATTACTATATTGTGTATAGAAACAATAATAATGAATTAATAATAAAGAAAAGTAATAAAAAATTAGGTTACTTGGTATATTATCCTTATATTGTATTATAATCATTAAATAAAACAAACCACTATGAAAAACAACATAATTTGCATCGACCTTACTAAATTCAACAACGAGAAACTTAAAGAAGTTTCTAATGAATTAAACTTATCTTATGATATTGTTTTAAACAATAAGAAAAAGGGATTCGCTAAAATTTACTTAAAAGGTATTGAAGTTATAGCATTCACAACTAAGAAAGATAAAGGAAACATAATCTTTATGGAATCTTTCAAACTTGGATTATTATTTATGGATTCTTTCGAATTAACTGATGAGCCAATTCAGTTCGAATTAGATTCAGTTTTAGAAAAAATCACAAAGTATGGAATTGATTCTTTGAGTAAAAAAGAGAAATATTACCTTGATAACCTTTCAAAATAAGGAAAAAAACAGGAAATAGTTAATATATTAAAAAACCGGGATATTTCCCGGTTTTTTAATTTTAAATAATTTTTTTTATTTACATAGTCGATTTTATTAAAAAAAAGAGGGCGGTATAATTTTCTATAAAAAATGTCGAATATATAAAGATGTAAATAATTATTAAATTATGAATTTTCAAGAACTAAAGTATAACGGTAAGACTTATACAGAATACAATCAAATCATTAAAATTATTAAAGAAGAAGGATTCTATTGGTTAATAGACTCCGAGACTGATGGTGCTATTTTAGAAATAGAGAATAACACTCTTATATGGCACGAAGGTATTTATATGGTTGGTGATTGGGAATATGGTATATTCAAAAATGGAGGTTTCTACGGCAATTGGAAAAATGGTATCTGGGAGGATGGATATTTTAAGGGCAATTGGGAAAGTGGAATAAATTTATCAAAAAATAATGTTTAGTATTATGAGAAGAAAAAAAGATTTACTTAAAGAATTATCAGAAATGACTTATGTTAATGATAAAGTTGTGATTAATAAAGATAGTGGTGGGTGGTTTTTTGAAATTGGTAAAGAAGTAACAACTGATGTCGCTGAAGCGGCGGTTATTCTTATGAGAGATTTTGGTTATAATCACCCAGTTTGGGAAACCGATATTATTGATGTTGAAATTGAGGAGCTAACACCTGAGAAAAGTTTGTTTTGGTTAACAGGTGGTTATAAGGAGTGGAGAAGTTTAGAACATTATAATAGACCTTGGTGTGATTGTTATTTAGACTTTCAGGAAGAATTTGGATTTTTGATTATAAATATTGTTAAAAAGGCTAATACGATGGGAGATATTAGAGATGGTTTTATTAGATATTTGAATTTGCCTGTCTTGTATGACTTTGCTATTGGTAAAGATTTTGTGAAATAATATAAAAACCCATCAATTTGATGGGTTTTCTTTTTTTATATATACAATATGGAATATAAAAGTGTATGTAGAAACCCTTGGTGTAAAGCACATTTTATCTATAACGATATTGATATACAAGATATTGATGGTAAGAAATTATCACCAAGTCAGTGTAAAAAGTGTGAAAGTTTTGATAGTGAATTGAGTGGTGGTGTTACTTGGACGGATAAAGAATATGAAGGGCCTCGGGATGATGGAAAACCTCATGAGATGAGCTATAAAGTAACAAATTTTAAATTATAATATGGGTGCTCATTTTTTCGATATAGATGTATTAGTTGATGTTAATAGTAAGGTTTGGGTTATATCTAAGATAAAACCAGATATTCCTGTTATTAAAATTTCAAAACATGAATTTAAACTCATAAAAAGGGGCATTTATAAGAAATATAAACAAAACCTTAATATAGGAGGAAAATCATATTGGTTACCAGAAGATTTAATGAATAACCTAAAGGTTAGGTGTAAAAATTTAAAATGTGATATAACAGATTTATCATTTTCGATGCAAGAATTTATGAACCCGTTAGTTATAGATCACTTAGAATTTAAGGTACTGGTTGAACACTTTCAACAATTGAAAAATACTAAGGATGATATTTATATTATTTGTTCAAAGAACACAGAAAAGAATTATAAAAAAGTAGTTGATACGTTAATAGAAAAAATGGCTGATTTTGGTTTGGTTATTAAGGATTTCTATTATTTATCAGAAACATTCTATAATAGAGATAAAGATAATATATCACATACTAAAGTTAAGTTACTATTACAACACTTGATTGGTTATAGAAGCGAGAGTGATAAATTTATCGATGAGGAAATAACACAATATGATAGAGTTTATTTTTATGATGATGACTCTAGTGTGATTTCATTGGCTAATGATTGTAACAAAACATTCGATTTCATTGTTTCAAACACAGAAGATTCAATAAAATCTAACATAAAAGATGTTGTTAAAGAGGATGATAAAATAATTATTGTTAATAAAGTAACAAATAATAAAGTAAATCCTTTTATAACCAAGGAGGTTTTAATAGAATGGAGTAATATAAAGAAAACTTTCGAGAGTTTTATCTACAAAAGAGATTAATTATTTCTTTTTCTTATCTTCTTCTTTACCGGTCATCGCCCTTTTAATTAAATCATTCAATTTTCTATTATCCATTACTTCACCACCTTCATCCTTTACTCCTTCATCGGCAGCGTGAGCGACTTGTGATTTAAGAACATCTGGACTTTCAATATCATTCAAGCCTAAATCGCTTCTTAGTGTTTTGTAGAATTTTTCAAGATCTGTTCTTTGTGTTGATAGAAATTTAGAATTTTCTCTTATCTGACCAATTGTTTGATTGACAACTTCGTGCATTCTAGCTGAGTTATCACCGTTATCTACCTGCCTTAGTTGATTTAAGAAGTTTTTACGAGTCATTTTAGAAAGAAATATAGCCTCGGCATAAACTAAAGCATCTTCCCTCATTTTTGTTTTTATGTATGAGTGTTCTTTTAATTGTGGTACATCACTTAGATATAAATCTACAAGTGACTCTAAGACTTCCATTGATTGTTGTGATGAAACACTTAAATCTGAATCGTAATCATATATCTCTATTTCTCCTAGATCTGGTAAGTCCTCGGGTTTAGCTAAGTGGTCAGATATATCAAAATTGAAATCATTACTTTCTGACTGAATTTGGTCAAATTCATCTTGTAATCTATTTCTTTCATTCTCACTTTTAGACATAGAGGTGGTTTTTTACAATATATATAAAAAAAATATGCTTTCTTTATGGCTAAGGAACAAGTACAGAGACAAATGATATTCACAACCATTCTGGTTGATGATGCTACTGATAAAATAAATGATGGTGTTGTTGTTAAGAGATACCAGAACCCTTGGCTAAAAAGTGAAGTTGGTTTAAGAAGAGCTGGTGTTACTTTTAAGATGACTACTACTGAACAACAAGAGTATATTAGATGTGCTTTGGATGTTCACTATTTCACTGAAAAATATTGTAAGGTTAAAACAGAGGACGGTAGTGTAGGTAATATAAAACTTCGAGATTATCAAAAAGATATGATGGATAATTTTGTTAATAATAGATTTAATATATTAATGGCATCCAGGCAGGTCGGTAAGACTATATCATCCTCTATTTTTATGTTACATACAATTTTATTTAATAATGATAAGAATGTGATGATAGTTGCGAATAAAGGTGATACTGCGGTTGAGATTGTTGATAAGATGAAATCTATTTATACTTTATTACCTTTCTTTCTAAAGCCTGGTATAAAAACCTGGAACCAGAAATCATTAACATTTGAGAATGGGTGTAGGATAAAGACATCTGCTAGAACAAAGACACCTGCGATTGGTTTTACTATTGATGTTTTATATCTTGATGAGTTTGCTCATATACCATCCAATATTATAGAACCATACTACACGGCTGTATTTCCAACTGTATCAGCAATTAAGAATTCTAAGATTATAATAACATCAACACCCAATGGTATGAACTTATTCCATAAATTACTTACTGATGGTGAGAGACCAGATGGTGATCCTAGAAGGAATAACTTTAAAGCTCATAGGGTTTATTGGTATCAAGTACCGGGTAGGTTTGTTACTTATGTTAGATTGAATGATCATAAATTATATGAACAGGGTATTGATAAGGAATATATTTTAAAATTTCTTCAAGAAAACCTTGGTGATATTACTAAAGTTGATATGTCTTATAATATTGATTTACAAAAAAATATTATAAGTGTACTTAATAATGATAAATGCTCTGATGATGATATTAGATCATTGATGATAGTAAATTCAAAGGACGAGGAGATTCCTTTATTTTCTGTTGCTGAGTTAACAACTTGGAAAGAAGAAGCTATTAAGGATATTGGTGGAGAAGATGCTTTTAACCAAGAGTACGGTTTGAGATTTATCAATGCTAGTAAATCTCTATTAAATGAGTCTATTATAGATGATTTATTAAAGTCTAAGAAAAATTATATTCATGAGGAAATTTCAGAATTTGAAAAACTTAGATTTAGTTATAATGAATTAAGATGGGTTGATGATGATGTTTACCTACCATTAATGAGAAAGGATTATAAAATTGTATTATCTGTGGATATCGCCGAGGGTTTAGGACAAGATTATTCAATAATAAATATATTCAGAGTTAATAATAAGACAAAGGAAGTCATAGATAACCAAAAGGCAGCATATACATCAATTGTTGATTTCTTTAAATTAGAACAAATAGGTATATATAGGAGTAATTTAGTATCTGTTAAGCAATTGGCTGAGATTTTATATCTTATTGCCTTTGAGTATTTTAATCCAGATAATGTTAAAGTTGTTTTAGAATTAAATAATTATGGCAATACATTATTAGCTGAGCTACCACATGTTTTTGAGGGTAATAATGATTATGGTTCTTCTATTTTTGTTAGATATAAACATAGAGCTGATGCTAACGAAGAGAAGGTTGGGTTAAAAGTTGGAGAAAATAAAAATTTATTGGTTAAGGATTATCAAGACTTAATGATATCTAAGGGATTCTCAATTAATAATGAGGAAACAATTAGAGAGATAACAACCTTTGTTAAACACACAACAACTGCTGGTAATACCAGATATGCTGCTGATGTAGGTCATGATGATTGCGTTATGACTATTGTTAACTCAACATCTATATTTAAAAAGAGTGAATTTCGTGAAATGGTTGAGGAATGGTCGAGTAAATTTACAGATAGAGATCTTATGTCTTATATAAATGGGTGCTTGAAAAACTTTGATTATGTTGAGGGTGTGGATTATGGACAAGTACTAAAGGTTAGAAGAAATTTCCAAAATCGTAATAAGAATACTGGATTAGATAATAACATTGGTACTTGGTTTGGTCAATAAAAATACTAATTTACTTCCATAGTTACTGATAACCCAGCACTTTCCAATTTATCTTTCATTGTTGAAATAGTTTCTAAGTCTCCGTACTTTACATCACAGATTCCTTTGAAGTGTACAAGATGAGCACATTGATTAGCTTGTTCTTGTTCATGGTCACAAACCTTCATTAAACAAGTGATTACCCAATCAAATGAATTGTGATCATCGTTATGTAAATCAAGTCTAAATGGTTTAGAAAGTATTTCATCTACCTTAGTCTCACTTTTTTTCTTTGTAATAGTTGCCATTTTTATTATTTCCTTTTTGTATATATTAATATGTATTTGTTATCTTATTTACTATATCAACAACTGTTACCTCACAATCTTGTTCACTAGCCCATTCTCTGAACTTTACAAGGTGTTCGTGTCTATCATCATACATGATGAAATTATCACAGTTTGTTTTTTCAATTAATTTTTCGAAAAGTTTGGTTTTGAATTTGAATGTATCTCCACCATCATTTAAGTGAATTTCATCAAATGATAAATTGTGTTTATTTAGAATTTTTTCAACATTTCCTCTCATTCCTGGTGATTTTTCTAATCTACCAGTTGCCATTATTATGTAGTTATCCTCATCTGATACTGCTTCAAGATATCTTTGATATACCCATTCATTTTTATCAACTTCGAAAACATCATTATCCAAAGATTCCGATTTACCCCACCATCCAACATATGGCCATGTCATCTCGGTCTTTTTCAACCAAATATCTTTACCTTCAGTCGGCATTGGTGAGTGTACTAATGTACCATCAAAATCGAAACAGTATAATGTTTTTGTCATGTTGTTATATATTTATTTTGTCATGTTGTTATATATTTAATACAAATATAAGTAAAATCCTTGAATTTTTCAAATAATACAAGGAGATAATTTGTTAATTTATATATACACCAAAATAAAAAAGTTTTATGAAGTTAGATATTAAGTCAATTCTCATATTAATACTTCTAGGGTTTACACTTATATTTGGGTATAAGTGGTACTTTAGTACTGATGGTGAGATTGGTGAAAAATTAGACCAATTACAGGAAAGGTATGATGAGATTGAATTAAAGAAACAAGAATCTAATAAAAGGTTAGAAGATAATTCCTTTATTATAGATTCTTTGATGTTAGTTGATAGTCTAAATGGTGAAAAAATTGCATTACTAGAATTTAATATTAGAGAAGCTGAGGATAAAGCTACCGAAAGCGCTGATAACCTTAGTAGGATAAAAAGAGAATTAGCGGATACTAGAAAGAAGATAGAAGAATTAAAGAAAAATCCACCAAATAGAACAGGAGACGATTTACTTAATTCTATAAAAAATAAAACGAAATAATGAAAAGTTTATTAACATTGTTGGTTGGGTTATTAATTTCTATTAATGTACTTTCACAAGAAATAGAATATCCTAGATATGAATTAGATTCTTTGGGTCAAAGTGTTGTTGTTATGACAATAGAACAAGCTCAAAAGCTTGATAATAATTCTGATTTATTACAACTATTTGAGCAGTTAAATGTCCAGATTGGTAGTTATGATTCGGTTTGTGTTAAGGCGGTTAATGATAAGAATATTTTGATATCAGAACAAAAAGTTTTAATAGAACAATTAAACACTAGTATTGATACTAAGGACACCACAATCGAAACTTTACAAAAACAAGTAACTGAGTATCAGTTAAGGGAGGTTATGTTTAATGATCAATTGATAAATCTAAAGGATCAGATAGATTTGAAAGATAAACAGATACGTGAGATGAAAACTAAGATGATAATAGGAGGAGGTCTCGGAGGTCTCGCTATTGTTGGTTTAATAATATCTATATTATTACCATAATTAAGTTGTAAAAAACGGCTTTTAATACTTAATATATAACTTATAAAAAAATTCTATTAAATATGAAGCATATTAGAACGTATGAAAAATATCGTATTGTAAAGAACAGATCTGAAATTATCAAAGAAGCTGTTCTACAAGTTAATGATATTTATAAAGTAAAGACAATGATTGATATTCCTCAATCTTTGATTAACTCTTATGTTAAGAAAGTTAAAGAAACTACTGGTAAGAACCTAAGACAATTTTTTGGTGATGTTGACATCGCTGAGGAAATTGTTAAATATATTAATATGAACAATCTTGATATAGAGAAGATTCCAGGTGGAGCTTTGATGGGTGGTCAAGAAGAAACACAAGTTCAGCAAGCTCAACCAGAAGCACAACCACAAGCTCAAATGCAACCTCAGGTTCAACCAGAAGCACAACAAACACAACCACAAGGTGAGTTTGAAGAGCCACAAGCAGATGCTCAAGTACAGGCTCAAGATGGTCAAGTACAAGTTCAAGCAGATGGTCAAACACAAGTACAAGATGGTCAAGTACAGGCTCAAGATGGTCAAGTACAGGCTCAAGATGGTCAAACACAAGGTCAAGTACAAGGTCAAGCACAAGACGAAGATGAAGAAGAGGACGAAGAAGAACTTCCACTTTAATTTATAGAAAATATTAAAAAATGAAACCCATCAAATAAACTTTGATGGGTTTTTTATTTAATATATACTTACAATGAGATACCTAAAGGCATATGAGAATTATAATACTGATACAACACTTATAATTGTTGATGTTCAAAAATCATTTAAGAAATTCTTTTCTGAGATGTACATAAATAAATTAAAAAAGTATTGTAATGAATTTGTCAATGTTTATCAAATCTGGGATAACCATACAGATGGTAAAATTGTTGATAAAGACTACTTATATGATAAAAATCCTGAAATTCCAATACATGATGATTTATACCATTTTCCTAACCAAAGTGAGTTAATCGAAAAGAGATATAATTATGATGTAGATGCTGATTTTTATAAAAAAATTCTAGATAAGGAAGTTTATAAAGAGATTAGTGATAAAGAGGATAATAAACAATTAAAAAAAGGTGACTTTTTCCGAACAAAAGAGGGAACTATTATAGTTTATATTGGTAATAATCATAAATGGTTCCAAGTTCCTATTAAATTATATAAACATCTTGTTGAATTAAGGGGTAAGAGTGTTATTATTGTTGGTGGTTCTGATTCTGAATGTTTGGAGGATATTATTACATCTGCTGAAAGTCTTGGTGTTAATATTAAAAGAGATTATAAGTATATCTACTCAGCAAATCATTGTCCTATCTAAATTACTGAAGCATAAACCTCATAGTCTTTGAGATTGAATGTTATAACCATATACTCTTGGTGTCTATCTGGATCTTCGAAAAACTCAACTGTTAGCCCATAGTCTATACCATCTATTTCCTCTATATAATCTGATATTTGTGCTCTAATATCTCCTTCGATAGCTTCTGCTGATAATCTTGTTTCATATAATAGAGCTGGTAAATCTGCTCCGAAGTTTGGATCACCTAATAAATCACCTTTATTAGTGAAAATGACCATTTCGTATTTTTGTACGATCACCCTAATCACATCATCCTCAATCATTTCTTTATCGGTGAATCTTGGGTGACCAGGGTAACCTATGTAGAAGTCTATAAAATTAATATCTGCCATGTGTTTATATATTAATTTTTATATATACTCATATGAAATATCTGAAATTTTTTGAATCTTATAGAGGAACTGTATCTGTTAATAGAGATATTTTTATAAAGGTTTTATCTGATTATAGTAGTATATATGATGATGGTTTGGTTACACAATTAGAGGAATTGGGATTTGAGAGTAGTGATGTAATTGCTGATATGATAGAAGATTCATTGAATAATGGTGATCGTATAAGTTTAGAGGCTATAACACTTTTAGTTGATGAGATATCAAGAGGTAATTCTGAGAGGAGCGCAAGTAAGTTACAGGATATTTATAATGAATGTGAATATCATTTAAATAATAGTACTGTTGATGTTATTGATAACTTGAAAGATATATTCTCTGAATATGTTGATGATAATAAAGCAATGATATATAAAACTGGTGATAAATCTGACAACCGATGTGTCGTTTTACTAAAACAGGTTGATGTTTTGTTAAATATCGATTTCGATGAAGTATTAAATAGGGTTAAAGAATTTGTAAACTTAAAACATATGGAATATGTTGGTAGTAAAGACCGAATTAAATTTGAGTTTTATGAAAGATATCCTGATGAAGATTAGTTCAATATATCTCTTAACTTACCAATTATAGTCATCCCTAAAACAATAGGATCTGTGTTAGTCTCTAATTTTGACGAATAATCTGATATTATATAATTACACTCGAATAACTTATCAACATTTTTACCTTGTTCCATAGACCATTTTATAAATGGTGTTCCTAATACTTTAATCATACCATCTATTTTCTCAGGACCGAACATATTCATTAAGAAATGATAGATTTTTTCGTAATCCATTGATGTGTCATATATAGTCTTGTATAAATCTAACCTAACCTTATTAGAAACATTAGATGATGATGTCGATTCTCCAGTTTTTATGTGTGTTTCAAGATCAACCATTATTTCTCTGAAATCTGGGAACTTCTTATTGATAATAGTAACTAAACTTTCCTTTGATATTTCTTCTTCTTCTGTTGGTAATACAGTATTATTAATTCTCTTGTATATTGCTTGTTTTAGAAACTTTTCTTCTTCTAAATTCTCACAATCGAAGTTTAATCTAGGTATTCTGGATTTAATACCACCATCTATCTTATTTAAGTGATTGGTTGTTATTATAAACCTAACATTTTTACTATACTTTTCTATAAATGCTTTAAACCCATCTTGAAACTGAGCGGATGTTCTTTCAAACTCATCAAAAAATATATATTTATAATCTGATTCTGTTTCCATCATAGGTGAAAACTTACAAAAATCATCAATTTCATTTCTAAGTAAATCAATTGATGTCTCGATAGAACTATTTATTTCTAGGAATGGTTTATCCTTGGTGTATTTACCAATGAGTATTCTAGCTAAGCTGGTTTTGCCAGTTCCATAATTTCCATGAAAAATATAATTTCCATCAATTCCGTTTTCAAAATGCTTTCTGATTCTAGGTAATAGAATCACATCATCCATAGTCTTTGGACGCCATCTTTCCCATAATAATAATTTTTTTACGCTCATAACATGTATATTGATATTTTGTGATAAGTTTTGGAGAAGATTTAGTTTTTATATATACATCTATGATAGGTGAAAGATTTAATATGGAGGATGTTTTCTTCCGAGATTTAACAGTTTGTGTTCTTGATACCTTAGAAGGTCAAGTTAATTGGGTTAATAGATTTTCTTCTGGGGATGTTTATGTAAAAGTACCTTTTTATTACTCATTGACGGGTGATGAGAGGTTTTTATTGGATACATTTCAGGATGATGTGGTTTCTGAAAATAGATTTGTTGAATTAAACACCGATATTATACCAAGGGGTCACATAACAATGACTGGATTTAATATTAATTCTGATGAATTCTCCAATCCTAATGTTTGGTTGAGAATGGTTGTCGAGAATGAGGTTGAGATAAGAAAGATTTTAGCTAAAGTTAGAGCAGTTCCTATTACTGTTAGTTATGATTTGGAAATATTACTTTCTAGTGAAGTAGATACGTTCAAGTGTAGTCAGGCAATAATGGATACTTTATGGTTATATAAATTTATGTATTTTGAGCATAACTTTATGAATATAGATGCTGTTATATTAATGCCAGATGGTAATTCAATAGAAATGGCACGTGAAAAAAATATGTCTTCTGATAATAATATTAAGATGAAGGTCTCATTTGAGGTACAAACATATTATCCAGCTTTTAGAAAAGATAGATATAATGGTGTGGGTTATCCTAGGAATTATGGTGATGGTATGACTGATTTAAATGGTCATACAATAGTAGATGGGTTTTCGGAGGGATTTGGTACTGATAACCCATCGAATTCTCCTGGACCGTTCGCGCCCGGAGGTGGTACTAATAACGTACCGAATTCTCCTTATGATTATATTGGTGGTCTAGATCCTAATATTAATACTGGTACTACACCATATGGTGCTACTGGTAATTATACATACATTCAAAATCCTAATGGTTCCGGTGATCCTGATTATTATATCACACCTAAAAGAACTAGATGGTTTAATAATATACTAAGAGCTAGACAAAAATCTAGTATACCAATAAATAACCCAAATTCACAAGATCCTAATAATGGATCATCAGGAAATCCTTACACTCCGTAAATATTTTACGATCTGTTAAAGGAATATATAAAAATGGTAAAAAATGACTTTTTACTATTAATATATAATAATAAGTAGAAAAAAAAATAATATTTTAAAGTATGAAGAATCTTAAACTCGAGTTGTTTAACTTCAAGAAAAATCTTTCACTTGATCAAGAAGACGTTGCACTTATTGTAGAGGGGCATATGAATGCTTGTAATGAGCATGCCGAGAAAGCAATAATTAATTCTCTTAATGAGAAATTAAGATCTTTCACGTATGATAGCGCTGTGAAGGGTCTATTGGAGAGTTTAAACGATGATATGTCAAATCACGAACTAATATATGAATTAAAAAGTTTATATAATGTTCTTAATACCCAAAACCAAGGAGAGCTTTATAGACAACCAATTAATGTTCTTTTACAAACAATCAATTTAGAATCTGATGAAGATAGAATGTCTAAGGTTTTGAATGAATTAGCTATTTATGACTGGGTTCCAGAAATTAAAGTATTTGTTCATAACTTAACAAAGTCTCCGGAGAAAAGAAATAACCTATTGAGTGGTGGTTCTGGTGAGTCAGTATTCACTATTGTTGAATCTGTTGAAGATGGTCACATCGCTTTAATTAAAGATTCTTGGTTCTTACTTACAGAAAATGTTATTGAAAAAACACTTTTAGAAAACCATGTTAAAAATGAAGAAGACTTAAAAAGTCTTAGAATGATTGAATCAGCTATGAAATATGCTACTATCAGTGAAGATAGAGTTAATTTCAGAATATCTGAATATCTAACAATTGGTCTTTCTGTTAGTAAAAAAGGTGGTATCTTTATTAATGAAGATGAATTAAATGAAGAAACTACATTAGAAAGTCTTTTCTCATCTCCAATTGTTCCTATTGTTAACAAAAACTTTTACCCTATTTTACTTGAGGTATCTCATAATATGGATAAATTTGTTGAATTGGATGTTGTTAAAAAGATTAATAACTTAATCAACCCTTATTTAGAGTGTTTTGCATTCAATTATAAAAACACTACTTTCTTATATAGATGTGATGAGAGATATGGTAATTCATTCTTTAAGTATGAATCAGCTATCGAACTTGTTAATGAAGTAAGAAATGAACTTAATTATGATTTGACATATTTTTATGAAAATAAATTAGATGGTGAGTTAATCATTAAGAGAAAGCTTGAAGATAAAGAAAGAGAAATCACTCTTAAATTAGAGGATGTCAATTTCAATATTGAAAAGGTTAAAGGTTCTATACAAATGATTGGTGAATCGGAAGTTTTATCAACAGCTCTTAATAACCTAGAGAAAAGAAAAGTAAATCTTGATGGTGAATTATTGGGTATTAAAGAAGTACAATTCAAAGAAGTAACTAAACTTTAATTATAAAAAATAAATATTAAAAAATCCTCAAAGAAATTTGAGGATTTTTTGTTTATATAAACTTTTCATGATTTAGTCCTATAACATGAAAGCATGAAAGAACAAATAGAGTTCTATAAAAAAATAAATGCTAATTAAATGTACTTAAATAATAAAGATTTATATGTAGAGATTATCGTATCAAAAGCCCAAGGAAGATTAACCAGATCGGCTGAAAAAATGTTAGAACTTCTAGCTAAAAAAACAATCAAAAAAATGAGATACTACTCAAATGACGACAAAATGGATTGTTATCAAAGTGGGTTGTTGGATATGTTCCAAAACTGGTTCAACTTCAATGAGGAAAAATCGGTTAATGCCTTCGCATACTTTACAGAAGTCTTCAAGAGAGGTATTGCCAAGGGTTATAATGAACTTTATAAGAAAAAAGGTGATAACGAACACAAAATAAAATTAATCTCAATAGAGGGTTCTAATGATGGTCAAGGTATTCACTCTTTGTAATAAGTCATCAAAGGTATTCACATGTTTGGTCGGATCTCCGAATTTGAGAGAAACCAAATAAGAAAACAGAAAATAAATAAGATACTAAAAAACCCACTCAAATAAATGAGTGGGTTTTTTTATTTAATATAAATTATATTTATACTGAAACTGGTACTTCACTAAATATCGTCTCTAACATTCTTTCAGTAACTTGGTATGGGTCACAATTAGAAGCTGGTCTTCTATCTTCAAAATACCCTTTCTTATCAACAATTGATTGTGCTGGTATTCTAATACTTGTGTCTCTCGTACTGTAACCGTGTGTAAATTCGTGTATAGTTGAAGTTTCATGTTCTCCTGTCATTCTCTTATCATTCTCTAATCCATATACTGCCATGTGCTCTTTGTGAGTTTCTTTTAATTTCATAACAGCTTCATCTATTAAAGATAATCCACCTTCTTCTCTCATTTCCTTTGTTGAGAAGTTAACGTGACACCCTGATCCATTCCAATCACCAGTCATTGGCTTTGGGTGTAATGATACAATAACATTGTATTTTTCAGCTACCCTTTCTAATAAGTATCTAGATACCCACATTTGGTCACATCCATTTAGTGGTTTCACTGGTCCAATTTGATATTCCCATTGGCCTAACATAACTTCCGCATTTACTCCTGAGATGTCTAAATCAATTTCTATACACATATTCATATGATCTTCAACTATACCTCTACCAACAACACTATCAGATCCTATACCACAATAATAATCTCCTTGTTGTCTTGGTTCACCTTTTTCGAATCCTAATGGTAGTGCTCCATTCGTTCCAAATGGATTTCTATCTTTCTTCGTTAAAGTGTATTCTTGTTCCCATCCAAACCAAGGTAATTCATCCTTTTCGATTGTTTCGTCTATACCTAGTTCTTCGATTTTTTCTTGTAGTTTGTTTCTGTGATTACTTTCGTGTTGTGTACCATCTGGGTTTAATACCTCACAAAAAACTAATTTGTTTTGGTCACCTCTAAATGGGTCCTTAGTTATGAAAACTGGATTTAGTAAACAATCTGTATTCTTCCCCTTTCCCGCTTCTGCTTGTTTTGTTGAACTTCCATCAAATGACCACATTGAGTAGTCTTCCACTTTTAAGGAATCCTTTGTTTTAATTACTTTTGTTTTACTTCTTAGTTGTTGTGGATTTGACCCATCCAACCATATATACTCTAATTTAATATTTTGCATAAAAATAGTTTTTGTTTTTGTTTTTATTTTTATTTTTACTTTTTTTTTAAACTTTGTTTACTTTTTAATATAAAAAAACATATATAAAATATAATTATGAATAAAGTTATTTTACAAATATGGGAAGAATCAGAGAGGGGTCAAGGATCACGGCCTGATGGTTGCTCTTTACACATTGATTTAAATAATCAAAAAAAATATGTAAAGGATTCTTATGAAGATAGAAGTGGTGATGTTCCTGATACCTATGAAAGAATTGTTGGTGATCCAATAGAGGCTTTTATTGATGATGGTTTATTTGATATTATCAATGAAGATAAAAATGTTAGATTATTTGAAAATGAGTTAAATAATCTAATAAAAATGGAAGAAATTATAATAAATCATGATTAATGTATTTTACATATTACCTATTTTATTCATTTTTATGAATGTTTATCATATGCTTAAGAATAAGCAATTAGATAAGAGATTTAGAGAAAGAGATATAATTGGTATGTCAAGATTGGATATTATATATTATTTTACTAAAATTTCATATTGGATATGGGTACCAATTGGTTTCTTTACTAATCAACCAGAACTATTCTATGTATTATTTGTTTTGGGATTTTTGAAATTTCCCACTTACCATTTTAATAAAAATATTTTCAGGATCTATAATGATATATACCCAATTTTTTCTATATCCACACTAATTACAATTTTTTTTCATTGGTTGTTTTGAAATTCGTACCATTTTTCAATATTAATAGATTCTGATACATCAAAGTTTTTAAAATTCTTAATTCTTGGTAATCTACCTTTCCATTTTTTATTTAAAAATAATAGTTTGTTTTTATCAATTTTACAATTTTTATTCGAAATACTACCCTCATTAAAAAGGTTTATCATTTCATCCATACTTAATGTTTTATGTTTTTTGTCAAAATTTGGATCCGGATGCGACCATCCAAATTTTACTAACCAATTTAATAAAACTTCTTTACTATATTCTTTGTAATCCTCTGTTGTTCCATTACCAGTTCTTTTCGATAGTTTTTTATTACCTTCGAATAAAAGACCAGCATGTGTTATTTCTGGAAATTGTTTATCAGACTCAACCTCACAAATTTTATTCCATATTATTCTTTGTTTTATTTCATTAGAAATATGATCTACACCTCTTACTATATTTGTTACGTCATAATCATAATCATCTAATATAGAAGAGAAGTTATAGGTTGGGAATCCATTATTTCTAAGTATAACCATTTCATAACCACCCATATCTAACACATAACCCTTTTCAGTTTTCGTTCCGATTTTCTCAGCAACTTCTTTATATCTGTCTAATCTTTCTGATTGTCTAAATGTTATATCACTATCCAAACCAAATTTATTCATTTGATCATAGATATAATCTATCCATTCTGGTTTATTTCTTTCTTGATCGGTGTCATCAATACGTAGTATGAAAGTACCATTGTTAGCTTTAGCCATTAAATAGTTTAGCAATGCTGTTCTTAAAGTTCCTAAGTGGAATTGTCCTGTTGGTGACGGAGCTACTCTTGTTATCATAATAATATTATTTTTACTTATTAAGTATATATTAAAAATAATATGAGTAAATTTTTTAACTAAACATTTTCAAATGATCTTCTGTTATTATAATAAATTCATAACCCTTTTTATTACACCAATTTATCATAGTTTCCCATTTATTCTTGTTCTTATATGCCATTTTTAAGTCATACTCGAAGTTTTTCAACTTTTTAGTTCCTTTTTCAGGAACACTAAGTTTACCAGCATTAAGAGCGATTACCATATTATATTCCTTTTTAGGTTTTACTTCAACAACTACTTGTTTTAGTACACCATTTACCCTCATTTCATAATAGAAATCTACATAATACGTATGTTTTTTAACTTTAGCATCTCCATTTTCAAAATGTGTCATTTGGTAAGGTATATTTAAACATTCGGCTCCCCACATTGTTACTTGATCATTATTATCTAACCAAAACATTATTTTCTTTTCCCAAGAACTCCTATAATAAAGTCCACGTTCAGCATTTAACTTTATCACTTTATCTTTATTTTTTGGTATATAATTACCACCATGATATTTAGAATTATTTGGTTTCGAGTTTAACATTATGATTATAATTTTTTTTATATATAAAAGAAAAATGTCTTGATGGGTGAATTAGCAGAAAGAGTTAAAATAAATTTATTGGTTAATGGTAATGGCATTCCGGATAACTTCAAAAATAATTCTTTATTTTTTTATAATAAATATCAAGAATCTACTAAGGAGGTTCTAGGAGTTTCTGTTACTGATATACAACCTGGAGGGTTTTATTTTATACACTATTTAGATACCTCTAGTTGGATGCAATTTTCTCCAGTTTTTGTATCTGATTATAAGAAATTCTCAAATAAAATTATTATATTTGCTATCAACTTTAACTTTATACCTATTGAGGTTAGAACATTGTTATTTGATCAGTATGTTAGTGAACAAGACTTTGAGAATGATGCTTTATTAAAAGTTGATTATAAAGGTGTTTATGATAAATTAAGAGATTTGGGTTTTGAATATGCTATGGTGGAGTATGATGCTTCAAGAGTTAAATTAGTACATAAAATAGAATTAGACCTATTACCAAGATTTTTATATTCACAACATCCTAAAAATATTTATGACCCTAAGAAGTTAATACAAATATGGGATGCTAAGATAGCTAATAGGGATGAGAGACATAAAGAAATGATGATGGCTAGTATAGATGAATTCTTTGATATAAATAATGATATATCGGAGAAGTATGGTGTTCTTAGAAACCACGTTTCTAGAATACGAAATAATATGAAGAAGTATGGACCGGGAGGTTCTAACACATGGACTTAAAAAATAATAATAATGAGAATTTTCAGAAAAAGTAAAAAAGAACTTAGTGGTGATGTAAAACCTATGGGTATTAAATATACAATAGAAAGACCAAGTGAGTCTGATATTGCTAACTTACAGAGGCAAAGAGAAAATATGAAAAAGCCAATTACTAATAAGGTTGATAAGATGATTTTACAGGATATTTCGGATAGATTATATGGTCCTGATTCTGATGATTATATTAAATCGTTGAATAAATTGAATAAATTATTTAAACCTAGAGCTGGAAAATCATGTAATGATTTCTTTGATCCAGATATAGTGGAGAATGTCAAGAAAAACCAGAAAAAAATAAATGAAATAATAAAACACGAGTCTTAGCTCGTGTTTTTTTGTTACAGGAGGTAGGTGTTAAAATTAATATATAACTTAAATTTTTAAATTATTTTAATATATGCCATCATATAATAACTTTAACGGAGCAGCAGGAGCAGATTCTAACTTCGCTGCTAGTAATTCAGCAGTTGAGAATAAAGGACTATTTAGTCGTATTCTAAGAAACCTTTCAAATTATGGTATGAACTATGATGATATGATCATCAGAAATCAAGTTGGTATCGGTATAAATGAGGATCCATATTCAGCTAGAGGTAATTCGATGTATGATTTCTTTAGTCAGAGAGCTGTGGCTTCTGTTTTGAATAGAAAGTCAATACCTTATCTAGATAAAGCATATGGTGATAAGAGAAGAATACTTAGAGAGTATTCTATTAAGGATGAAATAAGAGATTTTGTGAGTACTATATCGGATGAGTCTATTGTTTTTAATGATGATGTTGCCTTTTGCTCACCTAAATCACTATCAAATGAATATCCACAAGAAGTAAGAGATAAGTATCAAGAATATTTCGAAAAAATATACAATAAGTATGGATTTTCTGATGGTATTAGTGCTTGGGATATGATGAGAGATTTCCTTATTGATGGTTATATAGCTATTGAGATTATATATGATGATAAGAAAAAGAATATTGTTGGTTTCAATAGAATGAGACCAGAAACTTTAGTACCTGCTTATGAACCAGCTATTGGACACTTATGGATACAATTTCCAGAGGATCCACAATTAAGGAGAATATTTTTAGATTCACAAATAGTTTATATATCATATTCAACACAGAATGATTATTCAGAAACTTCTTATGTTGAAGGTTTGATAAAACCATATAATCAATTAAAAATATTAGAACAAACTAGAATAATGTTCAATGTTATAAACGCTACTCTTTATCAAAAATTTACAATTCCTATTAAAGGATTGTCTAGACAAAGAGCAGAAGAACAAATAGGTCAGTTAATACATGATTATTCAGAAGAAGTTGAGTGGGATGATAGTCTAGGAACACTTACTATCAATGGTGCTAAGCACTTACCTTACAATAAACAAATATGGTTTCCTGAGGGAGATGCTGGTACTCCTAATATGGAGATGGTTTCACCAGAAGGTCATGATTTGAATGATGAAACTATGTTATCTTGGTTTTATAAGTCTCTTAAAAGAGCTTCTAAGATACCTATATCTAGATTCGAAGGTGAAAATGGTGGTGGTAACCTTTTTGGTGACGCTTCTGAGATGACTAGAGATGAGATTAAATTTCACAATTTTATTAGTAGATTAAGAGCTAACTTTAAAGAACTTATTGTTAAGCCACTTAAATTACAAATGTTAATTGAGTTTCCTGAATTAACAGAGGATGAGGTATTTACTAATAGAGTTGATATTGACTTCTATACTAATCAAATATTTGAAGATTGGAAGAAGATAAATAACTTAGCTAAGAAATCAGAAATAGTTGGAACTTTATTAGGTGTTATGAGAACAGATGAAAAACCTTATTTTCACATTGAGTGGATAATGGATAATATATTCAAGCTTACTCCAGAGGAGAAAGCTGAGAATGACAGGTATTGGGCTCGTGATGCTGGTGAAGGTGTTGGTTCTGGTGAAGAAGGCGCTGAAGGCGGAGATGATGGAGGCGACTTTGGTGAATCTGGTGATGTTGGTGGTGTAGATGATGCTGGTGGTGGAGATGATGGTGGAGATGCTGGTGGAGATGCTGGTGGAGATGACGGTGGAGAATTTGAATTCTAAAAGATATTTAAAAAAGGAAACCTCTTAAAATTAATTAAGAGGTTTTTTTATGCCGCAGTTTTTGGGTCGGGTATATCAAAGTAAAATTGTGTTACGCTATTACAACTTGGAAGTTTCATTTGTTTAACTTCTAGTAAACACCCCGATTCTAATATGTTTTTTAATTCTTTACCTTTTGGTGTATCTAGAACTTTTAATACTATTTTTAACTCATCCACTTTATTATTCGTTATGATAAAAGACATTGACCTAACAAAAAATGATATACTTTTTAATAATATATCAGAATATTCTGGTTTTCCTAAACTACCATATACCGGACTATTTATTTTTGATATTTCGGTTACGTCAAATCCAATCCTTTTACCTTCGTTTAATAAAACATTAAGTTTTATCTCACGTTTATATTGTATCCATTGTGGAAATTTAGTTAGTAATCGATCATAGTTATTTAACTCAACATCATTTCCTAAAACAACATTATATTCTAGTAAATCATCCATTACATTTTTATGAAATCTATTTGTTTCTTTTCTAAATCAACACCATTAACTATGATAGTTATCTCATCACCTAATCTGATTCTATCCCCAACATCATTAAAGATTTGATAGTTTTGTGTGTCTATATTATAATTACCTTCTAAAGATTGGTATCTTATCATACCCTCACATTTACTTTCTGTTAATTCAACATATAATCCCCAATCAGTTACACCAGAAACTATCCCAGTGAATACTTTCCCAATTTTATCTAAAAGATATTCGGCTTGTTTGTATTTTATAGAATCTCTTTGGGCTCTGGATGCTATCAATTCTCTACTTGAACACCATTTAGCCTCATCTTCAACTTTAGTAGGGTTTCCTTGTTTCTTATTATGTAAGAAATCAAGTAACATTCTATGTGTCATTAAATCCGGATACCTACGTATTGGACTTGTGAAGTGTGAATAGTGTGTGAATCCTAATCCATAATGTCCTATGTTTTGTATTGTGTATGTTGCTTTAGACATACATCTAGTTACAACCGTACTTAACATATTTTCTTCTGGTGTTCCTTTAACATCTTGTAATAACTTGTTTATAGATTTTTTAAGATCTTCAGATTCGCCTTCTATTTTGAATTCGTGACCAAAAGTCTTACACACATTTGATAATGCTGTTAACTTCTCCATATTAGGAGTATCATGTACTCTAAATACATTAGTTCTCGAATTACTTGATAATAGTTTAGCAACAGATTTATTAGCTAGTAACATAAATTCTTCAATTAATTTATTAGCTTCTTTCTGTTCTTTGAAATAAACACCAATTGGTTTCTTATTATCCTCTGCTAATTCGAATCGAACTTCCACACCACCCATCTCTAATGAACCGTCTTTAATTCTTTTCTTTCTTATTTTCTTAGCTAATGTGTTTAGATGATTAATCATCAATGGATAAACACTACCATCACCTGTGTATTTTTCATCATTACCCTCGATTATCTCTTGAGCATCCTCATAAGCAAATCTCATATCAGAATGTATGACTGTTTTACCGTGCCATTCTTTAACAATTTTACCATCCGAGTCTAGTGTAAATACAACTGAAAATGCTAACCTATCTTCATTAGGTTTTAATGAACATATTCCATTACTAAGTCTTTCTGGTAACATAGATACACATCTATCAACTAGATACACAGATGTTGCTCTTTCATAAGCTTCATCATCTAATTTAGTACCAGGTTTAACATAGTGTCCAACATCAGCAATATGTACTCCTACTTCAAATCTATTATCATTCATTACTTTAAGTGATAATGCGTCATCAAAATCACGAGCATCTACTGGGTCGATTGTTATTGTTGTTGTATCTCTCATATCTCTACGAGATTTTATTTCCTTTTCGGTTATTACTTCTGGTGTGAGTTCTGATTCGTTTATAACATCTTGTGGAAAATCAACTGGTAATCCATATTCATACATTATCGAATTCATCTCAGCGTTATTATCACCAACATCTCCTAATATCTTAGTTATCTTAGCTTGTGGGGATTTACTATCTACCCACTTTGTGAGTTCGACTATAACCTTTTGGTTATCTTCCGATTTTAATCCACCCTTGATATAGAAATCAACTGGTATTCTTTTATTATCTGCTATAACAAATGTTGATTTACCATTAATATGTACCTTACCAACGAATTCTTTCTTATTCCTTGATATTGTGTTAATTACTTTAGCTTCTAATTTCCTATCACCCCTAAATACTTCTACAATTACTTTATCTAAGTGTAAAGCATTTTTAGTATTCTTCTTATAAATGAAAATTGATTTATCGTTTATTGTGATTGTTGCGTGTCTGTTTGTTGAGAACTCTATTTGACCTTCGTAACGTTCTCCTTCTTTTATATTATTATTCATATTCCTTTTATTAGGAAATATCGTTTTGTTTATTATCGCGTTTGGATATGTTGTCAACACCGTACTTATCTATAAGTGTTTTTTTCATTTTTTTCAATATTTTATTGTTTTGTATTGGATAGTCAACACCGTAATTTTCTCTTAATGATTTTTTCCTTTTTGATTCTGAGCATTTTCTACAAGAGTATTCACCCCAGTTATTATCATATTTAATATAGTTCTTGAATATTACATCCTTTTCGATTCCACATTTATCACACTTACACTTTATTTTATAGTGGGATCCTTTGGATAGTAATTCAACTGGTATTATTAATAATTCACCAATTGTAACATCACTATATCCTAGATTTTCATAGTATGAATAGTTTGCTTCGCTTATTTTAACTTTTATCTCTCTAGTTATTATCATAAAAAACCTCAAAATTTTAATTATTTATTAAATATGTGTTGTCCTCTTCCCGTACTCACCAAACCTTCTTTAATAAAAGATTATAGAGCCTCTGTAAAGAATCCACCTTTGTTATTTTTAGAATTTACATTGTCAATATATACTAAGAAGCAAAAAATAATTATTTTACATGAAACCGGTTTTAATAGTAGAAAATTCACAAAACCAACTTATTAGAGAGAGTAACTCTGCTAATAAGGGGTACACATTAGGTGGTACATTCACCGAATTCGGTGTCAAGAACAGAAATGAACGTATTTATTCGGCTGATAAATTTTTACCAGCATTGAATGAAATGAATGAACGTATAAGTGGCTTAGGTGCTGTTTATGGTGAATTCGATCATCCAGACGTTTTTGACACATCACTCTCAAGAGCCTCGCATATTATCACAAAGGCAAGTTATATCCAAGAGAAAAATATCGTAGCGGGAGAGATTAAATTACTAAGTACTTACTGGGGTAAGGAAGCAAAAGCACTTGTCGATGACGGGTGTCCTGTATTCGTTTCTTCAAGAGCTGCTGGTATTACTGAATCTGATGGTTCAGTTTCCCTTAAAAAATTATTTACTTATGACATTGTTGCTGACCCAGGATTTGCGTCAGCTAAAATGGATGTTAAGGTACTTAATGAGTCATTGGGATATAATGACGAAAAATCTAACTTTAGGATATATGAAATGTCCGATGAGTCAAAAATAAATGAGTTATTCAATATGAACAAAAATGAGTTTGTAACAAAAAAACAATTGACTGACTACTCTAACTACTTAGTTAACGAATTAGCATCAACTAAGAAGACAGTTAATACAGCCATTACTAAAGGTAATGTAGCTCCAAAGAAATTGGAACAATTATTAGAGTATTATGAAGAGTTAAACAACTCTAATTCAAAAGTAGCTAAGTATCTTGATTATTTATCAGAAAAGGTACAAATAGTAGTTAATGAGAATAAATCATTAAAGAAGACAACTGAGAAATTAGTTAAACATAATGATTATTTAGCAGAAAACTTAGAGAAATCTATTAATTACGCTGAGTATTTAGGTGAAAACTTAGATAAGAACATTGATTATTCTGAGTATTTAGCTGAGAATTTAGACAAGAACATATCTTATGCTGAGTATTTAGCTGAGAATGTTGATAAAAACATTTCATATTCTGAGTATTTAGCTGAGAGTTTAGATAAGAACATTGCTTATTCTGAATATATCGCTGAGAATTTAGACAAAAACATCGCTTATTCTGAGTATATCGCTGAGAATTTAGACAAAAACATTGCTTACTCTGAGTATATCGCAGAAAACGTTGATAATAATATCGCTTATTCTGAATACTTATCTGAGCATGTTGAAGGTAACATTGCTTACTCTGAGTATATCGCAGAACATTTAGATGATAACATCGCTTATTCTGAGTATGTAGCAGAGAATCTTGACAAATCAATTAATTATCAAGGATTGATAGTTGAGAGATTAAACGGAGATAAATTATTTGAATCTGTTGAAGGATCTGAAAGCTTCCCATCTCTAGACGATGCTGGTTTTGAAGCTTTTGATGATGAAGAAAACAAAGATGAAGAAAATTGTAATCTTGAAGTATCATTAGATAATAATGATGAAGAAAATGGTGTTGAAGAATCTGTTGAGAATACAGATGATTACGCAACAGAAGAAAACAAAGATGAAGAAAATAAAGATGAAGAAAACAAAGAAGATAAAACTGAAAGCCATGATATGGTAAACGGTGATAGTGATTCTGAATTATCTGAATCTATTGATAAACTAATTGAAGAAGCTAAAAAACGAAAAGTTTCTGAAACAACAGATGTGAATTTCTTGAAGTTCATGTCTAAATCACAAGTTGACAGCTTTTACGCTTTGTCAAATGACGAACAAGAGTCAGTTAAAGTCCATATAAACGAAAGAGACTACTTTACTCAAAAAGATGTTTTGTTATTGATATCTGAAGCACTATCAACTAAGAACGAATCTCTTGAAGAGAGAATAATCAGATTGATGCCTGAAAACACAAAGCCAATCTGGGAACAATTAAACGACACTTCTAAGAAATCTATCTTGTCACAAGCTAGATTATATCCAGAAGACGTTTTAACTACTGAGGCACAAGTTGAACATTTTTGGTCAACTAGAAAGCTAAAGACAAATGAGTCTGTAACAAAGAAACTTGTATCACATGAAAGCCTTATCCAAGAAGATAAACTTTCAGATAATGATGTTCAAGCGATAATGGAAAGATTCAAAAATATTTAATGTCTGTAAAGAATCCACCTTGGTAAAAATCAAGAATTTGTGGGTTTATATATACATTAATTAAAAAAAATAAAAAAAGAAAATTATGTCACACATTAGAATAGACAAACAAAAAGCTATGAAGAAATGGTCTCCAGTATTAGAGAACATGGGAGTTGCTGGTGAAGATAGATTGGATTGGATGTCAGAATATGCTGAATTTCACTCAATCAATGAAAACGCTTACGCAAACGCTTCAAACGTATCGGGTATGGGAGCTGTAGTAGCTGCACAACCTAATTCATTAGCTGGTAACACAATTGGCAATTACGCTGACTCAACTGGTTCAGGTGATGTTGGTCAAAACCTTTTACCGGTAGCGATGAAAATAGCAGCTCAAACAATCGGTTTAGATTTAGTAGCTGTTAAACCTTCTCCAGGTCCAAAAATTGATTTATTATATATCGACTTTAGATATGATGATGCTCATTTAGGAGATTCAGACGAAAGACCACAAGTCTTTAAGATTGCACCAAACGCTACATTTTTAACTACTGGTGCTGGTGGTATGACAGCAGTTATCGCTGGATTAAGAGCTCAATTAGCTACGAATACAATCACTGAAACAGTTGGTGGTTTAACTGGTAGAATGTGGAATGATATCACAGATGGTTCAGATGTAGTTGTAGAACCAACACCTTCAAAAGAAGGAAAAGTTGAATTTTTAGGATTCTCTAGAATTGATGGTTATCCAATGTTCAGAGCTTACAGACAGATGAATACATCTCACACAGATGTTGGTTCAGCTCAAGCAAACTGGGGATTTGACCCGACTAGAAACACATTTAGTCCTACAATGTCAATGGCTTCTCAAATTACTGATTTAGGAGATGTTACTTTAACTGATGAGCCTACTATTGAATTAGTATCAGCTCTTGAAGATCACATTCCTGGTTTCTCTGCAAACTGGATGTCGGATGCTACTGGCCCTGCTGGTAACTATCCAATGGATAGAGAAATGGACGATAAAAGATACTCTGGTATCATCGGACCAAAAATTAGTTCTAAAACAGTTGCCGTAGGTACTATTGAAGTATCTTCAGCTCTTAGAAGAACTGAAATTGAAGATATCAAAGCTAACACTGGTATGGATATCGTTCAAAAAATGGAGTCAATTCTTGTTAATGAATTATCTCAAACAATCTCTAAGCAAATTGTTGCTAAGATATTTGAAATGGGTTCACTTAACAGATTATCTGCACCAGCTTATGTTGGAACAGCACCGGCACCATTAGCGGGACAAACAATCTTTGACTTAAACACAGCTTATGCAACTGTTGCTGCTGGTAATGGAAACGTTGGTGGTGAAACTACACACGCTGTTCAAAGAAAGCTTGTAACTAAGATAGCTCACGCTTCTAACTACATCGCTACAGAGGGACGTGTTGGTCCAGCTCAATACCTTATTACAAATGGGGGATTAGCAGCAGCACTTTCTGATATCTCTGGTTATACAATTAACCCAGTGAAATCAAAAATCAATGGTCAAGGTCAATTATACCCAGTAGGTTCAATTGGAGATATTTCAATATATGTTGATCCATATATGAGATATAACGACAATAGAATTGCTCTTGGTAGAAAGAACAATCCAGATCAACCAGGTATTATTTTTGTACCTTACTTAATGGCTCAGTCTATATCTGTAATTTCTGAAGCGACTTTCGCTCCTAGAATGTTACTAAGATCTAGATACGCTGTAACAGAAGTTGGTTGGTTCCCACAAAAACAATTTATGACTATCGAAGTTACAGATGTGAATACACTTCTTAACTAAATAGTTAAATTGAAAATACCGAAAAAAGACTCCTTGTGGGTCTTTTTTCTTTTTAAATAATTTATATATACACTATGATTAAAAAGTATAATTATTTCTTTGAGTCTAAGAAGACTAAGTTCCCTAATATTAAGAAAGTTGAAGTAGAAGGATTCTTTATTCATATAGGTAGAGACTCCAAATCTAACGACCACTTAACATTTAACGTTGCTGATGATAAAGACATCTGGATGCACGCTAAGGGTGTTCCTGGGAGTCATGTTATTATAAGAGTTAGAGAAAACTTACCAACTCAAGAAATACTAAGATATGTTGCTGAATTAGCTAAAAAGAATAGTAAAGCTAGTAAAGAAGATAATGTAACTGTTGTTTATTGCCAAAGAAAATTTGTTAAGAAAGAAAGTGGTATGAATGAGGGTCAAGTAAGAGTTGATTATATCAATGCCTACGAAATCGTAGTTTGATATTTAATATATAAGATTAATAAAATAAATTTTTATAATGGCAGGAGAAACTAAAAGAGTAAAATTTTCGGATAAATTACTAAAGATACTTAAAAGTATGGAGGATAATAATAGTTATCTAGCTTTTGAACTTCTTTGGATGAATGATCCAACTGCAAAATATCATAATGGCCTTAATATAACAAATGTTGATTGTGGTACAGATAAATCATCAGATTTTAATTTCACTGTTGTTATTGGTGGTAAGAAAAATATAATGAAAATTGGTAAATTCATTAGATATTACTTTTCTAATCTATTTAGTAGTGATGAGATAACAAAATTTGCTCATGCTTTCAATAGAGTGAAGAATGGTGGTAAGGCTGAACAATCTGGTAAAAAAGTTGAAATACCTGAGTTTAGTTATAATCCAAAAGACCCTAGGTCTACATTCTTATCACTTGTTACAGAAACATACCCACACCCACATGAGGAGAAAGTTATGAAATACTTACCAAAAGACTTAGATAAAGATGAATTTGGTAATTATTATAAAGTGATTCCTGGTGATGATACTACAATGTTTAGTTCTCACCTTGATACGGCTGATAGAAGTCCAGTTCCTACTAACCTATTCACTAAAGAGGTAGATGGGGATGAGATAATCTATACTGATGGTAGTACAATATTAGGGGCTGATGATAAGTCTGGAGTTACTGTTATGATGTATATGATGGTTCATAATATCCCAGGTATTTATTATTTCTTTATTGGTGAAGAAAGAGGTGGTATTGGTTCTAATCAATTAGCTGATGTTTATGATAAATTTGATTTCCTAAAAAATGTTAAGAAATGTATTTCTTTTGATAGAAGAAGAACAATTTCTGTTATAACACATCAAATGGGTGGTCGTTGTTGTTCTGATGCTTTTGGTACAGGACTTTGTAAAGAGTACAATAAACAAGGACTTAACCTTTCATTGGATAATGGTGGCGTTTATACTGATTCTGCTTCATTTATGGATATTATTCCTGAGTGTACTAATTTATCTGTTGGTTATTTAAATGAACACACAGGTAGAGAAGAACAAAACATGACATTTTTAATACAGTTGTGTAAAACTTCTATTAATGTTGATTGGGCTGGATTACCAGTTGCTAGAAAAGTAGGTTTGAACCTTGATTTAGTGCAGAAGCACAAATCTTTAATTGATGTTATAAAAAATGCAGTATTTGAATTAGAGGTGAAGATGGTTGGGTTTGAGGATAAAATATATATAAGAATAGATTTAGATGATACTAATCTAGTAACTGTTTATGATACTTTGAATATTGTACAAAACTTACTTGATAAACATAAAGTAGATAGTATGTGTATTTTTACTGAAACATATCTTAAAATAGAATTAACATAATATGAAGAATATTAAGAATTATAAGAAGTTCCTAGAAAAGGAAAATATAAGAGAGGATGAGAACTCATATCTTAATGATGATATTAACGATCCTTGGGGTGATCCAAGTGATAGATGGTCTGATCGGTCGGATTATGATGATGAGGGTTACCAGTATCTTAATGGTGGTGAGTCTAGATCTAGTGAGGATGATAATGATGATAGAGATGATGTTCAACATTTACTTTACTTGTTAAGAACAATGTTTAAGAACAATGGTATTGAGGTTGAAATAGAACATAAGAACTTAGATATTATGATATATTGTGTTATGAATAGAAAGGAAAGATTAAAAGATGTTATTAATGTTTTAGATGTGGCTAATAAATTGAAGAAGGATGTATTACCACAATATGATTGTGAGTTTGAGATGTGGGAAACTAGAAAAGGTAAACCAATGTTAACCTTTAACTTCTTTTATGATGAAGGTTTGAACGATGATCGTGTTCCATTTTAACTATAAACAATCCATTTTAACAACTTTTAAATATTTTAGTATATTATATATACATTAATTACAAACACTTGGGGGTGTCATAGAATAGATTCGCAGAGTAAAGGTAGTTATGCAGGTATCGGATTGTTAAATACCCGATTAATAAATTAAATAACAAAACAGTAAACGGAAACGTAACAGAAGTAGCAAGCAAAGAAGATTTAGTATTTGCTCTACAAAACAACCTACTTAACGTAGGGGAGTTAGTTGAAGCTTAATAGAGGAAACTCTTGAAAATTTAACAACTGATTTACACAGTTAAAAAGGTAAGACCGTTATTTGATAATTTTTAGAAGTCTTTTCAAAAAAATTATCTAGTTTGAAAGTTTAGAAAAACTTTCTAAGCCTGTAAATGAATAATTATTGTTAACTGAGGAAGACACGATGGGCAGTACATCGTCATCTCCACAAGAGCCGATTGAATACTTTCAATTGGATTTTTTAACCTCACTTCCTACATGGGAGTGAGGTTTTTTAATGCTATAGAACTATGACGTATTGTTTTTGATAAACTAATCTATTATTTTAAATATAATAGTTATGATTAATAAATTCGAAGGTCGCTGGAGATTTCTATCAAACTTCTATCCGTGTGTGGTAGAACACCAAGGTATATCATATCCATCAAATGAACATTATTATGTTGCTATGAAAGTGACGGATGAACAATTTATTAATGGTAGATATTATACCGCTGGTGATTTCAGAGAAATGATAGCGACAATACCAAGTGCTGCTATTGCTAAAAAGTTAGGACAGAAAATAAAGGTTCGTAAAGATTGGGAAGTTAAGAAGATTGAATTTATGAACTGGGGTGTTAGAGAAAAATTTAATAACAACTCAACTCTTCGAGAATTATTATTATCAACTGGTGACGATGAACTAATCGAGGGTAATTTTCATAAAGATACTTTTTGGGGAGTTTGTAATGGAAAGGGTAAAAACCATCTTGGTAAAATTCTTATGGAAGTAAGAAGAGAGTTGAGAGGTGAGAAGAGAGTTGGTCTGTTTATTTGAATAAAAAAGGGAAACTTTTGATAAGATTGCTTCTATAACTAAAAGTAAGAAAAAATATAGAAAATAATTTCTAAAAAATATAAAACCAATAAAAATGTCTGTTATTAGCTATTTTGGTGGCAAGTCCTCAAAGGTCTTCCATCAGTTCATCAACACAAGAATACCAAAAGATGGTATCAAAACTTATGTAGAACCATTCTCAGGTGCAATGGGAACGTATATGGATGACCCAAATCTTAAATTCGATACAGTTGTTTATAATGATAAGAACCGCCACCAGGTGAACTTATATAAGTGTTGTCAAAATCCAACAGAAATGTTGATACATATAGATAATCTAAAGAGTGGTTTATTACACACAACAGAAACGGATCCAATAAAAAATTGGGATTTTTATAAAGCTATTTATAAGACATTTCAAAAGAATGATTTCTTAGATGATATGGATTTTGAGATTGGGGATTATGAAAAAGCTGCTATGTATGCTTTCTTAATTACATCAGCTCATAATTCAGTTTATCCAAGAGGAGCAGGGTTTAATGGTTATAAGAAGAATAATGGCAAACTTAAAATAGAAGCACTTGTTAATAAACTAAAGAAGGGTAAGTACACAGAGAAATTGGAATCAATTACTGAGTTCTATAATATTGATTTTGAGGAATTGATAAACAAATATGATTCAGTAGATACATTTCTTTACTTAGACCCACCTTACGCTAGATTTGACGAGGCTAAAGGAATGGATGATGCTAGGAGACTATTCTGGTATGGATGTGATGATGAAGGTGTCTTTGGACCCGAATCACATAGAAGGTTATTAGAAATGCTTAAAAAGACTGATTGTAGATGGTCATTATCTTATTATTACTTTCCTTTATTAGAAGAATTATTACCAAGAGACCAATATAACTGGGTTGAGAAAGAAGTATTTAGAAGTTCTGCTCATGGTGGTAACAATTCGGATAATAAAAAGGTACAAGCTAAAGGTGTTGAGATGCTTATTATGAATTATAATCCAGAAACGGGAGAAAAAATCACTAATAAGGATGTCGAATGTGAACTTTAAGATTGTTGATATTTTCGAGAGTGTTAAGGATGATATTTTTTCAATTCAACCATATTTATCTATTAATAATAATCTAAAAAATTTCACTACTAATACATTTAGTTTATCAATTCCGATGGAATTGGATGGGTTTGGTGTTGATACTGATGCTGAGATGATAAGTCTTATTAGGATTGAGATGAATCAAAGTATTTATAAAACAATTTTGAAAGAATTATTCAATACTTCAAAATTTGATTATATAGATATTTCTAAAACTGTTAATACTCACCAATCTGTTAATGATATTATTGATTTTTTATCTATTGATTGTATAGATAAAAAATATAAGTATTTAGTTACGAATACTTCTATGGCTAATTCAATAGGTGATAGTTCATTATTTAACTTTAAACCAAGTGCATCGGTTGTAGAATCTCAAGGTTTACCATATTTATTTGGGTCTTTGATTAAATATGATGTTTATATAGATCCTTTTATGAAATTTGATGATAATAGAATTTGCTTATTTGATTCTTGTGAGATTAATATAGAGAATATAAATCAAACTGTTACATCAGCGGCCACATTTGCACCTAAGATGATGATAAGTTATGATGTGGCTTTTAAAATAGCAGACTCTAAGGTTATATTTGTTTTAGATGGTAATGAATCAAGTAGTTCTTATAAGCAATATAAACAATTACAGCGTGATATAAAAATAAATTCTTTATTAGATGGCTCAACAGATTAATAATACATTCCAGGTGAATTCGGCTTCTAATAAAAATGCTATTGTGGTTGATCCAGATGGATACACAACTATTGATAAATTAATACTTGTTGATCAAAAAGATGGAACTAAGTGGGATTTTTCAATTTATGATGGTGAGGTATTAGTTGAGCCACATGGTAAATCAGAAAAAAGAGAATATAGAATCAATAAGGTTATTTCTTAATTAATTTAATCTTTAAGTTACCATTTCCTTTTATTAGTCTATGATAAACACCCATAGGTATTTCTACAATACCCTCAATTACTTTTGGAAGTTGATTATCGATTTGAATCATCCAATCAGTTTCATTTATAGACTCTATAATTCTATCTTCTCTATCACGATGCCAAATAAATTCACCTGAATCAGTTTCTTGTTTAAATTCTCTGATAAATGTATTCTCTGATAACTGTTCTTCAATAAATGGTAATACAACGTCTGGGTTTTCATTTTGCCATTCTTTCAAAGCTTTCATATCAAATTCTTTTAATTCATTATCATATCCACATTGGTGACATAAATATTTTCTATCATCATTTATTTCAATTTCCCAATTCCAATCACAGTTATCACAAGTAATTTCTTTGATTTTAGCGATTTCGAATATTTTATATGTTTCTAAGTGTTTCATTTATTATAAATACTAATATTTTACCAATACCCAGGGTAGGTTCGCCCATTCCAAAGATGTCCGTATTTCGTGAGACGACAAGCCCAATATCCAGCAGTTGTTCTATCCTTTTTGGTTGAGCATTTATGTCTAGCCGCGAAGCTCTTTCTAGCATCTGGGTTACTAACTTTAGCTGTTAGTCCACCATGTACATCTCCAAAGGCAAGTTTTTTAACATTACCAGTCTTTGGGTTTTTAACATAAACGTGATATTTCTTAGTCCCGCCTCTTTTAGGATAATTTAATTTAACTTCTTTACCCTTATACTCTGCTTCATTTAATTCTTGAATATTTTCTATTGGTAAATCAAGTGGTACTAATTCATTATTAAACACTCCGAACCTACCAATATCTGTTGATTCGAATAATTCATTATCTATATCACACAATTCAACAGTATTAGAATCGAATAACTTTCTAGCTTCTTTTATTACTTCATAAAAAGCATCTGAACCAGGTCTAAAAACATTTTCAGTTATAGGTTTAGAACTATCTAAATGGTATTTTAGATTCTCTGATATTTCTTTATATTGATTAAATTTGTGTATCATTCTTCTACTTCATTTTCACCATCACTTGTAAATTCAGAGAAGTTAATAACACCAACACCATCACTCTCAACACATTCGCATCCGGGGCATCCACATTCACAGCCAGCTTCTCCGGTGCAATTATCACAACAAGCACAATCTCCTGATAAAGTTTCATCACTTTCTTCTTCTAATTCATTCTCCATATCAATATTCTCAATATTCTCAATATTATCGATGTTAATCGTTATGAAGTTTTCAAACTTAACAATCTTATCCATTTCTTTTTTAAATGCCTTATCAACCTTTTCTTGGTCCTCAACAGATGTTGTGAATCCAGGTTCAACATCTTTATCAACTAGTTCTTTAGCATCAAATGTAATTTCTTGTGTTTCTTCTTCTTTTTTGGCTTCATTAAACCTTTTAATCTTTTTCATAGTTTTAATTATTTCTTTTGGTACATTCCTTCCAGTACTTGGTACATAGCATCAACAACTCCATAAGAGTCAACTCCGAAGTCACCTTCATATTTTTCAGCAATTGAGATTATATCCTTTTCAAGTTCTTCCCATTTATCTCCAGATCTTTGTTTTTTTAGAACATCATCCCAATTAAACTCTTCACTTTCGTTAAATTTCTTTAAGTGTTTCATTATTTACTACTTATTTTTTTAATTATCTGAGCACATTTTTCATACTCTTCTTTATCTTCATATTCAGTTAGAAACTCTCTTAATTGTTGAGTATCTGCCAATTCTAATTTTATTAGAAATTTAATTTCCTTTAATTCATCGAAGTTTTTTATTTCATGGTCAATTATTTTATCAACAATTTCTCTATCAAATTGTGACATTCCCATAAAATCATTCCAATCATTAATATCATTATCTTTTAAGAATTCTAAAATGTTAAATAAACAAGTATCTAATCTTGATTTTTTAGATGACTTATTTGTTTTTTTCTTATTAAATATCTTTCTAAAGAATTCTTCGTTTATAAATTCCATATAGCTATCGATTCTTATCATTACATATATATTAATTTTCTCTATCAAGAAATGTAAAATTAATATATAAACAAAACCGGAATGTAAATAGATGTCAAATCATAAGAATCTTGTATTTTTCAATAAAGAAGGAGACTACTTAAACTTTAATTATAGTGAATCTAATGATAGATTCGAAGGAGATATGCTCTTTCACGAAAATTCAACAGATACGTTTAAGACTTATGGTCTTTATACTATGGAAAATATACCATCTTTTGAGTTTGAATTACCTGGTGAATTAACAACTAAAAAGTTTCAATTATTTAATGAATATGGTTTAAACCTATATGGTGCTAAGTATGATGACCAAGATATAATAAATATCGAACCGGTTAATAACGATCCCTCTTTCTACTCTAAATGGATATATGGTATTGACTTTGAATCAAAATTCCCAACAGGAACACTTATCAAGTTTAATAGTCCTTTATTTGAGTTTAATAATATTAACCAAACATATGCTGTTGTTAGTAGTAAGAAAAATGCTATTATGATTATTGGGCAGATGGATAATGCTACATTTGAAAGTACTTACTATTCATCATATATTGATGTGAATAGTTATGATAATAAAACGATAACGGGAATTAATGCTGTTGGTGTTTATAATTATATAGATTCTTCTTATGATAATAATTTATCTGATTGGTCAGAGCCGGATTTTTATGATGAATATTATGTTGGTAAGAAATTAAATTTAGTTAATACTGAATTTAATGATTCGGTAGTCTCTGTTGAGAATATAGATGTTACAGATCAAGTTCATTTTGAATTCTCAACAAACAATTCTAATTTACCCGATGATTCAAATTTTATAATAGAAGTTATAACAAAAACTGATATACCTAAGGTGTATGAAGGAGGGTTAAGTATAACTACTGATAGTAGAATCTATATAAATAACGTTTTTAATTACCCACATATACTAAAATCTGGTACGGAATTCAAAATTATAGGATCTGTTGATAATCAAAATTTTTTAAGAGTTTCTAATATACCAACATTTGCTGGTAACACACAATTAACATATTATGCTACACAGTCTCAAGTTTTATTCAATAATAGAATATATGAATGTGTAAAAGGTTATACACAAAGCTTTGCATCACAAACAACATCCTTTGTAACACCTTTAAATACTAATTATTGGTCTAACCCAACTTATGTTAAAGTTGAACAGTCCACGGTTGCAGAATCTTTATTATCTGCTCAGATATATTTAACAACAGATAGATATTATTTTTATACTGGTTGGACTAGTTCAGCTGCTGTTACATTAGCGTCTGCTGCTGATAAATATAAAGAAGATCTTAAAATATTTAATATTGATTTATTTTATAAAAATAATACATTAAAATCTGATTTAATTTATCCTAGTGATTATGCTAAAGTTAACTTTTATCATAGTGAAATAGGTGCTACCTATTCCATCGGCTCTGAATTAAAAACTTCTGAGAGATTGGTTGAGGTTGAAGAAGAATTAAATTATGAATTAAATTATGATATATCTGAGAATTTCAAATATAATATTGTTTTTACTGATATTGATGAATTTGGTATACTGGTCGAGGTCAATAAAATGATATATGATGAAGAAGTTGCCTTTATTTATACCGGATCAATCATTGATATGGAAAGAACAATAGATAGAACTTTAAGATCTTGGTTATCACGGTGGTATTTAAGATTATTATCATTAGGTATAATAGCTGAATTAAAATATGTAGGTAATTATACTTCTGTATTTTATAATTCAATTGTTTTGAGAACAGAATATCCTAATGTTCCACTTGATATAAATAATGTTGAGGTTGGTATAACAGCAAATTATCATATAGAACACTCTAGAGTTTTGTTCGATGACATGGGACCATTTTTAAATATCATAATAAATGATGAATCATATTCACAACAAACAATTTATAGTGGATTACTTCCGGATATCCCATCTACTTTATCAGCTTGGATGGAAAAACATTCTGAGATATTAGTCAGCTTCGAGATTTTCGTAACAAATATTAATAATTTATTGAAATTTGATATTAAGCATTTGGGTAGAAGACTAGATTATACAATAACTACTGGTAAATTAAATATACCGGGTTTACAAGATTATATAATAACAGAAAAGATATTAGGTAATCATGGTATGTTAATAGCTTCTAATGAGGTTTTACTACCTGATACATCATTAACATCATTTGAGGATTCTGGGTTCGCTACGGGTATGGTATTTGCTATAAACAATACATACCATCCATATGTTAATCAAGATTTTAATATACAATTTTTAGACCCACAGGTGCTGAATTTGAGTTATCAAGGACCTTTTTGGGGATTAACCGATAGTATTTGTAATTCATCAGCTTTTGTTACATTAGCATTTGATTATGGTTTTGGCCAAACTGGTTGCCAGCCAATAATTGTACCAACTCAATCTGAGGGTGGTGCGTTTGGCGGAGGTGATGATGGTGCTTCTCCAGGATTACCAATGAGCTCCTTCGATTTGAATATGTTCTCTTTATCATATAATCTGAATGAATATGTGGTTAATGAATATGATTTAAATTCTTTCTCTGGGACTACCGGATTAGTTGATATTAAATATGTTCAGTTATCTAATTCTATGTATGCTTATGGAGATGAATTAGTTGTTATAGATGCTTATATAGGACAATATATAACAACAGTTGCTTTACCAGGTAATACACAAAGTATAGAGGTTGAATTTAACCCTATAAATAATTATCTTTACTGTTTATCTAAAAACAGTATTTATGTTGTTGATCCTCTTATTAATACCTTGATTAACACAATTTCTTTATCTAATGACGCTTTTGATATCGGGATGAATCCAATAAATGGTGATGTTTATGTTACATATGATAATATACCATATATTGATATTTGGGAATATAATAATTTAACTAATATACCAAATCATAATCTGACAACACCATCACCATTAGATACTAAGACGGGAAAAATGGTATTTAATGATTTTGAAGGTGATATGTATATTACAACTAATGCTGATTTGGTAGTTAGAATAGATGGTTTAACAAGAACATTTCAGACGAGTTATGGTGTTACTGGATTAACACATTCGATTTTTTATGAACCGGTTAATGAGGGTATATATGTTTATGGATCTGCTAGTTTATGGAAAATAGATAATGGCGCTACACAATCGATTGCTTTACCATCACAAGCATTCAATGATGTTATATTTAATAATATAACTGGTGAGATGAACGTATCCGATTCATCTACAAATTTTACTAGAATGAATTTAGATACTGATTTTTATTTACAAACCGGTGTTTCTAATTATGGGTATTTAATGATAAATCAATTTGATGGTGATGTTTATTTATCATCACAAACATATGATAATATACTGGTTTTGGATGGTGTTGATGGTACTGTTAAATATACCGCTCCTGTGAGCGCACAGACGACAAAATTAGTTTATAATCCTGAAAGAAAATCTATATGGGCAATACAGCCATCTATAAACTCAGTCGTTGAGCTTGATGTTGAGCTTGGTGGTGTTATAAATTTATTACCACCAACATATGATACAATTGAGGATAATCAATACGGTACTTTGGATCCAGATTATGAACAAAGAGAAAGTATTTGGTTAAAAACCAGAGATTATATGAGAAGACCGAGAGAAAATTTTGAGGGTGATGTCTCTGTTAAGTATTATTGGAGGTGGCTTTCTGATAATGTTCCTCAATTCTTCTTATATGATTTTAGTGGTATTCAATTAGATAGAACCACAACTGGATCATATTCTTATATTGGTGAAAGACCTTTAACAGAAGTAGTTCTTAATAAATATCCAAATAGTGATATTAGTAAGGTATCTTTGTCACAATACCAACAAACTATATTCGATAAGGTCGAACAAACATTAAGTTATGTTGATGATGAGGATGATATTTCAACTGATGTAGAACCTTTGCAATTATTTTTGGGATTCAAATCTGAAAATCCAGGTGCTTTAAGATCTGTATTGCAATTGTATAAGAAAGAAGAAATTTATTTCGATATTATATCGGATACTGTGAATAGTATTACACTTGAAACTTTGGATATTAATAATGAGAATAAAAGAGGTCAATTAACAATATTAGAATCATCAATTGAAACATTTACTAAAAAGGGATTAAAACCTGGTCAACATATTGTTGTTTATTTAAAGGATACTATGAATGATGAAAATCAGTATATATCTGGTAATAATGGTATTCTTTTGAAGGTTAGGGAGGTTTATACCAAGACGTTAGTTGTGGATTTCTTTAATCTATCTTATGACTTCATAGAGTATGAAAATACTGTTATATCGGATTATCCATTTGTCGGTACTAATACTTATTTAGATTTAAGTATAAAGGTTGTTGATAGAGAAATAGGTAGGTTCACAACCTATGCTGAGACAGAGGAGGAAGATATTCGATTTAAAGTAGAATTGGGTAATGTTGGTAAATTAATTGGTCCAAATGAAGTTTTTATATTCAAGGAGTATGATATATTAGAGGGTGGTATAGACTGGCCTTATCTCAATAAGAAGAGAAAGGAGATGTTGATGATGAAACATTTGATATATCCTTATATCGGAGCTTATAAGTCTATTATAAATGCGATTAATTACTTTGGTTATAATGATTTACAATTGAATGAATATTATAAAAATGTTGATCCAGCTTCCGAGAATTTCTCTAAGTTGTTTAAGGTTGAAATACCTGATATATTTGATAATAGTGTTGATGGTTGGGAAGAAAATGACTTCATAAAACACACAATGCCGAATAATAAATTTGATGGTACAAATTTATTTAATTTAACATATTTTATAACAGATAAAGAGGGTAATAATGTACTCAGTTATAGTATTGATGAAATTATTATAAAATTACAAGGATTGAAATTTTGGCTTAAGAATAATATTATCCCATTGACACATAAGATAATGGATATAACAGGTAAATCTTATATAAATAATGGTACTTATATAGTACACAAGGTACATGATGTTAGAATATTTAATATAAATCAAGAAATGACACCGATAACATTTAAATTAAATGAGTCTTATTTATCTCCTGTTAATAGTGGATCTACTGTTTATGATTGTGTTCTTGATTTTTATTCAATAATACCTGGAGTTGGTGCTGAGATTACACCATCGGAGACATTATTAGAAAAGCCTAAAACTTTTAATGGTTCTAATTTGGTTCTTCCTGATTATTTTAATATTAAAATAAGAACTTATAAAACTTATAAAGAATGGGCTCCTTTTAAAACTTATATTACCGGTGATAAGGTTACTTATTATGATAAATTATATGAGTCTGTTATTGATAACAATAAGGTTAAAAATCCTAGAAAATATGAAAATGCTACTGAGTGGAATGCTACTGATGGTTACCAATTAACTAATATAGTTCAATATAGAAGAGATTTTTATGTTTATAGTGGTTTAGGTAATACACAATCAATCATCAGTCCTAATTTAGATCCAGGAAATTGGTTAGATGTTACTGAGTGGAGGCAACTTGATTATGATCCTGTACAGACTATAAATGAATTTAGATCTGGTGATGATTTGTTACCATTTAATTTCATTATTGATTCAAATATTGACCCGTTTATAGTCATTGAAGTTACATCAGATAATGGATATGGTAGTGTTTATAGTGATAAAAAAAATTATGAAATTAGAGGATTGAAAGATTTAACAGAACCATATAATCCTATTGATCCAATTGGTCCTTTTGAGCCAATACCACCAGTTTATGGAGAACAACCAGCAATTCCTTTCCATGGTGGGCATGGAAACCCACATGGTGAGCCACCAGTACTACCACCACCCGGCCGTGGAGGAATTCCAAATATTTCGCCGTAGTGTTTCGAATCCAAAATAATAGCTCATCAAAAGTTGAATATTTTACCTAACGCTCGATTAATTTAATGGTACACGTTTCCAGACATATACGGTTTTTAGTAAAACTAAACATCATAAAAAAACCCCATCATAAAAATGATGGGGTTTTTATTTATTGTTTATTCTATTATTTAGTTGTTTGGTTCAACAACGTTTGCTTCAACAACTTCCGATTCAACCTCTTTAGCTACTGGTGGTGCGATATTAACACCCTCTTCAAAAGAAAGTACCCAGTCTTGTATTTGAGTTGAAAGATTCTTAGCTGTAGCATCATAGTAATTAAATACTTTACTGATTGCTCCAATTCTACGTAGAACTTGTGCGAAGTAATAAGCTGCGTTTGTAAGTCCTTTTACTTTATGCTCTGATATTAAGTGATAGATATATGTTATCTCAGTTGCGTTTACAGGAAAAGATACTAGGTCTGTATCATTTGTGTATTTAGCTTCTTTCATACCACCTAATAATTCTGTTAGTTCGATAGCAAAGAATACAGTATTTGTATCATATTCTAAATGCTTAAGAATTAAATCAGTTAAGAATTTATATTGTTTTCTGTTTAGGTGAAAATTATATTTCGCATTTGTCATAACAACCGACAATTCTTTCCAAAGCATTTGTGAATTTTTATAAAGTTCATCTTTTTCTTCAGCGGATTTACCTTCACCATGATTATTTATCATATAATCATTGATTTCTTCTATTTTAGAATCAAGAGCTGATTCATTTTCAGGTGTTAATAACAGTTGTTCTATTTCATTTTCCATGAAAGTAACATCTGGTTTGATAACATTTGTTTCGATTTGTGTCATATTAATTAATTTATTTTTTATCTATATTTATTATACTCTTTCTGTGTAAATTGTTTCGTCAAATATTGAATTTAATGATTCTAATTTATCTTTTGAGTTTGTATATTTTTCAATCCATTTATCATGTTCATCCATTAAATCAGAATGTTCACCTATAGCTACTAAGTTGTTTACATATAGTGAAAGGTTAGCTCTTGCTTCTTCCATTTCTGCTTCATACTTTTTTCTTAAAGCTTTGATGTAGTTATATCCTAGGTTTTCACCTTGTTTTATCTTGTTTTCCATATTAAACTATAAATTCTTCGTCACTTTTAGCATCCTTTTGTTGCTCTTGATACAATTCCTCAACTTTATTAGCTCTTGCTACTTTTTCCACACCATATTTGTTTACTAATCCAGAGAATGTATTAAGGTCTGTTCTAACTAATTTAATTTTACCAGAATCGATGTTAATATTAATTTTATCAATTTCTTGTTCGAATAAAATTGTTATTGATTCATCATCATAAGCAGTTAATAAATCTTCATTGATTGAAATCAATAATTCCTTATCCATGATTGCTACATACTTATCTGGTATTTTACTCACGTTGATGATTGCTTTTTGTTTCTGGTCTCCTTGAAATTGAAATTTCATTGATACAGGGAATGACTTTTTATTGAAAATCTCATAAAAGTCGCTTATTGTGTCTTCCGACAGTTCGTAAAATCTATCCATTGTTTAATGTTTTTGTTTTTATATTATAAGGTGTATATATGAAAAGTTTACTATTTATATAAATAAAAATAGTAATATCGTTGATAAAACGACAGCAGTTGGTATTACTTTATAATATAAGTTATTGTAATACTTATCTGACTTAAAAATTGAAAATCCAACAACAATTAAGTATGAGTATTTATCAACTTTATCAATCTTATAAACATCATAAAGTTCTAGTAGTCCTTTTGAAGATAAATACTTTGATAATTCTGATGTATATTCTTTTATGTAGGTTTCTGATATTTTATCTATATCTGCCTTTTTAAGTGAAAAATTTTCCCCTATTAAATCTTCTGGTACGTTAAGTACTGTGTAAATTCTCTTAGCACTATCAATTCTAACATTGAATTTTGGCTCTAGTTCAAATTGTATTTCCTTTAAAATCTTTTTATAAGATCTAAAGAGTTTGATCTTTTTAAAGAGTGATATATTCTTATTCATAAATGTTATATCATTAATAATGTTTTTGTTTATGTGAATCATTAATTTTAAAAATTAGTTTAATTCCTCTACATTCTGAATCTTTCCATCACTCGCATCTTGTATAAATTCATCTATTGTGTTTGTTGATTTGTCAATATTTGTCAATAATCCTATTAATAAATCCAGTTGTTGTGGTATTGATCTACCTTCTAAACCATACTTAGTTTTATCTGTAAGATTAGGTAACTTAACATTCTTTTTACCAACTGATTCTGGTTTATCTTCTCCACCCCATAATCCGGTAAATTTACCGAGGTCATCCATTGGGTGCCATCCACCATCATTCTCACTTTTTATTTGACTTAAATCATTTGCTAATTGATCAGTTTGAAGAGATTTAACTTCCTTTAGCTTTTCCATGTTGATTGCTTCTAAAGCAATTCCAAATTTCTCAAAAGAGGTGGTTAATATATCATATGAATCCGCTAATACAACCATACCACCTGCAATTCTCATTATTGGATCCTCTCCAAATCCAAATGCGCCAGCAACACTACCCAAGAAGGATCCTTCTTTTTCTTCGACTCTTGTTAAATACTCAGCTAATCTAGTATAGTCTATTATATTTCTGCTTAATTTCTTTATAAAGAGAGGGTCTATTTTAACATCAAAATATTTTTTATTTTTATAAAAAATATAAGCTGTGTTTGCCATAGCTTGTGCTACTCTATCAATAATACCCATATCTTTTTCAGTTCTAACCACTTCCGTTTTCGTACTCGTCTTAGCACCGAAACCAGCAAATCCTCCTGATTTACTACTTGTAGTTTTTGTTGAAGTAGTTACTAACATATCATCAAGCCATTTTCCCAACTTTGCGAATCCCATTACATTCGTAGCTATATTTGGTATAAATTTTGGATCTAGTTTAACTGCAAAATATCTTTTATTATCAAAAAGAATACGGGCTGTGTTTGCCATTGATTGAACACCACCCTCCAACATTGAGGAGTTCACAGAAAAACTGTATTCGCTGTATCCAGCCATAGTTAAATCATAAAATATATCTAAAAAGGAATTTATCGCCTTTCGAATACCGATACCCCATGCTTCATCAGGATGATTTTGCCAATATTCTTTCCCAACACTCCCTAGTGTTTCTCCAGCACTCCTTATAGATCTAGCTATGATTCTTATCCCAGATCCTAGTGATTGTGCTACTTCCTCTTGGCTTGGTCCAGTCCATCCACCACCATTTGTCATCATCAGATTAAAGACTTCCGAGAACGATCCAATTGCTTCTGCAACACCTTTACCCCAACCTTTACCAGGAACATTGTCCTTTTTCCATATTTCTGGGATAGTGTCATAAAATATCCAACCCGCATCAACTATCGCCCTTGAAACCGATCGAATTCCGTAACTCATTGCCTTTATTGTCGTAACAGACGAAGAATACCAGCTCGTATTGTTCATAGCTTCAAATACTGGTGCAAATGAGTTAATTGCTGCTCCAACACCTTCTCCCCAACGTTTTTTTGGATAGTTTTTCTTAAATGCTGCTTTATTTTCTGCGAATATACCCGCTGCATCTATAATAGCATAAGATATAGATCGGATAGCTCTTTCCATATCAGCTACTGATGGTCCATTGGACCACCCTCCTTGATTGTTCAAAACCTCATATACTGGTGCGAATGCGCCAATTGCTGTTCCAACCCCTTCGGCCCAACGTTTTGATGGTCCATCCTTGAATTGGTCACTCGCTCCGGAAAATTTATCAGCGGCTGATATAATACCATCAGAAACCGTTGTGATAGCATTCGTAAAATCATCAGGACCTACACCACTACCACCAAGTATTGACATTATAGAATTCATCTGCATCATTTTATAAATAGGCATAAATGCTCCTAATGCTATCGATATTCCTTCTGCCCACTCTTTTGTTGGACCACCTTTATAATTTCCCTTATAAAGAGTATGTGATACGGCTACTATTGTATCTGCTATCGTCAACATCATACCCTGTGCTACTAAAAATGGATCATCTCCTCCGAAGAATGAAATAATAGCACCCGCTACACTCATGACACCCAATGCCATTATAATTGGTGTAAATGTTAAATATAATAATGCTGTAGCTGTTGCCCATTCTAACATACCTGCATTATCATATTTACCCTTGGATAGAATATCTGATACTTTTGCTATAGTAGCAGCTACAACTAGTATAGCACCTAAACCAGCTAAAAATATTAGTGCTTGTGGACCAAATACCATCAGACCCAAGAGTATAGCGGCGGTAGCCATAACTGTCATAGCTAAGGCCACTCCGGCTAACCACTCTATACCTGGGTAGGTTTCATAAGTACCTAATGCTTGAATGTAATCCAATGCTACAATAGCAAGTGCTACAACTAGTATAGCAACTAAACCAGCTAAAAATACTAGTGCTTGTGGACCAAATACAAACGATCCTAAGAGTACAGCAGCGACACCCATCGCTACCATACTTAAACCTACTCCGATTATCCAATCTAAACCTGGATATGTATCATAATTACCTAATGCTAAAATGTGTGATGTTACCATTACTGCTACCGCTATAATCAAAATTGCTAATCCACCTTTTAATAGATCAACAACACCCATCTTACTTAATACCTTCATTGGTCCGACTAATGCAATAGTAAGACCGGCCATTAATACACCAATTGCTGCTATTTTAAGTATTAGTCCCCAACTTATATCAGCGGTTAATGCTAAAATGTGTGATGATACCATAATCGCTATTGATATCAATGTAAAGAATATTGGTATTTTAGGGAGTGATGACCATTCCATTTTATTCATTGCTTTAACTATTTTTACCATCCCAAATGATAAAACAACAAATAATATTGCTATAAGTACTGATGTAAACCATTGCATAAGACCCACTGGTTGTACTAAAGAGAGTGCGTATGATGCTCCTGCTATACCTAGTGCGATAGCTGGTAGAATTAATGGTAAGAAAATAGATGCTTGTATTAAATCTTTGGTACCCATTCCCTTAAATGCTTGTAACATATTTCTAATACCATATGATACTACTGCGAATATTGCCGCTATGAATATAGATGCTATTACTTGTGAGAATCCTATTGGTTGTACTAATCCTAATGCGTATGATGCGAGAGCAATACCTAATGCGATAGCTGGTAAAATCAATGGTAAGAAAAGAACAGATTTCACTATACTGGCCATTGATAGACCCTTAAATGCTCCTAATAATTTTCTAATACCAAATGCAATTACCGAAAATACACCAGCTACAAAAACAGCGGTTATTGCTTGCATAAATGATATAGGCCTTATCATTGATAATGCGTAAGATGAAAGAGCTACTGCTATTGACATAAATACCATAGCTAAAGAAGCCAGAGCTATATCTTTTAATGAGGATCCTTTGGTCGCTTCCGCCACTTGAGCAAACGCGAATCCTATTGCTACCATAGCTAATCCTAAACCAATAGCTGATAAAACATCAACCGGTCCGACTAATTTCAACGCTAATCCTATTGCTAAAACAGCTACTGCTATTAGTAATATAGTACCAACACCTTTTTTAATACTACTTTCTTTCTTCTTATCAGTACCACTTTCCTCAATAACATCCTTAGATTTCTCTTTGGAAAGAGCTATTATTGTTTTCTGATTGGTTAAAATTTCTTGAGTATCAGTTTTAATTGATTGTATACCTACGTTTATGGCTTCTAATTTCTTACCAAAATCACCTCCTTTTAATGCAGCGCCTGTTGCAGAAGCACCATCTTTCTTACTATCGAGAGCTGCCGCTATCATTTCTAATGAAACTGATAAATTGTCTAATGCTTTTAATAATTGCTTATCCATAAAAAACTTTTATTTCCAAAGTATATATAAAAACTGGATACGTCTTCTTAATATATACATGTACAAATAATACATTATTATGGGATTTAAAAAGTTAGTTAATTACTACGTATTACGCAAATCTTTAAAAGAAATCGAGATGAATAGAATTTTAGAAAAAATATACAAGAAAATAAAAATTTCTACTAAAGAAAAGAAATTTTTGGATTTATATAATCGTACTACCGAAGAGGTTGCTAAGGATTTGATGTTCTTGTCTAAAAATGCAACTTCTAGAAAGGTTAAAGAAATATTAGAAAGAGGTAAGAAAGTCATTTGTGATTTACATGATAGGGATGGTAAAATTGGACTTGAGATACTTAGTATTGAGAATAATGTCGATTCTGTTACATGTGATGTTATTATGAGAAATGAGACACATCAATTACATGATAGATTTTTATATAATATTATTTATAATAATATAAAAAAAGAGTATTCATTACAAGAACAAGACGAATATTATGAAAAAATAGAAGCTACGAAATGATAAAGAAATTTAAACAATTTAATGAAGAAATATCTGGTACTGAATTGGTTGGTCCTATTGGTCCTGCTTATGGTGAGACGGGGTTACAGAATAAAACCATAAATTCACATGACACAAATGTTATTTATTCAGAGATGGATTCTAAGATATATACAATAGATGAATATAATGATATTTATGGTGAGTACCTTAAATTTGGTGGATCTCCGTTAGATGGATTTACAAAAGAAAATATAGATATAATATTGGATTTTTTACAAACTAATTAATTTAATTTATATATACATTTTGATAAAAAACAGAAATCAAAATTTATGAGCAAGTTAGTAACATTAAACGGGTTAAATGATGAAGAAATATTAAATGATATATTCATCGATGAGATAATTGTCCTTGAAGATATACAGGGAAGTAAAATATGGGTTAATTGGGATGGTAAGCATTTTAATATCAAACCTAAATCTATATCAAATGAGTCAATAAATCTAATTGACTTAGCAATGCAAAATTATTATAATCCGGCTATCAATTATTTAAATTCATTAGATGATAGAACAAAAAGCCTTTTAAATAAAAAATGGTGGTTTTGTTTCGAGTATTTTCCTGATGAGCAACCTGCTAATATAGAGTATAATAGAGTTCCTAAGAATAATCTTGTTCTTACAGCTATTTCTAAGTCTAGAAAATATGAATTTACTATTGAAGAGTTAGATGAGTATTCTAGATTATTTAATGTTGATGTGGTGCCGGTTATATATCAAGGTACTTTGACCGAAAGTATGAAAGAAGCGATAAAGTATTTTATTAATACTAGTGAGGATGATTTAGAGTATATTTTTGGTGAAAAGTCATTTGCATTCTTCTTTTATGGAATATTAAACCCATCAGTTAATAACTCTTTCTTAATGGATAATGAATTCCAAAATAATGTTGAGAAACTTATTATTAAGAGTAAAACAAAGGATATTTCATTTCAGTTATTAAATCCTTTATATAAAAGGTTGAGTGATGATAATCATACAGACTTTGTTGAGATTTATACATTAATATTAATTAATTTCTTGAATTTTTCTCAATCTATTAATTTAGAAGATATTAAATTGAAAGGTGATAGAAAAGATGAAGTTTACATATATTTAGTTTCTAAAATATTCAATGTTTATATATCGGAGGTCAAACAAGATTTACTTGACTTTGACTTTGTTGTTCCTGAATTCTTTGATAAGGATAAATTTAAGATAAATATTGAATTGATTAGTAATAAATTAACAAAGGATTATATAAAAGAGAGTGATAAATTAGAATATATTTTTAAGGTTATTCTTGGATCTTTCAACAAGAAAAGAAAGAAACCAATTGGTATATTCACTGAGAATACAGTTAAGTTATTTAATAAATTTGTAGTTGATATCGATGATTATATCGATACTTATTTAGGAAAACTACATGAAATTGAATTAGGTAGATCTGGTCTACTAGATTTCGGTGACTTCTTTGATATTCAATATGATACTGATGGAGAGGGTGAAGTTTATCCAGATGTTTACTCAGAGTTTTCTAAGACTGGTGGTCAGAACAAGAAGAAGAAAAAAGGTAAGGGTGGTAAATTCCCAATTGATCCAGGTAAAATTCCATTTAAATAATGATTGATATTAAAATGACCTCTGTCGAGGTAAAGGCCGAAGTACGCGAACTAAAATGTAAATATACTCGTGAAATGGCTAAGGATATACACTATTATAGTGGTTTAGATCCTTTTAGTATGGATAATAGAAGAACAACAAGAAAAGATTCGATTAATAATATTTTTAATATAACAAAACATGATAAATAATCCGCCTATAAAGAATATGAAGGTATCAAAAAAATTATCCAGTACGGATTCTTCCAAAAATATAGTTGAAAAGCTAAACAAGAAAACTTTCCTATTACAATACTTACCATCCGTTTTAGAATACTTAGAATCAGAAAAATACATAAATTATAAAAATGAAAAGTTAAAAACAGCTTACTTGATCGATATCATACATAATATGGTATTAAAATATTATTTCAAGAAAGAGAATAAATTTGTTATAAATGCAACTATATTGAAAGATAAGTATGGATATCTTTATAATTATTATATCAATTATCTAATTGAGACCAAGATAATAAGTATGGTTTCTAATTATAGGAAAGGTGTATCTTCTCGTAAATATTCACTAAATGCTAAAATCATCAAATCAAAGATTCAAAGAAGATATAGAAACAAAGATAAAGTCTTATTGAAGAAATATAAAAAGAAAGTAATGGATAGCATTGACTTCTCTGATAATGATGATTATTTGATAGGTAAAGATATCCGAGAGAAATTAATATCTGACCTTTTTTCCGTTGAGATTCAATTCGATAGAGCTATATTTTTCCTGGATGCATTAAAAGATGAAAAATATGATGTCTATAATAGAAATGTTTATTCTGTTGAGTGTGTTAATGATAAGCATATATTTTATCACTTTGATAGCTATGGTAGAATGCACACCAATTTCACAATACTTAGATCATTCATTAGAAAGAATTGTTTATTGATAGATGGTGAGGAAACTTGTGAGATAGATATTAAAAATAGCCAACCATTATTCCTATCTAAATTAATAAAAGATAGTGATACTAAGTGGGTCAAGGAGGAAGAGTTTGAATTATTTAGAGAACTAACACTTAGTGGTAATTACTACCAATACATGATGAATGTATTGGGTATTAAAAATAGAAACGATGCTAAGGAATTAACATACAAAGTTCTTTTTGGTAGAAACATTACTAGTAAGGCTGATATTGGATTTAGAAAGGCTTTCCCGACTATACACAATTTTATAAAATTATATAAAAAGGATAATGGTAATTATAAAACGATGGCTTATGATTTACAAAAAGCAGAGTCGAATCTTATATTCAATCGAATAATAAGACGTATAATTGTATTATACCCAGAAATAAAAATGATAACGGTACATGATAGTATTGTTTTTCCTAAAAAATATAAAGACATTATTGATGATATCTTTGAACAAGAACTTGAAAATGAATTCAATTTAACAAAATAATATATACAATATGAAAACTTACTATTTAAAATCAAAATTATCAAAAGAGGTTATAAGTAAATCAGTTTTTGAATCATTATCAATAGCTATTGAGTATTTTTCTGAAGTTAAGAGATTAAACCCTGAAGAACTTCTTAAAATATACATAGTCAATGATAGTGAACTAAAATAGTTAATATATACCTTTGTGATTGATTTAACTAACCCCAAAATATCATATATTGTGATATCATCTGAAAAGATTGATGATATTATGTCAATTTTGTATGCTAAAAATTATCAAATTATACCGATAAAGGGTTATTATCAAGGTCAATATGAGGATTCATTGATGGCTTTTGGTGTTGATAATGATGAGTTAAGAAAAGATTTGATTTTTTTACTTAACCATTTTAGAGAGGATTGTGGTATAGTTAAATACTTTGGTGAGACCGGTGCTAAGAAAGTGTTCAAAGACGGCTCAGAGAAGCCCTTAGGTATCGTATTGTATAATACAGACTCAGATAACATTTCATATTTATATGATGGTATATCGTTCTCTTTTGTTGAACAAGTTAGATATTGGAAACCTAAGAATAAAGAAGATTTTTCTGTTGGTATGTTAGTTGAATATATGAATAATAATAAGTGGTATGAAAAGGAAGTTATTAATCCATCAGAAGAATACCATAAGCTATATAAGCTTATGATAAAGTATGATAAGATTAGAGTAGCTACTACTAACTAATCTCAAACCAAACAATTCGATTCTCGAATGTTGGTGTTTCTTTTATAAAATAAGTTTGATAATTATCTCCGTTATTAACATTGTTAACAACATTTAATCCTGTACATCTCTCACCTTTTGGTCTTACTCCGATTACTTTACTTGGATTTATTTTACTTGAGTGTATTACTTGAGCCCCATTTATATTACCTATGATGTCATCATAATTATTTGATAAATTAAAATTATATGATGTTGATAATAAGTATTCTACTATATTATCTCCTATAATAAATGCGGTAGCGGGACCTAAGTTACTTTTCATAGATAAAACATTACTAATAAATGTCATCTTTGTGATTATTCTTCTGGAATCAGCATCTGATTGTTCATTTGTTGTTAAAAATTTATCATTTTTTAATTTAAGAGTTACGTCTGTGTAAAATTTACATTTTTTCATTGGTTTACTTGTTAAAGTATCCAATGTTGATATAATATCATTATATAATAATGCTTCACTTATGAATTTTTTAGCAGTTACATTTTGCGACATCATTCTTGTTGAGAATGTTCCAATTGTATCCAACCCATCATAAATACCTTGCGGTAACCAATCCATATCATCATATTCTTCTTGTTTTTCAGCAAGAACAGAATTTATAGATGATTGTCTATGTCTTCTTTTGAGTTCATTCATTATCCACTCATCATCAGATGATAAAGTATCCGTATAATAAATAACACCCTTGGGTAAAGAGGGTTTATTATTTTCTGTGTAATTACATATCAATTTTATATTAGACAGCAAGGTGCTCATATTTGTTTTTCATTCCTATTTTTGGTATAGATGCGTTTGTTATCTTTTGTATTTCTTCTTTACTCATCTTGGAAGTTTTTTCTAATAATTGTAAAGTTCTTTGGTAATATCTATTATCAGGAGCCACTCTTTCATGGTATAGGTGATAACATCTAGCTTTTAATTCGGTGTGTTTCAAGAAGTGTTTAACTTTCATTGTTTGATAATCATCTTCACCACCCCAGCCTATAAAGTCTTCGTTCCACCCACCAATTCTTAATAAAGAATCTCGTCTGAAAATTGCTATACCTCCTGAAATATTTATTTTTTGGTTATCTGTCTCACCTCTACCAGGTCTATTAATATTAACAACCTGTTCCAAAGGTAGATTGGACTCCTGTGGATTTAGATCAACCACGGAATGATATGGACTAACCATATCATATTCTGTTAATGCCTGGAGACCCTTTATGAAATCTTTTGGATTCATAACTAAATCAGAATCACCACAAACAATTATGTTTGAGTTGGAGTGTTTTAATCCTATATTAAATGCCCAAGACCTATTATAAGGCATTTTTGATTTTATGAAAATATGCTTACATCTTAAATTTAAGTGTGATATTTTTGAGTGTTTATCTTGTTCTACAAGAATAATTTCTGATCCTGAAAAGGAGTTAGCCCAATCCAGTGTTCTTCTTAGGTTGTTTAACCTATCTATTGTGTGTCTATATCCTATTATAAACGTGAATTTGTATGATTGTTGCATTAAAAAAGTTATTTTTTATTTATATAAACACTTATAGCTTTTGTTTTATAGTTCTTAACTAAACATTATATAAATATTATTCTATAATACTTTAAATCTTATATTATGGATAAAAAAGTAGGAAGATTTGAAAAAATATTTTTTCCTGAACTAAATATAAAAGTGGATTCTAAAATAGACACTGGTGCTTATAGCGTTTCTTTACACGTTGAGGATATCAACGAAGTGGATGGTAAATTATACTTCTGGGTTGGTGATGAATCTAATAAATTCATATATGATGATTTTAATATTATTAGTGTTAAGAGTTCTTTTGGTAAAAATCAAAAAAGATATTCTATAAAATTGAAGATGCATCTGGGTAAACTTACCTATGATGTTTTCGTATCACTGAGTGATAGAAAAAAAATGAAGTTTCCTTGTTTGATAGGTAGAAAATTTCTACATAAACACGGATTTTTGGTAGATGTGAGAAAAAAGAATTTACATGATAGAAATAAAAAAATGTAATTATTTTACTGGTGATAATAGCATCTCTGATGGTATTAAAGATATTGTTAATTTTTTAGAATTATCAGGCAGAAATTATTTGCTATTAACTCCACCTAAAAATAGTGACATTGATAAATCAACACAAACAAATACAATAAAATATTATTTGGATAATCAATTACACTTTAATAACTTTGTTGAGTTTGTTGATATTATAGAAAATGAAGGCAATTTATTTAGGGTTGATTTGTTGGTTTTGGATTTTTGGCATTTAACACCTATTGAGATATCTATTTGGAAAAAAGAAATTGATAAATTGGGATTAGACCATTTGATAATAGCTAAAGAATATCACTATAAATCTACTGATGATGTTACAGACTATCATCTTAGAAGAGAGTATAAAACGGTTGGTAAAAATGAATTATTTATAACTGATAATATAAATAAATGGACATCAACTTTAGAATCTTTAATAAAATCTTATAGAAGAGATAAGAAAATCAATGATATATTTGGTGGAACTGATAATTAGCCCTATATTTGTTATTAAATATAAACTAAATATATATGAGAACTAGACGAAAATTTATTAAACTAACAAAGTTTACATATCCATATGGAACCGAAAATCAATTAAAAAAATTCTTACCGAAGGGATATACAGAAGATGAGCATGGTAATTTCTATTTGAAGATTGGTGATAAACCATCTACTATGTTTACTTGTCACCTTGATACGGCTTGTGCTGAACAAGAAAGAGTTAATCATGTATTTCGTGGTAAGTTTGTTGGTACTGATGGGACTACAATTTTAGGAGCTGATGATAAAGCCGGAATGGTTATTATCTTATCACTTATCGAAAAAAAAGTACCTGGACTTTATTACTTCTTTATTGGAGAGGAAGTTGGGTGTATTGGTTCAAACGCACTTTCCGGAACTTGGTTAAAAACTGAATTCTCTGAATACATTACAAAATGTGTATCTTTTGATAGAAGAGGTACTACTTCTGTTATTACAGAACAATTGTATGGTAGATGTGCGTCTGATGAATTCGCAACTGAACTTTCACTTAGATTAAATAATGTTGGTAAATTTAATTTCTCACCTGATGATACTGGAGTTCTAACAGACTCAATTAACTTTATGGATTTTGTACCGGAGTGTACTAATATATCTGTTGGTTATTATAATGAACATGGTGGTGATGAAATCCAAGATTTGGATTTCTTGAAGAAATTAAGTAAAGCTGTTTGTGAAATTGATTGGGAAACACTTCCAATTAAAAGAGATCCAATATCTGATTTTGATGATGATGATGATGATTTACATGAGTATGAAGAAGATGGTAAATTCTCAACAGAGTTCTATTCATACTTTAAGAGTAAAGAAGATGTGAAGAAAATGTATATATCTATTAATCATATAGAATCCGAAAAAGCTGAAATACGCAATTGGTTATATGTGAGTGGTTCTTATCCTGGATTTACTGATATTTTATGGAATGGCCATAAATTAAGAGTTAAAATTAATGATGATATAGAAGTTGTTGGTGATAGAATTGAGTTAATTGATTTGATGCCGGAATTAGGATCTGTTCCTAAAAGTCAATTAAGTGCTAGTGTTAAAAAATATAGAAGTATTGTGATGTAATCAGATTCTTTTATCTGGACTTACAAAATCATTATAGGTGTCTGCCTTTACAACGAGGTAGGCATCTTCTAGTTCATACCAATTTCCTTCATCCACATCATCACCTCCTAATCCTCTATTAGCAACATCATCAGTAAAAACTTTGAACTTATAAATTGAATAACCACCATCAAAATAAACAGCGATAACTTCATCACCGTCCTTAACAGAATCTCTTTCATCAGAAAGTTCTTTTAATTCATTAACATCAATTTCACTTGATCTTATTTTTTTGAAATCTTTTCCTAGATTTTGATGAACTTGTTTAGATATTAACTTAGCCATTTTCTCTTGAAGGTCACCCAATTCAAATGATTGTCCTGGTGTTATATCTCCTGATACTGTATCAAATTCTCCGTGTATATCAAAAAATAAATCATTAATTTTATCTTCTAATAAATCTAATGTATATTTATAAATATCATCCTCTGTATGAGAAACCTTTTCAAAAGACTCAGTTATATATTCTGACCATTTTTTAATCATAATTTAGGGGTTTTATATTCTGGTTTATTTGCTATTATTAACATCTGTCCAGTTGTTAACTCATTATAATTCCAACCATTCTTTTTACAAAAGCCTATTATAAACCTCTCTCTTAGTATCGATTTTCCTTTATTTGCTTTCTTTTTCATAATTAAATTAAAAATATATATATGAACACTTGTAAAGAAACACCAAATAAAACCATTGGTGTTTTCTTTTTATCTTGTTCTGAAGGTGGTAAATGCACATGTGTCTCTGTTATTGAATTTTTATCCAATTTTTTAATTGTTTGTTCAAATATTATTCTATGAAAATACTTGAACATAAAAATTTGTGCTATTATAAATGGTATTGATACCCATCCAATTGTATATGTTAATAATGTCCCAGTCGTTAATAACACTAAAAATCTTTGAATATTGAATATTTTTTTAGCACAAAATTCAGAACTCCTTTTATTTTTACTCTTGATATGTTCAAAAAAACCTTCCCGTAAACCTTCCGACATAGAATAAAGTATCCAGATTAAGTTTGTTATTGTTATTGCTATAAAATCCATACTTATAAACTTCTGCTTTTTTGTATATATTAAATATAATAACTATATTTGTTGTATGTTTGAAATAAAAGGTAAAATAGTATTCGATCCAATCGATAAAACTAAGAAGCACTCTAAGCAGTCTTCCTGGAAGAAAGTCGTTATGATCGAGTTCAAGGATGATACTTGGTCTTACTATTCTTGGTTTTTAAAAAAAAGATTTGGACTAGTCTTGAATAAACCACTTCGAGGAACCCACTTTACTATTATTAACGATATTGTTGATGATGTAATATACAAACAAGCTAAGAAAATGTTTGATGGTACTGAAATAACAATTCAATACGATCCAACAAATATACGTTCTAATGATAAAGGTCACTGGTGGATAAAGGCTTATTCTGATGATGCTATAAATATAAGAAGTGTTATGGGATTGGGTGATCCTTATTTCGGTTTCCACATTACTATGGGATTAGCTACTAACACACAATTAGAACACTCTAAATATATTAAACAATATTTGAGATTGTAAACTAAAATAATAATACCACTATAATCTATGTGGTTAATAATCTAAGAAATATAATTATTGGTGATACCAATGTAGGAAAATCTACTTATTTGTATCAAATAGCAAACACATTAAATAAATGTGGGTATTCGGTATGCCTTATTGATGGTGATGGGTCTGGTATATCAAACCCTATTGATAATGATGTTATAAACCTTGTGAATAAGAATGATGTTAGGTTATTTAAGATGGTAAATAATATTGATGATATTGATGTTATTTTAATTGATGATATTGGATATTTATCTTCTGAGTGTATATCTGAGGTTTCTGATAGTAAAAAGGTTATTATATCAATTTGTTTCAAGGACTGGGGATCCAAACTGAATAAGTTTGTTGAAAAAAGTGAAATATTTAAATTGACTAAGACAACAATTGAGTATAATAATTCTATTATAGATAGAAATGGATATTTATTACAATCAATAAGAGAAACAAAACTAAAATACTTATTAAATGAAAAATAGTGTGGATAAACAGTATATAGATTTTCTAAAATATATACTTGAAAATGGTGAATTAAAAGAAGATAGAACCGGAACCGGAACCATTTCAATATTTGATTATTCAATGACATTTGATATGTCAGAGGGTTTTCCGTTATTAACTTCTAAGAAAGTTTTTACAAAAGCTGTAATACACGAGCTAATATGGTTTTTGAGAGGTGATACAAATATAAAATATCTTGTCGATAATGGTGTTAATATTTGGAATGGTGATGCCTTTAAGAATTATATGAAGAATTCTAGTGAATTTAAGGGTGATTGGCCAGATACTATGATTGATTTTATTGATAGGGTTAAATCTGATGGTGAATTTGCTAAGAAATGGGGAGATTTAGGCCCTGTTTATGGTAAACAATGGAGAAACTGGAAAGGTTATAAGAAAGTTGTTAATGGTTGGGAACATAATTCTCCTTCTAGTTGGAAGGACGTTCCTCAGGTAGACCAAATAGCCGATTTAATAAGAGACCTTAAAAATAATCCAGATTCTAGAAGGCTTATGGTCAGTGCTTGGAATCCTGGAGAGCTTGATAAGATGGTTTTACCACCTTGTCATTATGGGTTTCAGTGTTATACTAATAAAATGACACACGATGAAAGAAGGGAATGGTGGTGTTCGTCAATAAATAAGTCTTTAATATATTCACAGGATATGACTGATGATATGTTAGATGATAGAGAAGTACCTAGAAAAAAATTGAGTCTTAAATGGAATCAAAGATCAGTGGATTCATTTTTAGGATTACCATTTAATATAGCATCATATGGTATATTATTACACCTTTTAGCTAGAGAGGTTAATATGGTTCCAAATCAATTAAAGTTTTCTGGTGGTGATTGTCATATATATACTAACCATGTTGATCAAGTAAAACAACAATTAACAAGAGAAACATTTGGTTTGTGTAAAATAGAATTAAATAACATTTCGATAGATAATTTATATTTTGATAATATCAAGATTATTAATTATGAATCATCTGGTGTTATAAAAGCACCTTTATCAAACTAATTTATTATTAATAGATGGGTTTAAAAATTAAAATTAAAAATATAAATGAGTAATTTAGCAAAACAATATGAATATTTAGAAAAACTTGTTGAACAGGTTAAAGATATGGATACTGATGAATTATCAGATGAGGTGGATAATGAATCTTCTACTAAGGTAATTGAAGAACAAAAGATATTTTTTTGGATTAGACTTTATTTAAGTGAGGAAGATCCTAATGTTAAAGTTGGTGATGATATCACAATAGAATGGGTACATACGGGTGAGAAGTTAAAAACTAAATTTGCTGCTTATGGTAAAGAAGGTGTTAATAAAGACCAAGGTGATGAAATGACAAATTATAACCCAGAAGATGATAAAAGAATACTTTGTTTGATGATAGATACTAAAATGATTAACTTCAATGATGATTTACCTTTTATAAGAACATTATTTAAGACTGGTTATCATTATGAGTATCAATTAGTGAAAAGAAATGATTTAACATTTACTAATGATAGAAGTGGTATTATGTTGGATTATTTTGATTGTGATTTTTAATAAAAGTGTATTTCATACTTTATATATACTTTAATTAATTATATCCCGAAATATCAAGGAAACGAGTTTTTGGATATAATATATACAGTATAAAAAATTATATTTTAATATGAAATATTTAAAGACGTTTGAAAATTACTCTCCAGTAAATGAAGAGGAAGAAGGAATAAGAAAGTTCTTTACTGGTCATGACAGTAGTGATGATAGAGATAAGGCTATGGTAGCTTTCAATAAAGCTTTAGATGATGCTGAAGAAGCTGCAAATAAAAATCCAAAGGGTTATTCGTTTAACAGAGAACGTTTAGAAAAAGAAGCTAGTGAAAATAACTATAAAGGTGGATTAAGAATCCAAAGAGGTGGTAGAAAAGACAGATCACCCGGTCAAGCATCCGCTAATTCGAGTAGAATGTACGTTGTTTATGACGATGGTGTTACTGGATTTGTAGATGTGTTTGTAAAACCAGCAGCTGCTAATAGAAAAGATAGTGGATTTAATAGACCATAATTCATAAGGAGTTAAATAAATAAAAAAAGGGACTTTTGAGTCCCTTTTTTTATGCCTTTTTTATGATGCTGTTGATGATAAAATATTTTTATCAATTTTATCTAGTGAGTCCATACCAGTTTCATTAATCTTATCAAGTATATCATCAATCGAAGTCGTTTCTACTCGAAAATCTTCAAATAGGTAAGGTGTTAATTTCTCTACTTCTGGATATTTTTTTTGTGTCTTACCCTTAATAACCGAATCAGTTACATCAAGAACATCAAATTCAAATCCGTATTTTGTGAAAATATTAGCAAATGTATCAACTTTATAATCATTTAGTCTAATAAAGACATCATCATTTTCTGTGAATCCTACATATTTTACATCCTCAGGATTTAAACAATTAGTAAAGTCATTATATATTGGGTGTTTTACATCCTCAATATCGACAAGTTTCGTGAATTTTAGTAAGTAAATTTTGTTAGCTTTCATAATAGTGGTTTTAATGAATATCTTAATTGATATACTACAATATACGAATAATATATCAATTAACCTAATTTTTAGTAAGTTATTTTTAATATAATTACTTTATATATTGTCTAATAAATATACACATATTATTTCGATAAACAAAACATTTCATAACTTTTCTCTATAAATTATCTATAATAAATTAAAATAAGAATATGTTAGTCGAAACTCAATATTTAACACATAGTAAAAAATTAGTAGTAAGTTACGTTGATAAGACGGGCGATATAAAATTAAAATATTATAATTGGGATAATCCAATGAAATATGTTTCTTGTGAAGATACTGATAAGCAAAAGCATCCAAAGTTTAAATCTTGGGATGGTAAGAATGTTAAGCAAATAGAGGTTAATCACCCAGATAGATATGCTGTTTATGAATTCTTAGATGGTTTACCAGAGAGTGAGAGAGAAGAAATATTCGAATTTAATTTACCTAAAATATACTTTATTGATATTGAGACAGAAATTGTTGATGGCTTTCCAGAAGCTGCTGATATTTATAAGGAGGATGCTGATGGTAATAATATCCTTATAAAGGAGGGAGCTTGTACTAGAGTATTATCTATATCGATAGTTTATGATGATAAAATCATTCTATTGGGATTAAAGGATATGCCGGAAGATATGCAGGAAAGAATAATAACAAATACCAATGAATATTTCAAAGATGTTGGTGGTGTAGAGTATAAATTTAAGTATGTCAAATATGAAGATGAGTTTGATATGTTATATGCTTTCTTTCATAAGATGGTTCCTAAGATGCCACTACTAACTGGTTGGAATTTCCTTAAATATGATTGGTTGTATTTAGTTAACCGTTGTAAAAAGATATCAAAATGGGTAAATGGTAAAGAATATACCATAAATCCAAATGTTTCATCTTTAACAAAAAGATTAAATAAGAAATGGGGTACTGAATATGAAGTTCCTGCTCATAGGATGATTTTTGATTATATGCAGTTGTATGAGATATGTGATACATCTATTAAAGTAAAGGAATCATCATCTTTAGATTTCGTTTCGAGTAAATTAGTTGGTGTTGAAAAGATTAAATACACTGGGTCGTTACAGAAGCTATATGAGGATGACTTTGAAACATTTATGTATTATAATGCTGTCGATTCTGTATTGGTACAAAAAATACATGATTCAAGAAATTATATCTCTATTATTTATGCGATTTCTTCATTGTCTAAAATCAGAATAGTTGATGTTGTTTCTCAAATGAATAATGCTCTTGGTTCATTAGCTATTACAGAAGGCGTTTTGAGAAACAGATTTCGTGAAATGGATAACATAGTATTATTCAAAGAAGAAAAGGGTGATGCTGAATCCACAATCGCCGGCGGATGGGTTAAGGATCCTGTCGTGGGTATGAATGAGTGGGTTGTGTGTTACGATTTTGCTTCCTTGTATCCAACTACACAAAGGCAATTTTATATATCACCAGAGAACTTTGTGGGTATCCAAGATAAAGAGGATAAGGCTAAGTGTGCTAATGGTAGACCGATTGAAGATAATATGGTCGTCTGTGTAAACGGTAGTGTTTTTGAAAAAAGATTATCACCTACACTTAGGATGTTGGAGGATGTTTATGGTGATAGAAAGAAGAATAAGAAAATAATGATGGTTAAGAAAGAAGAACGTAAAGATATTCTTGATCAAATAGCTGAATTAGAAGGAGAGATATAATTAATTACTTGACCTTAATAGGTTCCCAATTTAAATTTGGAAGTCTTTCTTTTATAACCTTAGTTGCTTTTCTTAAAAATTTTGAATTATCATCATAGAATATAACTTTATTAACACCAGTTTCTTTAACAAGTTCAACTATTTTGTGACCTTTCCACTCACCCGCATTTTTTATTCTGGTTGGTAACATATGTAATCCATATTTTGGATATTCAATTCCTAACTTTGATAAAACGGATATTAACTTTTCTTTTATTACTTCTGGTCTAGCTGTTACTATACATTTATTATCCACCTTATTATATAGGTCAATTAGTGGTTTTAATTCTGTTGGTAAACTCTCATCTGTTTGTGAAAATATATTTGGAGTTACTAGATATAATCTAGATTTTTTTCTAACCCAGTTTCCAAATTCTTTATATCTATATGTTGGGTCGTCAAGATATATGCGACCATTTTCCCATTTTAAATCTTCGATTTTACAACCTGATCTTCTAATAGAAATATCTAATAGGTCTTTGACTGAATAACTCTCCTTTAAGTATTTTAGAGCTAGTTCCTCAAAACTAGGAGTCTCTACTAATGTATCATCAAAATCAAATACATATAAGGTATCATATTCTTCAAATCTGTTAATCCTCATAAAGAACTTCGTTAATTATATCCGAAAGCATATCACCAAACATAAATATACATTTATTATAAACGATTTTATCATCAGTCTCTCCTAGACCAATCAAATTTTCGATATATATTTCAATGTCTTCTTTTGTTGTGTAAGTTCCGAATTCGTCATAAAAGTGCGGTATCATAAAATATTTAGGTGTTTTCTTATATATTTATATTACTTCTTAAAAAAGTACATTTTACAACTAAAGTCTAAAAAAAGATATAATTTTTATAAAATAAATTATTCTATGTCTCTAAAAAAAGATTTATCCAAATACAAACCTAGAAAAGAACAACAAGAAGCTTTAGAATTTATTGATGGTCAATTCAATGCTGATCCTCTAAAGAAATTCTTTCTACTTAATTTACCAGTTGGGACCGGTAAAAGTCACTTAGCTTTGATGATATCAGAATGGTATCGAAAAAATGTTAACCGAACAGCTAGAGTTGATATTATAACTAACAGTAAAATATTACAAGATCAATATGCTGATACTTATAAATCAATATCCGATTTAAAGGGTAAAGATAATTATGAGTGTGAGCAATACTCTTGTTCTTGTGCTCAAGGTGCTGAGTTTAATAAACTTAATAAGACTACTTGTGATTCTTGTCCATATTCAAATTCTAGAGAATCTTATATGGCTGGGGGTATTTCATTGACAAATTTCTATCTTTATATATTATACGCTATGTATAATCCTAAGATGATGGAGAATAGAGGGGCTAGGGTATTGGTGGTCGATGAAGCTCATGATTTTGATGATGTTATGTCTGATTTTGTTTCTATTAGAATGACAGAGGGTATAATTAAGAAATTTATGTTTAGTGACGAAAAGAATCTTATTAAGAAATTAAAAGCTGTTCGTAACATAGAACAGTATGTTTCATATCTTAGAATATTAAATAGTGAGATACTATCAACTGTTGAGAGTATGGAAAAGGGAATTGGTTCTAAGAGTAGAAATGTTCGAGAAGATAAGAGAGATCTTAAATTAAGTAAGTTATTTAAATCTAAAAATTCGGATGTTAAGGTAATGCAATTAGTTAATGATTTGAGACAGTATCAAGTCAAGATAGAACTTTTCTTAAAAGAGTTCAAGGAGAATCCAAATAACTGGGTGCTTGAATCTAGATATAATGAAAAGTTAAGGCAAAAAGAGTTATCATTAGAGCCTATTTGGGCTTATGACTACTTAGATAAGTATGTATTTAGTAATTATGATATGGTTTTTCTTATGTCTGGTACTATTTTGGATAAGAATTTATTCTGTCAGTTGAATGGTTTAGATATTAAGAAAGCAGCTTATTACTCAATTGAGTCTCCATTTCCATTAAAGAATAGACCACTATATTATATGCCTCTTGGTAAGATGTCATATAAGAGTAAAGAGGAAACATTCAAAAGATATATTCCATATATTAAGAAGTTATTGAGTAAGTATGAGGGTAAGAAAGGTATTATACACACCAATTCATTTGAATTAGCTAATTGGATACAGAAATCAATAAAGGATCCAAGATTGGTTTACCATGATTCATCCAATAAAGATGAAGTTCTAAAGATGCATTTTGAGAGTGATGAACCAACAGTTATTGTTAGTCCAAGTATGGGTACTGGTGTTTCGTTTGATGATGAAAGAGCTAGATTTCAAATAATCGCTAAGGTTCCTTATCCTAGTTTAGCTTCTCAGAAGAATAAATTGAGACAAAGTAATAACCCGGATTGGTATGCTTGGAAGACGGTTTCTGGTATAATACAGATGAGTGGTAGAGCAGTTAGGTCAAATACTGACTACTGTGATACGATTATAATCGATGGTTCTTTTGGTGATGTTATTAAACATAGTTCACACTTCTTACCACAATGGGTACAAAGTGCGGTCAAACGTATTAATATAAAAATAGAAGCCTAAAAAAAGAGACTCGATTGAGTCTCTTTTTTGTTTTATATATCTGTTAATTATTTCTTTTCTATTGTTACTTCATAATAAGTACCATTTCTACCACCTACACTAAGTACTGGAAATTTCTCTTTCATTTCTTTGAGAATTTCCTCATCAAAAGGCATATATACATAAAAAGCTTCTTTACCATCATTTTTCCATCCATCTCCATTCCAAATGAATGCTGTTTTATCTGACCCAGGATCACTTACACCCTTGAACTTTTTACCTAAATCATGACCCTCATTACCTGAGTTGATATCTTTAACTTCTAAATCATTGTTTTGTAAGAAGGATTTAGCCATGTCAATTTCTTTAGATTCTACACTTTCGTTAAATTTTAACCAATTCTTAATCATTATTTCTTTTTCTTTTTAGCTAAGATTGCTTTTTGTAATCCAGCTGGAAGTTTCTTTTGACCCGCAGTTAATCCTTTGGTATCTACTTTATCTTCCTTCTTATCTTCCTTCTTATCTTTAGTATCTTTCTTACCTTTAACATCTTTCTTATCATCCTTATCAACATCTTTACCTTCTTTTTTCTTACCTTTTTGTTTATCTAAGTAAGCTTTTAACCCAGCGTTCATGCCTTTTTTCTCAACTACTTGTGATTCTTCGTCACCCCAGAGTCTTATTTTTCTTTGGTTTTCTTTTTCTTCTAAATCTTCTTCTTCTTCATCTGATACGGAACCTAACTGTCCTTCAAAATCTTCAATACCTTCAACATCATCGATTAAATCTGTATTTTCTTCTTCCGGATTGATATCATCTTCATTATTAAATCTACCAAGATCTCTAGGATCGTAGTTTTCAAATTTCTTTAGGTATTTCATATATGTTAATATTTTTTATAACTTATATATTAAATTATATAATGTAATTTCTTGATTTATCTTCTTTTGTTAATGTTTTTAAAAAAAAACATTTTATTTCACCTTTTTTCTAGGTGGTTTTTAATATATATTAATATGAATAGTATAAAGAGATATGGTGAATATGTGAGTTTCGATGACATGGCCTTTGAGTTTGTTGACTCATTCCAAACGATGATAAAAGAGAATGATGAGTTGGATGATGATGGTGATTGGAAAACACATTGGAAAAAATTTAAAAACGATTTAAAATTACACGGTGGTCTTATCGGTACATTTGGTGCTGGTATCGGTGCTTTCATACCCGTTGTTCAATCAATGATGGGTAATATGAATATATCAACCGAGGTCACTCTTGAAATTTCTGTATTACTCACTATATGTTCATTGACTATAATTTATTTAGAAGAAAAGAAATTTAAAAATTATGAGGAAGAAGCTTTATTAACAAAAGATTCTAAATCTATGTTAGAAGAATTGAAGATGAGAGGTATTGGAAACGGCCTTGTTAAATTGGTTATCAAATCTTTTGAATCTGTGACTAATATATTTTCGGTTATTGGAAAACATTTAGGAGCTCTTGTTGGAGGTGTTATTGATATGTTTACTTATACAGCTTTAATGATTCCTGTTATGAATGGTATATTGTATTTAATTGGTAAGTATGAACTTACTCCTGAAACAGTTATTCAAAATCTTATAGGCCTTGCTGCTGGTATAGGTACATTAGTTGCTAAACATGGCATAAATTATATAATTAATAAGATTAAAGGAAAATTCAAAATAGAAAAAGGTGATGTCCTTGATGAACTCGACACACCAAAAATCCAAAAATTTAATCTTTATGGATCCGATATCGATGATATGTTTGATGATATTGAACCTATAAACGATGAGAACTTAATTTAAGATACTGGATTATTATAAACTTAGTTAGTTCATTTAATATAATATTAAAATAAAAGATATTTAATGACTACACCTCAATTAGAGAAAGTATATTTTAATTACGTTGTAAGCAACAAGAAGTTTTTCGAGATCGTAAAACCGTTCTTCTTTAGGAATTCAGAAATCCAATTTGTTTATGGGGTAATTAGAAATTATATGTTAAGTGGTAAAGACCCTGACATTCCAAGCCCAAGACAAATATTAGATATGGTTTCTTTAGAAGATAAAGAAGGTAATATCACGAAAGATATTTTAAAATCAATACTAAAAGTAGATCTTAAAGAATATGATGAGAAGAATTTCATCGAACCTAATTTTAATGGTTGGGTACTTTCTAATAGGTTGAAAACTGGTACTGTTGATATAATAGATGAGACAAGAGGTCTTGATAATATATCTGATTTTGATAAAGCGATTGAAGCAGCAAATAGAATAAAATGTATAGTTGATGATATGTCAAGTTTAAATTTTATTCAAGATGATGATTTAGGATCCGATTTTGATGATGCTGAAAATCACATACAAGATTCTTCCAAATTTAAAGTTAAATGTGGATTTGAGACAATTGATCATATGCTTGGTGGTGGATGGGACATTCAAACACTAAATGTGATAATGGCTGAAACTAATGGTGGTAAATCACTATGGATGCAAAATTTTGCTGTTCATTCCGCTAATATGGGTTCTAACGTCCTATATATAACTATGGAAATGAGTGAGCGAAAAGTTATGAAGAGACTTGGTGCTATGAGATTGAAGATTCCTATCAATGATTATGATAATGTATCAAAGGATACTGATTTAATTAAAAAGAAAATAGCGGCTTTGAGTCAAACTGAGGGGGTTGGTGATATTTTTGAAAAGAGTGTCGGTAAAATTTATACTAAATTTTGGGCTGCTGGTACCGCGAACATTTCAGACTTTGATAACTATATTCAAAGATTGAAAGAAAAGAAAGGTATTAAGATAGACATGATAGTTGTTGATTATATAACATTAATTGCTCCTATTAAAGGAATCGGATCTGATAACTTATACTCTAAAGGTAAACAATTAGCCGAGGGTCTGAGAGCACTGGGAGCTAAATATATGTGTCCTGTTATCACCGGTGTTCAAGTAGCTAAAGATGCTTGGGGATCATCTGATATAACATTAGAGAGTGTTCCTGAGTCTAAGGCGATAGCCGAAACTGCTGATACATTCTTCGCTATTATCAGAACGGAAGAAATGAAAAGACAAAACCTTTATAGGTTTAAGTTATTAAAACAAAGAGATGGTGATTTCTTAAAATCACAGATAAGGTTGAATTTGAATTCGACATATTTGACTCTTGAAAATGATCAATTTATCGATCAATAAAAATGAAAAAAATCTATGATTAAAAAGAAAGATGAAGAATTCGATGATGAGTTGAATGATGAAATAAATGATGATGATAAATTAGACATCGTTGAAGAGTCGGGTGATGCTGAAGAGTCGGGTGATGCTGAAGAGTCGGGTGATGCTGAAGAGTCGGGTGATGCTGAAGAGTCGGGTGATGCTGATAAGAAGAAAGAGGGAGATGTTCTTTTATCTAAACATAAAGAGGAAGGTAAACACGCATTGAAATATGACTCTATATTTAAGGGTAGTAAAAAAGAACCTTTAGCTGATGATGACTTTGATAGTTTTTCTGGATACTATCCAGATAGTATTGAGGTTGATAAATCATCACAATATCATTTTGAATCTATTGATAACGAGCAGTATGTTAGACAGAAGCAAGTTAAAGAAAGTGTTTATGATATTTTAAATGAACATACTAGTATAAATTTTTTGAATAATAGAAGAAAACCCTCTAAAGTTGATTTCAATAATTACTACGCTTTATTGAAATCACATCTTAAAGAAGAGAGTTTTACCAATATTGAATTGTTCAATGAGTTGTCTGTTTATTTTTCAGATAATATATTTAATATGTTTAAGCTTTTAGATAACGAATGGAGAAATTTGATATTAAAAGAACTTGAAGACCATATTGGCAAAAACAAAAAATCAAAAGATGTCATAAATCGTAATATTTATGAAGGAACTGAAATTGAATTCATGTGGGAAGATGAATTTGGTGATGATAAAGTAATAACAGGAGTTGTGTTGGAAACAGATTATGAAAATTCATGTTACAAGATAGATTCTTATGAAAATATTTTCACGATTGAGCTAGATCAGATAACACAAATTTTAAATAATAAATTCAAGTATAACTTAAATAAGTTAAACAACATAGACTTTTTGTAAAAATTTTTATAAAAAAAGATAAAAACTTTAATATAAAAAACCTTATAAAAATGAAATGTTGTACTTTTTAATGTAAGTAAAACATCAATATATAAAAAACAAAAAATAATTAATAAAAAGCAATGATAAAAGTAATAAAAAGAAATGGGAAGAAAGAGCCGGTAATGTTAGATAAGATTGTTGATAGAATAACTCAACAAACTTACAAACTAGACCAGAAGTGGGTAATTCCTTTTGACGTAGCTCAAAAAGTAATTGCTGGAGTGGCTCCTAATATTAAAACTTCCGTACTTGATAGATTAGCTATGGAAACTGCAGCGTCTTTGGCGACTAAACATCCAGATTATTCTATACTAGCAGCTAGGTTGGCTATAACAACCTTACACAAAGAAACTAAGAAGAGTTTTTCGGAGACAGTTTCAGACTTATATAATTATATTGATCCAAGAACAAATAGATTATCTCCTATTGTTTCTGATTCTTTTCAGAATATTGTAAATGAGCATAAGGGTAGATTAGATTCTGCTATTGTTCACTCTCGTGATCATAATTTTGATTATTTTGGATTTAAGACACTTGAGAAATCATATCTATTGAAATTAAATGGTGTTGTAGCTGAAAGACCTCAGTATATGTATATGAGAACAGCAATACAAATTTGGGGTAATAATATTGATAAGGTTATTGAAACATATAACTACCTATCAGAAGGATATTATACACACGCTACACCAACATTATTTAATTCCGGTACAGGTAGACCACAATTATCTTCTTGTTTTCTATTAGATACCGAAGATGATTCAATTGAGGGAATATTTAATACTCTTAAAGAATCAGCTCAAATATCAAAGAACGCCGGAGGTATTGGTATATCTTTTAATAAAGTAAGAGGTAAAGGAACATATATCGCTGGTACTAATGGTACTTCAAATGGTATTATTCCATTCTTGAAGATTTTTAATGAGACTGCAAGAGCTGTTGATCAAGGTGGGGGAAAACGTAAAGGTTCTATTGCTATTTATATGGAACCTTGGCACTCTGATATTATGGAGTTCTTAGACCTTCGTAAGAATCAAGGTAAAGATGAGATTAGAGCTAGAGATTTATTCTTGGCTATGTGGATGAATGACTTATTTATGGAAAGAGTTGATTTAGATGAGGATTGGTCTTTGATGTGTCCACATGAATGTACTGGTTTGAATGAAACTTATGGTGAAGAATTCCGTGAATTGTATTTGAAATATGAAAAGGAAGGAAGATATAAGAAAGTTATTAAGGCTAGAGAAGTTTGGAATAAAATACTTGAATCGCAAATAGAAACTGGTACACCATATATCTTATATAAAGATGCTATTAATGAGAAATCAAATCAATCAAATATTGGTATTGTTAGATCTTCTAACTTATGTGCTGAGATTGTTGAAGCTACTGGTATTACTAAGATTCAAAAGGAAGTATTGAAGAATAAAGAATTACTTGAGAGTTTAGATTTGGGTGAGTTTTATGGTAGAGAATATGTTAATGAAACTGCTGTATGTAACTTAGCGTCTATTGCTCTTCCAAAGTTTGTGAATAAGAATAAAACTTATAACCATAAGAAGTTATATGATGTGGCTTACAATGCTACTATTAACCTTAATAATGTTATTGATGTTAATTTTTATCCATCAGAGGGTGCTAAATTTTCTAACCTATTACATAGACCAATTGGTTTGGGTGTTCAGGGATTGGCTGATGTTTTCTTTATGACAAACTTAGCATATGATTCAGATGAGGCTAAAGAATTAAACAGAGAGATATTTGAAACGATTCACTTCGCGGCAATGAAAGCTTCTTGTGACTTAGCTAAAGAACAAGGACCATACGCTACTTATAAAGGTTCTCCGATATCAGAGGGTAAATTTCAATTTGATTTGTGGGGTGTTGTTCCGACAAAGAGATGGGATTGGGATAAACTAAGATCTGAGATTTTAGAATTTGGTGTGAGAAACTCATTAACTGGTTGTATAATGCCAACAGCATCAACGGCTAATATATTGGGTAACGAAGCATCTTGTGAGGGTCAAACTTCAAATATGTACACTAGAAGTGTTCTTTCTGGAACTTTCATTATGGTTAATAAATATTTAGTTAAAGAATTGGTTAAATTAGGAATTTGGGATGATTCGTTAAGAAGAAAGATAATTTCTGAGAATGGTTCAGTTCAAAACATACCAGAAGTACCAACGAATATTAAAGAAATATTTAAAACTGTTTATGAGATTAAACAAAAAGATGTAATTGATATGGCGGCTGATAGAGGAGCCTTTATTGACCAAACACAATCAATGAATATCTTTATGGATTCTCCGAATTTTGCTAAATTAACAGCAATGCACTTCTACGGTTGGGGAAGAAGAAACTTTATGTTAGATGATAAAGGACAACCAATCTTACCAAAAGGTGAAGGTATCGAAATCGTTTATGATGAAGATGGGAAACCAAGATTCTTTAGAGATAAGAAGTACTCACTTAAAACTGGTATTTATTATTTGAGAAATAAATCAGCAACGGATGCTGTTAAATTCACTGTTCAAGAAGATAAGAAATCTATTGAGGAGCAAATGGATGAAATAGCTTGTTCGCTTGATAATCCAGATGATTGTTTGTCTTGTGGAGCATAACATATATAATTAAAAAAAAGGAGAAGATTTTTAACTTCTCCCTTTTTTTGCTATAAACAATCCACCTTCGAAAAAAATGAAATTTTAGAGGTTGATATATACATATAGAAATTAGAAACGAATAAAAAACCAGTAGTGATTTAAAGAGTTACTTCGAAATATAAATTCTAAAAACACACTCTTTGATAACTTCCTCTGGTCTATTATTATAATAAGCAAACATAGCGATAGTTTGAGATACTTCGAGATCTAAATGATCAACTATGAAAAAAAGTGATTAGCGACAGCGAATCTACCAAAACACTATAAAGTAGTTGAGGTGAAAAAGTCCGAGTGACTACGTAAAGGTCAAAGTGAGATGGTCACTTAAACTATCGGCGAATATTCTCACGAATCTTCGTAGCGCTTCGGCTAAATTTTCTTGTTTGCAAATATTATATAAAAGACCAGATTAACTACAAATGTAGAGAGTCTGGTCTTTTTTTTGAATTAAAAATTAAATAAAAATAAAAATTATGTCAAAATTTAACACAACAATGCCAAAGGCAATAACAAAGACTTCCAATTTAGCTGGTGGGGAATCTTATTCACAATCTAATGAGTTAGTGTTGGTTTCGCTATTATTAACATCATTTGTTAATACTCAATTTTATAGAGATGGTGGTAATTCTTTAGTAGATTTGAAAAATATTTCTGAGAAGGTTAAGGATAAAGAGTTTGTTGCGAAAGCTGCTATATTTGCTCGTGACCGTTTCGGGATGAGAAGTATTACTCACGCTTTAGCTGGTGAATTGACTTCACAACTTACTGGTCAAGAGTGGGCTAAGGATTTCTACGAGAAAGTGGTTGTTCGTGTTGATGATATGACAGAAATATTATCTTACTACTTAGAAAACAAAACATCTAAAGATAATCCAAAGTTTCCAAATGCTTTGAAGAAGGGATTTGCGAAGGCTTTTGATAAATTTGATGGATATAATCTATCTAAGTATAAAGGTGAGAATAAGGAAGTGAAGTTAGTTGATATTGTGAACTTAGTTCACCCTGTTCCGACTTCTAGAAATAAAGAAGCGCTTGAGTCACTTATCAGAGGTGAGTTGAAAAACACACAAACTTGGGAAGCTAAGTTATCTGAAGCTGGTCAAAAGGCTGATTCTAAGGAAGATTTGGAAAAATTAAAATCAGATGCTTGGGGAGAGTTAATCTCAACTGGTAAGATTGGATATTTCGCTCTTTTGAGAAACTTGAGAAATATTATAACTCAATCACCTACTTCTATTAAGGAAGCTTGTGAGATGTTAGTTAATGAAAAGTTAATCAAGAAGTCAAGAATTCTTCCATTCCGTTTCGCTACGGCTTATGAGGAAATCAATAAGATTGGTTCTTCTAAGGATGTCAGAGATGTACTTATTGCTCTTAATCAAGCACTTGATATATCAGTAGCTAACGTTCCTAAGTTCGAAGGAGAAACACTTGTAGTTATGGACGTTTCAGCTTCTATGAGGGGTATAGCATCTGACACGGCTTCTTTATTCGGTGCAATTCTATCAAAGGTTAATAACTGTGATGTTATGACATTTGCTAGAGAAGCTAACTATATGGCATATAATCCAATGGATTCTGTGTTAACTATTAGAGATGGTTTTAGATTTGCTGGTGGTGGAACAAACTTTAAGTCAATTTTCACAACTGCTAACAAGAAGTATGATAGAATAATAATTCTTTCAGATATGCAAGGATGGGTTGGTTATACTACACCATCTGATGAATTTAACCAATATAAGAATATGTTTGGTGCTACACCATTCGTTTATTCTTGGGATCTCGCTGGGTATGGTACATTGCAGTTCCCAGAAAATAATGTCTTTGCTTTAGCCGGATTTTCCGATAAAGTATTCGATATTATGAAGTTGATGGAGGTCGACAAAAAGGCTCTCTTCAATGAGATAAAGTCTATCCAGCTTTAACAAAAACACACTTCTTTGAAGTGGGTTTTTTGTTTTAATATATACAAAAAAGAAATATAAATATTATGGCTATTAAAAAATTTAATGAAGCTTGGGATGAGAATTCTGGTGAGTATGTTGATTACAATGGATATATAGATCAACACGGAGAATTTGGTGATATACATGATTCTTTAGGATCGAGTAAATATGGTGTGGGTGAGTTTAATAATATGATGGCTGAGTTAAATGTTAATGAAAATGAATTACCACAAGAATTGATTGATATGATAGAAGATATCAGAGGTGATTTAGGTGGAATCAAAGGTAAAATAGTAGATTTATTCTCGGCCTTAACAAAAGAAGATATGTCATATTTAAAATAATGAAACATTTGAAAACATTTAATGAGGGAAATTTACCAGAAAGAGAGGTAGTTTTTACTAATAAGAGAAATAGACATATGGTTTTTTCTGTGTTTAAAACTCCTGATGGTAAAATAACAAGAATCGAAAAATTACCAAATATTAGATTCCCTTTTCAAGTAGGTCAACTATTTAATAGAACTATTGAAGTATGGGCTTGTAATAATAATTACCTAATGGATGGTAAAGATACTTGTCCTGAGAAAAAGATTATGGGTATGAGAGCTTCTGATATACCAAAGGGTCATGAACTAAGACACATATTCCCACATAAATTCAAATAATAAAATTAATATATAGAATAATGAAACATTTAATAAAATTTAATGAGGGTGTTATAGGTAGAAGTGATGATGATTTTGATCCACCTAAATCTAAGTGTCCTAGTTACGAAGAAGCTTTAGAAAAAATGTGTAAATATATAGCAGATCAGATATACGGTGATTATATGGATGGATCTATGAATCCTAGTTATGATGGTCAGTCAGGTTGTGAAGATACATTATCAATATTATATGGTGTTAGTAGGAAGAAGGTACGTAGGGATGTTGATACTATCATCGAAGAATACAGAACAGGAAAAAGATAATTATAATTATGAAATATTTAAGAAAATTTAACGAAGAATTAGAGAGTGAGGGATTAGATACTATCAATGATTTGAAAGAAATATTTGAAAATGGTATTAATGTTCCGGTATTCTTAGAAGATTTATTATCTGGTACAGGTATTATACTTGTAACAACAGAGGGTAAGGTATTTGAAAAATCAAAATCAGGAGAATGGAAAGAATATGAATCACCAGAAGCATTTAAAAATGAGACAGGTGCTTCTTTGGACGAAGAATATGTAGGTAGTAAAAGTCAACAATTGTTGAATTTAATAACTGGTGCCGATGGTGAGTATGATGGTATTGATGATTATAGAGTAGGTTATATAGAATCAATTTATTTTGATGATGAGCCAACTGATATGTTAAAAAAATTATTAAGAAATTATGATTAAAAAGTGGAAACAATTCGTTAATGAATCAAATAGTGATTATAGTTTATTGAACTTCTTTCAGGAGATGCAATCATTTCCAGCGGCGGGAGTAGATAAACAAGACATTGAAGAAGCGTCTAAACCTGTGAATAAAATGAAGACAGTTAGTAATGTTCCTGAACTTCAAGGATTGTTAGATGATTGGAGTGGTGGGAAGTATGATGAAGATCCTGGATATTTAGTAAATGAATTAAGAGGTTTACTTGAGAGTAATAAAATTGATGAGAATCTATCAGCAGAATTAGATAAAGAAACAATATTACATATTTTAAATTTGAAAGTTAAAGAAGGTCTAAATAAGAAAGTAAATTATGAATTATGGGATTTTGATGATGCCTACAAAGGTGTCTCTGATGGTGGTACAGTAAATGCTTATAAATCTGGTAGAAAAAAAGCTTTTAAGGAAGTTTTGGATATGATAAATGATTTTGATAAAAATAAATAAAGAAAGATGATTAAAAAGTGGAGTCAATTTAACGAAAGTAAAGCAGAGAAACCAGGTGAAAATATACCGGGTTCTGTTAAGGTAAATTTAACTGATGAGGATGTTAACGCATTTACAGATAACACATCTTTACAAAAATTAATTTCTGATGATAAAGTTGCATTACTTGATGGAGAAGCTTGGTATTGGGAAGATGATATGACTACTAAAGGTATTTTAGATCAATATTTAGAAATACCTGGTACTGTTGAAGAAGAACCAACTGGAGATTTAGTTAGTGAGAATTTTCAATGGTCGGATGATGAAATCAATAAATTAGAAATAGATATTCATGATGAGATTGCTAAAGGTATGACTAAGGAAGAATTTTTAGAATATTCTTCTAGTTACTCTTTTGGTATGGGTGAGGTTTTTGAAGTATTGAAAAAGTGGGCTTTTAGACCTTAATTATCTTTTAAGATTTTCCCAAAGTATTTGATAGATATCATCTATTTTATTATACTTTATTCTAATTAAATTAATATAATTATCTTCACAGTAATTCTTCTTAATTTTATCTATTTCCCTTATCCTATTTAGTGTTTTTAATCCCCCAAACTCATCTATTGGTTCAAAATGATGTCTACCATCAAATTCTATTATTGTTCTTGTTTTTGGTAGATAATAATTAAATATTAAACCATCTATGTTGTGGTTTTTATAATACCTTATGTCATTTTCATCTAAGAAATGTGATATATAATTCATATACTTAAATTCATCACATTTTTTACAACCTATTCCGTAATTTAAGTGTGTATATGCCCTTTGTATAAAGGAACCGTGTATAGGACACAAAACTTCTATATGTGAGTTTATATTTTTATATTCATTTACATTTATAATGTATTTATATTTAAAATTGTGTGTTATTTGACACTTGGATATTAGTTCATTTATTTTATTTTCTCTTGTTTTCTTATAAACTTTAACCTTTGGTTGCTTCGCCTTTTTTGCTTCTGTGAGAGAGTAATATTCTGCTAATATATTTTCTATGTTTTTATAATCGGTGAATTTTATCCTCAATAAATCTATTTTATTATCGGTACAAAACTTATTTTTAATATTATCTCTTATTTGTGTTTCCTTTAACTTTTTGATACCACCCCATGTTTCTATTATTTCCGAGTGTTGTGGTCCATCATATTCTATACAAGAATTGAATTTGGGTATATAAAAATCAAATTTTAAGTTTTTTTTATATTCACACCCCTCAAATTCCTTTTGTGATATAAAATTCACTTTATATTTATTTAATAATTCCCTTATTTTAATTTCACCTTTACTTTCCTTGCATATAGGACATCCTGAACCATTAATATGTTCAATTGGTCGTTTTGAGAATTGTCCGTGGAGTGGACATATTATTTCTATTTTTGATTTTTTATTTTTGAAAATTGATTTTGAATAATCATACTTATTATTAAATGTTTTATTTGATATTTTTATAAATTCATGTATATTCATTGATAATTTTTTTAATCTAGAGCATTCCGGACATCCTTTTTTGTTATGTATGTGATGTGTTGCATTTTTTTCGAAAATGCCGTGAGATGGACATATTATTTTAACTTTATCTCTTAGTGTTTTATAGTTTACTAATTCGTAATTGTATTTATAATTATGTATTTTATTACAACTTTCTATAAATTCATCCTTTGATATTTTTATTCTTTCTTCTGTGCATAATGTACAACATTGGCCTTTGGTTATGTGTCTTTCTGGATTTAATATGAACTCCCCATGTTTTTTACAGATTGCTTTTATCGGTGATTTATAATCAAATATTCCCGGCTTTGTGTATTGGTAAAGACCATGGTATATATTGTTAGATCTTTCTATAAATTCCACAAATGTAATTTTTTGACTTTCAGATTTATTAATTATCGAGCACTTCGGGCATTTACTACCCATCATATGGTTTGATGGTGTTGGGAAAAATGATCCGTGTTCTTTACAAACAACTTCCACTTTTGTTTTGCTATCGATTAAATTGACTTTTGTGTAATCATATATGTTTCCGTGTTTCCTGTTACTTCTTTCTATAAATTCACTCTTAGTTATTTTATTCTTTGATGTTATTTTATTTGTGTAGCATTCTTTACACCCAGTTGATCCATTTAGGTGTGTGTAAACTTTTTGTTTAAATCTATTATCGTGATCCCTGCATTTTATTTCTATATAATCGTGTGATTTAACATCACCATTTATATAATATTTATAATTATAATCTTTGTGTATATTTTTAACTCTCTCTAAGAATTTTTCTTTTTCCATGTTATTATATATCATATAATATACTTCCCCTTTATATTTTTTCTTATATATACTTTTCTTATATAAATAATTTTTTTTTCATAAAATCTATAAATGGGGCGTGAAAATTTAATATATAACATAAGAAAATTAAAAATTAAAAATTTAAAATGGCAAAAAAGAAAGAAGTTAAAAAATTTGAATTTAGTAAAGTAGGGGCTATATTAGATAACATCGCTAAAACTGTGCCTATTCAAATAGAAACTGAGGTAAAGGAAAGGGAGTTTATAACTACTGGTGTTTATGTGTTAGATGCTGCTTTATCTGGGAAATTATTAGAAGGTGGTATTTCTACAAATCGAATTACAGCCTTTGCTGGTGAGTCAGGGTCAGGAAAATCATTTTTGGCATATTCTGTTTGTAGAAATGCTCAAAAGAAAGGATATTCGGTTATTTATATTGATACAGAACAAGCTGTTGATTTGGAAGATATGCCTAAGTTTGGTGTTGATAGTTCTCCAGAAAAATTTAGACTTATAAGATCTAATAAAGTTGAGGATGTTAATATTCTCCTTACCCAATTAGTTGATGAGTTGAAAGAGCAAAAGATTAATGGGTTTGAAATACCAAAGTTGTTAATAGTTTTGGATTCACTTGGTCAGATGGCATCTAATAAAGAAAAAGAAGATTTGTTGAAAGGTAATATTAAACAAGATATGACAAAGGCGAAGGCCATGGGTTCTATGTTCCGAAGTATAAACACTGATTTGGGGTATTTGAATATTCCATTTTTAGTATGTAACCATACTTACCTAACCATGGATCTTTTTCCACGAGCAGTGCTAAAGGGTGGTAATGGATTATTATATTCTGCTTCTGTTATTGGATTTATGAGTAAGTCTAAACTAAAAACGGGTGATGAAGATGATATGGATTTAGGATCATCTGGGATTAGTGTATTGTTCAAAACACAAAAGAATAGATTAGCTAAACCTAAGAAAATCAGATTTGATATCTCATTTGCTAATGGTATGAATCCTTTTACAGGGTTAGATGCTTTTTGTAGACCAGAATATTTTGAACAAATAGGTATTGCTAAAGGTAAAATGGAAGTGAATAAAGAAACTGGTGAAATGACATTTAAACCAGGTGGTAATAGATGGTATGTTAACCATTTGAGTAAATCAGTTAGTAAGAAACAATTATTTAGACCAGATGTATTTACAAAAGAGGTGTTAGAAGCTATGAACCCTATTGTAAATGATTATTTTAGATTCAAATCAATTGATGAAATAGAAGAAGTTGAAAAACAATTCAATGAAGTTATTGAGGATGACGCGTATGATGATACAAACGGTTTCACAGATGCGTCAGACGCAGAAGATATTTTCAAGTAAATCTTGAAAACCAAACCTTCGGGTTATAAAACAAATAAATAAATATGAAGCAAGAAATTTTTGAACAATTAAAGCAATTGTGGGAAACATTTGAAGAGAGTCACAACAAACCAACTAAGAAGTCTGATGGTGATGCTCGTAAAGCTCTAGGTGAGATTAAGAAGTTAGTTACATCTTATAGAGCGGCGTCTGTTGAAGAAGCTAAAAAATAAAAATACTAATCATCACCATGTTACAGAGAAGAATAAAGGAATTGTTAGAGGAAAAAAATGTTGAAAGTGGAAACTTCCCTATGGAAAAACTATATAAAGCAGGTATGGATAATGTTAGTAATAACATTGAGTACTATTTTGACAAACAATATACTTGTGAATCAGTTTTACAGGAACTCTTTGTACGTGGTGTGATTAGTTATATTGAAAAAAGAAAAAATAATTTTCCTTATTTAGAAAAATAAGGTGGTGGATGTTCGACTTCCAAAGTCGGTCCCAAAAACCCTAATCTTATGATTGGGGTTTTTTTATGGATATAATTTTATTTTTCAAAAATCACCATAATTTACTTGAAAACATGGAATATCGTTTGATCTCCACATTGTTACTACTTGGTCTCTATCATCAAAAACTGAAATAATTCGATTTTTAGAATCATCAGGGAAAATTGTATCTAACCAATGTTTTTTAAGATCATCATCCTTCATATATGCGAATGTATTTGATGTTGGTCTCATTTTTAGAACATCAAATGGTATGTTGTATTTATTTAACCATTGTGTCGTTGTGGCTTTTGTTGCTTTGCTTCTTCCTGAGAAGATAACGATCTTGAATCCAGCTTTGTGAAGTGTTTGTAATGTTTGAATTACTGGATCATTTGGTAAGTCTAAATCGATATTTTTCGGATCAAAGAATTGTTTGAAATCCATTTTACCGTTTGTTTTGGTGGATAGTTTTCTACGTGCATCTATGTTTGCGATAGTACCATCGAGATCGAAAATATAAGTATCTTTTGTCATTGGTTTTTATTTAATGTATTAAGCGAGAATCAATTTAAGGAAGTTATCTCTCTTTTCAGACTTTGATAGTTTCTTAGCACAAGATGGTCCAATTCCAGTTAAGATACTAGATGGTACTGTTAGTGGTCTATTACATTTACCACATCTTCCTTCATGCCAAACTTCTATTTTTTCAGATAGATTCTTTGATTTTAATTTTTTCACAACATATTCGAAAACTTTAACAGATTGTGAATCTTTTGTTATTAAAGATTTCTTACCGTGTCTGTAATTACCTTCTACTGCCGTTCCGATGTAAGAATAATTATCTGGTCCATTTAGAAGACTTACGAAAAACAGGTTTGAATCTTTAGCTTGTTTCACTTTGAAAGTGAATCTGTTATTAGTTTCTACATTTAAGAATGTAGTCGTTGATTTACCCGAGAAGATAAATTTAAGAGCGTCTGTGTTATTTAATTTGTGTCCTTTCATAGTTTTTATTTTGTAGTGATTAATACAAATATAAGGAAATATTACTCAATGACCAAATTAATATATACCGTATGTTGAAAAAGTATAACGAGTTTCTAAAAGAAAGTGTTTATGGTGATAAAGGTATGACTTATAATGATATAAGTGATATTATGTTATACATAACTGATGAGTTTCCGGAGTTAGGATTTTCAGTAGAGAATCCATTACAATCAGGCATCATTAAAAATGATGATAAATCATTTATTATACAACTTTTTGATAAAACCATAGATTTTCCAAATGATATGCCAACATTATATCATATAGAGCCAAAGATACACGATTTAATATATGATGTTCATTCACAACTAAGTGGATTCGGGTTAAAGGTATTTTATAGTGATTTTGGATCTACTGATGCTTATTATGAGTTGGTTATCACTGAAATTGGTCATAAACCACAGTTTATACCGGAGAGATATGATAATGATGGTAACCCAAACTAACCAAAAGAGAGGTGGATTCGATAGATATATAATTCTATGAATATAGTAGCAGTTGATCCGAGTTTAATTTCCACAGGGTTAGTGGTTTCTGATGGTGAAACATTTAAAATATTTAATTATTGTCGCGAATCATCCGTATCTGGTAAGAAAGGTATGAAGAAGTGGTTTAAGATGGCAGAGCAATTTATAACCTATAAATATATTGAGTATAGAGAGTTCGAAGATTACTCAGAAGGTGAGTTAACGAAATTAAAAGATTATGATAGAATTACTGATTATATTATAGATGATATCTTAGATACTATAAATCCAGAAGAAGAAACTTTAATAGGAATTGAGGGTTATTCATTCTCAAGTACTGCTGGTGATATAATCGATTTGGTGACGTTTTCAACACTTCTAAGAAAGAAACTATTTGATAGAGTATCAGACGACATATTTGTACTTTCACCCTCTACATTGAAGTTAGAATCATGTAAATTAACATACAAACCTATTGAGAAAAAGATTGGTGGTAAGAATCCAAGAACTGAATATATTTACAAGAATAATTGGGGAATTTCTGGTGGTAATTTTAAGAAACCTGAGATGTTAAGAGCAATTGTTGAGAATGATAACCTAAATGATTATTGGGCTACACATTGTAAGCAATCTAGTGAAGAATTATTAGCTGTTAAGAATTTACCTAAGCCTTATGAGGATTGTAATGATGCGTATTTAATATACAAAGTATTAGAAAATAAAAAAACCACTTAATTTAAGTGGTTTTTGTTTTATTATGATTTTTTACTTATCTCATTATTTAAGTAATCAAATATTCCAGTTTTTATATCATCATTAGTTTTTCTTGAATGGCTTATCCAAGTTATTGCTTCCTCCCATTCTTTCGCTGTGAACTTCTGTGAAAGATTTTCTTCTGATAAGAAATCTAATATATCAAGTCTAGAGTATTCAGATGCCCATTTGATAATCATATTTCTACCTCTATCATCAGATAATTTAGCTCCGTATTTAAGTAATAACTTAAATGCTCCTAAATAACTTTCTCCGATATCATCTCTTGTTTTCCAACTACCTTTACAAACTCTTCTGAATGGTAAAAAGTTATTGAAGTTAGGATCTAATCCAGCTTTTAAACAATATTCTAAAGCATCCATATCGTGTAATATATTATTGAATACATCTCCTGTTATATCAGAGCCATTACTAACAAGTAGCTTAATCATCTCTAAGTTCTTAGCTTTTGAAATTGGAGCATCAGCTCCTTTCTTTAAGTTAGGAGATGCTCCTAATTGAAGTATAACTTTAGCCTTTTCGATATCATCTTCTTCAACAGCGTTTGACAAACACACACCATTATTCTTATTAATATTAGCACCATCTTCTTTTACAAATTTAACAATATCTTCAATTGATAATCCTTTCTCGATAATCCTTCTTTCGGCTACTTTAGCTCTTTCTCTCCTATCAACTTCTTCTTGTGTCATTGGTTTTAATTGATCCCAAAGATTATCTTTTATTGCATATTCTTTTTGCCAATTATCCATTGTTCTTTTAAACCCACTTCCAACACTTGAATCATTCTTAGCGTGTGCTGCTCTTACTCTTTGACCTGGTTCGATTGTTACACCAACTACTGACATATTATCATGTTGTGGTATATTGAAGTTATAAACGTAATATTGTTTGTTATTATGATTTGATACATAATTTTCCCATTGACTGTTATAATCTTTAATACAGTGTCTAGTATGTCCATTTAACATTTGATTCGCTGGGAATGATTTAACTTCTATTATAAGAATTCCATTCTCATCAAATACTATATCAGCCCCGGCAAATCCAAATTTCTCATTACAATCATTTATTTTATCATAAAAAGCTAATATATCTGAATTTTCTGATGCTTTTAAGAAGTTTTCTGCCGCTCTGTTAAACTCACCAATGGTTTTGTAACGTTTTAATTGACCAACATATCTTTTAACTCCTTCAATTACTCTTACTTCACCAAAGAATGATTTCCATAAACCATCTCTCTTTTCTTCATCTATTGTTCCGTCTTCCTTTTTACCCATCTCGTTAAATGCTGTGGCAATTGATGAGAATTTTTCTTTTTGTCCTTCGGCCGCTTTTTTATAATCCTTTTTAAGTTCACTAGTCAGTTTATCTACAATCTTCTTAACTTTTCTATAATCTTCTAATTGGTCAAGACCATCTACTAGAATCTCACTATTATTATCTATTTTAGTGTCTATAAAACCTACATTGAACTTTTTTGGTAATTGGTTTAATAAATTTTTGTATTCTAATAATCTATTATACATAGACTTTATTTCTTCTAATGTAACCATTTCTACATAATACATATAAGTGAAGTTATATAAATAACCAATATTATCTTTGAGTTCTTCTCTTAACTCCAAAAATTCAGGATCTCTTTCAATCTGTTGTATTTCTTCATCCGAGATTTTCATACCTCTCATCATATATCTAAGTTCCTTTGCTTGTTCATCAGTGAAATCATTTAGTGTTAGTGATTTTTTCTCACCATGTTTCAATTGTTGTTCTAATTCACCTTTGATCAACCCCATTTCTTCAGCCGCTTTTATTAAAAGGTGTCTCTCCTTCAAGAATTTCTTAGATTTATTTAGATCTTCGTTTATTGGCTTTTGATCCAAAAACTGATTATATTTATGTAGTTTCATATAATTTTATTTTTGTTTTCTATCGTGGTGACTATGACCCTCGTTTATTCTTTCTATTTCTCTAAGATAAATTTCCTTTCCTTCTCCTAAGAATTCACTTAGCTCTTTTACTTTAGAAAAGTCTCCATCACCTTTCTTTATAGCCGCATCAAGAGCATCATCAATTAAATCTTGAATCTCTTTTTTACTTAATTGAGAGTAATCTGATTCTCTTTCAATTGTTTTTTGTTTCATCTCATCCTCAAATGAAATATCTTTTTCTTTACTAGGTTCAATTGTATCTCCATCTTCTTCTGGTTCGTTATAATCAGAATTAGGTAAAGCTTCGCCTAATTCATACTCATCTATTGATTTGATTATTTCTTCTACCATCTCATCAACCTTTGTTCTAGCTTCTGGGGTACTTAAAAGAATTTTCTTAACCAATGGTAAGAACTCATCTACTGGTAAAGCGTGTAACACACCATAGAAGTGTTCTCTTATATTTGGATACTTATCAACATCCGGAGCTTCATTAACAAAATCTCTTATATCTGATGCTAATTCTGGTCCATATCTGAACTCTTCTGCTTCATCATCCATTGTAGATGTATTTGACATAACTAATCCAGCAGTTCTTTTATCTTCTGGTATACCAGCCGCTGCTATTAATTCATAAATACCTTTAACAGTTTCATGTAATAACATTGGGAAATCTACACCTCTTGCTTTTATAATTGGGTTACCACTTGATAACAATTCTTGTATATCCTCATCTTCGTTATCTATATCAGCGTCATCTTCTTCAAGATTCTTTAATATTTTCTTTGATAAATCTTCTTCTTCTTTTGCTTCTGGCCATTTTACTGAACATGCTCCTGCCGCTCCTTCTGGTGCTTGTTCCATCATATCACCTTTAACATCAACTGGTATTAACCAATCCATTTTATCAGCTAATTCTGTTAATCTCATCCATAGTGTGTGAGCTTCTTCACCTGGTCCTTGACCAAGAATAGCTTGTAATTCAGTTTTAACTTCTGGCATTGCTAAAATTCTTTTGGTGTTTTTAGCTTCACCTTGTGTAATATTGTTTATAACCTTTCTTTTATCAACCTCTTTTTTAATTTCGGGATCTTCTAATAATTGCATAGATGGTGGTTCACAATCTTCACACTCTTCATCCATAAAAGCCTTAACATCACCTGGCCTAACAATCTTAATATCTAAATCTACATTATCTAATATAGACGCATATTCTTGCATTATTATTCTTTCTGCTAATTCTTCTAAAGCATCTTCATTACCTCTAACAAACCTCATAGATTGTCCCATGACTTCCATCATCTCTCTACCTACTTGCATTGTTTGTCTTGGAGGTCCAAATCTAGGGTTTTCCTCATTGGGTACACCTATTCTTTGACGAGCTCTACGCTCAACATCACTTAAATATTTCTTTTCATCTTTATCAGCCCCTTCTCCAGGTATACCTGAGTTACCTTTAAGAGAAACTTCTTCATTCATAAAGTCGTTAAAATTCTTCATTATTTATTGACATATTTTTTTATGTCTTCACCCTTATCATTAAGGAGACTCACGAATTTATTAACAACGTCTTCAACACTAGATGTTGGAAGTTCCATTTTAGGATTAGGATTAACCGATGGTTTATCTCTCCTTATTGGTGATGGTCTACTAGGTCTTGTTCCTGGTTTAACATCTGGAGTTGTTGTTGGTGCTGGTTTAGTTTCCACTTCCTGTCCACCCATTACGAACTCTTCATTAAATTTTTCGAATTTTTTTAAAAATCTCATAAGCTTAGTTATTTTTGTACATATTATATATTAAAATTATAATTCTATTTTTCGAATTCAATGAAATTTAACTGGGTTATTTAATATATACTTTATAAATTAAAAAATACGCATGAAAAAATTCACTAAAGTTTTAGAAGATATTGAGAATGGTAGATTCTTCAAAGTAAATGCTGAGATAGAACTTATATTACCTGCTGAAAATGAGGGCGAGGCAGGGTATCTATCAGATTCTATATTATCATCAATTGAGTATGGTTCAAATTATCAAATAAATAACATTGATTCTACTGAAGAAAGAATTGAAGAAAATATGGAAATATATAAACATAAGCAAGAGATGATGGGAGATGGTAAAACACCAGAAGAAATAATAGAATTAGCTTGGAAAAATGAGTTTGGTGATGCTATACCTGATATAGAACAGAGAATGGAATTTTATCATGATATGAGATCAGATGGATATGAGACTGAATTAATATTTAAAGCGTTAAAAGGTAAATTTTAATTTAATATATAAACAAGATAAAAAATTATAGAATATGAGAAAGTTTTCAGATTTTGGTGGTAAAAGGCCAGTTAAAGCAATAAATGAGGTAGAAGAAACGGTAGATTTGCAACCAATTAGTGGAGATGGATCTGTTACTGCTAATCTACCTGGTAATGTAATCGTACCACAAGAAAAAAATGATGATGAGATAGTTGGTACAACAGAATCTAATGATGTTTCTACTTTCTTTTCTAAGTTATTTGAAAGTAGAGAAATGGCACACGTTTATCATTTACAAGTTAGAGGTGATGAAGGTTCTTATGCTAAACATATGGCACTTGGATCTTATTATGAAGAAGTTCTTGGTATGGTTGATGATGTTATCGAGGTTTATCAAGGTCAGTATGGTATAATAGAAAACTATGATGTTATTGACACTAGTGAAACTAAATCAAAGGAACCAGTTGCTTATTTTGAAGAATTGGGTGAATATATAAAACATGCTAAAAAATGTATATCAGAAGAAGATACTCATTTACATAGTATAATTGATGATATTGTTTGTTTGATATACAAAACACTTTATAAGTTAAAATTTAATAAGTAATATATAAGAAAGTTTAATGAAGTTGTGAACAAGGCACTTATCGTAAAGATAAAAATGGTTTGATTTTACTAAGGATTATAAAAAAAAAAAAAAAGGTTATGGCAATAGAAATACAAGGGTTTGAAACAAGATTTGGTGATAGTTACGAAAAAGCATATGCTCGTATAGTTTCTTTAAGTATAAATTATACTAGGGAAATTGCAGAGGTTAGTATTGGGATTTATAGAAGTGAGCTTGATAGGGAAATAGGAAAAGACCCCGTATCACTAGAAAAAAAATTAATTGAAGGTTCTCATTTTATAGAGTTTTTCAAAGAGCTTCAAGTAGATAAAATTGATGCCAGTATAAATCCAATAGCAGATATTTATAATGACCTAACTATAAGAGAGGGTAAATATAAAGGTGGAAAGAAGTTATATGATGAGATGATAAATGATGAAGGTGAGGTAAAAGAAATTAGCAAAGATGAAAAACTAAAGGAAATAAAATGAACCATTTAAGAAAGTTTAATGAAGTTTGGGAGCCTACACTTCCAAATAAATATCCAAATTCTAGTGGTGAATTACTTAGAAATGAATTCGGTGAATTCAGTAAATCTAATGAGTGAGGTTAGAGATATAATAAATAAAGTTGCTAAATTGGAAAAAACAGAAAGCGTAACAAGATATTTAGATGAATTACATAAATATTATAAAACGTTAGATAATGTTCCAGCAAACTTAATGAATGGTAATATTAAATACAACTCAATTGATTAAACAAAAAACCCAACTTAATCAGTTGGGTTTTTAATTTTAAATATATTTTCTATTTTAGATTTCCTTATTAAATTTATAGTTCTTATAAAATATCTAGACTTGATAGATAACCTTGGTGTAAAGTTAGAATTAGAAATAGATTGTACTGTTTCTATTGGTATATAAGGCACCCAAACTAAACCTGATTGTAGTGAATTACTTGTTTTCTTACCCGTCATATAAATTATATGATGTTTTGATTATTTGTTTTCAGTATATAAATACTTCCTTCCTTCATCATTATAATCCATTAGATTATTTATAACTGTATCAACTTTGTCTAAGCTATCATCCAATTCCTTTTTAATTATCTGTAATGCCGATATAGAATCATCTATTTGGTCATTTCCTTTCTTTGATTGGTTTTTATAGTTATTTAGTTCGTTTATATAAGATTCGATTTTTTTATTCTTATCTTCTATTGTAGAAGTAAATCCTCTCAAATCCTCTATTATCTCACCAACCCTTGCTGTTGATATGTCTATCTCTTCGTTTTCAAAAACTTTCTTAATTTTCATATGATTGTATTTTTAATATTTAATATATATATTAATTATGAAGAAGAGGAATAAGCTTATTTTAGAGTTTACTGAATTTAATTTGCAAAGATTTGGTGCTGAGTCTGCTGGTGGTACTGGTGTGCCAATGACTGATAATCCACAATTATCTTTGGATGCTTTTGATAAACACCAAAGTGGTGTTAGACAAGCTATGTCTAGAATTGATGATATTCTTCATAACTTAAAAGGAACTAGTGCTTATTCTACATTAAGATCTAAATTAGCTTTAGAAGACCAAGATATAAAAAATATTAAAATACAAAGAATAATTAAATCTAATTCTGTTCATTATGATGTTTATTTGTCAATAATCATTGATGATATAGAATATTGGGGTACGATTCTTAACATAACTGGATTAGATCCTAAATTTGAATCAGAAGTATTCAAAGACTTTGATTTATATCAACCAAAAGAATGGACTATTAAGATAAAAGGTTTAGTTATTAAAACATTAAAAGCTTGGTTAAAGCCTGATCCAGGTATGTATAAACTTATAAATAATGAAGTTATATGTTATTCAGTTGATACTGGTAAACAATTAAGAATGGAAAAAGGTATTGAGATTGAATTAGTTAGATCTCATGATGATAAAATCATTGTAAGACATGATAATGAATCTTATAATCTAGTTGGTGATAACTTTATCTACTTTAACTATTGGTTTGATCCAGTTGAAGATTAATCAACTAAGTTTATCCTCTATTGACTTTAATCTAATATCTAACTCTTTTATTGATTCAGAAACTAACGCATACCATTCAGTTGGAAATTCTAATGATTTAACTTTATCATCATTAACAATTTTTTTAATTTCCGGATCTTGAGACTTTCTTTCCGTCACCCAATTTGGAAAGTGTGTTTGTACATCATCAGCTAAAAACCCTACGTCCTTTTTACCACTTATTTTCCAATTGAATTCAACAGCTTGTAACTTTTTAAGTTTATCTAGTGAGTTTGATATAGACTTTATATTAGTTTTAAGTCTTTTGTCAGATGTTCCTAACCAACTTCCACCACCACCCCCTTTTGATGCTGACCCATCCTGGTAAAAACTAAAGGCTCCAGTGTAATTTGCACTTCCATTATTACCATCTACTCTGATAGTGGTAAAATCAGCAGAATGTCTATAAATATAGGTGTGTGCTGGTGCAACCGGTGTGATAATTAAAGGATCATTTGCCGGTACAGTACTTCGACCAAGAATATCAATACCACCTTGTGAATTAGTGGTGCTACCACCTGTTCCTGTATATAACCACCAATCCGCCTTTACTGTTGTTGTGGATCTAATAGCACCACTTGTGAAAAGATTGCCGTAAACATTATATGTTGAAGTACCACCGGCGATGGCGAGATGTCTCCCTGAGACTGTTGATGGAGAGGTCCCAATTCCTATATTACCAACAAAATATGCGCTTCTATTATTAGAGGCTGCGGTAACAAAGAGAGGCCATGCACTGAATTCGTCCCCTTTTATATAGAGTCCGTAAGCACCAACAGCAGCACCCCCAAGGGCAAAACCAACACCGACTCCCTTCATAAAGTTTCCCTTACCTTCCACTCTGAGATTTTGAGTGTTGGGTGTAAATACTAACCCAGCATTAGTTCTTACATCATCGTAACCATCGCTATCTGAATTTATAAAAAGTATCCGTCTGTCGGTACTGGTCGTTCCATCATCCGAGTGATATATATTATCCGAATTTATACTATCTCCAACCGATAGTGTGTTTTGATTTACCCAAATCGGATTTGATCCTCCTGCTTGTAATACCTGTCCCGAAGATCCATTAGGTAAGTAACTTAATGCTAATGTACCAGAAGTTATATTACTAGCATTTAGTTGAGTTATAAAAGTTCCTTCACCATAAAACCCACCAGATCCATCTGATTGTATATCACCATTAACGTGAAGTGTTTTTATGGGTGATATGCCTATACCAACATTACTACCAACGATCTGAATAATACTATCATCTAATACATTACCACCTCCAATGAATTTTGGTATGAATCCTGGAGTACCGCTACCTGCAATACCACTAGATGCTTCAGTTTCAAATGTTGTTCCATTCCATACATATGGTACTCCACTAACTCCATCGTTTAAATCCCATACACGCATACCTGCGTATTTATAAGGTAAATCATCCTTGTCTGTATAAAATTGACTAGGCCCAACAACTAATCTGTTATCGATGGCGTCTGCCACATTTACTTGAAAATTATCTATTATTTGTATTGCCATGTTCTATATATAAATTTTTTAATATTTGAATTGGTAATTTACCGATGGTGGTCCAATTTGTGGAGCCCCATTCCATTGATAAACATAAAATTCTTTTGCTGCCCATAATCCTGTTGGTGATGATAAAACTATTGGTGTGTATGAGAATGATCCTGATGATGTATTCCCATACTCATCATATATATTTGATAATGTTCCATAATCAGAATCATATATAAAATATAAATTACCAATCCCATTAATATCAATTATCTTATCACCCATTGATTCTGTTAATTTTGATAACCCAGCTAATCCAATACTATTCATTGTTAAATTTGTACTAAATCCATGAAAATATGGATAAATACCTGTAATCTGAGTACTTGCTGATGCTGTGTTTAATCCATCACCGACAGTAATTTTAAATTCTGTACTCACTGGTAGTATTGGTGATATAACAACACCACTTGAACTACCAGTTATTGTTTCATAAGAATTACTTACGATTGCTGGATAAGCCCCAGGTATCATATTACTTAATCCGGTTATTGATGTATTTAATGTTTTCTTATTAATTGTATATTGTATTGAGGGTGATGGATAAGTACCAACTTCAGCATAACCAACTGAATAAACACCTGTTATTTCTATACTACAAGATGGTGGTAAATAATCATATATTATTCTTCTTAAACCCTCTGATAAAGGCATATTATTAAAAGTATCACCGTAGTTTATATCTCCTATTTCAACCGGACACATTCTGTCATCAGCAAATTCTAAAGAATAACCATTGAGACCCGCTGAAGTTACGTTTGTTGGTGTTCCATAAATATCTAATTGTGATCCAGTATTTCCTATATAGTTTAAATCTGGTAATTTTATAAAATCCCAAATTAATTCACCATCCTCCATAATAAGAATCTTTTCATTAGAGGCTGATAAACCACTCTCATCGGATGTTGGGAATATTATATTATTTACTATAACACTTCCAGTATATCCACTACCAATCAAACTACCTTGTATGTTTACATCACCAAATGATGGATTTATTATGTCTAATGACAGTGATTGTGTAGTTCCTGATACTATTTGACTTTGTATATAAGGAGCTTTTGTGTGTAGTGATAAATTTGTACCAGCTATTATAGCAACTCTTGTTGATGTTTGACTTTTTGTATCTATTTTTGTATTATAAAGAAATATATCAACATCACTTGTTAATAAAGTATCATTCATTATATTATCAAATTCATTATATGAATAAGTTCCAGAAAATGCTCTTTTACCTAAATAAATTTTTCTTTTAATATCTCTTTCACTTGGGTTGATAGCATCTAATCCAACATAAGATACCGTACCACCTGGAACCGTTGTTTGTTTAAATGGTACACTTGACCACAAAGACAAAATAGCATCTCTTATATCCAAAGGGTTTACTAATTTATCCTCGTTATCCTCAAGCTTTAATAAGATATCATCCAAGTAATCTTGTACTGGATAACTTATCGCTTCAGTTGGTAAACCTGTATTTACACTGAATGTCATCATAATTAAAATATAAATTCAAATTGTCCAACTCCAACATAACTTGATGTAGCTGTTGTTCTCCACACTTTAAATGGTCCTGTATAATCAGGATGTGTTATACTAGAACTTGTAAATATGGAATAGGTTGGTGATGTATAATTATATATTTCGAATCCACTTGGATCTTTGATATACTTTATATCTGTTGGGTATGTTCCTGGGTATATGAAATATACATATCCATTCCCACTATAAGGAACCTTATATGAGTGTGAAACTCCCATGTAAGGTTCTATCAATTTTGGTGAACCTGTTGTTACTGTTTTTAATTCAGCTCCGTTTGTTGCTATTGTTGAATCATAATCGTAAAATATTGGATTTATGAAACTTATAGTTTCTGTTGAACTGAATGAATATCCTCCTGGGAAAGAACCTCTAAGTGTTGGTGGTGTTCCTGATATAGAATTATATGAAATTGATGGTACTTCTGCGTTTGAAACGTAAAGTGTAAATTCCATATCACCACTCACACTATATGTAGCATGATTAAATGTTGAATATGTTGAACTTCCGGGTATATCACTAAAAGTTGATCCATATCCATCTCCGTTGAATGATGTTACTAATGTGTTAGATATATCTTCTCTAAATTGAAAATCCCTAACTAACTCATTATCATCTCTAGCATATGTTGTTATTGACCAATCAAATTCTAAAGAAGGTGTTGTTCCAGCTTCAGCATATGTTGTTCCTGTTGTTGGGTTGATAATGCTTAGTTCTAAAACTGGTTCTATATAAGGATAAAGTATTTGTCTTATAACTTCACTCATTGGCCAATCTTGACCAGCGAATGATCCAGTCAAAAATGTTGCTCCTTGTGTTATACCACCAATTGTTACTGGTACTACATTCTCATCAACAAACTCTAAAGAATATCCATTTAAAAGAACAGGACTTCCATAAATATTAGTTGGTAATCCAGGTGTTCCTATATCAGATATTGTAACAGTCGAATCATCCCATTTCAACGAACCATATGGGTAAGTACCAAAGTATCTTAAAATCTTACCATTTGAAGCATTAGTTGATGTTTCGGTTGCAGTTGGAAATACAATTCCATTAATTGCTACCCTTCCAACTGTTGAGAAAATATTAATATCACCACCGAATAAAGATGGGTTTGTTATATTTAGATCAAGTGCATCATCCGTTGGGTTTAATACTGATTCTAAATAAGGTGCGAATGTGTGTAGTGTTGAATTTGTTCCCGCTAATATCGCAACCTTTGTTGAACTTTGTGTTAGTGAATCTGATTTTGTGTTGTAAAGAAATATATCAGCATCTGAACTATTCATAAGAGAACTATTCATTATGTCTAAATTACCAAAACTTCTTTTACCTATTAATATTCTTTGTTTTATATCTCTATTTTCTGGATTACCAGAATCAATACCAATATATTCTTCTGTTGAGTAAGTTGCTCCCGTTGTAACTCTAAAAGATGAATTAGCCCAAGTTGTTAAGAAAGCATCTCTAACATCCCTAGGTGATATTAACTTTTGTGTATTATTAGGTAAATCTCCTAATACGGTAAAAATGTCTGTTTTTCTTGTAGATTCAGTTACTTGACCTACGTTTATACTATAAGTAGAAGGCATCGATATAATTACTTTTTATGTATATATTAAAAAGTGATACTAGGTAATAAAAAATCCGATAATTACTTATCGGATTTAAATATAATTTTGATTCTATGTTTTTGGGTTGGATTTAGTAAAGAATTAATCAAATAAGAAATCTAGTTTAATTAAGTCTTTAACCTTAGCCGTTTTCAATTCTAAATCTTCGAATTTGATTTTATCAAAGTTAACTTCGTTTTCAATTGACATTAATTCGTTCATTTCTTTTGAAAATTTTTCTACATTAGTTATATTAACAGCATCTTCAACAATATTACCTGATTCATCCTTTGGTCTGATAGTATTACCCTCTGAATCTTTTTCAACATACTTTTCTAAAATCTTTTTCTCAGTTGTTAATTTATCTTCAACGATAGAAGAAATTTCTTTTATTATTCTTGTTAATCTAAATGCTGCTGTAGCATTTATATCAAATTCGATTAAGCTGTTTAAAGCTTCGATCGTTTCGTTATTTAATTCTGAGTTTTTTACAATGATTGACATAATTATTACTTTATATTTTGTTTTATATTATTCTACTTTGATATTGTTTAATCTTTCTTCGATTATTTTGAAATATTCTTCATCCTTTTCTATCATAATATACTTTCTATCTGATAAGATACATGCGTGAGCTGTGGTTCCAGTTCCAGCAAAAGTATCCAATACCAAGTCTCCAGGGTTTGAATGTTTCTCTATTAAATCTTTTATTAATCTTAATGGTTTTTGTGTTGGGTGTTTATATCTTTCTTTACCATGACATATTGGATAACTATAAAGACCATTATCATACTTAGAGTTAAATGTTGGTTTACCACCTTTCACAAAACTAAAAAAGTATTCATTTGCGTTAGATAAGTAATTTACTTTTGAATTTATCGGCACGGGGTTTGTTTTTGTCCAGCAAGAAACTCTTTTTTGTTTAAATTTATATTTATCAGCAGATTCTTTTATTTCATTTGCCTTCCAAATATCATAAAATGTTAATAAGGTTCCGCCTTTTCTCAGAATTCTATAATACTCTTTTAGTAAAATATCCCAATTTAATTCTTCTTTATCCCAATCCCCAAAGTCAATTGATATATTTCCATATTTAGAAACTAATTCCTTTGATGTATTCTCTGAATAATTTTTAAAATTAGAATCTCTTGATATGAGATAAGGTGGATCTATTAGTATTAAATCTACTGAATTACTTTTTATCTTCGAGAGTTCCACTATACAATCACCAAAAATCAACATAAATTATATATTAACCTACATGAACTTCCTAAAATAAATATATAAGAAAAATAACTATTAGATATGAGTTTAATCGGACTAGTTAAAAATCTACTTAATTTACAAAAAAAGTTAGATCCTTGTATATTACCTTCACAAGGATTATTTTATAAAAGCGACTTTGAAATTTGGATAAAAAAAGCTGATGTAGAAGATATTGTAGCGTATGAGTATAACTTCGTTAAAGACGATCTTGGTGTCATTATACACAAAGTTAAGAACTTAGTAGGGAAGAATATTATACTTTCTTATGGGTATTCTTTTAATGATATTAAAAGTATTGATATCATATTTCTGTTTCTGGAAATAGTTAAATTCACTAAGGGTGAGTCTATAAAATTATCTTATGTTGATGAAGAAACTGGACATGATGATGTTATAGAGTTTGGTCATAATAATTTCAATTATTTTAATATTGATAATGATTTAATGAAATTTTATGATAAAGTTACACAGGAATTTATTATAAATGGGTATAAGTACTCTTTACCATCGATTGGAGTTGAGAATAGCTTAACTAACTTTTTAATATCTAAATCTGATAGTCCTAATGCTGTTGAGTATAATAATTATTTTTATGATTTTACATATTTCTTGGGTGATAAAACACAATTATCATTTGATGAGATAGATAACCTCATACAGATATTTAATTATGATATAGAAAAAGTTGAATTAAGTAAAATTAATAAAATAATGAAAACGTTTATGCCTATTCAAAGTTATTCACTTACTAAGAATGGTAGGGTTATTGAAATTAGTTCTAAGATAGATTTAGAAAAAATTTGGAAATAATTTAATATATACTTTATGAATATTCTTAATTGGGAACTATTTTTAGAAGAACTTGTTGGTGAAAAGCCAATATATGATTTACAATCTTATATTGATGGTATGAGTTTATCTATGCAAGATAAGCTTTTCTTTGTTGATAAGCTTAATTTTGATACTATTGTTGATTTTGGGTGCGGTGATGGTACTTTTTTAGAAAGTATAATGAAATCAAATCCAAATGTTAAAATAATAGGATATGATTTAGACGAGACAATGTTATCAAAAGCTAGAACTAGATTAGGTAATAGAGCTTTTCTAACAAGTGATTGGGATGAAGCTACTAGTATGATATTACATTCTAAGAACCCATTATTAAACCTTAGTTCTGTTATACATGAAGTTTATTCATATTCATTAGGTAATGTTATTAAGAAATTTTGGGAAGAACAAGTTTTTGGTGGTTATTTTAAATGGATAACTATAAGAGATATGATACCATCACTTGAGATTGGTAGAGAAGAAATAAATATGTTCAAAGATGATGTTAAGAAAGTTAGAAATAAATGTGATAAATTCTATTTAAAATCTTTTGAGGAAAGATGGGGTGATATAAATGATAATTATAAAGTATTTATACATTACTTATTAAAGTATAGATATACCGATAATTGGGAGAGAGAGGTAAATGAAGATTACTTACCTGTTTCATTAGAAACTGTTAAGACTAAGATACCAAGTAGTTATAAAATTGTTTATGAGCAAGATTTTCTTTTAGATTTCTTAAAAAGGCAAGTGAAAAAAGATTTCAATGTTCACTTAACACACTCAACACATACTAAAATGATCATACAAAATAAGAATTTCAAGAGATGAGAATAAAGAAGTGGGATAATTTCCAAATTATAAACGAATCTTTTTCTAGATCTAATGAGTATTCTGATTTTTTATCAGATAACGCATTATCTGATGATTTTTTCACTGATAGTCTTAGAGAGGTTATTGATATGAGTAATTGTAGTGTGAGTGTTCATAAAATGATAAGTGATCCAAAGGGGTTATTCGTAAAAGAATTTACAGATGGTGTAGAGTATAAGATAAAGTATATGATACTTATTGTTTTTAAACAAAAGCCTGATCACACATTCGATGAGTTTTCTGGTATTGTTGATGATTTATCCGTAGTTAGAATGTCTATTCAGGAGATGATTGATAGGTCTGGTGAATTAGAATTAAACCATAATAAAGTTCTAGTTGAGCCTATTTCAAGTAAAAACAGTTCTGGTGATGCTTCTCATACAACATTTTATATACACTTCCTTGGTGAGGATATTAGTGATAAGCTTAAAGATTATTATCAGAGATGGGACACATCTATTGGAGATGAATACCGAAAAATGATGAAAAAGTTAAGAGATTTTTATAAAACACATGATATAGATTTTGATGATGTTTATGATACCATGGACGATGATGATAACATAAATATTGGTGTTTTCCCACCAAATGAAGAATTACATCACGTAGCTACTTATCATAAGAATACTAATAAGTATAATATTTATCACGATGAGTTAAAAGATTCCTTAAAATCATTTGAAGGATGAAATATTTAAAGAAATATAACGAATCATTACGTCAACGTTTTTCAAAAACAATACAATTAATTTTCATTAAATAAAGTAGTATAGTGTAAATTATCCTTATATTTGCATTAATGAAATACGAAAAACAAAATATTTACTTTATATCAGATTTCCATGTTGGTCACAAAAACGTGTTAAAATTTGATGGTCGTCCTTTTCAGGACACAGAGGAAATGCACACTGAGTTAATCAAAAGATGGAATTCAGTAATCGAAGACGATGATATTGTTTATTACTTAGGTGATTTAGCATTTTGTCGAGACGAACTAGCTCAATGGTTCATACATTCACTAAAAGGAAAAATACATTTTATAATGGGTAATCACGACAAACTTAAAAAAATACGTAAGTATGGTCGTTGGGAAGAAATCTATGAATATGGAACAGAAATCTTTATTAAAGATGAAGATTTGAAATCTACTCGTGGTATGAACGGATATCAACAAATTATAATGACACATTATCCAATTTTAAGTTGGAACAGAGCACATTATGGTAGTTGGCATTTACACGGTCATTGTCATGGAAGTTTAATGAAGTCTAACCAAGATTATTACAAAAGAAAGGTAATAGATGTTGGTTGTAACGTAATAGATTATACACCAGCTTCTTATGAAGAAATAAAAGGTGTAATGCTTAAAAAGGATATTATATCAGTTGATCATCACTAATGAGAAGTTTACAAACCGAATTAAAACACTTAAAAATGTTAATAAACTCAACATATTCAACTGGAACAAGAGATGGATATTTTGATGATGTCTATGATAGAATTAATGATAGAATTAAAGCTGTAAAATACAAAATATACAAAATTCAAAAACGAAAAAGTAAAATAAATAAATTATATGGAAGATAGGTGGGATGTACAAAAAGTGTTTTGTATAAAAGCATATAAAACACTTAAACTTACTAGTGGTTACTCTATAAAAGGTAGAGGTAACTTAACATATAATGCTGACCCAGAAGTTGGTGGTAAAAAGGGCCACGGATATGGTATAGAAGATGATATGTTTGGGTATGATCCTGATAATGTTAATTGGTGGAAATTACCACATAATAAAAGAGTGAAAATGTACTACTTTACTGAAAGTGAAATGAGTGAATACTTTATCACTGATAGTGAAAACTATAAGATATATTTAAGAGATCAAAAAATTAATAGTGTTATAAATGATTGATATTTTTGGAATAAAACCATTAGACTTAAACAACGTTGTTTGTCACTCAGGAGGTGCTCAAGGTTCTGATACTTATTGGGAAAATATAGGAGAAGAATTTGGTGTTAAAACAAAAGCTTATTCATATAAAACAAAATATCACGAATCTAAAAATAAGGTGGAAATATCAGAAGAAGATTATAAAGAAGGTATTATAGAAGTAAAAAAGGCAAATAAGTTTCTTAATAGATATGGTATAAGTAAGTATATGAATATGCTTGCCCGTAATTGGTCACAGGTAAAATATTCTGATGAAATATTCGCGATTGGTTATATTGTGAAAGTAGGAAAGAAAAATATTAAAGGATATTATAATAGAGGTAAATTTGATATGGTTGATGGTGGTACTGGATATGCTGTTCAGATGGCTATAAATAATCAAAAACCGGTTTATGTTTATGACCAAAAGGTAGATGAATGGTTTAGGTGGTCTTATTCTTCTTTGAGTTTTATACAGATGAAGGATAGTCCAAAAATAAAATTTCAAAATTTTGCTGGTATTGGAACACGACAAATTAGTAAAAATGGTATAGAAGTTATAACAGAAATTTATAATAAAACATTTATATGAGAATAAGTTTTGATTTTGATGGTACGCTAGAAGATGAATTCGGTGGAGTACCAGTTAATGAACAAAAGTTGGAGATTCAGTCTCTAGCTAAAAGATATATTAGTGAAGGTCATGATGTAATGATATTAACTAAAAGATATGGACCTGAGAATGATTATGATAGATTGAAAAATGAGCATTTAGAAGTTTATAACTTAGCAAAAGAATTGGGTATAGAAAAGGTTTATTTTACCAATCGGGAAATGAAATTTTCACATATAATTATATTACAGATTGATAGACATTTTGAAAATGATGATTATGAGGTAAATTTAATAAATAAAGTTTGTGTCGAAAGGGGACATAATTGTTTGGTTGTGCCTGTTGAGGAACAAAATTGGAGAGAATTATTATGAAAAGGAGAGAGGATTTAGTCAGATTCATAAGAAGGTCCCAAACCTTTATATCAATTATGTTATTTTTTGGTGTGTTTTTATTTTGCTGGGATATTACCGGATTTGAATTAACAGAGATACAATTATCTAAATGGGGAGAAACAGGATCAATTGTTGAGAGAATTTGGAATGGTGTAATTTGTTTACTATCCATTTCTATATTTCTAAATACACATTTCTATATAAAGCATAATAAAAGGATTAAGTATAAGAATGTGTCACACATAATGTTTTCATTTGTTTCATTTGTTTTATTTATGGTTGGATTCTTTAATGTTGATTATTATTTTTTACATAATTTTGGAGCTTATCTATACTTCTTTACATTTCCGTTTTTTATATTTTTGTTTGCTCATATACATAGAAAATCATTAAAATACCAAGATTGGATCCACCACATGATATTATCTATATGTATGATGGTATTTCCTTTGATATTCTTATCATTTTTCAATGGTATGGCTATTTCGGAGATTGCTCATACAATATTTGTAGTTTTGTGGAACTTTAAAATAGCTTTTAAGAGAATATTACCTCATAACAGAAGTATTTAAGAGATTCGAAGATAAACATTTTATTGTATTAATATATAAGTAATGAATAAATTTAGTGAAATGATAAACGAAAGTAATTCATCCAAAATTAAATTGGGTATCGATGTTCATGGTGTTATAGATGCCATGCCGGAGTTTTTTGCATTCATGACAGATGCTTTTGTAAAAAATGGAGGTGAAGTGCATATAATTACTGGTGGATCTTGGACTGATGAAATGAAATCAGAAATCGATTCTTATGGTATTAAATACACACACGTTTTTTCTGTTTATGATTTTCTTGTTAAAGGTGATTCTTTAGTTACTGGTGAGATTGAATTTCCTGATGGAACTATACAAAGTAAGTTTCGTAATGAAGATTGGGATGTGGTTAAAGCTAATTATTGTAGAGATAATGGTATAACTTTACACTTGGATGATACTATATCTTATAATGAATTCTTTACCACACCATTTGCTAGGTTCTGGAGTCATTCTGGTCAAAAGAAGAAGCCACATAAAGATGTTAGACATATGAACTAAACATTTAATGTTTAAAGAGTATAATTATTAAATTATACTTTTTTTATGCACAAAAAACCCGAATTTTCTATAAAAGATGGCGATAACGAAAAACAAAATACAATTAATGGATAATACTTTATCTCTAGAGTTAGAGTTAGAGTTAGACTATTATTGTTATTATTGGAATTATTACTATGAAGATTATGATTATGATTGGGAAGATGAAAGAGAACCTTGTTGGCGATATTTAGAAACTCCTAACATTACTTATAATATAATAGAGACTAGAGGAAATGCTAAGTATTTTAGAAGAAATGTTATGGATATTGGTAAGATGATAGATATGGATACTATATATACAAAGGAAAAAATGAGAGAAAGAAAGATAGATCAAATACTTGGATTACTTCCAGATTATGTTAATAACCCAACACTTGGTGATTTTTTCCACAAAAAAGAAATAAATTATGAAGATTGAAATATACAATGGTGATTGGAAAGTGGATTATATAAATAATAACCCAAATAAGATATTTGTTTTTTGTGATAATAATGCTAGAATAGGTAAAGTTGGTCAATCTATTATAAGAGATTTATCTAACAGTATGGGTATAAGAACTAAAAAGGGGCCAAGTAATAAAAGTGTATCTTTTTATAAAGACTCTGAGTATGAAAAAAATTGTAAAAATATATTAGAAGATATTCTAGATATAAAGGAAGAATCATTAAAAGGCTCTACTATTGTTTTTTCTGATGTTGGTTATGGTGGATTATTATCTTCTTTGAATAAAAAAGCACCCAAAACTTTTAAATATCTTTGTCAATCATTGAAAGACCATTTTAACTTTGATAATGAGAAGGGTAAAAAATGGAATAAAATACCAGGACATGATGAAATAACAAGAGGTGTTTATGTTTCTTTAGATAATACAAATAAAGATATTTTACAACCAGTTAATAACAGTTATTTTAAACCAGAGTTTTTGGAAAAGGGATTAAATACGACTTTTGATTTAATTAAAACAGAAAATAAAGTATCCTTTACATCCTCTAAAGAATATAAAAATGATGATGTTATCATATTCACATTTAGTGGTAAAGAACATATAGTTTGTAGAGTTATTTGTTCTTATAGTATGGAACTTACTCTTAAAGATTATAAATGGTATTCATTTGAAGGATTTGATAATAGTTTTAGTATAGCTGGTCCTGATCCTGTTTTAAACAGTAAACAAGATGGTTATAAATACCAAACACACTTTCAATTTATTTGTACATTAAATGATAAGGGTAATATGGTATTTAAGAATGATATTTTTTCTAATGAAATTAAAAGAGAAATAAAAGATAATAAGGAGTTGAAAAATGAAGAAAATGTAAAAGTAGTTCATATAAAAAAAGAAAATGAGAAAATGAGTGTTAGTAATGAAGAAATATTTAAGGTTCTTAAAAGTATTGAATCTAAACTTGAGAAAAGAAAATTTAAGAATATATTCAAGAAAAAAACATTAGATGAGTTAGTTCAAGAACTTGGTGATGTTTTGAAAATCGATAAAATCGAAAGTGGACTTTCGAGTAATAAATATCAAATAGAAATAAGGGATATTATCGAACCGATAGTTGATGGTGGTTCTATATTTTATGTGGTTGATTTCAATGAGGGATTTTTCCGAAATAAAATTGATGTTATAATGAAATTGAATACATCAGTTATTAGTTAATTCGATAATTTTTCCTTATATTTGTTATCTAATTAAAACAATTAAGATATGTATATAGAATCAATTATAAATGACTACGCTGAAAGAAGTGATGTTGATGCTTCTAGTTTCCAATTTCTTATAACAATGTCAGAAGATTATAAGAACCAGATTGAGATGGATACAATCAACAAAGATGGGTTAGTGGATATTAATTCTGATAACGAAGTAAACGATTTACCCTTTTAATATAAGGTCGGGTGGCCGAGTGAATAGGTGGAGACCTGCAAAGTCTTTTACGGTGGTTGAAATCCATCCCCGACCTCTAATTTTCCTTTTTAAGTCTATTGAGTTGTTTAATTGATATATTTTCCTTATATTTGTTTTATGGCAAGATACAACACTTATAGATATATTTACCCACCCCGTCCAAAGAACGCTATACCAACAACTGACTTGGATTTCTGGGATGGTGGTTCCTTATTAGCTCAACCTAAATTTAATGGTTCAAATTGTGTTATCTTCACCAATGGTGTTGATAGTATGGTTATGAATAGACATAATCAAAGGTTGACAAACTTTAGATTAACACCAAATGAAATTAAAGATATTTATCGGGGTAATGGTGATTGGATGGTTATTAACGGAGAGTATATGAATAAGAGTAAGAAAGATGAAACTAAAAAAGTTTTCAATCATAAATTTGTTATATTTGATATTCTTACATTTGGTGGTGAATATTTAGTTGGTCAAACTTTCTCACAGAGAGTTGAATTACTTGACAATATTTATGGTAAGATTGAGTGTGAAAAAGATTATGTTTATAAAGTAACTGATAATGTTTATCGAGTTAAATCATATGATGATGGATTTCTTGATTTATTTAATACATTAACCCCAATCGATATGATAGAAGGTCTTGTTATGAAACGTAAGAATGCCAAACTTGAAATCGGTGTTAATGAACTTAACAATGTCAAGAGTCAGATTAAATGTCGTAAAGTTACTAAGAATTATAAATTCTAAATTAGTAACTTAATATATAATAAAAACTCATAATAAATTAATGGAAAAGTTTTCAAAGTTAAAGTCGAAAGATGAATTCGGGGGTAAAAAGGATAAAATTATCTATAATGATGATTACTTCAAAATTATTGAATATGAGGATTGGCATATTATTCAAGAAAGAGATGCTGTTGTTTGTATTCCTTATTTAATTGAAAGTAATCAATTTATTATTCGTTATGAATATATACCACCTTTTAAATATGTTGATGGTCAAGAGTATCATATAACTGTTATAAGTGGTGGTATTGAAGACGGTGAGACTACTGAAAGAGCTTTAGTAAGAGAATTAGAAGAAGAAGCTGGTATTGTTTTAAGAGAAGATTATCAATTAGAAGAAATGAAGCCTTTATTTATTAGTAAAGCACATACTAATAAATACAGACCATTTATAATTCCATTAAATGAGGGAGATTATCATGAAGTTATCGCTAAGGGTGATGGTTCGAAAGCTGAGGAACTCAGTAAGTCTGTTAAAGTTGATGCTAAATATATTGATTCGATGAATACTTCTGATTTAATAACTGATTATATGTTACTTAAATTGAAAGAATATCTTAGTGGTCTTTAAGATAATTATCTAATAGATGTTTTATATCTGAATTTATACCTTTACTATCCGCACTTCCATAATCTGGTATTCTAGGATTTAAAGTTTCATTAAACCATTGTTGTCCACACCATTCATCCCATAAATTTCTTATTGATGATTCTCTGAATAAATCATCTGAATCAAAGTCATCCATCCATTTAGAATCAAATTCAACTTCATAATAAGTTATACTTTGTGTGTAACCTGATGAATTATGTTTTGATTTAACCCAAGTATCTATATCAACTTTTTGATAGTCAAATTCTTCATCAACCTTATAATCAAAGGAACTTAATATACTGTTATATGTCTCATCAACGTGTGCTCCCATTTCCCAATCGGCTGCTATCTGTTTAGCTTCTTGTGATATTTCTATATCCTTTGATAATTCATCTATCGACCTATAAAATCTTTCCTTTAGTAAAAATTCAATAAGCTCATCTTCTGATGATATATTTTCAAATCCATTTGACATATGTGGCCAATCAAAATTATCTAATACTTCTTGAAATCCACCATATTCTTTAATAATTGACTTAACCATTAAAACTTCATTTTCTTTATCTAATGTATATTGGAAAAATGATTGTGTGTCTGGTATATAATAATGTGACTCATAATGATCCCACATATTCTCAGTACCACCAACTAGTGTATCTTTATAATCATCATTTCTATTTAATAGACAATCAGCCATGTCTTCCAAATCAACGTGTATATAAACACCACCTGATTTATCTTCTTTGTCATAAGCAAGTCCATAATAATCAGCAACTTGTTTCTGTGTTAATTCAACAGTATTTTTTTGTTTAACAAACAAAGCTATGTATTCTTTAGCTTCTAATTGTTCTGAATGTTTAAAAAATATTTCTCCTTTTTGGTTTCTCGATTCATCCTTTCCTATCCATAAACCACCTTTTAATTGAATGTTGTTTATGTCTAATCGACCATCCTCATCATGTATTGTTATTTCCCCATCAACCTTCTCCTTAATTATATCATGTGCGAAAATAACAGAATCAGTTACATCAACACTAGAAGTATCTCTACCGGTTTCTATTAATATCCAATAAGCTGGTCTAATATCATCACCAGGTATTACTTTTTCTGTGAAAACTTGACTAGTGGTTGTTTTGTTAACTTTATAGTTATATGATTCTTCTTCATTAACAAACCCAAATGTTACTGTTGTTAAATAATTCTCATCATCTAAATCTATTAGAAATTCTCGTATATCATCTTCGTCTAACTTCCAGAACTTACCATCGTCTATATCTTCTTTTATAGACTCTCTTATGAACTTCCAATACTTTTTAATCATAGTGTATATATAAAAAAAAGAGAGTCATTTAGACTCTCTTAATTAACTGTTCGTATTTTTACTTATTATATTTTAGATAGTAGTTCTAATTTTTTTGACGAGAATTCCTCATCGGTTAATATACCGGCTGTGTGTAATTCAGAAAGCTTTCTGATTAAGTCAATAACCTCATCAGATTCGCTTGGTTTCGTTTTTTTCTTAACTTTCTTAATATCAAGTGGTTTAACACTTTCTGGTAAAATCTCAATAATTGTTGATGAGATATAATTAGTTTCAAAGTCTATATCTACCTCTGTGAATTTTTGAGAAGAGGATGATCCCTTTTCAACTCTACCAGTTTCATGTTTCATGTTGAAATTACTGTTTGATGAACAAAGCATAGAGTTGTTATTAAACCCACTATCATAAACAGCATTTAGTGAAGTTAAATCTACACTTCCGGTATTTGTCACAAAAGCATTTACAGATCCGTAAGTTGTTGTTGATGTTGAACCTCCATCAAAGTTACCAGTTGTGGTTGTTCCACAAGTTCCTAATGTTGTGGCTCCGCTATTGAAATATATTCTATTTGGTTCCCACCAAGGATTATAACCTGGGTAATATGTAGGATACCATCTTTCAACGATAACTTTATCAAATCTACTTCTCCAGTTGTTAATAGTAACAACATCTTCTTTATAAAAGAAAACTTCTAATAAACCATTGTTTTTAGTTGATTGTATTGATTGTAGATTAGTTTCAACTTCGTATGTGTTAAATATGAATTTCTTTTTATCATCAACAAAACAATCAAGATAAAATCTTTGACCTGGTTTAATTACTAATCCTGTTTTTGAGATTGATTGACCATTTAATTTGATGTCAGCTAAGACACATTCCGTAAGTGGATTAAATAGTTCGATTTCGAATTCGTCTCCATCATTTAAGAAGACTTTTCCTTTTTTAATTGATTTTCTACCCTTATCTTTGGGTGAAACAATCCATGCGTTTGGTATAACATGGATATCCGTAGTTTTTGCTACCATAGTATTCATTTTTATTTATATACCTATATCTTTAATTCTTTTAAAAATCTCGAAGATACCCTAAAGATACCCGACATAAGTTAGCGAACAGCTAAGATTATATAGTAAAAAGTTAGGTTTTCCATTAAAAAATCCTTATATTTGTATATAACTAATAAAATAATAACATGAACGAAGTAAAAGATTTTGTATTTGAAACATTTTTAAGACTGACATCCAAGACAGTTCCTTATGGATTTGAGGATAAGTTTATGGCTGAGGTTAAGAATCTATTCCCTAGTGATATTGAACAAGATGCTCATGGAAACTACTTCTATAAGATAGGTGAATCAAGAACTATTTTTGCTTCACACTTAGATACGGTTTCAAAAGATTATGTTGCAGTTACTCACGTATTAGATGGTGACTTAATAAGAACAGATGGTAAAACAACACTTGGTGCTGATGATAAAGCTGGTACTACGGTTATGCTTTGGATGATTAAAAATCAAGTTCCAGGACTTTATTACTTTTTCATTGGAGAAGAAGTAGGATGTATTGGTTCAGGATTAGCTTCACAGAAAGAAGATTTCAAAGACTATGATAGAATACTTTCATTTGATAGAAGAGGTACAGGATCAATTATAACACACCAATCTTGTGGTCGTTCTTGTTCAGATTCTTTCGCAGATGCTTTGTGTGGTGAATTTAACTTCTTAGGACTAGATTACTCTAAAGATTCTGGTGGTGTTTATACTGATTCTGCTGAATTTGCTGATGATATCCAAGAATGTACAAACGTATCTGTTGGGTATTACAAAGAACACACAACCAATGAGCACCAAGATATCACACACTTAACAGCATTAGCTGAAGCTTGTGTTCAAGTTGATTGGGAAGGATTACCAACGAAAAGAAATCCTAATATTTACGAGCCAAAGCCATATAGTGGTTATGGTTATGGAACTAGTTCAAGTAAAACTTATAGCACTTATGATGATTGGTATGATGAAGATTATATTGATGGATGGGATTCATTCAAAAGTCAAAATAAATCACATAAGTCGAGAAAAAAAGAAACATCAAGAATGTATTATGATGGATCTAATGGGTTAGTTGAAATGACTACTAAAAATGATGAATTTGATGAAGAACAATATAACAAACTAACAGGTGGTGATAAATACAGTTGGGTTCTAGATAAATTTTTAGAAAAGGAATTAACAATAGATGGTCTAGAAATTATCGGCGAACAGTATTTAGATTTAAATACTCAGTATGATAGATATTTCTATGAATACTTACAAGAACAAGTGGTGTAATTAAATTCGAGCGTTATCGATGATATCGCTTGTCTTTATTGTTTCATCCGGAGCATTAAAAATTTTAGACTGAGATATATTATGTGTTATTTTGAAAGATCTACTTGATACCTTTTCAAGTATTTTTACTGGTGTAATCATATCATTATACCAATATTCAATTAATACTATATCTCCTTCTTTATAAAACGATTTATATTCATTTAAAAATTTCATATACTATATATTATGTTTGGTAGACTCTTTTTTGACAACGAAATAACTAACTTCTTACAAGTTAGTTCAAATAACAAAATTTCAATGATAATGCTTAATGGTAGTCAGGGGGCTATTATAGAAGTTGGTAATTTTATTCGTAGGGATAGAAGTAAAATTGATGTTGTATCATTTATTCCAATTAAAAAGATTGATTTTGATGCTGATAAGCTCGGTTGGGATGATGTTGATAATCTTATGATACAATCTACAAATAGAATAAATGTTAAAATTGGTAGATTTCTGAGAAAATTTTTATCAAGCCAATCAATTGTTGATTTTGGTATATCTGATAAAGATATTGAAGATTTTGTTAACCTTTTCAAATCATATTTCACTCCTGATAAAAATAAGTTACAAATAACTGATGGTGTCGATATATTAAAATGGTATTTAGAAGATAATTATGCAACTACTTGTGGTAATCGAAGTGGTAGTCTTTGGAAGTCTTGTATGAGACAAAGCGAAAGAAATAAGTATATGGTTCTTTATACAAAAAATATTTCATTGGTGAAGATGTTAATATTCTTAACAGACGATGGTAAATTAAGAGCCAGAGCACTTTTGTGGGAAAATGTTGTTGATAAATATGGTAATTCTTATAAAGTGATGGATAGAATTTATTCTATTTATGACCACGATATGTTCTTATTTAAGGGTTGGGCCAAAGAAAATGGTTATATAACTAAATTAGAACAAAGTGCTAAATCAGAAGTATTGTTTGATGTGAATGGACAACCTACTACTTTAGAATTAAGAATTAAATTAAATAATTGGGAAATGAACGATTATCCTTATTTAGATACATTTAAGTATTTTGATTTATATGGTGGTTGGTTATCAAATACTGTGAATTTCAGATATCAGTATAAACTAGTACAGTGTGATGGTTGTGTTGAGAGACAAAGTGAAGAAGAAGAGTATAATGAAGAAGAATATGACGAAGGAGAGGATTGGTAATCAAGTTAGATATTTGGATTATCCGCTCGATATTTATCATATCTGTTAGCAATTTCAATTAAGAACTTATTTCTAACAATATCATTATTATTAAACTCGAATAAATTCAATTTATCCATACCCGTTACCATTCCGATAAAATCTAGATATCCAGAATCTTTCTTCCTAACATCATATTGTGATGTATCTCCCATCATAACAGCTTTTGACTCTCTGCCTAATCGAGTTACCCACAACATTAATTTTTTAACAGATGCGTTTTGACACTCATCTAATAACATTACACAGTTATCATACGTTGATCCTCTCATGTAAGCTAGTGGCTCAAATATAATTTCTTCTGATGCGAATAAAAAATCTGTTTGTTGTCTTCCTATTATCTTTACGAATGTGTTGTAGTATGATCTTTTATATGGGTCTAACTTTTCCTGCATATCACCTGGTAAGAATCCTAAATTTTCACCACTTTCTTGTACCGGTTTTGTTATTATTATTCTTTCTACTTTCTTATCTGCTAGTAAGGCTAATGCCGTATAACACGTTGTGAATGTGTTGTGTGTAACAATATAATTATTGGTTAAATATAAGTGTGTAGGATGATCTACTTTTATACATTGAGCTTCTTTAACACCAATAAGACTCGCTGATACTATATACCTACATGGTTTGTATTTAGTCTTAGGTATAACTCGGTCAAATTTTCTCCTTAATGAAAAAGGATTTATATCTGGATTCATTTTAATTGTTAAATTATATGATGTTCTTCCTTGTTTCACCACACCTTTGTGTGTGTAATTTTCATTTCTTGGTGTTTGATCTGTGGATATACCACCCAATGATTGTACCAATTCCTTTACATCTTCTATTAATTCCTTTGAGGTTGAGCAAAAGCTAACGTATGTACCATCTTTTGATACCGTACCATCTGTATCCATTAACCCTCTTAACATAGATATTCTATTATCAACACTGTTATACTTATAACAATCTGGTATAAATTTTTCATATGATAATTTACCCCATATTCCAATTTTTTTAAGATATTGTTTTAATTTATTCTCCCTTGTTGTTTTTTCCTTAACTAAGGCAAAGTCATAACCTCCTCTATCAGATACACTTATATCATCATCTAATAAGTTTGTTATTTTTTCGATAATTTCAGAATCCGCTGTGCTAAATCCAACATGGTGTCTCAAACAACCATCACCTATTAAACAACCCAATATATATGGATCAATTTCCAATTCTCTTTCAGTAAAATTTACAGGTGATGTAATTGGTATTGTGTGGTTTATTCTACCACGATTTGTATAAAGAGTGTCTATTATTTCACTGGTTGTTTTTGTGGATCCACTTTTTGGTGATTTATACCTATTCCTAACACCATTTACTGTTTTTGTCCATTCCCTATTATTTCTATCAGATTCAGTTTGTGTATTCCATAAATGATCGGAACAGCATTCCACTTTTGATCCATCAGAAAATGTTAATTCCCATATTTCCTTTTCACCTTGTGGGAAAACACCGGTCACTATCGTTGAGTTGCCATCCACAGACATGACCCTATCACCAATTTCCAAATCACCCATTTTTACCCATCCATCGGGTGTTAGTATTGGTGAATCTAGTGGCTGTGCCTTTGATGTACCAGCTGGGCCGTGAACGGCTGTTAATATACTGTTTCTTATTCCTTTATATAATAAGTGTTGTTTTGGTGTTAATTCTACTCTAGACTTATTAAATTCAGCTTTTGTTAATGAATTCTTCTTTCTTGATATTTTCTGAAATTCATAATCTTTTATTCCGGTTTTTACTTCTTCATTTTGATCTTGTTTTCTTCTACTCATTCAGTAAATTAATTTTTTGGTATATACTAATATATATCTTATTCTATTATATCTCTTTAAGAACTCAAAATTTTTAATATATATACCGAAAAAATATATTTTTGTAGTGAAGAGTAAAGACGATTTAATATATGAATTGATTTTCAGTGAAGAAATTAATTATAAGGTTGATATATCTGAGTATATACTTGATATTTATCAATATGAAGAATTTGTTTCTGATATGAAATCAGTTTTAAAAAAATCGAAAGTAAAAATAGTTGATAGTCAAGTTAAACTTGATAGTAAGACAGCTATTTGGGAATTAAAAGTAAAAAAGTAATATGTGGATATTCGATAATGATTATAATAAATGGTCTTCTAGTGGTGATAATTTAGTTAAGAGTGAGTTTGATTACTTAAAACAAGAGTTATCATCTGTTAGATTCTATTCTAAGTGTTTGAGTGGTGCTGCATACTTACCTATGAATAATATAAACAATATATATGATATATTAGGTGAATATAAGCCTAGAAACTGGTATATTGGTTTGGGTGGATCACCTTATAGTAATTCACTTATACCACCACAAAATGCTGTTGAAATAACTAATGATTCATCATATGATTATTATACTAAATATTTATCTGAATATGGATTAACATTAAAAAACCTATTCACACCAAATAGATTAATAAGTGATTCTATTAATAACTACATATATGTTGATGTTACCACAACAACTCAAATATTTGATTTATATGATCCTGTTATTAATAGGGTTATTGATGGTACTAGACTTTTAGATGGTCATAGAATTTTAATAAAAGATCAAAAAACAACAGAAGTTTTACCAAATACGACTAACCCAGATGATTATTTCAGTGGTAATTATACAGAAATTCAAAATTTCGGTACAACAATACAATATGAATATTATAGTAATGAAAATGGTATTTATAAATATGAAAATTTTTTATTATCAAAAGAATCTGATTTAGATGATTATGAAGATTGTGTTAGGTTTAGTATTATTGCTAAGTTAGGTGCTAATAACAGAGAAAAGCAATTTCATTTATCTAGATTATTAAATGGATATTATCCAACATCCTCATTGGATCAACCAATGGAATTCATCGAAAAACATAATTGGTTACTAAGAAACAGAGTTGATTATAATAATTTATTTGAGATAAACTATTATGACGTTATAAAACATGGCGAACAATCTTATGAGATTGGTGGTATTACTTATAGTATACCAGAAAGAACTATATCTGTTGGTGAGTTTGGTGTTATACTAAATAACCAAGAGAATGTCTCTAATATTATTAGTAATAAGTATAAAGTTAATTTAAGAAGTATTTCACAAACATCTAAATATTATTGGATTTGTGGTGATGGTGGTGTTTTATTGAAAGTTAGGAAACATGATTTTAATGTTGAGAGAATTGAAGTTGAAAACTTAACAACATCCAATTTAAAATCTGTTTCATTTTTTGATAATTTGAGAGGTGCTGTTGTCGGTGATTTAAATACTATTTTAGTTACAAATGATTCTGGATTTCATTGGGAAGTTATTAAAATACCAGACTTCGATACTTATTATTATAATAAGGTTATTTTTTATGACCCTAATAAGTTTTTCATAGGTGGTAATGTTGGTGTGTTTATTGAGTTTATAAAAGATTTATCTGGATGGACAGCTTATAGAAGAAGAATATCTAGATTCATAGATGGATCAACACCACAAAACACAAGTGGTGAGGATGAGTATTTACTAGTTGATAATATTAATGATATGTTATATACAAACATAGATACCTGGGGATTAACACATTCTCATAATTACGGTAGTCAATCGATTTCTGTTGATAAAGAATTGTTATTTATAGTTACTGATGATAGTAAATTTATAGTACACGATATTAATAATTCAATTCCCGACTATGATTTTCTTTATTTAGATTTTAGATCAAATGATATTGAATTACATGAATATGGTGATATTAGAAATATATCTCGGAGAGAAGGAACTAATGATTTTTATTTTACTGGTATAAATGATATTAATATCGAAAGTGGTTTATTTTCCTTCAATATTAATCTTTTTAGTGAAATTGGTGTTGAACATAATAACGATATTGAATACTCAAATACAATAACAACAACCGCTTCAGCTACATTTGAATCAAATTTATATTCGAATAATACTTTCGATTATTTAGGTGATGAAATGATTTTATGTGGAAATGAATCTTTATTGAGAAGTTCAACTTATAGTACTACATTTAATTTTGAAATTCTTGATGAGAATTTTGAGTCGAGGCTAAAGTCTAAGATGTTATTTTTGGATTATGATATGGGTTCTAAGCTAAATTTCTTCACAGATGATGGTCAATATAGATTACCGAATTCCTTATCATTCCCGGCTGATTTATTTTCATCAACTTCTTCTATATCGCTTAGTTCGTTAGTTTATGGTGCTACATCACCTAGCTTTATGACACAATCAGAAGTTAGTTGGTTTGATTATTGGTCAGATAGGTATAAAACATTTGAATTTTATTCTACTGGGTTACCATTGGATGAATCAACAAAAGTTTTATTATCCTCAGATTTTTCATATTCACCAACTCAATCAGAATTAATCATATCCTCAATAACAGATACTTTTTCTGATATAGAAAATTTAGCTCCTAATATTTATAATAGAAGTCTTGGTAGATTTAATGGTGCTGGTATGACTGCTATATCAGCCCCATCATCATCATATGATTTATATTTATATGATTATTTAATGGTTGCTAAAGTAGCAGATGATTATGAGGTTGTGGTTGGTGATGCTTTTGGATTAGAAAGTAATGTTGTTAATTCTGAATTTGTTGTTAATAAGATTGCTGAATTTGGTGGTGATAAATATTTATATATGTTTAGTGAGTTTAATCAAAACATTATAACCGAATTATCAACTACTACATATTCCGTGACTCTGACAAATCTGAATAAATATTCTGATGTTGATGAGTTACAGGAAAGATTTAACACACATCCTATATCAAATGGTTATGAGTTAATACGTGGTTCATCAGTTAATAATGGGGTTTTGATGGACTTTGAGTTTGGAACAACAGCATCTTATATAAATTGGGTTGTTGATAACAACTTGGAATTCGACCCGATTTTCGGGGGTCGACCTGATGTGGCTAAAACATTAAACCAAAATACAACATATATAATAGAATCACCTGAGGTTGAGGGTGTTGATCTCGTATCCTTTTTATATAATTACAGTAATGGAACTTTTGGTAGTTATGTATCTGGTACATATTCTAGTATAACGGTACAAGGTTTATCTGGTGTGACTTGGGTGGATATCGCCCTATTAAATATACCTCTTATTAACTTAGTAGGGTGGGTTTCTTATAATATACCAGTAACATTTGGTTATAAAAAATTTAGATTTGTTTTACATCAGGGTTTTGTTCAGACGACCATTCCTATCGGAAATCCTTCACAAAAGATTTATATAGATGATATTAAATTATCATCATCTACCAATTTAATTATAGATGGCAATAGTTATGGTATAATAACCGATGATTCCGTCCCTAGTAATTTAACAATTAATCCTAAATTTAATAATTTAACATCGTATTATAATTTAGCTACAAACGTTATTACTAGTTCTGCTAGTTCTTACCTTTCTGGGGATTATCACACAATGTCATATACTGATGGATTCTTGAAATTCGGATATACACCTACTTACAATTTACTTGATTATTTAGAATCAATGAATGATATTGGTGATCCAAGTCCAGCATTCTATGGTGATAAAGAATATTATGCAATGCCTGATTATAGAGGAATTCCTTTACCTGGTATAACTACGATAACTGATAGTGATGCTTATGTTGATTATAATGGTATAACATATTCAAATACTGCTGGTAATAAAATTTCATTTGGTGTAGATCTAAAACTAGAATGGGAAAGTGTATTTATTAATACATTTGTTGATGTTAATCTATATGATTCAGCTACTTATTCCACTCCTTCATCAACAACAGAAAGATTGTTGGTTATGAAAAAATACTTTAATGAAGCGGATAATGTTTATGTTATTGAGTTTCATAAAAAACTAAATCTTGATTTAGGAACACCTCTTTATTTTGTTGATATAATATCAAGAAGAAAACTCCACCAAATAAGTAGTGATCTACAAGAACTTAATAATATACAGAGGGGTAGATTGGAAACATCTGATGGTATATTCATAGGATCTTCTTTTGATAATTATGAAAGAGAATTAAACTTTAAGATACCGACAGATTCTTATGCTAAAGTAATGTTATCTGATGCTGAAACTATACAAGAGTTGAGTGCTATATTTTATATTGATTATAAGAATGAGTTATCTATGAATATGACAAGATTAGAAAGAGAGTATAATATACCTATCCTAACGACCTCAAATTTTGGTGGGAATTTATTTATTTCTTGTACAGAAAAGCACGATCTTAAAACAGGTGAGGGTATTGTTTTAGACTTTAATGGTGGTACTGGTTCTTCACAAGAATTAAATCAACAATATTATGGATTCCACCCGGTTATTGTTGTAAATCAATACAACTTTTATCTAGATATTCCTTATGGTACAACTCCTTTAGTTGGTAATGACACTGGATTTGTTAAATACACTAAAAAGGATCCTTTCTTGAATTATCAACCAGTTGATATAATAGATGTGGGTGTTGATAAAAAAGGTAAAAGGTCAATTGAATTATCTATTGATAACGTAAAATTGACTAATGATGTTTATAGATTATCTGGTGTTGATTTTAGTAAATATAGATTTAGATTGGTTGATGGGTTAAATGTTGAACAACTTGCAATTCAATTTCCTTGGATACTTGAAGCTGAGATATCAGAAGCTGTTTTGGGATTAGGAGGTGAAGGTGAGTTAGTTTGGTACTCAGGAACTTGGGAATGTGGTAGATGGTTTGGTGGTACTTGGTACTCAGGAACTTGGTTATCAGGAGATTGGTATGATGGTACTTGGTATTCTAAGAATATCAAAGATAATTATATTTCTGTTGAAGTTGATGAAAAATCATCTGATATATCACAATCAACTTGGTTTGGTGGTAGGTGGTATGATGGTACTTGGGATAATGGTTTATGGGTAAATGGTAGATGGTATGATGGTACTTGGAACGGTGGGAATTGGTTTAAGGGTATTTGGAACGATGGTACTTGGAACGATGGAGTTTTTGGTGGAGGTGTTTGGATCCTTGGAATATGGAATAATGGTATATTTAACACTGATAACGAACCGGCTTACTGGTTAGATGGTGAATGGTTTGGTGGTGATTTTGAGAATGGTATGTGGTATAATGGACTATTCGAAGCTAAAAATGATGAATCTAGGTTTGGTGTTAATGCTTATAATAGTAGAACAGCTACTTGGCATGCTGGTAATTGGGTTAGTGGTAGTTTCCATTCTAAATTAAATTTAAATGATGATGGTGAGTATGATGTATCCGATTCACATAATCTGAGTATTTGGAAAACAGGATCTTGGTTTAGTGGTGATTTCTATGGTGGTATAGCTTATAACATGGATTTTAAATCCGGAATTTGGCATGGTGGTATATTAGAAGATATTCAAGTTATTGGGTTTGGTTTTGATGCTGTTGGTGAAAATTATTTTACACTGAATGGTATTTTCAAATTTAATATAGGTGATGAGTTTAATATTATTGATAATCAAATAGGGAATTCTTATTCTGTTGATTTTGGAAGTAATTCTGATCCTGGTAAGTATACCGTATTATATACAAATGAAGATAATGATAATAAATGGACAAAAGTTTATGTTGATAGAACTATGACTTATAATCTTAATGCTCCTGTTGACTTAGGGTTAAGATTGGTTAGTAGGTTTAGATTCGTTAATTGGAAATCAGGTATATGGACAAATGGTATATTAGATAGTGGATTATGGGAAGGTGGACTTTGGTATAATGGTGTTTTTGGTGATGCTACTTGGATGTAATTTGATTTGATAAATTAATATATAGATTATGATTAAAAAATATTTACAGTATATAAAAGAAGCTGATGAAATTCAATCAGAACCAGATTCATCTAAATTTGAAGATGTTAAAGATGAGGTTAAATCAATGATTGAGAAAACTATCGAACAAAGTGGAGGTGAATTTTCTTCTTTTGTTGATTCCTTTATCAAAAATCCAGAAGATGTTAAAATAGAAGGATTTATAAATGATTCTGATGTTTATGAATTTTATTTGAAATGGAGAAATGATATTGATGAAATCTTAAATGATATTAAATTCTTTGGAGAAACTCCTACTGAAATAAATGCATTTGGGTTATATGAATATGTTATTAAGGGAACCGAGAATTCTATGAATGAAATTGTGAAAATGTTATCATAAAACATGAATGAACAAGAATGTACTTGTGATTGTGAAGAATGTGTAAAGAATAATTGCGAAGATTGTGATTGTCCTGGTTGTGATTGTCCTGGTTGTGATTGTTCTATGAAATTTGAATTAGGTTATGATTAAATAACTAACCAAATCCATATGTAAATGATAGTGGTTTATTATTAATAATAAATAAATCACTATTCTAAATATTAAAAATATCATTGATATTATCTTACCAATTATCGTGTATTGAATTTTACCGAAAATAACTTTAAGCATTATAGATGTTATTAACAGGAATAGGAATATAATCCAATTGTTTGTTAACAAACCAAATAATACCCATAAAAGTTCGATACCAGATAATAAATTTCGATTTGTGTGTAGGTTTAAGTCTTTTTTACTTCTAAAATCATTTGATTTAGGAGATTCTCCTGACAATTCTTTGAATTTAATAAACCATTCTTTAACAAAAGAAATTTTCTTAAACTGTATAAGAGCCACCACACAAGATAATAAAATCAATATACCGAAACCATAAAAAATATAACCCATTGTCTAATTATTTTAATTTATATATATTATTACCCTTTTTGTTTTTATAGAAGCCGAGAATAAATATATATAGTATAACTTAAAAAAAAATTAAAGTAAATGGCATCTACTCCACTTTATAAGTCTCTTAAACCGAACGGAACATCATTTTATGCTTTTCCGGGAGCGGCCGAGGACATATCAGCAGCATATCAAAATACAAATTATAAAATGTATTTCAGTAAATATACTTTGGTAAATTTACCAAAGCAGAATGTTAATGCTGGTACACAATCAAAACCAATCTATTTTGACTTTGAGAATTCTTTTGAGGGTTCTGTAAACGCAACACCACCATCTAATTATTCTGATGCTATGATTGAATCTTTGAGAAACTATGTTGCCAACCAAGAAGTTGTTATTAGAGAGAGTAGATTAAATAACACTAAATATTATTATGATACAAATGCCTTAGAAACAACTTCTGAGAAGTTATTCTTTAAGTGGGCAAAGAAATTAAATATTATTGACTTTGAACCTGCTATACCAGAGGATGAGTATTTTAGTAATTTACAAGAATTTCAATCGAGAAATATTAACTTAGATGATTATTTTCCTGAATTTTTATGGAAAGAAAGAGAAGTAACTAATTGGAATACGAGAATTTTTGAACAAACTGGATCAACTGATCCATCTTTTTATGGTAAATTAGAAATTGAGTTTGGTGGGACTACTAATTTCAGAGTTGGTGATATTACTAATATATCTAATGTTAGTAATAATACGATATATAATGTCCCAGGACTTGTTGGTTCGAATTCAGTAGATGGTATAAATACGACAGTGCTTTCTATTGTTCCATCAAGTGCTACACAAGGTCAGCGAATTATATTCGATATCGACACAGTTCTTGGTGCTACTCCTGAGTCATCGGGTAAAGCGAAATTAGTTTATAGTAGATTGGTTCAATATATTGGTGAGGTTAATGGTATTAGTAATGTTCAAGAAGCCAATAGAAGTTATACAGAAGTTTATGCTAATATTCCTGATCATACGGGACAAACACCTGATGTTCTTTTTAGAACTCTGACTGATGTTAATTATAAACCAAATTTAACATTTCCGATTTTACCAAGTCAATATCAACCAGAAATACAAGGAGGTGAGATATTTAACTCTCCTATTGTTAGTACACCTCAAAATTATCCAGGTTCTTACTTTGGTCAGTTTGATACTTTAGATTTTACATATGAAACTGCTCCCGGTGATAGTATTAGAAGAAGCGGTAATTATTATGGTGTTAAAGGTGATGTAAATAATCCTGTTGTTAATGGTTCTACAATTGATGGTGTCACATTGGACTTTAATACAAGTCACTATGTTAAGATGAATATACCAAATAGAGTTGTTACAAACTTTGATCAGTTTAATGCCCTTGAGGTAAATAATAATCCACCTAAGAGTTTTGAGTATAATGCTATATTATGGTATTATACTGTTGAGGATTCTGATGGTAACTCTAAAAGTAATTTATATGGTATTTCATTTTTAGACCACCCAAATAATAATCTAAAAACAGAAGAAATAAGTTTAAGATTTCCAACTATTAAAAAGTTGGTTTCTGATGGTGAGCAAGATGGTACATCTTATTCTTATAACCTTAACCTTAACTTTAATATAATTAATGAAAATACGATTGATGCTTATAACCCAGAAGCTATAAATTCTTTATTTAGTATGAATTTATTTAATGATGCTATGAAAAGGTTAGCATCTACTAATGATAGTTTCATTAATATTATAGCAGAACACTCTGTGATATCAGAAGAATTGAGAAATATAAAAGGTTTAGTATATACACAGACTGATTTAACTGTATTAAATACTAGAATGAATAATCTTGAGAATTTAATAAGACTTTATTCAGCAAACCAAATGAGTACTAGTGAAAGTATTGAGGTTAATATATTACCTGGATCACCGCCACAGATTTTTTTGGATAGCATTGATCCATTATATAGTAGGGTTGATAATTACAAAGCGACTGACTTATATAATGCTCAAGGTATTATACCTATAAATATTTCTGTACCAAAGAATAAAAGTTTTTTAATTAATTTCATTAATAATGATGAAGTAGAACTTGAATTAGATAATAATGACAAATTAACTTTTATTTTAGATAAAGATCTATATATTAATCAATCGGTTGATATTTTAATTACACCGAGTGAATTTTCTTCTCAGAATAAGAAGATTGATATTTTTATGGAAAGTGATATAGGATCAAATGATGGTACAACAACAGAGATTTTATTAATTGGTGATATTGATTTACCAGTTTTTTATAATACATCAACACAATTACCTAATTCGGCTTCTCTATGGAAAGATTTTAGATTTGATATTGATTTTGAACAACCTATTAATCTAATAACGGGTGCTAGACTTGAAGTTCCGTTTTCTGGTAATACTACAATAATTGAAAACTCTTTAAAAGTTGGTAGTACATTACAAATGAATAACTTCTATGTTGGTACATCTTCTATTTTTGATTTTTCAGGTCAGTATAAAATTGATTCTGTTGGTGGTGGTACTAGTTCTTATATAATCTTTGATATTAGTGATAATGATGATTTAGTTTCTTATGGATTATCATCATCATTGCCATTAGAGATACACGGAACATCATCAACATCCTTATCAAACATACCTTATTTTTCTTTGAATAAAGGTGTTAAAATAAATGTTACCAGAGTTAGTAACTCAGCTATATTAAACGAAAGGTATATTTTACAACTCGATGACATTATATAACTTTCAAATTTTAATATATAATTAAAATAAAAAATTGTTATATGGGTGTTTGTGGACAATCATTATTTGGTAGTGGTAGTAACTATATAAAAGTATCAAATGGATCATTCGTTGCTATTGAGGGATCAAATACAGCCGAGAATTTAATTCTATCTAATTTGAGAATGCCTTATAAGCAATTATTAAAAGGTAGAGTTTTATTAAAAATTGGTCAAAAAGATTACTTATTAAACCATTTAGGTTTAGGAGATAACGCAACATTTTTAGCTATTAAAGTAACCTATGATCCTAAATCTGTAATTGAAGAAGATAATTATGTTGAGTGGTCTTTTTATGATGATGTTTCTAGAGTTAATTCAATGGCTCAGTTATTAGTATTAACTGGTAATTCAAGTAATAGGATACCACAATTATTCTTAACAAATCCAAATAGTAAATACCCAGTAACACTTGATGTTATGGTTGCTGTTATTGATGATAATTCATTCTTTGATTATAGCCCTGTTGTTTATTTTACACCATTAGTAACATTAGAAAATGCTGTTTATTTAGGACCTTATAATACATCACTTGGTACCAACTTTGGTGCAACTATATCAAGTATTAATGATTTTATTGGATATGATATTGATAGTTTAAGAACTGAAATTGTAGACCATGTTGTTGAGTCAAATGGTTTGATATTGAGTACCACTAGTAGTAATTATTTGTTGTATGATTATGATACTAATCCAATTAGTTCATTTACATTATCTGGTACATATTCTATGAAATTTGATATAACAGATTCTTTAAATAACTCAATTAATGTTGCTGATAATGTTGTTATAGAATACAACACAATATACACACCTGTTGTTTATTTCACACCCGATGTTTACTTACCTGGATCAACAGCTTCACCATTTAATACTTTACAAGGTGCTACATTTGGGGCTACAGTTTCATTAACTATGTCTAGTTATGGTGGTACGGTTAGTTCATTGGATATGGCTGGTGTTTTAGTTGACCATGTTGAAGAAGCTAATGGTGTTACTTTCTCAGCTACGGGTAGTAACTACATATTATATGATTATTCAAGTTTGGTTATAAGTGGTATAACATCATCAGGAACATATTCATTAGGATTTAATATAACAGATTCTTTTGGAACACTTGATCCAAATAACATCGTAAATATATCATTCACAGGATTATTATGATAATTAAAAAGTACATACAATTTATAAAAGAAAGCTCAGAGGATTTTAAATCACTAGGTGAGTGGATTGAATCTATATCTGATGATGAGTATGTTATGAACATCGTAAATAGATATTTAGGTGATATTGGTTCAGATATAGAATTATCAAATGCTATTAATTTATTAGATGAGGTAGAACAATCTGATATAAAATCACAAGTACAAGATTATTTACAAAATGGTCTTGTTGAGATAGAACCACAAGTTTTAACATCTACTGATATTGAAGATTTGAGTGAGAGTTTGGAATTAATGCCTGCTCCGGTTATACAACAAGAAATAAGTGTTGCTGGTAAAGGTGTATTTTCATCTTTCCTTAAATCATTAACTGCTCTCGGTAGAAAAGAATCTAGTCCTGATTATGAGAATTGTCCAAAAGATTTCTTGATTTATTACAATTATGAAAATTTAAATACTAATGATGTTAAAATAATATTTAGTCGATTCAAATCACTTTTAAGGTATTCTGATAAGATTGATTATAGTAAGAATGAAATAAATCTTTACTTCGGTATCAAATGTGATGGTCAATTTGAATATGGTATATCTTATGATAATTTACTTCCAATTGGTCAATTTAAGTTATCAATCTCAAGTATTAAGTGGTTAGTTCAACAACAATCAAAATCAGCACAATCCATTAAAAAGGAATTAGTTAATCTAACATACAATGATATATTATTACTTGGTAAGATTAAAATGGATATGGTAGATTTTAACCCTGGTTATCATGAAAAGAGATCTTATCCTACTATAAATGATAGAGTTATATCTTTTGGGTATTATGGTGTCGGTAAATGGGATAATGGTAAATTAGATGAAGGTGAGTATATGAATATTAAAAATAATTTTACTACTTGGGTAATTTCTAAGAAATGGGGTGGTAAAGTGTTGGTGAGTGTTAAACCACAATCATTTTGGTTATACATACATATAAAATTGAAATAAGATATGAAATATTTAAGAAAATATAACGAGTCAAACGAACAAGAGCAAGATTTAGATTTTGTTTTAGCTAAGATAAAAGAAGAGTTTACTATTGATAAGGTTAAAGAATCTTATGAAAAAGAAATGCTTGAATGGGCAGATGATTACACTACAAGTGGTAATGGTGAGGCACAAGACATTATATTAGAACAGATGATTGGGTGGTTCGAATCAAACCATTCTGAGCTTACAGATGAAGTATCTAAAGAAGTTTATAATAAATTACAAGAAGAATACGAATTCCTAAACATTGGTTAATAATTTTCTATAATAAGAAAATATTAATTTAAATGACTCAAAGCTCTAAAGAAGAATTACTTCAAAAATGGGCACCTATTATCGATTCAATGGGTGTTACTGGTTCAAAAGCAGATTGGATGTCACAATATGTTGAAATGCACTCTATTAATGAGAATCAAATATCATCAACTCAATCCAATTTTAATTTAACACTATTACCTATAGCTAAAAGAGTTTTTGCTAAAACGGTTAGTTTAGATTTGGTAGATGTTAATCCTATTGGTGGTGGAAACTCATCTAATGAGATGAAAGAAATAAGATCTGATATTAAAATTGAAAATCGTGATAGAAAAATAGATTCTATTACAGAAGATAAATGTTTTGATGAAATGAAAGTCGAAGACCACCCTAAATATAAAGAACAACAAATGCCTAAGAGTAATTTATTTTATTTGGATTATCAATATGGTGGTGGTACATCTAGTAACACACATAAAAAGACTAGAAGAAGTAAAAAGAAAAAGAAAAATGAAAAAGTTTAATAAACTTAAAATAGAAAGGGATTATTGGTTTCCTAACCGAGTTAATACATATTCTAGAAAAAGGAGTATTGCTAAAATATTTGATTTTGAATATGAGGACCTTTTATTATCCAATCCACAAGTCCTTTGGGGTAGTAATACTGCTCAACCCAGAAGAACATTTACAATACCAGTTGGTGAAAAGAGCAAAAAAAACTATGTTGGGTAGTATAAAATCCTTATTGAGAAAATATAAATAAAAGGTAATCATGTGAGTATAATATATACTCTATGATTAAAATTTACTTGATATGTGCTGAAATTGGTGGTGAAAAACTTCACAAGATAGGATACACAAAACGTACTATTGAGCAAAGAATAAAGGAATTTAAGACAGGTAACGCTTCTGAATTTTATATTGTTGATTCATTTGAATCAAAGTGGGGTACGATGGTTGAAGCTCAGTTACACAAAATTTTTAGAGATAAAAAGGTTAATGGTGAGTGGTTTGATTTAGATGAAGATGATATACTAAAGTTTAGAGAAATGTGTAAACAAATAGATAATAATCTAGAAGTTGTTTCACAGGGCAACTACTATTTAGAAAAAGGTAAGTTTTAAACTTTTTAGAATTAAAAAATATAAAAATAAAATATTGTTATGGTATCAGTAAAAGAAAATAGTATTAGAGAGTACATATCTAATATAGACTTCAAAAGAGATGATTGGGGACTTGCTCAAATAAAAGAAGATATGAGAAAATTCTTAGGAGAAGAACCTGGTATTGATGTTGTTTATAAAAAAGATGTTATGATTAATGAAGTTACTGGTGATGCACATGAATTCAAAGGTATTAAGAGTGTATCAGTAATATTTTTTGATACTGATGATAAGTTTAAGAAACTAGAATTTCTAATAGATGATAAAATATGAATTATTCAAACTATTATTTAGATTTAGAAAAGGTTGGTGAATTAAAAACACAAAGTGATAAAGATAAAATACACAGTTATTATACTGATATGTTACATTCTGCTCATGATAAAAGAGAAGAAGTGGCTAAATCTATTTTTAATACATTATTTAATAATAAGTATTTGAAAGAAGTTCGCGATGAGAAAATTGAACAAATATTATCTTGATGGAAATAAAAGCTGATATATTAGAATACTTAGGTAAGTTTGATGAGGGTATCATTGTACTACTTACATTATCATATGATGATGAATACTATGAATGTACTTTATACTATAAAGATAAATTAGTAGCTTTAACACCCGAAGAAAGATTAGAAGAAAAACTTGGATCAGTTATAGAAGACTGGGAAGGTTATAATGATTTAATGATGGATATACTTAAAAGAGTAGTTCCTTATGATGAAATGATTGGTAGGTGTGATGAGATTGATATGTCTCAATATGGAATCGTATTAGATAATAAATCAGAATAACAATAAACTTACATTACAAAAATGATATAAATAAAAAATAATCATATTTGAATGCTTATAAGTGAAATAGGAATTAGGGGTTATAAATCATTTGGAAACAATGAACAAGTCTTAAAATTAAATACGGAAAGAGGTGAATTACTACTTCTTGTCGGTAACAACGGTAATGGTAAATCTTCATTACTAGAATCTTTTGAATACGTACTTTATGGTAAAGTAAAGTCAGGTAAAACAAAGAAATGGCACAAGTTGTCAACACTACCAAATAGAATAAACGGAGAACTTCTTAATAGAATAAAATTTGTTGCTAATGGAACAGAGGTTGAAGTTAAACGTGGTATATCACCAGGTATCTTAGAATTAACCGAAAATGGTGTTGTTAATGAAAGAGCTGGTAAATCAAACATAGACGATCATATAGAAAAGTATATTGGGTTAGATATTGAGACATTTAAGTCCTTTATATCAATGTCTATTAATGATTTCAAAAACTTTATATCATTAACTAATGAAGAAAAGAAATTATTACTTGATAAATTATTTAATCTTGAAGTTATTAATGTACTCAATGGTATATTAAAGGATATCAATAAAAATAATAAAGTTAGATTAGCTTCTTTGGATTCTGAGATAAGAACATTAGAAGAATCGATTGATTCTATTAAGAGGTCAGTTGCTAAGGCTATTGAAAGAGAGAAAGAAGATCTTCAACAAGAGATAGATGTTTTAATTAAAGAAATGAACTCTAAGAAAGGAGATTACAAGTTATTAAAAGAAAAAGTTGAGAAGATAAAGGGTAAAGAGAAAATTTTAACCAAAGAAATGGATACTGAGAAAAGTCAGTATAGTAATACAAAGAATGATATTAAGAATGTTCAGAGGGAAATAGACCTTTATGATTCTGGTAAATGTCCTACTTGTTCAACTGATTTCAAATCAACACATTTTGCTGATTTGAGAACTTCTTTATTGGAGAAGAAACAAGGATTTGATGATATTAAACTTGAAATCGAAGAAAATATTAAAAGTGTTAAGGCTAAACAAGTTAAATTGAAAGAAATAGCTGATGGTACAACAACATCATTTAACGATTTATCTTACTTACTACGTAATTATAAAACTAAGATTGATGAATTATCAAGAAAGCAGGGTAGGGAGATTGGTAAAGAATCTATTAATGTACAAGAGTTTCAAAAAACAATTGAAGAGTTAGAAGAAAAGAAAGGTTTTAGCCACGATAATATCTCTATTAGTAAAGAAAAGGAACTTTATTATAAAGAGTTGAATCGCATATTTGGTGAGGATGGTGTTAAGAAAGCAATTATCGCTGGTATTATTAAACCAATAAACCATTTCATAAAAGAGAATGTTAAAACAATGGGGTTACCATTTGATGTTCAGTTAGACGAAACGTTTACTGCTGAGATTAAAATGTTAGGTGTTCCCATTGAACATGATTCATTATCAACTGGTGAAACTAAAAAGATAAATATTGCTATTTTGATAGCTTATTTGAAATTGATACGAACTAAGAAACATATCAATATACTCTTCTTAGATGAAGTATTTGCCTCTATTGATATAGAGGGAATAGATTCTATATTGGGTCTCTTAAAATCATTCGCAAACGACTATAATATCAATATATTTGTTGTTCATCACGCAATTTTAAGTCAGGAGATGTTTGATAGAATTATTAAAATAAATAAAGATATTTTTTCATCTGTTGAAGAGGTGGTTTATGAGTATGTCTAATGAAAAAGCTACAAATTCATGAAATAAAACTAAAACAATTAGGTATAAATTAATACATATAAGTATGATGAACGAAAATCAATTCTTAGGGATATAAAATAAAAATGTATTATGTTAATAATAAAGGTTAAAGAGGGTGAGAAGATTGAAAGAGCTCTGAAAAGGTATAAAAATAAACACCGAAAAACGAAAGTTATGAATGAAGTTAGAGATAGAAAAAACTTCAAGAAAAAAAGTGTTAAGCGTAGAGAAGAAAAGAATAAAGCTATTTATATACAAAAGATTAAAGATAACGAAAAGGATTAATGGGTTTTAATAAAAGATATATTAGAAAGGAAATGATACTTGAGAATGTTAGTAACATTAATTTTATATGTAAGTTGGTTAATGCTGATGCTTTAATAATTGATACTTGGTCAAGTAATTTTTATGATAATTTTAATTTCAAGTGCGTAAAATATAATAAAATACGAGAAGTTATTAAAAAGGATATAATATTTAATTCACATCATAATAATGTTTTAAATCATGAAAATTACAAAGAACTATTTAATTTATCAAATGTTCTTTTAAATCTTAAAACAGATCCATCCTGGGTTGATGTTTTATTAACTGGTGATATTTTAAATGAAATTGATACTGATTTTATGAAGAAAAAGGATACACCAAAAGAAATAACTGGTAGATTCGATGAGTTGGTAAAATATCACATCAAACTAATAGAGGAATATTATGGATAAGAATAAAAACTACTATGATATACTTGGTGTTACTCATGATTCTGATAACAATCAAATAAAAAAAGCTTATTATAAATTATCATTTACACACCATCCTGATAAAGGTGGTGATGCTATTATATTTGGTGAAATGACAGAAGCTTATGATGTTCTTTGTGATGATGAAAAAATACGAGAAGAATATGATTGTAAAAGTAGATATGGTAAATGTTATGATGAATATTATGAATTATTTGATATCAATGTAGATTTTTCATATGATGATGGTAAAGAACAATTAGAGAAATTCAAAAGAAATGAAATAAATAACATTCAAATTGAAGTTGATGAAACATTTGATGGTAAAATTGAATATGTTAGATGGGTTAAGTGTAAACCTTGTGATGGTAGTGGAAAAGATATGTCGGGGAAAATACTTATTCGTGACTTAGAAGGTAATATTGTGAAAACATTTGATGCTGAGGATGGTTGTGATTTCTGTTTTGATGGGTATAATAATGTAATAACTGAAAATGGTCCAAAATTTATAAAAGATGTTAAATTGGGTGATTTCGTTCTATCCAGTAATAATAATTACTACGAAGTTGTAAACTTAATGAATAGGGATTATAGTGGTAACTTATATGATATTAATGTTTGTGGTATTAATGTTGTTGGTGTTACTCCTAATCATAAATTTAATATTGTTAGATTTAAAAGAAATAAACAGGGTAGGGTTAATATAAATAATTATGATATATTGGAATCATCAGTTGATGAAGTAACAACTGATGATTTTGTTTTATACCAAACACGTAAATATAAACCAAAATCAAAAATAATTCTAGAAAAAACAATAAATAGAGATTTATCTGAAATACTAATAGATGATAACTTTGTTAAATTTATAGCTTGTTATATTACCGAGGGTAATACAAGAGATGATAGAGTTGTTGTTATAACAATGCACATAGAAAAGGATAAACATTTGGTTGATTTTATAAAGCATTATATGGAGTCTATTGGTAATACCATTAAATGTTTTCAAAATGATTCCTGGGGTGATAAGGTTATAAAAATTGAAATTTTTAATTCGCAATTATCAAAATTTTTAAAGAAATTTTGTGGCCATAGAGCTGAAAATAAATTTATAAATAATGATATACTAGGTGCATCAGATCAGTCATTGCTAGAAACTCTATTATTGTGTGATGGATATCATAAGAAAAATTTAAGAACATATACAACTGTTTCTGAAAAATTAGGTAACCAAGTATTACACTTAGCTCTTGGATTAGGCCATAATGCTTCGATATCAAGGTATAAATCATATGTTGATAAACATGATGTTAATCACCAAGCTTGTTATAGAGTTTATATAACTTTTGTTGGAGATTTGACAAAAGTGGGTATTTATAATAAAAAAATAAAGGAAGGTACTTGTCTAAAAGTTAAGAGTATTAATAAGAGAGAAGTTTTAAATAATAAAGTATATAATATAACAGTTGATAAAACACATAAATATACTATTGATGGATTACTTGTTAATAACTGTGAGGGTACTGGTAAAAGCTATGATGGTTCAGATTGTTCATTTTGTGTTGGTCAAGGAAAAGTTGGATTAAAACCTTGTGATAAATGTGAAGGTAATGGTAGAACAATGGGTAATCAAAAATTGTCAGGTATTAAACTTACTGATGATGAAACTAAATTAGATACTATGGGTCATTTTTCTAAGAATGGTGTAGGATACTTACTTTTAGTGAAAAAAATCAAAAATAATTCATAAGTCTATATTCGTCTGTGTCTCAGATTCACCAGAGTAAAGAGTTATCAATATCCGGAATTTAGTTAAATTATTTAAAGTTCACTTATCCTATAATCTTGTCTCTGTTTGAACACCACCAATCAATATCCGTATCTATGAATATATTTGCATTGATAGGAGCTCCTTGAAATAGCTTATGATTCTGATTTGACTGTCTCATTTTAGGGTGAAATTCTCTCCCTGCATGGAAACATATCTTTACCAAGTTAGTACCAACCGCTTCAACTTCATTTCGTTTCCAAAAATCTGAATCCAGTTCTGTGTATTTGAATGAAAAACTCGGCTGGCGAATGGAATCGGGTGTTCTGGTATCATTCTTCTTTTTTGAATTAAACCTGATCATATCAGTTTTTTCGCGTTCAATACCTCCTTGTACCGAATACATTTCATGTGTTATTACCTCAATGTGTTTAGGTTTCCATGAAATATCTACAAGAAGTTTATGCTGATTCAGTGCCTTCTCGTATAAAACATTCATCGTACTTTCCAACTCTTCTATATTTTCATAATGTCCATAAAGATACAAATCTACATCCCACGTATGCCAATCAAATAAACATTTACCATATATGTAAAGGTCGAATTTATCCAGGATATCAGTATTTTCACGGATATCGATCAAGTAATTTTTTAACCTATCATAGGTAGGTCTTAACCATGGTGTGGTAGTTTCTACTGACCCTATCTTATAATGAAATTTCCCCATATTTATGTTTTTAATCTATTTTTATCAAGAACCTCCGCCACCACCACCTGATGATTCTCCATCATTATTATCACTTGGATCATTGTATGATGATTCTGTTGATAAACTATCCAAACCAATAACGATATTATCGATAAAGCTGAATTGATTATCTTCATAATCTATAAATGGTGCTACTCCTTGAAAGGGAATTTGTACAGCTTTGTTTATATAATCATCAGTTATGTATTTGAAAAAAGGAGCTTTATCTATCTCATAGAATTTGATATTATCCATAGATGTTGTTAAATCACCATTAGCTAGTAATAAAATATTTAAATCTCTTCTATTGAAGAAATATTCATACTTTCTTGTTTTATTTGTTTGTATGTGATTTACAAATTCTTGATCTGGGAAAGCTTTATATGGTACTACAGCAGCAACATCTAAAGTATTTAATAAATAAATACTTGGTTTTTCTCCATCATAAACATTAAGAGGATTTTGTGGATTACCACCTCCGGTTAACCCCTCAAAGGATAATAAATCAAATTCAACCATTGAATATCTTTTCTTTTCAATAGTAACATTTGTATTATTTAGTTTGAAACTACCAGAAGCTGAACCAGAACCAGTTTCTTTTATAATATCTATTTGGAATGATTCAGTTGAATCATTCCTTTCTAACATAAGTTCATTTTCCGATAATCCGGATGATAAACTATATGTCCATCCATCATTTATAAAGGTACCTAATCCACCATTAAAGTTCCTGGTTTGATAACCAAAAGGAAAAGATGGTCCTGTAGCAGAGCTAAATGGATCATTAAATTCTGAGAAGTCACCCAAGAAATCTTCATAAATTTCATATTTAGTACCTAGTGAATAAATAGTATTTCTTAAATTATAACTATTTCTAAAAGATGATTTACTATCAAGAACATCTTCTGTTATGTGTCCGTATAAATTATTCTGTGAGTATTTCCCAAACCCAAACTCATATATAGTTTGACTTCTTCCTAGGTTGGTAGCTGATTCATCCAACCACTTAACATCAATCCACGAATTATAGCTATAAACGGATTCTAAATTAGATGTTTCTAGAACAGTACTCGGAGCAACATTATTATCAATAAAATCAAAGTTTTGTATAACTGCAGTTCCGGTTCTACTACTAACTAGACCACCTTCTGATGTAGAAGAGGCTCCAAATTGTTTATCAATCACAATCATATAATCATCAACAACAGCAATAACATTTGATTCTCCATTGTAGTGTATATTAAAATTTTGGTCATCCATATTAATATTAACTTTATCACCAACCACAAATCCATGTGCTGTTGCTCCAAATGTTAACCCTAGTGTGTTTGGTGAGGTTTCTTGCCACCAATAAGTATCAACAAAACTAGATTCATGGTAGTTCCCGTAGAAGTGACCACCATCATACCTACCGTCTATCCAGTGTGTGTTATACATTTCTGTTATATATGGAAATCCTTTAAATAGTCCGTTATTCCAAATACCTTCAAAATACCCATTTAAGAAACCACCATTCAACCAAACATTTTTTGTTATTTTTATCTTATGGTTATCAGAATCTTTTTCAATTCTTCTAAGCGGAAATGTATTATTAAAATCAACAACAATACTATTATCAAATCCTCCTTCACCAACTATGTTAACAAATAATACAGTGAAGTAATTTGTCATTAACTTTCTATTTTCATTAATATCTATACCAACTATATTTCCTATTGACACTTTATCACCAACTTTAAAGTATGATACTACCTCTTTTCTTCCGGATATTTTTATCCTCCATCTTATATTTGTTGTATTCATCATCTTTGATATTTCTACATCATCGAATTCTTGAACATCACCATCAACTCGCCAACCACTATTCCAAACACCATTTTCCCAAATACCTTGTTTGAATATCCCATTTCCTACTTTAGCTTTTAATGAATTAAGATTTATAATATTACCATATAAATTTGAAAAATATCCAGGGAATCCAGTTGCTCCAAATAACTCAGATAATGTTACACCAGTTCCCGGAGGAACCGATGCTGAAAAGGTCAATACTTCATGTAATGTATTTTCATTAACAACATTAACGCTATAAGTCGCATCATATGAACCACCAATAACACAAAGTTCTGTTGGTTCTTCATATAAATCTGTTTCTGTGAATAAAAATTGTTCATTGTTATCATTTTCTTGGTATGCGCCATCTATTGAAAAATTACTCAATAGTATCGATGTCGAATAGGCCCAATCACCACTTTGAGTAAACCCATCATTATTACCCCTAAATAGGAGATATTGATTTCCTTTTAAACCAAAATATTTATAATTACCATCAGCGTCTATTTTACCCAAAAATTGACCACCACTCAATATATTCTCAAAATCTGTGATGTTATTAGTTTTTAAATTATCTCCCAAACTATCAATTAAATACATATCAACATATGAATCATCACTAAATCCAGCATCAGCATCAAATGATATATTAAATGATGCGTATGGTATAAACCTTGATATATAGTTACTTGATGTGAATCCAGTTAAGCATGGTTGATAGGGTAAAGGAATCTGTTCATCTATTCCGAGGTAAGTAAAAATGAAATAACCCGGGTAGTATCCGTAAGGTAATCTATCTGAGTAAGCATCCTGTCCGTCAAAGTCTACCGGAATACCATCTGGTGGTGCAGATATGAATTCAATTGGTCTTTGTGGTTGAAATCTAAAACTATCATTAGTAAAATCATATTTCCACCCAGCTGAATATATTTCATCAGCCTCACCAACATCACCTTGGTTGGAACTCAAAGCCCACCCTTGTACAAACCAGTCCATTTCTACCACTTTGAATTCTTTAATGGTTGCTGTTCCATAATAATTGGGAAATGCTGCAGATCCAAATTCATCAAAACTAGATTCGTAGGTTACAAGATCGGGTCTTCCGAGAGGCGATCGATAAGCATTTGTTGTTGTATTACCAGGACTGTTAGAATTGACATCTACAATATTTTGGGGGTTTATAATGTTACTTGGACTAGAGAAATATTGTAACGTAACGTCACCCTCACTCAATGGTCTGCTATCCTTTCTCCAATCTTCTGGAAAATTAAATGGTGGAAAGAATGGTAACTCCGCAAGTGTGTGTGTTTTATATTCAAAATATCCAGTGTTCGGTTGAAGTATTGATAAATTTCCTGTGGTGTCGAAAGCCCAAGGTGTCAGTATTTTTAGATATCTATTGCTAGATAAATTATCTATTCCAGAAGGAACTCCCCCGCCACCTCTGGATGTGAAAGCATTAACCTTTGTTAAAAATAAGTAATTTTTATTAGAATTATACGTTGTAGCGCCATTAGTTTCGGGCCAAAAAAGCATTTTCCGTACAGGTAGATTAGTTGCTCCATTATTTAGTGTGGTCATACCCGTGCCGTTATCATCCCAAAATCGACCTGTAAATGGAGGAATGTTATTGTTAAGAAATTCTGTTTGCCATGCCATAAACTATATATTAATTATATACTTCCTTTTGTGTAAAAATACTTACGAATATTCACCGCTATATTCCGTGATGTTACTTTATCGATTCAGTCAAAAACTTGAAGCTTACTTCATGTTCATCACTTGTTCAGCTCATTAATATCCACACATCCTCTACAAGATGGGTTTGATGCAACACCTTCCTCATAACAAATAACCCCGAGATCTAGTGATCTAAATATATTCCAAGTGTGCATAGATGATGTACCAGTACAATTCATAACTCTATATAATATTTGCTTATTGAATGGATCAGTAACACACCCATCAAATTTGAAATAAGAACCTTGCCAGTTACCATTTCTCCAAGTACCATCTTCCCAACAGATATTATAAGCATTCATATAGTTAGAAATACCATCTCTCCAAACCATACCAAATCCAGTACCAGATAACCATCTACCTTGATTCCACTGTGATATATAAAAGTCACTATCATCAAATTTACCATTATACCAAACACAAGAACCACTTCCAGTTGTTAAATCATCATTTAAGTTAAATGATTTACCATCTTCTCCATAAAAAGGGGCATAAAAGTCCTCGGATCCTATTTGATCTATTAAATCATCTCCACTTGGACCATAAATCATTTGTCCTTGAAGTGCTATAAAAGTCATAGAATTAGAAGAAGTGGCAGTTGAAATTACTTCTCCTAAAAATGAAGGGTTGTTATTTTGACTAAATGTTCCTCCAGCTATCCAATTATCAGTTAGATAAGATCCTACCACAGTAATGGGTACTGATGGATAACCATTAGGTACTTTATTATATCTAATTACCCATGGATTGAAAGAACTTGATTTAAATGTTCCTGCATCGAATCCACCATCTAACCAAACACTTTCTTTAAATTCTCCTGATGGGTGACTAAATGTTCCACTAATCCAAAGTGCATTTTCAAATGTTGCTCTTTTTAGGCTTATTCTTTTGATAGCTCTTTCTTTAACAGAGTATATCTTTTTATCCTTTATAAACTTATCTTTAATATTTGTGAAATATCCAGTATTCCATTTACCATAATATGATTGTGTATAAGACTCTACGAAGTTATACGCATTTGATACTGTCATACCATCAACTTTATACCCACCAACAGCAGGATATGTAGATGATCCTTTGAATTTACCAGCTGTTAATATTCCATCATTCCAATATCTACCAACAAATTCACCACCATTAAACTCTCCTGAGTACCAAATTGAATTTGTTGCTAAATTCGCATTTCCAAATTCACCACCGTTAAATACACCATCTTCCCAACCATAATCTGTTTGTGTTGTTGATCCTGCTAATGTCCATCCATATCCTGATATAAATTGTCCACCATTAAATATTCCGTTTTCCCACTTCCCATTTGTTACAAATTGTCCATCATTAAATGTTCCATCTTTCCAGGTAGCCGTGTGTGAAGGGGTAGTTTGTAAAATATCACATCCAAACACACCACCGTTAAATACACCATCTTCCCAAACGATATTCTTATCATCTGTCATTGTCAAACTTGTGTCTATTGCGTATAGTGTTGCGTTTTCAACTGTTGTGTAACTAACTGTTCCGTTATAAACTAATGTGTCTGTTGTTGATGTAGTTAAATCACCAATAAAACCACCATTTATAACACCATCATAGAATTTAGAGTAATAAAATAGACCACCATTAAACTTACCCATTTCCCAATCACTCTTATGAAATTCACCCTTTTCAAATGTTCCATTTTGCCAAGAATTTCTATTATTGAATATAAATTCATCTGTTATTCCATCCTTATAATACGATTTTATATTTTCATTATAATGAAATTCATTATATATTGTTGGGTTAGCATCAAACGTTCTGGATTCATAAAATGTTCCATTTTTTAAAGTTCCATCAATCCATCTACTTCTTTTTATAACACCATTTTTCAGTGTAGATCCATTCCATATCAATGAATCTCCCAACACATTTACCCAATCATCTGTTCCGTCAACTACATGAGAATTCATGTAAAGACCCTTCGATAGAATATTAGAGTTATCCCTAAATAGTGAATCGGATATAACTAAGCTTCTTATTTTCTCTAAATCCGTGAAATCTTTATCTTCTACATCAAAAGAATCATTTTCTATAAATGATCCTTTTATATAAGTTCTTCTGAATAAACCAGATTTTATCTTAGATTTGTCAAATCTAGATTTGTGTATATATCCATATCTATTATATGCTCTACCAGTATTAAATAACCCACCATCTAATAATGTAGATAATACACTATATGTTCCAGTAATTACTTCTTCCAATTCTAATGTACTAAAAGTGGAACCTGGTGAATTAGATAATATTTTATATGTATCTGGTAATGTGGTAACAGAACCGGTTGTTGATAAAACAGTAACTTCTGAGTTAACACCACCATCGTTAATTGTGATTAAATCACCAATCTGATATCCTATACCTGATGTACTTACAGTCGCACTTAAAACTTCACCATTTGTTATAGTTGCTACAATTACGGATGCGGTTGGTGTAGCACCTGGTATTTCAAGAATATCACCAATTTGATATCCTATCCCACCATTAGATATTGTTGCTGATATAACTACATTACTGAGCACTGTGTAATCCAACGTAGCTCCTGATCCAAGTCCACCAGTAATAGGGATATTAGAATAAGGACCATCACCATAATTACCACCAGGAGTTAGGTTATTTATAGATAAAATAGTACCAATTGTATCTGGTGTATAATCAACTGTTAAATTCACACCCGACCCACCTATTGTTGATACATTAGTATTGGATTGTGTATAACCAGAACCAGAAGCACTTATCATAAATGATGTTACTTTACCTGTTGTGTCATAATCTACATTATTTAAGAACACGATATCTCCTACACCCATACATCCCTCTAATGCCTCCGGATATTGAGAATTATAAGTAGTTGTTGCTGTTAATATAGAACTAAATGTTGATATACTTAAATTATAATAACCACCTTCTGTTGTGGGTGTCGTAATATTAATATCATTATTGTAATCAATATGTCTACCACTATTCCAATTTGATGTTTCAAATAAACCACTTTCAAATTCAGAATCTACAATATAAGCTTTTGAGAAATCTATATTATTTCCTAATAATGGTGGTATGTTAATAAAACCTCCATTATATTGTGGTACAGTAGGTATATCTGATAACGTGATATCAGAACTTCTGTTAAAATCTTTAGCAACATCAGTAGGACCTGATGGGCTATGTATATCATAAATTGAAACAACAACATCAATTGAATATCCCTTTTTAGAATTTTCATCCACTACATCAGTGTAACTTCCTGGAGTGCCGTTAACAGATGTATATCTCCATTCATTATCTCCCGGAGTTGATAAAAACACTGAATATTCTATGCCTCTTTTATAAAAAGAATGTGCTGCTACTGCAATAGGTTGTGTAATAGCCGTGGTTGTATAACCATCAATATACCTTGTCCATGATCCAACTCTGAATTTATCATCAAAGAATTTAATAACATCTTTTGAATTATCATTTATTTTAATTCCTTTGATATAAAATGAATCTTTTAATTTTAACCTTTCAAAATCACTTCTACTAAGATAAAATTTATAAACTTTGTGTGATATTTCTCTTGAACTAAATGTACCACCAGATTTATATTCGGAAATGTTAAACTCATCATAATCCAATATTTTAATTATTTCATCACTAAGATAATTTGAATTCTTTATAACTGATTTACCATAATTGGAGTTAACTGACTTTATGTTATTAAACATTGTATTTGTTGATCTAGATGTTTTAACTTCTGAATTATTAACAAAGGCATCTTCGAACCGACAATTCTCAAAGAATGCTTTATTTACTGTATTATTATACTTTTGTGTTATTCCTAGTTGTTTGTTGATATATCGTAAAATATGACTTTCGACAATTGAATATGTTAATGATATATCACCACCAATATTTGTATTTATGAAATTTCCGTTATTAACAACAGATTTTTTGATTTCAGAATCAATTATATAATTAAACCCTTTGTTATTATTATCTGGTTTGTTTACCTTTTGGTAAGGTATTCCATATTCATCAAGCTCAGATAAATAACTTTCTGGTAATGTATATTTAGAATCAAATGTACCATCTTCCCATTCAGTATTTAATAATGTTCCATTGTACCAAGAACCTTTTCCTTCCCATTTTATTTTCTCATCTTGTCTACCATAAACTCCTGTGTTCCAATCTCCTTTAAAATTACCATTCCTAAAATTACCCTTAGTTAACAAAGATTGATTATATAAAATATTAATTATCCATTCTGATTGTGTACCTGGTACAGCATCGTGCTCTGGTGCCGTTCCCCACTCATAAGTAAATCCTTCTTTGAATTCAAATGATTTACCCCCAAAACTATGACTAAATGTATCATTTAATATTCTAACCTTGTTATTATTTGTGTATGTTGGTGAAAGTGCATAAGAAAATGAACCAGACATAAACTCAGTTGTTATATTAGTCCATCCATCTATGTCATCTCTAACAAAAAATCCTGGACTACCAACTAAACCATCATTCTGACCCCAAGAAGTTAGTGGATCCCAATTTTGTTCTGTATAAATTATACTATTTTGATAGTAATTATATTTGTAATCAAAACTACCTTCTCTAGTTGTTATCTCTCTATTAACATTTAAGAAATCTTCTTTTGTTTTAACGTTACGAACTTTTATAAATTGGTCTAAATCATCATCTTGCCAAACCGGAACACCTATATAATCAATATCTAAAACAACTTGGCAATTATCAATGAATATAACTTTATAACCATCCCTACCTTTCTTATATTTATCTAATTTTATTAATAAATCATTGTCATAATTACCGTTAAGTATAAATACTCTATCACCAACTTTTAATCCAGAATTTACCTCAGTATAAAACAAGGTTTTTCTTATACCACCTATTATATAAGGCTCTACCCAATTTAATAATCTTGGTGAAAAGGGTTTATCTGATTGATAATCTAAGCTTTTGAGAGGATCAACACCAACCAATTTTATATTATCACCAGCAGATTTTAAATCCTCTGATGATATTAATCTAGGTTTGGTGGAAATTAATTTCCCAATATTTTTAGATAAAGATGAAAATGATGCCATTAATAGTTTGCAAACTTTTTAGTATATATAAATTTGTTAATAGTTTCTATAAGGTATTAAACATTTTTACCTATATTTGTATAAATAATATGAAAAAGAAAATTTTAGTATTTACAGGAGCCGGAGTTTCGGCGGAGAGTGGGGTGGAAACATTTCGTGATACCAATGGATTATGGTGTAATCATAAGATAGAAGATGTGGCTACTCCTGATGGTTGGAAAAAAGACAAAGAAACTGTCTTAGAGTTCTATAACCAACGAAGAAAACAGTTAAAAACTGTATTTCCAAATAAAGCTCATGAAATAATTGCTGAATTAGAAAAGGATTTTGATGTAACTGTTGTTACTCAGAATGTTGATAACCTCCACGAAAGAGCAGGTTCTACTAATGTTGTGCATTTACACGGTGAATTAACAAAAGTTCGTTCAACATTAAATCCTAGATTAATATATGATTGGGAAGATGATTTGAATATAGGTGATAAATGTGAGAAAGGTTCTCAACTAAGACCACATATAGTTTGGTTTAGTGAGGTTTTATCTACTAAAGATACTGAAAAGGCATACGTTGCAGCAGAAGAAGCTGATGTTTGTGTTGTTGTTGGTACTTCTATGCAAGTTTCTCCTGCAAATACTATACCTTTCTTAACAAAGGGAGATTCACTGATATATTATGTTGATCCATCTGAAATAAACTTCTTTATTGATAAACAGAGAAAACCGTTTTTTGAACACGTTAAGGGTGGTGCTGGTGATGGAATGGAAAAAGTTAAAAATGATTTAATTAAATTAATATGAAAGAATATAATATTTATAAATCCGGAGATTACTATAATGTGAAGTATGGTGATGGGTACGGTAGTTACTATAAAACTTATGATGAGTGTGTGAAAGAGGTTTCTAAATATTACACGATGGGTAATTTTGTTGAGGTTGAATCCGAATCTGAAATATCTGATCGTTTACAGAGAGAGAAAGCTTTGAAAAGAAATAATAAGATTGATCAAATTTTAGGATAATGGGAATATATCATTTCTTAATAGCATTTTCAATAGTCATCCCATTTTTCGCATTGATGATATCAATACCGTCAATAATATCTATATTTAAGATAGGTCGTTCAGATTATTTTAGAAATATAAAATTACTTTATAGACTTCCCAAGAAATTAAACTTATGTTATAAATTAGATTCTAGAATATCATATAATATAAATGGCCGGATACATAATAGAAAGGATAAAGATTATTATTTTCCGATATATGTGAATGATGAAAATGTATTCATTGTTAATAAAAGTGATAAGGGTTTGTGGTATAATTTAAGAATAAATGATGCTAAGTATGATGGTGAAAATTGGAAAACAGACCTCATAGAAATAAGAACAACAACTTGTATGTTTACACAAATACTTAATGATAGATTTCAGAAAAAATTAGATAATTTAGTAGAATCATCAGTTATGTTAGAAGATATTGAAAATTTAAATCAATTAATAAATAGTGAGATAGTGAGTATAAGAAGAGAAAGTAAATTAAACCAAATAATAAACTAATGGATTATAGTTGGATAATGACTAATCTAAATAAGGCATTACGAGAGAGTAGTACCTTTTTGAAATCTAGAAAAAGGAAAGAGAAATTGAAAAAACTTTTATATGAAAAAGCTTAATGAGATAGTATTATATAAACCAACGGTGAATGATATTAAGAAGAAAATTAGATTTTTACCTAATTTAGATGAAAATCTTAGTAAACACAAACCATATTTTATAGACCATACTAGTATTATTAGTGGATTTAATAACCTTGGTAAGACTTCAATGAATTTATCAAATATGATGAATCAAATGACTCAGATGATGAATAGGTTGAAACCACATAATAGACGTAAAGATAAAATTAAAAGAATATTCGAATGAAACAAATGATTTTACTAAAGTCGAGACAAGTGGGTAAATCCTATATGAATTCAATGAATATGATGAAACATTTCATGGAATATAAAAAATTCTCAAGGTGTCAAAGTATAAAGAAAATATTTAATATATAACAAAAACGAATTAATTTTTATGGACTTACAGGAGTTATTAAATAAATGGAATATAAAATGTGATGTTAATACAGTATTAGCTATGTGGAATGAATCTCATAGAGCTTATCATACATTAACACACTTAAATGATCTTATTGATCAGATAAATGAAAATAAATCAAAGTTTTCAGAAAAACAATATGAAAAACTCCTAATTACATCACTTTTTCACGATTGTATTTATGATCCAATGGCTTATGATAACGAAGAAAAGTCAGCAGATTTCTTTATAGAATGTGCTGTTGATAAGACTAATGAAGATATACAAGAAATTAATCAAATGATACTTGATACAAAAACACACCAATCAAATACACTATTATCCGAATCTTTTAATAATTATGATATGAACATAGTTGAAAGAGACTTTGATCAACTTCTAATGTGGGAGGAAGGTATCCACGAAGAGTTTAAGGGTTATGGTGATGAAATGTATAAGATGGGTAGATTAAAGTTCTTAGAATCACTCTTAGATAAATATCCAAATAACACAGAGAATTTAATTAAACTTGTTGATTGGGTTAAAGAAAACTACTAATATGGATTATGGTGTTATTTATGTCAAGATTTGTCCACCAAAAGGACATAATGCTGAATGGATAAAATATTGTCATATATTAAGTAGTACACCAACTTCATTACAGTCTAATATAAGACAAATTGTAAATCAAATAAATTCTGATTATAAAGATAGTATAGTTATACCAATGGATATAACTGTTCATCCTGGTTGTACAACAACTGTTGAGTCTGTTGAAGAGATATCAAAAGAGATATATTCTTATTTTGTAGAGATGATGAATAGACAAGATGTTCCTGATTGTGTTAGGTGTGTTTATTCTGTTGGTGAGTTATCTAATATAAACGTTGATTCTACACATCACTTAGGTCCCGATGAAGTTATGATTGAACTTGGTAGGTTTTTAGATTCGTCTGATGAGTCTGGTATATTTAAGGTTTAATAATTGGATATAAAATATTCAGTACCCATTATAGTCTTCTTGGATTCAAATTTACAATTAGGGTAAAGTTCTCTTAATCCATCAAAGTAAAAATAACTCAATATAAATTTACCTTTAATTTTATTTATAATTTCTGATAATTCTTTATGTGATTCTTTATCGAAGCTATGATTTAAGTAATAATCTTCTTTATCCATATAGGGTGGATCTAAATAAAAGAATGTTGATTCAGAATCATATTTACTGATAACTTCTTTGTAATCTATGTTTAATATGTCAGTTATTTTATTAACCTTTTTCTTATAAGAACTCCACTTTAACTTAAAAATATTAAATTCCTCGGATCCTATCCATGAGTCTTCTCCTATTTTTCGTGGGTGTGAACAAGTTAATACAATTAACCAATCCAATGCTAATTGTTTCTTATCTTTATTCTCTAAATTATTTAATGAGTTTTGGTAATAAAGTTTATCAATAGTAGTCGCCTTAACTAAATCAATAAACTCTGAATCTTGTAATTGAAGAAACAGATTATAGTTTAAATGATTAGAGTCATTATAAACGTATTTAATATCTTTAATATTGAGTGAGAAATAAATACCAAACATACCACCAAATGGCTCCACATAAGTAGAAATATCAGTAGGTATATTTGGTGTTATAAAGTTTGAAAGCTTTGATTTTTCTCCTAGATAGGGAACAATCATTTATTTCTTGAACTCTTTTTTATCACTAGAGATATGGAAGTTCTCAAATTGAAAATACTTATCATAAACTTCTTTAACCTTTTTCATGTTAACGTCATCTAAAATGTCATAAACAGACCATCCATCTGGGCTAATCCATTGTCCAACATTCTTATATCTAAGAATTTCATCTTTTTGTTTTCTAACTAAGTAATATTCTTTACATATGTTAAGTCTTTCTTTCGTTAGATACTTATCTGGTTTAGTTAAAACTTCTTTAGTAGCTTCAACAACAGCTTTATAGTTCTTATTTGATGTTAGTGTTGCGATAGTAGATATACCTTGTTTATTAACTCTAGATAAGTAACAATGTACGTAATAAACTAATCCTTTTTTCTCTCTTATCTCTTGATAAAGAGGTGACATAAGACCCATAGATAACATAGCATTTATAAAATGCACATATCCAAAATCTTCTTCGATCACAGGAGATAACATTATCAATGATGTTTTATCTTTAAATTCATTACCTAACTCAAGGTCAGTCTCGAAGTCACCATAAACTAATGGTTTAACTATTTCTCTTTCGGCGAAATCAATTGTATTATTTTTATATTCTTTACCCTTAGAAACGTTTATTATCTTAGTTGGTCTAGCATATTGTAATTCATAATAATTAAGACAATCCATAAATTTCATTTTCTCTAAATCTGATTTTAATCCAATTGGATCATAATCATTAAATAATTTACGAGAAAGATTTAAGCTATGTGTTTGTGTTTGATCATTAAAACAATCCATATATTCTTCTAAAACAATATTTCTTTCATTTTTAAATTGTTCTTTAGTAACGTTAAATTGACCAAGTAATTTTACAAATTCATGTTTCCATTTATTTACCTTTTCTTCTAAACCTTGTATATAAAATACAATTTCGTTTCCAGAAGTATAAGCATTCCAATCAATACCATCTTTATCGAAATCTTCTTGTAGGTGGTCGAAATTCTTACACATCAAGTGTTCCATTAAATGTGATATTCCGTACCATCCTGGCTTCTCTAAATTAGTTGATCCGTCATATACGACATAGAATCCAGATAGATCTGTTTGTGATTTTAAATTTATTATCATGTTAAAATATTTAGTTTATTATTATAGTATAATTTATATATTAGTTCTGTCATTTACACAATCTGGTTTTAATAATGATGGTCGAAATTCTTTTCGAAATCTCCGTATAGTATTAATTCGTTTCCGGTTGACTCAATATCTTTACCAAACCCATATAATAAATTTGATAATTCACTTCCAAATTCCTCATTTGTGATTTTATTACCACCATTTAATTCACTTAGTAATTCGTTTAAATCCTCAACGGCCTCTCTTATGAAGAAAATAATTCTATCTTCTTCCAATATATGATATTTATCGAAATCTCTAACATTACTATTTCTCACTATATTACTAATATCCGTATAGTTTTGATTTTCATACTTACTCCTAATTACACTATTTATAACGTCATCTAACCAATCTTCTTTCATCATAGAAACCAAAAACTTAGTAACTTTTAATACAAATTCATCAACACTACTGTTTGCTTGTTTTAGCATCAAGTGACCATATTGTGTATGGTGGTATCCATATTTATATCTTATTGGTAATTCCTCATCCATGTATAAAGAATCAACCCATCCGTTACCACCTAATCTAACTTTGTTTTTATCAAGTCCTAATTTATCAACAGTTCTGTATAAATAATAATCAATGTATCCATTTGTCACATCCATTGGTGATTTATGTATAACACCAAATATATCATCACCACAAAGTTTATCAACCTCTTTAGAAAATAGATTTTTTATACTTTCAAAATCCCAACCCTTTCTATCGAGTAATTTTTGCATATTATTGTAATCTAAATCTAAATCTGATTGGGTAAGGTTGTGTTTTTTACACAAATCAGAAAAATTTGTTCTATAAAATTCACTTAAAAGTAAAACATCATCTGTAAACTCATCTCTTAAAACAGTCATCTTATCTCTAGTGAATCTATGTTCCATAATAAAATCACTTACCTTTTGTGGTACTTTAGACTTTCTATAATAAGATTCTTTTATAAAGTCACTATATTTCCGATTAATCGCCATAATGTATATATTAATTAGTATTTTCTATTTTTTAGATGATTTATAAAATCAAATGAATTATCGATGGTATCTCCTATTAAATCTTTAGTAACATTTATTTTATCAACATTATCCCAACCATCTTCCATTTGAAAGAAATGATCCGAAGCATCTAATTTTGATTTACTAATGTATATTTCACAATCAATAAAGCTTTTCATAAAAAAATCTTTTAATATGGCTGATGTTCTTAAACCAACTTCATCACTATCAGAGAATATGTTTATCTTAGATGGCTTCTTTTTGAGTACTTTGTATAATTGAACCCCGCTCCACATAGCACTTGAACACGATACACACTTCTCCCCATTTGTTTGTATAGCCATCATATCAAATACTCCTTCTGTTAACCATACCTCATCTCCTTCATTTATATTATCTAATCCCCAAACTGGGATATCTGGACAAGCTAATGAATACTTTAGTGATTTCTTATCTGTGTTCTCTATAGCTATTTTTCTGATAGCACAATTTACTAAAACTCCATTTTCAAATAGTGGTATAATTATACCACCATTTTTTATACCATCAACTAATATTTTTTTAAGAGTTGGGTGGCAAGTAGCTCCTATTGTTTCTAGATTTTTATAATCTTTTATGTTTGATAGTCCTAATAAGTCATACTTTTCAATGATAACATCACAACCTCTTCCAATTAGATAATTATATTCATTTTCACTAAATTTACCTTTATTCTTTATGAATAGATTTGTTAATGATTCTAAATCTTCTTTATTCACTATAACATCATCACACTCAGTATCAATTTCACTAAGATTAACTTCAACCATCCTTGAATCAGAAACATATAAAGATTTTGATTTATTAAATTTTCTTTCTATGTTTATAATTTTAAATGGATTAATATCATCTGATAAAAAATTATTAACAACTCCTTTAACAGAACGATTGTTATATAATATAAACCCAAGTTCTTCTTTGGTATAATTCATTTAATCAATTAATATTTGTTTTATTTATTAATTATTACTATATTTGTTTTATAAAATTAATTATAATGGTTCATATAGGATTAACAGGAAATAGATATTCAGGTAAAGATAGAGTAGCCAAGCTATTTAAACAAATACATATACCAGTGTTTGACGCTGATGTTGTGTTAAGATTTGCTATTAATTATAATATCGAACTTTTAAAAAAGTTAAAATTATCAATGGGTGAATATTACTTCGATAATGTTATCCTAAATATGGATAGAGTAAGATGTGATAATAAATTCGGTGAAGTTATTGACTTTTTCAAAGAAGATATATTTAATGCTTTCGATAGATTCAATAAAAAAAATTCAAATTCGGTTTATACAATTTTCCACTCTTCAATTTTATTTGAATCAGGATGGGATAAAAAAATGGACCAAACTATAAGCGTATTTTCTCCTATTAATAGCAGAATAGAAAGATGTCAATTTCTTACAGAATATAAGTTATCTGAAATACATAAACTTATTAAGACGGAAATAGATGAATTAGAAAAAAATAAATTATCAACATATGTAATACATAATTATGAACTAATTGGTCGAGATACTTTAGATAGTGTTTGTGATACTGATCAAAAAATCATAAATTTTTACCTATATGATAAGTTATCCGAACAAATAGAAAATCAACTATATGATTAATAATATCTAAAAAAGATTTAGAATAAATATTTAGTAAAAATAAGAAAATAAATAAGTTATGATAGTAGTTTGTAAAAAAGGAACAAAACGTTTAATCAAAGGACATAGATATGAAGTTACAAGTCTATATAATAGTGGAGTTGGAAGTTCTTGGAGAAACGGTAAAATAGTTATTAAGAATATTGGTAGGTTTAGTGTTAAGAGCTTTACTGATACTAATGGTGAAGAAATAGCTAAAGTAGATTATCAGGCAACAATAGTAAGACCAACAAGATATACATTTGAAGATTGTAGTAAGGGAGATATATTAGTTTGTAATAGTGATAGATATAAAACATTTGTTAAGGGTGGTATGTATAAAATTGAAGAATTAACAACCGTTAATAGTGTTGTTAATATCAAATATAATAACACTACTAGAAATGTAACTACAAATTATGTTAAATTTGTTGGTATAAAAAGAAAGTTGAAATTTAATTCTTGGAGTTTTAGAAGACTCAATTCAGATGAAGCAAGGGAGATTTCATTAAATCACATATTAAATAATGACGATACTAATATCATAATAGAATCAGTTAAAAGAAATATTGAATTGGTTGATGATAAAGATGGTGTTTTGTTGAAAATATTAGCTAAGTCTATTTTAGATCCATACAGACATGATTTATCAGTTATTGAATGGGGTTGTAATAAACACGGAGATAAACTTTCATTAGAATCTAGTGATTTTGATCCATACTTAAATATGACACTTGCTGATATTTTGAAAAAAATAGATTAAAACTTGTTAATGTAAATTTAATTACGTATATTAATAGTTGAATAAAAATATACATTATGTACAATAAAATATATGACTTTTGTAAAGTAAGAAATGTTGGTGGTGTTCATAGTAATGATCCCGAAAATCCAACACCAAGAGTTATATTCCTTATGGAGTTACTAGACTCAGAGGGTATTGAATATGAATTAGACAAATTCCCAACAAATGGGGGTTGGACTTCTAAAGAAGGAGTTGGTTATAATTTAATATTAAAGGGTACATCAAATCGAATGGTTGTTGCACATCACGATGTTAACAATCCTAACATAGATAATGCTAATGATAACTCAGCTTCCGTTATAAATGCTATAATGGTTAAGAAGTTAATGCCGAATATGAATGTTGTCCTATTGGATGGTGAAGAGTTTGGTGGGTTAGGTTCTCAAAGAGTTTCTGAGCAAATAAACGAAAATTACTACGGTGATATAGAATGGGTATTAAATTTTGAATTAACTGGTAAGGGTGGTAAACACTTTTTCATCGGTAATTATCCAGGTAAATTAACAGAGCACATCAAGTCTTTATTTGATTGTCCTATTGTAAACACTCCTTATAATGATTCTGTTACTATTCGTAGAAATGGTATAGACTCTTGTGTTATTAATCCATTACCACCTTTATTAGAAGGTAAATCTCAAGTTAAATGGGAAGAAGATGTTTATTTGGATTATCAAATGTTATTCAATTGTCACAACGAAAGAGATAATATTGATTCTATTGATATTAAAGACATGAAAGAATTTGTTGAAGAAGTTGCTATAAAAATACTTTCCTACCAATTGAACTAAAAAACCCTCAAATCGATTCAAGGGTTTTATTAATGTTTATTTCCTAATTATTTAACAATTTTAAAATCCGAAGGTGATATTTTAGAGTTTTTATTAAATCTTTTAATACAATTAATTACTAATCTTAAACCTCTTCTACTTATTTCCGGGTGTTTCTTGTTAATTTCGTCATTTGCACCACTAAAGGCAGATAGATAAATCTCATCACTACCAGCATCATATATTAATTCACCAGCACCGTTTGTTTTTGTTATTTCCTAATTTTTTATTTGAAATTAGTAAATTTATTAATATGTATAAGTTTAGATTCATAGGCTATCGAACCCCTCCCCATCATTTCCTTTTCTTCTTCTGGTGTAATATCAAAAGAATCATCCGGTGTATCAGTATCAGTTAAAGGAGTCTTTTTCTCAGTTGGTTTAACCTCTACTGGTTCTGATACTTTTGATTTTGGTATATCCTTTAATAAATCTTCAAAATTCTTACTAAGTCCTTCCTCTCCTCTATGTAAACCAAACTTCAACATCTGGTAATCACCACCAGCTTTTTCTTTCCACTCACTCAAATATTCATTTCCTGTTGGGAATTTTTCCGATTCATGACTAAATATATAACCATCTTGTACAATCCTCATCCAAATCTGTTCGAATGTATTTACATCAATATCATAATTATCATTAACTGGGTATGGTATAAATCTATCATATGTTTTCACAAAACCATCTTTAGTTATATTAGCAAAATCTAAAATATTATATATTCGAAAATATATAGAAGCAAGTCCCATATATGGTGATGAGTTAGTGTTATTCCTCCATCCTTTTTGTTCTTTTTTAAGTTTTGTAAGCTCAGATTTTAACTTTTTTAAAACAGGTGTTAAATTTTTAGGAGCTATTAATGTTTTTTGTTCTTTACCTCGGATAATCCTTTTACCGAATTTAGCTTGTTCCTCAAACCTTTTTTTATCTTTATTATCAAGCATCCTCTCATTAATAGCTTGTGTATTAAATTCGTTAAATTTTTTAACATTACCCATAATTTTCTATTTTTTTTAATATAAGTTATATATTAATATAGAAATATACCTTTTTGTGATAAATAAAATTAAGCATAAAAAAACCCAGATAAATCTGGGTTTTTCGTTTGATTAATTATTAATTAATCTAGTGTCAAGAAGATTTTTCTACTTTGACGGTCAACAGAAAGTACTTTCACATTAACATTATCACCTTTAGAGAAAGATTTATTTAACTTAGACATTTCTGATGTGTGTATAAGACCAACAGTCTCTTCGTCTAAATTAACAAGTGTACCAAATTGTTTAACATCTTTGATTTTACCTTTGATAACTTGTCCATTTTTAATAGTGTCCCATAGTGTTTCTCTCAAAATTTGAGTTAAGATAATTTTAGGGAACTTAGCGTTCTTTATTATCTCTTTAACATAGAATTCAATTTGGAAACCAGCACTTATTTCTGATATTCTATTTTCCCACTCTGGATTAATATTAGCCTTGTGTATCATACCAGTTAAGCATTCATTAAACTCAACAAATACTCCAAACGGGGCGGTTCCGGTCACTGTTCCTGTGTAAGATTCATCAAATGTTAATTCTTTAACAACTGATGGTATTAAACTATGAAGATATTTTCTTCTACTTACAATGTAAGTTCCTTCTCTCTCAGCATAAGATTCAATCATTACATCGAAAGTTTCACCAATAATTGATGTTGGGTCGTGTAATTTATTGATACCAGCTAGTGTGTTCGGCATAAATGCTGGTAGAACAACTCCACCGTGTAATAACTCAATATCATACCCAGCTGGATTTAATGCTTTTACATAAGCTTGTACAGATTCGTTATCTTTTAATGATTTAAGTGTAACGTGTGCCATACTTTCATACAATGCTGATACACTACCTTTGATGAAAAATTCATCGTGATTAATACTTATCACAATAATATCGATTGTAGTTCCTACTTCTATATCTCTAAGATATTTAGATTCACCTGGTTTAACATCAACTCTAACATCATCCTTAAAACCATCTACTGAGAAAACATATTGTTCAGATGAAATACCTTGGTATTCACCATTTACAACTTCACCAGGTTTTGGCATTTTCATAATAGTTGCTTCATAAAGATCTGATAATCTTTTATATTCTTCTGAATTCATTTTATCTTCGAGTGAATCATTACTATATAATAAATCGAAGTCGGGATTACCCATTTCATTTTTTGTTTTAATCATATTCATATTTTTTTAGTTCCGTGTTTTTTTATTGAAAAATGCTGAAAAGTTGTAAAATTAATTATTTCTTTTAATTCTATTTTCTATCATATAGTCTCTTAGTCTAGCAGCTTCTTCATACTTTTCACCTTTCAATAGTTCCATCATTTTTTGATTTAACTCTTTCAATATTTCTTTTTTATCTTTTGATTCAGATATATTCGAAAGTGAATTATAGAATTCTTCCATCTTAGAGATATCAGGAAAATAAATAGGTGTTAATTCATAACCCCCTTCATTTGACATTTTTTCTTGTAGTTCCTGTAACTTATCACTTTTTAAAATTTTACTAATAAAATTAGTATCGAGAGCGGAATTTTCGATTAAATATTTGCTTAAGTGATATGGTCTATTTTTAAATAATTTAAGTAAAGTAACTAAATTATTATACAACTCGTCATCATTATTCATAAAGTGTTTATGATGAAAGTAGAGATAAGTTTATATCTTTTCGAATAAAATATTGAAATAATAATCAAAGTTATAGATAGCACTATCTTTCTCTTGATTAAACAAGAGATTTATAGATGATCCATCAAAAGCTGTTTCAGTTTGAATTTTAGTTAATTTAGATGATATCGGTGTATTAATATTCCAATTATTTTTATATCTTAATAAAGATTGGTCTCTCATATCTTTATAATCAACATATAAATCAATTGATTTATACTTATATCTATTCAATACATTATACCTTATATAATCTCTTATGGCAACATCAACATCATTATATTTATTCATTCCGTTTTTAACACCCTCAAAGGTTCTAAAATTCTTTAATGTAGAGAATAAATAATTTGAAAGTATTTGATTAAGGTTTATCGACATTATCCATTTAGTATTATTGTCTAATTGGTATTTAGATTGACTTTCATCTATTACTAATGTATGATTATCCAATTTATCATTTGATGATGAGTAAATATAAGATGATAATGTTGATTCTATTGATAAATCTATTTGTTCATTATTTAATTTTTGATAATAGATTATATCTTGTTTATCTATTGGTATCATATCTTCAACTTCAAGCATTTTAGCACCGAAGAAATTACTTTCTTCTACCATATTAAATGTACCATATACATTATTGTAATAATATTCAGGTGATATATAGGTTCTTCTCATTTTATGATAATTTTTTTATAATTAGTGGTTGTCCGATTATTTTAGGGATAATTAGTGGTGTTGTTATTCGAATATTTGGTCTCGTCCTCTTACGTAAATTCAGAGTTTCTACATGGTATTTATAATCCCAAGTAGATGCAAATATGAAAAAGTCTTTAACACCATATCCAAATTCATCAACCATAGGGTATATAGATTTTATATCCTCTTCTTCACTCAACTTTAATACAGAACCTTTTCTATTAATTTTCCTTATTTTCCTTTCTTTTATAATACCAAAATCTGTTAAGGTAGTATCAAATTTATAATTACCACTCGTCTTATATTCACTATTTTTTTCAAAAATTTGTAAATCATAGAATAGTGGCATATAGAATCCACTAAATCTATAAATATTATCAGCGACTATATTTTTATTACCATGATAATTTTCAAAAACTTTTGGTCGAAATTGATTTTCGATTATATTAGATGCTATCGGTATTTTATTGAAATAATTTAGATCATTTAAAGATTTAATTTTTCCATTTGATAATTCCTTTTTAGGGTTTAATTCATTTGGTAATTCAATTGGTATCTTTCTTAAAGATTTAATTTTAGTTGAAAATAAATCAGGATTATTACACTTTATCATATAAGGTAATGTTTCTATATTATTTTTATAATTGTGTCTGGTAAAAGTTCCATCTTCTTCAATAATTACATAATTCACATAATCAGTAAATCCGTTTTTATTAGAAATATCGTTTATAGACTCCATAAAGTTATAAGCTGTTACCTTTTTATATAAATCATCATAAAGTTCATCCCTATCAGTCTCGGATATATTCGGAAGTGTGTTATCAGATATATTAATGTTTATTAAAACATTTTTCCACTTTTTATTTATGTATATAACAATACCATTGTCTAATGTGGAATCAGATATATTAGAATTACAAAGATAATACCTATTATTCATATCTATAATAGGGTTAATTGGGTAGAGCGGTGGTAGTGCTTCTTGTCCTGGATAAACATAATCAGTATCCGGCTCTAATCTATATTCTTGAGTCCATATATTAGAAACTCCTGGTTCATTACCAGGTCTCGCTGGTGTACTTGTAGACCAAATAGTATCGTTGTGTATGACTGATTGAGTACCAACCGGAAATACATTTTCTAGGTAAGAAACACTTGGGTTCCAAAGTTCAATAGTTTTCCACCTTGGATTACTTGATTGTGTACCCACCCAATACCCTGAAGTAGAAAATTGATTATTCCTAACAAATTTTCTTCTGAAATTTGGATCATAATGGTTACTACTTGTCATCGACATATAATAATTACCTTTATAAAGAACTACATCACCAAAATCATAACCAGTACTAGATGATGCTGGGTTCCAGAAATCTTCTGTTCCACCTGATGAATATTTATAATACTCACCGTGATTATACACAAAATCATTTGTAGTATATGTCGTGTTAGGTTCCCAAAATATATTATTTGGACCTAGGAATTGAATAGGTGCACCATAGCTGATACTTAATTGGTCATAAAATTCCCACTGTGATTGGTTATAAGGAGCTGATTTTACTTGTCTAAGTGAATATAATCTAATTGGATTATTAGTTGTTACGTTTGAGTTTGATACGTATAATATATCATCAAATATAACAACAGAACCAGTAGCATAATCTTTATCCATTTTCCAATCATCTATTATCGTCCAATCCATTAAATTATCTGATACAGTAACATTATTATTATCAACATCAATTGAAAAATTGTTATCCGATAATAGAATAGAAAATTTATAACCATCAAATCTATTACTAGATGATATATTAAATGATTCCAATTCATCAGAATCATTAAGAGTTACACTTTCAACATCATAAATTGAAAATTCAATACCTCTTAATAAAGTTGTATTTGGTATTGATTTATCACCAATATTAAATTCTGAGTATTTTTTAACATTCTTTTTAATATCAGAATTGTTGAAATATGTATTTCTGTCAAATAGTGATGTGAAATAATCGAAAGAATAGGTTGCTGATGAAGCACTACCAGTAGAATATGTAGCAACATTTAAATACTTATCCAATTCAAATCTAAAGTTAGTATCTATATCACCATTATCATCAAAACTTTCAATGTGTAATGTGTGATGTAAATATGAAGCTGTTGATGAATTTATTGTATAAAAATAATCTAAATTTCTTTCTATCCTTTTTGGATCAGGATCAAAAGGATTAACACTTCTATTAAATTCTTCAAACATATTAGAATTATTTAAGGAATAAGGATAATCATTAGCTGATGTGGAATTTTGATAAGACCATCTACAATAGACTGGATTCTTTCTCCAAATTTCCGATAAATCATCATCATCAATCTTAAATGTTTCGTAATTAGCTGTATATTCAGATGAAACTGGTATATTAACAACTTCGTCCTTATAGATAAAATCATCCAAATCTTTCGGGTTGGATCTACTTGATAAGTTCTCCATATACATTTTTGTTTCATCCGTTAATGTTATCTCATCTTCTTTTTCATATTCATATTTTGAATATTCTGTGTCAATTATTCTGTCATCAAAATCTTTGATATCACTAAATTTACATTTATAAATGTTAAATTTCTTAGGTTGGTTATTATAATCAACTATTATACTAACTTTAGTAGTTTCATTCCTTACTGTATATTCATAATCATTTTGGTTGAAGTTGAATGAATAATCAGTAACTATTTTTATTGATTCACCATCCCCGATCAAGTTATGTAAAATTCCGTCTATCTCTATCATCCAAACATCAGCATCTTCAAATCCATCTATTTGAAGATAATCTATATTATAATCTATTAATTTATTATCAACATCAATTAATCCAAAGTTTTTATTTAAATCATTTTGCTTACCGGTTAAGTCAACATCAGAAATTATTCTATATCTAGTAACTTCTGTTGGTTGATATGACTCTTTTATAAACCTAACACCTTTAGTCTTCTTAGACTTTTGTAAACTAACACCAACATTTTCAACAAATCTTTCTACCTTGTAATAAGATCCATTACACTCTACATAAAATGGTCTAGTAGATACCCAACCTGTACCTGTCTCTTCATTATAAAATGGATCAGTGTTAGTTGGTGAATATATAATATTACCATCCGATATAATAACATCATCTCTTAAAAATGGTGTTATATAAGGTGATATTGTTTGTGTCAATTCCATATCTTCCAAGTAAAATCCAAGATATCTATTTAAAGACCACTTTCTTTTAATATCAGGTGTTGATGGTGTGTCATCAAATAAGAATGTAAAATTCATTATATTTGGAAAAACAACTTTATTTTCTTGATAAGAATCTAAAATGAATTTATCCAGTTCAAATATTTCTTTTTCCTCATCTAGTATATCATCTATAAATTTAGATTTTGATGTATATCCACCAGTAGTATAATCAATACCATTCCAATTAGAGAATTCAAGATTTCTAAAATCCACATCCAATGGTGTTAAAGGGAAAAATTCATTATTAACAAAATTAATATCTAACCATTCTCCTAGTGAAGATTCTTTAGTCATATCAAATAGTTTAATAACCTTTAAGTTATTTATTATCTCTGATGTAAAATTCTCTTTTGATAAAACTCCCAATCCAGGTCCATCAACTCTAAATATTATGAATTTCTTAGGTAGATTATTAGTTATATATAATGGAGCAAAATATTCAAACTCTTCTTTATAGTTTTTATTACTTACTATATTTCTAGCTCCATATTGATATATCTCATCATATTGCTCACTAAATTCATCACTCATTGTATCAACATCATTATCATATTTAATACTATAAGCTATTTCACTAGGCAAACCCTTGTAAAAATATGGTATTAGTTCATCATAATAATTTGTTTTAATAAACGAAACATTTTTATATTTATCTAAAGATAATTCATCAGCAGAATCAATACTATCCAAGCTAAGTGAATAGTTAGAATCAACCATTAACTTAATATTGGTTGTTAATCCTACGTTTGTTCTGAGTAAACCAAAGCTTTTCATCTATTATCTTACTAATGTATTTATAGCCCTTGATGTTTTTCTAACAATGACTTTGTTTCTATTTAAATTAAATTTAATAGTGAATATAAAAGGTCTGTTTTCAGATTCATTTTCCAAAAAGAATCGAACTTTTTTAATGTGTTTGACTGTTCTATTTTTTCTATTTAAGTTTATATATTCATAGTTTAATCCATTTTGGTTATTATCTAAAGCATTCATCTTGAAATAAATATTAAGTGGTACAATTAGTGAGTTTTTATCACCAGCATTTACGACCTTAACCTTATCACTATTTGATTCAACAATAGTTTCTAAATCCTTAATAACTGGGTGTATAGTTGATAACAATTTTCCTGTTGATGCTACTGAAACACTTGAATCAACCCATTTAGCTGAATCTAGTAATGATTTATTATTCCCAACAAATGATAATATCGTTGTTTCGTTATATCCAATATTATATTCTGTTGAACTCAGTATTGGTGTTATTGAATTATCTGCATTTGTAGTAAATGAGTTTCCGATATTTTCGGAAACTTTAGCAACTTCTGTTTCATTTACTGAATCATAATTCATACCCCAAATAAATTGATTATTTAATTGTGTTCTTGTTTGTGTTGAAATATCAGATGTTATCATCTCATCTTGATCATTAACCCAGAATACTTGTGGTACTGCTGTATTATAAACATTAGAATTTTGTAAATATGTTCTATTTGATAATAACCCAAGTGGTGATTCAGTAGCTTTATTTCTAAGCTTTACTACGAAATCTTTTATTACGTAGATGTCATTAGCATAAACTCTACCAGTAGGTATACCTTGACCGGTGAAGTTATTAAGATAATCTTCACATTCTACATTGAACACTGTTTCTGATCCATTACTAACAATATATTCTTGGTTATTTCTAAGTATAATAACTTCAAGTTCACCTTTAGATCTTTTAATTTTCTCTTCAAGTCCTCTTATTCTATCCTCAAGACCTTTCATATATTCGAATAAATCAAGTGATATACCATTTTCATCTCTAAAACCAGACAATATCTTTGTGGAATCATGATGAAATGTTTTAGAATTTTGTGTTATTGTATCAGATAAGTGATCATCTAAACCTTTAGCTGATAACTCATTTTCCATACTAACAATCAAATCTTCTTTAGTAGCTTCTTGTAATATAAAATCAGTATCGTTTAAAACATTATTTAAATCATCAGGAAATTCTACATTTAAAATGTCAGACCAATCAGACTCAACTGCTGATTCTGGCCAACCTACCTCAGATATAGACTTTATTCTAACCTCAACTCTTTCATTCGCTTTTATTGCAATATCCATTTGGTTTATGTTTGGTGTATCAGCATTTTCTATATCTTCAATTTCCCAAAAGTATGCTCCTGTTTCCTTATTATATGTCCTTTTCCTAGCATCAGTTTTGAATTCTGTCCAGTTAGAGAAACTAGCTCTTTCCTGTGTGTTATTAACTTGGAAAGTTTCAATAGGTGTTTCTCGCCCATCCTTACTAACATATCTATATTGTACTCTAAATTGAACAATTTCTTGTGGTTTAGTTCCTCTAGTTACAACTGATTCTGGCATTGTCCAGAATCCCCTAACTCTAAACTTAGGTTCAACTTTTGTAGAAGGACTTTTTGATAACTCAATTATCTCTTTTGTTACAGATGCTAGTAATTTAGATTTACTGACTTTCTTCCTTCCTAATTCCGTGATTTCTAATTTAGATTGCTTTTTAGAAGATTTAGATTTAAATTTATTATATCTCAATTTTTTATTTCTATCTAAAATAGCATCTTGTATTTGTATAACTTCTGATTTAAGTGAAAGTTGGTAATTATGTTTTTGCTTTATAAGGTTACCATCTGGTGTATCAGTTAAATGTTTGTTAACCTGAACAACCTTGAAATTATCATTAACTAATGATGGTGAATTTGGTGTGCCAGCTAATTTACTTGGTGTTTTTTTAGCAACCAAATCTTGTAGTACTTCACCATAATCATAAACATAATCAACATAGAATTGTTCCATTGTTAACCCATTTGAATCTGATTCGTTTTCTAATCTTAAATCATTTGTATAAAACCCAGTACCTAAACTCCATTTTTTAGCAACTAAATGGTTATTTGCATTAATCGGTTTTAAGAAAACAATATTTCTTTCATTATATCCAATACTAATCCTCACATTTTTAGTATAAATAACCGGTGAGTATATTTTCAATGCTCCAATTGCTACTGGAATTACTTCAATACCTTCAACTCTTTCAAATCTAGCTCTTGGGTTAGATTGAGCTGTTGATATTTCTATTACTTTATATCTTGATGATGTTCTTTGAGAATTAATAATTACTTCATCTCCCTCGGTTAAGGTTTGAACCTCAGTAGTATCAACAATAATATATTCTAATGTATTTAGTACATACCAAAGTTTTCTATTTAATCTATCTTCTTGTATTCTTAATACAGAAAATTCACCATCATATAATAAACTATTAGGTTGTAAATCGAAAACTTGTTCATCATACCTTGGGTTATTCGGTTCAACCAACCCTGGTGTTGTTTTATGCCAAGATTCAAAATCAGAAAAAACAATATTAGCATTTCCTCTGAATAAACTATTATAGCTAGTAAGAGCTGATTGGCCTAAATTTGTTAGGTTACCAGCAACATCTTTAGCAAAATCAACAATATATCTTCTAGATTGACACTTTCTTACATTATCCTCTATCTTTCCTGATAAATCAATTTCCACAGAAAGTAATGGATCAAGTAAACTATCAAAAAACCAATTAACATCAGACTTAAAGTTAGAAATACTACCCAGACTATTAACTGAATTAGGTTCTCTGTTTAAATCAACAGTTATAATCTTCTTAAATTTGTTTTGATTACTTGTTTGTATAAGTGCTCCATCAGCATCTATACTATAAAGTGAATTAATATTATTATTCAATCTATCAATTTCAGCTTTTAATGATGTAAATGATGGTAAAGAAAAATTTCTTAAAACCCCATTTTCATCAAAAATTTGAATATTAACAGTTGAATCAGTCGTAGTTGTAAGAGTGTTGATTTTTGATAAAATATCAACAATGTTCTTGTTATAAGTTATGACTTGGTCAGCTACCTTAGGAAATGAACTTTGAATCGGCATTTGTCTATCTTTGATTTTGTTTATATATTAATTTTTATCTATTTCTTTGACTATTTAATTTTAATTTTATATATTTGTAGTTATAAAACTATTCGAGCTTAGTAATTTATTGGTTAAATTGAATAATTTATTGGTTAATTAAAATTAAATTAGTATATTTGTAATATGATAGAACAATTAAAAGAAAATATAATTAAGGCCAATGCGTCTTATAGAAAAGGTAATCCTATTATGTCTGATTCTGAGTATGATACATTACTTGAAGAATTAGCTTTACTATCACCAGATGATGATTTACTATCTTTAGTAGGTCATGTCGTTGTTGATGAATCTCGTAAGAGAAGACTTCCCATTGATATGGCATCAATGAATAAAATTAAATCTATGGATGATGTCAATGATTGGTGTCGTCTTAAAGGTATTTCAAAATCCGAAATAGTTATCATAACTCCTAAATTTGATGGTCTTTCTCTTTGTGTGAATGAATTGGATAATTCTTCATCCACAAGAGGTGATGGAACTTTTGGACAACAATCAGACGAACATTATAAATTGATTGGTAATCATTTAGATGTACATGAAGATGTTAATACTTTACCATTTACATATACTTATGGTGAGGTGATGATGGCTAAGAAAAAATTTGAAGATGATTATTCAAAAGACTTCGCTAACCCAAGAAATCTTGTTGCTGGTTTACTAAATTCAAAAAGTATTAGTGAATCACTAAAAGATTGTGATTACATTAAGTATGGTGCTATTTGTAGAACTAAATTTAGCACAAAAAAAGAAATAATTGACGAACTAAATAATGGTCAACGAGTAAAAGTTAATTACCATATCTGTATGATTTCAGAATTAACAGAAGATTTACTTATTGACCTTTTCCATAAATTATCACCTGATTATGAAATTGATGGTTTAATCATTGAGATTAACGATATATCAATACAAAATAGATTGGGTAGAGAAACTTCCTCAAACAATCCAGTTTGGGCAAGAGCATTCAAACATCCAAGTTTCGAGCAAACTGCTGAGTCAGAAGTTATCGGGATATCTTGGAATATTTCAAAACAAGGTTTATTAAAACCTATTCTACACATTACTCCTATTAAACTTGATGGTGTTACAGTATCTAATGTTACTGGAAACAACGCTCGTTTTGTAAAAGATATGGGTATCGGAGTTGGTGCTAAAGTATTAGTGAAACGTAGTGGTATGGTTATACCATTAATCGTTGATGTTTTAGAAACTGTTGATTTCATACAACCTACAATCGAAGGTGTTGATATTGGTTGGAATGAAGCTGGTATTGAATTAATAACATTAACAGAAACAGACGACCAAAAATTAAAAAAGAATGTTGCATTCTTTGAAATCCTAGAAGCTGATAATGTATCAGAGGGTGTTATTACCCAACTTTGGGAAGCTGGTCATACAACAATAAAAGACATTCTAAACCTCACAAAAGTTGATTTAGAGAAGATTGACCGGTTCGGGAAAAGAAAGTCAAGTATAGTGTTCAACTCTATTCAAAAGTCTGTTAAAGACGTTCAATTGAGTAAACTACAACACGCTACAGGTATCTTTAGAGGCTTGGGAAGTAAGAAATTAGTATTACTAGAACAATTCACTGAAAAGCCTAGTATTGATAACGTAATGGTGATTGATGGATTCGCTGAGAAGTCAGCAAAATCTTACATTGATTCTTATGATGAATTCTTTGAGTTCATAAAAGACTTACCCGTTACTATCGAAGAAAAGGTCGAAGTGGCTCCCGTTGGTGATGATTTAATTGGTAAACAATTTGTCTTCACAGGAGTTCGTAGAAAAGACTTGAATGAAGTGATTGAATCAAGAGGTGGTAAGATTGGTAGTGGTGTATCTAAAAACACATCATACTTAGTTGTAAAGGCTACTGGAAGTGGATCATCAAAAGAAAATAAAGCTATCAAGTTAAAAGATTCTGGACAAGATATTGAGGTTATAACAGTTGAACAATTAGAAGTGATATTAGGATAATATGAATTATATAGTTTGGAAAGTAATCGGAGATGCAACAGATGAAATAGTACAATTCATAAAAAATAAAATAAAATCCAATTATAACAAAATCCAAAAGAAATTATCGAATGCTGGAATAACACCAGAGAGTGATTATATCTCTGTGAGTAAAGGTAGTGCTGAGTTTTGGGATAATTGGTCTAAAAAATAATATGAATATGGTAAAATTGGAGATAGGATTTACACATATACGGTATATCTGGGTACCGGGTGATAAATCCACCGAAATGTATTACATGGGTGGTGAGTCAGAAGATAATGATAAAAGATTAACGATTGGTAATAGATATCGAGTTAGTCAACCACATTATGCAGAAAATAAAGACCAGAAAAGAAGAAGAGTTTGGACTTGTAATGATGATGAAAATAAAGGGAAGCTTTGTAGAATCAATAAAGGAAATTTTAGTATTCTTCCACTTGATAAACGCCGAGATAATAAACTTAAAAAAATATTAAAATGATAACATTAAAAGAAATTGAATCGTATGTATAATATAGAAGATGGAGATACCCTTAAAATATTACCATTCATAGAAAATGGTAAGTTGATATGGGGTAAGCAGTATGATCTTGTGAGTACTAATAGTGGTTTAGTTTATGACACAAATGGTTATTTAAGAAAGATGTGGTTTATACACAGAGATAAACGTTCTTATGATAAAGATTATTATAAACCTATTAGTTTATCGAAGAGAACTATGTTACACGTTTATGTAAATGGTGAATCAAAGTTAATAGGAGTCGGTAGAAAAATAGTTGATTTAGTAACTGAGAATAAATCAACTTTGTTTGACTTGAGATGTAATGATCACATTTTAGTATCTAAAGATATGGTTAAGGTCAATCATCAAGGACTTATATTACCTAGTTATGACAACTGTTCTGTTATAACAAAGGATTGGAATGCTCCCGTAACAGATATTAATTCAAAAGAAGAATGGTTTGAGTATTTAATTAATAACCAACCAGAACCAAATCCATACGATTCAAAATATGATATATTAAATCAAAGAGATGCTTTGATAGATTTATTTGGTAGTGATTTATTAAGCGAAGTGATTAAAACAGAGAGAAATAAAAAGTTGGAAACAATATTAAATTAAGTGATATATTTGTTAATAAAGGAAACAACTTTTAATATATAATGGGTATAAGTAAGTACAATTAACGGCAATAAAAAGATTGACAAGACTAAAAAAGTTGAAGTCAAATTAAAAACAAAAAGCATAAATATGAAATTAGATGCAATAACTACATTCTCTGATCAAGAGAAATTATTCAGAGAAAGAACAGGTAAAGATTTTACCGAACTCTACCAAAAGTACTATCCAAAACTTATTTATTTCACAGGAAGAATTTGTAATGACCCTCAGAAAGCAGAGGATTTATCAACAGATGCTTTCATGACAGCACTTGAAAAAATCGAAAAGTATGACAGAGAGAAATCACAATTCTCGACATGGCTTTTCACAATCGCAAAAAATCTAACATTACAAAACATTAAGGTCTCTAAGAAGTCAGTATCATTAGATGTTGAATTTGATAACGAGGGTACAACTATGAAAGATTTCATAGAAGAAGACGACACATCAAACCAAACTGTTGTTAATAATGTCTTTGATAAAAAGGCTACTATAATGAAAAGTAGAATCAAGCAATTAAAGGAACCGTATCGAACGGTAATTGAAATGAGAGAAATTAACAGGATGGCATATAAGGATATAGCAGACCAACTTGGTAAAAACCTATCAACTATTAAATCACAAATTAGAAATGGCCGCCATATTCTTATTGAACAAACTCAAAATGAGTTTGATGAAATAGATGAAATGTACCTTTAAAAATTAAAACAATGGACGTAGAAAACCTTGGTCGTCAAGCTATAGACCAAATTAAGTCAAAATGGGGTTTACCCTTACAGGGATTTGTCGCTGGTGGATCAATTGCTAATATAATTTGGGAATTGGTTTCTGGTAACAAAGCAGTTGTCAATGATATTGATATTTTCGTTTTCGAAAAGCAGATAGATAAGATTGATGATAATACCAAAACTCTATTTAAATATAAAGATCAGGACTTAAAGTATTACGAAGATTATTCAGGGATTCAATTCTCTTCGTATACCAAGGATTTCTACACCATTTCTGAATCTTTAAGAGACGGTATTTTCAATACTATAACCTATCAATCGAATACAACAGACCCCGGGCTTGTAATTAGCTCATTTGATATAAACGCTACTAAAGTAGGGTACTCTATTGATGAGGATAAATTTTATTGGACAAAAGACTTTGAAGAGTTTTTAGAAACGGGTGAGTTAAGAATATCTAATTTAATGACTCCATCACATAGTGCTGTTAGATTAGCTAAAAAATCAAAAGAATTGAATGTTGAATTAAAAGAGTTTGAATGTAATTTATTACAGTACGCTTTATATTATAGGTTCAGTGATATGATTAAATTAAGATTCAAGGAAAGATATTTTGATATGTATAAGGATAATGAAGATTTACTTAAAAAACATTTTATTCTATGTCGCGATGAAGAAATGGAAGAATATGTTTTTACTAAGTTTGGTGATAAATCAGAATTACATTATGTTAAAAGTATTGAAATGAAAGATCATAAACACTCTGATATTTTTGAAAATAGAAGACCACTTATCTTTTCAGAAGACACCAATCTAAGTAATATTTTTCTATCTGGTATTTACTTATTCTATATGAGGAATATTTATGGAGATGATGAAAAAGTAAAACTTTGGTCTAAGCTAAGTTATTTCTTTGATGATCCTAATTACTTTGATAAAGAAGTTAATAACGAAGATATTGATTTATTAAATAGACTTTGTAAATTTGCACCAAAATCAATATCTAACTTGAAGGGTATTAAATTATCTGAACAAGTAATAATAGTTAAGAAGTTACTTGATAAATTCAAAGACGATCCAATTATTGCTATTTCAATTTTAGAGAAAGTTAAAGTAGATAAAGATATGGTGTTGGACGAACAAACTTCATTATTATTAGAATTGTCTGTTAGAAAAGAAATCATTAATGATACAAGAGGTAAAGTTAATTCTATCTTGAGAAGAAAAGGTTAATACCGGTCTTACCTCCGATTTAGATGATTTAGTAAACTTTTGAAGATTTACTAAATATAACTTAAAATAAAATAAAATTATGGTAGTGTTTATAACAGAATTAAACGATAGTAACTATTCGGATTTCTTATCAAATAACAATCTTGCTCTTGTTGATATTTGGGCTGAATGGTGTGGACCTTGTAAATTGATAGGTCCAATCATTGATCAGATATCAGTTGATTTTCAAAGTAAATTATCAGTTGGTAAATTAGAAGCGGATGTAAATAGAGATATCGTGAAAGAACTTGGTATCAGAAACATCCCAACTATTTTACTTTATAAAGATGGTGTGATTATTAATAAATCAGTTGGTGCGATTACTAAAGAAAAATTAACAGAAATGATTAACGAGCACATTTCTGAATAAATGGAATCAATTGAATATTTATATGACCTTGTTGATAAGTCTGATGTTTCAGTTTTAGGATACACTTATAAAAGTGAAAGAATAAAGGATGAATTTATTTCAAGATTACCACACTTGAAAATTGGTGAAGTAGATTCATCCTTCAGTTTCGTTAGTTATTTGAGAGAAATAAAACTAACACAGATTTTGGGAGATTCTCCTTATTTCAAGTATGTTGTGTTGGATATAGGTGATGTGAGATATTCGAGTAAGGTTGATGGTATGGGATTTTCAGTGGTTATAAGGAAAATGATTGAGAAAATCAGAACAGATATGTTCAAAGCATACAACAAAATACAAGAAGAAAGTTTAGGTCTTGATTTTGATGATCCAGAAAGTCACAAACCAGAAGTTATAGAAACCCCTTATAAATTAATAATAACAACCCCAATGTATAAGAGTTCAAGTAAGTTTCAGATACATAATTTTACTGGTGGTGATTCTACACTAATGATTTCTGATTTAGCGTTTGTTATACAAGACTCTAATATAACAGATAAACTTCTTGGAAAGAAACCATATATATCCATAATGAAGAATCGATATGGTATGGATGGTGAAAATGTTTCACTTGAAGAAATTTTATTACCATTAGAGAGAAACTATAAATTAGAAAAGGTTCTTAATTAAATATACCATGAGTATAGTAAAAAATAGAAAAGCATATTATGAATATCACATACTTGATGAGTATGAAGCTGGTGTTGTGCTTATGGGTAGTGAAGTTAAATCTATAAGAATGGGTAATGTAACATTATCTGATTCATTCATATACTTAAAAAGTGGTGAGGTTTGGATAAAGAATCTAAAGGTAGCAAGGTATGCACAAACTCATATTTCCGAACCACATAATGAGAATCGTGATAAAAAACTACTTTTAACTAAAAAAGAAATAAATAAAATAAGTAGAAGTTTAGAAGACCAAGGTATAACTTGTATTCCACTTACTATTTTTACTAAACGAAATAAGCTTAAGATAAAAATTGGTGTTGCTAAGGGAAAAAAGCTTTTTGATAAAAGGCAGAGTATTAAAGAGAAGGATATGAAAAGAGAACTTCAAAGAAATCTAAAATAATAATGTCTAAAGAAGAAGAATTTATTTTTTTATTTGAGGAATTAGAAAACTCAAATAATGAAGAAGAAGTTTTTAAGAATCTTAAAAGAATTCTTAAAGAATCTAGTTCTGTCTTTTATAAGAATAAAATACTTAATAACCCATATTTCAAATCTCTTTTGATTGATGTAAGGGAAGATGTATTAATAGAAATATCAGAAATAAGGAAATCATTAAAGGATGAAATAAAATCAATTGATGTTGAAATTATGAGTCTTTTGTCTAAAGACAAAGACAACTCAAATATAAATAAATTCAAATCATTGAAACGAGATTGTATATCATTAGTTTATGAAATCGATGATAGAAAAAAAGATATAATTAATTTAATATAGATTTTATATACTTTTCTATATTTTTCAATCTTTCTAAATCATTTTTCATTATATCAATGTCATCAATATTACTATCATTATTCATATAATCTATAACTCCCGTTGGTGATGATGAATTAGAAAACATTTTATCTAAGCAATGTCTTATAGGTGTGGATTCTGGCTTAAATAAATTATTAATCATAACTTTTCTAATAGACTCAACTTTGCTACATAAAAATATGTATTCTTCAATAGAATTTATTTCTTGTTTTAATAAGTAATCTTTTATATACGAACCTAAATATTTACAAATTTTAAGATATTCATTTAGTAGATCAAATTGTTTGCCTTTTTCTGGTATATCTATATATGTCTGATAATTTTTAGATATTTTATTTTTATAAAAAGAAGATCTTTCATTACTATCTTCATAAAGAATTATTACTTTATTAAAATTTCTTTTAATTCTTTCTTCACTATATTCATCTTTAATGGATACCATTAAAGTCAAAATAGACTTATAAAATTGCTCAACATAGGTTCCAAATTCTGGTCTATTACTATTAATTGAGAAGTATGAATAATCTCCTAATATTGTTGTTGATATAAATTTTTGTAAATTTTTCAAGTCTATTGACTTTACATTTATTCCCATTTTGGAAACCAAAATACCTATATATCTTTTAATATTATCGTTTTTAATATCATTATCACTCATTAATTTTAAAGCTCCTAGTCTATTTACAATTCTATCATTATTAGTTTCTGAACTTTTCTTAAATCCAGCATCTAACATTTTATCTAGATATATAACAACTGCAAAATCAGCATTTTCAATATCTTTCCAATTTTTATTATAAAGTGAGGTGTGTTCATCTTTATATTTAGACCAATTTTTTAATCTACCACGACCACTTAATGGTAAATTAAATATAAATGGACTATCTATTTTTTCTTCAGGTTTATTATCGAAATCACTAATAATTAAAGGATAGGCACCTTCTGTATATTTATACACCAGTGAATGGTCATCATTTATACTACCTGGGTTACCTAATGACCATGAATACATATGATTTCCACCCAACCAATTTGGAATTCCTATTGAAGAATCAGATCCCCAATTTTTCCAATCGTTATTAGGGGGTGAGCTACCCGAAGAAACATCTTGTATAGCATATAATTGTGGATGTGGGGCATTGGTGTCTATATATATTTTACCCTTAGAAAAGCTATCAAAACTTAGTGAATTATTGAAACAACCAATAATATCATCACCATGTTTAAGATCATAATAATCAACAATTTTAGTTAATGTTCCGGTTTTTATATTTAATGTGTTTTTTATATATGATACAATTTCACTTGTCATAACATTTCTTTTGTTATTATCATTACTTTGCCACATGATAAAATCATCCATCTTTTTATCACCAACACCAGTATATCCTATAAACCCATCTTCTAAAGAGAACCAGAATTTTAAACAAAAAACACCTTTATCATTTGATACTTCATTATCTGAGTTTATTAATAAAGCTTTTTTAGCAGATAAATATTCAACATCATTATCTGATATCTTATCAATTGGGTAATCATAATTTTTCAAAATACTTTTTAACCCAATAACAAACTTTTTAGAATGTTTTTTACCAACCCTTTTACTAACATATTTTAATACTTTAGAAATTGCATCAGAATCAAACGCCTCATATAGATATAAATACTTCATGTTATTATATATTAAATTTTATTTTATAAATCTAAACTTTATTACTATCTTTGTCTAAGATTTAAAGTCACTAAGATAATATATCGTGAGATAAGTTTAGACTTTCCATCCGGAGACCGATTAAAAGGATTTGGGTATATATAATATGGATGAGTTTTAGTGAAATTATGGTGGTAAGTAGCTGTTAAATAAGTTAACATCTTTGATAAACCCAGTGAACCACCTTGTATATAACTATATAATACGTAAAGATGTAGGTGCTTAAAATGTGTTGGTGATAAAGTACTTCAAATAACTAAATGAATAATCCCAACTCTATGAAGATTAAAACGAGTAGAAAGGTAACACTACTCAACCAAGGGTGATGAGCCCATTAAAAGGTAATCCTAAGTGATGAGGTCACTAAAAGTCAAGCAGAAGGTTCTAGGGTTCCGACCATACTTGACAGAAGTTCCAGAATCTTCATATTATTTCTGTGAATATGAGAAGAATAATTTTTACATATAATGATAAAGTTCATAAGGGGATAGTTATTCCTGATAAAATGTTTTGGGGTAATTATAAAATTATATCAGATAATATGATTTTATCATATAGTTTAATTGAAAAAAAAATAATAAAAATAGATATGTTACTAAGAGAACAAATTAGCAAAGACTACATGACAGCTTTCAAAGAAAGAAATTTAGTAGCAAAGAGTTTACTTTCTGTTATTAAGGGAGAAATCCAAACAATTGAAAAAAACAAAATAAAAGAACTATCTGATGAAGAAGTAATGGCTATTTTGTTAAAAACAGCTAAGTCTCTAAAAGAAACTATTAAGTATGGTGGGGTTCAAGCATCTCTAGAATTAGCTATTGTTGAAGCTTACTTACCAAAACAAATGTCAAGAGAAGAAGTAACTGAAAAGTTAACTGAGCTTGTAAACTCTGGTGTCACTAAAATGGGTGTTGTTATGAAGGAGTTCGCTGGGTTCAACGACAAGAAGATGGTTTCTGAAATTTTCAGAGAATTAACAAAATAATTTAGGAAAGATAAAGACTCAGAGTAATCTGGGTCTTTTTTATTTCTATTGTATTATATTTTTTATATATACATTATGTCAAAAACAATCTATAATTATAGAACCGTTTGACTCATTAATAAACGATAGATAGTCTAATATCATAAAACTTTTTTGTACTTTTTGTATATATTAAAAAAAGAATAGTTAAATATGAGTGATTTTAAACCAAGTGGTATAATAACAGAGCGTGATTATACTGGGAAAACATTGGAAGAAGCAACAAATGAAGCTCGCAAACGTGGATTTGTAGTTAGAATAGTTGAAACTAATGGTAATTCTGTAATGTTAGATATGTCTGTTAGTGGATCTAGAATAAATTTCAGAGTATCTAATGGTATTATAACAGCAGCTTTCGGTGGATAATATGATGTATAAGATAGATAAACAACAAGCATATCATTCCTTTACGGTTATGCCCAAAGATTGTAATTTCAATAAAAGGGATAATGGCGGTAATGATACACTATTTGGAGGTAAGTTAATGTATGAGATGGATTATGCTGGTGCTAAAATAGCTAGAAGAGCTACTTATGGTATCGATATTGACATGATAGTAACTGCTTCAACTGACAGGATTAACTTTGAGAAACCTGCCTTTATTGGTGATTTGGTAACTATGGAAGCCACTATTAAAGCTTATGGTAAATCATCTATACAAATACGTATAAAGGTAAGGAGAGAAGATTTGAAAGGTGAGGTAGAACAAATTTGCTCAGCTAATATGACTTTTGTTACTATAAAAGGTGGTAAGCCGATAACTCATGGATTATGCTTTACTAAAAATTAATATTAATATGAATTCAACTAGATTAGATTTAATTAAAGATGGTGATGTAGTTATAATAGTTGGGAATAATCAACCATTTAAGGTTTTTAGTAAGAGTAGTTTGTCTAGGAAAGTTAAGGGTATTTGGTTATTAACAGGTGATGAAATTTTTTTAGATGGTGGAGAAGCTACATTACCAACAGACCAAGATTGGATACTATCATTAGTTGAGAAACTAGAAAATGATAAAATCGAAATTGATAAAAGAATCAAATCTATAAAATCTATTGTTAATTAAAACAATCAAAAATACCTATGAAAAAGGTATTAAAATTCACCAACATACCCTATTAAAAAATATAAAATATAGAATTAAATCTAAATTTGATTGGTGATCAACAATAAAAAACCTATATTTGTAACATAATGAAACATTTACACACATATAAAATTATGATTGACTGGGGTTAATACCAGCTACACATTATATATGTATAGCCTAGTCAATTTTGACTGGGTTTTTTTATGCAAAAAATAAATGATTAAAAAATTATAAAGATGGAAATTAAAATTGATAGTACTTACAAAGGAACAAGAATCCTTTTTGCGGAAACAGCTAAGAGTAAACGAGTTTTACTTAATGATATGATTGAAATACTTGAGTCTTATGGATATCAAGAAATTATGATACCTATCATTCAAAAGCAAGAAACTTTCGAATTGAAGGTTGGTGATGAAAACCAAAATATGATGTATAACTTCAAAGACAGAGGTAACAGAGATTTATGTTTATCACCAGAATACACAGCAATTGTTCAACAATTAGCTTCTAATAGAATGAAATTTGACAAAGATGTTAAGATGTTCTACATAGGAGAATGTTTTCGTGGAGAGAATACGCAAAGGGGTAGATGGAGACAATTTACACAATTTGGTGTTGAAGTCTTGAATCCAAGTAAAGATTACTCAGACGAGATGGTTGAAATTGCTACTAAACTAATTCAATTAGTTACAAAAAATTATGAACTAAACACAGAAGCAACAAGAGGTCTAGATTACTATGATGGTGGAAAAGGATTCGAAATCGCTTGTCCTGAGTTGGGAGCCGCTAAACAAATTTGTGGAGGTGGGTCTTATAAAGGAGGAGTAGGGTTTGCAATAGGTGTGGATAGATTACTATTATGCAACAAATAAGATATTTAAATTTTAATAAAGTAAGTGATAGATGGGCATCGATGTAAAAATCACATTTAAGACTGTTAAAGAACAACGAAAGTTTATTAATAGTCATGAGACCATACTTTATTACCAACACTATATGTCCCTACACTCATAAACTATGTATATTTTTTAATCTGTTGTTACTATCCACCCCTTTGTTATTAAATCATTCTTAGCCGTTACTCCATCATAACCACCAGAACTTCCATCTGGAGCTATATTTGATGATATGTTTATTTGTCTACCTGTGAATCCAGCGGTACACCCATTATTAACATTAACTAAAAATTTATTAACTTCTACAACACCAAGTGAATTATCATGCACCTCATATCGGGCATTATTAACATCACCCCATTGTGTGAATTTTTCAAACCCATTAAGAGCGGTTAAGCCACATCCATAATATTTTACTGATACAATTATCGCATTAGATCCAGTTGGAGCTGTTACTTGGGTTAAGTTAGGGTTATTCCATCCATCTAAATATAATTGAGGACCTTCCCATAAGGTTAAATCTTTCATATCTAGATGTCCAACTAAATCACAATCATTGAATCGGATTATATACCAAGTGCCTAATGTAGCTCCTGGTAGTGTAACAGTTTGTAACAACGGACAGTTTTGGCAATCTATCCAGAGTTGTACACTATTTTGCCACCCAAGAACACTAAAATCAATTTCATTAACTGCTGTGTCGTATATACTCATCGTCCTCATTGTGGAAGTTCCATCAAAATAGATATTTTGTATATTACCTGTGGCTCCAGTTATACCAGTACCCTTTATATGAAATTGACTATTTAAATTTTGGTTTGTGAAATCAGCATCCCAGTTGTTCGCATCCCCAGCACTTGGACCAACAGCCACTAAATCTGACCTCCAAAAAAACTGACCTCCTGAATCAGAATTAACATCATTTAATTTTATCCTATCAAAATTAACAGTACTACCTAGTGTGTAAAGTGAATTAAAACCACCCCACTGAGTTGTATCAAATGTACTATCCGTAATACCTTGTATATTTATCGATCCACTATTACTTCGAAAGTATAAACTTGTATTATTACCAAGAGGAGTAGATAAGTATTGTGTTGGCATAATTATAGAAGCTGTTGCTGTGCTAGGTAAATAAAATTTCCTCATATAATTATAATTTGAGAAATCCAAAGTTCCCCAATCAACCCCACTTGGTGCACTAAATTGCCACCCACCGAAACTATTTATGGGATCTCTACCATATACCCTTATGGTATAACTACCAGTAACACCATAAGAATGTCCCAGGAATGGACTATCATCTATATTTTGTGTATCACTACCATCACCCCAATCAATTTCAAAAGTACCGTGATAAAAATCGTAAGATTTGGCTCCTCCATAGTTTGTAAGCGCGGGGGTAAATGCACAATTATATGTTGTGGGTGGAGAAGTTACATTAATATTTATTTCGATATAATCATTCTCATTCTTTTCTCTAAATTGTCTGCTAAGTCCTATCATAATTATGTGAAATTTTTACCAAATGACGCATAATAATCAGTACCGTCATATACCATAGTTACTAAATCTAAAGCGTTGTCGATACTAGTAGGTATTAATGAAACACCACTTTCCCATTTAATAGATGTTGGCCAATTTACAGTAGTTAAGTTAGATCCTTGTATTATTTTAATAGTATATGTTCCTCCAGTTTTTTGGTTTGAGAAACTAAATGTAACTCCTGTTGGAGCACTTTGGAAATCAACAACTTGTATATTACCATTATCCCAATCTATATTTTGTGAATTGGTTGATGGGCTTAATGTGACGGGTATATCAACATAAACTTGCCCAGTTATTTTAATATTCCCAACAACCTCTACCTTTTCAACTGGTGAGGCTGTACCAAATCCAGAAAATCCAGTTGATTCTGAAAAAACTACATCAGCCGATTCTGGTAAAATAGTTATGGTCTTTCCACTTCCACTATCTACGTCTAATATCATTCCATCCAGTCCCGAATTGGCCTTCATAACTAACATATTCTGGTATTTGGGTGATCCACCACTAGTTAAATATGTCGGAGAGAAATATGCAAATTGTCCATGAACTTTATTTGCTGGTGTTGTGAAATCACCAACGATAAACCTAGCAACAGCATTAGTACCAGATGTGTCAGAATTATGTAACATATGTACGGTGTCTCCATCATGATCAAACCAAGTAACTGATCCCTGTGCAGTTCCACCAAGTGTTGTTATTGTATCTGAGTGTATTAAATAATCACCCGTTATATTAACATCACCAAAAACAGTTAACATATTATCAGCCGATGCTGTTCCTATACCAACACCAGTATCGTCCGATGATGCTAAAGAATCTGTTAATCCAGTTGCCGATGACCACTTAGGTATATAATTTGTTGTTCCTGTTCCAGAAATTCCCGAAGGTGTCTCCCAAGAACCAACACCATCTCCAGCAACATCTGTTAGTACTTTACCAACCCCTTCATTACCATCAACCATTCTAATTGAACCACCAACGTGAAGTTGTTCTGTTGGTGTAAGTTCACCAATTCCTACATTACCATCATTGGTGAGTAAAGCATAATTGTTATTACCGTTTATAGCATTGAAATATCCACCAACATTATTCCCAGCTGCGTGAGTTCCTTCTATTGAAACGAAATATCCATATACTGCATTTGCTCCCGACTTAGTAGTATTACTTAAAATTCTAGACCCATATATTGGATTCGTTGCATCAGCCTTTTGTTGTATGATGTAGTGAGCCGTATTGTGTGTCGTAGCCACTTGATAGAATTGATAGGAAGGAGTATTTCCTTGACCTATTGACCAACTTGCATCAACATTCGTAGTTTTCAATCCTCCCGAACCTGAAAACTCTATATCAAATCCACTTGTGTTTACTATAATGTCAGATGGTAAAGCACCACTTCCTCCGTATATACCAGTATTTTTTGAATCAACATAAGCAATTGAAGATACAGTTCCAAAATCAACCTCTAATTGGTTATTTGATTTTGTTAATCCAGAACCAGCTTCTGTTATTATTGTAGATTCAGACCCAGATAAACCAGCTACCCAGTAATCTGTTGTTTCATTCCAAATTAATCTAGAATTTGTACTATTCCCCCTATTTATTTCTATACCAGAATCCAATACAGGAGATCCAGAAAATGTAGCATTTAATGTTATTATATTATCAGATACATATAATTCTTCTACATTTAGAGAAGTTTGTGTTCCTGATATAACCATATTCCCCAATACAGTTAAGTCTCCACCTAGTATTTCTGTATTACCGTATATTTTTGGCATCCCTTATATTATTATTGTTTTTATATTTGTTAGTGTTTGACTAATAGTTACATCAATAGATGCTGTTCCATTAATCTGAATTGTATCAGGTATAATTTGAAGTCCTGTTGAATCATATGTTTGTATAATTAAATCTTCTGTATTTAAATTGTGTATAATTGTTTCAGCTACACTAGCAGTGAAGTTTCTTATATCACTTACTTTGTTTATTATATCCGAAGTCAAGGCAATAGTTCCTGACGCATCAGGTAGTCTCCAAGTTCTGTCTGCCATTAATACTGATGAACCTAACCTTCCACCAAATATAGTTCCGTTTGCTTGTATAAATTCAAACATTCTATCTGATGTTGTGCTATCAAGCCAAAATCCTGATGTCATTAATCCAATACCCCCACTAAACTCCATTTCATCACCAGTATCGTCTATTAGAACCACACCAGCCGTATTACCTTCAATAATCAAAGAACCACTATCGTTGTATATATTATCTCCGACAAATTGTAGTTGATTAAGTCCCATTGCAATATTACCACTCATCGTTCCACCAGCAAGAGGTAAGAAATCTCCAGTAGGATTACCAGAAACTAAAGCAACTGTACCTGTTGCGTCAGGCATTCCCCAACTCCTATCTGTTGTTGGTAAAGTCGATAGGTCTAAAGTATTCTCGATACCAGATAACGTAGCTCTAATCGTTCCGTCACTTGCATCCATGACCAGCGACCCAGGAGCCATACCACTACCAGTTATAGTTATTTGAGGACCACTATCCGAAAAATCGTAGGTTTGACCATTCGCATCTATTGTTGTATTTTTATTAGACCGTATAGTTAATACACCGGCCGGATTTGTAATATAACCAAGATTTCCTCCAAAGTCAATAGCAGTAGCTCCAGTAAGAGTTATCTCGTCTGCATAAATATCGTAACCTCCATTGGTAATATCACCGCTCATTGTGCCACCAGCAAGTGGAAGATACGTTCCAGATAATGTACTAGGTGAGAATTTAACACCATCAAACAAAAGAGCTTGTCCGTTTGTTGCTGATGTTGGATCAATTTCAACTGAATTAACAGAGAATGAAGAACCAACGACATAAACACCATCAGTTGCTAATAAATCTAAGTTAGTACTTGATAATGTAGTATCACCGCCAGATAAAATCTGTGTAGAACCTGTTCCAGAATCCAAACTAACAAAGTCACTTTCAACATCAAAAACAGATGATGTGAATAGTAAATACCCAATATCACCTAGTGTAATATCATACCCATCAGAATTAATGGAAGTGTTTTGTGATAATGTACCACCTAATCCAATATAGTCAGACGTAATAGATAAACCATTATTAACTTGAGCATCTAAAGTAACAACACCAGCAGTTCCACCACCAGTAAGTCCTTGACCACCTATAACTTCTGTTATATAATCGTTATTAATGTTATCAATTGCTATCCATAAAGAATTAGTAGCTGTGTCTAAATCAGATGATAAAGAAACTGTTCCGCTAATATTAGGCATTATCCAATCCCTATTATCTGTTAATATAGAGCTTTTTATATCTCCGGTAAATGATCCACTAAGTCCAAATCTAAAACCAAATGTTCCACCAATCGCAAGGCTGGTGTTTGTGAATTCCATTTTATTAGTACCATCTTGTTCAAATCTAATTTGACCAGTAGAACCACCATCTAATACAACATCACCACCTGGTTTATTATTGTATAAAACAACTTCATTACCGGCTGATTGGTATTGTAATCCAGAGTACGCATCAGTTGATAAGTTAATGTATGAATTATCTAATAGTTGAAGTGCTTCTCCAGATGATAAATTAATAGAACCGGACATTGTTCCACCAGTAAGTGGTAAGTAATTACCAACTTGTGTATCTACATAAGTAATAGAAGATACAGTTCCAAAATCAACTGATAGTTCGTTATTTGTTTTGGTTAAACCACTTCCTGCTTCTGTTATAATTGTAGATTCAGAACCCGAAAGTCCAAGAGCCCAATATTCAAGTGTTTCATCCCATATTATGGATGATGATTGTGATGAACCTCTTAATACGTGAACACCAGCATCTAAGAATGGTGTTCCTGAACTATAAGTAGCATTTAATGTTATTATATTATCAGCTACATATAATTCTTCTGTATTTACATAAGTTGCTGTTCCCGAAACAGTTAAATCACCAGATATAATTACAGAATCAGCAAATGTTCTATTACCAACAACCGTATCTTTTAATCTTATTTGATTATTAGAATCAACTTCCAATGAATTTGAATTCAATTCTAATGTTATATCATCTACGGAAAAAGTAAGTCCTGAGTTTGTTTCTAGATTAACATCTAAAGTAACTACACCAGCAGTTCCACCACCAGTTAAACCAACACCACCTATAACTTCTGTTATATAATCATTGTTTATATTATCAATTGCTGTCCATAATGAAGATGTTCCACTATCGACATATAGTTTACTAACTAAAGAATTATTAACAAATGTTCCTGAGTAATCAGTTACATAAACAAATCCTTGTAAATTACCAGTAAAAACACTTGCTGTATTAGCAGCATTAATTGATATATCAGTATCTAATGATATGTTTGTTGGTAAAAAAGGATCTGGTGATATATAAATTGAGTTTGGTGATCCGTTGTAATCTAGGTGTATTTCCGAACTACCATTTGAAGAAAGAATATTAGTACTGGTACCCATTATTATATTATGAGTACCGGAATTATTATCAATTAATAAAACATCACTCAGTCCGGATGTATTAACATCAGAAGACCAATAAATATTTCCCAATCCATCACTTGTTAATAATTGACCAGAAGAACCATCAATATTAGGTAATGTATAAGAATCATTTATATTAAGACTACCACCTATATAAACATAATTAGATTGTGATCCTGTTATAGATTGTCCACCAATTATAACAGAGTTAACCACACCAGGACTCATCATTGAATTTCTAGTACCAACAAAAACAGCTTGTTTGTTATTATCACTAGTTGATGATGTTGAACTACCATTATTTGATATTTTCAAATCATCGCGTGATAACAAACCAACACCTAATTTCAAATCACCCAATGTATTATATAATTCAATATTATCAGTTCCATCATGAAGCACTAAAGCTTGTGAATATCCATTAGCAAAAAGTGAATAATTTGAATCATCCATTAAAATACCATGTTCTCCTTGAGAAGCATTATCAGTTGATATTAATATTGAATTTGTACTACCAGAATAATCTAAATCTATTCTACCTCCACCATTTGATGATAATATCGAAGTTGATGTTCCCATTATTAAGGGTACATTAGCAATGTTTGAGATACCCATAACTTCACTCAGAGAAGGGGTTAAACCTAATTCTGGACCACCACCAATTTCGGTGATAATTCCAAATTCATCTTTTTGTTTTAATATACCATCTAAATCATAAGCCACAACTTTACCACCACTTGATGGAGTTGCCGCTGTTAACATATCTAAGGTACTGCCGAATATTACTGATGCCATTATAAAATATTATTTTATTACTCTATATATTATTTCTGAATATTCTTTTTATTTATTATATTTGTAAAAAACATATAATGAATTATAACTTCTGATTAAATCAGTGATATACAATTAGAAGGAATATTAATCAAATAATAAATAAATGAAAGTAAACGAAAAATTCTTAGAAAAGTACCTAAATTCTAATTCACCAACTGGTTTTGAATACCAATTAGGTGGACAGAAAGTTTGGATGGACTATATCTCAAAGTTTGTAGATAAAGTTGAAATTGATAATTATGGAACAGCCTATGGTGTGATGGGTAATTTAGATTCAGATTTCAAAGTAGTGATAGAAGCACACGCTGATGAAATCTCTTGGTTTGTCAATTACATAGACTCTAAGGGTTATATTAAAGTTATTCGTAATGGAGGGTCAGATGCAACAATTGCACCGTCTATGAGAGTAACATTACACGGTGAAAATGGACCAGTTGATGGTGTATTTGGACATCCAGCTATTCATATAAAGAATAGAAAAAAAGAAGCAACTTTAGATTCAATTTTTATTGATGTTGGAGCTTCTTCAAAAGAAGATGTTGAGAAAATGGGTATTCAAATCGGGACCGTTATAACATTCAAAGATAATTTCATGAAACTTGGAGAAAACTATTATACAGGTAGAGCACTTGATAATAGAATAGGTGGGGTTATGATAGCAGAAGTTGCTAGAAAATTAAAAGAGAAGGGTAAGAAATTACCATTCAAACTTTACGTAGTTAATAGTGTTCAAGAAGAAATTGGATTAAGAGGAGCACAAATGATTGCTGATACACTTAAACCAAATGTTGCAATTATCACAGATGTATGTCACGAAACATCATCACCTTGTTATACACCTAGTAAACAAGGAGAACATATTGCTGGTAATGGTGGAGTTGTAACAAGAGCACCAGCAGTTCACAACATTTTAAGAAAACTTATTTTAGATACTGGTGATGAGAAAAAGATTCCATATCAATTAGCGGCTTCATCAAGAGCTACTGGAACTGACACAGATGCGTTTGCGTTTTCTAACGGAGGAGTACCATCAGCACTTATCTCTCTACCTTTGAAGTATATGCACACGACTTGTGAAACTGTTCATAAAGATGATGTTAAGAATGTTATTAAGTTAATATACCAAACACTTCTTAATATTGAAGAGAACCACAATTTTAAGTATAATGTCTAAGACTGATAAAGAGAAAGCTTATAATTTATCTTGTAGATTCAGAAGAATAAATCTCATACGTAGTTTGAAGGATTTTTCTATCGAGCATCAAGAGTATGAATTTGCGGCATATCTTAGAGATATTGAAAGAGATATTGAAAAGGAACATGATTTTGATGAAGAGGTATTAACACTTGATGATGTCTATATAAGATTGACAAAATTATATGAGAAAATGAGAGAGAGTAATTCAAAAGATTATCTTAACTCAGTATTAAGAGAACATAAAATAGATACAATACTAAAAAACCCACTCGATTGAGTGGGTTTTTGTTTTAATATTTTGGTATTTTCATATCGGTTGAAATTTCAATCTTAAATCCAAATCCTAGTTCATCATCAGATCCATACTTAGTATGTGATTCATATCCATCTTGTCCTTCAAATGTTATTGGTTTAGGTCCGTTTTGAGCTTTTATTCTATCTTGTTCAGCTTTTTTCTTAGCTTCTTCTTGAGCAACCATTTCCTCAAATGTTTGTGCTGGTTTTACTGGTTCAACTTCTTGTTTGTGAGTTGAGAAGCTTTCATCTGGGTTATGACCATATCTACGTAGAATTTCTTCTGCCTCTGATCCAGTTATTTCTCTCTCGGCTTCAACCTTCTGACCTTCTATTTGTCTAGTATTTGCTAATCCTCTATTCATATCTTATATATTAATTTCTAAAACCCACTCTGTTATTTAATTAGAATACTAAATTCTGATTTTATATCATCAACTTTACCACTTAGTAACTTCTCAATATAATCCAAATCTCCTTCTTTGTACCAATCTCCAATCCATTTGCCTGTTATCCTTGAAAAATAATTAGAATTGGCTCTACCACGAATTGAAATATAATCAATAGTATATTTACTATCATTAAGATATGATATTAAACTAACTATGTTACTTACTAATTCTTCATCAGTAATATTAGATTCAAATTTTGATGAGTAGTTACCTTTTATATTTATTGAATAGGTGTATTTATCTGATCCCTTTACCATTTTTAGAAATTTTGGAAATAAATCTACATAATGATACCAATCTCTATCTCGACCAAATGACTTTGTTAATACATGAACGGTGTTGGCTTCTATACCAACTGATACTTTATAACTATTATCGGTTAAATCAAGTAAAAAATCTTTTATATTACCAAGAAGTTCATCATCAACATCAATAACATCTTTAGAATATGTGATATACTTATATACTGTATTTATATCTTCATCTGATAGATTACCCATTTCATCTTCTACCCAATAAGGATTTTCTATATCATAACCACCTCTTGTTAATATAGCATATACCCGACCAGTATCCGGATCCAAAACATGACCAATTGATTGAAGTTCGATAAAATTATCTGGTATAGGTTCACTTTTCCATTCAAATACTTTACTATATTTTTTCAAATACTTCATAACAATATATATTAAGTTACTAACTTTGAAAATAAATTCCAAAAGGATACCAACCTTTTTAATATATAAACGTATATATATCGTGGGGTGGAGAAGTGGTATCTCGTTGGGCTCATAACCCAAAGGTCGCAGGTTCGAATCCTGTCCCCGCTACTAAAAGAGAAGAAATTCCCAAATAAATGAAAATAAATTTGGTTAGAAATAACTAAATGTTAAATAACTGGAGTTTTTTAATTTATTCTAAATATGTAATAATCTACTCTATGTAAATAATTTTCGGATTCAAATAGTTTATATGCTTTTAAGTATCTCATCTTTTTGATATCTTGGTGTGTATATTTTCTTCTTCCTTTGATAACATTTCCTCAAGATATAAATAAATGTATTTTCTATACCTTTTAAGTATATTCTCATCACAAACTCTATTAATAGTACCCCATAGTTGTTTCCACTGTAATTGCTCAAATCCCTTTGTATCTAATCTATGAATAGCTTCTTTAACTGTTTGACTTTTCTTTGAAAGGTCATTTGCTATTGTCCAAGAGAAAGCCATTATTTCTTCTTTATCAGAGAAATACTTATTTTGTTCAATAGGGTTTGGTAATTCAAATTTTATTCCTCTTCTTCTTTTAGTTTGCTCTTTGTGAATTAATTCATGGCCAATTATATCATTAACTATTTCTTTGAAATTTGGAAATCTTTTAATGATCTTATCATCAGATATTACAAACATTGGTTTTTTTCTCTCAGGGTGGAAGAGTGCAAAAAATGGGGCAAATTTTGGTGGAGCTGTTTTCTTATCAAGTTCATTTAATGAATCATAAAATTCATCATACCCAACTACATCAAAATCATTTTGATTTCCATATTCAACTAAATCATCAAATGAATTGATAAATAAATCGCTTTCTATTTTTTGTGGAATAATAACTGCTTCGAATGTCTTGTATGTTTTAAGATATTTCATAATGTATATATTCATATCATGAAACATGAAATCAATAGAATAATAAAAACAAAAAGTCCAGATTAACTGGACTTTTTATTTAATTTATTTACTATTGAGATATTCACTTTTGTAAGTAGACCAAGCTTTTCTTGTAAAAGGACCGAAACTACCATACCCATTTGATTTGTTAACGTTTTTACCTTTAACCCAACCTGAGTGAGTAACATCCATCCAATCTTGGAAAGCTCTAACATCATCAGGAGCATCTGGTTTAACTGGTTTAGTTGGTTCGGGTTCTTTATCAAGACCTTGTATAAATGAATCAATCAATCTAGAAACCATTTCCGGTTTTTCATCAGATTTGAATTTAACTTTTATTTTAGCTAAACCAGAACCGTCTGGGTTTTTACCAGAGTCCACTTCTATACCTTTGATGTTATGTTCGTGACTATCTTCTTTATTTTTGAAGAATCCTAATATACTTCTTTTTAAGTCTGATGGTTCGTTATCACCAATCACCAATCTAGCATCAAACTCTATATCAAGTTCATCTACCCCAATTGAAGAATGATCTGCTAATATGTATAATGGTACATAAACATCTTTATCACCAATAACAAACTTTTGTGTTTTTGGAGCACCATTATCATTAAAATAATTTGATAGGTTATTGATATGTTGTTTTTCTGCAATTCTACCAGCTACCATCGCGGCTTCTAATAAACCACCCACTAATTCCTCTATATTCAATCTTGCCATCTATTTTATATATTTTTCTTCTTATTATAGACATAAAATAATCTAAGTTTAAAAAAAAGGGTGGTTATTAAATAACCACCCTTTTAATAATTTTAATTCTAATTATTTATCTTTCTTATCACCTTCATTCATTGGAATAGCAGATGGTTCTAACATTTGTATTAGATAATCTGATAATTTCAACATACCCTCAGTTGGTGGTAATTGCTCAGCATGAACTTTTACATTATACTTAGCTGAATTATCAGTACTTCTAGTATTTTCTTTGTGTGTAGAAACTTTACCAGAAACACTTGCTGAATATTTCATTCCCCAGAAACCTCCGGATGCAGATGCTTCAACTTTTGTTTCAGTATCAAGACTTGATTTATCAACTTCAGCAGTTTTTACTTCCATTGTGAATTCAATATCCGCTGATGTAATAGCTAATGATGGAAGAGGTACTAATGGCAACATTGGAATTTTCGAATAAACTTTTTCTAAAGATTGAACACCTTCACCATCAGTAACTACTCTATTCATTTCAACATCCAAAGACCTTGCTGTTGTTACACCATCATCATCAGTTACGAAAGCAACCTCTGAGATATATTTCCAGGTTACATCATTTAATTGAGCTTGTCCTTTCGCCATACCAACTAATGGTGATACAATAAGATCTTCAATTGGTAGTCCAGAGAATTGTGACGCTATGTTATTTTCTGCCATAATTTATTTGTTATTTGTTATTATATATTAAAAGGTAAATACGTTTTTTATTTAAATTTCGTTGTTTTTTCATACCTTTTCTTTATATCATTAATATCTCCCAACACCTTAGAAAACTTATCTTTTATGTCTTTATCAACTGTGAAATTTAAAATGATATCACAAAAAGGACATTTTGAAATTGGGTTTTTAATGATAAATTTTAAGTCTAATCCGATATCTTTTCCACAAGAAGGACAAGGTAAAGCCATACATTTAATTTTTTTTTATATTTTATATATCATTTTTTACATATTTGTTATTTAATTAGAACACTCATTATTTTATAAATAATGAATGGGAAGAAAATCAAGTATAAATAAAATAAAGAGAGATAATTCAAAAAGCAAAAACATAGAAGCGGCTATGTGTATGTATCTGTATGAGAAATCACACTCACCAATCACAACACACTTTACTGGCATGGGTCTTATGGAATGTGATGTACTTTCAATTTCAAAGGCCGATTATATCTATGAGTATGAGGTGAAGATTAGTAGAGCTGATTTTAAGAAAGATTTTATAAAAGAAAAACACACTCATATAATAAATGAGAAGTATACCAGAACTCGAAAGGGTTCATTAGTATATTTACTTCCAAATTACTTTAACTTTGTCACACCAAAAGATTTAATCTCAATAGATGAAGTTCCTGATTATGCTGGTCTAATTTATATGAACGAGGATAGTAGTTTCACTATTGTTAAAAAACCAAAACTTTTACACAAGACAAAAGCTAACGAGGCTTTTATCAGACAAGTTGCACATAATCTGAGCTGTAAACTTATTTTCAAGAAAATTTCTTAAAATGCTCTTTCTACGTAACTTCGATCCTGTTTATCCATATTCAAAACTATATCATATAGTTTATCATAATCAAACTCAATAAAGACACCCATTAAACCACCATATCTATCATCAAGTATATTAAAACTTGTATGTTATTTTTAATATAAATGATATGGAGAAATGTAGAAGAGTACATCACAGAAAGGAACCTTATGATATACTAATTGATAGAACTTCAAAATGGGGTTCTCCATATAGCACAAAATCACATTCAAAAGCTAAGTATTTAGTTTCTAGTAGAAAAGAAGCTATTGATAATCACAAAGAATGGTTACAATATGGTGATGGCCAATATCTATTAGAAGACTTACATGAACTCAAAGGTAAAGTATTGGGTTGTTGGTGTAATCCAAATCAAACTTGTCATGGTGACATACTTGTTAAACTAGTAAATAATTTAGATAAGAAGGGATTGGAAGATGTTTTCTTTGGATAAACTTTTAACATCTAAAGTGATAAGAGATATATGAATCAAAAGATAAAATAATATCGAAATGGAAAAAGAACTATTTATGTTTGATATAGAAACAACAGGAGCTCACCCTGATTATGATACCTTTAAATTAGAAGATGAAAGGGGTGCTAAACTATTTGAATCAAAATATTCAAAATTCAAATGGGAAGAAAAATATGAGGACATAAACGATGCTTATGTTAATAATGCTGGTATCGTATCAACATTCGGTAAGATAGTTTGTATATCATTCGGATACATTAATAACTCAGGAGAAAAGAAAATATCATCATATTATGGTGATGATGAAAAAGATATTGTTAATTCATTTAATGAACTACTTAAAAAGATTGAGAAGAAAACATTTAACATTTCTGGGTTTAGAATAAATCACTTTGATATTCCTTGGGTATTACACAAGTTACATAAATATAGTATAAAGCCAGCTAATATAATTTATATGTATGATAAGAAGCCTTGGGATATGAGAGTTACTGATATGGCTGATGATTGGAAACAAAAGTTTGCTTGGGCTTTCTCATTCGATGAAATGTGTTATGAACTTGGTGTAGTATCTCCAAAAGAGAATATGAATGGTTCTGATGTACATCAAGTTTATTGGGATGGTGGTGTTGAGAAGGTTAAAGATTATTGTGAAAGAGATGTTAGTTCATCAATAGACGCTTCATTAAAAATATATTAAAATAACTCGCATGAAATTCGCTACAAAAGAAAAATATATGATATTGTATTAACACTACTTATTTGTGTATCATTTTGGATAGCTTTAGAGTGGATAACTCCTGGTGATATTGAAGAAAAAACAATCAATCTTTATATAATGTGTGTGTTCGTTAAGAAATTCAAACTCAAAAAGTAGGTATATTAATATATTTTCCTTATATTTATTATTATTATTAATAACCACTTAAAACAAAAAGATTATGGGAAGAATGAAAGATATATTTATCGACTTACAAAATCAATATGGTGAGAACCTTGAAAGAGCTCCAGAAGATTTCTCTGTGGAGAATCATCTAAAAGAATTGGAGTCTGAATCTTTAGAAAGATGGAAGAAACAATTAACTACTGATGAATTCAATGCGAAATTTCCCTATTACAATAAGTAATAGTATAAAATATTAAGACAGACCACCAATTTTTTATTGGTGGTTTTTTTATATATAGTCTTAATGAAATACCTAAACACATACGATAAATTATTTGAGGCTCATTGGAAAGATGATTTGATAAAGAGTGATAAACTTTCATTCCATAGAAAGGACTCTATCGAGGAAGTTTTCTATGAACTTATGGATAATGGTTATCTTGTACGTATCTCTCAAGAATTATATGATGATGAATTTAATTACCCTGGTAAAAAGATAGATTTTTTATCTGATAATAAAAAATTGTATGAGGGTTATAAAATTGCTTTTAATAATAACTCAACACATGTAACGGATATAGATAAAATAATCGAAAATAAAGAAGAGGAAATTATTATACTTAAAAGATTAAAAGATATGGGTTTTGTTATGAGAGTTGTGATGAGCAGTCATCCCACAATAAGTCTTTATCATAAAGATGATATAATATCAAAGAATTTATTTATTGTTACAGATAAGGATTTTAGTTTTTTTAAGAAGTTTAGAGGTAACCTTATAGAAGCTGAGGAAAAACTTACAAAGATATTTGGTAAAATAGCTTATGTTTTAAAGCTACAAAATGGTAATTTAATAATGAGATTAGATCCTCATAGTGGTGATGATTATACACTTGATCAATTATATAAATTTACTAAAAAAGTTCTTATAAATGACGTATTCGTGGTTGATAAGATTATCTCTCTAAGAAGAAGTACTGAACCAGATGCTTTAGAAATTTCTATTAGATAATTTCTAATTCCCTAATAGACTCAATAGTATCACCAATAAATACGTCTTTATTATTAACACTTATATTAGAAAATTTAGCTTTTTCAATATCACCACTTATCACCATTTCCATTAATGCTAAATCATTATGATTACTAGACCATTTTTTAATCATTGATTTGGTTTCTATTAATGATTCAATAGCATCTTCTTTGTTAGTAAATATTGCTAACTTATCAAGTAAGTGATCATTAAAGTATTTAGTATTCTTTCTATACAGAGAACTATAAGATTTGTATTCTATTTTACCCCTTTTGTATCTAAATATACCTGAGACTATTGAATAGTAATTAAGATTTATTTTCTCAACCACTTTATAACCCTTGTATGAATATAATTCTGTTTCTTCAAAGTCGCTATAGGTTGGTACAAACTTTTCAATCAATTGATTTGTTGCTTTATTTCTATACTCCTTATCCTCTTCTTTTTTCATAGGAAAACCTTTGAATTTTTGTAATAAAATTTCTTCACTACTTAACTCCTTAATATACTCTATATAACTCTTAATCATATACTATATATTGAATTATATAATTCAATTTTAACTTTTATAGTAAAAATTCTATCTATGAGGAAGTATATACTTGTATATATAAGTTAAATTAAAAATACTTATTATGCCAGCTAAAGATAAAATGTTTTCACTTAGAATTCCAGAAAAATTATTAGAAGATTATAGACAGTTCTGTGATGAGAACTCCATAAACATATCTAAAAGATTAAGAAAGTTTATGGAAAGAGACTTAGATAGTTGGAGAGAAAGGAAAAAGAATTCCAATAATTAATATATAGTTATGATGAACCATATAAGAAATTTCGAGAATTATAAGAGAGCTAGAATTACAGAAAATAAATATAATTCTCAGGTATTATTATTACAAGGTGTTGAACTTAGTAATAATGATGAACAACTATTTAAGAATATATTGGAGAAAGTTTTAGATAATTATAAAAACGAATCTATAAGACAAGAGATTAAACAATATCTTACTAAATCAGAAATGCTTAATGAGGGATTCCTTAATGAGGGATTTTTTGATAAATTAAAAGATAGATTTCCCAAGGCTGCTGAAATTTCTAAAATTCTTTCTGATAAAGCAGAATCTGCTTTAAGTAATATACTTAATAAAGTAAAAGATGCTGTTTCATTTGTTAAGAAAATTGGATCTGGTATAAAAGAATTATTTTTATCAGTTGTTGAGAAGAGTAAGGCATTCTTTATTGATCAAATAAAGAATGGTAAGTTAAAAGATAAAATAGCAGAACTCACAAAAAACAAAAAGGAAGGATTAATGTCTGATTTATCAACGGTTAAAGAAATTATAACTTTTTATAAAACGAAATTTATGTCTAAATTATTGGGTAGTTGTGAAAAAAATATGGGTGATTTTTTATCAAAAGAACAAGATCCAATTGCTGAAGGAATGATAAATGAGGAAAAAGGTAATGTTATATCAACACTTATACATGGTATTGAGAAGATACCACCATTTAATTTTTTACAACAAATTGCCAATACTGGTGAGGCCGGTGCTAATAAACTTATTAATGTTATTAGTAATGTCACTAATAAGTTAGGTGGTCCAAATTTTGCATTACCAGTTATCGGAATACTAATTGGTTTAACCATTGAATATGTTGTTAAAGATTTTGCTGGACATTGGTTGATAGATATTGCAGGAGATGCTACAGGACTTGGATTAGCAATAAAGGGTGTTAAAATATTAGCTACTGTTATTGCATTTTTTGTTGCAATCGATGCTGTAACTGGTGGAAAAGCACTTGGTGGTGGAGAAGCGGTATCTGCTAAAACTGATAAATTAAATGATGAAAAAACTGATGTTGATCAAGAAGAAGAAGATAAAGAAGGTAAATAAAATTAGTCACTCTTTTTAAGATCATCTGTTCACCAATTAGTGATTAATTTATTTGGAATAATATTAAAAAAATATTATATTTGTAAGACTTATAAATAATTAAACATTCCCTATATGAAGAATATCATCACAAGGTTGGCGCCAAGTCCCACTTCAAATTTTTGTCATCTTGGAAATATCCGAACACTATTATATAACTACTTACTTGCTAAAAAGCATGGTGGTAAATTCCTTGTTAGACTAGAAGATACCGATAGAGATAGATACACACCTGGATTTCTAAACTATTTCAGAGACACACTAGATTGGTTAGGAATTGTACCTGATTCTTCTTATTGGAATCCAGATACTTCAATTGGATCATTCACACAATCAGAAAGAGATTATAGTGACAAAATCAATTATCTTATCGATAATGGTTATGCTTACTACGCTTTTGATACTAAAGACGATTTAGACAAAGCACATAAAAATATTCCGAATTTCAAATATGACGCGACTACTCGTATATCAATGAGAAATTCATTCACAATGTCAAAAGAGGATTTTGATAAAACTATTAATGATAGAACACCTTATGTTATCAGGTTTGCTGTAACACCTGGAGTTGATATTACTTTCACTGATGCTATCTTAGGAGACATCACAATTAACACTAATGTTGTTGATGATAAAGTGCTATTAAAGTCTAATGGTATTGGTTCTTATCACCTTTGTAATGTTAGTGACGACCACGATATGGGAGTAACTCACGTACTTAGAGGACAAGAGTGGGTAAACTCAACACCTTTACACGTTTTACTTTACCAAGCTTTTGGTTGGGATGTGCCAACATTTGCACACTTACCACTAATTATGAATCCTGATGGGAAAGGAAAATTATCTAAGAGAACATCTACTAGATATGGTATTCCAATCGCTCCACTTGGATATAATGATGGTGATGGTAACTACGTTAAGGGTTGGAAAGACTTAGGATATGATCCGAAATCATTTATGAATACATTAGCTCTAATTGGATGGAACCCTGGTAATGATGTTGAAATTATGTCAATGGATGATATGATTAATAGTTTTACATTGGATAGAGTTCACAAATCAGGAGCTAGATTTGATATGGTTAAATCACAATGGATTAATTCACATTACTTGAAACACACACCAAATTCTTGTTTACGTCCTTATATCACATTACCCGATGGTAGATATAATGTTGATAAAGTAGATATGATTATAACACTTGCTAAAGATAGAGTTGAATTCAAACAAGATTTGAATACGATTGTTGATTTATTCTTTGATAATCCAGTGATTACATCAACTAAGAAATTAGATAACAAATATAAATCTGCTATGTCTGTTTTTGTTGATGAAATTGATTCAATTAGTTTTGATGATAACGATTCATTAAAAAAATCAATATTTGATATTTGCTCAAGTGTTGATGTTAAGATGGGTAAAGTGATGCCTGGATTAAGAATGGCTCTTATGGGTGGTGTCTCTGGTCCAGATTTAATAACAACGATGATAATTCTTGGTAAAGACCAAGTTAAAGATAGAATTGCTAATTCGTTGATTTTTGAAAAAGCTATTTTATCATAAAAAATTGTAAAGTTCTCTTATAGAACCTTTTATCATTTTAAACTATAATATATATTATATAATGTAACTCGACCTGCCCATGGAAGATGGGGGTTTCGATTGGGGATTTCAATTGATTCTTCAAGTGAGTATAAAAAATAATCTAAACCATGAAAAGTTTATTATTAATACTTGCCTTATTTATAGGATCATTTTCTTATTCACAAAGTGATAAAACCACTACAAAACTATCGTTTGATGAATGGATTAACACAAAAAACAATATACCATCTGACATATTTGATGAAGAATGGTACGCATCATTAGATGAACCAATTAATTTCATAACTTATAGAAGAAGATGTGAAGTAACTATACAATTTAGAATTTATAGAGGATTTGAAGAAACATATACCGTTGTTTTAACAAACAAAAATGGATTAGTAGTTTGGAAAGGTGAATTAAAACAAATTGATGAGATCGATATTTCTTATTTATATAAAGGTATTTATACATTAACAGCTACCGATTCTGATGGTAATTCAATGGATAAAGAGGTTATTATTGGTTAGTATGTTTTTGTTTATATTTGATTAACCCAGTTATTCAAAGAGTGGGAATTTTGGAAGATACAATCTAGTAGTTGCGTTATCTGCAAATACTAAGTATTTAGAATCGTCTCTAATAATATATTGATTTAATATCTTATTATGTACATTCTCTGGTATAACATCTAAGAACATTCTAATATTAGTAATCTTCATATCAGACGCTAATATCTCAGGATTGAAGTTTAATAATTCATATTCAATCGGTACTATTGTTTGAGTATCTTGATATAATTTTCTCAGAAGAGTATTTGGTAAACTAGGAGCATCTTCTTCAAAGTCAACATTTCTCTTATAAATATATTGTTCCATTTTTCTATTTCTCTGATCAATATTAAGAACATAACAGTGCCAAGTTTCCTCTTCTAATCCTGTTGGATCAGCACCAGTTGTATATGGTGTTAAGTTGAATACATACGTATCTGAGTTAAGTGTTATTGTTATTGTATCATTTAATAACTCAGCTTTCCAACCAAGTGAAGTCGTTGTATCATAATGAGTCATGAAATTATAAATTTCATCTTGTATGTAATTATTTATATTAAACCAAACTTGGAATCCAATATTATCAGATACTTTGAAAATAGGATCAAGATTCTTATATGAAACAGCAGAGTTTCTATAATTGATAGATGATAAGTCATAATGAGCCTTAGCTATAATTGTTGAAGAATTCTCAACAAGTTCTTTATCTATTTGTGCGTTATATTCTAATCTAATTGGATCTCTTGTTAAAGGAGTAAATTGTTGCTTATTAGCAACTGCTGCTTTATCCTTAGTTTGTTCGATACCCATTAATTCATCAATTGTAGTATTCTTAGTAAGCTTATCAAGTTTATTTTGTATATCAATAGTACCAGCTTGGATATTTGCTTTCTGAGTGTATTTTTTCAGAATCAATTTATAGTAAACTGCTGAGTTATTGAAATTTCTAAACTGTTGTGCGTGATCTACTTGATACATTCTATTCACCTCACAGAAATAAAGAAAGTCTTCTTTAGATGGTCTCCTTTGAACACCAAAGATTTCCTTAAATTGTTGTTTGGTTATATGTGCTTCCATTGTTTCAAACAGATTCAAGTCAAATTGATTCATAACAATTTGACTATCCGGGAAATTATTACCTTCTATTGAAATTTTAATTTCTCCCTCACAAACAACATTAAATAATTGATATTCATTTAATGTGTGATCTTGTCCTTTCTTATCAGGATCAGTAACAAAATAAAGAATCTTATGACCGAATACTTGTTCAGCATCTTTACTTAATTTTGTTAATAAATTAACAGCCGTATTTTGTTGATATGGGTTATATAAATTTGCCTTTTCTTGATCAGTCATAGGTGCGTTAACACCATCAACATCACATTTATCACCTGCGCCAGAATTTAGATTCTCATTAGGTATGAAATTACCATCAGCATCAAATATTCCATTCATATTAGACAAACAACATTCTCTTATACCAAATAAATTACTTTTTTTCGAATCATTTGTTACATTTTGAAAGTCACCGATTAAATTAATATCTTGTATAGTAACTAATTGACCAGAATTATTTGTAATAGAATATTCGATTTGGAAAAACCTTATAGGATTTATATCAGTAGTTGATATATTTTCTTTTGTTAAAGGTTCCCAACTGGACCAAGTTCTTGAACTATCTTGTGAATATCTATATTCTAATGTTAAACCATCAGGTAACCCACTTTGGTGTGATATTGATATTATTTCTAAATCTGTTATTTTAAATATTTTAAAAATAAAAGGAGGTTTTATTATTTTTGTTTCACCAGTTGGTATAGAAACAATATCACTATTTTCAATAGGTCTTTCTAATTCACCTTGTAATTCATATTCTAATATTCTAATATTATCTAATGTAGATATTCCTTCCCTAATCCATTTTATATCTACATATAATGGATCAAGTGAATCTATAACCGGAAAATTATCAATAAACCTTTTTAAAACTAACCACTCAGACCAAGATATACCATCTCTAGATACTCTATAATATTGTGATAAAAATCTTTCATCAGATAATCCTAAAGTATCATATTGAAATTTGGTAAATTCAGTAACATTTTGTAAATTAGTAAAACTAATAACATACTCATCTCCTGGTTCATAAAAGTAAGGAGTGAAATCACTCGAACCAGTAGCCGCGTTTATATCGAATTTGTCGGAAATGGTAATAGTACCATCATTAAGGTTTGTAACTACATCATACATATCCTTATATATTAAAAATATATTTTCGTTAATTAATTTAGATATAATTTGGTAGAATGAATATAAATACCTATATTTGTTAAAATTAATACATAATAAAAATGGTTATGAACATAAAAGAAAAATTCTTAGAATTAACAAGCAGAACTTATCCTCACGGAACAGAGCAGGAATTATTTCACTTACTTCATGATGAATTACAACCAGATGAATTCGGTAATTTATTTATAAAAATTGGGGAAAGTGATGCAATGTTTACTTCACACTTAGACACAGCTACTTCTGCATTGAGTAAAATAACTCACGTTTTTGATAAAAATATTATTAAAACTGATGGTAAATCCATCTTAGGAGCTGATGATAAAGCTGGTGTAACTATTATGCTTTATATGATTGAACAAAATATCCCTGGTTTATATTACTTTTTCCTTGGTGAAGAGGTTGGGTGTATCGGTTCTAAAAAAGTTGCTAATAAACTAAAAGATGAAAAAATAGAAGGAATTAATAAAGTTATTTCTTTCGATAGAAGAGGAACTACAAACGTAATCACACACCAAAGTTCACAAAGATGTGCATCTGATGCTTTTGGAGAAGCTTTAAGTAAACAATTTAATGAAGCTGACGAAACATTCGCATATGAAAATGACTCAACTGGTGTACTTACTGATTCTATTCAGTTTGTAAAAATATATCCTGAGTGTACTAACATTTCTGTTGGTTACCAAAGAGAACACACTTTTTCTGAGTCTCAAGATATCGAACACTTAGATAAATTAGCGAAAGCTTGTTGTAAAGTTGATTGGAATTCACTACCAGTTGAAAGAGACCCATCTACAACTGAATATAAAAGTTATGGTGGATATGGTGGATATGGTGGATGGGGTGATGATTACGACACTGGATATAGCAGACACAATAGATCTAATTGGGGAAGTTCTTTTAATAATACTCCAAAAAAAAACGTAAAAGTTTACGTTCACGATAAAACATTCAACTATGTTTCTTGTATCGAGGTACTTGCTGATACTAATAAAGTTGTAAAAGTTGATTTATGTGAACAACGTATTGATTACGAAAAGAAAATCATTGATAATTTACTAAAGTCATTAGAATTGGATTATGAGTATATCAATTGGGATGGAATGACTTTGGGTGTTGAGTATGGTGGAGAACACAGTTCAGATTGTGATAGAAACGACTTAATAGAATATTTACCAGAGTTTGACTATACTAAACTTGAAGAAATCGGCGGAGAAGAAATAGTATTCACAGGAGATTTAGTTGATTAAAAATATATATAAAATAAAAAAGAGTCGAGGTTTAATTCGACTCTTTTTTATTTTATATATTATTTGTTTTTTACTTAAAATTACCTGCTCTATCCGTTTCAACATTATTCAACCCAATTAGTGTTGCTGTTAAAGAGATTACTACTGCAATACCACCCATTATAATAGCAGTGTTAGGTTCAACAACTGAATTTGGTACGAAATCAGCTAAGTTAGTTGCTGTTTCAAGTGCGTGTGCACCAATACAAACAGATGTTATACCACCTATCATACCCATAACTCCTAATCTTGTTAACCACTTGAAAAAGGTTTGTTTAACTCTTCCCCACCAATCACTTAAACCTTCGTTAAGAGATTCACTAACTTCACCAAGTTCATCAGCTTCTGCTGCTTGTTTAGCAAGAGCTTCTCCTACTTTATTAGTATCTGTCATATCTTCTAGTGATAAACCAAGTTTATTAGCTAAATCAGATAACTCTTTTTTAACTTTTTCTTTTTCATCATCAGATAATTTATCTAACTTGCTTGTAACAGTTTCACCAACTTGCTTCTTTATATCAGCAACGGATGAATCATTTTCGTTAATTTTAAAACTTTCAAATGCTTTAATATATTTCATAATTATTAATATTTTTTCTTATTGTATATATTATATATTAAACACCGCTTTTTGTAATTTTTTACATACCAGTATTTAATATATAATGTATGAAACATATTAAACATATTAATGAATATAGAACAGTGGGATTTAGATATTCAGAACCAGACTTGGGATTCACTATTTCATTTTATTATAAAGGTGAAATAACAGAGGATGATATATCAGCAATTGCAGAAAGATTAGGTGTGAAAGTATCATCTATTAATATAGGTAAAGAATTTGGTGAAATAGAAATAGAATCACCTGATGGTGATGTTAAAGAATTAGAAGTTGATGGTAATATTAGTTTAGACTTTCACCTTTATGATGAAAAGAAGATTGACGCAATATTAGATGAAATGTCTAAATTGATGTATTCTATATTCACCACAAGTACTTATGAATATAATATTAAGGAACACAAAGAAAACCTTAAAAAGTAAATGAAATTCTTAAAAAAATTCTTTGAACACAATATATCTATCTTTGATGATAATTGGAAAAAACTTCTACCAAAAAAAATACAGATTATTACATCAAATGGTTTATTCAATTTGAAATCAAATCAAATGACAATGACCGGTGAGTTGATTAGAATTTCATATATACAACGTATAAAAGGAGAACCTTTTTTTTTAATGTTTGATATACATCTTGTTAAAGATAATGATGGATTCGAGGCAAATCCAGATACTTTGAGGTTGAATGTTGATATTACTTATGGTAATAGAATGTGTTCTGAATTCATAATCGAAAAGCCTAATAAAGTAAATATTATTTTATATGATGGGAAAGGTTCTAAGTATGATAGTGATAATTCTTTTGGATTTACAGACGAATCATTAAATCACTTAGTCAAATTCTTTAATTCATTTGGGTATGAATTAACTATTGGTGATTTATATTTTTTAGATAAAGAAAAATAATTTAAAATCTTAGAAATCTTCATCGCTTATAATCTCTTGTAGTTTATCATCACGTAATTCATCAGGTGATTTGATTTCATCATAAAATATATGATAATATTCGATAAAGTCAGATTCTTGTACTCTAATCGTGTCATGATAAATAAATCTATTATCAATAAAAGTATTATTTTGATATAACCCAGTGATAACTTTAAATGAAAAAACCTTTGTATCATTGTTTGTTCCAACTGTTGGTGATTCAAATATTATATTCATTTCGTTCCCAACTATATTTATATTCAAAAGTTTAGAATATGATGGTACATTACAATTTTGAATATCATAGTCATATTGTGGGATTGTTGATTGTTTTGTTATTATAAACTTAGACATGACTTATATATAATTTTTGATAATAAAATATTATAAATTTTTTACTATATTTGTAATTAAATATATATAAAATATGTTAAAGAAAGTCTATAAATTAAATTTCAAAAAATCATCCTATGATCTAAATGAGGATTATGAAAGATTATCAGATCATGAAAAAGAGAGAATATCTGAATTAGACGCTGACACTTACTTTGATTATGATGATGATGATGAATGTTATATTTGTTATGTGATAACAACACAACAAGAGATAGATAGATACCTAAAAATATTAACAAATAATCTAATTTATAATGTTTGTTATGATTTATCAGAAGATGTCTTGGGTGGGAATATAAATTTAGCAAAAGATTTAAAGTCAATGGTTACGGCCACGACCGCTATAAAGTATAGTTTTTTTGTCGATGATATAGATGATTGGATTTTACAAAACTTAGATATAGATATAGTTTTGGATAGAATTTCAGAAGTTGGTATTGATAAATTAAGTAATATCGAAAATAAGTTTCTTAAAAACTTTCAATTTTAAATATTTATCCTTATTTTTACTAAATGAATTTATATTTAGATGATAATAGAATGCCGTATATGTCTAACTCCGAAGGAAGAGGGTTAGGTGTTTCTTACGCCTCAGAGGATAAATGGGTAATTGTTAGAGATTACTTTGAGTTTATTGATTTTGTGAGTCAAAATTTTGACGAGATTAATTTAGTGTCGTTTGACCATGATCTTGCATGTTATAAAGATGGTAGAGAGTACACTGGTAAAGATGCTGTCGATTTTTTAATTAACTATTGTATGGATAATGATAAGAAATTTCCTAATTGGTTTGTACACTCAGACAACACAACAGGTAAAAGTAATATAATAGGTGTAGTAGTTAATTACTTAAATAAAGTAGAGGGTATAGATATATCTAAATTTAGATACTACCATAACGGAATTATAAACGGATTAGCAGTATGAAACAAAACTTTATAACAGAACATGTTATTAAACTAATAACAAATGAAATAGAGAACAAAATGAAATTTGTCGAAACTAGTTTTCTTTATTTCAATGATCCAATAACAAATGGAAATAAAAATATTAATAGAGTTAGCCAATTTAACCCATTTGAAAAAGAGGGAATTTTACCTGTTGGTTGGTATACTTTAGAAGGAAATATACTATTGGGAATTTATGATAAATTAAAAAGTAATGAATTCTTCTTCTATAAAAGAATAGAAGGTAAGAGTTATAAAGCTAGGTTAAAGAAAAATGTCAAAACTATTAAATAAAAATTTCAGTTATTCAATTGATTATGATTTTAATACACAATACTCCTGTGAGGATAGTGGTTGTGGTGATATATGCCGTTGTGGTACTATATATGATGAACATATCAATTCAATTGATTTCAATGCTATTGTTGGTGATATTTATTCCGAATATTTTGATAACTCCGTATCAACAAAACGTGATAATAGTATAAATTCTATAATATTCGGAATTACTAAGGATATTGATTTATATACAATTGATAGAGTTTTAAGACACTTCAAAATTTGGGAAAACTTTAATTGGGAAATGGAAATAGATGAAGGATACTATGGGCAAGAAATGGGTGATATAGTTCTAAAAAAATCATTATCTAAAGAAATTGAATTTCATTTAGACACCGCATTCTCAATTGATGATTTGAGTGGTAGAATAGAATATTTATTAGGTCTTGAATATGGTCACTTACTTCCTGAATTGGTCGGGTGTAAATATGAAGTTATTGTAGTTAATAAATCTGATATTATATCTGAATCACTTTTCCGTGAAAAGGGTATAGATGGTGTTTATCGGAGAATAAAAAATAAAAAATTCACATTTTATTCGGATTCAAATTATTCTGGTATTAGAGGAATTGTTTCTTTGAAAGAAAGAAAGGTCGGTAATCAATGGAGATTAATTGATGGTCACCACAGATGTTCTTCAACTCAAAAAGATAAGGTGAAAGTTCTAAAAGCTTATAATTAATTAGGAATCTAATTCTAAGTCAGGTATTTCAATACCCTCTATAAAATCACCATCTTCTATTTGGTCACTTCTTTTTATTAGGTCTTTCTTCTTTTCTTTTAATTCTTTTCTATATTTTGTATCATCATCTTCATCAAACTTTAATCTTAATTGACTCTTATTTTTGAGTTTATTCCAAACACCAGCAAGTTCAGTATTTATCCTTTTGTAAATCATTATTAAATGATCTTTAATATCCTCATGATATTGGAATTGGTCTGTTAAAATAGAATCCTCTTCATCTATCTTATATTTAAGAATTTTAGCATCTAACTTGTTTAAGTATTCAACTTCAATATTAACTGATTCATTTGTAGGTATAATTTTATATAACTCAACACTAAATATTTTAGGTATCCAATCACCATCACTATTTTTTATCATAATATCATCTTTTATCCATCCACCACTTTTATAAATACTACTTGATTTAAGTATATAATCAAAATCATCCCAATAACGATATTTAGAATCTAAAAATTCAAACCATGTCTTGTCTTTATCAATTTTAATTATATCATCATCTCCCTCTGGATACCAATCACCATCACCATCAATATCACCGTTATTTTGTATTTCAACAATTACTCTAACAGCAGTTTCATCATAAATATAATGACTGTATGCTTCTGAATAAACAGCATCATCTTGATGTATATACTCATCTATATTTTCATCATAAATTATATAATCATCATCCTGGTGGTAAACACCAGTATGCGATCCCTTTGATACGTTAATAGCTTGATCTCTATATAACCAATCACCATAAACATCAGAATAAATAGCATCATCTTCTGGTATATGACGATCATGCCATTCAGACCAATAACCACCTTCTACCTCAGTATAACCACCACAAGTACTTTCTAATATATAACATCCTTCTTCATCAGACCCTTGATTCTCATCATTCATAAGTATTCCTGTTCTTGGATCAAATCTTCTAAATGTATCTAAATAAGGATATTTAACATAATCATAATCATTATCAGAACTTCCTACCTTTTTAACTTTAACAGTCATATCCACATTTATTACTTCATCACCACCTTTATGTATCAATATAGGTTCGAATGAGTGATGGTTGTTATTTGCTTTTGATACCCAATTCTTTTGTTCTTTAGCATAATTTCTAAATTTTTCAACATCCGAATCTTTAATAGTGTATTGTCTATCCATAAAATAATCAACATCCAAATCATCACCTCTAAATTTTTTAATTGAGTTTAACTTCCAAACAAGTGCTCTCCCTAATATCTTATCATCTTCTTTTAGAATTAACATTCTACAAACTTCCGGATTCTTAGTATAAATATTAAATATATTATTCTTTTCTGACATACAAGAACTACCTAATGTACCTCGATTTCCAGCATAGTTTTCAGATTTATACCAAAATGCGATATCATCACCATCAACAATTTCAAATTTCTCACCTTTGTTTTCAATAGCCGCTTTGAATTTATTTACAAATTCCTCGACATCTTTATCTTTATATTTACCAGTTAATAACTTATTAATAAATTTACCTATTTTAACAGAATTCCTTGATTTATTATAGACATCATCTTCATCTCCATTTTGATGTCTCATCCAAATAGCATTACGGTGAATTCTGTCTATAACTTCATTACCCCATTCTTCTTCACCAGTAGGTGGATATGCTTTGGCTAATGTTTTAGCAGCATTTCTCATTGTTGTAAAAGAAAGATATCCTTCCTTATCAATATCAACAAATGTAATGTCTGGTTTAATATCTGTCAGTTCAACTGATATTAAATCATCTGATATATCTCCACCAACCTTTGATATTACGCTTATAAGATCCGGTGAAAAATAAAGAAAAGATTCATTCACTAAACTCTCTAGTAACAAGTCTTCTTTAAATTTATTATACTTACTAATCATAATTCTATATATTAACTTTGTTGATTCAAAATATTTGCTTATCTTTATAAATAACAAAATATAAATATGGAACTTATAAATTTAAAGAAACCTTTCGTTATAGTACTTATTGGACCGCCACTTTCAGGTAAAACAACTTGGATAAGAAATAACTTTCCAGATACGGAAGTTATTAGCCGAGACGAAATACTTATGGAGGTTTATGGTTCCAGAAATTACTCAGAAGCTTTTAAGAATGTGGACCAAAGAAATGTTGATAAAGTTCTTAAAGAAAGATTGGTTAATGCTGATAAAGAAATGAAGAATACTATTATTGATATGACTAATATGAGTTCTAAAAGAAGAAGAGGAAACTTAGACTACTTCTCAGATGATTATTTCAAATTAGGAGTAATATTCCCAATTTTAAAGGATGAGGAATATGAAAGAAGAAATAAAAAGAGAATTGAAGAAGAAAATAAAGACTTACCAATGCACATCGTTAAAAGGATGATATCACAATATCAAAATATTAAAGAAGATGAAGGATTTGATAAGATAATTTCTTTATAAAGAAACTGAAAATATATTACTTTAAGGTGATTTATATTGCCTTAAAGTCTTGCCGTTTAAAATAATTTCCGTATATTTGTTATACACTAAAAAACAAACACAATATGGGATTCATCGAAAAATGCACATTAGACCTTAATAACTTAGAAGTAGTTGATACTTATATATTTTCTGATTGGGATGAATTAATCTGTGAGCATGATGGTCACTATTCAAGTGATGATCAATATATTATATTCAAGTCTAATGGGATTGAAATGTGTGTAAACTTTGAATTAAGTGTTACTGGTTACTATATTTATGATGAAGGTGATTATTGGACACCACCAAGTAGTGATTCTGAAATTACCGATGTTGAAATAAATATTGGTGATGTTTTAATTGATGATTCTTATGAGTTAACATTAAATAAAGAAACTCTGAATTTACTCACAAATAAAATTAAGACTTTAATTAAGTAGTATATTTTTTTTTATATATACCTTATGCGTATTAAAGGGGTATATGAATTTTTCGATGATGATGATCTAAAATCACAATTCGAGATCCCACATCTAAGAGGTGAAATGGGTGACGAAATTAGTAAATGGAAAACATTTGCTGAACCTTTAGGTGATGAAACGCCAAAATCCTTTCTAAATAAAATAGCATTTAAATTTCCCGTACTTAAAAGTTTTCACCAAGATGTGAAAACAACTGATGATAATGTTGAAATATATTGCTTTTATGATTACTCACAAGAAGTTTGTGAAAATGGTAATGAATATTATGTGCAGTTAGTTATATCATATGATATAAAAACCAAAGAATACTTCATAAACATTGTTATAAGAAACAAAGATGATTACGAAGACCAAAGTAAATGGAAGAGGTATGATGTTGAAACTAAAGATATTACTCAAGCTTATGGATTAATCGAATCCTTTTTAACTAGTTGTATAAAACTAAATGTTATAACTCCTGAGCAAAAATCTGCTTTACTATCAAACTAATGAAACATATTAAAACATTCGAAAGTAAATGGAATTTACCTCAAAATAAGAGGTTAATAGTTCAGGGATCATTTAATAAATCTAACTTTACTCCAGCAACTGATAAAGTTAATTTATCACAAATATACCAATATATTATAATTGAAACCGAGGGAGGTAATATTATAACAATTGATAAGAGTGGTGTTCTTGATATTTGGATGAATGATGATTCTGGTGTTACTTCTGCTATCAGAAAAGCACTCGATAATATAAGTGACGAAACTTATGATGATATATATTTTGAGGATTTCGAAGATTTTAAGTCATATGAATATATAGTGAATTTGTTAGATTACAATCCTATAAACTTCCAAGAGATTGAAAATATTTTGATAGACCACGGTTATAGTGTTGATAACATATGGGGAGCTATTGATAATTTACCACAAAAATAAAATTTCATGAAATACATAAAACCATATATTATTTTTGAATCAAAAGAATTATCTGAATATTTTGATATTTTCATAAAAAGTGATATCATCGATGATGATAATTACGTAAATAGTTTACGTCAAAACAATCTTTGGTTTAGAGAAATAAGTCTTCAAGATTTCATGGGGAGTAAATATAAAAATTTCAGACAAAAGAGCGATTCAGTAAGAAGAAAGGAATTTAAAAAGTATACCGTCTCATCTACACCATATTCTCGTGCTAGACAGAAAGAAAATTGTTTATGTGTGCAAATTGGATCATCCTTTAATATAGATGATGTTGAAATTTATATCAGAAGAATGTTAGATTATGCTAATGAAAATGGATATTCTTATGAAGTTAGAAAAGAATTACAAGCTAGTCGAAAAAGTATAGATATAACAAATCTAATTAATCGAAGACTCAAACGTAAGAACAACAGGGTTAATACACAGAAGATTCTATCTATTCAAATTTTATTCTATAAAGAATAAACTTTTACATAATCAAATACTATATACTATCTACTCATTAAAAAAGTAGAAATTAATTACAAATTAATTTGGTAGAACGAAAGTCTATCCGTATATTTGTAAGACAATTAAAGAGAACCAGTAGTTTGCGGTTTGTTCCATAAAACTATAATACGTCATACTTTAATTGTTTTTTGAAAATAATTATAAATAAATTAGGTAGAAGAGAAAAGTCTCCTTATATTTGTAAGAACAAACAAAGACAATGAAGTCTTCAAAAAATAAAAAAAGAAATTATAAATAAATTAGGTAGAACGAAAAACTCTACTTATATTTGTAAGACAAACAAAACAAAATGGTCGGTTCGTCTAGTGGCTGGTTTTCTCTTGAGAGAATCTTAGGACGGTAACCTTTTCGGGTTACAGACAGAGTGTTCGATTCCTCTACCGACTACAAGAAGTTACTCAACGGAGTAACATATGTTCTTTGAAATGTTAAATACACAGAAACTCGACTTCGGTCTTAGAGTTCTTCGGAACAGAGTGGATGTAGGGCGGCTTATAGTCCTTAAATAAACCACGAAAGTGGGATAAAGTGGATACAATGTGTAAAATGTGTCTGCGGCTCGAACCTAGTTTGAGCTCGAGTAAGCAAGTGAGATATCACCAATCTTGAAGTACCGAGGGTAACTCCGTAGGGAAATGGATTCGTGACTGGGCAATTTGTAGGTGTTCAGTTGAGGTCGGAAGACCAATAAGAATAACTCATAGAGATTATTACAAGAAGTGTTGACTATCCGGTTAATACCATTGTGTGTCTCAATCTGAGAGGTATCTCAAAGTCGAAAGACAATTCTTCGTACAGGTGGTGCTGTTGTAGAACATTAATCTCTCTACCAAGAGAGTAGATTGTAGCAGTCTAACAAACGTACAGTTGTGATGAAGATATCTTAAATGGTTGTGGTGGAGGCATCACACGGAGAAGTCCAGTATTCTTGAGACCAAAAATTTTGAGAGCTGAGAGGTAACCACTCCTTCGAAACAATCTACAAACACTTAAATTTAATTTTAATTCAAAACTAAAAATAAATCGAAAGTGTTACCTAGTTACTAGTGAAAGGTGACTACTTAGTCGTGAATCGTTCACGGCCACGAAAGCTCGAAAGGCGGACGTGATTTCACTGAAAAACTTATAGGGTGTCGAAACCCGAATCAGGATGCGAATCTTGAATAAGCAGAGTAAGTGGAGAGTAATTAGTAACTCAAGAAGTGGTTAGTCTAACTAACCGTCACTGACAAGATACCGTTCACAAAAGAAACGGTGGATAAGTTGGGAATTAATAATCCAACTAAAGACTTGTCACTTAAAGATGTAATCTCAGTCTTTTTTATATGGTCAGTTCGTCTAGTGGTGGGGTCTCTTTTAAGATACTCCGAGGACAGTAACCTTTTCGGGTTATAAACATTGGTTCGAATCCAATACTGACTACAAAGTTTTCGTAGTGGTTAACTTCTCTTTAATTAGAGGGTCTGTTTTGAACAGTTTTGATTACCTAACATCATCTATAAACCCATCAATAGATTTATTTCATTGATGGGTTTTTTATTTATATACAATTTGTAAACTTTTCCTTTTAAAATAAAATAATAGTATGGGAAAAGAGATGTTGAAAAATAAAGAGCTTAGGATGATGGGGTTAGTGCCTTACAACCTATCAGATATACAAAAAGGTATTCAATTTGGACACGCTGTTGTTGAGTATAGTCAAATGATTAAAAAATCCAATAAAATTACTCATATAAATAGATATGAAGATTGGGCAGATAACTGGAAAACATTTATAATATTGAATGGTGGTACATCAAATCATTCGGTTAATAGGTATCAACCAAATGAGGAATTTATCGGGTCTATGGAAACAAATCTAGAGACTCTAAAAAAGGCCGGAATACCAGTTGGTGTTTTTTATGAACCAGATCTAAATGATATGTTATCGGGTATTGTTTTCGTAGTTCAAGAAGAAGTTTTTAATAAAAAGGATTATCCTGATTTTGAAGATTGGGTTATTGAAAATTATGGTGGTTTATTAAAAGTAGATACTGATAATCAATCATATGCTGAATCATCTAAACAACTATCGATGATGATTAAATATTCAGAGGATGAACATGATCAAAAAATCTATAATAAATGGGTTGATTTCGTTGGTGGTAGTAGTAACGCATTTATGAAAGAATTTTTAATAAATTTTAGTTTAGCATAATGTCTATACCAGTATTAAAACAAAATAATAAACCACAAAGTAAATGGTTTAAAATAAAGGATGATACATTTTATTCTGAATCTATTTCCTGTCAGTTATCAATAGGTTCTCATAGTGATATTGATATATCACTGGATTTAAATAAATATACGAATTATAGAAAATACTTTTATGATTTATTTGATAAGATGTATAATGCTAATACTGGTCAACACGGATATAAGAAAGATTATATCTTTGATATAATAACCGCACATTGGAGAGGCATTGGATGTAGTATAAAAAGTATGGATATAAATACGAATGGTTTGCTAAACTTAGATATACGTTGTGACTATATAGATATGGAGAATATACAAGAAAGAAGAGAAAATATACTCAATGATATTTTAAATGAAACTTCTGATAAGAAAAATATATAAATTAAAATAACAAATAATATGGAAGAAAATAAAGAGAAAGAATATTTGGATAAAGTTGAAGAAGTGAAAGCTTCAATTGATGATGGTGGTGATGAGGATAGATACATTTCTTCTAAGAAACCAGACCCGAAATCTAAAACTCCGGTATTAGATACTTATAGTCGTGATCTAACTAAGATGGCAGAAGATGGTAAGCTTGATCCAATTGTTGGAAGAGAAAAGGAAATCGAAAGAGTTTCTCAAATTCTTTCAAGAAGAAAGAAAAATAATCCGATTCTAATCGGTGAACCAGGGGTTGGTAAATCTACTATCGCAGAGGGATTAGCACTTAGAATAGTTCAAAGAAAAGTTAGTAGAATTCTTTTTAATAAAAGAATTGTAATGCTTGATTTAGCTTCTATGGTAGCTGGTACTAAGTATAGAGGACAGTTTGAAGAAAGAATCAAAGCTCTTATGTCAGAACTTGAAAAAGATCCTGATATTGTTCTTTTCATTGATGAAATTCATACTATTATCGGTGCTGGTGGTGCATCAGGTTCACTTGACGCATCCAATATGTTCAAACCAGCATTAGCTCGTGGTGAAATACAAATCATTGGAGCAACTACACTTGATGAGTACAGAAAGCATATCGAAAAAGATGGGGCACTTGAAAGAAGATTTCAAAAGGTAGTTGTTGAGCCAGCAACACCAGAAGAGTCAATTCAAATTTTAAGTAACATACTTGATAGATATGAAGACCATCATAATGTTACTTATACACCAGATGCTATTAAGGCTTGTGTTGAATTAACAACAAGATATATGAATGATAGATTCTTACCAGATAAGGCTATTGATGCTCTTGATGAATCTGGGGCTAGAGTACATATCGCTAATATAATTGTTCCAAAGGAAATAACTTCCATTGAGAAAAAGATTGTCGATATTAAAGAAATGAAGAACGATGTTATACGTTCTCAGAAATATGAAGAAGCGGCTAAACTAAGAGATGTTGAAAGACAACTTAATGAATCTTTGGATATAGCAAGACAAGCTTGGGAGGATGATTCAAAAAACAATAGACAAACTGTAACTGATGAAAATGTTGCTGAAGTTATTTCGATGATGACTGGTGTACCTGTTAGTAAGGTAAACGAGAAAGAGAATACAAAACTTGGAAAGATGAAAGATGTAGTATCATCTAAAGTTATTGGACAAGATGAGGCTGTTAAAAAGATTGTGAAAGCTATTCAGAGAGGTCGTGTTGGACTTAAAGACCCGAATAAACCAATTGGTTCATTTATGTTCTTGGGACCTACTGGTGTTGGTAAAACACAATTAGCCAAAGAATTGACCAAGTATCTTTTCGACTCAGAAGAGTCTTTAATTAGAATTGATATGTCAGAGTATATGGAGAAATTCGCAGTGTCTAGATTGATTGGAGCACCTCCGGGATATGTTGGTCACGATGAGGGTGGACAATTAACTGAAAAAGTTAGAAGAAAACCTTATTCTGTAATCTTACTTGATGAGATTGAAAAAGCTCACCCAGAAGTATTTAACTTACTACTTCAAGTATTAGATGATGGTCAATTAACTGATTCACTTGGAAGAAAGGTGAACTTCAAGAATACGATTATTATTATGACATCAAATACTGGTTCTCGTCAATTAAAAGATTTTGGTAATGGTGTTGGATTTTCAACAAAAGCAAAACAATCGTCTAAAGGTGAACACTCCAATGCGGTTATTGATAAAGAGTTGAAGAAAAAATTCGCACCCGAATTCTTAAATCGTGTTGATGATATCATTATGTTTAACTCTTTAGATAGAGAAGATATTAATGAGATAATCAAGATTGAAGTTGCTAAAGTTGTTGAAAGAGTTGAGCAAATGGAATTCACACTTGACTTTACAGACGAGTCTATCAATTATATAGCTGGTGAAGGATTTGATCCTCAATATGGGGCTAGACCTTTGAAAAGAGCAATTCAAAGACACGTTGAAGATGTTCTAACAGAAGAAATCATTGAATCTAATCCACCTAAAGGATCTAAGTTAACACTTGATTATGATAGTGAAAATGAGAAAATGATTGTTCTTACTAAGAAGAAAAGAGCTACTCGTAAGAAAAAAGAGGGTGATGAATAATTAAAAAAACATCAAAAAATTAAAGGGAGAAGGTTAACTTTCTCCCTTTTTTTGTATATAAAAAATAAATAAAAAATCAATGACACTTTATGTTTTTATAACACACCAGAAAAATATTAATAATTGTTATGAAACAATATCCGAAATGATGGATTCAGATTTCATAATTGTTCAAGGTGGATTCATTAAGAATGAATATGATGAAGAAAAAAGAATTCTAAATCTAAATTGTAATGATGGATATGCTGGACTTCCAGAAAAGGTAATGAAAACATTCCACTTTTTAATTAGTGATGATAGGTTCAATAAGTACACACACTTTTGTAAATTAGATGATGATATGAAAGTTACTAAACGGTTTGAAAATATCGAAGGTGATTATTTAGGAAATGTTCATTATGTTGATGGTAGTAGAAATTGGCACATGGGTAGATGTGGTAATTTTTGGGATAAAGTACCATATATGGGTGAGTTTACTCCTTGGTGTATGGGTGGGTTTGGTTATGTAGTTTCTAGAAATGCTTTAGAAAAAGCTTTACCTAATTTTAATTATCTAGATCACATCTACGAAGATCTTTATATTGGTATCCTACTCAAAAGTGTTGGGATAGAACCAAAGATGATAAATACAAAAGAGCATTTGGTTAGTCCAGATCATTAATAAATTATGGAGAATAATAAAAACTATTATTTAAAATGAAAGTAGCGACAATAAAATAAAATTTAAGATAATGAAAATAGGATTATTAATAATAGCAACAAATAAATACTCGCAATTTTTACAACCACTAATTGAAAGTGCTGATAGGTTTTTTCTTAAAGACCAGGATGTAACATACTTTGTTTTTACTAATGAAGATATACAGATTAATACTAATAGGAAAGTAGTTAGAATTAATGTTGAGCATAAAGAGTGGCCCTGGATGACACTAGGTCGATATGAAATATTCTCAAATAATTCAAACGAATTATCAAAAATGGATTATCTATATTATTGTGATGCAGATATGAGATTTGTTGATTTCGTTGGTGATGAAATTTTAAGCGAAAGAGTAGCTACACAACATTGTGGTTATTATGAAGTTAGAGGAACACCCGAAACGAATACAAATTCACTCGCATATGTTGCTCCGAATGAGGAAATGCAATATTTAGCAGGTGGATTTAATGGTGGTACATCAGAAGAATATCTAAAAATGTCAAAAGTATTATCTGATAGAACTAATAATGATTTTGAAAAAGGTATTATTGCTGTTTGGCACGATGAAAGTCATATGAATAGATATTTCATAGATAATAAACCAACACTTATACTAGACCCTAGTTATTGTTATCATGAGGGTAGTAATAGACCATTTAAGCAAAGATTAGTAGCTTTATCAAAAAATCATTCAGAACTAAGAAAATAAAAATAAAAATAAATTATGCCTTCAAAAACAGAAAATTTTAGTAAATATCCAAACGGTATCTTTATAGAAACTGGTAGTTTCATGGGAGATGGAATACAACAAGCTCTAAACGCTGGTTTTAGTAAAATAATATCAATTGAGTTATCCGATAAATATTTCGAGATATCAAAAAATAGATTCTCTAATAATCCAAATGTTGAAATTGTAAAGGGTGATTCTTTCAAAGTATTACCCGATGTGTTAAAAGACATAGATGAGCCAGTTACATTTTGGTTAGATGGACATCATTCTTGTGGAGATACAGCTTTAGGTGACCACTGGGCACCTCTAATGCAAGAGTTGGATGTTATAAAAGAACACAAAATAAAAACACATACTATCTTAATAGATGATATGAGATGTTGGGAACTTCCAAATCCAGTACACGGTTTTTATAAAGATGATATTTTCAAAAAATTATCAGAATTAAACCCAGATTACCAATTGACATATGAAGATGGTCTTCAAGAAAATGATATTTTAGTAGCACATCCATGATATCAATCCTATTAGCAACATATAACGGTGAGAAATATCTATCTCTATCCATTGAGTCTATTTTAAACCAGACATATCAAGATTTTGAGTTATTAATTGGGTTTAATGGCACTACTGATGATTCTAAGAGTATACCTGATAAATATAATGATCCTAGAATAAGGGTTTTTGATTATGGTGATGATAAAGGAAAATCTAAAACTCTAAATAAACTCTTAAAGGAGGCTAAATATGATTGGATTGCTTTACAAGATGATGATGATTTTTGGATTCACACAAAGTTAGAAAAACAAATAAAATTAGTTAATGATTATGATGTCATTGGTACTTTCATAAATTATATTAATGAAAATGGTGATATAACTGGTAGACCAATCTTATCAAGCTTCCCAAATGATATAAAACACATATCATTAGCTGGTATTAACCAAGTAGCCAACACAAGTGCTATTTTTAAGAAATCAGATGCTTTATTGATGAATGGTTGGAAAGATGGACTTGATGGTATAGAGGATTATGATTTTTGGTTAAGACTTATGAGAGAGGGTAAAAGTTTTATAAATATACCCGAAGAATTAGTTCATCATAGATTACATTCGAATAGTAATTTTAATACAAAAAGACACGATTTAAGAAAAATATTATAAATATATGTTAATAAGCTTTAATGAAATAGTAGGTAAATATGGTAAACCCAATGGTATTATACACCTTGGTGCACACTTAGCAGAAGAGATGGTTGATTATGTTAACCAAGGAATAAAAAATGTTGTATGGGTCGAAGCAAATCCGAGTTTATATGAAAATTTAAAAGATATAATAAAAGATACTAACCATATTGCGATATCTGAGTTATTGTCTGATGTTGATGGGGATGTTATGAAGTTCAACATAGCTAAGAACCACTACAATGGTAATTACCAATCATCATCGGTATTGGAATTTGGAACACACGCAACTAACCACCCACATATTGTTATGGAGGGTAGTGTTAATCTAACATCTAAAACACTAAACACCATATTTGAAGAAAGGGAATTGGATTATTCAAATTATGATTTTGTGAATTTAGATTTACAAGGATATGAACTTCCTGTTATAAAGGGATTCGGGGATAATATTTCAAAAATGAAATATATCTATACCGAAGTAAACACCGGGGAGGTTTATATGAATTGTACTAAGTTGAGTGAGTTAGATGAATACCTTGGTGGTTATGGGTTCAAAAGAGTTGAAATTAAAATGACCGAAGCTGAATGGGGTGATGCTCTGTATATAAAAATAATATAATTATGCCTAGAATAGAAAAATTTAAAAACAAAACATCTAATTTTATAGAAACCGGATCTTATTTAGGTGATGGTATTCAATTAGCAATCGATAGTGGATTTGATAATATATATTCAATAGAATTATCAGATGAATATTATAATCATTGCTCTATAAGGTTTAGTGGTAATGATAAAGTAAAATTAATAAAAGGTGATTCTTATTATGAGCTTGATAATTTAATAAACGAATCAAATGAAATATTTACTTATTGGTTAGATGGGCATTATAGTGGAGGTAATACTGGATTTGGAATTTTGGAATTCCCAATAATGAATGAATTGGAATCTATATTGAAAAGGGGAGTTAGTGGGGAAATTATTTATATTGATGATATGAGAATTTTAAGAGATTATTCAGACTCAATTAATGAGAATAAAATTATTGAGTTAATAAATAAATATAAAATTGACTATATAATTTCATATGAGAAATCAATTCATGATGAAAAAGATATAATAGTAATTGAATATTAAAAAAAAATAATTATATGAATTTTTACTTTGAAGGATATTGGCATCATAAAAATCTTAATGGTTTAAAATTGATGATCAATGAGGGTATGTGTGTTGATTTTACTTTTAATTCTAATAAAGAATATGATTGGATAGTTAATCTTAGTGAACTTAAAGTATATGATAATCACAATGGTGGTGTTATATATGGGCCGCAAATTCTATTTCATGTAATAGACATTAATTCTGTACCAAACTTAGATGGAAGAACATATTGTAATCTTTTATCTAAATGGAATAAAAAATTATGTAATGATATACATAATAGTAAAATAAAATGTCTTGCTCTACCATTCGGGGTGGATGTTAATAGATTTATACCGGGTGAAAAAACAGGCAAACCAGTTATTTATTTCAAACATGTTGATATCAAAAGACTTAGTGATGTTATAGAACACCTTGGTAACGATTTTATCATTTTTGACTATCAAAAGAAATATCAGGAACAATCATTTAATGAAGCTATCTCAAAGGCTCCTTATGCTATTTGGGTAGGTAGGCACGAAAGTCAAGGATTTGCTTTTCAAGAAACATTAAGTTGTAACACACCTATATTTGTAATTGATATAAAATCTCTACGGGATGAGGTTGTTCCTAATGTTAAGACTGTGTGGGTTGATTATCTACCTGGTCATGATTTATCTGGTACAGCCGCTTCTTATTTTGATGATACTTGTGGGTTAATATCCTATCCAGAAAATTGGAAAGAAGATTTTAAATCATTTATGGATAATTTAGATAATTACTCTCCGAGAGAGTTTATAGTAAAAAACTTATCACCAAAAGCATGTTATGACCTTTGGATAAAAACATTATCAAGTCTATGAATCTAGTTATAATAACATCTGTTATAAACATATCTAAAGATCCATTAGATTATAGTAGGGTGAGATCTGTTTATACACCAGAAGAAAGGTATACACAAGTAATAAAAACAATAGAAAGTATTAATGGTAAAATAGAAAACTCTGACATTCTATTTTTAGAATCTTCTGAAATTGATATAGAAAAGGAAAATACTATAAAGGATATGGTTGATCATTATGTTAAATTAACAGATGATAAAATTAAAAAGGTGATAGATGGACAATTCAAAGCGTCTGCTGAATCAACACAAATACTAGAGGGTCTTAAAAGGATTGATATTAATAAATATCATAATATTTATAAAATATCTGGTAGATACTCTCTTAATGATAATTTTGATTATATGAAATATGATAATGATCATAACATATTTTTTGAAACATCTGATGGGTTAAAGATAGCTACTGTTTTTTATAAGATAAATAAAAAATATATTGATACTTTCATAAGCACATTAGAATATTGCTCAAATAGTAAAAATATGTTAGAGATGGAATTTAAGAATTCTTTTGTAGATGAGTATAAAAAAATAGAAGTTCTTGGGGTAGAAGGTAATGTTAGTGTCGATGGTAATTATATAAATTGGTAATATGAATAAAATAGTAATAATAGGTGATAGTCATGCTGATTTATTCAGTGATGATGATATTAGAACCAAAAGAGGAAAGTGGGTAAATAGAGATTACGTTAATCTGTTTGATGTTAGGTGGTTAGGACCACTTACATACTGGAGAATTTGTAGGGATAAAGAGGTAGCAATGGATTTTCATAATGGTGTATCATATAACCCAACTGGTCAAAAATCTGTTTCTACTAAAATAGAAATTGGTAGTGATGTTATGATAGTTTTTGGGGAGATTGATATCAGATGTCATATAAAAAATCATGGAGGAGATGATTATAAATCATTAATAGATGATATGTCTTCTACAATAAATGGTATAGTTGAATCATATAAGGATTCTTATAATCTACACCTATGTTCTATAACACCACCAATGTGTGAAGATAAATGTATATCAACAAATATTAATTTACCATTTGTCGGGGATGATGAATATAGAAGCGAGGTGACACTATACTTCAATTCAAAATTAAAAGAGATATGTGTAACTAATAATATTGGGTACTTTGACACACATACACAATTTTCAGATGAAAATAACATGATAGACTTTGGTAAATCGGATAAAATTGTACATGCCATTAAAACTAAAGAGCTAGAGGATTATATAAAAGAGTACTTTGGTATTAAAAATTAAATAAGATATGAAAAATAAAAAAATATTAATAATAGGTGGGACCGGAGCACTTGGTAAAACTTTAATAAAAAGGTATCAAGGTATAAATGATATACTTATACTGAGTCGTGATGAACACAAACATGTCTATTTAAGTAAAGAAGAATGGGTGAGTGAAGATGTTAAATTTAGAATAGGTGATGTTAAAGATATAGATTCTTTGAGAAATACGATAGAAGACTATAAACCAGATGTTATTATTAATACAGCTGCTTTAAAGCACGTTCCTATTTGTGAGGCTAACCCATATGAATCAGTTAATGTTAATGTTATAGGACACCAAAATTTAATACAAGCTATTAAATGGTCTTCACATACAATAGAAACATTGATATTTGTTAGTACTGATAAAGCTTGTAAACCTATTAATGTTTATGGTATGTGTAAAGCTATATCAGAGAGGCTTTATATTGAGTATGCAAATCAACAAAGTGATATAAAGGTTTGTTTGGTTAGATATGGTAATGTATTAGAATCTACTGGATCTGTCATACCATTCTTTAAGAAATTATTAGAAGAGGGTAAGACTAGTCTCCCGATTACTGATATGAGGATGACTAGATTTTTATTAACTCTAGAGAGAGCAACCGAATTGATTGATTGGGCTTATAACAATGACACACATGGTAAAATTGCCATACCTAAAGTGGAATCATTTTCTATTAAATCAATAGCAAATGCTTTAATTAAATGGAAAGGTATTGATGGTGAGTTAGATATTGTTGGTATTAGACCAGGTGAAAAGTTACATGAGGAAATGATATCGGACATTGAGTGGATGAGAACAGTTGATGCTGGTGAAAATTTCTTAATAACTGATAATTTTGTAACAAATGATACCAAATCATATAATTCACTTGATTCATTAATGGATGATGATAAGGTTTATGAATTTTTAGAAAATAGTGAGGTAATATAAAAATAATAAAATTAAATGCAAGTTTATAAAAAAAGAGAATGTTGTGCTAGTTGTACTAGTAAAAATCTAAGAAACATTTTAGATTTAGGTATTGTTCCGTTAGCTGGTAATTTCCCAAAAAAAGAAGAACTTTCTGAGGTAGAAACCTATCCATTAGCTTTACAATTTTGTGAAGATTGTAAGTTGGTACAAACGGACTCTGTTATAGATCCAGATGTTTTATTCAGAGATTATAGATATCTATCATCAATTGGCCTAACTGATTATTTTAAAGGTGTTGCTGTTGAGTTGGATAATAAATATAATTTAAGTGGTAAGGATATTTTAGAATTTGGTTGTAATGATGGGGTTTTACTCAAACCATTGGTAGAATTAGGGGCTAATGCCATAGGTATAGATCCTTCTATAAATGTATCAAAAATAGCTAGAGATAAAGGATTGAATGTTATTACTGATTATTTTAATATAGATAACTTTGGTGGTGATGAGTGGGAAGATAAATTCGATATAATTATATCCAATAATACTTTTGCTCATATTATTGATATAAATAGTGTTGTGAAATCTGTAAAGCATTGCTTAAAGGATGGTGGTAAATTTATATTCGAAGTTCATTACTTAAAAAGTTTAATAGATGAGTTACAATGGGATAATATCTATCATGAGCATATTTATTATTACTCAGTAACATCTCTTAAAAACATGTTAGGTAAATTTGGGTTGTCTATAATAGATGTTGAAAATAGAGATATACATAGTGGATCTATAAGAGTTACCGCTGAGAAATCTGGGAAAGTATCAGAAAAAGTATCAGAGATAATAGAAAGTGAGAGAGACACAATATGTGATGTAAATTATTTAGATATTTTCCAAAAATTAGTAAACAAACACATAGAAGATTTTAAGGATGAGATTAAAAAGTCTAAAGATAAAGGTCTTAAAATATGTGGGTATGGTGCCTCTGGTAGAGCTAATATGTTCTGTAACATAACAAATATTGACGATACTATAATAGATTTTATTGTTGATGAATCACCAGAAAGATGTGGTAGGTATATTGCTAATAAAAATATACCTATTGTTGATGTGGAAACATTGAAGAATAGTGAGGTGGATTTATTGATAATATTTGCTTGGAATTATTCTAAAATGATAATGGAGAAGACAAAGTATAAAAAATATAATTATATGGTAGCTTTTCCAAAAATACAATACATAAACGAGTATGATACTGAGAAGATAAAATTTAAATCAATATAATGGAAGATTTTGGATTTATAATACCATCATATTGTGAAGATGATATACATCTTACTCAGTTATTGAGATGTCTGAATTCTATACGTAGATTTCACCCAAATAACACAATATTAGTAATCGATGATTATTCTAAAGTAAATTTAGATGATAAATTATCATCATTTGATAATATCAAAGTTATAAAATCCTTTGTTAAAGGAGCAGGTGATATGGTAACATTTGATGTTTTTAGAAAAACTAAACTATTTAAGAAAGCTGTTATATTCCAAGATAGTATGACTTTGGAATCTGAGTTGGTTAATATAGAAGATATAGAAGATATTTCGTATATATGGTACTTCACAAATCATAGATTATATTGGCACATAATACCCGAGCCAAAAAATGAATATAACATAAAGAATAATATAAATGTACATGATGATGCTGTAATGGATAGCATTAAAAACTTTATAACAAATGAAAATTTTAAAAAATATGCTTTGGATATGTATCCAAAGAAGGATGAGTGGTCTGGTTGTTTTGGATGTCTTGGTATAATAGATATAGATTTTTTAGAAATATTAAATAACGAAACAGGTATAATAGATTTTCTATCTAATATGGATGATAATAGGAAAAGGAGAGTAGCTGAAAGTATATTTGCACTAGCTTGTAAATATGTATTAGGAGATTCTGTTTTCGAAAAAGCTTATGATGGGTTATATTGGGATGGAAAAAACGAACAAAGAAATAAAAAAATGATGAATTCAAGAGAATTGGGATTTGATTTCAACATGAGATTAGATCAAGTTTGTAAGAATGATTATTTTTCAAAAATTAGCTTTAATAGAAATTTATAATATGGAGAGAAAATATAGTATAATAGGTCACACTGGTTTTGTTGGTAGTTATCTATCTAATGTGTTAGATCCAACATTTAAGTATAATTCCAAAAACATAAAAGATATTATAGTTGATGAACATGATATAATCATATGTTGTGCTCCGAGTGCTACTAAATGGTTAGTTAATAAAAACCCAGAAGAAGATAAAAATAATATCGATAATATGATTGGTATTATTTCTGAGCTGAGGGGTAAATGTAAGAAATTTATATTAATATCAACAATAGATGTTTATGATGATTTGGATGGGTCTGATGAAGATTCTTCTATAAGTGATGATAACCACCATTATGGAACCAATAGACATTATTTCGAAAATAAGTGTTCTGATATTTTTGGTGATGATTTAAATATAATTAGATTATGTGGTTTATATGGATATGGGTTAAAGAAAAACATAATATTTGATTTCATAAACGACAAACTGGAAAGCATAAACATAAATTCTAAATTTCAATGGTATAATATCGAGTATCTAGGAAAGGATATACAATATTCAATTGAACAAAATATTAAAGTTTTGAACTTATTTTCAGAACCAATTAAAAACACAGAATTATTAGAACTGTTTAGTGAATTTAAGGATACCACTAATATAATTAAGGATAGTGGTGTTGGGGTTAGTTACGACTGTAAAACAAAATTTTCAAATACTGGATATTGGCTTAATAATGAAACGATACTAAATGATATTAGATCGTATTTAGATAAAATGGTAAATCCATCCAAGATAATAGTTAGTAATATATGTTGGTCAGAAGATATTGATTATAAAATATATGATAAATATGGTATAGATTCAATTGAAGTTTCACCTAGTAAACATTTTGGTGTTAATTATATCAACGAAGATATTGAATTTTTTGATAAATTTAAAGATGATAATATCTATTCATTTCAATCTATTTTTTTTGGAAAAAACTTTACCATAATTGATAATTATGACGAAGTATTATCACACTTAAAGAAAATAATAGACATATCCGAATACTTATCTATTAAATCAATTGTATTCGGATCACCAAAGGTAAGGATTGTAAATAATGAAAATGATTATAATACAATTTTCAAATTCTTCAAGGAAATATCTGAATATTTAAATAATAAGTGTGTTATTCTATGTCTAGAGCCAAATTCCAAAGGATACGGTTGTAATTTTTTAACCAATACGGACGAAACATCAATATTTATAAAGAAGGTAGATAGTTATAATATAAAAATGGTAATAGATACCGGTTGTATGCAAATGGAGAATGAGTATATATTATCTTCCATTGAAAAACACAAAGAAATAATAGAACACGTTCATTTTAGTGCTCCTAGACTAACTAACCTTTTCGAATATAAGGATATTATCAATTATAAACTTATAATGAAAAAATTAGAAGAAATATCTTATGATAAAAAGATAACCATTGAGATGTTAAATAAATCAAAATTAGAAATTGATAAAAATCTTTATTTATTGTTTAGTAATATCAATATATTAATTATTGGAGCCGGTTGGTATGGTTGTCATATTTCTAAAAAATTAATAAAAAGTGGTATAATACCAACAATTGTTGATAAAAAGGGAATATTTAGTGGGTCCTCATCATTGAATCAAAATAGGTTACATTTGGGCTTTCATTATCCTAGATCTTATAACACTAGGATGTTATGTAGGGACAATTTCGATTCATTTGTTGATGAGTATGGTGAATTTTTAGATGATGTCGATAACAATCTTTATTTAATATCAAACAAATCACTATTAGATTTTAAAACATATTTACAAATAATGGAATCATCAGGTTTGAAATTTTCAACAATAGATGTTAATGATAATTTAAAGAATATTGAGGGTGGTATACGATGTGATGAAAAATTAATAAAACATGATAGTGTTAAATCATATTTCAAAGAGACATTATCCAGGTATGTTAGTATTAAAACTATATCTAATCCCAAAGAATTGAAAAATGAATATGATTTAATATTGGATATGACTAATAATAATTATGGGTTGATAAATAATGAAAAGAAAGTATTCTATGAGAATACTATTTCATTTGTCTATAAAAAAATAAAGGATAGTGATGAAGTAACATCATATACTATAATGGATGGTAAATTTTTAAGCATATATCCTTATGATATTAAAAATAATCTATACACATTAACTGATGTTGAATTCACACCATTTATGGTAAGTGATTCCATAGAAGATTTGGATAAGTTTATACCAACTAATGAGTGGTTGGAGAAAACAAAAGCTAATTTTAATAATAAGGTTATAGAGTATCTACCAGATTTTGAAGAAAAATTTAGATATGAATATTTCTTCATATCTAAAAAAAGTAAGTTTGATTTTGGTTCTGACTCAAGAGAATTGATAAGTGATTCAAATTCAAATATAATTTCATATAGTTGTGGTAAGATAACTGGAATTTTTGAATGTGAGAGATATTTAGAAAAAATAAAAATAATATAATGGAGAAAAGAGAAATATGCTTTGCTACTTTTGCTAGAAATGAAAAAGTTAGATTACCTATATGGTTAAAACACTATTCTCAATTTTCTAGTAAAGAAGATATATATGTATTTGATCAGAATACTGATGATGGTAGTACTTCTAATATAGAATGTAATGTTATACCAGAACCAAATGAAAAAGTCTTCGATCATAGTTGGATACAAGATATGATAAATAGAAGACATAAATGGTTGTTAGAAAGGTATAAAATAGTTGTTTTTATGGAATGTGATGAATTAATAATAACAAAAAACTCTGAAAATTTAAGAGATTATCTAATTAATAAACTTAAAACCCCTAATAAATTAGCAATTGAGATATTTGATATTGTGCAAAATGAGAAAGAAGGTGAGGTTTTATATGATGATACTATTAAAATTTCAAACCAAAGAAAATATTGGAGACCTTGGACAGGAGCTCACAAATCAACAATATCATCTATTGAGAAGAATATAAATATAGGATTTCATGGGAAGGATGGGTGTGAAATTGATAATAATTTAGTTTCTATACACATACAACTATTAAATATAGACTTTTTTAGACAAAAAATAAATGATAGATTGGAAGAGAGTGATAAACATGGTAAAGGTGATGATCATGCTTGTTGGGACATACACTATAAAAGAGATATGATTGATAATCATATTAATGAAGCATATTCTTTGATGGAAGAAGTGCCGGATTGGTTTAAAAATAACAAATGGATATAATGAGTATATTAATAATAGGATCGACTGGGATGTTAGGTAATACCCTTAAAAAATATTTAACAAAAATAAATATAGATTTTAAAACCTTAGATAGGAAAGATTTGGATTTATCCAAATGTGGATTCGATATTGTAAAGGAAAAAATAATACAATCAGGCTGTAATGTTGTTGTAAATTGCGCAGGTATTGTTAAGCAAAGGAAGAATACATCAACTGCTGATTTTATACATGTGAACTCATTAATACCACACTGGATTTCCGATATATGTGAGAAGCAGGATATGAAAATGATACACATAACAACTGATTGTGTATTTGATGGTAAAATAGGTGATTACAAAGAAAGTGATGTACATAGTGTTTATGATGATTATGGTAGAAGTAAATCAATGGGTGAACCAAAAAACTGTACTGTAATAAGAACATCAATAATTGGTGAGGAGGAAGAAAATAAACTATCATTATTAGAGTGGGTTAAGTCAAATAAAGGTAATGAAATAGATGGGTATAAAAACCATCTATGGAATGGATTAACTTGTCTTCAATTATCTAAATTGATGAAATATATAATCGATAACGATTTATATTGGAATGGTGTCAAACATATATTCTCAAACCAAGTTAATAAATATGATTTGGTTAAAATGATTAATGAAATATACGAATTGGATATTAAAATACACCCAACTAATGGATCAACATTGGTAAACAGAACACTTGATACAGTATATGATATTGATATATTTAATATACCTAATCTAGGTAAGCAAATAAAAGAAACAAAAGACTTCCATAATAATATAAAAATGAGGAATTAAAAAATATTACGATAACTTATTATGAAAATAGCAATAGTAACAGGGTCAGCAGGACTCATAGGATCACAAACGTGTGATTTTTTACACGAAAAGGGATATAAAATTGTTGGGGTTGATAATGATATGAGGTCATACTTTTTTGGAGAAGAAGCTTCAACTAATGATTCTCAAATATCTTTACAAGATAAATTAGAAAATTACGAACATCAATATGTAGATATTAGAAACTATGAAGAGATGGATAAAATATTTAAGAGACATGCTGATGATATTGAGATGGTAATACACACAGCGGCTCAACCATCACATGATTGGGCTGTTAAAGAACCACTTACTGATTTTAGTGTGAATGCGACCGGTACGATGAATATGTTAGAGTTAACAAGACTGAATTGTCCAAAAGCAACATTTATATTTACATCAACCAATAAAGTATATGGGGATAGACCAAATCTATCTTATGATAATTCATCATCAGATTTAGAATATAATGGCATGATGATAAAGGAAGAGGAAACTAGATGGGAAGCTTATTTTGAAAGTAAAGAAACGGCTTTATCAGCTATTGATGAAAAAATGTCAATTGACAATACAAAACACTCTGTATTTGGAGCTTCTAAAGTAGCAGCCGATGTTATGTGTCAAGAATATGGTAAATATTTCAATATGAATATAGGTATCTTTAGGGGTGGGTGTTTAACTGGTCCTAACCACGCTGGTGCTGAATTACACGGGTTCCTTTCTTATCTAGTAAAATGTGCTGTTCATAATAAACCATATACAATATTTGGATATAAGGGTAAGCAAGTTAGGGATAATATACACTCTTGGGATTTGGTTAATATGTTTTGGCATTTTCACAAAGACCCAAAACAAGGAGAGGTTTATAATGTAGGTGGTGGTAGAAATAATTCAACTTCCATATTAGAAGCAATAGATAAAATAAATAAAATATCTGGGTATAATTGGGATAATTATACTCTAAGTGATGAAAATAGAGTTGGTGATCATATGTGGTATATATCAGACTTATCTAAATTTAAGAATGATTACCCAGGATGGGATATAACAATAGATTTGGACGAAACTTTGAAACAAATGGTTGAGTTTGAAAAAAATAAAATAGATAAATGATAGTAGTTAAGCTTATGGGTGGAATGGGTAATCAGATGTTCCAATACGCACTAGGACGGAGTTTATCAATTAAATATAACACACAATTAAAGATAGATTTATCCTTTCTTAAAAATAAGAATATGGGTACTAACTTCACTTATAGAGATTATGATTTGAATATTTTCAATATGAGTGAGGATTTTGAAATTGGTTCGGTTAATCTACTAGGTGTTAATGAGCCAAATTTTTCATATTCACAACCACTAATAGATATGATTAAGTCTAAAATGGATGAGGATGTAAATAACTCTTTTTTGTTAAATGGTTATTGGCAAACCCCAAAATATTTTCAAGATATAGAAGATCAAATAAGAACCGATTTTACATTTAGAGATAAGGTTGAAGAAGCAGATGAAAGCATTAAGGAAATGTTAAATCAGATAAAATCAACAAACTCGGTTTTATTGAATGTGCGTAGGACTGATTATCTAAACACAGATTACCATGGGGTTATGGGTGATGAATATTTAAAAAAAGGTGTTGAGTTAATTGAATCGAAAATAGAAAACCCTCATTATTTTTTATTCTCAGATGATGTTGAGTGGTGTAAAGATAATATAAAATTTGATAATATGACTATTGTTGATCATTCTTATAAGGGTGATAGATTTAGTTATTATTTACAACTGATGAAGAATTGTAAACATTTTATCATACCAAATAGCTCATTTGCTTGGTGGGCAGCTTGGTTAAATGAGGATAGTGATAAAATAGTAATAGCACCTGAGAAATGGTTTACTGATAGTAATATAAATACAAGCGATTTGATACCAGATAACTGGATAAGAATATAATAAAAAAGAATGGATTTAGGAGTAATAGGACAAGGATTTGTCGGAGGGGCTGTTAATGAGGGTATGAAAAACTTCTTTAATATGGTCACATTTGATTTAAATGGTAATTGTACAGAACCATCATTATTCTCTTTGATAGAGAAGGTTGATGAGACATTTTTGTGTTTACCAACACCGATGAGAAAAACAGGTGAATGTGATTTATCGATTGTTAGAAATTGTTTAAATGATGTATCAAGTATTGTAAAGTCATTGGGTAAAAAAGATTTCATTGTGGTAATAAAATCAACGATACCACCAGGAACAACTGAGATGTTAAATAATGAATATGATAATATCAACATTGTTTTTAACCCAGAGTTTCTAACAGAAGCTAATGCTATTGAAGATTATAAAACCCAAAATAGAATTATAATTGGTGGTGATAGACCATATTCATCAAGAATAAAACAGGTTTTTGAAAAAGCTTTCCCGAAAGTTCCGATAATTAAAACATCATCAACAATTGCGGAAATGATTAAGTATGTTACTAATACATTTTTATCAACTAAAGTATCTTTTGCTAATGAGATGTATCAGATATGTGAAGGATTAGATATTGATTTTGATAAAGTTATAGAATATACTAAATATGATGATAGATTGGGTAATACACATTGGTCTGTACCAGGACCAGATGGTGATTTTGGATATGGTGGACATTGTTTCCCAAAAGATATATCAGCACTTAAATATGTTTCTGATGAGATGGGTGTAAACACAACTATGTTATCAGCAACCATAGAAAAGAACAAAGAAGTTCGTAGTGATAAAGATTGGGAAAAACAAAAAGGAAGAGCAGTATCAGATGAGTAAAGTATTAGTAACCGGTGGTTTAGGATTTGTAGGATCTAATTTGGTTGATAAGTTAGTTGAACAAGGTAATGAAGTAGATGTTATAGATAATTTATCATCTATATCATCATCAAAAGAATATTGTAATCCATTAGCTAATTATTACTATGAAGATATTAACAATATAGATATTCTGAATAAACAATATGATAAGATATTTCACTTAGCGGCAGAAGCTAGAATACAACCTTCTTTCGAAGAACCAGTTAAATGGTTTGAATCAAATGCTTTAGGTACAATTAAAGTTATGGAGTTCGCTAGAAAAAATAATTGTGGGATAGTTGTTTACTCAACCACATCATCAAAAAATCATGGTTCTGATTATATAAGTCCTTATACATATTCAAAAGTAGTTGGAGAAGGAGTACTCAAAACTTATTCAGAGTGTTATGATATAAATTGTGCGATGGCTACTTTTTATAATGTTTATGGTTATAGGGAACCAGAAATGGGTGAATGGGCTACAGTTGTTGCTAAATTTTTAAGACAATATAAAGATAGCGAATTAATAACGGTTGTTGGTGATGGTCAACAGAGTAGGGATTTTACACACGTTGATGATATATGTGATGGGTTGATATCAATTAGTGATGGTGAGTGGAAGGCTGATAACTTTGATTTGGGTCGTGGAGAACCAATTAAAATACTTGATTTAGCTATGATGGTTTATGAGGGAGAGGAAGATAATATAAATCATATTCCTTTAAGAAAAAATGAAGGACAACATACAGAATCTAATTGGAAAGAAACTTATGAAAAATTAGGATGGAGAGCTAAAAATAATTTAGCAAATTATATAAAAGAAAAATAATTATGGCACACAAAGAACAAGATGATTACATCAATAGAATAAAGAATAAATTTCCGAATTTTTTCAAAAATAAAAAAGTATTAGGTATAGGAACATTTAATGTTTGTGGTACAGAAAATGAATACTTCAATGATTGTGATTACCAGGGGTTAGACCTTGGTCCGGGAGAGGGAGTTGATATAATTTGCCCGGCACAAGATTATGACGCACCAGATGGAACATTTGATGTTATTATTTCTTGTGAATGTTGGGAACATAATCCTTATTACAAGGAAAGCATACAAAATGCAACTAGAATGTTAAAAAGTGGTGGGTTTTTTATATTCACTTGTGCTACTACCGGAAGACCAGTACATGGTGTTAAATATTTAGAAGAAGAATGTAAACTACAATATGATGATTGGAAAACAATGCCAAATGTGTCTAGGGATAATTGGGATAATGATTATTATAAAAATTTAACCGAAGGTGATATAAGAGAATGTGTTAATATAGATGATACATTTTCTTCTTATGAATTTGAAGTGGAAGAAAATCACTGTGATTTATTCTTCTGGGGTATAAAAAAATAATAAGAAGATGATAGTTAAAGAAGATGATATAGTATTTGTTACTAATTCACTTTATACAAAGTGGATGGATTACCAATCAAAAATAATTAAAAGGCTTTTTCCAAATAGCGATCATATAATTGTTGATGGATCAACACCAGAATTCAAGGCAAATTGGCCAAATTCTTGGTTTTATCATTTAGATGAAATAAAAAAATCAGATAAAAAATACTATATTCATATTGATGAAGATTTCTTTTTAACTTCTAAAGAAGAGTTATTAAAAGCTGTCCAAAAAATGGAAGATGAAAATATAGACTTATTGGGGTGTCCGGATGGATATCAACACTTCAGAGGAGCAAATCCAGTTGCTATAAACACATTTTTTATGATTGGTAGAGTAGAAGATGTTAAGAGGTTGGATGTTGATTTAAAGTCAGCTAAATATTCTATTGTTGTTTCTGAGGGCAATATCTATCATTGGTCTAATAACTTTGGGATAAAATTCGAAGAAATATTTAAAGATGATTTCAATTATAGGTGGGAAGATCAAGGTGGATCCAATTTCAAATATGACCATGAACCGTATTATACTTTCCTTTGGTCAATGAAAGAAATGGGTTGTAAGTTTGATTATTTATATCCATTTTTTGATGATAGATTTAAATCAACCAATCCTAGATTAGAAAAAGATTCAGATGATATTGGTATACATATGTGGTATACAAGAAATTGTGATAGTAATATGGATGTCTGGGGATTACCAAATGTAGAGAGGTATAATTTGGTTGAAAAATATATTAATGAATTATATGAAATCTAAAATTAATAGTACTGAGATACAAGATATAGGTTCTGCTTATGGTATGGATGTAGAAGATGAATTAACTTCGATGTTATCGGAAGAGATAGCTAAATCAATTGATAGAGAAATATTTAAAAGTATGGGTATAGAACTAGATAGATTTAAACGAAGAAAAACATCAATTAATAAGATATTTTCCTCTTAAATATTAGATATATAGATATAAATTCCGTATATTTGTTATATGAACAACAACAAAAACATATCACCATTCACAGACTTCGTTTCTTTAGTCAAAAGAGCTAGAATCTTTGCTACTGAAGCTCATAAAGGAGTTTACCGTAAAGGTAAAGATGAGAATGGAGAAAAGTTAGAGTATATCACTCATCCTATTGCTGTTGGGAAAATTATACACACTCATAAGAAATCTCATAGGATTGCTGTCTTAGTAGCAGTAGCCATGTTGCATGATACGGTAGAAGACTGTGAGTGGGTTACTATCGAAGTTATCCGACAAGAGTTTGGTGACTTAATCGCTTCTTTAGTTGAAGAATTAACTTCTGACCCTAAAGGTCTTGAGCAATTTGGTAAAGAGCAATACTTAATTAACAAAATGACTTTTATGTCAACTTGGGGATTATGTATCAAATTAGCTGACAGAATTCATAACTTATCTGATGTTCAATCTAAGATTGATAGTGGTAAGAACTCTGATATCAAATGGGCTATCAAATACTCTACACAAACTAAAAACATCGTAGCGGCTTTAGAGTCTAAAAGAACGTTAACAAATACTCACAAGGTTTTAGTTGAAGTTATTAAAGAGAAAATCGCACCGGCTTTAGAACTAGTCTAATCAACTTAAATCTTTTGTACAATAGTTGGTAATGTACCAAGTTCAAGAAGTTTACTTTTATTAAGTAAGAACTCAATATCATAAAAGTTATAGTTAAAGGTCATTGTAAACTCTTTAGCACTAACTTTTTGTTGTGAGTAATTGAAATCATTATCTGATAAAGACTTTAATACAATCTCATAGAATTTTATAACATAAATAGCATCTCTGTGTATATCAAGAGCTGTTATAGTAAATGGGTTTAACCAAGAATTCTCAGTATCTAAATAATGCTTGCTAATAATATCAAACATTAACCAATAATTCAAATCAGAATCAACTGATCTAAAAGTTACTTGTAATTCACTTGTAGTTATTATATCTTGTATATTTTTAGCAGGTTTGAAACTTCTTTCCTTACCTCTCATAGTAATTTGTTTTGGCATATCAAAAGATATACCAGGAAAGTTAACACTCTTCATAGTAGAATTAATATAATCAATAACATTATCATACTGTATCCAATTCTTTTCTAGAATTGGTTGGTAAGTTTCAATTATCTCAGCAGGCAAAACATCACCTGGTAGATTGAATATAAACTGACTGGACTGACTACTTAATCTCATTTAATTTGTTTCATCTGTTTTATTTTCACCAGTTGGTTCCTGAGACACACCTGTTGGAATTGGAGCCGGAGGGACAGGAACTCCTTGTTTTTTAGTAACGGTCGCTGTTTCTTGTGCTAAACTTGTATCTGGTATAATAGAAGGGTTTGAATTTTGTTTATCCGATGCATCATTAAGATCATTAACATTACCCTTATCATCATAAATCTTAAATAATCCGGTGTAAATAACAGATGTTGTTGATTTATTCGAGCCGATTATATAAAACACATTAATTCCTGATGTGTATATTCTTTTTATCTCAGCAAATTTATTTTGAGTAATTTTGAATGATACTTGACCAATATCTAGGTTAATATCACCACTCTCTACAAATAAAGGAAATGCTATTTGATTTTTATCATTTCTAATAGTTAATTTAATTTCATTAAATCCAGTTAAATTAAAATATTCTGGCTGTTCATTTGTACCAGTAGCTATTGAAAATTTAACAATATTATCATATGGATAAAGTAATATTTGAATTTTACCTAACCCAAAGAAATTCGTACTATCAAAAGTTGCATTTTCGGATTTACCAATAATATTAAATCTATCTATAAGAACTGGGAAAGGAATATTAACAGTTTCAACAATTACATTACCATTTCCGTTTCGACCATTTCCGGCTCCACCACCATTCCCACTTAATAATCCACCAGCAGTAGCAGGACCTGGTGTTTGTGGTGTGTTTATTTTATTATCAACTGTTATAACACCCATTGAATTAGCAACACCCACTAATGATGGGTCAATAGCATTCTTTATGTTATATATTTTTGGTTTATACGCATTCTTTAGATTGATTTTCATCAATTTTAATGAATATTTGGAAACTTCATCTTGTAACATACCATAACTAGCTCTTCTTATTATATAAGATTCATCAACAGCATCAATCAACCTCATCTCAACATCAATGATAGCTGTTGTTGTTGAATATTTAATTATAGGTCTATACTCTATTGTCTCATTAAAAGAATCTGTTATAGTAACTGTTATAGTTTTACCTCTTATATTTTGCTCATACATCGTGATATTATATTGTACATAATATCTATGACCTTGTGAAACGGAGTCGTCTAGAAACTTCTTAAACCCACCTAGTGTGTCATTATAAGTTCCATATATCTCAAAGAAATCACCATTTTCAGAATTTTCGATAACTAATCCCATTTTTTCAAATTCAGGAGATTGAGTTATAGTAGTAGTTATTTTAGGATCAGTTAAATAGGTAGTGACTCCATTTATAGTTTGTATATTATTAACAAAGTGAAAATCAATGAATATCGGACTGGTTAAACTTAAACCAGAACCATTTGTCAAATTAGCATTTATACTATTTACTTTTGGTCTATTATCTTCCAATTGAGTAGAAATTTCACTAAGAGCTGGTATCTCAATTTTAATATTCTTACCCCATAACTTCTCTTGAAAAAGAAGTGGTGGTGATGTAAAATTCATTAGATATTGCTGACTAACATCAGTCATATCAAAATAAAAGTTAGATAAATCGTAAGTTTTTTGATTTAATGAATCATAAGAATAAACTTTTATGTAAAATCCTAAATATTCACCGAATGTCCAGTTTATTGGTAAATGAAATTTAAGAATATCATGTCTTATGGGAGGCCCAGCAGAATAATTTTTTGTTTGTAAAAAATTATAATAGTCAGGGTTGACCTTGCCATATCTACCAGATACAGCATCAATTCTAAATAGTTGGTTTCCTTGTGTATTTCCTGTACCACTTGTTTCAGTGGCCATGTATGATTGTATCTTCTCCTTTGAGTTTATAAGTATATCATATGCTTCACCTATTAAGTTACCATCATTATATACATACTCTAAAAGAATATTTTTATCAAGCTTTACGAACTTCGATATCTTAGACATTTAGTAATAAAAGATTTTGATTTATATATAAAAAACAAAAACCTTTCTATTATGAAAGGTTTTCTTTTATTAGTCTTTGTTTAACCGATTCTGCTATTTCATCATCTGTTAAATTATAATGTTTTTGTTTTATTAGTCTATAAAGTTCTTGTTCTTCTAATGCTAGTTTTTCGATTTCTTTATTCAAAGGATCAACTAGATTTTCTAATCTTTGACCCTCAATATCAACGTCTTCTAAAATTTTAAGCATTTTACTTAAAGCTTTTTCTCCTGAAAATCCAGATTTTTTAGTATTTCGAGATTCCTCCGCTTCCTTTTGGATATCACCAACTTTAACCATAGTCTCCTCTAACCTTTCAACAACACTCTCCGCAGCTTTTCTATAAAAGTCCATATTATTAGACATTTTTAAATATGTTCTTCTTATATGAATTGCGCTTTGTAAAAAATTCTCATCTATCATTACATTTTTATTATTTTTCCAAGTTCTTCTATTCTTTTAGAACCTGCTTCTTTAACACTCTTAGCTTTCTCACCTATTAATGCCTTTTTAACCATATCTACTGTTTTTAATTCTGAAATAACTTTTGCTCTTTGTGAAGCATTTAGTTTTTTCAGGTTATTCATTTTATCATTAGAGGTGGTAGTTTTATCAACAATCTTTTCTTCTGTTTTAACATTTTCCGAAACAACAATTGGTTTAGGGGCTCCATAAACTAACAGTTTTATTTTTTCTGTAATAATATCTTTTATTATATTAGGATTTTGTAAAATCTTATCAGTAAATTCTTCTGCTAAAAAATCTATTAAACTAATTTCATATGAATCTTCCATCATTTCAATAAAATCCAATCTAGGAATTTTATCAGAAATTTCAACATTTATATCAAACTTAACATTTCTTTTAACTCCCTTAAACATTGTTATAATAGGGTCAACTGGTTTTTGAACGTTAATTGGTTTTTGAACCTCTTCTCTACTTACCTCAACTCTTTGAATATTATCAACCTCCATTGTTGTTTTTGGTTGAAGTGGTGATTGTGGTAAATCTTCATCCTCTAATATTTTAGAGAAAGCTTCATTTTGTTTAGATACTGCATTTGTATCATCTACAACCGCACCATATTTCTTAGCCAATTCGGCTCTTTCATCCTCTTCTGTTGTCATAATAACAGCACTTTCATTGGTTAATGGTTGTAATCCACCACCATCTACATTTATAGAAACTGTTCCTTCTTCATCTATCATGTTATTTACAGGAATGTTTTTTATTTTATCCGCTAGCGAATTATAAGAACCTTGGCTATTGAAAAATGAACCTGGGTCTATTTGTTCTGTGTATTTATTAGTATCCATAAGTATATTAACATCTATTTTTTGTTTGTTTTCTAGAATAACAATATTCTCAAAAGAGTCGATTACTTTTACTTCTTCTCCTGTTAAATTATTTTTGAAAACTTTTTTTGCTAAACTCATAATTTATTTATTATATTTTTATCCTTCCTTTTATATTAAAAAAGAAAAAATAGTTGTATAAAAAAACCTCATATTAAATATAATATGAGGTTTTTATTAATCATTTGTTGATTATAAATCAGCAAAGAAGTCATCTTCTGATTCTGTTGTAGAACTAACCTCAGATACCTTAGTTGCTTCATCCATAGAGAAATCATCAGATGATGCTTCACTAGTCTTGTTAAAAGACCCAGAAGACTTACCAGTTAAGAAATTAGAAATTTCTGTAATCTTAGCTTGTTGCTCATCTGTTAAAGGTTTAGGAGCGAAATCTTCAAGATTGTGATCTCTATCCATTAAAAACTCTTTAATTTTCCCTTGAACTTTAGCATCAATCTTACCACCTTCGTTAAGAGGAGCATTTTTGAATTCACCCTTCTCTTTGAAGTAAATAGGTAATGATGTGTTTTCTGGTTTGAACATACTCATCTTGTAATCAGGATAAGTTTCGTCACCAGTTTGGATTTCTTTTACTACAAGAACGAAATCTTTTCCAGCTGATAAATCAAATACATTACATTGTACTCCAGAGATTTCTCCGTTTCTCTCAGCCGAGATTTTATCTTTGATAGTTTTACCATACTGCCAAATCATTATCTTACCAACTAATTCTGGTTGTTGTTCATCTTCAAGAACAAGAACATAAGAGTAATACTTCTTAGAATAGTTTAACATTCTTGATTTCTCCATTAAGATTGCGTTCTTTGAATTTTGCATCGTGTAATACAAATCTGTTAAAGGACACTTTTCTCCAAAATTCTTTGGTGAGTCAAACCAACCACCCAATTCTCTTGGATTTTGGATTTTCACATAGTGAGCGATTTTTTCAATCGCTGATTGACCTACTTTACCATCTTCTGTTAAGTTAGGAAGAAATCTTACTACGGATCTCCATCCTTTCTTTTTATCTTTCGCCTTTGAAAGATCAACACGGTAAATTCCGTCATTGTTTGTCTTTTTTACTTCATTCAAGAAGTCCATTTTGCTGTCTAACCCTCCGTTAAACAAATCATCTAAATCTGCCATAATTGCTTTTTATTTTGTTATTATTCGAACCTTTTTTAGTCCGATAAATGTTATATCGATTAGTGTTGATAAAGTTTAGTAAAAAATTAGGTTATTTGAAATTATTTTCGTACCTTATGAAAATTTGCTAATTAGTACTGAATTCAAGGCTGAGTCTCGTTGTGTTCTTACTCCCTCGGCCAATATCGATTTTGATAACATCTCATATTCTATATCACTAACCTTACAAAGTTTTAATTCTGCGTGATATAATGTAATAATATCCCCGTTATCTTCATCCACGTAGTCTTCCATCCTCAAACCACCAATTGGTCTAAACTCAGTAGTTTCATATATTCGTTCTAAACATTCATATAATGTTTCGAGACCTGTTTTTTCAAGTGTTATATTTATAAATTTAATTGGATAAGCTTTTATATTACCATTTAATATATTCTCATAAAATAAATCCCAAAAATTAGATGTTTTATCTTCTATGGAGTCATATTTACGAGAGAAAGTGGTTTGATTTGTGGTGGGTTTCAAATCACTTAAAAAAAGGTATTCTACGCTACTATTTCTGAGTTTAAGTTTATTAGATTCCTCTACTGTCATAATATATTCTTTCCAATATTCATCAGCCAATCCAGGTATTGGTTTATTTAACCAATCATCTTCAAAAGACATATCATATAACATCTGTGATCTTCTTTCTCTTGTTAAATCTGCTGATGGGAAGAAAGCATACCCACCTTGATCTACACCAAAGTTGTGGTGGTATAATTCATCAGTTATATCATAGAAAATTTCTTCAATATCGACATCCAATGGGAATTCATCTTTAGTTACAACCTTTGATTCATTTATACTCTCAGATACTTTATTTAACTTGAAATAAAGTTTTATGAAATTAGTCTCGTCTAAATTCATCAAGTGTTTAGGTAATAAATCAATCCCCATTCCAAAATCCTTATATGTTTGTCTAATGTTATGTTTATCATCATAATTAAATGCTATAAGAGTATAATTTTTAGGATTCATATATTCTATTAATCTCATAAAAGCATCTTCATATTTCTTTACCTTAAATACTTTATTGATTTGATCCAAAAAAGTAAGCACAGGGTCAAATTCTTCACCAATAGTTATTATAACATTACCATCTACTCTAGCATCAACCGAAACTGGTATACTATCATCTGATAATTCGGATAATATATCATTAACATCAGATATGGTATCATAATCCATATAGATTGATTCAAATAATTTATATTTCTTTAAGTATTTCAAAATTTTAATAATATTTTTAATGTATAATCTTCTATATCCCTATCATCATCGAATTGTCTATCTCCTCTACTCTTCCCGAAAATAACCTCACCGTGGTCCATTGTTGGTAATATTGTTGGTAAAACTTCATCTAACCCAGATTCTAATTTCCTTAAATTCATCGGTACTGATTTATACGGGTACATACCAACAATACCCTGATCAGTATTACCTATATCAATATAAACACAAGGAACATACATAGTTAATATGTTTGCTGGGCTATAATTACGCAATTTTTGTAAATCATATTTATTTTTAACTATGATATCACTATTTCTAACAACCTCATAGTTCATAATATCAAAGTTAACACATTGGAATTTTTTATCAGTTACATATTCCTCAGCTTCATCTTGTCTGATATAAACATCATTTTTATACCCACCTATTTTAAATGTCGGTAACATAATTGATCTAATTATATCTCTCATTATCATATAAAACCTACTATCATCTTCTGTATCATAAACAGGCATTGTTCCATTATATTTATTCTTAATTGGTTCATCTTTTTTATAATAATCACCATAAGTTATAGCAGTTGTGACCCATTTACCCTTTTCAGTTGGTATTTCATCCCATATATCATATAGTCTATCATTAACATAATCTATATCAACTTTCTTCATAGAATTCCAAGTTTTAGTCAAATAATCTTCGATTATACCATACCATTTATCACCAATAAAATGGTTTGTCCATTTTTTAATATCAGACTCACTTAATTTATTATTCTTCATATTCTGATAATATAAATCATTATAAAAATCAAAAATGCTATATCTTTCTTCGTTGGATTCATTTAAACTCTCATCCATTGAATTTAATAAATCACCATAATCATCCTCTGAATAAATAAGTAATGATATACCTGGATAACTAAACTCTTCACCACCATAAACATCGATGAATCTATCTAATGACATCCAATCTTGTTCCTTTGTAACTTCTACATCAACACCATATCCTTCATCAGCTCTCCAAACATAATCTTCTATTCTTTTAACAGCATCCTTTATATCATCCCATCTCCAAATCTCATCATTCTTTCTATAAATACCAACACATACCGATCTTATTGAGTCTGAAAACATAGGTGGTGTGTAATTAGTCTCATCTATAACTACACCAAATCCATCATCAGATAATTCTAATACAATATCCTCTAATTCTCTTTTTAGATTGGAGAATCTAGTAGAGTCTTCTGATTCAAATAGTTTATATTTCTTTAAGTATTTCACTTTCTAATTACTTTAATTCTTTCTGTTTGATACTTCATTATATCAACATCTTGATGCTCTGTTAATAAATCAACAATACCTTGATACATTTGTATTGTTATTTTACAATCTGTAATAGCATCGTGATAACCACTCATATTAATACCAAGTACTGGTCCTATTTTAGACATAGATGATGATATTAATCCATTATCTCTTGGTGAAGTACCAATAAAATCTATTTTCTCTTGAAAAGATGGGTCAGTCTCAGCTAACTTCTGTAACAATGGTAAAAAGTATAATTGTATCAACATCTTAGTATCAAATACTTCATTCACAATCTTATTACCATATCTACCACTCAACATAGCCATATCAAATGCCGCGTTTTGTGCAATTAATAAACAAGGTTCGTATTCACCTATGAATTTAAAGAAATCATTAACAACAGTTTCTTCGTCTTTGTACTTATATCCGCCACTACCATAATGGTTGAATCCTAAAACCCATTTAGTTCTATCTTCTGGTTCGTTATATTTAGACTTAGTATCATTTGTTAGTTTTATTTTCTCATCAAATTGTCCTAACTCCTTGAATTCGTTATTATCAAAATCACATTCAGTTACTAAACAAGATACTTGTGTTAATTGTTCTTTCTTTGGACCATTTAATCCTGTTGTTTCCACATCAACAAAAATCCAAGGCATATCAGTTTTAGAATCTAACCAAGAAAGTATTTCGGGTATTGATTTATACCACATCTTATTTTCATTTATTGATTCTGAAACGTTATTAACTTCAAATTTGAATTCCTTACCATCAGCATGTGAATAAGTAACTTTATCAATGTTCTTAACATTATATTTATAATCGGGTTTTAGATATTTCTTACCCATACCTTTTTTAACATAAGCAATTGTTATATGTGGTTTATATTCTGGGTATTCATTTGAATTTGGTAATTCGGATAATTCATCAAAAAGATTTTGTAATGATCCCTGTGGGTTAATATTGAATTTAACAACATCAAATTTATCATTCTCAAATATATCAACACCATCAACTTCTATATTTATATCACCTTCAAAGGTATCGAATATAGACTTAACTTCCTCATTTGATACTTCCTTATGTAAACCATATAAAAGTGTAAGGTGTGGTCTCTTTTGTACACCATACGTTGAATCACCGTCACTTTCATAGATGTCTTCTGGGTCTATCCAAGATGTTATTTCTTCCCAATTATTAACTGGTACGTCAACCATAACACAACCATATTCATAGCCGTTTATTGATTCTTTAATAAATTCTTTATATTTCTTTAACATATCATGTATATATTTTATTTCTATGATGGAAAAACAGAAAATATTCCTTATATTCGTAATAACTTAAAGATATAAAATTATGGAACAAAGATATTCAATGAAGGAAGTAATGAAGCAAAAATTCGGTGAAACTGAAAAAAACATCAAAACTAACCAAGCTACTAAAAGGGCTTCTAAAAAAGCTTCTAAATCAAAAGGTGGTAAATACACAGTGAAAGTTGTGGATGGTGTTAAGTATATGATACTTAAATAATGTTTAGTACTAAAGATATAAACCAAAATTATATTCTTGTTTACTTAAATTACAGGAAGCTTCCAAATATGGATCATAAAGAAGATTCGATGTCTTCTGGTTCAGACGTTCTTACATTAGATGATTTTAATATGGTTGAGGGTAGAATGTATAATGACGAACAGACTGTTAATATACAACCAATTACTGGTAAATTCATACCCTTTACATTAACCGAAACCTATTATAAGGATGTTGTTTTACATATAGCATTATTTGAAAGAGATAGGAAAATAGATAATATAATAAAAAAAGAGACTTAAAGGTCTCTTTTTTATTTAGTTTAAGTTGTAGTTAAATATTGGTGTTTCATCTTCATAATCATCATCCTCAGCGTCTGTATCGAAATCAAATCCCATACTTACTAAGTAACTCATAACTTCATCAGTTAATTTCATGTTAGCATTTCTTTCTTCCATATAGTTGTCAAACATACCAACAGTAAATTGACCCCTTTCTTCTCTAAGTTTTATTAACTTAGGTAATAGGTCTTTAGCAATGTCTTCTGCTAAGTTTGAATGTGATTCAAATGTTTTTAAATGCTTCATTGTCTAACTCTGTTTTAATTTTCTCAAATGGTTTGTGGTATTGAGAGTCAATTACTTCAAAGAAGTTTTTCCAACCATCTCCCCTATAATTAAACAACAAGGTACTTTCTTTGTCTTTACTATTAAATATGTATCTTAACCTTGAACCTACTTTTTTCCGGGTGTAGAAATTAAGCAATGGAATTTCAGCCATTAATTGGTTTGAACCCATACCCTTAATGAACTCAACTTCAATCGGTCCAGTAATATATTCTTCTTCTCTAGGTGGTGAATCTGGATGAAAAATCGTTGCTCCGTATCTTCGGTTTAGGTCATCGATATTAATTTTATAATCGAAATTAAGATTCTTCGTCAATATATTTGTTTCTACCTTTTCACCACCATAAGATGATTCGTTAAATTTTTCAAATTTATTTAAATATTTCATTGTTTAATCTTTGTAACTTTTTTACCACCGAATGGTCCACTTAAATGTTTTAAGTTCCAAGATGGTATGAATTTCTTATTAGCTTTTTCATAATCTTCATAAGATTCAATGCCTGTATCAATAGGATTATGAATATATTGTATATTAGCACCTTCTTTATTCATATCAGAGATTCTATCACCGATATCAGTACCTTTAGTTAACTTTCTTAACCTTTTAAGTTGGTCAACAGTGTGTTGCCTTGGTAGTGATTCGTTTATCTCACTAAATCTTTTTAAGTATTTCATAATTTGTTTATTTCATCTATTTTTACTTGTAGTGTATCTATTTTTGATTTTAGACCACTTGTTATATCTTCTTTAGATATTTTAGTGACAATCCAATCACCATAATAATCACCACCATCATAAACTCTATCATCTTTTGGATCCATAATTATTTTGAAAAACTCTCCTTCAAAAAACAAAAAATTTCCTAAATCTGATTTATACATTTTTTGAATTCTGTAACCATCATCATTAATTATAAAGACCTTACCTTCTTCTTTAGCTCTTTTCATACAATATTCAGCTAAACTTTCTAAGTTAATTCCTGGTGTTCTTGGATTTGACCAAACCTTTTTAGATATTTCTTTATATTCATCTTCTCTTGAAGGAACATTACCATATTCAGATGCTTCACCATTATCAATATAATCTTTAACATTTTCGTTAAATTTCTTTAAATGTTTCATAATAAAATTATTTTATGTTTTATATATTAAATTTTAGCAACAAAAAAACCCACCTCATAAGAAGTGGGTTAATTAACCTTGTCGAGTAATTTAATTAAAAATCATCAGAAAGGTTATCATAATCAATGTTAGTATTAGATGCTTTTTGATATTCAGATACTCTTTTCTCAAAGAAGTTACTTTTATTCTGTAAAGATAACATATCCATAAAGTCAAATGGGTTCTCAGCGTGATACACTTTAGAACATCCTAATTCAATTAACCAATAATCAGCAACGTACTCGATGTATTGTTGCATTAATACCTCATTCATTCCGATAAGAGCAACTGGTAAAGAATCTGTTACAAACTCTTTTTCGATTTCAACGGCTTCACAAATGATTTCTTTAATACGTTCTTCACTTACTTTGTTTTGAATGTATTTGTTGTGTAATAAACAAGCAAATAAACAATGAAGTCCTTCATCTCTTGATATCAACTCATTTGAGAATGTTAATCCAGGCATTAACCCTCTTTTCTTTAACCAGAAGATAGAACAGAATGAACCAGAGAAGAATATACCTTCAACTGCCGCAAATGCTATAAGTCTTTCAGCAAAAGATTCAGAATCAATCCACTTCAAGGCCCATTGAGCTTTCTTTTGAACAGAATCAATTGTATCAATAGCATTGAATAAATGGTCCTTTTCTTTATTATCCTTTATATAAGTATCAATTAATAATGAGTATGTTTCTGAGTGAATATTCTCGATTGTTAATTGGAAACCATAAAAGAATTTAGCTTCTGGATATTGAACTTCTTTAACAAAATTCTCAGCCAGATTTTCATTAACGATACCATCAGATGCCGCAAAAAATGCTAATACGTTCTTTATATAATGTCTTTCATCATCATTAAGTTTTTCTTCCCAATCAGTCATGTCTTGTGACAAGTCAATTTCTTCTGATGTCCAGAATGAATGTTCTGCTGTTTTGTACATTTCCCAAATGTCGTGATATTTTAGTGGGAATACCACAAACCTACCAGGGTTCTCTGTTAATATGTGTTCTTGTTCTACCATTTAAATAATTTATTTATGTGTATTATATATTAATTATATCTAATTGTTTAGACTTTATTGGGGTTTTTATCTATATTTGTAGGAGAATAATTAAAAAAGTTTTATGGGAAATGAAAAGAAAGATAAGAGAGCGAGATGGTCTCAATACCCCAATAGGTTAAATGATGCCTTAATTAGTAATGTTCATGCAAATCAATTAGATAATCTAAAATTTAACGTTTCTTCACTAAGATCTGATTTATTCAATGATAAATTAAAAAGAAAGCTATTATCATTATCAATATCAAATGGATCAAAAGATTGTGCTTTATTCTTAATAGAACAAGGATCTATTTGTAATCCCTATCTCATACCATCAGAGTGTAGATATGATAAGATAGATGTTGTATGTGATATCTTGGAAGAGTTGATGAACGAATACCCACAAAGTTTCACACCAGTAGATTTTGGAACAAATATAAACTTCATGGGTAAGAAAGTGTTAATTAAGAGGATACTAGACCCTTCTAAGGTAGTTGATAATCCCGGAAGAGTTGATTATTTAATGAAAAATACACATTTTTTTGATACTAAAGATATAAAGGAAGTAATAAACGAAGAATTTAAAAGTAATCCTGAAAAATGGAGTTCTCTTATATCATTATTAAGAGATATTAAATTAAAAGAATTAGGAATATGAAATTAATCTATAAAGATGATAAGTACCCTTGTGTACTAAAAAGTGAAATGAGGAAAGATATGTGGTATTCAATGGAACCTGTTAAATTAACAGTTACTATACCATTAACAGAATATTTCGAAATGAGAAAAGATATAACTGATAGCCAGAATAATTTTCATTTCAGGCTATTGGTTGATAAGAATGATAAATTAAAGAATTTTAATGATAAATTCGAAAGTGGGTTGTGGGTTGTTGATACTCAATTTGAGAGATCAACAATATCATCTAGTTTTGGTAAAGGTGTTGTTAAAGTAACATTCAAATTACATATATCAGAAAGAGAGCTTAGTGATAAAAGTGAATTAAGAGATTTTATAATGTACGACTTATTTAAAAAGTGAAAAGACTGAGTAGCGAATTCAGTCTTTTCTATTAGCGTAACTAATACCGGTCCTAAAGATTGGGGCTATTGCCCTCCGGTTCGTGTAATATATATAAACTTTTAAATCTTTAGTCTAAACTTTTATAGTAATTAATACTAATATTATAGTAAATTAAACGAAAAATATGATAAAGCACGAAATAAGAGTAGAATTGACAAACAAAGATGATTTAATGAAAATCATTGATAAATCTTACTTCAAAGAAGGTTTTGGTGGTAAGATAACAGATTCTAAAAAAAACTTCATAAAAATTGAGGATGATGTGAATGTGGCTATCTTTAGTGGATTACACAACGCCACTGTTAAAGTAATGAATGAGGAATTAATAGATGGATCTATGAGATTTCTAATTGAGGATGATGATAAAGGAATAAGACTTTATCCAATATCAATATACTGTATCAAAGTAGAGGATAAATATTCTTTCTATTGATATGAAAAAAATATACGAATATTTCTTCAAAGTTAATAATGGTGGCACTATACCATTATCTTATATAATACTATTTATTGCTGCTTTAATGACTGCTCTAATAGTTTTCAAAAACTAAAACCACAAAATGGATATTAAATTAGATTGGAATGATGTTTCAATAGTGCCTTCTGAATTGAGTTCAATCTCTTCAAGATCAGAGATAAACCCATTAAAAGATGGTAAACTACCATTGTTTACAGCACCAATGGATACAGTTATTGATGATACAAACATACAACACTTTGTTGGTAATACTAATATTTGTTTACCTCGTCATGTAAAATACAATGTGTTAACTAAAGTATATAATTCTAGTTGGATGAATGATGGTTGTGATTCTTTTTTCTTTTCTTATGGATTGGATGAAATAATTGAACTATTTGAAAATGGTTCTAAATTACCACCAAGAGTTTTGATTGATGTGGCTAACGGTCATATGCAAAAGCTTTATGATATATCTAAGAGAATCAAAGAAAAATTCGGAAATGATATTGAGTTAATGGTTGGTAATATTGCTAATCCAAATACTTATAGAAAGTACTGTGAAATTGGTGTTGATTATATTAGAGTTGGTATTGGTGGTGGGTCTGCTTGTACTACATCAGCTAATGTTTCTATACATTTTCCAATGGCATCTTTAATAGATGAGTGTGCTAAGATAAAATCAGAATTTGATAACCCAACCAAAATAATTGCGGATGGTGGATTCAGAAACTTTTCAGATATAATTAAAGCTTTGGCAATAGGTGCTGACTACGTTATGTTAGGTGGTATTCTAAATAAATCACTTGAAAGTTGTGGCACTACTTTTATGAAAGATAAAGATGGTCAATATGAAGAAGTTGATTTTGATACGGCTAATACAGCATTGAAGACGGGTGCGTCTGTTTATAAATATTATAGAGGTATGTCAACTAAAGAAGTCCAAAAATCTTGGAATAGAGCTGAATTGAAAACTGGTGAAGGTATAACTAAATATAACTTGGTTGAATATACAATAGATGGTTGGTGTGAGAATTTCACTGATTACTTAAAGTCAGCTATGTCATATACTGGGTATCGAAGTTTATATGGGTTTGTTGGTGGACCAGAGTTTGTTCAAATAAGTCCAATGGCATTTAATAGATTCAATAAGTAATCTACGGTTTTATTATGATATCTTTCATTAGTTTACCCCATTTGAATTGTATCATACCATAACATAATATTTTACCATCATATTCATAATCAGGTTCTTTAGCTAAATCATATCTTATATCTGAGTATTTATCTTGTATTCTATTAATACAAGTTTCGATTTCTTTATATATTTCTAAATTTTTTTCGGTGTTTTTTATAAAGTCTGATACTTTACCATGTGCCGTACCGATACTAAATCCAGTTAATTTTTTATTTAATTTGTGTAAAGTGTTTAGGTCAAAATTAACATAACACTCTTTACCACCACTATATTCAAAATCAGATCCATCATCTATAAAATCAGCAAAAACTAATTTTATATAATCTGATACTTCATCATTATCAACAGATTCGTTATATTTATTTAGATGTTTCATAAAGTATATATTAAATCTATTTTTTATATTTCCATATATTAAATTATGGTAACCTATTTCTTCACCATGTAAAACCACGAACTATTACTCTGCCCTTTGACTTCTTCTTCGACTTCTTTAACTTCTGCTTGTCCTTGTGATATCAAATCAGTTGCTTGTATCTTAATACCACCGGGGAGCGTGAAATCGTATCTACCAACCATATTACCCAATTGTTGTTTAGCATATCCAACAATATACTTAAAGAATAAATCATCTTTATATAAATTTTCTTTGGGTATATCAGCATAAGCTTCCATAATAACATGATATTCAACCGCTGTTAGTATATTAAGTCTATGATTTAATTGGTTAAAGTGGTATTTAAGTGTATATTTATTTAATTGGTTCATCATATCAGACATCGAATCTAATATAGTCTTATAAACACCTAATTCACCTATTGTGGTAACGTAAGATGATAGATATGGTTGATTGGTAACACCTAAATTAACTGATAGGTTCGGAGTGTTTATACCTAATTGAAATAAAGAATCACCTCTAACCTCATATAAATAAACAACTGATTGTATCTCACAAGGAACTTGTACAAAGTTATATTTTGTAAATTCTTCTGATGTAAATGCTTCTCTGTTTATAAAGAAATACATTTTTTGAACAGCGTATTGATAATTACGATAAAACCAAGGAAGTGCTCTTACTTCGATTATTTGTCTAATCGCCGCATCTGGTAATGTTTTCGGAAGTGAACATGCAACATTCAATTCAAATTGAACCATATCAATAAGTTCATCTATTGTGTAACCTCCTTGGTAAGGAATATAATCAGCCATAAATATATTTATATTTCTTTATATATTAATTTGGTGATTTCAGTTATTTTTCATAGTTTTGATATTATGAAAAAGTCCAAAATAATAAAAATCGGGAAAATTACTAGAGACCAACTTCTTAAATCTGAAAGAAAGATTTCTAGGGAAATTGAATTAGAAAGTTCAACTGGCTGGACTTGTATGCACAAAACTCATAAATCTAAGAAAACTTATACAAGAAACCCTAAGTATAAAACGGATTATTAATCAATACCCAATTCGGTTAACTTATTATCACGTTTAATGCAATAGATTCTAATTCCTTAATATCTTTAAATTTCATTCGGTATTCTTATCCATTAAATACTTTATTAATTTTATTTTTCCTATTACTTTGTTTAATATCGGTCCAAATATCTGAACGAAAAGTTAATGATTTCCACTCACCACTTTGAAAAATATAGTTATTTGATTCAATCGTGTTATAATAAATATCTCCTTCTATTGGATTCTCTGGTACTGTTGATAATACCAACATTAAGCTTCAAAATTCTTAGATCTCTTTAGTTTTTCAAGTATATACTTTTCATCCATTGAAATCTTCGTTGGTATTCTAATATTAACAACTACGAATAAATCACCCAATCCTAAATTAACATCAGGTATACCTTTTCCAGAAACTCTTATAGTTCTTCCGTGAGGTGTTCCTTCATCGATAGTAATTGGTAATTCACCGTGTGGTGTTTTAACTTTAAGATGTGCTCCTAAGATAGCATCTATAACGGATACTTCTTTCTCAACAATTAAATTATTACTATCTCTTTTGAAATAGAATTCTCTGAGTTCATCTATCATAATATGTAAATCCCCAGGAACACCATCTCTTACATGATTACCATAACTTCTCATATTAAGTTGCATACCGGCAGAAACACCAGCCGGGATATCTACCTCAACAACTTCATCTTTAACACTTGTACCACTTCCGTGACAAACACCACATTTATTACTGATTTGTTTACCACCGCCTTGACAATCTGGACAAGTTGCTTGTTGTCTAACTTGTCCGAATGGTGTCTGTTGTAAAACCACTCTACTTCCTCTACCACCACAAGGAATACAATCTTTAACACCAGATCCTCCTTTACCAGAACAACTATTACAAGAATCCTGTCTCTTATATTTTATCTTCTTAGTAGTACCATTTAAGACATCCTCAATCGACAATGTAACTTTTATTCTTAAATCAGATCCTCTATTTTTCCTTCTTTGTTTTGGTCCGCCGAATTGTCCGCCGCTTCCGAAAATATCACCAAATTGACTAAAAATATCTTCCATATTAAATCCATGACCATATTGACCACCGTCACCTCCTCCACCATTGGAGAATGGATTACCTTGTCCAAATGGACTACCACCTGGTCCATATCTATCATAACTTTCTCTCTTTTCTTTAGATGAGAGTGTATCATATGCTTCTGCTGCTTCTTTGAATTTAGATTCAGACTCAGCATTTCCTGGGTTTTTATCTGGGTGATGTTTCATCGCCATTTTGCGATAAGCTCTCTTAATCTGATCCTCAGATGCCGTCTTATCTACTCCTAGTGTGTTGTAATAATCTTTTGCCATAACTTATGCTAATATCTTTGTTAGTTTAATATCTCTATATATTTGTTTGGTGCTATCCGTTAGTCTTATTTCTGTGTATTTACTATATTGTATAATAAATTGATCAACTCCGTTCTCTTTACTTATCCTATAATTCATAACAGGCATTTCCTCAATTATTTCCGCAAATACTGTTTCTATTTGAGATATTTTCAATTCTCCACTCACAACATCAGTTAATCTATTACAAAAATAATCCATTAGTGGTGTTGCTGTTTCCACAACTTTTTTTAGAAATTTTTCACTATTATATCCACGGTTGACGCCAATTGGAATTCTACTTATCCCTAATCCTGGATTGGATATAACATACCAATCTACTATCATTTTGTTAAAAAATTTAATTTCTTTTCTCTTCTAATTCTTATTATTTCACCTTCTATATCATACGATTCTAAAACGTTATTAACTAATTTAGCAACGTAGTTATCAACTATTAATGATATGTTTTCAGCGGTTCTATCAAGATATTTCAATTTATCTAATATTCCCTTTGATGATATCAACATTTCAACTAAATACTCATTGAATTCATCAATATCAAACATAATTTGAAATAATTCTAATCTCTTACCATCGTCATGTTCACCTTGGAATATAGGAGGAGGCTTCAAAAATATTTTATGTAAAACTTTAGCAACTGCTGGTAAAACTAAATCAAGTGTATCATCTTCTCCTTCATAGAAACTACCCTCTAAATCTTCTCTATCGAAAATACTAGTATCATCAATAACTTGGTTTAGTATCTTAATAAATTCAGGTTTTAGTTTTTCATCAACTCTATTTGATAACTCACCAACTATATACTGTCTGTACTTTATATTAGACTTGATATCAAATAATGTAACTTTAACTTTATCCTTTCTTGTTTGGTTTGACATTATTTACCCAATATTATTTTAGGATATCTAAATGGTTTACCATTTAGTGTATATCCCTTACTAATTACATCAATTATTTTAGATTCACCAATATCAACAACACTTATAGGTTCGTGTAATTCACTATCATAAGTCTCTGTTTGTATCGATTCTATACCTTGTGATTTCAAGAAACTATTAACCTTAGAAGATATTAGAGATACTCCTTCTTTGGCTTCTTCGTTAGTTATAGATTTCAACGCAAGTGATATATCACTATCCATATCAAGTATAGAACTAAGCATTTTAACCTTAGTATTATTTACTAATTCTTCCTTTTCCTTATAAGTTCTCTTTTTATAATTATCAAATTCAGCAGCTAATCTAAGATTAGCGTTGTTTTTATATTCTTCTAATAGCTCATTTAATGATACTTCACCAGCATCATCATGTATAATCTTAAATGATTCTTTATCTTCCGCTAATAGTTTCTTATCTCTCAAAAATTCTATTGTTTCTTCCATCTTAATAATTAAATTTAAGCATTTTTCTAATATGATTGGAGTTATATAATTCATAAGTGATGTTCTTATCAACAATCTTATGTATCTCTAATTTCGCTAATTTTGTTTTAAATACCTCGATATAATCAACTAAATCCTTTAAAGAATTTGTCCAATTAATAGATGGTTCCCAATAATCAGGAAATTTATCTAAGAACTTATCAACAGTATTATCAAATGCTTTTCTACTTGTTAGTAGTAAGGTACCCTCTTTCTTTGTTTTGTTTGCTAAAAACTCAGCTACATGAGTATTGAATTTGTGTATAAGGTTATCGGTTTCGATAACTTTTAATAATCCAATAATTAAAGCATCTCTTTCTGTTATTTCCATTTCTTCGTTACTCTCAAGTAATTTTTGTCCTTCTTTGTCTGATCCAAGTATGTAATATACATACGAGTCCCACACACACCTACGAATTAGGTCCTCTGCGCATAAAGTAATTTTCATATTTAATATCTAATTTATTATTATACACAAAATAAAAACAAAGTTTATGCAAAAACAACTAACACTAAAGTAGATCACATCTAAAATTTCGACCTTGTTAAAGGTATAAATAAATTTTTCTCAAATATTCAAATAAATTTTTTTATTTTAATTATATTATATATATTTGCAAATAAATAAATTAAAATGGAATTAGAAGAAAAATTAGAATTAAACAAACTTATAAGAAAGTATGATGGTGAAAACTCATTTATACTTTCTTTACAGAAATCATTAAAAACATCTAAGTATTTGGATAAAGTTATGGTAGGGAAAAAGACTCTTAAAGTATTAAGTGATAAACAATATCAAGCGGCTAAAACAACATTTGTGATAATCTTTAACCCAGATATTGATATTTAAAGATGATAGGTATTAAAATGTTGGTGGATGTGAAAACACTATTTGGGGTTGTGTTAAAGAATAACACTTACCGTATTGGTAAATTTACATTTGGTGTCGTTAATAAACTCAACAAGAATGGATCATTTACAACAAAACATGGTAGTAAATCAATTACATTCTCACCAAATCAATTTAAACAAATAATAATATAGTAATTATTGTTTATTTTGTAATAAATTCCTTATATTTGTTTATTATTAAACCACTAAAGAAAAAGATATGATTACAGACAGCAAAATTGACAAAGTACAGAATAGAATCAAAGCAGCAATAGCTAAAATTGAGAAAGAAGAAAATGTGAAAATATCTTTCGGTAATATTAGATATAATAGTGCATACTATACCTCACAACTAAAAGTATCAACCACAGAAAAGAGTAACAAAGTTACTAATGTATATGAGGGTATCTGTAAGAGATTAGGATTTACTCAGAACATAATTGGTATGAAATTCATGTCTGGTAAAATTTTAATGGAAATTGTTGATATAAAAACCAGAAATAGAAAATATCCTATCTTAACTACTGGTAGTAATGGTAAAAGCTATAAACACACAGTTGGTCAAGTTAAAACATTAATCGGCGGTGATAAAATCATCAATAGAAATGCTAATTTAGATAAAATACTAAGTTAGAATTATAAATATTTATGATATGCTAGACCGTATTCAATTATATATAATGACAGCAAAAACAGTGAAAAAATAAAAGATATAGTAATATGAATATAGTAATAATGGGACCACCCGGTGCGGGTAAAGGAACTATCTGTGAAAAACTAACTAAAGATTATAATTATAAATTGATTTCTGCTGGAGATTTACTCAGAGAAGAGAAATCGTCTGGTAGTGAATTAGGTAATGAAATTGCCTCTATCATAGACAAAGGCAATTTAGTCCCTGATGGGATGATAACCACTATAATATTAAGTGAGTTGGATGATAATGAAGATGATTCATTTTTAGTTGATGGTTACCCAAGAACAATAAGACAAGGAAATAGCCTAGATAATATGATGGATGTTTCAAAGGTTATTTGGTTAAATGTTAGTGAAGAAACAACTATTAAAAGAAATTTAAATAGAGGTAAAACTTCAAATAGACCAGATGATGCAAATGAAGAAGTTATAAAAGAAAGAATAAAAAATTACAATGAAACATCCGCACCCTTAAAAGATTTCTATAAGGAGAGGATAATTGAAATTGATGGAGAAGGAACACCTGATGAAGTTTATGAATTAATTAAAAATAAGATTTAAATAATATATGAGTTTTTTGGAAATGACTGTTCCAAGTCCGGGTGAATCTATTAGTGAAGTTGAAATTTCCACTTGGTTAGTATCAGATGGTGATTATGTTAAGAAAGACCAATCAATCGCAGAAGTAGATTCAGACAAAGCAACTTTAGAATTACCAGCAGAAGAATCTGGTATTATTAAGATAAAGGTTGAAGAAGGTCAGTCGGTAAGAATTGGGGAGGTGGTTTGTTTGATAGACTTATCAACATCCGAAAAAAATAAAACAGTCGTAAAGAAGAAAGAAGAAGGTAGATTAGAAGTCGGAAGACAATTAAATATAGAATATAAAATAGGAGATATTGTTAGATGGTGTTGGTCAGAACAACACAGAAGCACTTACTTCATTATCAGTATAGATAATAAGGGAGTTATGTTGAAACAGAATTTTGGAATGGGACAAACGCTAACAGGTAAAATACACATATCAGAAATTGAATTGGACTATTAAAAGAACAAACCAGATTATATCTGGTTTTTTTATATATAAAAAATGAAGAAATTGTCAAAATATTTAGAATTTATAAATGAAAGCTCAGATTACAAGGGTTATTCAATTCCTTCTTATAAGGAAGCTGTTGAGTTATGCTCAAAAAATGCTGCTTTTTATGAATCTAAAATGATTGTTGATGGATTTAATGTATCTGTATTCAATTACAGACTAACAAGTTATAAGGATTTTGCTAACCCTCTTGATCACAAACCAGAATTAAAAGGTTATGAAATGAGGGGGTTAACATTCATTTTTAATGAAGATGGTACATTATTCAATAGATATGTGTTGCTTGAAAAATTCTTTAATATAAATCAAGTTCCGGAATCAATGTATTCCATTGTTAAGGATTATAAAATAAAATATGTTAATAATAAAGAAGATGGTTCAATAGCGACATTCGTGAAATTACCAAATGGTAAAATTGTTGGTAAATCTAAAATGGGGTTTGATAATGACCAATCAAATGGTATTAATAGAATATATCAAAATGATACTGAAATAAAGACATTAGTTAACTGGTGTTTAGATAATGATATAATACCTATATTTGAATATGTCGCTCCTCATAATAGAATTGTATTGAGATATACACAAGAGGAATTGATACTTTTAAGATTAAGAGATAATAAAACCGGTAAACATATCGATATACAAGACCACTTAGATAAGATTGGTTCGACTAAGATTGCTCCATTCGAAGATGATCACCAAGGTAACTTGGATAAGTTAATTGAATTGGTTGCTAATCAAGTTGATAAAGAGGGATGTGTTGTACAAGCTGAGGATAGTGAAGGTAGAGATTTCTTCTTCAAATTAAAGACTCCTTGGTATTGTGAGCGTCATGGTTTATTAACTAATGATATTTACAGAGAACACATTATAATAGGATATATCTTAGATGATAAGATTGATGATATTCTTAGTCAAATACCAGAGGATGAAGTTGAAGCACATACAAGAATAAATAAGATTATTGTAATAGTTAAGAGAGCTATAGATGATAAGATGGAAGATATCAAGAAGTCATATCAGGTATTTCTTGATATGGGGGAAGACAGAAAAGAGTATGCTCTTACACATATGAAGGCAGAACCTAACTTCTGTTATGTTATGAATTTAGCAAACGGTAAAGATCTTTATGATATAGCTAAAGAGCACGTAAGAGATAAGACTAAGAGGTTGATGATATCAAGAGATTGGTTACAGAAAATAGACCCAACACTTTTCTTCCAAGACCCGGAAGAAGATGAAGAGAATAATTAAAGAGAGTTTTTAACTCTCTTTTTTTATATATACTATTAATGGAATATCTACAAACATATAAACTATTTGAAAGTGATTCTTCAATGCCGGAATTATCCGAACAAGAATTAAAAGATGATGAACTTTATAGTTATATAGGTGATATATGTCAAGAATTAAAAGATGATGGGTTAGAAGTTAGAATAAAAATAAGTGATTGTTCTAAAGTAGGTAATATGTTATGTGATGATGTGGTTTCTATCTGGACAAACGTTCCATCATCAATTGATATATCTAATAGGATTAATGATATTATTGAATATAGCGAGATAAAGGAAACCTATGATAGATTGATTGAGTATTTTGCATCAAAGGGGTATGATAATTATGAATTGAAAAGATTTAATTTTGAAGATGGTTCTATTTATTTGGATTTTGATGGTGATGAGAATAAAAAATCAGAATCATTTAAGATAGAATTTTACAAATCAGTTAATCATATAATAGAATCTAAAACGACATCTAAATTAAAATTTAACAAACAATCTAGAAAGAAAGGTGCTAAGACTGATGTTTATAACGTAGTTAAGAATGGTACTACAATAGGTCAAGTTAAATGGTATAGTAGATTACGTGGTTATGGTTTCTTGCCACCTACTGGCGATGAAGCAGAAGTAAAGGAATTTGTTAAAGAAGTTTCTAGACTACGTAGAGAAGAAATGAAAAAGAACAAAAAGAAGTAATGGATAAGGTTGAAAAGAAAAAATATCTAAAACGATTAGAAGCTAAAAGGAAGAGCAGACGTAGAAGAATTAAGAAATTTTTAGATTTTAGAAAGTCTGAACCAAAAACATCTAAGTTTAATTCAATAGCTAGCTCACCACTACCTGGTCCTATGTCTGTGGGTCGAAGTTTGGGTAGTGGACCAGGATCCGTAGATATTATTTCACAAACATCAAATTAATACTAAACTTTTTATTCAATATTTATATAATTTAAGTATCATTAAAAAATGGTAGTGACATTTTGTCATACTATTTATTTTGGTACAATAATTGAAATTAATAATAAAAAATAAATAAATTATATGAGTAAAGAAACTACAATAATTGGTATTGACTTAGGAACAACAAATAGTTGTTTAGCAGTTGTTCAAGGTGGAGAACCTATTGTTATTACTAATTCAGAAGGTAAGAGAACTACCCCATCAGTTGTTGGATTCACAGACAATGATAGAAAGATTGGTGATCCAGCCAAAAGACAAGCGGTTACTAATCCTGAGAAAACTGTTTATTCAATTAAACGTTTCATAGGTAAAGACTTTTCTGTTTGTAAAAGTGAAGTATCAAAGGTACCTTACAAGTTAGTAAAAACGGGGTCAAATGTCCCAGGTGTTAAAATAGATGATAGAGTCTATACACCACAAGAAATTTCAGCAATGATTCTACAAAAAATGAAGAAAACGGCTGAAGAGTTTTTAGGTCACGAGGTGGAAAGAGCAGTTATTACTGTTCCAGCTTATTTTGGTGATGCTGAAAGAACAGCAACTATCGAAGCAGGAGAAATTGCTGGTTTGAAAGTTGAAAGAATTATAAACGAACCAACTGCTGCAGCTTTAGCTTACGGGTTAGACAAAAAGAATACAGATTCTAAGATTCTTGTATTTGATTGTGGTGGTGGTACACATGATGTTTCAGTTTTAGAAATTGGTGATGGTGTTTTTGAAGTTAAATCTACGGATGGTGATACTCATTTAGGTGGTGATGATTTCGATAATGCGATTATTGACTGGATGGTAAAAGAATTCAAATCAGAATATGGTATGGATTTAACAAAAGATCCAATGGCTCTTCAAAGGTTGAAGGAAGCTGGTGAAAAAGCAAAAATCGAGTTATCAACATCAACACAAACTGAAATAAATCTACCTTACATCACAGCTAAAGATGGTACACCGTTACACTTTGTTAAGAAGTTATCAAACTCTAAGTTTGAACAAATGACTTCTAAGTTAGTGGATAGAACTATCGCTTGTGCGAAAAGTGCTCTCAAAAGCGCAGGGTTGAAACCAGCAGACATTGACGAGGTTATACTTGTTGGTGGTTCTACTAGAATCCCAGCTATTCAAAAAGCTGTTGAAGATTATATTGGTAAAACACCTAATAAATCAGTAAACCCAGATGAAGTTGTTGCTCTTGGAGCGGCTATTCAAGGAGCTGTTTTAGGAGGAGGAATTACAGATGTTTTACTTCTTGATGTAACACCCCTTTCACTAGGTATTGAAACAATGGGGTCAGTAATGACTAGATTGATTGATGCTAATACAACGATTCCTACTCGTAAGGCGGAAACGTTTTCAACGGCATCTGATAATCAACCATCTGTTGAGATTCATGTTTTACAAGGTGAAAGACCAATGGCAAAAGATAATCGTGACTTAGGTAGATTCCATTTAGATGGTATAATGCCCGCTCCAAGAGGTATTCCTCAAGTTGAAGTTACATTAGATATCGATGCTAATGGAATCCTTTCTGTTTCTGCTAAAGATAAGGCTACTGGTAAAGAGAATAAAATTCGAATTGAAGGTGGTTCTCAATTATCTAAAGAAGAAATTGAAAGAATGAAGTCTGAAGCTGAGGCTAACGCTGAAACAGATAAAATCGAAAGAGATAAAGTTGATAAACTTAATGAAGTAGATAACTTAATGTTTCAGACAAATAAGCAGATGAAGGAATTCTCTGAACAATTAACGGAGGAGGATGTTAATTCTCTAAAGTCTGATCTTGAAGAGGTTCAAAAAGCTCATTCTGAACAAGACATTGAAAAGATGGATGAAACATCCAAGAAATTGAGTGAAACTTGGTCAGTAATCAGTACTAGGCTATACCAAGAAACAAATGAGGCCGAATCGACAGAAGAGGTCGTAGATGAAGGTGAAGTGGAAGACACTCCATTTGAAGAGGTAGATTAAAACAAAAAACCCAGTCAATTTTGACTGGGTTTTTTTTATTACTTATGTTTAATCATGACATTGTAAATCACCATCATCATCCATATAACAACCATCGGTATCTCTGAATGTTCTATTTATATATAAATCACCATCTCTATCATTAGTTAACGACCCCAACCAATGATCGAAGCTTAAATAACACATAGTATCCATATAAGGATATCTAGTCCATTTACCACCACTGCCGGTTAACTTAACAACCAAGACAGCAGATTTACTAGTTGAACCATTTGTGATTTTTTCACTTGGATCCATGGTTTGTGATTTCTTATACCACCAGTTATTCTTCTCAGCATATTGTTTGAATAATTCAACATCACTATCATTCGTTGTGTATATTCTATCCATAAATGTACCTTCTGTTCCGTCAATAGTAGCTTTCCATAATAACGCTCTACCCTTTATTTGATCTGACTTAAACACACCATTACCTTTAATTTCACCATCATCACCATATAAAATAACCATTTGAATTTCTTTTGTGTTGTTACAATACATATCAAAAAATTCACTAGGTGATTCAGCCATACAAGAACTATTCAAAACACCTCCACCATCAACATATCTATCTTCATTGCTATTATCATACCAATATGCTATATCTTCACCTTTAACAATATCGAATTGTTTTAATACGTCCTGTGCGAAATCAAATGTGGCTTTATATGTATTTGTAAATTCTTCTATGTCTTTATCAAGAAATTCTAACCCAGATGCTTTTAACACAGCTCTAACTAATCTACCAACTTTAATTTTATTTCTTGATGTAGACCATATTTTAGAATTTTCTGATGAATCTGTTTCTTCCAATGATTCTTTATTAAGAACTGTTTTTCTAGGTGAGTCGGTATCATCTTCTTCAAATATAACATATATCTTACCAGATGACTCACTAATAGTTTCTCCTAAAATAATACCAATAGTTTGGTCTACGGGTGCCCAAGGTTCTCCTGATGGCTTTTCATAACCAAGAGCTTCGAAAAGTTTATTATTACCATTGGAGTGTGTTAAATACCTTTGTGAATCTATAACTTCCCATAATTGTGGTTTATCCTTTAATATTTCTTGTGCTTTTCTATCTGGTGTGAATGAAACAGCATCCTTAGCATCAGTAATATCAATATAGTTGTGTGAAATTTTCACATCTTTAGAATAAAGATTCAATAATTCGGATGCTATCTTATTTGATTTCATCTTATTCAATAAGTTAATAAACTTTTTAGAAAAAACCATTTTAGATTCTAGTAATAGCTCATAAGCTACTTTTTCTGTTATATAATCATTATATTTTAATAAACTCATCAAATTAGTTATTGTTTTATTATTGTTATATATTAAAATATAAAAATTCAAAACACTAAATTTTAACCAAATTGAAATTTTAATATATAACCAGTGAAGAAAATTTTATACAGAGTTATGAAAAATAAAATAATTAACTTAATAAAGTTGTTAGGATTTGGTGTTAATGAACTTTTAATGGATATAAATCTACCAATGGCTGATTTTAATTCAGTTGAGTGGGATGCCGAAACAAATAAAGTTTTCTTACATATATTCAAGGATGATTTAGATATCATTATTGATTTTGATGATGTTGATGAAGAAAGTCAATTAAAATTATATCAACTATTATCAATTATTTACAACTAATTGATAAGTGATAATTATCACTACTCAATTTCATCACTTACACCACCATAAACAACATATAATATTATAATGATATTAGCATTTCTACTAATTCTTTTTGCGGAAAGCAATCATACTTATCTTTACGAACATTTGTGTGTGTCCATAACCCGAATTGGTTTGCATTATACGCATCTTCATTAAATTCAAATGCTTCTGCAGGTGGCATTCCATATCTCAATAATTTAGGCAATCCATGTACCAAGTCCATTTTAGGATATATGTCTTTTAGATGTAGTAATAACAATCTAAGACTTTCTATTTGTTTAGTTGTGTATGCGTGCCAATATTGATGGCCTCTGAATTCGTAACCTAGATCACAAACAAATTCTGGCATAACCTCGGTATTAACATATGTGTAGAATTTACCGTTTTTCTTAGTAAGATATCCGAAGTTACATAACTCAACTCCACCAGAAAACTTTGAAATGTTAAAACCACCGACCTTTCCTAGATGCCACCCTAGATAATTATCAGGAAAACATTCCACCGTAACTCCATCATATTTAGCTTCATTTCCTTTTACATTAGAACCCCCGATTACGTACTGTGTAGCAACTCTACCTCTAGAATCTTTATTCCAACTATTAACTGTGTTATATGGATTATCCCAACCAGCGGTGTGGTGTATGAAAAAACCAAGTGGTTCAATCTTACCATAATCTCTTACATATTCATCTGAATCCAAATATACCTTATCAATAACTAGACCATCCTTTGTTGTGTATTTACCATGATACGCTAGCTTATCATCTTTATCGTTAGATGGTTCTTCATTTTTAGTTGTTGATGATTGATCAGTATCAATACCAGCAGCTTCCCATGTTTTCCTTCCAACTATACCATCAGCAACTAATCCGTTGTCTTTTTGAAATTGTATAGTTAACCTTTCCGTTCCAGAACCGAATATACCATCTGGTGTCGTTTTTAAAACTTGTTGCCATTCAACTACTTCAGATCCTCTGTCTCCTTTTCTAATTGTCATAATATTTTTTATTTTTTAATAATTTTATATACTTCATAAAGTGTTTAACATTTCTATCATCTCCTTCTGTGGGAATATATCAAATTTACCTGTTCTTACTTGTGTATTGTTTCTAAGACCACCATGACTAAACCACTTAACATCATACTCAAACCATTGTTCGTCATAAATACCAGTCTCAATTTGTATATCCCATCTTTTTTTCAAATATAAAATAAGTTTTCTAGTACTTTCTATTTGAGCATCTGTATATCTTTCATAATGTGTATATCCTCTGAAAGGTTTATCTAACTCAACAACATCCTCATCATTAATAGGTTGATTAACATAATTATAATATCTACCATCTTTACCTAATGTCAATGGTCCATAATTACATATCTCAATACCAATAGATTTTGAGTTTAATGCTTTACTTTTTGTGTGTGATATATCTAAATGATAAGCCCAGTGTCTATCATCAAATGATCTTAATACTTTACCATCCCATAATATATCATTTTTAGATGAAGAACTTCTACCTATTACAAATTGTGTTCCAACTCTTAATGGTTTCGGATTACCCTTTTTATCTAAAATAGCATTACCCTTTTTATCTTTTTGGAAATCTCTTTCCCAACCACCGATAGTCCAATCTGGTCTAGACCCACCAGCAGTGTGGTGTAACCAAATTGTATCTTTTACTGTTTCTGTTTTATAATATTCATCATCTTCTAAAAAACAATCATATATTGTTAATGAATCCTCGCCGATATAAGATATTTTAAATGGTATATTTTCATTTCTAGGAGTTGGAGTGATAACAACATCAGTCTCAATACCCTTTGACTCTTTTTCTTTTTTATTTTCTAAATGGTTAGTTATTTGACTCCAAGTTTGTGGACCAATAACACCATCAGCTTTTATACCAACAGACCTTTGATAATTAGTAACTGATACTAATGTATTTTGAGTGAAGTTCCCATCAATTATATTTTTGTGATATCCATATTCTTTTAATCTAGTTTGTACCCAACGGACATCATCACCGGACATTTTCAGCATTAAAATTCTCTTTAGTTTCATAAACTATTATTATTTTTATATCTTTCTTTTTGCTTATTATCTAAATATGCTTTCAAATCAGCATAAGTAACATTTCCTGGGTTTTGAAGTATATTTTCAGCAATACCATCTGCCTTAACTTCAAGCTTCTTAAGCTCTTCATTCTTAACCCTTTCCTCATACTGATCTTCAACATTCTTTAGAATGTGTCCTAGATAAAAATCTATATTATTTTTGATTACCATAATTTTATCGAAAGTATATAAAAATTCCTCGAAGGTATCACCATAATAAACAGCGAAGGTATCATCTTTTATAAAATGATCAGCATAGAATTTTATATCACCAACATTTCCTTGGCCATATATCGTAGCTTTGTATTGATTAAAATAGAAATAAGTGAATTTATCGTTTGGGTTAAAAGTTCTTTTACCATTTTTCTCAACAGTAGCAACTAATCCAAGATTTATCCTAAAATAACTTGATCTTTTAAATTCTGTTATAGTTTGATATGATGAAACAACGTGTAAAGCCATAGGTTATTTATTAAAAAAAATGTGCTTCCTAATGTATATGATTAAAAATAATGATAATTATCAACGATTGTAGAATTTTATGTGTGAAAATATTACTCAGTCTCGATTGCAAACTCATCACTATCATCACCAAATTTATCATCAAGTTCTATCTTTAAATCGATTAAGAACTCCTCATCTATATCTTTGATATCAATATTTTTACTAATTTGACCAATTATTTCAGTAAGTTTATCTAAGCTATATTTCTTAAATTTAATATAACATTTTTCTATATCATCACTATCGAAATTTTTCTCTGGATCTTTAGGTATAGCTTCTTTAATATCTATCATTAATATAAGAGTATATGTATTTTCATCATCCATAAATTTAATTGTTAATGAGTCATACATTTTAGAATATTTTGATACTTCTGAACTTAGTAAAGAAACACCCAAATCTTCAAAGGTCATTTTATTACTATCCTTCATTGATATTTTTTTAATCTTTGTTGGATCTTCTTCTGCTTCTTCTTCTGGGTTATCTATATCACCATCTTGAAAAACAAACATTTTATCTATCTTTAATTTGATTTGTGATAATGCCGTTGCTATATAACTCTCAGGAGTTTCAGCAAATAACTCTTCTTTTATAAAATCTAAATATTTTCTAACTATCATATCATATATATTAAAATAATATAACCTTTTTATCATTTGTTATATTAATATTTAATCACTATATTTATAAAATGAGTAATATAGGATATTGTTGCATACCATTAGGTTGTAATTTAAATAAAAAAGCAAAAGAACACATTAAAGTTAACCGAGGAATGATTCGTAGAACATTTCTTTCAAAAGGCATATCTTATGTTTCTGAATTAGTAATTGAGAATCTCAAAGATACTTTAAAGGTATTGGATTATAATCTGAGCCAAGATATTTATATCTACCGATTATCATCGGATTCATTTCCTTGGATGTCTGAGTATGAATTTGAAGATTTACCAAATTTTAACAAAATACAATCTTTGTTATTAGATATCGGTGATAAAGTTAAGTCTAATAGTATAAGAGTTTCATATCATCCAGGTCCTTTTAATGTATTAGCTTCTGAGAATGAGGCAGTTGTTTTAAAAACTATCAAAGAGTTAAATAAACATGCTGAGATAATGGATTTGATGGGTTTAGAACAAAACACATTTTACCCAATTAATATACACATCAACACAACAAAACCAACTAGAGAAGAAGCTGCTCAAAGATTCGTAGATAGATTTAGTGAGTTAACTGAATCTTGTAAAAAAAGATTAACTATTGAGAATGATGATTCACCAAATCAATACTCAGTTAAGATGTTACATGATTGGTTACATAAGAAAATAGGTATACCAGTTGTTTTTGACCAACATCACTTTTTATATGGACCTCAAGACCAAAGTATGGAAGACGCTATAAAACTAGCATACTCAACTTGGAATACGAGAGTAATGACTCACATGAGTTCATCAAAAACATTAGAAGATAAAACAGGTAGAAAAACAGCTCACTCAGATTATATTTATGAAGAGATAAAAACTTATGGATTAGATTTTGATACAGAGATTGAAGCTAAGGCTAAAGACCTCGCAGTTATAAAATACAGGAAACAATTTCAGGTTCTAAAAGGATGATGTTAAATACCTAATGATTTTATTTTCATATGTCTTTTAACTTTTAAGTAATCATCCTTATCCATTGATAATGTTATTTTCTTGTCTCTGTAATAAGTTACACCTTTACAAACCCAATCAATTTTCACATAATCAATAAAAACACTACTTGTGTATTCAGTTGCTTTTAATATTTTTATCTTATCAAAAAAGCTTATATCGATCTCATATATTTCCCCATATATTCTAACTGTCATCTCCTAATATTGAACTTAGTTTATTATCCCTAACTTCATATTTCTCAGTTATATCAGCATATCGAATAACATAAAAACTACTCATTTTAGATAAATCGGCGAATTTTGAAATGGTGTAGATTGCGAATTTTTTCCACTTACCCTCTTCAAAGAACTTATGCAAATCTGATTCGGTTTTGAATGTATAGGCACGTGTCTCATATGTTCTTGTTATGATTTTATTACCTTCCAATTTCATTATGTTAAAAACGGGTGATTTACAAACATATGATATCTTATCCCAATACTTATCAAGTAAATCATCTAACCATAAAGAAGTATTGAATGTTGCTAAATTCACATTAACATTAGAACTATCATTACAAACCTCACAATTTTCAACTAAATATTTAAGAGCTTCTAAATTATACTCAGATATTGGATATACTGATAATTCTCTTTTTGGATTCACACTTTTAATAAAATCACCAAACATCATATTTTTTTATTTCTATTCCAGCTTCCTTTAGGAAATCCAAACCGGATGTATCTTTATATTCTATAACATAAACCAATCTTTTTATACCAGATTGTAAAATCAATTTAGAACAATCTTTACAAGGTGAATGTGTTTGATATAAAGTAGCACCATCACATGAATGTCCATGTCTAGCACATTTCAGAATGGCGTTTGCTTCTCCGTGTATAACACTCCAACTTGTAGTACCATCATCTATTTCACAAGCGTTATCGAACCCTGTGGGTGTACCATTATAACCATCTGATATAATCATACCATTCTTTACAATAAGAGCACCTACTTGTTTACGTGTACAATGAGAGAGATTGGACCACTCTTTAGCCATCTCTAAATATGTTTTATCATATCTTTCTTGCTTAGTATCCATTACTTCGATTTTTATTAAATATTCTTTTAATTTTCTCTTTTCTAACTTCTCTGGATAAGTTTAATATATTCTTAATAGCCCAATCAGTACTGATATATTGATTACCAGTTATCATAAGCTCTTTCATTAATTCCCACTTAAAGTTATTCATTGAATATATTTTTAATTTTATACATCCTCTCAGATCTTTTATCAAGCCCATTAATCATGTCACTAACAACCTGACTAGTAACTATGTAATTACCAACTCCTCTTCTCGAATATTTGTTTATTTTAGAAGCAGTTTTTAATATTTTATCAAATAAATTTTTAGACAATGATATTTATTTCTTTTTGTCTATTTGCATTATATTAAGATCCATAGGTGTTTTTCTACCAAAAATAGCAACGGATACTGTAATCCTATCACCATTAATAGCTTCAATGGTACCAATCATTGTATCAAATGGGCCATCTGTTATTGAGACATCCTCACCAACAATAAACATATCACTAATATCCATTTCTTTTTGTTCTTCTTGTTGACCTATCATTCTTTTTATCTCTTTTTCTTTCATAGGATTTATACTACCATCTCTTTCTGTTAAAAATCCGGTTGCTCCGTCACAACCACTTAGAAAGTATTTCAACTCACCAATAGAATTGGCTTCAACAAAAATATAACCAGGAAACATTATTTTATCTCTGACAACTTTTTTACCATTTTTAAGATTCACAACAGTTTCCATTGGCACAAGTACTTGACTAACAGCCTTTTGTAATTCCGGTTCTTTTTGTATTCTCTCACAAACTTTTCTTTCTTTATTACCCTGTGTTCTGATAATATACCAATTCATTGTTTTTTCTTTTGTTCTAGTTCTCATAATATTTGTATTAATTTATTTATCTTAAAGTCTCTTAATTTCTCTTTAGCTTCACTATTTTTTGATAACCATTTCTGGAATTCTTCATTACTTGTAACTTCTTCTATTTTAGAAACCTTATTAAGTTCAATATATTTTATTAAAATTGAATCTTTTTTATTCTCATCTGATTTTTGATATATTTCAAAATCTACACTATCAAACTCAACCATACAAAAATAAAACTTATCACCCTTTAAATAATTAAAGAAAACTAGGTTATCAAACCTTCCCATTTCCTCTTCCTTAAATAATATTATTTTATCCGATCTTATCAAGAGCTTTATAATATTTTAATTCCTCTTTAATAAAATCAAAATGGTTTTCAATTAAATAGTGTAGGTCTAAATCCTTAATCTTTAATTTCATTAAAAGTAGTTTGAAGTCTTTGTTTGGTATAACTGGCTTCTCTTTTTTACTTTTAGACCAAAACCAATTAGGGTATGATTTATTTAACATAAAATAATACCATAAGTCCATAGAGGATACTTTATCTATACTTTTTGAGTTAAGAAGTTGTGATTTATCTGGAAACTTTTTAGAAAAATACCGATTGAATATAAAGAAGTTTTTATCCTTTTCATCATCCGTAATATTAACCCAATCACTTTTATTTCTAAACATTGCGTTAGCAACATCAACTAATTCTGCCATATTACTTGTATATTATTACAACCTCTTTGTTTGTTTTCAATTTAGTATCATTTATACATTTAATAGCTAAATCAAAAGTATCAAATACACCATAACCAGCATCACTACCATTCATCGGTTTTTCATAATCATACCAACATTTTTCAGTAACCCAATATTTATCTTGTTTATCCTTTAATAATTCTAAAAATAGTTTCATAATATTTTATTTAATGAGTGTTCTCTCCACTTCTGTTTATCTAATTCTCTAATAAAATCAACACCAAATAAATCTACTAATTCTTCTGTTGTTGGTTCCCTTTTGAATTTGTTTTTCTCTGTTATAATAAATCCATTTTCCAATTCATATTCAATCTCTCCGCTTATTGGATTATACAAGGTCCTTTTAATTTCACTCTTTTTAGATTTTTTTAATTTTGTTAAAAGATGATTTATCTTTTCTGGTAAATCATCTTTATCAGGATTACTAACACAATAATCTTCACAAAAAAAACTAATTATCTCTGCTAAATTTTTGTTGACAATTCCTAAACCCTGCGTTATAGGAATCCATTTGTCAAGTATTTCACTTTTTGTATTTATCATTATATGTAATAATCATTTTATTAACAACTTCCGTTGGAAGATTAGATATTCTCAAATCTATAAGTGTAAAATTAGATTCAATATTTTCAACTATCTCATCTATTTTAGTCTTACTTAATTTCTTTTTCTCACAGATTAAATCTGCTATATTTTCATTCATATCAGGGTCAGTAAAACTCATCTCACCAAACTCAAGTAAATAGTCATCATAAATAGTCTGTGCTCCTTTATATCCAATACCTCTCTTCTTACCATTTTTAATAACAGACCAAACAGATCCAATGTTATCCGACTTATCACCAGATATAATCTTAACCATTAAAGATTTCATATAATTTATCTCAACAACTTCATACTTCTTAATAAAGCCATTTATAAATCTTAAAAATTCAGTATTATCATTTATATCAAATATATTATCATTTGGTATTTTCTGCACTTTGTTAATAAAGTTTTGATAGTTCTCTGGTAAGAATAACTTTTCTTTATTATACATTTCATTAGTCATCATATTAACCCAAAGTGGATCAAAACTATGCTTAACCATTTGTTTAATATCATAATCATTCGATACTATTATAGTAGATCTTCCTTCTTCATTAGCCTTCTCAACTAAATAAGCTATCCAGTCATCACCCTCTATATGTGGTGCTTCTAATATTTTGAAAGTACCCTCCATTGATTCTTTGAATTCACCATAAGCCTCATAAACAAACTTCCAATCAATATCAGTATTTTTCTTTCGGGTGCCTTTATACTCGTCTATGTATTTCTTTCTCCAAGATTTTTCTTTGGAATCAGAAACTAGGTAAACGTTAGCAAACGGATACCATTTCTTATATTTTAACATAGCATTTTCTAATGCTTTATGTAATGCTCCGTAAAGTAAATTATTTTTGTGTAAAGTGAAAACTAAACGACTAAGAATATAATTTCCATCGATGATTAAGTCACATCTCATAGCGTAAAAGTATTATTTAATATATATATGAAAAAAGGTCAATTATGTTGTTAACTATTGAGATAAAAGTAAAAATGAACAGAGGTAATCTTGGATATTATAATAAAAAAATGAATAGGAAGTTTAAAATTGATGATGAGGTATTAATACCAATAGATAAAATACCAAAGAGTTCGTATTTTGATGTTGGTGTAATGTGTGATATTTGCTCAATGGAGAAAGAAACAACATATAGAAATTATAATGATTGTTTGAAATATGGATTTTATTCTTGTCAAAAATGCAAACACATCAAAAGGAGAATGACTAATAAGATTAAATATGATGATGAAAATTTCACAAACATAAAGAAGCGAAAAGAAACTATGATATCCAAACATGGTTGTTATTTTAACAATAATGAAAAATCCAAAAAAACCGTTAAGGATAAATATGGTGTTTGTAACATTTCACAATTAGATTCAATTAAATGTAAAAAGAAAGAAACAACATTATTGAATTGGGGAGTTGATAATCCAACTTATATAAAGGATAATAAGTTTATCTATACACAAGATGGTTATATCGAATATAACAAAGTAGATAAATATCACAAAATTAAATGTGGAGTTGGTCATGAGTTTAATATAACTACAAATTTATTTTATAGTAGATATTATAGAGGATCAACAATATGCACTACATGTAATCATATAAACAAACTAACATCCGAGGGTGAGAATGAAGTATATGATCTAATAAATGATAATTATGATGGGAGAATAATTCAATCATATAGGGATGTTTTGGAGATAGATATTTATCTACCGGATTTGAATATAGGATTTGAATTCAATGGATTATATTGGCACTCAGAAGAACATAAAAATAAAAATTATCACCTACACAAAACCGAACATTTCAAGGAAAGGGGTATCAGGATTATACACATATGGGAAGATGATTGGTTGAAAAGGAGAGAAATAATGAAATCAATTATTTTAAATAAAGTAAAAAAATCTAATAGAATATTTGCACGAAAATGTAAAGCATGTGAAATTAATAATATAACAGAAGTTAAAGATTTTTTGAATACCAACCATATTCAAGGGTTTAATAATAATATCAAAAAATCAATTGGTTTATATTATAATGGTGAATTGGTATCAATAATGTCATTTAATGATATCGAAGGAAGAAAAAGAATGAAAAATGGGTTTAATATAACTAGATTTTGTAATAAGTTAAACACATCAGTCATAGGAGGAGCTTCAAAAATAATAAGCTTATTTAAATCCAAGTACAGATATGACTATATGATAAGTTATGCTGATTATTCACTATCAGATGGTGGTCTTTATAAATCAATTGGATTTGAATTGGTTAATAAAAGCTACCCGGATTATACTTATATAGTTGGTGGAGTTAGAAAACATAAATCAAATTATAAGAAAGATAAATTAGGTATAAAGGGTAAATCAATCACGGAATCAGAGTTCATGAAAAATATTGGTATATATAGAATATATGATTGTGGTAAGCTAAAATTTATTATGAATTTTTAAGTATATCCTCGATCTTCTTGTCTCTCTCTAGTATTATGAATCTTTGTTCTAGGAATTCTTCTATTTCAACTGGAAGATGAACATTTTGTTTTTTCAAATCATCATAGAATGGCTTACCCATTATATTTATAGATGATATTATAATTGCGGTTGTTGAGTCTTGATATCCATCCACTTCCACTTCTTCGCCTAATATAATATATTTAGCTTTGTGTGAATATAATGTAGCACCACCGGATGATGCCAATATTCGTCCTGGTGTAGTGGTTGAGTTTGTGTAAATACCAATTCCCCCATAAATACTAGACGTACCTACGAGGTTGATATTAGATGTATGTACTTGCTGACTATTTACATTTATGAATCCCATGTAAATTATAACAATTTTAATAAAAAAGTTTATTTAACTACTAAGTGTGGTGCTGACCAAATAGATTCTGATTTAGCAAAATCAACTATTTTTGTTATATAATCATCTCTTATTTCTTGTGGTAGATTATATAACCAATCTATGAATACTATTGATTGTAGTCTTGAATTCTCCGCATTTGACTTTTCTCCATCACCAGATAAATCTTGATTGAATATACCGCTGAGGTAATCATTTTCAACCACAAACATCTCACCAACTAAATATTCTCTTATTTCAGATTTATCCTTTTTCTTTCTTATAAACTCCTTGATTTGATACAAATTATCTGGCATTAAATGATTTATCATTGATCCAGCTTTACCACTAACATACCCACCCTTACTCTTAAGCTCAAGTGATATGTTTGATGTTTGATTACTATCAAATGTTCTACAATCTATACCTGAACCATCTTTCCAATTATTAGCAACATCGGCCTCGTTCTCAAATTTCCAGGAAAAGTCTATATTAGCTGTTTTTCTAGAAGGCTTTACCACTTTATCCAGGTTATCAGCTTTTAACTTATTATCTATATCTTTATTACCAGAATTAACTATCATTAATTTTGGAGTATTTATCGTTTGCTTAAGTGATACTCCAACTAATCCTTTTCGATGAATAACAGACTCACCTAAGAAATCATTAAGATCATCAATATTATCCATATCATAATATGAATTATAATTAGATAAAGATTCATTTCCCTTAAAAACTATCCAGAAATCGCTTGGGTTCCATTTAGCCATATTTGAAAGCTCTGGTATATCATAAAAATTATAATCACCTAATAACTCACCAGCCTCGAGTATTATTCCTTTTTTATTTTGTATTTCTTCTTTAAATATAAAATGAGCAAATTTATTAATAAGTAGATCTTTACTATTCTTCACTATATAAGAAATATTACTTATATCATCCTCACTAAGGTATCCATCTTTAATTCTATTACCGCTTTTATCATATCCCAGTAGAAAATCACATTGATTTTCCATACCTTCCATGATTTTTTTACCTGTTGTAAATATATCATATGAGTTATTAATATCATCCATAGATTTATTATTTGATATACTAGCAAATCTTATATCCTTTCTAGTCTCATACCTCATAAGTATTTTACCATGATGTGTTTGTATGTTTAACTTAACACCAGCGTTTAACCAAGCTCTAATAGCTAATGTTATTAGAAAGGCAGTTTCTCTAAAATGGTTACCTCTTTTAGAAGGACCAACACGATCATATTGTCTAACCATATTGGATATTGATCCTCTCTTGGCTACAGCCCAGTCAATGTTAATATCATCAGAATCGGTATGATATATCATTAAATCATCATTTGATTCAACTTCTAATTTTAATTTTAAGTCTGAGAAATTTATTTCAGTAACAGTTGAATTTCTTATCCAAATAACCTTTTCATCATCACCTGGGATATCCCCCTTTGATAAATCTAATTTTATATCAAAATTATTAATGTTAGATGTTTCTATCTCATTTACTAATTTTTTCATCGCCACTGATTTCCCCTTTCTAGAAAGGCTATAAGGCATTTTTTTATCACCACTAAGAGTAGCTTCTTTAATAAACCTATTATACCTTAGTATTTTTTTCATAACATTATATATTAATATCATGAAATCAGAATCATGTTATCTCACTCATTATTCAAAATGTATATTTCGAATATGTAATAATTTAATTATTGTTATAAACCCTATTATACTCTGTTCTATATTTATATGAAATCACTTGTATGGAATATCCTGTATTTGGTTCATATTTCAATTCTTTACCCAAAATATTATAGTACTTTATGGATATTGGACTTTCAGAATCTTTGTTTATTGATATTATATTAAAGTATTCGAAATCTCCATTATAATCTATTTGTTTTAATCGGTAATAAACTAAGTCTGTGGTTGTTTTATTATCATAATAATATGATAGTGTTTCACTAGAGTTACCGGCACCAGCAACCTGACCAACAAAATTCCATTGTTCTCCGTTAATAGATGAATAGATTTCAAATCTATCATTGTTAGATTCAGATGCAGTTAACCATTTTAACTCATCAAGGCCGTTATTCTCGTTGTATTCACCAGTAAAAGATAATAATTCAATTGGTAGAGCAATAGAGCAAGTTGTTTCATAAACAAAGATATCATCAAAGTAATATTCTTCGGTATCAGCTTGATTACCTAATAATACTCTAATTTTCAATATAGATCCTGTTCCAATATCTATACAATCTATTTGTGAATAACCATTAACAGCCCCACAGACTGCCATAAAGTTTATCCAAACACCGCCATCAATTTGATATTCGGCATTTAGTAGGTCCTCACCAGAACCACAACTATTACACTCCATGTTACCCTCAGCTCTCATTGAGATGGATATAGACATAGTAGTATATCCTATTATATTAATATCTTCTGATATCCAAATATTATCAGATTCACCTTGGCTATTAACACAACAAGTTAAACCCTCAATATCCTCACAACAAAATTCTTTATCACCAAAGGTTGTTCTTGTTCCCCAATAATTATTACCAACTGTACCGGGAGCTCCATCAGCATCACAATTATTAGCAGATGTAGTCCACTTGGTAGTATTTTGTGTACCGTCTGTATATGATTCGAAATCTTCTGACCAAATAACTGTTTGTGAATTAAGAATAAATGGTAGTAATAAAACTAAAAATGTAAATATCTTCATATAGAATATATATTAAATATACTTAATTGTTTGATTATTTTAATAACTCTGTTTTTCTTAGATCAGAGTTTTTACCAAACCAAATATTAAGAGAGTCTTTTGAAACATCATCTTTGGTTATAAGTGTTAACCTAGGTCTGTTTATAATATCTTCATACTCATCATCAACTAGAGCTGCTAAACCTTTCTTATACTTAATATCATATTTCTTTAAGTCTTTATTCTTCTCCCATTCATTATATTCACTTTGATTATAGAATAGAATTTTCTTTTCTTTCTTAGCTCTTGGTATAGCTACCACGATTGGTGTTTCAACCTTATATAACATACGTCTTTCGAACATATCTGGCCAATACTTATAAAAGAAGTTTATCAATAATGCGGCAATTGCATTTCCATCAACATCAGCATCAACATATAAAAGAACTCGGCCATACCTAAGTGATTTTAATTCAATATCATGGCCCAATTTCAACCCAATAGAGGCCATTAAGTTAACCGCCTCTGTATTCTGAACTAATTTCTGACTTGATATATCAGACACGTTTATAAACTTACCTTTCAATGCAAAGGCTCCCATTGATTGAGAATCTCTATACTTTCTAAAAGCACCAGCAGCAGAATCTCCCTCAAATAACCCTAGTGAATACTTCCATCTATCCTTACCCTTAGCATCAATAAGTTTTTCAACCTTTATCTTAGATAACTTTTTATTTAGATTTCTTTGTAATTTATTCTCATCTGCATTTTTCTTTTGTTCTATCCAATCTAATATAGAGTTAACTATTTCGGATTTCAATATAGATTGAACCATCTTCTTACTAACTTCAAAGGAAGTTCCAAAATCTTTAATCTCAGTAATTAACTTTTCTTTCGTCTGTGATGAGAATGATGGGTTAATAACAGTAGAGTCTAAGAATAAGAACATATGGTTCTTTAATTCTGACGGTTTAACATCAGTCTTATGTTTCTTCAAGAAATAGGCTCTAAGATCTAATATAATTTGATTCATAATATAATCTACGTGCGTACCACCATCATAAGTTTCTGTTGAGTTAGCAAAACTAACTTGTTGGAATCCATTTTCTGATAAAGCAATACCAACAGACCAACTATTACCCTTTTTAGTTTCAAAGAAAAAGTCATCAACATATAATTTTATATAATCTTCATATGATTTGAAATTAATAACTTTACCATTGAAATAGATTTTAATCTTAGTGTTACATGCGGCTAAATCATAAACTCTTTTTTCCAATAATTGATAGTGTGATTCATCTAAACCATCCATCGTGAATTTCTCAAAATCTGGATTGAATGATATTTTAGTATGACTCCTGGTAGCCTTTTTAATCTTAGGAGAAGTTCTTTCTCTCATATTGTTAGTAAATGTCTGACTAAATTGATTTTTACCATCACAAGTCTCAATAGTGAACTCATTTGAGTATATGTTTGTTAGTGTAGATCCAACACCATTAGTACCAGCCCAAGATCTTTCTTCATCATCATTGAAATTAGAACCAGCTTTAAGGTTTGAGAATATCATCTCCGGAATCCACTCTTTATGTTCTTTGTGTTTAACAACTGGTATACCACCATTATCCCAAATAGATATTGAATTCTTATCCTTATCTATTGTTACTTTAATTATATTAAGTTTGGATCCTTTTCTTTTACTCTCATCAACTGAATTAGTAATTATCTCATCAAATATTTTTAGAAATCCCGGATTGTATGTTATTTCTTTTTGAATTGCCTTCTCTCCTTCGATTAACCATTTGTTAGATGTGTGTGGTTTTATAGAACCGATATACATTCCAGGTCTTAGTATAACGTGGTCTATATCATCTAACTTCTTGAATTTCTTATCTATCGACATTTTTAATTTACTTGAATTTAGTTTATATATAGTAAAATAAAAACTTTGTTTTGGAAGTTTAGTAATTCGAATGATGTATTTTTAGAAATTACTCACCTTTGATGAAGCTTATTTGATACGAAGCTTTCCTGTATGTGAATTCAAATTTAATAGGATCCGGATTGCTATTATCGAAACAATTATTCACTTTGAATCCTCTTGAATTCATATATCCGGTTATATCTTCTATATTAGAATCGACAAGATATTTTTCGTGGAAATCACCATCTTCAGTTTTATTAATATTTATGTATAACTCTGGTGTTTTTCTTGCTTTAGCCATTGTCATTGGTGAGAAACTAGCAATTGTTTCATATCCAATATCATCTAGTTCTGATAATTTATCTTCAATGAATTCAAAACAATCATTCATATCAACAATTACATCACCATATACATTATAAAGATTTTTAGGAACTTTATTAAATGATTCAAATATTTTATATGTGTTTATGTGTTTCATTCAACATACTTTAGATATTCATCAATGGAATTTTAGGCTTGATTTCAAATCTTTCATTTAAATACATTTTCAATTCATTCTCGATATAATGTTCTGGAACCTCCATAGATGGATCCATATGTTCCATTCTATCTGATAATTCTATTGAGAACTCGTGGAGTACAGTAGGTTTTATAGCTTGTACTAATCTATCAGAAACAACAAAAGCTCTAGTAAATCTATCCTTTGGTGATATTTCACCTTCTGCCAATTTCATTGAACTCTTTATAACCTTTTTCAAAAAGGAATTGTAATTGTTACCTGGATCTTCTAAGATTGGTTTCATAATTTTATTAAATGCTCTAGTTGATCCGAATAAAAACCCTGCGATTGCTATTATTGGGAAGAAAGGAGCTAAAGCCATGGGTGTAATTCTATGCACCATTTTAATAACACCAACTTTCATAGCTGATCTTTTCTTGGCTACTTGAGCATCTTTGAATAATGCATTCAACATACCAAATGTGAAAGATGTTCCATTCTCATTTAAATACTGACCAAGATTACCTCTATGAGCGTGATATAAATGTGTTTTTATATCTTTCTTAGTAACACCTAACCTTTTTAATTCGGCCTTAATGTTCTTATCATATTTTTCTTGAATTAAAAATTCATCATATTTCTTAATACTCTTCATACAAAAACAAAATATACTTTTTACTATATATAAAACTATGATGACAGAAAAATCGATCTCAGAATTTTTATCTGATGAATACAAAGAGTTTGCGATGTACTCTATTGAGGGGAGGGCGATGCCTTCCGTCATTGATGGATTCAAACCAACTCAACGAAAAGTAATACACATATCTAACCAAATATGGAAAACAGGAGGCGAGAAAACACTAAAAGTCTTTCAATTAGCTGGTAAAGTAGCATCTGATGCTTTTTATCATCATGGTAATACATCACTTGAGAATTCTATTGTAACGATGGCTCAAAAATTCAAGAACAACGCAGCTTTATTAGAAGAAGATGGTCAATATGGCTCACTTAGATCTCCTCAACCAGGAGCTCCTAGATACATTGGTACTAAATTAAACGAAAACTTTAGATTAATTTATAAAGATTTTGAACTTCTAAATTATAAAGAGGAAGAAGGAGAAACAATTGAACCAGAATTCTTTTTACCAATAATACCAACTGTTTTATTAAATGGATCATCAGGTATTGCTGTTGGATTTGCATCAAACGTATTAAACAGAAACGTAGAACAACTAATAAACTCTTGTGTTAAGGTGTTAGATGGTAAGAAAATAAAGTCTATAAAACCTTCATACGCTGAATTTACTGGTGAGTTCATACAAGATGAAGAGAATAATAAGAGATGGATAATAAGAGGTGAATTCGAAAGAGTTAACACATCAACAGTAAGGATAACTGAATTACCACCATCAATGACTTATGAGAAATATGAAGATCATTTAGATAAAATATCTGATAATAAAGACATTGTTTCTTATGATGATAATTGTAAAGATAATATAGATTATACTATTAAATTCAACAGAAGTGTATTAGCCGATTTGGATGATACAAAACTAAGAAAGTTATTAAAATTAGAAGAATCATCTACTGAGATATTCTCCACACTCGATGAGTTTGGTAAATTAAAAATATTTGAAACCTGTGAAGAGATAGTTGAATATTTTGTCAATTTCAGACTTACTTATTATCACACCAGAAAAGAATTTCTACTAGAAAAGTTAAATAGAGAATTAAAAATACTTTCTAATAGAGGAAGGTTCATAAAAGCTATACTTGATGAAAAGTTAAAGATAAATAATGTTGCTAAATCCGAAATAATTTCACAAATTGTGGATATGGGGTTAGAACAAATTGATGATTCATATGATTACCTTTTAAGGATGCCTATATATTCACTAACAAAAGAATTATTTGAAAAATTAAAAATGGATTTCTCTGCTAAGAAAGAAGAGATTCAAATTTTAGAGAATACCGATCCAAAAGATATGTATCGATTGGATTTGAGTGATCTAAAAAAGAAATTCAAATAATTCAAATATTATTCTTATATTTGTGACAATGATAAAATACATTTCTAAGAATATGAAGTTAGATTAATCTAAATCAAAAAATCAGAAAGTAAGTTTACAAATTAAATAAATAATAACACATATGGGTATTTTTCAAATTATAATGGTATTTTTCAGCGGTATTACACTTGGTGGTATAATACATAAATATATTAGTGATTGGTCAGAGAAGAATAAGAAAGATCATTTATTATCAAGCATTACTAAACAATTCAAACAAATACAACTGAATATAACAAGAGGAAAATCTTCATTTAAAAACCGAGTGAATAATACGGTTTTTATAAAATCTTCATTAGAAGATCACGGTGATGTTGATATTGTTTATATAATGGATAGTAATATCAGTAATAGAATATCTATATTTCAAGAATCCAAATGTATCTACACATCAGACTCTATTGAAAAAGATATTATTGATGAAATTTCATTCATAATCGAAAAGAGATATAAGAAACAAATTGAAGATGTTGTTGATATATTAGGTTTGAAATTTTATAGACCAGATTTTGAAAAAACGTTTGATTTTGAAAAAGCGTTTAAGGACTCCGGTATTGATGAACATGATTCTGATATAGAAAAGATACAAATGGATAATGATTCTCGGTTTGATATCGATGATGTATTAGATAAGATTAGTAAAGAAGGAATGGAAAGTCTTTCTGATAGTGAAAAGTTATTTCTAGAAGATTATAGTAGAAATAATGGATAATATAGAAATAAATATTGAACCATGGGTAATAATTTCACAGGTAGGTGAGTATGAACACCACACACTAATAATGATGTTGACACTCATTGTTGAGTTTAATGGTAATTATTTTTATATCAAAGATGATGATCAAAAACTCAAAGATGTTTCTAATATGCCAAATTATATAAAGGAAGATTGGTTAAACTACAATAAGAAAGAATTGGGTATATCTGTTATTAATAAACAGATAAGGAACCTAGAAATGATTTTAGAGAAAAAAAGTCCTTATGATCCAAAAGATGAAGAATCTCTCACACAACTAATATCAATACGTAGAGATTTAATTATCAACGGTATCATTTAATTCAAAAGCTATATCAATAGAAGAAATCCAACTAAGTGCTGCTTCTGACATAGATTCAATATATTTCTTGAAGTTATCAACATTACTTACCCACACAACATTATTTTTCACTAGATAAATATTAGATAACTTACAATTATATCTACTCTCAAAGTGATCAATTGTTAATTTTAATTCTTCATAAAAATCATTACTAAAATTAAATTCCGAGTTTTTATGTGCTTCTCTAATCATAATTAGATCTATCATCAGACCGCGTTTTATATTAGTCATATCTAATTCATTGTGGTCCTCAATAATGTCTTTGCCGCCCATTGATGCTATATTTACAAGATTAACATCGTGAAATCTCATACCAAAATCACAGACATTACCAAATATATCTTTAATATCATGAAAATTCATATCATCAGTAAAGTCCTCGAATAATTTAATATACTTCATATTGTATATATTAATATAATTTCGTATATTTGTTTAAATGGAAAAAATAAGAACTAAAAGAAAAGGACCCACTGATGGTTATACTCCTATTGGAGAAGCATTATGTCAGGGTAAATGTGATACAGAAGCTAGAAGAACTAAATCTGGTATTGTAGTAGTTTGTGATGCTTGTAAAAGAGTTGTTATTGATAATAGAGACTAGATGAAATGTAGATGTATTGAATCGTTTAAGATAAATGATTTTATTTGGGAAGTTGGTCAGGTATATGAATATACAACCAACACACATGAAGAAACTGGATTTATTATTTATTCTGTACATAGTGACTCTCTCTACTTAAATCGTATGCAGCTTACTGATAGTTTACCAATGATGGAAGATAAATTCCGAAAAAGATTTGATGATAGAGAAGAATTAAGAGAAAAAAAACTAAAACAATTATTTAATGAAACTAACGAAAATAGTTAAACAGATTGCATTATTAAATGTGATAATTTTTATCATATCATATTCTATGGAGTTTTCATTTTATGATCAATTCGCTCTTTTCCCAAATGGTAGCGAATTATTCCAAACACACCAATATATAACACATATGTTTCTACATGCATCACCAACACATATAATTTTTAATATGTTGGCTTTTTTATCCTTTGGATCTAATGTTGAGAATTTCTTTGGTAGTAATAAATTTATAGTATTCTACTTACTATCAGGACTAGGAGCAGCCTTTCTGCATATAATCATAACCGGGAGTCAATCTCCGGTGGTTGGTGCGTCAGGTGCAATCTTTGGTGTACTATTAATCGCCGCTATTCTTAACCCAGAACAGAAATTTTACTTATTCTTTATACTACCAATAAAAGCAAAAATAATTATACCATTAATACTAATATCTGAATTATATTTCGGATTAATGTATCCTACTGACCATATAGCACACTTTGCTCATATAGGTGGATCACTAACTGGAGGGTTATTTTACTTAGGAAATAAATTCATAAAAAAATGAAAAACAAATTATTAATACTAGACCTAGACGAATGTTTATTTCACTCAGTTTATAAAAGTGAATTTAGTACTCAAAGTTACGACTTCATAAAAAACTCATTTGAGGTTTTAGATGGTGTGTATAGAACTATGTTTCGGCCTCACTTACTAGAATTCCTAGAATTCGCATTTGAAAACTTTAATGTTGCTGTTTGGACAGCGGCTGGGAAAGAATATGCTGAATTCATTTTAAACGAAATGGAACTTGATACAACAAAATTAGAATTCTTTTACACTGAGAAAAACTGTACTCCGAAATATGATTATGGTGAAGGATGGGGAATGGGTCACTATGTATATAAGAAAAACATTACTAAGCTAAGTAAGAAGGGATATGATATGAATAAAGTATTGATGGTTGATGATAAACCAGAACATATTGATTCGTATGGTAACGTTATTAAAATACCTCCTTTTTATGGAGACACTAATGATACTTACTTATTGAAGTTAAAGGAATACTTAAAGGAAATAAAAGATGAACCCAATTATCGAAAAATCGAAAAAAGAGGGTGGTCTAATTAACTCTAATTAGGAAATATTTTTATTATGGATTGTATATTTAATATATAATTTATGAATCATTTAAAAAAATATGATGAATTTGTAAACGAGAATTTTTCAGATAGTATTAAGAAAGCTTATAATAGTACTAAACAGAAAGTAAAAGACTTTAGTATTAAAGGATTATATAGAGATAGTGTTGATTTTACTAAGAGTTTTTGGGAAGCTACTAAACGTGAAGGTAAAGAAACTAGTCAAGCAATTGGTATTTTAAGAAAAATGATTAAAGGACAAGAGGTTAGTGACCAAGAGAAATCATTCTTTAAAAAACAAGCTGGTGATGTTGCTAAGATATTCCCACTTATTGCAATACAAGGAATACCAGGTGGGTCGGTTGCTATAACTCCATTATTGAAAATTATCGGTAATAAATATAACTTTAATCCATTCCCATCCAAGACTGAGTTAGGTGAGTAAAATTCTTGACAATATATCCTTATCTTAAATTTATCTTATAATTTTACCAGATAAGTATCAATACTAAATAATATTTCCTTACTTTTATACTATGAATCCAAGTAGAATAGAAAAATTTATAGACCAAAAAATAAAAAAGCTTTTAGTTGAAGGTGAATCATACTCTGTTGTGATTAATAATCTTAAAGATAGTATTGATAGATTCCAAAAAAGACCGGATTTTATAAGAGTAAGTAAAAAATACTTATTAAAAAACTGGATTCAAATTAATTTCAAAAAAAGATATACAACTTATTATGTTATATACTCAACTAAGAGGTTGCATGATATGGAATGGATTATTAAAAATACAAGTAAGTTCCCAACTTATCAAAGATCTAAGATGTTTGGTCTTGTTAATTTGAAAGATAAGTTATCAGAAAAGAAATTATCCTCGAATATTTTCATTGAGGTTACTGTCTAAATCCTTTGATAATTCAATAGTTTTCCTTATCTTTATAGTATGAAAGATAGAAAGGAAATATTATGGTCAGTACTCGAAAAATATGATGGTATCTCGAAGTTAAATAAATTTTGTGACTCTATCTCTAAATTCATACAAGATAAGCAAAATGGTGACGATATAATTAACGTGTACCAATCTTTTGATAATATCGAAAAATCAGATCTTAGAAAAATAAAAAATACAATTGGTGTAGATATAGACTATTTTTTATTTTCTATCTAAACTTCATGTAACATCATGATACCCTATACTATAATATTACTCGGTTTTTTACTGTTTATCACATATGGATTTTTTATGGAACACCTCTTCTTCCCGCATGATTTCTTGGTACTGGTGTTGTTTTAATTCTTAATTCTTCTTCTTTTATTTCTATATCCCTAAGGGCATCTTTAATTTCTTCTTCTTTATACAAAAGTATATCTTCTCTATTCTTAATATCTTTTATATTAATTTCTAAATTCTTTTCTTTTTCTGTTACAATTTTCAAATCTTTATCAATTTTTGATTTTAACTCTATATACTTTCCATCAATGTCTTTTGATGATTCTAGTATAGTTCTATCAAGGTTTCTTTCCTTTTCGTTTATATCTTGTAGTTTATCTTGAACATCTAATTCTCTATCTTTTACTTCTTTATATTTATTTCTTAAATCATCTTCTTTTTTATCTAATGATTTGATATCCTCTTTATATTCATTCTCTCTCTTTTCAACTCTATTGAGTCTAATATCAATTTCTTCTTCTTTACTCTCAATCACTTTTTCTCTACTATTTAATTCAGATTCTTTATTTTCTATTTCCTTTAAACGATATTCATCGACTTGTATACCATCATCTTTACTCATAGATGATAATATCATATCCTCCATGAATGGAATCAATTTATTAGCCAAGGTCTTTGGTGATGGTAACTTATTTATTTTTATAAGTGAGTGTAGTTCTGCCTTCCAATCGACCAATTCAAAAAAGTCAGGGTTGTTGTCGATTATATCTCTATCTATCTTTACATCTTCTCCTTTTACGTTATAAACGTATTCGTTTAATATAGTACCTAACTTCAATATAAAAATTTTCTTATCAGGGCTCAAGTATTGAAACTCTTTTATACATTTATGTTTGATTTTCATAATAAATTTTTCAAATTTTAATTATATATAAAAAACCTTTGTTTTTCTTTCAATTTTGACTATATTTGTTAGATATGACAAAAGAGCAATTAGATAATCTTATTTACTTCACATTTCATTTCCACCAAACTATGGATATAAAAGTGTTTGAGTGTGATAGAGATTATCTAATTGAAAAATGGAATAAATATATTGGTGTAAAACCAAAATCAGTAAATTTATCATTTGAGTTTTTTTCTGAAAATATGATTTATTTTCATTTAAATATAAGAAGATGGTTTACAAAATGGGATAAAAAAGGAGAACACTGGAATGAAATATTACCAGTTATTAACTTCATCAATGAAATTAACCTTTTAGACCCAGTTGGTAGACGATACCATCTCCATGAGCAGCAATTTACAAAGCAAATGACACCAGAAGATTTGGTTATGTTATTTAATAAACATATTGGTGACGAAAAAGAAATTAATAAAAAAGAATACAATTCACTACATCAGTTAATTAGAAACAAAGTAACGAATTGGAAAACTAAATTACAAAGAGAATATAATCTGATGTTAGTGTTGGATTAAAAAGATTAGTATAAGTCAGAGAAGCTATCGCCGGTCCCGAAAGGGTGGAATATACTGGAGAAACCTCGACACTACTGAACCTAACGTGGGAGACAGTCTTCGGATAGTCGTTTTTACCACGGAAGTAGCGACACGTACAGACCTAGGGTATCGGTTCCCCTTTGATGGTCGGGTTTGTGGCAATAGATAGATGATAGCATAAAGCAAAATGTTGGGTAAGCTCAACTTATACTAATTTTTTAATAAAAAATATATGAAGAAAGGTGATAAATTAATCTGTATTAATGAAGTAAATAACTTTTTAAAACAACCTCTTTTTGAAAAGAGTAAAACATATGATGTACTTTATGTAGATAATGAGGATGTTGAAGTTATGGTTTGTTTAAATCATAACTTATACGCGAATGAATATAATTCCTTCCCATTAGATTGGGTTAATAAAAACTTTAAACATGTATGATAGAGAAACTAAATAAGGTTTAGACAATATAAGATAATATAGGATAAAAAAATATAAGAATAATATGTTTATAATTGACACAAATAGAGAAGATGTACTAAAAGATTTCCCATTCGTACAAGAATGGATAGACACTGCTCAGAAAGTTTTTATTAAAAAAGAAATCGATGAATCAAAAATAGAGTTTTATTACTCCTATGGGTTTTTTGTACCTAAGGTTGATGATAAACAAGAACTATATGAAGATATGTATGAAAAGAGTTCTAAGATGTTATTTGAAGACAGATTAACTTTTGAGTTATCTAAGGTACGAGTTAATATAACTATGAAGATCGGTAAATTTATACTATCTAATAGATTAGAGAAAGGAAGTATACCAGAAATAATTAATAGTATTGTTAAGGAAATAACTAAAGTTAAAATGACAATAGAGTCAGAATATCATGACAACCAAGATGTGGTTGATTCTATTCCAGAAATTGATCCAGAGATAATAAAATTCGAATCGGTTAAAGAAATTGTGAGTAGTGATTACTCCGAGACTCCTGATTTTGATATTGATTTAATACTTGATAAAATCAATAAAAAGGGATTGGATGCATTATCTGATGAAGAAAAAGAATACTTAGATAAGAAAAGCAAAGACCTTTAATGGATAGTAATAAAATATACAAAGGTGATTCTTTACAATTATTAAAGAGTATGTCTGATAATTCGGTAGATCTAATTATCACATCGCCACCTTATGCTGATTTAAAAACTTATATTGATTTTAAGGGAATACTTGCTGATGATTATGTAGAGTGGTTTTTACCTTATTGTAGTGAAATATGTAGAGTTATGAAACCCACTGGTTCTTTTATTTTAAATATAAACGATAAAGTAGAAAAAAGATTTAGACACCCTTATGTTTTTGATTTAATATCAGAGTTACATAAGAGAACAGACTTAAAATTATTCGAGAGGTTGTTTTGGAATAAAATGAAAGGTCTTCCTAATAGATATAGGTTTGGTGATAGAGTTGAATATTTATTCTGGTTTGCTAAAGATAAAAGTTTCTATTTCAATATAGATGAAATGAGAACAGAATATTCTGAAACTTCTATCAAAAGGATGAAGAAACCACTAAAGAAGAGATATGCTAGGGATGGAGATTGTGATGAATATAAATCTTGGGCACCAAATCCAAAAGGAGCATTACCAACAACACTTATAAATATATCATCAGAGTCTAAAAAGATTGCTGATAGTCACGTTGCGGTTTATCCCATCGAGTTGGTCAAGTATTTTATAAATGGATCAACCAAAGAAGGTGATGTTGTTTTGGATCCATTTATGGGAACTGGTACAACAGCTATAGCCGCAAAAGAATTGAATAGGAATTATATTGGATTTGAATTACAACCTAATTATATAACTATTGCTGAAAAAAGAATAAAAGATTATGATAAGAATATCAAATAATACTAGTAAAGTAATATCAATTAAAAGGTATTATAAAGAAACTGATGATAGTACTGATGTTGATAGCTTCGTAATAATACCTGGTGTTACTATTTATAGTAGTATCTACCAAAGAAAAAATACGCTTGTTTTTGTAGAACAAACAGGAAATTCTTTAATTGTTGAGTTTCTTTCAGAAGGTGATCTTGAAAGATTTTTTATACAACTAATGAGAGATACTAAATTAAATCAACTAATGTATAATGTTGATCCAAAAAATAATATCAATGGTTGAAAGCTTATTGTAAAAGGACATTTATAAACAATGATGAAATTAGGTGGGGTAGAGATAAGTATTATCAAACAATAACACCAGAAGATTATGAGGTGGAAAATGGTATTCATATTTATATATTGATGGAAAACCATATTCAAAAGTTTTATCCCTTATCGAAAAAGGATTTCGATAAGTATTTTATCGGAATTGATGAAATTAGAAGTAGTAAAATTGAGAAAATATTAAAATGAAAAAATTCTTAACTGATAAAGAAATAATGAAATGGAATGATATTGTGAAAAATTATATCATAAAATCATACGATGGTCGTTATTCATCTGTTCCTGATATACTAATATTTAAAGATGTAAGTGATCCTTGGGGTGGTCAGTCTATGGAACAAGTACCAGAACCAAACATTAAATATAACTTAACATTCTCTGTTAGTTCTAACAGAACTGAATCTTTTTTTGATATTCTTGAAAAGACTTTAAGTGCTGAATTCTTGACAAATTTATCTATTACGAATAATGATAATTCATCGGACAAAATGACTAATGAGACAAGGAAATTAATTAAACCTGATGTCGGTGTCTTGGTAAGTAAAAAATCAGAACAACATGAAGTTATAAATAGAACATTCACCAGATATACTTATAAGTTCTCTGGTGAGTTAACTAGTATAATGGCTTATGTTTCTTGTATAACGGATACTATAAACTATTTCCAAATGATATGGGGATATGATGATAATAAAGAACATTGCTTATTACAATACCCTATTGGATCAATTGTTTCAAAAATAAAAGATAAATCAAAAGATTATTTAATATTAGAATATGATTTTTCAAAAAACACAAATGATATATTTGAGATAAAATATTATGTTTCTGAAATGTTAAATACTAACTCAAGTATTATACAATATGGAGAATCTATATTGTGTGATGAAGATGAATTATGCCATAGTCGAAATAATAGAATTGATGATATTTTAAATTGATTTGTTTAATTGATTTTTATCCTTATATTTGTTCAATAACTTAAATTATTAATAATGAAAAAGGGTGAATGGAACGGTCAAACTAAGACCGAATTTAATAAGAACTCAAAAAGAGTTAAAGATATCGTTACTAAGAGTAACGGTAATAAAGATAAGGCTATTGCTTTATCAACGACACAAGCAAATAGAATAACTGATGAATGGAAAGCTATCAACAGAGCTATGGCTGCTAAACAAGCACCTTACTTAGATGATAAAGAATATGGAATGTATGAAAGTGTATTTGAGGTATTCTTCCAAAGAGCTTTTGAATTAGGATCGGTTTCAAAACAAGATTATCGAAATTACAAACTTGAGAAATTAGGAATATAGCATGTGTGAATTTAGAGACAAATTAGAAACAAAAACAAAAAAGTAAATTATGGATAGTAAAGAAGTGCAAAAAATAAAAGTATCAAATGAATTCGTTGATATTTATACAAATTTTAATGTTGTGACTCAAGTAGAGAACATGAAAAGATTATCAAAAAGAGAACAATATCTTTTGTTATTAGTTTGTTTGGATAAACATTCAGATGAAGACCCTGTTGTTGTACACAACTTCATAGATTTCAAAGATCAGTGTATGCAAATATTTGATATACAAGATGATAAAGAAACAGAAGATGAAGTTCTAAAAGAATTAATAAAAGAAACTGGTGATAAATATATCGAAACTGATAACTTAATTTGTCAAAATGGTGATTCATTACCATCACCTTTCAGTAAAGAAGAAGTAAGAGATGCTAAAATTGATATCATTAATAGTGTCGTATAATTTGGTATTTTAATATAAATTGAGTATATTTGTATAATTATAAATTATAACATGGAAGAAAATAAACAAAATAGTGAGAAAGAAACACCAATAGTGATTGGTGAATTTAAACCAAAGAGAAAATTCTTAACTTTCGTATCAGCAATTAATGGAGCGAGAGTTCGTTTAATTCGTGATATTGCCTTTCTAAAAGGAGAGAAACTCTCAGGAGTTTTAGAAGGAGTTATTTTCAAATTAACGATTTGTGATGAAGGTACTATAAAATTTGAAGAAGAAGGTACTAAACAAACAGACGCAGCTCAGCGTCAAAGATTACTTGATGATATTGATGTAATAGATGTAACAGGATACGCACAGAAGTTCGTTGTTAATGGTCTAGAATTTGCTGATGTTGATGGTAATCTTTGTTACTTAGAAGTAGAACACCAAAAACCAATTGATAAACTAAAATCATTTTTTGAAGATATGGATAAAGAAACAGAGGAAGTAATACTTTCCAATAAGGGTCTTAGTGCTCTTGATGCACTACTTAACATGACTAAAGATGTTGAGGAAGATGTTGAAGAATTTGACGAAGAACACACAACAGACATGGTTATGAACTCAATGGTTGAGGATATGACTGATGAAGAAGTAAATGAAATTGATGAAGAAGTAAATGAAATTGTTGAAGAAGTAAAACCTAAGAGTTATATGGAAGAGCAATTCGAAAGAATGAATGATGAAAAAGTAACTGAATTAAAAACTAGAGTATCTGATAAACAAGATGATGTTAGAAAATATCAAAAAGAGATTTCATTCTCTGAGTCTAAGTTAAAAGAAACACAAGATGCACTTGGTATACTTGAGACAAGACTCGATAGTATGTCTGGTGGAGAAGATTCAAATGGATTTGTATTCTTTGTATCAGAAGAACAAAAGAATGAAACTGGCCTTGACGAAAACACAAAAGAAATAGCTGATAAGATTGCTGATTTAATGAATCTTAAAAAAGATGTTTTGTTTAAGTATTTAACCGGTGGATTCTATAAAATAAGAATTAATACAAAGGATGATTTTGAAAACAATGAATCTGAATTTAGTAAAGAAATTTTATCAAATGTTATTGATATCGACTCGTCTGGTAAATTCACATTAATTGGGAATGGAGAATTTGAATATAGAGGTGAATTAAATTGGCATCAACTTGTTGGTAAAATGATACGTACCGGTTTTGAACAAGAGCCAGATTTTGATAAATTCTGCAATTCGAATTCTTATGACACATCAGTCTTAAATGATTTATCCGAAGATGATATTGGTAAAGATGATATCACAACTTAAAACTTGAAAAGATATTAACTTAAACCTAGATTATTAGAATAATATTTGTATATTTGTAAAAACAATAAATAGTTAAGATGATTATAAAAAACATACACGAAAAACTTTTAAATGGTATCCAAACAATGTTAATTGATACTAAAGTAAATTTACCATACTACGGTGAGTTTAACTTACATATCAATTTTGTTGAACAAGATTCTATCGGTACTTGCGCCGTAAACGTATCTTCAAAAGGTATGAACTTCTTTTATTCTCCTAAATTCTTAGAGGATATGTCACAAAAAGAAGTAAACTTCATTACTATACATGAGGATTTCCACTTATTATTCAATCACCCACAACGTACTGTTAGTGGTCAATACGACCACAAGATGTCTAACATCGCACAAGATATGATTATTAATCACGTTATTTGGGAAGATATTCCACACTCATTTGTTGAGATTCCTAAGTCGAAAGATGGTAAGAATATGGCACTTTTTGTACCTAAAGATTACCCTGGTAAACTTATCTTTGAAGAGTTATACGAATGGTTGAAAGACGAGAAAGAGAAATGGGATAAAGAAAAGAAAGAACAAGACAAGTGTAAATCTTGTGATGGATCTGGAAAGAAAGAAGATAAAGACGAAAAAGGAGAAAAGTCTAAAGAAAAAGGCGAAGGTCAGAAGCCTGGTGAAGGTGACGGAGAAGGTGAGTCTAAAGAAAAGGGTCAAGACGAAGGTCAAGGTGACGGAGAAGGAGAATCTTGTCCTGATTGTGATGGAACTGGAAACAAGGGTGGTAAAGATTCTGGTGGTAAAGACGCTTACGGACCTTATGGACAAAACCCATCAAAAGATTCTGAGTCATTAGATACTTGGTCTAAAGAACAAATTTTCCAAGATATGGAAGATGGGAATGGTGAGTATATGGATAAACACATTGCTGATGATGTCCCGGAAGAAATGAGAGAAGGAATGGTTAAAGACGTTATGGAAAGACTTGCGGCTCGTGGGTTATCAGCGGGTAACGTTGAACAAACACTTAACAAACTTCGTAAGAGAAGAAAAGATTACTTAAAAGATATAAAGAGAGCAGTTTCTAATGTGATTTTCGGTACTAAGAAACAAAAGACGATTGTTAAACCAAACAGACGACAGATTAAGGGTCTTAAAGGAAATCGTAAAGTTAAGACTAAGATAAACTGTATCCTTGATACCTCTGGTTCAATGGGTGGTACGTTTGAGAAAGTTCTTTCTTATGTATATAGAAATGATATTGAAATCAACTTAATTGAGGCTGATACCGAAGTTAAGTGGGTTGAAACCATAAAGAAGAAAAGAGGGTTAGAAACACTTAAAATTAAAGGACTTGGTGGAACAATACTACAACCAGCAATTGATATGGTGGCGGCAGACTTCAACGACTTCAACACTGTTGTATTAACAGATGGTTATTGTGATTCACTTGACCTAACAAGAATTAAAGGTAAAGTACTACTGATTTCAATTGGAGTTAAAGTACCTATCACGAGATCTAATGGAAAAGTAAAACAAATACTTGTCGAAAGAAACGACTAAAATAAAATTAAAAATATCCAGGTATAAATCTGTATAAACATAAATTAAATTAAAATAAAAATGAGTGAATTTAAATGGTTTTTATCAGTATCAACAATGATAATAGTGATAATAATTGGACTAATGATTGGGTTACCCAAGTATAACGTATGGAGATCATCAATTTCGATTGAAAAGGCCCAAAACTACGGTAAGGCTGCTATGGCTGAAGCTGAAGAAAATAGAAAGATTGCCATCGAGGAAGGTAAAGCAGACCTAGAAGTACAGAAGCTTAAATCACAAGCAGAGGTTATACGAGCAACTGGTATGGCTGAAGCTATCGAAATAGAGAATGGAAAATTAACAGCGATGTATATTCATTACCTTTGGGTAAGGAATATTGACAAGATGGACGGTGAAAAAATCTATATCCCAACAGAAGCTGGTCTACCTATATTAGAAGCTAGTCATTCTAAGTAGATTTTAAAATTAATGTGAAAAAAAAGACCTAGATTTCTCTAGGTCTTTTTATATACAAATTTTTAATTTATTTCATCTTAAAACTCAATCTTCTTGATATTACGTAAGTCTATCCCATATTCATTATTATCATATTCTATGGTGACTAATCCATCCTCATCTACACTAACAGCTCTCAAAGGATCCTCTTCTTCTATACCAGGTAAATCCTTAATAGCTGTTGCATAAACAACACCTTCTCCTTTAATACATTTTATGATATCATCTTGTGTTATCAAAGATCCTTCTTCGTTATTTTGCTTAAAATCCTCAAATAATTTAATCCATTTCATGTTTGAATTTAATATTTTTTATTCACTTTTCTACAAACGTGTTGTATATTTTTGTTTATGAAACATATTGAGTTACATAACTTCACCACATTTATTGCACTTTTTCATCTTTCTATATATAAAAAATAATATATAATGTTATGGAATGGATTAAAAGATTTGAAGAATTAAACTCAAATACATATAGATCAGCTGGAGATCATCTTATAAATATCAATAAGATATCAAGAGGTCAAAAACTAATTGATTATGCTGATGAAAAAGATTTCGGATTCTATAATGTTTGGTGGGGAAACACAAATAGTGCCATTAGTAAAAAACCTTTAGTGTTTACTAATCCAAAGTCTGATTTTATTTACAACGTTTTTAAGATAACTCGAGGAGGACCGAAAGCTAATGACATTAAACATAAACTTTCCAATAAGGGTCCAGAAGAATTAGTTAAAGATTGGTATGATGGAGTTTCTTCTTTATCATTCACCATAAATTTCACATTCAAAACCGCAGGTGAATCTTTAAAAGTACATGATAGATTAAAAAGATGGAAAGTTCCATTATTTTCTATAAACTTTCAAATAGCTGAGTGGGTAGAAAAAGAAGATTTTGAAGGTGTAGATGACGATCCGATAGTAAAAAATGCTCTTGATTTATATCAACACATGGATGGTTATCATTATCCACAGATTTCTATACAAAGACCTTTAGATGATCACTACTTTGGTATATTTAGTGATAGAAAATCAGCCAATAAATTTAAAAGAGATGTACTTGGTCCTGCTATAGAAGAACATCATGATAAAATATTTGAGATATTCTCTATCATAGGAGCTTCTGCAAAAGATTTTGAAAAAGCAATTAAAGCATTTAAAAATATCAGAACCAACTATCTATATGATGAATCAATAGGAAGATCAAACCCAGAGCAATTATGGTATAATAATTATGGTTGGGATAATGAGATGCATTGATATGGTAATAAATAAAGATATAAAGATATGAAATACTTAAAACGATTTAACGAAGAGTTAAAACCTCAAACATATAGAAGAGCGGCTCATAAACTTGATAAAATGGGTCATACTGGTAGAGCTAAGGAATTAAAGGATTGGTCTTATAAAATAGAAGATGATGTCAATATCACTAAATGGAAAAATAACTTAGAAGAATATAGTAAATTTGGAACATATAAATTGAATATTAAAACAGAGAAAGGTGACATAAGTGGTGATTTTTTCTTAGATATTATTTTTGATGGTGATAGTTTTGTGGATTCATTATATGACAATGAAGAAACCTCTAATAAATCTGGTGGTATATGGTTCTTTGTTGGTATTATTCCAACAACAGAAGAACTTTTAAAAGAATGTAAAGATAAATTTCCGGATAATGATATGGGTAATGGTTTTTTCTGGGGATTGTCTGTTGGTTTAGATTATGAAATAGAAGATGATAAAGTTAATTTCAAGAAATTTGAAATTCATAATTATGACAAACACATATCAGGTGATATTTCTTTAGGTGATAGAGGAACCGCAAATAGATTTAGAAATATCTTAAAGAAGATGTTTACTGATCCATCATTCAATTATCCAAGTGGTAGAAATGATGTTGAATATGTGTATCAAGCATTTGAACAAGTTATTTTAAGCGAAGCTGGATTCTCATCAGATTATGGATTTAAATTAGAAGATGTTGCTGAGTTTATAAATACTATATCAATAAATACACTATATAAATAATGAAATACTTAAAACGATTTAACGAAGAATTAAACTCTTATACTTATACTAAAGCGGCGAATGCTCTTAAAAAAATGGGTCATAATAGAAGATCTAGTGTTTTAACAAAATGGGGAGAAGAAACCAAGAAAAGAGAAAAAATAAAAGCTGCGAATGAATTAAGAGCTAAGCTTGAAAAGACACCACCATTTAGTATGAAAATTTTCAGAGATAAGTGGAATAGTGCCACGAAAAGTAGAGATTTCTCACAAGGTCCTTATCTTGAAGGTAATTTTTACTTAGGAGCTTATTTTGAAGAAGACTGGGCTTATGATGGTGAATATTTTATGGAATATGAACAGGATAATAAATCAACGATGCAATTTTCATTTGGTTTATCACTTTTTCCAGCTGATGAAGAAACACAATTAAAGTTTGATAAAGAAGAATGGGAAAATGAATGGAATAATCAAATCTGGCCAGTTATTTTCACAATTAGATTAAATAATGATAAAACTACTTTAGATCAAGAAAAATCAGCATTCTTTTGGGAAGAAAGAGAGGATGGTAATTTTTTATTTTCAAGTAGGTCTGAAGCTATGAAATTCAAAAGATACTTAATATACTCATTGAGTGGTGTTGATAATGATTTTAGTAAAGCATTTAGTGGTGTTAAATCAATAATTAGTGATATGATTAAACGTTATAATGATAAAGATGGTTATTACTTGACTAGGGTTCCAAAAAACGTTGTTGGGAACGGTATTGTTTTCGATAGAGATGATTATGAAATAATAAAAAAAGGTAATTTTGAATATTATTGGCCATTTGGTGATAAAGAATGTAATCTAAAGGAAAGTGATTATAATTATTTTGAGAAAGCGATTAAACGTATGGGTCTAAATAATTTATATAGAGATTAATGAGATATTTAAGAAAATATAATGAAGAGTTAGATGGTAAGACTTACTTAGATGCCGCTCGTAAGCTAGGTAAACTAGGTCATAAAAATAGAGTATCTAAATTAAAAGACTGGGCCAAAAAAAGTGCATACAATTCTCTTAGGAAAGGAATTGAAAGTTTAGGAACCTTTGAGTTAACTATTGATAGCAATTATGGCTCAACATATACTGGTGAGTTTTATATAGATTTACAATTCGATGAGGATCAATTCAATGATAGATATTACAACTGGATTTGTGGTGATGTTATTGATCTTTGGCTTTATTTTAATATTAGTATTTTACCAGTAGATGATTCTTTCAAAAAACATGATTCTGCTAGTTCTGGAGAGATTAATGAAAAACTTAATGGATCCTATGGAATAGGTGAGATATCAATACATTTGGGTAATATTCCTGAGGATTTGGATGTGCATGATATGGAAAAAGTTTATCAAATATACCAAAAGGATAAGTACTCATCTAAAATACCACATGTGGTTAACCCCTTAGGTAAGGTTTCTATGGATTATTTTGATGTTCCTTTCTACTTTACTGATAGAAAATCAGCATCTAGGTTTAGAAAGGGTTTAATAGATATATTTAAGGGTAATATCGTTTATAAAGAAACTAGTAAACAACCTGGCGGATTAAAGGAAGAAATTATTGACTTTCTAATATCAGATAATAACTATCTTGATTTTGATGAATTCCAAATTTGGCTAGAAAGGTTAGGAAGAATAAATATTAATAGATTATATAAAGATTAAAACTTATATTTACAAATGATAATCAAAAAATACAAAAAATTTTTAGAATCAACTAAAACAGAACAAGATATGTGGAACATAATTCCAGATTCAGTTAAAGATTTGCATAAACTTTTCCAATCAAGTGGTAAGAAATTATACCTTGTTGGAGGATCAGTTCGTGATTTTTTAACAAATGACACCCCAAAAGATTTTGATTTAGCAACTGATGCACTTCCGGATGAAGTGTTAGAGATTGTTAAAGGTAAATACAGAACTAACTTACAAGGTAAGGCATTTGGTGTTGTAGTTGTTTATACAGATGAAATTCCAGAAGGAATGGAAGTGGCTACATTCAGAGAAGATATAAGTAAAGGTAGAAATCCTGAGGTTAAACTTGGTGTTACTATTGAAGATGATGTTAAGCGTAGAGATATAACTTACAACGCTCTTTTCTATGACTTAGATAAGAAAGAAATTATAGATTTAACTGGCGGTAAGGCAGATTTAGAATCTGGTATCACTAGAATGGTTGGTGAGCCAATAGAGAGGTTTGATGAAGATTCGCTTCGTATTCTTCGAGCATTTAGATTTGCATCTAGATATGAACATCCATTACACAAAGATACAGAACGTGCAATAGAGAAGAGAAAACAACTTGAGAACATCGATCCTGAGACAGGAGACATGAAAAGAATATCACAAGAAAGAGTTTGGGAAGAAATGACTAAAGCTTGGAAGCAAGCTAAAGATTACAGATACTACTTAAACTTCTTTACTAAGTTTGATATGTGGGATCAAGTATTTCCTGGAGCTAACATCAACACAGAGTTGGTTGATAGTAAAAACTTTGCTGTTGTTATATCTAACCTATTTAAGAACGAATCTACTAGTGGTTTGGCTACTAAATTGATACAAGAGTATAAAATGGATTCTTGTTCAGATGTTACTGGTGTAGATAACTTAGTATCTAAGATAATATTCTTAATTGACTTCTTAAAATTCGATACTGATAAGGTATTTGAAACTTTCAAAAAGAAACAACAATGCGCTATTGATGATACAACCATTTTAGAGTGGTTAGATGTTAATAACATAACAGATGATTATTTTATCAAGTTTGTTGAATACAAACCATCTGTCTCTGCAAAAGATTTGATGTTACAAGGGTTCAAGGGATCTAACTTGGGTAAGGAAATCAAGAGATTGGAGATTGAAAAATTCAAGAATATTCTATAATTTCAAATTAATATTTTTTTAATAATTTTTTACAATATATACTCATATGATAAACTTCGTTACATATGTAAAAGATGTCGTTGGTAATAACTACCTGGCTATCAAATTCGATAAAGGAACAATAGAAACATACTTAAACCAATTAAAAGAAATTATTGGTTCTGATTTCGAAAACTTTACAGAGAACCAACAAAAAAGAGATGGTGGATCACATCACATGACCGTTATTAACGTAATGGATTATAATAAACTTTCTAAAGAAGTTGGTATGGATAAGTTTGTATCATCACTTGACTCAGTTTTCAACTATGAGATAGATGATTTGAAATTCATGGGTATTGGTACCGCTGAACGAAATACAAACAGAGCTTATTTTATTGTTTGTAAAAGTGATAAATTAGATGCTATTAGAACTAGATATGGGTTAAAAGATCACGACTTTCATATAACTTTAGGATTTAAACACAAAGATGTTTTTGGTGTTAGAAAAAATGAGATAGTAAAAAAAGAGGGTAAGTTTCTGAAACTTTTGAAGCAGGAATTTTATAAGAGTGATAATTGGAATTTTATAAGAAAGATTGAAAACTACCAACTCGACCCAAAATCAGAGATTATTCCTGTGTCTATAAGTGATTCACACTTGAAAGTAAAATGTTCTGGGTATTATATAGATATAACTTATATGGATGATGGTGAGAAATTTTGGATAGTTACAAAATATCCAATCGAAGAGGAATTACCTCGTATGTCAGAGACAGAAATTGCTAAAAAATTGAATAAATAATATGGAGTTACTTTACAGCTTAGATGAGTGCATAGATAGAGAAAGAGTAGTAGGTAGGTTAGAACTACTTAAATTAGCAGGAAAATTATATTATGATATAGAATATGATATACTAGAAATAGAAGATTTAGATTTATCTGATGATGAGTTAGATAAGTTATTAAAGCTTCTAGATAAAAACGATGTTATTGAATACACTGAAAGAGAGAATGATATTGATAAAGATGATTTTCTTAATGAAGATTATTAAACATCAACAAGTCTGATATTGGTGATCAAATATCGAGTTGAATAAACTAATATATAGTATATGAAAAAGTTCACCGACATAACAGATAAAGATTCTTCAATGGAATTCAATAAAGATAAGGAGTCAGATTTATCAAATGATATAACAGAATTGAATGACCAAGTATCGGATGAAGTTAAGAATACTATTCTTGATGGTGAGTGGGAGATTTGTAATGTGATTGATGTATCAGCTAACAAACCAACAAACGAAGCTATTATAATCAATGCTGAGTTGGGTGATAAACAAGTTAAAAGAGGAGAGTTTCTTTATGTAACAGCACTTATAAATAAAAAAGGTCGACCATATCACCAGAGTCAAATGGGTGTTTTAAAGGTTAGAGTAGTGGAGATATATAACACACTATTAGTCCTAAATTCATTAAGATAACATGAAATGTGTTAAAATACACATAAAATATTAACAACTAAATCAATATTTATATCTAAACACCACATCACATGAAAAATCTATTAATAACCATATTACTATCAATAACAAATACTATACCAGCTATGTGCACACTGGTTGTAGATAATGGTAATTGGAGTAGTGCTTCATCTTGGGATTGTGGGTATATACCTGCATCGGATGGGGATACTATGGTTATCCCTTCTTCTATGACTGTTGTAGTTGATTTAAACAGCCCTACCTATGTTGATATGAGGATTGAAGTTTATGGAACAATGCAGTTCAGTAATGGAAAGAAAATCAACATGGATAGTGATGGTATTGTTGAAATTTATACTGGAGGAACATTAACCGGTGGTAATTCTGGTTCTAGATTAACGATAGGTGGAACTACTTGGTGGAGTGGAACAGATCCTCCCTTAATAGGCCCAACCATTGTTAGTAATAGCGGGTTTTTACCAATTGAATTAGTAGAATTTAATGCTATTGTAAATGAAGATAGAGTAGAAATATCATGGACAACTGCATCCGAAATAAACAATGACTATTTTATTGTTGAGAAAAGTAAAGATACATTTATATGGAGTAAGGTAATTGAAGCCAAGGGAGCAGGTAATAGTAATATCATAATCAATTATTTTGAAATTGATAACAACCCACTAATGGGGCTATTTTACTATCGCCTCACTCAAGTCGATTTTGATGGTAAGCAAGAGACATTTAATATTATTCCTGTTGAAAACGCTATAAAAGGTGAGGGTATTATGAACATCTACCCCAACCCAGTAAATAAAGGAGAATGTATTAGTCTTTCATTTGAAAGTTTACATCGAGATAAGCAGGGAATTCTAGTTGTTCTTAGAGACATAAGAGGTAATGAAGCATATTCTATAATAAAATTTGTTGATTGTAAAGATGGGTTGGTTGTTATTGATATTCCTCATCACCTTACATCAGGCACATATTTAGTAGTTGCTACTTCTGAAAATTTATTATACAGTAAAAAAATAATCATAAAATAATGATAATCAAGGGCGATCAAAGTACTCCATACGTAAAGTTAGATAAAGAAAACTGTACACTTACTATTATAGGTAAATCTTACCCAGAACACCCATCATTATTTTATGATCCGATAGTGGAAGAGATTGATAAATGTAAAAGTGATTTGGGAAAATCTAAAATCACAATCAGAATAGCATTAGAAATATTAAATTCAGTTTCAACTAAATACCTTTTCCATTTGGTAAAAGAGTTATATGAATCAGCTATGGAGACGGAGGTTAATTGGTATTATGAAGAAGATGATGAAAGTATGTTAGAAGAAGGTAATTATTTAAAATCATCCCTCCCTAAATCAAATTTTAATTTAATAGGTGTGTTGGATCTTAGATCAATCTAATAGTCTTGTAATATTCTAACCATTCTTCACTTTGACCAGAAATGAACTCCGGTGTTAAACAAGTTGGTATTTTTAATCATTTTTATCTCTTCTTGTCTAACAGAAGTCGAACAGATCGAAGAATATCTGTGTGATCAAATGGTTTAAATATGTAATCAGCGGCTCCTAAATTCATTCCTTTTTGAAGGTCCAAAGTATCTACTTTTGCTGTTACAAATAGGAAAGGAGGAATTACTTCCGTTGTCCAAATCAATTGTAACTCCCAGAGTAATTCAAACCCGTCTAATTCAGGCATAGCAACGTCACAAATAACCAAGTCTGGACAATCTTTCATAATTGCATCATAACCTAATCTACCATTAGTAGCAGTTGAAACTTTGTATCCTGATAATTCAAATATTTCTTGTAATGTTTCTCGGATGTTTATATCATCTTCAACAATTAGTATGTGATCCATAGTTACATCTTTCTTTTCTTCCTCTTCATATCACCCTCTATTATATGAGTCTCATACATATCTATATATTAATTTGGTAGTTTAATAAATAATGTGTATATTGTATTATTAATCACTATAAAAGAAATAACTATGGAATTTAAAATTGACGGAATAACACTCTATACTTGTGATAAGTATGGTAATAAAGGAAGAAAGATTGCTGATAATACATCATTTGCATCATTTGATGAGTCTAGAAATATATTTATTGTTACTGATTTAGATGGTATCGTACAAACAAGAGATGGATATGGAAATCCTATTCGAAAAATCTGCGAAAATGCTATTGAGGCTAGATTTGTTGATAAAGATATCATTGTTCGTACTAGAAATGGAAATGAGCAACGTGATGAATACGGGAATTTAATTAGAAAAATATAACCATTTAATTAGGTGTGTTATAATATTATGATTATATTTGTAATAACAATATGAGGGATATATCATTTGTCAAAATCAGAATAAAAAAGTTAAAATAACTTAAAAAAGGTTTGGTAGAAGAGATAAAGTTCCGTATATTTGTAAGACAAGAAACAATATTATTAATCACTACATAAAAAAAAACAAAAACTATGTCATTATTTACAAAAGCAAAGAAATCACCAGCTAAAACTACTAAAGCAAAAGCTGAAAAAGTAAGAATTACTATCGAGGATACAACATTCTTCGATAAAGTTACAAAACTAGAGGCACTTCAATCAACTATGAAATCATCTAAGGCGAAAGCAGATATGATTTCTGATGAACTAAAAGACCTTGGAAAAGAAAAATGGGCTGAACTTTACACCGAAACGGGTAAAAACCCAGGATCTGTGATGTTAGAACAAATTAATGATTCTGACGATGTTGCACAAGTAATGTTCCTTCCTACTGATAAGTATATCACTATCAATGAGGAAAGATCTGAAGAGTTACGTGAGACTTACGGAGAAGAAATTGTTAACGAAGATACTACTTTCTCTTTCGATTCAAAAATGATTGAGAAGTATGGAGAAGTTCTTTCTCAGTTGATTATGGATTCTGTGGAAATTGCAGATAAAGACAAAGAAAAAATCATCAAAGCAACTACTAAATTCTCTGTGGCTAAGGGAACCATCGATAACTTCAAAACTTACGGAGAAATTGGTGAAGTAATGGAGTCAGTTAGACCAGTAATCGCTTTGAAAAACGTAGAAGTAATTAAAGGATAAAACTAAGAGAGTGTTATAATATATAACACTCTCTTTAAAAATAAAATAAAATGAATTTATTTAAAAATACACATATATTGAAACAATTTGCTAAATCGTATCCAAATGATGAGGATTTAGGTAATATAGTTAGGAAATCTTTTCCTATTGATGAATTTGTTAAGAGTATTCCTAATGACCGAACTTTGGGAACAGAAATTAGAAAAAAATTAATTCAAATTAATTAGGTAGTATAAATTAATAATTAGTATATTCGTAAAAGTTAAAATTAAAAATAATAAAAATATGTCGAAAATTTCAAAATCAAAACAAGTAAGTCCAGAATTACAAGAGAAATTATCTCTTTTAACTCCTAAAGAAAGAAAATACTTCTCTGTTATGTGGGCCAAGTATGGTGTTCTTAACATCATTTCTAAACCAGGAGTTGCGAAGTCTGCGATTGGTCGTTCAATCTGTGATAAATTAGGTTTCCGATATATGGATATCAGATTATCAATGGTTGATGAAACTGATGTAGGACTTTATCCAGATGTCTCAGAGATTGAGGTTGATGGTAAAAAAGTTAAATGTTTGGACTTCGTTGTTCCTAGATGGGCAATTGAATCTAACAAACAACCAACGATTATTCACTTTGAAGAGTTGAACAGAGCTTCTCAACAAGTTCGAAACGCGGCTCTACAAATCTTACTTGAGCGTCAGATTGGAACAGAGTTTGAATTTAATGATAATGTCCTTATGATGTCTTCTGGTAACCTTGGAGACGAAGATGGGACAGATGTTGAAGAGTTCGATGCGGCACTTAACAACCGTTTAGTTCATATCAACCACGTACTTGGTGTTGACGAGTGGATTGAAAATTTCGCTGAAGAGAATGTTCACCGTTTAATTACGTCATTCATCAAAGCACACCCTGAGCAAATGTATAAAACTAGTGATAACGCTAAAGCATACGCTACTCCCCGTTCTTGGACGATGTTGTCTGAGTTCATCATTACCAACTTTGGTGAAGATGCTTCTCCTAAAGATTTCCTTCCATTAGTGAAAGAAGTCGCAACTGGTTACCTTGGTAACTCGTCTATGAAGTTCGTACAGTACTGTGAGGATATGTTAAATATCTCTATTGAAGATGTTCTTAACAACTATGATGGTATTAAGAAAGACTTGGCTAAATACAACCGTGATAAAAACTCCGAATTAATTCAATCATTAAAAGAGATCGAAATCACTAAATTAACTAATAAACAACTTAAAAACATTGTTAAGTTTCTTGAGAATGTTGGTGATGATGAAAAAACGGCTTACTTACTTTACATCTTGGATAACGTAGCTGATGTTACAAATCCAAAATTAAAGAACTTCCTTTTAGAGTTCGAGGAATTGTTGAGAACTATTAAGAAAATCAACAAACCGGGTAGTAAATAATCTTAGTAATAAGATTCACAACAGGGGGGTATCGGTTGGATATCCCCTTTTTTTTGCTCAAACAAATAAAAATAAAATGATATATAATATATGAATGATGATAAAGTCGAGATACAAATAGTTTTAAAGAATCACTTTGGTGAATTTCTTGGTAAGAAATCAGTTCTTAGTGAAGATCAGTACAAAAATCTATTACAGATGTCTAAGAGTTTTTATAATGGATCAGGGTTTGAATTAACGTGTGAGGATGGATCATTTGTTGTTTTCCCACCAGAGATAGTTCGGCAGTCTATATTACTAGTAAAAAAAATAAAGAATGTTTAAAAATAGATTCAAGAGATTTGGTGGTGATTATATACCTGATATAATAGAATATCTTAGAGAGATCGTTAAAAACGATCCTACATCAACTATAACAGTTGGTTGTGACTCAATACAAAAGCGTAGAAAGACAGTCTATGCAAATACTATAATGATTTACAATTCGGATATTAAAAGGGGAGCACACGTTGTTTTCTTTAGAGAGGAATGTAGTAAGATTAGGGATAATCAAGAAAGGTTATATAAAGAAGCTCAATGGTTACATGATATTGGAACTTATCTTGATAAGGAATTATCTGATTTTTATATTAGAAAAGATTTAACCGATAATGAGATAAAGAGATATAAGTATCACTTATTAAAATGTGTTGGTGAGTATTCTAATGTTGAAACACATCATGAAGATGGAGTTATGACTAACCTTGTTATAACCCCACTTGATAGATTACAACCTAGATTAGTTGACTTACACGTTGACTTCAATCCATTTGAGGGTAATATGAATGAAAAGGGAGTTCGTAAGAATAAATCATATGCTGCTTATAAGGCTTACGTTCCTTGGTTGAGAGGTATGGGTTTTAGAACTTGGAGTAAACCGCAAGCATTCGCTGCAACTTCAGCAGCAGATTTATTATTAAAAGATTGATGTTTGAGATAAATAAATACCTTTTAAGAAAGATGGGATGGGTTGACTATTGCCGATCAACGGGAATCGGACTGTACATAACTTGTATTAATAACAATAAGATATTGAATTTATTTGAGGATGATGATTTGATAAAGTTTTTTATTGATATAAAGGATAGAAAATTTTGCTATTTAATAAAAGAACTTTCGGATTTCGAAAAACAAAAATCAAAAAATACATATAAATTTATAATAACTGATTATATAGATCAATTACCCGTTATTGATTATGTTGAGTTTAACTCAAATGAGAGTCTATTTAAGATGATAATTATTAACGAAGCTTGTAACGATGAATATGAAAGACATTTTAAAATAAATAAACTATTAAATAGATGAAGAGAAGAGAATTAAAAATATTAGGATTATCATATAGTCAGAGCCAAGTTGGATCTTATGTTTTGGTACTTTCTGATAAAAATGGTAGTCGAAAATTACCATTGATAATTAAACCACTAGAAGCTCAGAGAATAGCTCTTGAGTTAGAGGGTATTAAATCACCTAGACCATTAACACATGATTTGATAAAATCAATGAGTGATTCATATGGTATTGATATACAAGAGGTTTATATACATTCTTTATTAGAGGGTGTTTTTTATACTAAACTTGTTACATCAAATGGTATAGAGGAATTTGAGATTGAATGTACTGCTGGTGATGCTATGGCTTTATCCGTAATTTACAAGTGTCCTATTTTTGTAACAACTGATATATTAGAATCTGCGGGTATAGTTATATCAAGTGAGGATGAAGAAGGCAGTATTTATGAATTTGGGGATGATGAAATTGACTCAGAACTTAATGATATTTTTGAACCGAAGCCAGAGAGAATTGTATCTATTGAGGACCTTGAAATAATGATGAATAGCGCTATTGATAATGAAGAGTATGAGATAGCAGCAGAGATTCGAGATAGGATCAATGAATTAAAAGAGGGTGAGTAATTCAACATTATAAAAATAAATAAAAAGTTATGGCATTAAGTTATATTGGCGGAAAGAGTCGCATTGGTACATGGATAAGGAATTACATTCCAAATGACGTAGAGACTTACGTAGAACCCTTTTCGGGTATGTTTTGGGTATTCTTTAAGTTAGATGTTCCACAATTCAAAAATTTAAAGAGAGTTGTTTATAATGACTTTAATCCATTAAATGTTAACCTATTTAATTGTATTGTAAACTATGATGATTTTTATGATGTGATTAAAGATTATAAATCACAGGATAAGGAATTATTCAATAGATGTCAGAGTGAAATATTTCATCCCGATTTCCAAGTTGATTTATCTGAACCTGATTATCATACAGCTGCAAAATATGCGTATGTTCTTAGTCAAGTTTGGTCTGGTACTAATCCAGAGAAAGGTAAGTTTATTGACTTAAAGGGTAAATATAAATCTAAGTTTGATTCATTCAAAGGTAAGTTAACCAATGATAAGTGGAAAGGTTATTTTGATAAGATTACTGTTTGTGAGAATATGGACTTCCAAGATGTTATTGAGAAGTATGATTCACCATCAACATATTTTTATTGTGACCCACCTTACTATAAAACAGAAAAGTATTATGCTAATCATGATTTCGGTTTAGATACACATGAAAGATTAGCTGATTCATTAAAAGCAACAACTGGTAAATTCTCATTGAGTTACTACCACTTTGATCAATTAGAAGAATGGTTCGTGAGAGGTGATTATAGATGGGAGCAGAAAGACTTTCATAAAGCTTCTATGGCAAAGTCTGGTAAGGCACAAACAAAGGGAACAGAAATTCTGATAATGAATTATGGTATACCTAAAGATGATTTGGAATCCTCAGAAGAGGAAGAAGAAACATTTGAGATATAAATGAAAAGGATTCTTAAATCCAAGACTTATCCAGATGAGGGATCGTTTGCACCAATTATCTATATAATGTATTATGATGAAGACTTTGTTATATATGATACTAGGATAAAATTAAGTGCTGAATTTATACAAGAACTTAATTCGATGGGTGTCCCATGTTTTGCCACGCGAGGAGATCAAGAAAGTAAATTACTTAATGATATGATTGAATTTTATCAAGTTCTTGAAAAAAATGAATTAGATATCAATGATATAGATATCAATGAAATTGAAAAAGAATATTTAGATGAGCTTTTAAAAATTGAAATTAATTCTGTAAATGCAATCGCTAGATATGATGAAATGTATCTATTGAGATTAGATAACGTTAAACAATTAAGAAGGTTAAAAAATCTTAGTGATTTGGGAGTATGAACGTGATAAAAAATAGATGAGGTACTTAGTTAATTAATAAATAATAAAATAACATTTTATTTTATGAAATATAAATCAGGAGACTTAGTTATAAAAACAACCGGTGGGAATAAAATGTCGGTTTTTAGTATTAGTGACGGAATTTATAAGTGTATTTGGTGTGTTGGTAGTAAAATGAATGAATCATTATTTAATGAAGACGAGATAATACCAATAGAAGATTATAAAATACTTGAGGAAAGACAATACAAGATAAGTCAGATATTAGATAACTGATTCTAACGAACTTCCCTATCAATCTCCGTTGAGATGATTATTGAAGTCATCTGAGTTTTTTATCACTTCACCAGAAGATGTTATAAAGGTTCCCCAAGTACAATCCATTTTAAAATAAACTCTAATCTCTAATGGATCTACCTCTCGTAAGGCTGTATCGAACTTTGTTTGCCAAAAACAAATTTTCATTTCATAACCCATTAATTTCAATCTATTCTTAGCTTCAATTATATCATCAATCGAATCTATACCATTTTCATTTAACCAACCACCATGTGTACCATCATAAGTAAAATCAACACCGATTGATATAAAAGTATTTTCAAACTCAGCATAGTATTTAGGTACAAAAAATTCAGATATCGATTCTAAATCTTTCTTTGATGGTTCTCTGTGAAATTTATTTCCAGATATTGATGGTGAATAATTTATATTTAAATCTCTAGGTGTATCTTTCTTTGGGTTATAAATACCACCAAATTTATAACCATTTATAATACCTTTATCCTCAAATGATATAAAACAATTTCTAACATCATCAATAACTTTTTTAATCTGAGGTGTATTTTCAGCAGCTAATCTATCTTTCATATCTAAATATGATGGTATCTCATCATTATTTTCATTGAATTTGCTCCAGCCTTGAATCATAATAATATATATTAAATATGAAACTGGATATTAATGAAATATATCATCAATACATAATTAGAGTTATAATATTCTCACTTTTTCTTTATAAAAGGCAAATTAGACAACCATCGGTTTATAGACAATCTGTATTATCATTTGTTAATAAAAGATTGCCTTGGAAAATAAATCTGTATGTTGATACAGGTCTTAAATTAGGGAAAGAGGATGAGAGAGATATTATATTAGATGAGTTATTAAATGGTATTGAATCGGAACAAATATCACTTGTCACAATAACATTTACTTCACCACTGAAGGAAGTTACAATGGAGATTGATCTAAAGAGCGAAGAAAAATATCAAAAGTTTTTATATAAATAATTCTAAATAATATGTTTATGAAGAACACTACTTTCTGTCCATATTTGTAAATTACTTTCTCCTTTTTTTGATAAATCTAAAAGCTCATCATACGTTAAATTACCAACAACACCACCTTTTATTAATAGGTTCTGATAATTAGAAATTTCTTTTAAAAAATCAGATTTATTTTCCTCCATGTCAGGAAAATCCCAATAACCACTCCAAAGTGGGTTATCTATATCCAAAAATTCCTCTATTGTTCTTTCTACAAACCACCAAGTAGATCCCAACCCACCATTTCTTAATTCCCTACTAAATGAGAATTTAGCATCCTTATTTGGAATTGGTTTGTATGGATTTCCATACCAAGATAAGTATTTTGTTTGGCTTTCTGTTGGATTTAAATAAAAATGAATAGATTTTGTAGGATTTTGTAAACCAAGGTTTTTATAATTATTAAGAAAAGAAACATAGTCTTCATCCATAGATTGACCTGTTGATACATTCCTTAATTTAGGATCATCAATATATTCTTCTTTATCAACTTTAACTCCCCTGAGTAATGAATTTCCGAAAATATCCGGGAATTCATCTTCATAGAATTTTTCAAATAATCTTATATGTTTCATCAAGTTATATATTAAAATAAGTAATAAGGATTTTTAATATATACTTTGATGGAACATTTAGATAAATATAAATCTTTTAGTATAAACGAAGCTGATGAAAAGGAAGTTGAATCGAAAGAGCAACCAAAACGATCAGAGAGAGTTTTGAACCAAGCTCAAAAAGAATGGGATGATGAACAAGAATCCGGTATAGAAAAAACTGAAAACATGCCAACTATGCTATTTAGTGATGTTGTTGGTTCTTCTAAGATGTGGTCTGATGATCCACTAAGTATGTCAAAGCAATTATTAGATCATCATGAACTTGTAAATAATTTATCTGAAAAATATGGTGGATGGGTTGTTAAAACAATCGGTGACGCTTTTATGGTATACTTTGAAAGTAGTGATAAATCTTTAGTAAATGCTCTTAAATTCTCAAAAGATTTAACTAAATTAGAGAAAAAATATAAACTAAGAATAGGTGTTTGTTCTGGTAATATGGAAGCCAGATCTTATAGATTACAAAAGGTTGACTTAAAAGATTTCTTCGGGAATGCTGTTAATACCGCTTCTAGAATGGAATCTAAAGTATCTGATGCTAGAGGAGTAGCTTTCACATCAGTTAAACCAATTTCAAAAAAATTATTAAGTATAATAAAAAAGGAAGTTGGTAACTTAGATAAGGCTGATTTATCCAAGATTGATTTAAAAGGTGTTACTGTTGATGCTGCTTATAAAATGAAATTTAGATAAATTATTCTGGATTTGGATCTGGGTTTATCCAGAACTTAACACTTAACCAATCAGTTCCGGTTAATTCATGTTCGTAATAATCAAATCCAAGTACTTCTATCATTCTATCTAATTTATCTTCGATATCATCTGGTATACTACCATCATATTCAAATGATTCAGCACCAACGTGACACATATTATCATCAACTTCATACTCAATATCTTCAGCATTTAATCCAAAGTTAGCGAACTTAGCCTTTATCTCTTCCACACTTGGTAATTCATCATCGGTTACTTCATCTGGTTTATTAAATGAATATTTTATATTAGTAAATCTAAAATTTGTATTATCTTTGTTTGATGATCTAGGTGTTGATACATTAAAATTATCAAATATCCACCCAATATCAGCTAGTCTATCAATGGCGGTTGTCATTTCACTTACTATATCACCAAACTCTTCATTACCCATATGTTTACTAGCAGAATTTGAATTTATAACTATATTTAATTTATTTTTAATTTTATTACCAGCTTTGAATGTTGGTTTGAAGTCAGATACATCACCATTATCAATATAATCACTTATTGATATTTTACCATTAGGTGATTCAAACCAAATAAGATATCCCTTATCAGCAATATCTTGGACTATATCAACCAAGTCAGGTAATAATTGATTTATATTTTCTTCCTCGAATTTGCTCTCATTTAAGGAAAATTTGTTATATTTGTTCAAATACTTCATTGTTATTATATATTAAATTAAATTTTGAAAAACGAATAATAATATGTATATTTGTTAAAACGAAAAAATATGAGAGGATTTAGAAGCTACAATAAAAAAGAATTATTTAACCAGATAGACCAGTTATCTATTGAAAGGATTAATAATCAGATAATTACCAAGTATGGTGGTCGCGTGATCAAAACTGCTAATGTGTCTAACCGATATGAGATATTTGATATTGTTAAATATCTTAAAGATAAGATTAATGATATTGAGAATAATTTTACCATCACGAATTACCAACTATCAATTAAGGGTGGTCAACAATACCTTAAGCTAATTTCTGATAAGATTGATGTTGGTGGTGTTGAATTTTATAAATCATTTTATATACTAAACTCAAGTGATAAATCAAGAAGATTGAGCTTCAACGTAGGACTTTACTCAGAAACATCTAAGTTCCATGTAGTTAACAGTTCAAAAAACATTGGTCTAACTAAAAAACATCTTAAAGGTGTTACACAAGCGGCTGAAGAAGCAACGCTTGGGTTGAATGATGAAACATTCGATGAACAAATAAAATCATTAAAATCATTAGTCGGTCATAGAATATCATTCTCTAAATTAAGAGAAGTTATTTTAGGAGACAAAGAAGATATACCAAGAATCAACCACCTTAAATTTGACGCATTTAAGAACTCTGTGAGAACTACTCCATTTACGGGGGTTAGTATAACAAAAGAACAGAGAACGATGTTATATACACATTCTGAGGATTTATCAGAGGTGCCAAATGATAAAGATTTTTACCTTGATGCTTTTTGGTCATTCCAAGTTTATCTTAGAATTTTCAATAAACAAGATTCTCATATAATAAAGAATGAAACTGATAGAATTATGAAAATGACTCAATGGTCAGTTAGAAATGCAGTTTTAGAATCATTAGGAATTTAATTTATGTTAAGAGAAGATAATAGTGGTTTTGTGACCTTTCCGATAGAAGGTAAATATTTCAGTAGATCCAATGGTAAAACATTTATTTACTTGGTAGCTTTTGATTCAGAAGATTTCCTCAATAAAGGATATGATTTATCTAATATTAACCTTAACCTTAGAGGAAATTTTGTATCGGATGATGTATCAATGAGAAGTAAAGATTTTTCAAAATCTTTGATTGATACCGGTAGATATTTCCCAAACACCTTCATTAAAAATGAGAAAGATTTTGTATCTTCAATACCACTAACAGCATGTATTTGTGTAGGGTGGGACACATCAACATTTGATTTTAGGGAGGAAGATATTCCTTGGTGTGCTACTTTTAGAGACTTAACAAGCGAAGGTAGAAGATTATACTATTCAATAAAAAAATTACACAACACAAAAGAAGTTCGAATTTTGACCTTCAATAATATATAAAATAAGAATTAATTAATTATATTTGTAAAAAAAATTATGCCATACGAAAGAAAAACAGTTGATATTTATATCTCAAATAATTTGAAAAAAGTTTTACAAGAAATCGAGCACGATTCATTAGTAGCTCAACTTTTATTGAAAAAAAGACATGATAAGGTTGATGTAGCGGAGGATTTCGTGAATTACATATCTCTATCATCACAAGATAAACGTAGAATATCTTATCTAACAACAGATAGAATTGAATCATTATCCGAAGGTGAATATTGGAGTTCTTCTCGTAGATATCACGCAAAACCTGGATCTTTTATCACCAAGATATTCAAAAATATACCATCAAAGGAGGTTGAGAAATTCTCTAACCTTTTCAAAGCGGAAGTTTCAAAACCAGCATTTAAATTCGAGGTGGTGACTGGACACCGAATAAAAGACCTTTATTACTGGGAATCTTATGCTTCTGATAGAGGACCACTTGGTATCTCTTGTATGAAACATGAGCATTGTCAGAAATTTCTTGATATATATGTTGATAATAAGGAAGTTTCTATGGTGGCAATGTTTAATCCAGAAGGTAAACTTATCGGTAGAGCTTTATTGTGGAGTTTCGAATCTTATAAATTGATGGATAGAATCTATACAATTTGTGATGAAAAATACTCTTCTTATTTTAAGCAGTGGGCGGTTAAAAATGATTTCTTACATAAGAAAGAACAAAATTGGTATAACACAATTTTGTTCGAACAATTTGGACAAAAACGAGTTGAGTTGAAGTTAGAATTGAAATTAAGATACAGCTCATATGACTATTACCCATATATGGATACATTTAAGTTCTTAGGAACTAATGGTACTTTATATAATTATCAACCAACGTGTGTTGATTATAGAACACTTTGTTCTACTGATGGTTATAAACAAGAAAGTGATTATCTGAGATATGATGCAATCTCTAAGGTATTTAGATATCCTGGTGATACTGTTTGGTTAGAATATCAATCAATTTACACACACCACGATAACTGTAACTACTCAGAATCTAATGATAAATATATCTTAAATGTTGATGCAATATACTGCGAAGACGCCCAAGATTATATATTCAACAGAGAAAATGAGTATAATAATAATAGAGAAAGAATTGATGATAGAATATCATACAACAAACAAAGATTAGAAGAAAGAAATAGATATCTGGCTCGCAAAAAGAAACGTGACAGCGGGTTGGTCAGAAGTGATCTGTTAACAGGAGGGGAAATTATGGAAATTATCGAAGGTAGATCTGATAGTGATCAGATTGACACACTTAGAATTCGATGTTGAGCCGGCGGATAGACTAACCGACAGAGAGGGTTTTGTACCTCCACCTATATTTGAAGGATTTTAATACACCTTAACGTTTCAAACAACTTTGATTATTATCTGTATATAATACATATGGATATATTTTCATCAATACCCGATATAAATGGTGATGTTCCGGAAGAAATAATCTTACCGGAACAAACGGATTCTATCAGAAGGGTAAATATCAATGGTAAAAGACATTATGAAGTAACAACAAAAGATGGTGTTATAATTGGTGCTTTCCCAAGTATAACAACAATTTTATCAGAGACACAAGATAAAACTTTTTTAAAAAAGTGGAAAGATCGTGTTGGGGATGCCGAAGCTTATAAGATAAGTGTTGACGCTACAGAACGTGGTAATGTTATGCACAGACTTTGTGAGCTATATTGTGAGCTACCAGATATGGATAAACACAAGAGATTGCAATTGATGTTGGAGACAGCTCGGACTGACGGTGAGGTTAATCAACATGATACTAGAGCAATCATAGTAGGAACACAATTATTTTTCAACTTCTACCACACTGGATTCTTTGATAATATCAAAAAGGGAATATTCCAAGAGAAATTCTTATGGAACTATTTTATATACAAAGGTGAGGATTTATCTTATGCTGGTACTGTTGATAATTTTAGTGTTGTTATTGAAAACGGACATAAGAAAGTTATTGATTTCAAAACGTCTAAGAAAAGAAAACCAGATAAATGGATAATATCTTATAAAAAGCAATGTGCTGCTTATTCATATGCTATAAAAGCAAGGTATGATATCATGCCTGATGGTTGTGAGATATGGATTAGTAATGAGATGGATAATGATCCACAATGTTTCAAGATGAATTCGGATGATATAAAATATTATTTCAAGGAATTTATGAAAGACAGGAGAAAACTTAATCAAATAAAAAAAGAGACTGTTTAAGTCTCTTTTTTATTTGATGTTTTAATTAATTAAACAGTCTCTAACATTTCAATAAATAATTCCTTCTTCTTTAGTAAAGTTAATATATTATCAGTAACCTCAAATTTAGGATTTGAATAAACAACTTCCATTTTACCAGTAATTAAATCAATTTTGTTATTACTACCCCATTCTGATATAATTACGGATAATTCTTCATATATTTTAGTGTTAAGATCATCACGTAATTTTTTCATCGAATTTTTGAATTCTCCATCAATTTCAACAGCTTCTTCTTGTAATTGTTGAAACCTTTCAGCTCTTGTTTTTTGTGTTTTTTGATCGACAACCACTCCACTATTAGAGGTTCTGATAATTGATTCCATTTCTGTTTTTAATGGTGTCATTTTATCTACAAATCTTTCTCTTTCGGTATTTATTTCTTTAACACCGTCTTGGTAGTTTATGTAATGTTTTGTTAAGATTTCGAAATCTACTATTCTGGTTTCCATAATTTAAAATTTTATTTACATATTATAGTATAATAATCTTAAATGTTGGGTATTAAAATATCTAAAGCTGTCTTATACCTATTTAATAGGTTTTGATCGAATGATAATGATGTATTATTTGCATCTATTAATGTTGTTTCTCCATTTAGTTCTGTTACTTCTAAGTAATAAATAACCTCACCAACTATTCTAGCATATTGTTGGTTCTCTAAATAATATTTAGCATTTGCTGTATATGTATCAATCTCTCTTATTTGACCAATGATATTGTTTTTAACAACATCTAATTTATAATTTAATTCTAAGAAACTAGATCTTTCGTATGTTTTTATCAGGTATTCTCTAGAGTGTGTTGTTGGTATTTGAGTTTCTATTGATGATTGAGTACCAATATTTATATTTTGTAATATTTCAATATTCGTTGGTAAATCATCCACCCATTCAGCTCTTGATATTTGAATAAGATAAGTATCCGAATTTAAAACATTAATACTAACTACATCCTCTTGTCGTGTAAATGATATTGATTGTGTGTATCCAGTTTGTGAGAATGTGCTTGATAATGGATTAGATAAATTCATCTGTATAGCATTTGCATCAGATGTTAGTATATCAAATGAGCTTTGATAAACATTATTTTTGTTATAAAGGTTAGATAATTTTTTTAGAAATGAGGATGTTGTTTGGAATAAAATAGGATCCCAAGTTTTCTTTTTAACAACATCTACATCAGCAGCATCGATTATATCAATATAATAATAATCATATAAAACTTGTTCAAGTTCAGCATAATCACCATTCGATACCAACTCATCAATATATTTAGTGTATTCAAAAACATTATCTCTACCTTTAGTAGCGATACTATCAATTTTTTTATAAATTTTTTCTTGTTTTCTTCTGTATAAAGTGCTCATAACTTATATATTAAGAAACTAAATATACATTAGTCATTACTGATACATATAGCGAATGAAATCACCAAAATTGCCGTCTGTTCTGACTATCTAATGTGGTATCAACATCTGAAATATATTGCATATGGCACACAAAGTATAACATTGGTCCTAATCCGAAATTGAATTCAAATTCAAACCCAATTTTATATCCTATGGATTCTAACCTTTGTTTAATTTCTTCGATTGTTTTTAGAAAATTCATTTGATTTGTTATCTCACTTATATTTGTTATTCCATAAGCACTACCAACATCAATCGGATCAAGTATCGATTCTTCTAAATTTTTTCTAAATTCAAAGAAATAAGATCCATGTGAAGCAGTATCAAAAAATTTTATATCGAATCCATCATCAATAATTTCAATGAATAAATCATTAACATCATCATTACTTAGATAATTGTGGCTCGACTCAAATACTTTGAATTTCTTAACCTTCTTCCTCACCTGTTATTATCTTTTTGATTTCTTCTACTTGGTCTTTTTTAGAATCATCTTGTAACATATCAGCTAAATCAGCGACAGTTTTCATTTTATCAGCATCATCCTTTATATTACCCAAAGATTCTGCTGCTTTTTTAGCTTCTTCACTTTGGTCAACCTCAATTTTCATTAAGATATCTTCCTTTGTCTTTTTAAAATCAGCATCTTCGAAAGATATATCATCACCAGAAACATCTTTAACCTTTTTAACACCAATCATTTCCTTATCTTGTAAGTCTTGCATTGGTCCTTCATCAGTTTTTTTCTTATCATCATCACTTAACTTTTCCCACTCATCCGCACTGAATTTATCTCTTTTATAAACAATTGTATCTCCAGATTTAAGTTCACCTGGTCCTTCTGATGATGCTTCTATACCTTTAGAATCCAAGTATTCTTCAACTTTTGAAGAATCAACTTCCTCTACGTATTTTAATAATGTCGGTGTTAGTGTTTTATTAACCCATCCAAGAGCTGCTTCTTTTCTTTTCACACCATCTTCTCCCGCGCTTTGTAAAACCTTCTTAAAATCTGGTAAATGTGTTGTGTCAGCCATATCCATCTTCTTAGAAGCCGGGTCAATCTTAGCTTCTCCAATTTTCAAGTCTGGTCCCCCAGCATATTTAAATTGTTTTATTGCTCTGTTTCTAGCTGTTTCAAAATAATATTTAATAGTTTCTAATGGTGCTAAATTATCACCATAAACCTTTTTAAGACTTTCGTATAATGGTTCAAGTCCTTGTGTACCAAGAGCTCCTGTTTCAGGATCTAGAATATTATCAACCAAGGTTAAGCAATCTTCATTGTTTGCTTCTGGTTTCTTTTCAAACTCTTCAATAACAGATTTGAATAAATAAGTACCATCTGATGGGTTAAATATCTTAGTTTCTATCCAAGTGTCTATATCTTCTGTTTTTGGGTTATCTCCTCCCATTTTTTCTAGATCTTGTACAGCCTTACCCCACATTTTCTTAAAAAAATCAATTAAACCACCAAACAATTCCTCATTAACGGGAGCATTTCTAAACGATTCAAATGTTTTTATGTAATTCTTTTTCATATTATTTATATTTATTTTTTAGAATCTTCCGATGCTCTATCAGCTTTTGCTTTTACACCAGCAGCTTTAGCGTCTTCTTGCTCCTTATCCATTAACTTATTAGCCTTATCCTCAGTTGTTTCTTCTGTGGATTCATCAGTTTCCTCTTTAGGTTCTTCCTTAACCTTAACTTTAAGTAAAATATCAGTAAGAGGTTTTGTTATATCTTTATCATCTTTATTCTTGAATGTGAAATTATCACCATCAATTTTAGTAATTGATTTACTACCAACTTGAACATCATCCCACTTATCCTCATCTGTTTTTTCTTCATCTGAAAGTTTATTCCATTCCTCTTCTTTGAAATCCTTTCTTTTATAAATAACAACATCATCTTCTTTATACTCAACTGGTTTTCCAGTTTTTTCAAATTTAACCCAGTCTTCTCTTTGTTTCTCTCCAAGTGTTTTAGCTTCTATTTGTTTAGCTGCGGCTAGTTTCTTAGATTCTGGATCCTCTGATTTTTCTAAAGATGATATTTCAGCATTCAATAAATCCAATGTGAATTGATCCTTTTTAATATTAATTATTATTTGTAATTGTGGGTTCTTAGAACCACCACCCTGTTTTACTAATACAGCATCCATCTCTTTAATAGCCATACCTTTCATTTGTACAATTATCTTTTTTAAGATATCTTGCTTTTGTTTTAATATCTTAGGATCTACAGCTGGTTTCTTTTCGGCCTCTCCTGGTTTTTTATCAGTAGTTTCCTCTGCTCCTTCTTCTGCTACTGCTCCTTCTTCTCCTTCTTCTGCTACTGCTTCTTCTGCTTCGAATACTTTAGACTCTTTGACAGAAACTTTACCTAATTCTAAGTTTAAACCAGTTTGTTTAACAATAGCATCATTTATCAACTTCAGATATTTTTTATAAATAACCTCAATCTCATTACCACCCTGCGTCTTTCTTATATTTTCTCCAGCTTTTTTAAACATTTTTCCGAAGAATTTACCAATAGCACCAAGAAATTCTTCATTGACTGGTTTATTATTATTATTATTCTTGAAAGATTCAAAGGTTCTTACATATTTCATAATTTTATAATATTTTTATATAATCTATATATTAGTTTTCTAAACTATAATTTAATTTAAACATATAAACAAAAAGTATTATATAATTATGGAAAAGATAGATTCTTTAAATCAAGTGGCTGAATTCCACAAAACTTTCAAAGCTCCCATTTTAGATACCCCACAAATACCAGGTGAGGATAGATGTGAACTACGTGTAAACCTTCTACAAGAAGAATTAGATGAGTTATCACAAGCAATAAAAGAAAACGACCTTGTTGAGGTAGCTGATGCTCTTTGTGACTTACAATATGTATTGTCTGGTGCAGTTCTTGAATTTGGTTTAGGTGATAAATTTGTTGAGTTATTCGATGAGGTACAAAGAAGTAATATGTCAAAGGCATGTGATACAATGAAAGAAGCTTTGGCTACATTATCACACTACAAAAAGAAAGATGGTACAGAGGGTAATTATAAAGAAGTAAATGGTAAATATGTTGTTTACAGAAACTCTGATAATAAAGTATTGAAGTCAATTAACTACTCACCTACTAGTTTAAAAAACATAATAGAAGGATGAAAACAATTTTAGTCACTGGTGGTGCTGGGTATATTGGATCACACACAATTTTAGAATTATTGAAAGAAGGAAGTGAAGAATGTGAAGTTTTAATACTTGATGACTTTTCTAATTCAAACCCTTTGATTATTAATAAACTTAATAAGATGGTTAATAATGTAAAAGTGTATGCTAGAGATTGTAGAGATACAATAGATGATATATTAACTAATCATAAGATTGATGGTGTTATACATTTTGCAGCATCTAAAGCAGTTGGTGAATCGGTTAATAACCCATTAGAATATTATGATAATAACATTAATTCTTTATTAAATATTTTGGATGCTTGTAAAAGATTTGATATTAGAAGTTTAGTATTTTCATCTTCTTGTTCTCTTTATGGTGATGTTGATAAATTACCAGTAAATGAAGATACTGAGTTATCTGATCCACAATCACCATACGCTTATACTAAGTTGGTTGGTGAGAGAATAATATCAGATTTTTGTAATTCAAATTCGAATATTAGTGTTGTATCACTTAGATACTTTAATCCTGTTGGTGCTCACGAAAGTGGAGAGATAGGAGAATATCCAATAACAAAACCAAATAATATACTTCCGGTTATATGTAACTCTGCTGATACAGGAGAAGAAATGGTGGTGTTTGGTGATACTTATGATACTCGTGATGGTTCTTGTATAAGGGATTATGTTCATGTCTCAGATATAGCTAGAGCTCATGTTGACTCTCTTAATTATATGTCATCAAATGTTGGTATTTGTGATGTTATTAATTTAGGATCAGGTGATGGTGTTTCTGTTTTAGAGTTGATTAAAACATTTGAAGAGGTAAATGGTGTTAATATAAACTATAAAATAAGTGATGCGAGAGAAGGTGATATAGTTCAAATATACTCTGATTCATCAAAAGCTAAAAAACTTTTGGGATGGGAAACTAAATATGATATTAAAGATATGGTATCATCTGCTTGGAAATGGCATAAAAACTTGTAATAACTAATAATTTTAATTACCTTTATGTATATGATTTCAAATAAATCGAAAAAAAGAAAACAACATCAAAAAGAATTAAACTCTCTTAGAAATAGGATGGGTTCTAATATCGTTTGGTTTAATTCTCTTTCTGAAAAAAACCAGTGTGATATATTATTTCAATGGAAAAAAGAAAAATATCATAATAAATTAACACAACCAGAAAAGGTTATAGATAAACTATTCCTACCAAGAAATAGAAAACCACTAAGATATGGATATGGTAATAAAAGGTTCAAATGGGTTGAGCGAATAAATTACCCACCAAATATAAAACATTTCATCAATAGTGTGAAGTTACGTTACAAACCAAATGTGGTTCAGTTACGTGAATCTGCTATTGACTTACTTTTAAAAAATAAATAAATAATATGAAAATTTTCAACGGATCAACTAGTGAGAAATTAGCAAATAGTATTTGTAATATACTATGTGTAGAGTTTGACATCGATATCAAACCAGGCAAACTAAAGATAGACAAGTTCTTAGATGGTGAGATATTGCCATTATTCGAAGAGACTGTTAGAGATGAAGATGTTTTCTTTATTCAATCAACAATGTCTTCTGATACAATTATGGAAACTCTATTAATAATAGATGCTGCTAAGAGAGCAGGGTGTAAATCATTTACGTTAGTTTCTCCGTTTCAAGGATATTCAAGACAAGATAAAACAGACCATTTGAGATCATCTATTGGTTCTAAACTATTAGCCGATATATTAGAGAAAGCTGGTATGACGAGAATTATCACTATTGACTTACACGCATCTGCTATTCAGGGATTTTATAATGTTCCGGTTGTTCACCTTAATGGTAACAAGATATTCATTGAACATATCAAAAATAACCAAATTGATGATTTAACTATTATTGCACCTGATCAAGGAGCTGTTAAGAGAGCAACAGATTTCTGTAAAGCTTTCCCTGAAGCAACATTTGCAATGATTAATAAGAAAAGAATTAAACCAAATGAAATTCACTCTATGGAATTGGTTGGTGATGTTGAGGGTAGAAATGTTGTTATCGTTGATGATATGGCTGATACACTTGGTACATTAAAAAAAGCTAGTGAATTGGTTATGAAGATGGGAGCTAAGAGTGTTAGAGCAATAGCTACACATGGAGTATTGAGTGGTAAAGCACTTGATAATTTAGAAACATCTATGTTAACTGAGTTAATGGTTTCTGATAGTATCTCAACAGTTGTTGATAAAAAGTTTAATGAGTCATTGAAAAACAGAGAAGGTGTTATGGGTGGTCAAAAATTAAACATCATTTCTTGTGATAGAATTTTAGCTAAGTCTATTAATTTTATCTCAAAGAAAAAGAGTATTCATGAATTGAATATAGTGTAAAAAATAATAATTAGTATGAAAGTATTTTTAGTAGATATAGATGGAACCTGTTGTGATGATATTAGTAATGAAGATTCACACTTATATGCAACTGCAAAAGTTATTGAGGGTTCATTAGAACAAATTAATAAGTGGTATGATGATGGACATCATATTACATTTTTCACGGCTCGTGAATCAAAAGATAGAGATGTTACAATAAAATGGTTAGATGATAATGGGTTTAAATATAATGGCCTAATAACAGATAAACCAAGGTGTAAAGGTGAGGATGATGAATATATCTGGATAGATAATCGTAAAGTACGCGGGATAACATATAGTGAAGTGTGGGGAGATTTGAAGAAAGTGAATAAAGAAATTTTAACATTCGGAGACTAAAAATAACCTTTGTAATGAATGAGTGGGTAATAAAAGATATGATAAAACGAGGAATAATCTCCTTTAGTAAGGGAGATGAGGTCGTTCTATTGAAGAGAAAAAAAAATGGTTATCCAAAATCTGTTAAGGGAGATGAGGTTTATATAATCACTCATATAGAAAATGATAATATAACTATTGCTCAACATTCCACTGATGGTGTTGGTTGGGTAAACCATAATAAAGTAAATAAAATATATCTAATAAATAAATCAAAATTAAGAGATATCAAAATAAACTCTATACTGAATGAAACAAATCGGTTATAGTAGATATAAATAAAAAATAATAATATTTAAATGGGGAAATTAGCGCTTAATTTCATATGTAAGGACGAATCACATGTGATAGGAAAGATGTTAGAAAGTGCAAAATCATTCACTGATCTAATTGTCGTAACAGATACCGGATCTACTGATGGTACACAGGATATAATAAGAAAGTTCGGAGAAGATAACAACATACCAACGTATGTTTATGATAGACCGTTTGATAACTTTGAAAATAGTAGAAACCATTCAATGGAGAAGCTAAGAGAGGTTGTTAAAGAATTGGATTGGAATGCAGATAAAACATACGGGTATTGGTTTGATTGTGATGAAACTGTAATCATACAGCCAAAATTCGATAAGAGACAATTCACAAAAGATTTATATATGATGAATACGTATATCGGTCAAATGAAATATACTAGAAATACTTTCTTTAGAGTGTCTAAGCCATTTAAGTGGTATGGTCCTGTTCATGAATTTATCATATGTGAAGATAAGAATATTACCTCGGCACTTGCTGAGAATATTCATGTTGATGTTAAGATGACTGGTAACTCTTGGCAAGGTGATATACCAGCTAAATATAAATCTCATGCTCACGTATTAGAAAATTATATTGATAATGATAGAAAAGATCCAAGGTGGATTTTCTATACAGCTCAATCATATCATGATTCAGCATCTTTACCAAATAACAAAGACGAGAATGAAGAAAGGTTAAGAAGATCTCTTAAATATTATAGAGAAAGAACTTCTAGGCCTGATGGTTATGCTGAAGAAATTTACTATTCACAATTTAGAATAGGAACAGTTATGAGACTTCTTGAAGAACCTTGGTCTTTAACACATCAAGAGTGTTTGAAAGCTTATTCTATGGATCCAATGAGAGGTGAGTCTATAAAAACAATAATAGATTATTACTTACAAGTTGGTGAATGGCATATGGCTTATCTTTATACGAAGTTCTGTAAGGTTAATTTCCACGGTAAAAATCCTTATCCTAAGAGATTATTATTTGTTGATGAGGCTCTTTATACTTGGAAGTTTGCTGAGGCACACGCCGCGGCTAGTTTTTATACTGGTAGAATGGATGAAGCTAAGGCTAATTTTCAAGAGATAGTCAATTTAGTTAAAACACAACCACAATCTTTTACTCCGGATGATTTGAAGAAGATTGAAACAAATGGTCAATTCTTTAATAAATAATATATCATATACTGGTAAATTATGTTAGTAACAATAAGTAGATATGATTAAGATAATTGTAGCAACTTCGAAAAATAGAGTCATTGGTAATGATAACTCTTTGATATGGAATTTACCATCAGATTTGAAGCACTTCAAGAAACTAACAACTGATAATTCAATTGTTATGGGTAGGAAGACTTATGAATCAATTGGTAGACCTTTACCAAATAGAAGAAATATAATAATAACAAGACAAGAAGATTATGAGGTGGATGATTGTGAGGTTGTTGGTTCATTAGAAGAAGCTTTATTATTATGTGGTTCTAATTGTTTTATAATTGGTGGAGGTGAGATATATAAACAGTCAATTAATATAGCTGATAAAATATATCTCACCCTTATTGATGAGGAGTTTGAAGGAGATACTTATTTTCCTGAGATTGATGAGGATTGGGTAGAAGTGATAAGAGAGAATAAAGAACAGGATGATAAAAACGAGTATAATTATTCATTTATAGAATATGAAAGATATAAATTTTAAGGGTAAATTAATAATGATAATGGGTCCTCCTGCTAGTGGTAAATCAACATTAGCTTCTGAGGTACACACTGAATTGAAAAAGAGAAATATTAATTCTGTTTTTGTAGGTGAATCTGCAACTGATTATATTGCTGAGTATGGTATTCCAGATTCACCTAATGATCAAATGGTTATCTTTTATAAACAATTGAATAAGGAATTAATGTTTTTAGATAGTAAGGATTATATAATATGTGATTCTAGTTCGATTCTAAATTATTTCTATTTCAGAAATTTATTCGATTCTAAACTATCTAATAAAGATATAGCATCAATAAATCATTTACAGAAGGAAATATTAAAACACATAAATACGATTGATGAAATATTTTATGTACCAGCTATGTCAGTTAATGATAGTGATGATGGTATTAGATTTCATGATAAAGGTGAGATTGAGAAGTTAGGAACTTGGATAAAGTCTTATTTAGAAATAGAAAATATAAAACATATTGATTTATCTAATGAGAATATGGATAATAGAGTTGATTTTATAATAAAAAGTTTAATAAAATAAATATGATAATAATTAAAACAGAAAAGAAAATTGGTGAATTTTTAGATAACTCATCCGTTGATAATATTCCTTTAAGAAGAATCAATTCTTTGGATGAATTAAAAGAATTTGAAGATGACGATTACCAAATAATAAAAATGCCATCGACACCGATTATAGATATAGAAAAGGCTAAAGGAAATTCTTTTAGAAGGTAGATTATTTATAAACCTTAAATGGAAGACTTTTAGATTTATAACCTTTAAAATCCTCTCTAAACTCTTCAAGTCTAGGTTCTATCTCGTCAGATTTTATTATCCAAAATTGAGCACCAGCTGCTATTGCTTTCGCTTTTTCGGATTCCTCGTTGGATGAGGATATTATTCCGACAACCACCTCATTTCCGTATTCAAAATTTATCTTTCTAATCAATTCTATACCATCGAAAGAACTACCTAATATATTTAAATCTATAAAGGCACAACTAGGTTTTCCTTTACCACTCTCAAACCATTCTTTAAACATATTACTAGCATCATCTGAACTAGACACACTTGTAAGGCTTAATGTTATATCTAAAAGACTGCAAGCGTCTTCGAAGACTAGGTGGAATAAGTCTTCATCATCTACTAATAATATTGAATCAATCATAATGGTATTTCTATTTTTATTTTAGTTCCTATTTTTATTTTTTCACTACTAACACCAAAACCATGTTCTTTCATTATCGCTAAACATATGTTTAACCCTAATCCCGTTCCAGACTCTTGTTGTTTATTTTTTCTTATATATGGTTTAGATAAGTCTTCAAATTCCTTTTGCGACATCCCTCTTCCATTGTCTTCTATTATTAGTAAATTTCTATACGAACCTCTATCTTTATTGTATTTCGCTTCATCCATATATATCTTAACTAACTTTGAATCACTGTCATTATATTTTAACCCATTTCTTATTAGGTTATCTACAGCAGTACAAAATAAAGATTCATTAACGTTACATTCTATTAAATTTTCTATAATAACTTGTTTTGAGTATGCGGTAGTACTTAGGTGTGATTTTAATATATCCTTTAAATTAAAAATTTCTCTTTCTAATGTAGCATCTTTTTTAACAAGATTTGTAAATTCTTTAACACCAGTATATACTTTTTGTGAGTGTTTTAACCCTTCCTCTATTAACTTTAAAGAGGATTCTAGTTTTAATTTTTTAATAATTTCGGGAGACATCTTTCTTTTTAAAGAACGTAAACCTCTTGGCATATAGGTGTTTATCCCACTATGCATATCGTGTCTTAATATTTTTGCAGCATGTTCTAGGTAGGAGTTGGTTTTTTCTATCTCAGCTTTTTGTTCTACCATTTCTGTTATATTGTTTACTACTTTTAGTATCTTATAACATTTACCATTACCATCTAGAATAGGGTTGTAATTACCATTGATGTGAACCTCATCACCTTCACTATCTATTCTCACAAATTCACCACTTTTAAATTCACCATCTCTTAAATCTTTCCAAAACTTTTTATATTTAAGTGTGTTTTTATATTCATGTTTAACGAACATACTATGATGTTTACCTTTAACCTCTTCTATTGTATAACCAAATATGTCTAGGAAATTTTGGTTTGCTTTAATTACGTGTCCATCAGGACAAAATTCTATTACAGAATTAGATTTGTTAATAGCGTCTAACATGTTGGAATTGAAATTGGAGTTATTACCTATATTTTCTTTTAGTATAATACAAAAAGGTGGTAAAAATAATAACAAACTAATAAACTCATACCAATCTGTATATACCGAAGAATTAATAAATCCAGATAACAACATAACTTTAACTACAAAAAAAGTAATTATAATAAGGAAAGATGTGTAAATTGATATGTGGAAACTTTTGTTCATAACTTATTAATTTTATTTAATCGATGAACAGGTTTGAGTTATATCGGAAATCTATCCCAAACCATCTCGAACATCACATTTGGTCAAGATTATCATCGGTATATTCACCCGGATAGTCGTCTTCGTCCTCACCAAGTATAGTATTGATTACTTCTCTAGTATATTTATCTGTCAGAAATGAGACAAAATTATCTAAGGTTGTATGACAAGATGAGTGTACATCATTTTCTTTATGAAAATCATCTAAGTCTGTGAAAAAATCTAAGGTTTTCCATGGTCCTTCTTCCTCTTCTTGCATCTCTAAAATTCGATTGACTTTAGTATTTTCATTAAACCTATTTATATGTTTCATAATCTTTTATTTTTATTTTGAAAGTAATCTAATTAAATCCTCAGTTATTATAGTTATAAGCTTTTTACCTTCAACTGTAACAAGTGGTATATTTTTAACCATTGAATACTTATCATTACCATCAACATAAACAGATTCTAGTAATTTTTTAAGTTTAGGTTCATTTTTATATTTATCAATATAATAAGATTTTAATTCAGTTACAAATTTACCTAAATCAACACCTTCTTTATAGTTATATTTAACCATTTGAAGTTCGTTATCTTGTTTCTCAACCATTATATACCAGATTGATTTCTTAGGTACTTTAACATTTTCAAGGAAGTTATAAGCTTTAGAAGCTTTAATATTCTTAGGGAATTTAGCAATTTTACCAAAAGTCTCAACCTCTTTATTTTCATTCTCCTCTTCAAACTCATATCCGAAATCTTCGTTTTCATCATCATTAGATAAATTAATATCTTGATCTTCTGGCATCAGATTCTTTCTAGATGCTGGTTTCTCAATCTTTTTAGAGTCAAGTGGTAAATTTGGATTCATAGGAATATCAGAATCTTTAAATCCATTAAAGGGTAATGATGGATCTATTTCCTTAATCTTTTTAGATTCGGTTTTAATATCAGAGAATTTTCTGAAACCTACTATTTTCTTATTGTTTGACTTATCTGACATTCGTTTAAATTACTTTTGTTTATTATATATTAAAATTTGAAATGGTTTTTTATCCTTGTTGTTTATAGTAATATTTATCCACCATGTAGTTCTTAAAATTCTTCATAACATTCATATGGTCGAAATTTATAGAAACTAAGGGTTGTAATTTTTTAAGGAAAGTATTCATGACATCATTCTCATACATATAAGGTGATAATGATTTATCAAGTAAATTATTTTCATAATCAAAATTTGAATCATCATCATCATGTCTGTGTTTCATGTAATTAAGTTCACTAAGTTGTTGTCTATCGTATAACATTATATACCCGCTCTATTTTTTGAATCAACAATACCCTTTTTAATAATATTTACTGATTTTAAACCACCACCATCTATATTATCAGAATAATATAGACCGTTTCTATCATACCAACCACCTCTAATAACCGGTATTTCATCTGCTTCAAATATTATATCATCAAGAACCGGATCTAAACCAATAACTTTATTTGAAATATAATTTGGATCAGCTTTTGGTGTTGATATATCAACATTTATCTTAGAATCAAAATTTGATAATTTGTTTTCAACATTTATTTTATTTTCTTTGTGGTAATCCTCATTCTTTTTACACATGAATTGAAGATCAATAGAGTGTACATCATTTATTGTTGATAGTTCTCTTATTATATCAAGCTTTGGTATTCTATCTATTCTTTTTAAGTCTAAAAAGTATTCTGATATCTTATCTAATATTTGTGCATTAACCGAATCGTCAGTTGCATCCGAATAATTCATAACGAATATATTCATTATATAATATGATATTTTTGGTGAATCTACTCTATATTTTCTTGTTAATTGTAACTGTCCTCCTGTCCTAAGATATTTATCTATCTTAGATTTCTCATATCTATCAAGCTCAAAAGCTTTTATATCAATTGTGAAATAATCAGCATTTCGATTCTTAAATAATCTTATATTTGGTGTAGCGACAATAAATATTGTTCCGAATCTCTCATAAGCATTTACATGTGAGAAAACTCCTAACTTCTTAATCTCATACGCATATTGTTGTGGTAATCCTAAAACAAAGTTATTACTCGATATTGGTAATATATTTTTTGTAAATAATAGATTTTCAGCATCAGCACCAAAGTTTATATCTGTATAAATATCTATGTTGAATACATCAGCGACATCCATGGTTTCACCATTTCCATCTAATACATTTCCAACAAACTCCCAATCATCTCTTGTTCTTCTAAATATGTTACCAGTCGATCCATCAGATACTAAATAATTTACCTCTATTGAGGAACCAATTGGTGGTTTCAATCCGAACCCACCATTACCAAAAACAATATCTACACCACCGTTAAATCCAGTTCTAACAACACAAGCTTGTTCATCAGGCAACATTTCATAAATATGCTTTTTTAATGACCAAAAATCACCATTAACCAATATTTCAACGTTGAAGTTCTCGATATCTTTTTGGCTTATTTCTGATAATGATAATGTTTGTAATTGTGTTCCATCACCTGTATAAGTTTTTCTCATCCATTTACCTTGTATTATTGGTACGAAGAATTTATAATTAGGAGTTATTTTGTGTGTTACTTTTTCAGTTCCAATACTAAATGAGTAATCAAGAGCGTTTGTTTTATTCTTAATCAATAATCTATTATTAAATGTCAATCTTGATCCAGGTATTTGATCGGCCACATCAAGATTTGATTTTAAGGTAAACTTCAAAGTACCAGTAGCACTTATTGATCTACCCGGGATATGTCCAGCAAAAATTGCCGCATTTCTTATAACTTTCCTATTTAAAGCATTTGGGTTACTTAAATCAAATTGGTCAATTGAATTCTTCAAATATAAGATTGACATTTGGTGTAAATTTTCAATAACAGATAATATCTGACCATATGGAGAAGCAGGACTAAAAAGAAGACCCGCTTTGTTATGTTCTTTTTTTAAATACCTTTCTATCTCAGCCTTAATACCGGTAAAAGTTATTGATGAAAAATTAGTAGCCATTTTAATTTATTAATTTATTTTAGTTGTAATTTAGTTATCCTTTATCACTCGATTTATTTTATTATAGTAATGATAATAAATCATCTATATTACTATTTAACCAAGTAGTTAATTGTTTAGCAATAATTGTTTTAGCTTCATCATCATTAACATTTATCCAGTCCCCAACCTTTTTAGTGAATAAACCATGAGTATCACCTAAGTACAACCCATCAGTTCTGTTTCTACCATAGTCATTAACACCAACATTAGACTTAATTTTTTTAACTAAATCTAATTTATCAATTTTATTAAAATGTTTTATAAGTTTTTCATTGGATAATATATCATCTAGTACTGTGTTAAGTTGATTAAGAACATTGATAGATACATCAGCCATATCCCAAGTAATTTGACCATCACTAATTTTATCCATTTCTATCTTCATATTACTAACTAAGTCTCGTGACTTATCAATCATTTCTCCTGTTCTATTGAATATAGATAGTTCATTTATATATTCTGAGTTAAATCTATTTTTTTCAAAAATATCTTTAACATCTTCTATGAATAAACTAATTGAAGAGTTTCTATTCACTAAATCTGAATTCTCATTCAATGGGTTGGTAAAATATTTCCAATTGAAATTATCACCTTCTAAATCGGTTTTAGAAACAATTAATTTTAGATTCTTATCACCTTCTAAAATAGACAATTCAATATAGTTTCCTAGTTTTATGTCACTTTTCTCGAATATAATAACTTCATCGAAGTTATTCGATAACTCAATGTGTATCCTGTTTATATTTTGTTTAAGGTTCATGTGAAACTTTTTCTTTTATATATTAAAAAATTCTTACTCTTAATGTGTTTTTTGAATTATGAGTACATTTCAAAAATTTTTGAAAAACCATATTAAATATATATATAACAAGAAAATACAAATATATGGGAATAAACGATATAACATCATTAATAGACAAGTATGGTATTAAAGGAGCAATTTTTGTGATATTCCTATTTTTACTTATTGCGATTTTTAAAAGTAAATGGTTTAGTATGGCATTATCTAAGCTATCAGATAAGTTCATAGAAAGGTTTATGAAAAATAAAACAAAGGATTTAGATAAAGTTAGAAATATAAATGTTTCAGATATATCAAATCATGATATATTTAACTACATTGATTTCTGGATGTATTCAAAGATACCAACATTTCAATTCTCTACTGAGTATAGAACAATAGTATTTAGAAAATATTTAACACTATATCTTAAAAGTTATAAATCAAATATATCAAAATTTGTTACCAATAAAGATTATCAAGATATGGATGATCCAAAGGTTTGGAAAGCTTTATTAGATTTAATAAACACAATTGTTTATGATTATGAAAGAGAAATGGTAGAAGCAGGTATACCTAAGGTTGTTATAGAAAAGATGAAAGCTAGAAATAATGATACTATAACATTAACAATTGATTTAATACAAGGTGTTTGTAATTCACAATTTTATTCATCTGATAAGAATTATTTGAAAGTTTATTCGGTGGTAAATATATTACTATCTGTGTTAGAAAACACAATAAGTAATTCCGAAAATATTTGTAATAGTATAAATGGCCAATTAAAAGGACTAGAATTTGGTGGTAAAAAAGAGCCTTAATTATGAAACACATTAAAAAGTTTAATGAAGAATTAGTACCAAGATTTCCCACTCATAATAAGGGGGAGGTTATTGTTTATGCTAAGGATTTAGATTATAGAAATGTTCAAGTATTTGCTAAGAAGCTTGGTTATGAAGTAGTTGGTGAGGTTAGAGATGATGGTTATTTAGTGAAGACACCAGTTGGTCAAGAAGAACAAGCCGGTGCTGATTTTGTTGATAACTATCCAGAATTTTTCTATAACCACGAAAGAGAAGATATCAAAGATACTATGGCTTATGAAGAGTTAGATGATATCAAAAATGATGTTGAAAATTTAAGAGATTCTCTTGGTAGTCTAAATAAGTTTGGAAAAAGTATGTTACCTGATGGTTGGAATGAGGACATCGACAAAATTATTAATAGATTACAAAATGCCAAACACGAATAAATACATAAAATCATTTATATTGTTTGAATCTGATAACATAAATTCGGATGAAATACCTTGGGAGGTCTTTTGGGAATTTATACAAGATTCTCAAGACGTTTTTATGGAAATAATGGATGATGATTTATTATTAAGTGATTATGGTAAATACTCTTTTGATTATCAAGATGATTTTATTTTCTTAAAGTTTAAAAAGCCAACAGATTTAGAAACAATTTCTTTTTTATGGGAAGATATTAAAATAGCAATTAATAGATTGAGTGATAAATATAATATTACTCATAAAGTATCCGATTTACCTGGTATAATTAAGTTAGTTGTTACGTTGGAGAATCAATCCATTAAACCATAAACATCATCAGCATTAAACTCTGGGTCGGTTATTTTCAAATCACAATCGATGAAATTGTTAAAATCTATTTCATCCGAATCTAATCTACGTTTGATAGAATCATTCTTATCTTCTCTTGTATGTAATCTAGATTCTCTTATATTTCTATCAATATCTAAATAAACAACAAAACAACACTTTCTTTGTTCTTCTGTGATGTCTTTGAATTCACCAGGAGTCATTATCATAACTTGTGATGAGTTAAACTCATCTTTAGTTAATCCATAATACCACTTTTCTTTATCAGAATCTTCTGGTGTAACCTCAAATTCTTGGTGTGTTAGGAATTTATTTTCATTGATTGATTGTAAAAATTCAGAATCATCTACGAAGTTATAAGTAGAACCTTGTTCTTCAAATTTTCTTTTTGGTCTTGTTGTCCACTTTAGACAGGGTTTTAGACCTTTATCAGATAATTTTCTTAATAGAAAGTCTTTCCCCGATCCACTAGGTCCCATTATTATACATTTTTCATTTTTCATTTCTAATTATATTATCTTTTATCAATTTGTTCATATCTCCAATAGAATCCACGAGATTTCCTATTAATATTCTTACAACAAAATGAAATATTAGAAGAGTTACTACCTACATGATTTGCAGCTTCTTTGATAGATTTAAATTCCCCAACTAGTTGATTATCATTATCATATTGATATACTTTCTTACCTATTTTTTCTTTCCTAGTCATATCCACTTTCACCAATTCACTACCGTCATCATATTTCCAAATGAACTTTCTGTGGTGCTTTCTTATACCGGTTAAACAAGCTGATATTTTACCTGTGCTAAAAAAACCATCACTTTCAACAACAGCGTCTTTAATACACTTATACTTCTTTATTATGTTATAGTTTATATCATATTGTATTATTGATTTATAACTATTGATATTAGGAATCCCAATTAATTTATTTTTAATTTTCTGCTTGGTTTCTTCACTACAAGGAACTCCTTTGTTATGTGGTGTATTTCCTTTCTTAAAGGATCCTTTATTACCAAAGGTAGATCCATCACCACCTGATGTATAATTAACTAATGAAAATCCCCATGTTTTGAATAATGATATATAGAACATTTCCCAATATTGCCATTCAGATACCGGAACCTCATCTATAATAATTAACTCAGGTCTAAATCCATCCTTTCTAACGTTGTTAATCCAATTTCTTTTATGTGTATTCTTATCCCTAGCAGAATTAAAGTGATTTGTGTATCTATCTTTCGGATTGTTGGCTTTCCCAATATACCTAATTTGGTTATTTCTGGGATCAGATAGAGCATATATAAAAACATTTTTCATTTCTTATATATAAAAACACCCAGTACCTCTTTTACCTAAAATTATAACATTTTTAATTTGGTATGAATTGAAGGCTTATTGATTGTAGGATCCATTCTGGGAATTCTTCAATCCTCTTGATATTTATAAATCTAGCACTGCCATTAGATAATACAATGTGTATATTTTTAATCTTACAATCCTCTGATATTATAATATCGTTAATTCGTTTAAGATATTCATTGACATCATTCAAACTAAATAAATACTTATCTGGATAAACTCCTATTTGGTTGGTTGATTTATCAATATCTATTGTTATTCTTTCTAATGAATCGGATCTCTTTGTAACACTAGTTTTGAAATTTATATCATCTAATTCAAGTAATACATCTCTTATATTATTCATCAGAGAATCTTCGTCATTAAATGACTCAAACATCTTTAGATAATTCATTATAATGGTTTATAATTTGGGATAGCTCCTTTGTAATTCTTATTACCACTCTTTAGTTGTTCTCTTTCTGCTTCAGATGCAGCTCCATATTCTGGATCTTTCTTTTCTTTATCTTTACAATCCATACAGATTATATCTTCATTGAACATACTCATTGTGGTCATATTATTAGTTGATTCACCACATCTATCACAATTATCTCTTCTCATGTCGAAGGAACCATGTCGTGCTGAATAATCTTCAAATGTTTTTAAGTTTTTCATTCACCTAATTTAGTTTTTAATTCTTCTATGAATGGTTGAAAATTATGTTTACCATAATCATCTTTAAGTACTGTTGCAACAGCATCTGCGAAATCTTTATATGACATACTATCATCAATTTGATTGATTGATTTACTTATATCACTTGATAATAAATCTGATTCATTTGATTCATTGAATCTTTTAAATTTTTTAATTTCATTCACATCATCACTGACTGTTAATTTTTTAACAACCTTTAAGAGAAAATCTACATCTTCTATAGCAGCACTTGGATTATCATAGTAATAATCATCACCCCTTTCTTGTAAATGGGTAAATATATATTCTCTTTCCCAATCAGTTAGTTTATCCATTATCTAAAACCTTTATTTTTAATGAATCTAACCATTGTTTAGCATCTTCTTCTGAATCAAAATATATCTCACCACCATCTACTGGATGGTTTTGAAATTCATAATGATATCCTTCTGTTCCAAAGGATTCTTTTGGTAAAGATATGTAGTGTGTTGGTTCACTAACTTCTGGTTCAATTTCTTTAATTATAGCCATCAATAATTGATAAACATCATCACCAGCATCTACATATTCGAAATCACTATCTCTTGAACTTTTAGAATATGATTCACCGTTTGGTAAGTCATAAGTAATAACTAGTTTATCATTATGTGGGTGGAAGGTATAATCAGTTCTAATAGAACTACCATCATCCAACTCTATTTCATAATCCATCTCGGTCTCACCCGACACACCACTTATTTCAGTTACCTTTTTACCAGTGGCTCTTTCGACCTCACCAACAGTACCTTCAGTATAATCAAGATAGTTTTCTTTATCATATTCACTATGTGGAACAACACCACTATAATCTATTGTTTCGTTGAATTTTTTTAAATGTTTCATTATTTCTTTATTGTATTTACATCACTCTTAGCGAAGTCATTGAAGTCCATAACTTTCTTTTCGCCTGGTTTCTTCTTTTCACCATCTTTTGAAAAGTCAGGACGATTAGCAAAAATATTCTTTAGAGTTTTCATATCCAATCTCTTCTTTCTACTTTTCTTTCCTGTTCTAGCTCCGTGGTTTTTACCCATGGAATCTATTTTTATTTTCTGATCCATATTATTCTTAGCTGATCCACTATTGTAAGGTACTGAAACATCTCCTGACCCAGTAGTTCCTCCGTTGTTTGACCAATTTGGTCCTATTGTAGAACCAGCTAATCCAGAGGGTTGTGATGAAACAACTGCTCCAGAACCACCACCAACAGCAGGGCCACCAGTAGCAGAAGTTTCTAGTATTAATTGTTCTCTATACTCGATTGCTTCTAATATCTCATCCATCAGAATGTCACCAGACATACCTTCTTTAATAATTCTCCTTTTGATGTTATAAAGTTCTATGATATTTAATTCTTTCATAAGATTATATATTAATAATTAAATCTGTCAATTTCACCAATCACATATCCATTCTTTTTAATCCATTCCTTAGATTTATCTAAATTATCACCAACACCAAAATCTATCCCCAATTTTGGATCTTTTAGATTTATATCATCTGAATATACTTCAAATATCAATTTCTTTAATCCACTAAAATATATAACCAATTCAAAATCTTTAGATTTTCTAAAAAAGCCACGATTAATTGTTCCACTTACGAACAACTTGTTTAACATTTTCCATTTTCTTTTTTTACCACAAATTCTACAAATTTTATTATAGGACTTGTCGTGACTCATATAATATTATATATAAATTAATATAATAAAAAGTTATGGATAAATTAAAAATACTTGAAATTAAAAAGTTATTAAAAGAGTTGGATTATATAGAGTCTGACTTTGAGTATAGATCAGAAGTAATAAGTGACGCTGATTCTGAATTCATTAATTCAGTTAATAACTTTTTATCATTACACCCAGAATTGAAAGAAATATATGATCAAAAAATAACAGATAAAATTAATGAATCTATTAAAAAATCCACTGAAGAAACTGAAGAAACTGAAGATAACATCGAGGAAGACGGAGAAGATGTTTCAGACCTTGTTGATGAAGATGAAAGACAAGAGGTTGAGGAGGTTGAGGAAGATAGAGGAGTTATTTCACCTAAAATAAAAAAACTTTATAGAGAAATAGTTAAGATAACACACCCAGATAAAGTAAAAAAGAAAAAACTAAATGATATTTATATAAAGGCAACTGATTTTTATAACCTAAATGATAAGATTGGTATCTATAAAATATGTAATGAATTAAGTATTAATTATGATATAGAAGAGGATGATGAATTATTCATATCAATGAAAATATCTTCACTTAAAAAAAGAATTGTTTTTTTAGAGACCACATTTACTTGGAAATGGACAAGAACAGAAAATGAAGAAGAAAGAAATCAAATATTGATTAATTATATTAAATTAAGAATTCAGTGATATCTTTTCTTTATTAGTTATATTAATGGTTATATCAGTTACTTTGCTTCTCATCAATGAAGTGATTCTAATTATATCAGAATCATTATCTGGGTGGTATGAGTTAGCATCAATTGAAAGTTTATCTGATAAGTTATATTCTGAATACCATTTTACATATTTTTCATTCAATCTTTTCCAATAATTTTCATCAACTGATTGTTCCATTTCTCTACCTCTTATTTGTATTCTTTTCATAGCAGTTTCTAAATCACAATCAATATAAAGTAAAGCTTCAGGACCTTTAATATGTTGATTCATATTATTCAATAGTGATTTATAAGTATCATATTCATCATCTGTCATATACCCATCTTCATTTAACATTTCTGCGAAAATCTTATCACCGAAAATAGAACGATCTAATATACCTGATCCATTTTTGTGTATTTCTTTAATCATTCTAAATCTTTCATTTAGAAAATGAATTTGTAAAGCAAAAGACCATCTCTTTTTATCTTTATAGAATTCTTCAAGAAGATTCATTGTAGTTTGGTTATGTAATTCATAGAAGATAGGTATGTTTAAAACTTCCCCAATTTTTTCAGACAAAGTGGACTTACCACAACCTACAACACCTTCGATATATAAAATCATTATTAAAAATTATTTTTTATTTTTATATAAAAAAGTGATTTTGTTTAAAATAAAAATGAAGAAGAACATTAATTATCTTAAATTAAGAATTCAATAATTATTAACTCATCTTATCATTAAGTGTGTTTATTAAATTTTTACAATCTTTCATAAATTCAATAGCTGGCCAATCACTTGGTATAGACTCATAGTATGTTTACTTTAACATTTCTATCTGATAATAGATCTTGTAACTCTTCTCTTCTGAATATTTTCTTATAAACATCAGTTTCCGCATCAGCATTTTGTAATATCCATTCATTACCATTTGATGTTTCATAGATATAGTTCTCATCACCATCGATTATTTCAATAACCTTTGATGTTAGTTTGTCATAAAATTTCTTAACATCATCATTTATCTTATAAAGTTTAACATCTTCCCATTTCTTTATAGTTTCATTCCAAACTTGAAATAATAAATAGATTGGGTTTTCCAACTCATTTGTATTTATATCAAAAATAAACATAAACTTACATGGTTTGTTCAAAAATGTTTGAAAATCCTCTGAGTTCTTTAATTCTGACTTTTTAAGAGCTATACTTGATAATGAATTGATAAACTCAACATTATCACTTAAAGTATCTAAATCTAATTTATCAGCGAAATCATCATTAGGCAATTTGAATGTGTCATAGATATCTACCTCTTCCGCGGATATTGAGTTTAGTAGAGCATCGTGCCATAAACTTAAAGATTCAAGTAGTTCTTCTACATTTTGGAATGTTAAATCAACAACTACCGATTCTTTGTGTTGTTTATATTTCTTTAAGTATTTCATATTAACCTTCACTTTCTTTTTTAGCTATGAACAATAGGTTTCTAACAACTTTAATAGAAGAAATAAAGTCATTATAAGTATCCTGACCGACTTGAGAATTCCAAATCAATTGCTGTCCACCACCACTAACATACCTAACATATATATTATATCCTAATGATTCTAAATAATCATTCAATCTATTAAACTCATCAATGACATCATTTTTTATTTCTAATGGATAATCCGTATATGTAACAATCCTTATTATTATCTCAGTAGGGTCTTTGGTAAAAGGTTCCCAATCAACCGTATTATCTTTAACACTTGGACTATATCCCATATCCGATATTGGTAATAAAATATCCTTTATTGTTTGTAACATGATATTTACTTTTTCAGATTCAAATATTTTATATGATTTTATGTAACGCATTAACCTTTTGGGTTTATATTTTTAATATATATTAAAAATTCATTACGGAAATCATATGAAGTGGTTAAGAAATTACGAACTATTCAAAGAGTCTAAAACATATTCTAATAAGAACTTGTTAAGTGAGATGTGTATCTCAATGGTTCTATTAAACAATGAATTCCTAGATAATATATTAGATAGAGGATTAAAAGCTAGATACTCTGATAACTCACAAATATTTTTAACAGATTTGAAGAATCTTTTACTTGCTAAGAATAGATTAAAGCTTGGTAAATTCGTTGATAACAAATGTGTTGTTGATGATGAGATATCAAAGGTTAATGGTATGTTTAGTGACGTTACTTTTGATATAGAAAAGGATTGGAAAATTCTAGTTAATTCTAGAATCGCTGCTAGAAATATCATAGATAAATTAATACCAGATGAGAAATTAGAATCAGATAGAATAAGAAATATATTCTGGGTTGGTCCTAATAAAGATGGTGATTACCAAGAAGATATTGTTATCGAATTAACAGATGGTAGACAATATTCATTTTTCTTAAATAAGAATCTTACTTCAAGTAAGACATCATCATTTAACTTATTTGCTGAAGAATTAATTGGATCTGATTTAGATAGATTATTCAAAGCAGATTACTTACCTAGATGGGATAAGTTAACACAAGAATGGGTAAGAGTAATTTATGAAAATGCTAACAAGAATATACAGCTACACATTGAGAAGTTCATAGACCCTAAAAGGATTGATTCTATGGGTTACTTTGAGTATTTTGATATAAGACATAGTGATGTTAGATTCAAGCACTTAGGTGAGTTTATAAGAGATTTTGATAAAAACATATTAAAGTTCCAAGATTTAATGACTGAGATTTGGAAGAAGAGAGACATTTGTTTTTCTGATCCTGAAAAAGTTTATAAAGAATGGACTGAGAGTAAGATAGTTATTCTTAACTCTAAGATATTGGAAAATTTATTAACAACATCATTGAAAGCAAACTTCGCTGAGAACATCGAGAGAATGGAAGATGGGTTTAAGTTAGCAAGTGGTACAGTTAAAATGAAATTATTCAAAACACTTGTTGAGAAAATAGGATGTTTAGAAAGACCTCTGTATTTCTTAGGTAATAATGGTAACGTATTTCATATGGTACCATCAAGAGAATTCTTTAGAGAGAATTATGATGACTTAAAAATAAAATTTGATTACCACGTTAACTTCACAGTTAGTGAAGAAGAAGATAATAATGATTTTAATGTTAAGATTAAATTAGAATTGGATGATACCACTTTAATTGAGATGTTTATTCTTGTTAAATTCTCTGGTGGTGAGATGTCTGGTAAGCTATCTGCTAAGCACAAATTCGAATTACCTGAAAATTTCAATTATTTAATTTCTAAGAAACAATTAGGAGAGAACGAGGAATAGAAATATATACCTTAAAATTTCTAAAATTATGCCTTTACCCTTCGGATCCGGAACCATACCCGGAACTTATTATGAAATTGAATTCTCACTACCTGGGCTACCTAGTATAATATCTGAAGGTGAAGACACACTTTTGTTGATACCCAATTCAGATTATATTGCTGAGTTTATTGGTGGTAATATTGGTATATCCGATAGTATGCAGAAAGCTACTATGTTTAAGAATTTAAACTCACCAATAGCATCATCAGATGAAATGGTCTTTCGAAGTTTTGCTAAAACCAACAAAATTGACATTAGCGAAGATATAAATTTATATAAAAAACCAAATGGTAAATTAACTTTCCCTGAGAGTGAAATAAAACTTAGTACTGAGAATGATTTAGTCGGTATTAAAGGATTAGAAGTAACTGTATTAAAATCAATATTTGAAACACAGAAACCTTATTTAGAAATAGCTGAGATGGTTATTGGTACTCTAGCTAAGTTAGAAGATATAACAGCAAGGATTATGCCACTACTTGGTATTCCTTTAGTTGCAACTTCTAAGAAACCAAAGGGTAATCCAAATGCTATTGGATATAAAAGCGGTGCTGCAGTAAAGGAAGAATTAGCCAAAATGAAAGCTATACAAAAAAAAGGAGGTAGTATTAAAGTTGGTAATGATGGTACGGTTAGTAAACTAGATGATACAACTGGAGGAGATGCTGGTGCTAGTGGTGCTAGTGCTAGTGGTGCTGGGGATGATGGTAATAATGGGGATGATGGTAATAATGGGGGTGATGCAAATTGGGAAATAATATCAACTGTTTATTCAACTGGTCAATTTGATCCAAAAGTTGATTATAAATATGAATATGTTTATTTACCTAAGGATCCTGGTCTAGGTACGGATGTATCTGATTTAGATTTAGATGAAAAAGATCCTTATCACAAACATAAACCCGAGTCGATAATATTTGGAATATTTAATTCCAAAGGAATACCAATCAACCCAGCAAGTCCGTTAAAGGGTATTGATAATGCCGGAAACGAATCAGACTCAGGTTTTCAAATAGCTAGTTGGTTACTTAATTCACCTAAGTGGGCATTTGGTGAAGGACTTTTTAATTGGCCAGGATTTGGTGATCCTATTTATGTGAGATATCCCAATAACCTAGATGGTAGTCAGGGAGCAGTTAAGTATTATAATAATGGTAATATAAACATATTGAATGGTGAAAAAGCGATACCTGGTACACCAAAAATAAAGGGGTTTCAGGCAAATGAAGTCTCTGAGTATAGTGATTTTTTCAATGACCTAATAGGTATAAAACTTTTGGATAATGAGGATTTAACACAAGCGGAAAGAAATAATATTGGGCTTGAGGTAGCAAGTAAATTGAATATACCAGCACACTTAGAAAATGTTTTCCTTTGGGGTCAGGCAAAATCATCTGTTTATAATAAAATACCCATACCATCAGAAGCTTTCTTATCTACTGGTAGTTTAGATGGTTTATCAGCTGGGATAGATGATCCTTATCCAAGTGCGATGAAGAAATCATTCAAACCATACAAGATATATTCTGAGAGTGCAAAGAATGATGAAAAATTAAAAGCTTATGCTAAATCTAAAGGTAAACCTGAGAGTGATGCTGCTTGGGTATGGATTGATCCAGAATCGGATTATGTTACTAAGATAATAAGAATCGATCCAACAACTAAGATAACATATAAATATGCTGAGGGTGAACCAGAAATAGAAACTGTGATAAAATCATTTGTTAAGAATGTTACTACCTTTCAAGTATCAGATAATAGAGAATTTAATATTGAGATTACTAGGTCTCCTGGGTTTGTAGGAACGTCAACCACTGATCAAGCACCGTTTGTTGAGTATGATAATGTAGAAAACGTAACAAGTTATGAGTTAGAAAACTGGAATTATACAGACAATGATGAACTATTAAGTAGTTTTGGTACTCTTAATTTGGCACCAACAAATGTTCCAAATGCTCGATTCGAGGTGACGATGTGGGGTGACACACCACCACCTTATTATAGTGATGGTCAAGACTACTATATGTATGGTGAAATTATTGGAGATGATTTATTTATTTATGAAGTCCAGAAAATTGGAGGAGACTGGAAATCACAGGTATTAAGGTTTGATACTATTATCACTTCTGTGGATTATGATTTATCTCAATTAACCGAGACCGAACTCACTGAATTTTATAGTGATTATAAATCCAATAACACTGCATTCATTTCTAAACCGAGTGATAGTGATTCCGATATATACATAAACATTTATGGACGTGACATTTTTGATTATCCAGATGATGTAACAGAAGATGGAAAAATAAGATTACTACCTAATGTAGATAATTCACTAGTTGAAATTGAAAATAATACCATTATAAAATGGTATTATATGGATCCTTCGGATTATGGTAATGGTGATATATCCAATACCGATCTTCCAAATAATGGAATTAAAAAAACAATATCCGTTGATATTAGCACGGTAGGTAATGGTACATCAGTTCCAACTAGTTCGGATAGCAATGTTACTTTAGACGAATTCCAAATAAGAGTTATTGATGAGGATTCGGATGGTCGTATAATTGATCCATCCAAAGTTCTTAATTCACAATTAACAATAGCCGATCCATTTTCTTTAGGTAAATATGGACATGGTTCACCGGCCGCAGATGGAGGCACACCACAAAATATTGATTTTATCAAAAGGTTTATGTTAACTGAGTTAGACACCGAATCATATTATATCATCGAGGGTGTATTAGCGGATCTGGTTGATGACAATGGTATTTTTGGAGGTGATGCAACTGCTGGTTCTGATGGATCTGCTGCTGGTTCTGGTGCTGAAGACGGTGGTGGAACTTATAAATTACCTGATGCTATTGGAGCAATAAAGGTTTTTATAAGCATATTAGCTGATATTTTTGGTAAGTTAATACCCCTCATTACAAAAGTTATTGCTTTATTTACAGATCCACCTGGATTTGTGACTAGTATAATATCGGATAAAATGAAAGATGCGTTTATTTTTGTATCTGAGGATTCTATAAAAGCTTTTATAAAAGGTCAAAATTTTAAAAAAAGTATACCAAGTGGAGATGTAAGCGTACCGGATGCACCAAACGCTCCGGATGCACAAAACACTCCAGATGCACCAAACGTAGATGAAAAAGAAAAGAAAAGAAAAGTTCAAGAATTAACAGACCTATTTAAGAATTCATCTCTATCAAATTATGTATTTGTTAGAGAGGATGGTGAGTTTGGTAGTGTAATAGATGGTATAGCTGGTATCCCCTTTGGTATATTCGGTACTTCATTACCTTTTGGATTAGAAATGGATCTTAGTAAGATACCTGGTTCACCAATAAACTTAATTTACCCATCAAAGATTAATTTTGATAAAGTTAAAAACTTACAATCATTTGTTAGTCCACAAAAATTTGATGATACGAATGCTTCTAATTTAGCTAGTCAAATAAAAGAAGCTAATAAACCGCCTGATAAAATTGATGATTTAAATCTAAATACAAGTGGAGATAAAACTGATGGTAAAAACGATAACAAAACAAAAATAGAATTTGCTGATGGATCAACAATATTTATCGATGATGGATCAGTTAATGATTATGTTATAGATAACAGTAGTAAATATAATTTTGTTTATATTTCTGAGAATGCAAAAAAACAATTTGATGAAGTTGACGCTTTGGTAGAAACTGGTACACCAGAAAACTTAAAGAAGGCTCTTAGTATTTTAGATGATATCGATGAAATACCTGGAAATGATAAAGAAGTTGATTTAAAAAAGAAATCAATAAAGGATAAACTGGATAAGATAGATGGTGGTGAACAACCTTTATTGAAATTTATATTAGGGTTAGTAACATTACCAATTAAAATAATAGGTGGAATAATAGAATGGATAATGGAATTCTTTAAGAAACTGAGTAATCCTCTTAATTTACCAACACTAATTGCTGAATTTTTATCATTCTCTTGGATAATGGATTTCTTCACACCAGTCGGTCTATTAGATATGATTGGTATAACAATAAACCCTGCTAAAGTAGCAGAGTGGGCCTCTTCAATTAAGTCAAAAAAACAATCGGCAGAAGGATCGGTAGATCCATCGGTAGATCCATCGGTAGATCCATCAGAAGAGGAAGCGGCGGAAGCTTCTAAAAAGGCAGCAGCACTAGAGGAACCTTTTGCAGATTTGACTGAATTTTTAGATATTGATTTTTTTGTTAAGTTACCAACTTTAACCACAGAACAATTCTCAGCTATCAAACCAGATTTACCATTAAATTTAATGAAAGGATTGTTTTGTTTTATAGAGAAGATGATAAATGGTATAATAGATCTTATTTGGTCATCATTGGGTATCGAGGCTATTATACCACCACCACATATAAAACTATGTTCTAATTCAGATAATATGAGCCCAGAAGAGATATCAGCGATATTAAATGGACAAGGTGTGGTCACGGATGACAAGGCTGATCTTGATGGTGATGGGGTATTAAGTGAAGATGAAAATAATGCTGCCAACGCAATTTCTAATTTCTATTACGAAATTGAATTACCTAATGGCGAGAAGAAACAATTCTTAGATAGAGTAGAGTTGGATTCTTTCATATCGGAGAATAAAGACTTGAATTACGACTTCACTTTTTAAACTTATTCAAAGTTAGTGTGTATAAAATAAAAATTAAACAATTTAATTATGCCAAAGTCAAGAAATAGAAAAGACCACAAGAAAAAATTAGCAGCTCGTAATCTTAAAATAAAGAATGATAAGAGACGTGCTGAAAAAGCTCAAAGAGAATTCATAATGGATTTAATTAAGAAGGAACAAGAAAATGGTGCTTTTGAGAATACACCAGATATATCTATTGTTGATGGGCCAAGTATTGATGGACCAAGTATTGATGGACCTTCGATATAAGATAGTTTAAAATGGTAATGGTGAAGTTTTCTTTGGTTGAGTTTTAGTACGACCAACCAAAACTTCATTTATTTTCATTGTCAGGTATTTTCTAGCAGCATTAGTTTTTGGACACCCTACTCCATTGTTTTTTACACAATTGACGATGTACCAATTAGCTAATAAAATTGAATCAATATCTGAATTCATACATAACAAACATTTTTATATGTCATTATATATAAAATATAAAATATAATTTTTTATCGTGGGTAAAAATCCGAAAATTAACATAAATATAAATAAAGATGATTCCGAGTTAAATGACTTTTTGCATTGCTGGGGTCAATTTGGTACAAGACCAAATAAAATAATCATTTATAATTCATATTCCAAAGATGAGTTTATTGAAGTATTAAGCGAATTCTCAAAAGAGAAAAACGTTTTCACTGAAATAATACCCACGGAAGAATCAAGTATAATAAATGATAAGGTATTAGCTATGGTTAGTGAGGACTTATACGTATCATACTTATTACTTGATAGTAATAATGAAAATTCAGTTATACATGAAATAACTTTCTTCTTTAGAGATTATGAGAAAGAGTTAGAAACTATCAATGTGATATTAGAAAAGTTAAACTCCTGTATAATAGATTTTAAAGAAGAAATTAAAGATACAAAATTAAATACTCTTTTTGTTGGTCAATCAGGATTAGAAATGGAGTCATTGGAATTGAAAGAAATGGATTCAGAGTTAGATATGTATTATAACTCATTATCACTAAAAAAGGTTAACAAACTAATAAAAACTATTAAGAAATCAGAAAAGGGTTTAAGTATATTTTATGGACCAAGAGGATCAGGTAAGACGAGTATAATAAATCATCTTTCTTCTAAACTTGATAGAGTTGTTATATTTATACCAAATAATTTAATAGAAAACACAATAAATAACCCAGAATTCAAAAGATTTTTATTAAATCACCCCAAGCCGATAATCATATTGGATGATTGTGAGATTATGTTCAGTGATTTTTATCATAAATCAAATATAGTTGTTAATAATTTATTACAAATTATAGATGGGTTTTTATCTGATAGTATTGAATTAAATGTTATATCTATATTTAACACAGATAATGTTGAAGAAATCGACAAGTCTTTGTTAGATTGTAATAATCTACTAGATGTTATTAAATTTGACCTTTTAGACATAGAGGAGTCAAATGAGTTAGCTAAACATCTCGGTAGTAGAAAAAAATATAAAAACAAAGCAAGACTTATTGATATAATAAAGAAGAAAGGTTGTATTGGAAATAAAAAGGTTGGCTTCTAAAATATATATAGACTATGATATCAGAACTTAAAGATGATGAAATAATGGATTTTCTTATGACATCCGAATTTGAAAACGATTACAAACCAGAGGAATTCAAGTACCTTCTATATAAATGGAGATATTTTTATAGGCTTTTGGATGGTAAGAATGATAGATTAAGAGATGATAGTGAGTTTGTAATTAAAAAATTAAAAGAGGAATCATCTTCTAATGAAAGTAAATACCAAAGATCATTAATCGATGTGGCTAATAAACAAAATATCATAGATAGTTTGAAAAACAGAAAACTAACTTTCAAAGAAAGATTTTCTGGAAAAATTATTATGGGTGAAGATGAAAATAAGTGAATTTAAAAAATTAGAAAAGAAAATAACAGGACAGAACTTTGGTGAAAGCTATAAGGGAATAAATGTCATGATGACGATATTGAGTTATCTTGGTAACCTAGGTTCTATATTTTTGGCATATTTCTTTATGTCAAAGGTAATAGGTTCTGCTATGACAGATAACCCAGTTGCAGTATTTATATCATCTGTTGTTATATTAGCAGGTATAGAATTATTAAAGAGAGATATATTTGATAAATTTTCTATTTCCTTTTTGAAGGAAGGAAGTATAGCAAGGGGTGTTCTACCACTTTTGATATTCAGTATGTTATTAATATCTGCCTCATTTTACTCATCACTTAATGGTGCTAAAGAATTTTCATCAAAGTCTGCTCAGATGGATGAGAGTAAAGATAATATAGTCCAAGTTTATAGTGATAGTATTTCGAATATTTATGAAACTAAGATAGTTTTGATAGAAGATGAGATAAAAGCATATAAGATTAAAATAGATGAGAAGGATGTTGAGCAAGCATTAATCAACAAAGACTTACAGGATAGAGGTTATTTATATAATTCTCAGAAAAGTAGAAATAAACAACTAACAGAAGAAAAAAAATACTTAGATGAAAAAGTAGATGAGTCTGAAATTAAAATCGATGGATTGAAAGAAGAAAGAGATATTGATATATCTGAGTATGAAAAAGATTTAACTAATGAAACAGATTCAAAGAAAGAAGATAATAGTAAAAATTCATTTATATTCATTATTATATCGACAATTATTGAGTTTGTAATACTTGGTGGTGTATTCTTTAATGAGTATTATAAATTTAGATCATATAGAGAGTTTAGAGATAGAATCGATAAAGATCCTAATTACCAAAAGTGGATGTTGTACGAAGAAATACTTAAAGTCGTTTATCCTGAAAGTGCTCTTAATAGTCAGAAGTTACCATCCAATAAAGCAATGATTGAGATGTGTAAAGTTAATGGTATGATTGTTTTACCTAGAGATATGATTAACTTCTTAAAGATTATAAACAGTTTAGATATAATAAAAACAAGTGGGTCATCAAGATATATTAATAAGACAAGAGATTTATCGTTTGATGTGTTGAAATCTCACTTTAATATAGATTAATTTGTTTTTGAGAGAACCATCAAGAGAATTTATATGATACAAACACCATTCAATTACACCGGATCTAAATTTAAATTATTAGAACAAATACTACCTGAGTTTGATTATACAAAACCTTATTTTGTTGATGTCTTTGCAGGTGGCGGGTCAGTTTATACTAATGTATTAGATAAATATGAAAAAATAATAGCAAATGATATAATTGGTGACCTTATAGGGGTACACGACTCTCTATTACAGTCCAATGACATCATTTCATCGACTAAATCACTTTGCCCAGGTAAATCCAACCCAGAGGGGTTTGGAGCTCTTAGGAGTGATTATAACGAGAATCCAACTCCTGATAAACTATGGGCTTTGATGTTATCATCAACTAATAATATGATGAGGTTTAATCAAAAATTCAAATATAACCAAAGTTATGGTAATAGAGGATGGAATCCAAACACCGATAAAAAAGTGGAGGCGTTCACCGAACACATCAGAAAATATAAAGAAAATATAAAGTTCTCATCAAAGACATTCGATGATATAAAAGTATCATCAGATAAGATTATGTTTTATTGTGACCCACCATACGGACGTATAAAGAATGTTGATGGAACAATGGGTAAAAAGCAGATATCCGAAGCTGGATACAATGCTTTTTGGAAGAAAGATGATGATTTAAGACTTTATGATTACTTAAAGTTAATAGATGAGTCTGGATCTTCGTTTATGGTATCTGGTGTTCTAAACCATGATAATAAGACTTGTTGGATGTTAGATAAATTAATATCTGATGGATATAATTATAAAGTCCTATCGTTTGATTATAATAAAGTCTCTCGAAAAGGTAATAAGGAAACAACAGAGATTATCATCAAAAACTACTAAAAACGACTAAGAAACCACATTTTTTTAATATATACAAAAAAATAAAGAAAAAATTATGGAATATCAAGACAAATATGACTCTTTGGTTAAGTTATTAACAGAAGAAGTTGAGATTGATGGTAAGAAATACAATCTAAAAGATGACTTTGATAAGTTCTTCGTACGCGGGAATAAGACAGCCGGCACGCGTATTCGTAAAATGATGCAGGAAGTTAAGAAAATGTCACAGGAAGTTAGAACAGATGTTCAAGACTATAAAAGTAAAATTTAATCACTATTAAATTTATACAAAAACCGAATCATAATTTGATTCGGTTTTTTTATTCGTAATAAACCCACTTATCTTTATAGTTATTATGACTTGCGCAGTAACGAGCATATTCATTAATCATTACTTTACCAGTATTATATTTACCGCAAACAATAGCCCAATTCCCATGTTTATCATAAGCTCTTCTTAATATCTTCATACTCAACATAACATTAAGTTCGATATTATTTCTTAAATCTTCATTGGTTATTTGATCCTCGAATCCCATTATCTTATAGATAGCTCTACCGGTCGCTGGCATTATTTGCATAGGTCCTAATGCACCAGCATAAGAACCTTGCTCAGGAACATAGTTCCAGTGGAAAGGTCCTTTATATCGAGTCTCTCGATAAGCTACGTTATAAGCTATATACTTTGGTATTTCATATATGTCGGAATACTTCTCAATCATCTCATACATAATAATTGATTTTGGGATATTAACTTCGCCTCTTGAAGGTTCTAGATTTAATTTCTCCACTATTACAACACTCTCCTTTGTATTATATGAGAATAAGAATATTAATGATAGTAAGAATAATGAATACTTTATTAAAAAATTCATTATTTTGTCTCCGGTCTCCAAATATTCTTGGCATATAACTTGAATATAGTTTGACCAATTGAATCCTGATAGATTGTGTATTTACCACTCTCATTATCAATTATGATAAGGTTATTACTTTCATCAATAGCTATGTTAACTTCATCCTTATTTACTTTAGTGACATTTGATTCTATAATTATCACATCGTCATTCTTGTGTCTTTCTGTGAATTTACCTTGGTAGAATGAAGCGAATGCAACAAGTCCTACTATAACCATTCTAGCAACATATACGATAAAGGGTTTAACTTTTTTACTCAAATTATTTAATTTTTCTTTATTCATGTTTAGATATTATGTTTTTAATATATATGTTAAATTGTAGTAGATTATAATGAAAAAGTTTAGCAAGATAACAAATCAGAAAGTTGGTGAAGAACCAAAAGTAGAGGTTGGTGTAGATGAATCAACTTCTATTAAATATAAAATGATAGATTTGATGGATAGATTACTATCTGTTACTACTTATGGTCCAGTTATTAACTATGATCTAGCTGGAACAATTAAAATTTCTGGTAAAGAAATGTTAGCTGAAGCAATTGCTGATATGTTAGCTGATGTTTCAGTGAGTGATAAAACTATATTATTAGAATCACTTAAATCAGAAATTAGAGACTGGGAATTTATTGATGATAAGATCAGATCTTTAACTAAAGAAAGAGCATCACTTAATAATAAAAGTAAAATGTATAAGTTATTAGAAATGTATGGTGATGATGAGGATATGTTGGTAACTTTAGTTGAGGCTAAATCATTGAAAATAACAAATACAAATACATTACTAGATTATAATCTATTAATATCGGAAAACAAAACCCTGAGTGATGAAACTAAATCTAAATTAGTGGGAATATATTCCGAAAGAATTAAACAAATAGATTCTGTGGAGTAAAACTCTTATGATTACAGAACTAAATTGGGAAAGTGTTTGTGTTGAGGATATATTCAATAATATCACATACACAACCGAAAATCCACTAATACTCAAAACAGAATCGGTCTTCAAAGAAGGTGGTGAAATCAAAAGAATTAAAAAAGAAGAAATATTTGATTTAACTAAAAATGATTTATTGTCAGAATTATTAGAAAATGGTGATGAAAAAGATATTCACTTTCACCAAAAAGGAATTCTTAGACTATTCAGAAAATATAATAATAAGCCTATTACTGAGATATTATATGGTTTATCAGAAGATGATTGGGTAATAATGGGTCCTGATGTTAGGAAAATATTAGAAATATCACCAAATAGATTCTGTGGTAATTTAATAATCGATTCTAGACTGGAAAATAAATGTATTCTTGGTGACAGAAGCACACGATGTTTTATGAATAAAGAAACTTTTGAATATTATTTTGATAAAGACCCGATTAGTGTGTTAGTTTTAATATGAGAATATAGCATATGAAGTTTCGTACTGTCTCTAATTTATTCAATTCATCTATTCTAACTAAATAATTCTGATCAATCCAGTATCAACTAATCTACTTTGTATTTACTTCAATTAACTTGCTCATTTTGATAGTAATTGTTCTAGTAATTGTTCTCTCTTTATGGCCATATCTTCAAACAAAATATAGTCATACCACTCTAATCTATCAACATCATTACGAATCATAACTGTTAAGTGTCCTTGTTGAATATATGAATTTTCAACAGTATAAAATTTACCCTCTGTTAAACTCGAAAGCTTATGGAAACCAGTGTAGTTTTTTATGGATTGACACTTTATATTAGTGCCCACTTTTATCTTCATAAGATTTTTAAATCTCGTAACTAATGTATCTGTTATATAATCAATATTTAATTTTCTGAAATCTATTTTTGAAACTTCTATAATATCAATAAAATTATTTATTAAGTCCTTTGTCAATTCTATTTCCTTTATCTTAATATTATCATATTCCAACTCTGTTTTTATATACCATCTAATGTCATTATTTATGAGATGTGAAGTGTTAGTAAATATTGAAGATGATACTTCAATATCATTTGATATTAAATAATTTAATATGGGTATTATTGAGTAGGTTAAACCTTCTATTCTTTCATGTGATCTATTATCACCTCTTCTATTTCTTGATATAATTCTACCTTCCAAAAGTCTGTTAAACTTTTTATAATTATTAAAAATTCCGATAAATTGTTTTTGTGGTCGATTTTTTATATAAGTTTTGAATCTTTCAGTTATTGTATTTTCTATTATAAGTGGTTTTAACTTACGATAAGTTATTTTAATAATTGGTTCAAATCCTTTATCAATTAATCTCATTTTAAAATCATGAAAATCCGCAAAGTTTATTAACCCAACTTTCGTCATTGTTGCTCTACTGATAGTTTTATTTTCATAATCAAGTATAATTGGGAACTTTTCCCTAGCTTCATTATAAATTTTTAAATTTTTGTCAATTAAATTATAAGTTAATTTCATTAGTATTTTTTATACCACTTGTCTTGTGATTGGTTAATTAATATGAATAATTCATTTTCTGGAATGTTTGGCTTATGTTTGGCTTCTTTATAATATTCTTTATAATCTCCTTGTAATACCAATTGATATTTATCTGTATTATCTAAAGTAAAATTTATCATCAGAGTAAATGGGTTAATTAATTTACAAGATGGGTTGGTTATTTTTGGTCTAAATCGATTATCAAATACATTGATACCAAATTTCTCGATAATCCTAACGATTAATCTACCAAAAAATTTACCATTTTTCATTTATATAGTATAATACATTTCTGAAAATATTGGAGATCTTTTTATAATTTCTTTTATTAGTTCGATATCAATATTTTGTAATAATATTTTGAACAATTCACCACCAACATCTTTTGTTAGTATTTCTCCTTTTGTTAAAACTTCCATATCAATTTTAGTGATATGTACATCAATAGATCCATACATTGGACTCTTTTGTGTGATAAATCCTGATTTACAAAGATTTGTAAATGTTATTTCTGTTAGTAAAATTCTATTTTCTTTCATATTATATTTATTAATTTTTGAAACTAAGTTTAGCTCCTACACAAATATTTTTATTATTAATTTTTGATTCATATCCCCATATGTCCTTTGTTATCATGTGACAACCGTGTTTTTTGTCTTGTATTTTACCAATATTTTCAATGGATTTAACATAACTTGGGAATTTTTTGCTATGTGGGTTACTATTCGTCCAAGGGCACTGTTTACAAGGCTTTCTACAACTCATTTGTATATTTTTTATAAAGGTAAGGATAAATATTTGATAAAAAAAGTAAAAAAAGATTAAACTTTTTAAAACATAAGCCACATCGGTGATATAAGAATTATACGAAATTAATCGTTAACAAAAAAACAAAAACGGCAATGAATAAAGCAGATTTAGTAAATTCAATTTCTGGGAAGACAGGCCTCACAAAAACAAAGTCAAACGAATTTATTGATGCTTTTTTATCATCAATAACAGAGTCTCTTAGTGAAGGTGAGAAAGTTACTTTAGTTGGGTTTGGTACTTTTACAACATCTAATAGAGATGCTCGTAAAGGAAGAAATCCAAAGACTGGTGAATCTATTGACATTCCGGCTAAAACGGTGGCACGTTTCAAAGCAGGATCAGATTTATCGAAAAGTGTTAATTAATTAACTACTCAGAATCAAAATTAAAAACCCTTGGATTATTCCAGGGGTTTTTTTGTATAGTCCCAAGGACAGTTTATACAACCAGATTTGCAACATGATGGTCTCACCATCAATAAATATTCTTTTGTGAAAACTCTTATTCTAAGTCCATCAACTTCCTTCCAATTGAAGTCAACACCTTCTATTAATTCATCAATTCTAAATCTTTTAGTATCACACATAGTTTATATATTATCTTTATATTCTGGTATATAATCTAATATATCTTCATCTAATATTTTGTCTATTTTCAAATCACGATTAGTAGCAACACCTGGGTTTACTTCTTCCCAGCCTCTACCTATTAGCTTAGTTGTTCTATGTATTATCCTTTTATTAGAATACATCTTAGCCTCTTTGTTAATAATGAATATTCCATTTTTACAATGTGATACAGCACTCTCGTAGTTCTCATATACCTTTTCTCCATCATAAGAAACACCACAACAACTTATATCAACATTTCGTATCAAATCAATGAATGATTTTTTGTAAATACTTTCTCTAATCTCTGGTTTTTGTATCTCTTTAAGAGCATCACTAGCATGTATCAAAATATTGGCCAAGCCAATTACCCGTCTCTTTTGCTCGCACCCAGGTGTGGTTTCTCGCGTCTTCAGAAGACCGCCCGCTGGTCTTATCAATTGTATTATTTTATCTTCTTTAACCCAACTATGTGGTTCGTTTATAATTTTTATATCTGTATATATGGATGATAAATCCTTTGGTGTTAAAGATTCCATATATTTATACCCATTTTGTGTTAGTATATTCTCTACATAATCTAGTGAACCTGATCCTAATATTATATCAACATCGTGTATCTCTCTATCAGAAATACTATCCCTAACAGATCCTCCAAATATTCTGACTAATGAATTTATTGGGAATAATTCATCTGAATCAAATCCAATATATTCATTTATATTCTTTCTAACCTTATCACCAAGTGTCACACCAAGAGACTTAATCTTTTGATTTCTATTCTCAGTTATATAATCATTGTATGATATTTTTACTGACTTAACTATTTCTTCAAATTTATCTGGGAAAGAAGATGATTTAATCTTCATAGTATATCCTATCCAAATACTTGGATTGAGTATGCTCTTGAAATTAGCACTAGCAAGTCTATTATCAACTCCATCAGCACCAATCGATGTACTATCTCTATATTTAACAATATTGATATTAAATGGTATTAACTTAATAGATCTACTTTGTCTATTAAATGTTGGAGCAATTTCAGACTCGATGTGTCTGTGTACTATTCTTTTTATGGCACTATCGTTAATCGATAAGTCTTCTAATTTCGGCATTTCTAATTTCTAATTTAAAGTGATATTCTATATTTCCAGGTATTTTTCGATAAAGAATTTTTAATAATTCTTCATCTGATACAAGACTTCTATTCACTTTATACTTTATAGTTCTCTTTTTCCGTTTGGTTAAAATAGATATAAGTAAATCCTTATCAGTTAGATTATAACCAATGATTTCCTTCGATCCTTTTTTCCTATTTAGAATCTCCTTTATCCTTGTCTTTGTGAATATATTCATTTAAACAAATATAGTGAAAAAAATCGAATGATAAAAGATTTTGATAAAATCATTTTAATATATAAAGATATCAAATAAATAATAAAATTATGAAGTGGATAAAGGACCGAAATAAATTCTTAAAAGAAGCTAAACTTCGAGACGTTTTGTACCCTAGTCAATCAAAGGAAGTCGCTAGTTCTTGGAGTGAGAGATATCTTGATTATGAAGAAGTAGCTGCAACTGATAAAATAAAACAAGGTAAGTGGAAATTAGAAGAAGAAGATAAGTTAAAAGTACTTGGAGAGTTCTTCGATTGTAATATGAGTAATATATTTGAGTTATTTGAAAATTTACCAGATAAATTTAATGAGATTATTTCACAATCAATTGATTTTGATTTAATCAATAATCGAGATAAAGAAAAGTATAGTGTTATATTTAAGGAATTTGATATTAAAAAGCCTACGATAGACCAAATTGTTTTACTATTTGACAATGTTTTCAGAAAACTTTCTGTAAATGAAACAAACTCTTCTGAGATGATTCAGAAGGATGAGAATGGTAGACCAATGAGAGATGATAGTGGTAATATGATTAAAATACAGAAAGAACCGGGATCTCCTATATTCTCAACTAACTTAGTTAATATTAATTCATTTATATCTGATTATAATAGATGTTTTAGAAGTGATGAAGTACAAACAGATACATTTAATCAAAATGATATTCAAAATTTGAAAAGTTATGCTTCAGATCATTGTAATGATTACCAGGCTGATTTTGAGATATTTAATAGAGATATGTACCTTTCTATATCACATAACCCAAAAGACATATTAAATATGTCAATATCTAAGTTTTATTCATCTTGTCAACATTTATACAATGGTGGATATAGAAGCCAGTTATTAGCTAATGTATTTGATCCTAATAGTATGCCAGCTTATTTAATATTTGATACTCCTTTATTTTGGAATGATAAAAAGATATCTGAATTTTTACCATTGACAAGAATGATAATTAGAAATATCGAAACTTATGATGAGAGTGATGGTAAAGAGCCTCAAATATATTTTGATAGAGCTTATCCAGATAGGATGAAAGATATCTTTGATGAAATTATAACAAAATATAGTGAGAATAAAAAAAGTGAGAATAATCCTAGGGACTATTACTATACACCAGATATTGATATCGAGACTGATAAAGATATAAAAGAACCTTATATGGATAGAATTCGATTAAAACAGAGGCCTTATATAGGTATTAACACCAAAACACTTCACTTAAACAGAAATTATGATTGGAGTAAAGTTAAAATAGCTCCAAATGCTAAGATTAAAGAATTGATAATTGAGACTGATGATATTCCAGAAAATATGTTAGATATTGATATTAAATTGGAGTGGGTAAAGTTCAAATATTTGAAAATTAATACATTGAAAAATTTCTCACATATTAAAACAAATGCTATTGCCTTTGATAAATGTAAATTTGATAACAAGGTATTAGAAGATATAAGTAAGATAAACAAAAATATAGATAAATTACAAATTGTTAGTTGTGATGCTAATAATTTGAATATTTCTGTTTTCGAAAATCTCGAAGAGTTACATATGATTTATACATTAGACTCATTAGAAGAATTAAAATCAACATTATCAAATTTAAAAAACATTAAAAAACTTGTTATATCAGGTGATTTATTAAGTGATAAAGAATCTAAAGCATTTGTTAATTCATTGAAATCTAGAATGAGAGTTGAAATAGTAGGACCAGTAATATGAGATATTTAAAACACATAAAAATATTTGAAGCTTTTAAATCTGATAAGTTATCTAAAACACTTGGATATATCGATTCGAAAAGAGACAAAGATGTCTTTTTAGATAAAATAAAAAGAATATGTAATATAATTGATTTCCCTTATTCTGAATTATCAGATGAGTATTTTGAATATTTACCATTCAACTCAGCGCTCAAAAAGGCTGATACGATAAAAGATGAACCTTGTGTAGCTACAAGTTCTGAAGAGTTCCCAGAATATGCTATTGCTGGAGAAGTTTGTAAGGAAGGTAAAATTAGAAGAAGATGGGGTAGTCGAATTAGAGCTGTCTCTTGTCCTGTGTGTAATGGTACTGGTGTTAAGCCTAAACGAGGCGAGCCTAAGTTAGTTAAATTTTGGTTTAATAAAGATGGTAAATATATAGAAACTACTTGTGTGGATGGTATCATTAGAAATTATGGTGGTAGTTCTTCGGGGTCTGATATTCCATTACCACAAACATCATCTTCATATACGGTATCTGGTGAAAAAATTTATCGATCAGGAGGAGCCCGAACTTTACAAACCGGACAATATATACATATAAAGATAAATGGTGAAGAGATGTATGCTTATATTCTTTCAGAAAGAAGAGATGTATATGCTATACAACCAAAGATGAATGGTGGTATTCCTAATAATACAAGTTCTAGGGTATGGAAAAAAATATCAAGTTATTCTTGGGATATTGGTGATGGTGATTTTGAATGGTTAATACCAGTTAGTCTTAATAATATGGATAATGATGATGCAGAACCAGAAGCTGATCCATATACTTGGAACACAGGACTCACTTTTAATTATAGGGGTATAAATTCGAATGGTAGGAATATTGAGCGTTTTATTAAAGATTCTCACTTTGCTATTGTTATGGATTTTGGGAAATTGAAAAAGTCTGAATTTCAAACTAGAACACACACCAAACATGGAAGAGAGGATAATAAAGTTGGAGCTTTATCTTTTATGAGTGATGATGAAATTAAAAAAGAAAATATAGAAAGATATATTAAAAAATTAGCTTCTAGATTAGAAGTTGATGGTAAAGATGTAACTAACCTACCAAAGGTTATAAAAAGATTATTAGGATATAGAAATTTAGTATATTTTTTAAGACAAGGACATACAGATCGTTATATATCTACAATTCTAAAAGGTTATATACTTTTATTAAAGAGTCCTGATGATCGTAAAGAAAGATATTTGAAAGAATTGAATGATAATATTAAATATTCTTTTAAGCAAAGCGTCGATAATAATAAGGATTTAACTAACATTCTAAAAGAGGTTAAGGATAGGTTAAAAAGAGAGGATAAGGAAGAATATATTGAAGTATTAGATCTTTTAAGTGAATTAAGTTTAGTCATTTATGATAAAATAAATAGTTTTGAGCTTGAAACAATTGAAGATTTAGAAATTTTATATCAAAAGATAATGAGTATGAAGAATATTGTTAGATCTGATAGATATTCACTATCTAAATTATCATATCATATGGATTACTCATTCAGACGTAGTTCTGATTATTCATATAGATACTTAACTGATAGATATTATATAGAACCTTCGAAGATGCCTAACTTAATAGAAGATATAAAAACAGCAATGCGAATAATTAAAAAAATGTAAAATTATGGAAAGATACAACACAAACACAAAAGTAGCTAATTTTGGTGACTACTGTAATAACTTTGAAAAAGAAAAAGAAGAGTTGAAGAAAGTTAGAAGGTCTATTAAACCTAATACACCAGATACACAGAAGTATCCTAAGAACTCTAAATTAAAATTCAACAACATCACTAGAAAGATGGATGATTTGACACCAGACATCATTGATGATACATTAAAATCGATGGAAGAGGAAACAAACGAGGAATTTAATTTAGGTATTAAAAGTGCTTGGAATAAATTAATGGGCAGAGATACTGATGAATATAAAATAACAAAATCTTTGATTGATATGATAAAATCCAACACCGAAAAATTCATACGCCGAAACGATTTGGATTCTATAAAGTATCAAAAAGCAACACAAGAAAACCCAGAGGGTATATTATCTGTTGAATTAAATACTGACAAAACCTCACACCCACACACAGGAATTGAAAATAGTCCAGAATATAAACTTAAAAACTTTATTCAATTGGTAGTTAAGAATTTGGTTTCTATGGATGATGGTAATGATGGTTTTGTGATTGAGATAATTAGCGAAGGGGAAAGATTGGATGTTGAAATAAGTAGTTCAAATATTGAAAAAATATGGAATGAATTAATGAAATCCAAAAATGAATTATTATCGACTCAAAAAATGAATATTGATAGTTCTCACCCATATTCTAAATTTAAAAGTAAATTGGGTATCAGAGAATCTAAAATAAAATCATTTAATGAGTCATCTACTGACTTAGAGGTTTTGAATAAACTAAAACAACTACCAGCTTATGGTAAGTTAAAAGAAGATTTTAGAAAATCTATTCATGAGTTTACTAACGAAGTAGATTCATCTGCGGCTGATACTGGTTATGATGAAGGTGATAGTGACCACGATATGGCTTTTCACGAGGCTATACAAGAAGCAATCAATGAATTAGTAGGTTGGTAAAATAATATTATGAAAAATAAGATAGTTTATACATTAGTTCTAGGAATATTAGTTCTATTGGGATTCATCGTAGTAGGTGATTTTTTTGTTGCATTAAACGAAAATAGACCGGTTGATGATTCTGTAATTAATTTATTACAAGTAACAATAACAGGACTTATTGGTATAATTGGTACTTATTTTGGTATGAAACACAAGAATGAAGAATAAAATTGTGGTTATTGACTTACCATCTTTATCACTTCTCCATTTGAATAATGATAAAGTAATAATCCCTCAGAATATTCATTAACTTCTTGTCCCATAAAATTTAATACTTTAATCAATTTCCTTTCTTTAATTTCATTATTTATTGTTATTATATCAAATGTTTTTGATAAACCATTAAAATCAAACTGTGTTAATTTATAATAATTAACTCCTCTCTTTATACTCACATCAATATATTTATAACTTTTCGTCATTATTGAATTACCAGCACCACTAAGAGTGTGTATAGTTTCCCAGTTATATCCATCAATTGATCTTTCTATATTATAATAATCATTATTTATTTCTGTGGCAGTTACCCATTTTAATAACCCCTGTCGGCCGCTAGTACCGATTATCAATTCACCATTAAAAAAAACTAAGTCAATTGGTAATGGGGCTAAGTTACAACCACCTGATATATTATTAAGTATGTATTGATAATCACACTGGTCTCCAGCAAATCCATCAACAACTAAGAAGATACATTCACCAGCTGCTACATTGAAATTGCTAGAGGACCAACTAGATCCTGGATTTGATGGACTCGGAGCAGATTCAATAAATGTTAGATTATTTGCAGTTCCGCTAAATATTGTCATCTGTAATCCATAGTTAGGAGACGGGTTAACACAGTTTGTTATTCCACTAAAGTCTATGTTATAAACCCCTGCCAATGTTGTGCAGAAACTAAACCAAGAACTATTGTTAACCACATAAGGAACATCATCTCCCGGTGTGCATGTTGGACAAGTTGTTCCAATATTACCATCTAAATTTTCACCACCTGATATTAAATCTTCTGGTGTGTATCCGGTATTAGTACCGTTGTATGTTTGGCCACAAGAATCTATACCAGCTGATCCACTAGAAATATTATTAACCAAGGGACTAAAAACACCAATACAAAATTCTGTGTGTCTATCATTTGGTCCTCCACAATACAAATCAACGACTTGTACTAAGTATGTTGCTCCGATAGTAAGACTGGTGAGCATCGTGTTTTGTCCGGGATCCCCGTTATGTAAATAATTATAAATTTCAGTACCACACACAGGTAAACACCCTAAGTTAGCATCATATATTCTAATATGTGGACTAACACAATTAGTGTAATTAATCTTATTAAAAGCGAATACTAGAGAATCGTTATTTGCTGTGAAACTATACCAAACAGAATGTTCAGTTGATCCTCCACCATAATTAGTATAACATTCACCAACTTGTAAAGTTGCGTCAAATGTTGTTCCTGTACAATTTAAACCAGCATCAATAACTAGTATTGATGCTGATGAACAATCATCATTCATAGGAGCAGCTTTAAGTTGTATATTAACAACTTTTTTATCAGGCATAAACCATTCTGTTGAATCATATTGAGAATATCCAATTGTTGATATCAACAGTATTAGTACTAATACTATTTTATTCATTTTTTATTATGTTTAATTTGTAGTTATGTACCTTATATATTAAAAATATACAATTGTTATATGAGGTTTTAATATATAAGTTATGAAATTTTTAAAAAAATATAAATTTTTTGAATTAAAAACAAGTACATATTTATCAGCTGCTGATAAGCTAGAAGGATTACATCCAACAAGAGCTAAGAATATTAGGAAATATGTAGATGATCAACAAAGAGTTGATGTTGATTATCTTGACCCAAGACCATTTCATATAAATAATGATATCTATTATATCACCGGTATTACCAAAGATGAATATGGGGTTGGATCATTACCAGAAGGTGAGTTAGTATTTAGAATCGATGTTGAGTTTAAATCATCAACCACAAGTGACGAAAGAATTGAGATGATTATATTTAACAATGAGAAATTTATCAAGGATGATATAGAATTAGATGGATCACCAATCAATAGGGTAAACCTTAAATTTAAAAGACTAATAGGTACTGAACATGAACAAGAACAAGAAAGAACATTATCCAGAAGATTCTTTTTTGAAACTAGAAAAGAAGCAAGAGCCTTTCTTTCTATTATAGAAAGTGAATTGGGTATTAAAATGCTTATTAAAATAAATCAAATATATAAAACTAACTAAGTTTACGTTATTGATTCTTCAATTTAACAATTTCTCTTTTAATAGAAAAAATTTCAGAATATTTTTCTTTTTTGAAATCCACCATTAATGAATCGGTGTCAAGTTTACCTTTGTGATAATCTCTATTACGATCATACAAAGCAAAATGATATTCAGGAATACTTTTTCTAATCTTATTAATCTTCTTTGTTAGAAGACATATCTTGTATGCTTTTACAATCTCATTTTTCATATTGAGTATATATAATATTTTAATCTAAGGTTTTAAGTATGTTTATCAAAATTCAAAACAATTATACAAATATAAGTATAAATATACAAATATACAAATATACAAATAATGGAATCGGATTATATAATAGATTTTAAAAGACTTAATGAATTAACTTCACATGAAAATGACAACCCATCATCAAATCAGGGAGGGTTTGGTGCGATGTACATCCACACAACTACTAGAAAACTTATCAAAGAATATATGGAAATATACCAAGGTAGGTATAGCAGAAGTAGTGATGGGAAGAAAGTAGATGAGGTTATAGAAACTCTACACTTTAATCGAATACTTATATCAAAATCTGATATAAGAGATGGTAAAATAAAAGAAATATTAGAATGAACAAAGACAAAGAAATTTAATTTATGGTAATGAGGAATTATAAAAAAATGTTATCAAACTTAGTAGCAAATATTGTTGCTTATGATAATTGGTCAGATGAATTTTCACGAAAGGAAATAAACAAACTTTATAAATTATTAATTGCAATCCGAACAGGAACTCCTGTTAAGAGAATCTAAATTAGAAGGTGTTTTAGATGAGAATTAAACTAAAAGATATGCATGATAATATAACTTATAACGAACAACACCAAGTAATTTATAAAGGTATTAATTTAGGAATAACAAGAGAAAATATAACAGACTATCAATTTCAAACCGGATTCGACCCAGTTGAAATGGTAGAAAATTTATACAAACAATCTTTACCAGTGGTTAGAGATAAAAAACTAAATCAAATATTAGATGAAGAAAATTAAAATGTACGATTTCTTATCGTCAAAAGAAGGTATTTATATCTCATACTTAATCAAAGAGGTTGATAAAAATGAATCAATTTGGAAATCAACCTATGAAAGCAGAGATAAAAAGCTAACCTTATTATTAAACGAAGACTTACTCATAGTTAGTGAGAACGTGGCGGAACATTACAAATCAATAAAAAATAAGATTAATGATTTAGATTTTGTTAGTTCGGATATTATAAAAAATATGGATGCGCTGGTTGAAGAACTTGATAAGACAGTACAATATACAGAATACGTAACAGACAAAATAAAGGAATGTGAATGTCAGGATATAAAGGAATAATTAAATATGTAGAAGAACATTTCGATAATAGATTTACTTTTATTTCGACCACATTCTTACACTCACACTCACCAAGTTATAGGAATAATGAATTTTTCACAAAAATGGAAATGATTATACTCGATAACTTTGATGGGGAAACACATAATATAAAAATTATGTATAAAACAAACAAGATTTTAATAAATAAACTTAATAAAATAATCCGTGATAAAAGGGGCGATGTTATAGATAATATTATTAAAGTGTATGAGTGATGGTATTAGATTACACAAAATAGGAGCCGAGAAGACTAGAGTATTTGAGGTTAACTTTGATGAAGTTTATGACCATTATAAACAAAAAGCAGAAGATGCTGGTTATTTTGGAGATCTTAAATTCATTAAAGAGAGGGGCAAAATAATAGTTTATTCTGTGATAGAGTTACCACCTGATGATGATGAATTAATCATCCGAGTTTCCTCTTAAACGCTTAGTCATTTCCTCATAAGAGATTGGTATTCTCCAATAAAGTGATACATGAGAACATTCTTTATTTGAGTACCTTTCTAAATCATCTATTTTTATGAATTGACTATCATCATCTTTACGTTTACCACCACCCACATGAACTTTAATAGCAAATATTGGTTGTATTATATATGAATATGTCTTTAAGAATTCATTTGATCTGTATATAACATCGAAAACATCACCAAATCTAAATGTTGGTACGGAAAAATCTTGTACGTGATCCTCATTAAAAATACCGTGTATTTCAACTCTTAAGCTATCACCAATAACTTCACCCCTTCTTTCAGAAGTTACAGTAGCCTCTAGATTTTGATCACGAGCATCGCATAATATATCATTAAGGTCATCAATTATAATTGACTCTTCCTCTTTGGTTATATCCTCAAATATTTTATATTTAATCAGGTACTTCATTTATAAATTTCATACTTATTTCTTTTACGACTGGTCTAACATCAGTCTCTAAATCTGATTCCGATATAGATATTTCAAAATCATCAAACTGCATTTCAGATTTAAATTTATATTCACCATCTTTCTTACCAACATATGAAAATTCTTCTTTCCACTCATTCATACCATTATCAAGTACTTGAAATTCTATTGGGATTGATCCATTTGGATCAAAAGATGGGTTTCTTGCTTCTTCTCTCGATTTGTGTGAAGTGTTATTGTTTATTCCGTTAGGAAAATGTTTATCTAAAAAATCTAATAAACCCTTTATATTGAAATCATCTAAGCTTTTTAATTTCTCTGGATGAGGTGGGTAACTAAATGTCCCTCTTTTGTTATGTTGGCTAAACCTAATTGTAATGTTTTCAACATCATATTTAATTATATCCTTTATTTGGTTGATTCTATAATCGACATCATCTAATAGAATAGTATTTTGTCCTCTTTTATAAAGAAGTACACCTATACCATATTTTGTAAATCCATTGGATGGCATACTTCTTTCCCTACTTGGGGTGACCATATAACCATATCCCAAATCTTCCATATCATACAACATACTCTCAACATCACCACCGACATCATTATTATCTATATTTGTAATAGACTCATTTAGACTACAATCAGTTACGTTTATATCAATATACCAAACTTCTGTCCCAATATAATCCAAAATATCTGAACTACTTAATTGGTACCATTCATTACCACTTAGATGTATCTCATATGTGCAAAAATTACAACCCTTTGACTTAACATATTGTGAAACTCTATATAAAGAATCAGATAGTTCTTTTGTTATTTCAAATTTCCCAGACATACTACCATCCTTGGTTGGTGTTATCTGAAAAAATATTCTATCAACCCCACGATTCGATCGTGTAATTTTCTTATTTATGAAAAGACCTAAATCCTCCACTTCTAATAAAATATCTTTGATATCATCAAATAAATCCAAGAGGATTGCTTGAGGAAATTGAGGATATTTTGATTTCTCAAATAATTTATATGTTTCTAAATATTTCATATCTTAAATCTTAATCTAATATTGAAGCTGTGATAATGGCAATTCATTAACTCATCTATTGATTTCATATCTGCCCATTTATTTTGAAAGGATGCCGTTGCGACCGAGATGAATAACTCATAACCAAGAGTTGTCATATAAGCATCTAGTCTTCTAACTACTTCACCGAACCATTCTGGTAAATCAAGTGATCCACTTCTATCAACCTCATCCCTCATATTAATTGTATCTATATTAATATAGAATGGTATGAAATAACCCTCTTTAATCTCATAATCAACATCATTATCAATAAACTCAATACAAATATCATCAAGATCTCTTCTTAACTCAGATTTCTCGGTGTTCCGGAAGTTTTGATTTAAGTGGGTGTCCGAAAACAAATGTTGCTTCCGTTCGGTAAATCTTACCAGACCAAACTGAGGTGATTCTACTTTACTCTCTGTGTAATATCCCGATGAAATTCTAATCGGAGGCCTTGTTTTTTTTGTTTTTATATCTATTTGTGATATCTTAAAATAACCACTATCGAATTCAGAAATATTCTCTAGTTTTTCTAGATTTATATCTAAATCACACACACCCATTTCTGTATAATCAACGTTAAAAGCGGAGTTTTGATAAAATGCTCCAAACCTTAAATCACTATCTAAATATTCATCAAGTCTCATAATAATATCTATCAATTCTTCTGTTATTTTTATATCACCAGAGTCACTCCCAGCACCAGAAGAAATATCATACTTATCATATATCTCAATCATCATATCATTATAAATACCTGATTTAGAATGCATTGAAGTTTGTTGATTGTAATCAACAAACAAATGACCTGTTAAAGATTCACCATCCATTGTTGATGATATTATACGATATTGTAGCCCTAAATCAATAAGATCCAAACAGATATCATTGATATTATCCATTTCATCTGCACTTATCCCAACACTTTCATTAAAACTTTTTAAGTATTTCATATATAAATCTATATATTAATATGGTAAACCCATTACAATGGTAAAAAGATATCTTGATGAAATTAATCTAAATAAAACACAAGGCCACATAACTTGTTATGTTAATAACCCCAGATACAACCTATTAAAGATACATAGTGATGTAGTCCGTATAGACTTCACACACTTATATAATCGTGTTTTGATACAGATGGATGATGAAGGACTTATACCTGATGAGAAGGTAAATATAGAATCAATAAAATATTTATTAAGTATTAAGGAAGATGTAGAAGAATCTGATATGTCTAATTGGAGATACGTTTTCAACTCGATATGGAGTAGGGTTTTTCGAAGAAATCAAAATGGTGCTAATATTGTGTGTGATTACTTACACCATTTTTACAAAGAACTTTTATACAAAAATAATAATGAAATTATTTATATAGACACTGATAGTATTATTTTAAATGGGTTAAGCCAAGATGTTAAAAAACTAATAGATGAGTTAGAACTACCATATAAAATTGTTGATGTAGATTATTTTTATTTAATTGCTAAAAAGCGTTACGCTTATACAGATGAGAATCATAATATTAAAATAAAAGGATTACTTAAAAAGGAATTAAACCGTTTTGAAAAACTAGAATCTATGATGAGAACACATATAAGAGAAGATAAACTTATAAGTATTGGGTTATAATGTGGTGGGGAAAAAGAAGAGAGAAAGGAAGACGAAAATCATAGGATATACCAGAGGTTCTAGACAGACCCGAACATAGAGATAGAAGAGTTAGAAAATTAAAAAAATATTCAAATGAAAATGTATAAATACCCAGAATTTAAATACCCAAACTTAGAAACATATATATCAGAACTTGAGAGTATATTAAATAAGTCAGAATTAGTAATAAATGAATTGTTAAAAATTGATAATAAAACATATGATACTTTCCTAAAGCCATATTTCATGGCTTATGAAGATATAAACAATCATTACTTTTATCTATCACACATAAATTCAGTTAAGAATACTGATGATACACAACGTGTTGAAACTGAGAGCTTACCAATTATGAGTGATTGGTACACAAAGATAGGTCAACGAGATGACATTCATCAAGCATTATTGGAGGTTTCGAAAACAAATCTTAACCCAAGTCAGCGCATAGTAATCGAACAATCATTGCTTAGTAACAAACTAAAGGGTATTGGTCAAGAAGATTCAATTAAGAAAAGGCTTGGTGAAATTAGCAAAGAGTTATCTGAGTTATCTGATTCATTTTCTACAAACCTACTAAAAGCTACAAAGGATTTCAAACTAGAAGTAAAAAATCCAGAAGATGTTAGTGAGTTCCCTGATGATGAATTACAAAGACATGTAAAAGAGGATACTGATCATTGGGAATTTACCTTACAAGCACCATCATACTCAGCTTACTTAAAGTATGGATCTAACACAGATATAAGAGAGAAATTATCCAAAGCATTATCAACAAGAGCTACTGAAAATGAAGAACTTATTGAAAAAATATTAACTCTTAAAAACGAAAAGGCTAAAATATTAGGATATAAAAATTACGCTGAGATATCGATATTAACAAAAATGGCTGATAGTCCAAATGAAATAGTTGGGTTTTTGGATAGGTTAGCAACAATCGCCTTACCTATTAAGTCAAAAGAAGATGATGAATTATTATCATTCACTGAAAGAAAGTATGGCGTAACACATTTAAACTCTTGGGATAAAGGTTATTACACAAATAAATATAAGGAAAGTGTTTATGATTTTAAGTCAGAAGATTTGAAACCATATTTTGAACAATCAATGGTGTTAAATGGTTTATTTGACTTTCTGTATGAAAAATTCAAGCTTAAATTTACTAAAGTAGATACTTATGTTTGGGATGAAAAGGTTACTGTGTATGATATAACACGTAATGGTGAAGAACATTCAAGAGTTTATATCGATCTAGAATCTAGAGATGATAAAAGATCCGGTGCTTGGATGAATAATTCAGAAGTTGGTTATGTAAAGGAAAATGGTGAAAAGGTTTTACCAATTGCTTATATAACTTGCAATTTCACACCATCAACTGATAAGTTACCATCATTACTTTCACACTATGAAGTAGAAACACTATTTCATGAGATGGGACATGTATTACAACACGTCTGTTCAGAAGTGGAAGATTTCACATACGCTGGTATAGGTGGTATCGAGTGGGATGCTGTTGAGTGGAGTTCTCAATTTTTAGAACTATTTGTTTATGAAGGAGATGTATTAAGGAAATTTGGTAAACACCATGAAACTGGTGAAATAATACCGGATGAGTTCATTAAAAAGATTAACGATTTAAGAACATACAGAGCAGCTAATGGAATCATAGGACAAGTGAAGAATGGTAAATTCGATATGACAATTTTCCAATCAGATGATACGTCAAAGGAATATGTACAATCAACACTTGATAAGATAATAGAAGATTTTGGATTGGAATCTTTTGATGGTAATAAATGGCAATGTGGGTTTAGTCATATTTTTGCTGGTGGATACTCAGCAGGGTATTACTCTTATAAATGGTCAGAAGTTCTTTCAGTTGATACTTTCTTAAAATTTAGAGAAAATGATGATAGTGATAAGTATTATGAAGAATTTTTGAGTAAGGGCTCATCTCTGCCAAGTATGGATATGTTTGTTAATTATATGGGTAGAAAGCCTAGTGAAGAATCATTAGTAAACTACCTAATCGGATTACAACCTGTTTCGTCAGGTCGAGAGTTTGAATCCCTTCAAGCGAAGTTTGATTCAAAAAGAATTAATAATGAACTTAGAGGGTTGGGGTAATAATCTTTTAAGCGTTTTGTAAAAAATAAATAAATAATAGATATGATAACAGATAAATACGTATTTTTTTGGGGTGGAATCTGCAGCCAATGGGCCGCATCTGAATTTGAAATTGATGGACAAAAATATACTTGTGCAGAACAGTATATGATGTATAAGAAAGCTTCTTTATTTGAAGATGAAGATGTAGAAAATGCTATAATGAGAACCAATAACCCCAGAGAGCAAAAAGCTTTAGGAAGAAAAGTTAGAGGTTTTGACAAAGATAAGTGGGAAGAAGTTTGTAAAGAATATGTTTATGAAGCTAACTATGCTAAGTTCACACAAAACTCATTCATGCTTGAAGAGTTAAAAACTTATGGTGATAGAGAAATTGTAGAAGCATCACCAGAAGACTCTATTTGGGGGATTGGAATGCATGAGACTGACCCTGATATCCTTGACAAGACCAAGTGGAGGGGAACAAACTGGCTTGGAGAAGCAATAATGCGAGTTAGAGATGAATTATTAACTGAAAATGTAAAGACTTTAAATTTAATATACAGACATACAGGCGATGGTAAGTTCGTTGCTGAAATGGAAGACGGTTCTTTTAAGGACTTGGGCCCTAATGCTGTCGGGATGATTAGGTATACTTATTTTGAAGAAGATACACTACCATCAAATGGATGGGAAGTTACAAGAGGTAAGCTATTAGAAGATTACCAACCAAAGATGTTAAAAGATTATCAGGATGGTAAGTTTGAAGTTTCTCACATAGATGAACATGGGATGAAACACTTTAAAGAAAAATGACAAGTAAAGAGGAAAATAATTATTAGATATATAATTAAAATATAAATAATTATTATGATTAAGAATAAATTAGGATATGAAATGGATGGGTTATTAAATAACCTAGATAATTATGATATAACAGAAGAAGAAATCCTTGAGATGAAGGAAAAGATGAAAGAGATGGATAGAAAGTTGAAGGAAAAGAATAAACCTAAGACTATAACCATAAGTGCCCAAACACACTCATCTATAAAAAAGTATTGTAATTCAATGGACTTAAACATTGGTGATTGGGTAACTAAAGTTCTTATTAATGAGATTAATGAAGAAAGATGTACTGAGGAATTTGAACAAGAAGACTATGTTAAGACTGAAACAAAGGAAATACTTGAAAGATACGAAGCTTCTAAGAAATATAAAAGCTTATACAAAACTGATAAGTTAATATTTCATAAGAAGTTTGCGTTCAAAGGATATTCATCACTTGATGGTAAACCAGTATATGAATGTGATTTCAAAAATGTATTAACTTTATTATATGAGTATGATGTTGACTGTGTTGTTGCAAACAAACGTGAGATAGGTAATGGGATATATCATAACCTTGATTTAGAAGTAGAATTATTAATACCAGAAAAACAAACTGAGGGACTTACTTTTGAAGAAATGAAGGCTCGAATTAAAGAAACCGATGAAATTTATGGGAAGAAGGGCTGGGTAACGCCATAGAAGTACTTTCCACTTGTCACATCTTCAAAAATATATTCCCAAAATTTACTGCAATGGATAGAAAGAAAAAGATACGCAAAATATTTAACTTACCAGAAGAAAAATTACCATTTTAAGATGAAAAATAATATAGATTCTAAACAAAATAATAGTGATGAAAAAGAGTTGGTTAAAAAATATTTAAATGGAGACACAAGAGCTTTTACAACATTGTTCAAAACATATAAACCTATTTTCTTCACTAACGCGATAAAATGGTACGGTAACAACAACTACAATAACGAAGAGATTGAGGATATGGCTATGGAATTCTTAGGTAGGATATCATCAAAATTACATTTATATGATCCAGAAAAAAGTATTTTTGGTACTTGGATTACCAATTCGATGAAGAATTTTATGATAGAGTGTCACCGGAAAAGAACTCGACAAAAAAGAATACCAAGTAATAAAAAGATTTCTTTTGACGAAATCATAACAGAACCTTCAATTAATGAGACATATAAAAATATAGAGATTAAAACCTATCGAAAATTAATTAAAATGATGGTAGAGTCTTTAGGTAGTGATGATACACGAATATTTAACGAAATATTTCTAAAAGGTAGAACAAAATCAGAAGTAGCTAAAGAAATGGGTATAATATATAGCACTTTAGAGTATAGAATTAAGAGAGTAAAAAGAAGATTAGAGAAATTTAGACCAGAAGATATGTAGGTTTGTGTGCAAAACCACGGAAAATTTTATAAAAGAGGTAATAATTATTAAATATATAATTAAAATATAAAGATGAGTAAAAAGGAAGAAGGTGGTTTATTATGAGATATTTTTTAACATTGGTAATATTATTATTTTCATTAACAAATGTCAATTCACAAGTAGCTAATGATGATTGTCTTAACGCAATACCATTAGGTAATCTACCAAACCCATCTAATTGTGGTCCAGGACCTATGAATAATGGACAAGGTTCTCCAATCACATTTAATAATCTTACAAATGTAAACTCATTAACAGAGGCTCCATATACTACACTAATAAATTGCCAAGGAACTCCAGGAAATAATATGTCTTCTCCAGCTACCGATGTTTGGTATTCATTCGTTGCAACAGGAAATTCATTAGATGTTACAATTAATGGAAATATAAACCAACCGAATGTAGGTATATGGACAGGAAATTGTGGAGCATTAATAGGGGTCGGTTGTGATATTGGTGGAGGAGGAAACTTAAATACTACATCTCAATTAACACCCGGACAAACATATTACATTCAAATCAGTGGAGGAAACCCTGCAGATCAAGGAACATTCGATTTAACACTACAAAATAATAATAGTTGTGATGATTGTTTATTATCATCTAATATGACCGTCACTCCATTACCAATAAATGGAACCTATCAACCAGGAACTACTGTAACATTTTGTTTTACAGTAACAGAATGGTCACAAGAAAATCAAAATTGGTTTCATGGTGTTGTTCCTATAATGGCATCTGGTTGGGGTCCTATCACACCAATAAGTGGAGCAAATACTTGTGACACTGGTCCAGGGGTTTGGACTTGGTTTAATGGTATCAACACACCAAACGGAAATTCAAATGGGTTTTTCTTTGATGGTGATTTGTTTAACAATCCAAATGGAAATCCTACAAACAATTTCGGAGATAATTGTAATGGTAATGTCAATTGGGAATTTTGTTGGGAAGCAACAACAACTAGTTGTCCACCTGGTCAAGATGGAGATAACCTAAGTGTTTTTATAGAAACTTACGCTGATGGTGAAACTGGTAGCTGGACGAATATAGCTTGTCAAAATGATCCTATATTTGCATTCAGTGGTAGTCTTACGTGCTGTCCGATACCAACTGAAATACACACAGATGAAATATGTTTAGGTGAAAATGATGGAACAATAACAGTAACAGGACAAGGTAGTGCACCATTCGATTATGTTTGGGAAGACTCTAATGGAAATATAATACAAACATCAAATAATATAAATGGTTCGGATAATATGTTAAATCTTGCACCAGATATATATACTATCACCGTCACAGATAATGATGGATGTGTACAAACAATAACAATAACTATATTAGCAGGAGGCCAAGCCAGTATAGTGGGTATATGGCATAATTAAAAATAAAAAAAAACAATGAAAAAATGAAAAAACTATTATTAATTTTAGGAATTATAGCACTATTTGTGAGTAATTCTTATTCGCAAATAACAACCAACCCTGACACTGTATGTGTTGGTGCAGTTGGTGAAAACTATTGGGTGACCAATACACCAGGATCAACCTATGATTGGACATTGAATGGTGGGGGTGGTTCAATTACATCTGGACAAGGAACTGACGCAATCACAGTTGATTGGGGTAATGTTCCAGGGTTATACCCAACAGCGGTAACTGTGGTAGAAACAAACGCTGCAGGATGTACTGATACGGTTGATTTGGATATCTTTATTTTACTACCAGCATTTATACAAATAGGACCTTTCTGTGAGGGTGACCCTTGTGTAACATTGACAGGAACTCCAGCTGGAGGTGCTTGGAGTGGAACAGGTGTTACATTAACGGCAGGTGTTTACGAATTTTGTCCTGTAACGTCAGGTAATGGTGTATTTAACTTAACTTACACAGTTGGTGGGTGTTCAATCGTGATGGTCGTAACTGTAAATGCTGCACCCGTATTGGGACCAATTATACATAATTAATGAAATATTTACTATCCATATTACTTTTAATACCTCTTTGGTTGTCTGCGCAAAATGTGCAGACAATTAAAGTGTGTACCGAAGACCAGTCATATATACAAGATTATTGGGTGGATAACCCCACGACAAGTAGTGTATATGAGTGGGTTGTGGAGGGTGGATCTATTGTTAATGGGCAAGGTACTGATTTTATTACAGTAAATTGGTTAAATATACCTTATGATATATACCAAATATCAGTTTCGGTTATTAGTAACATGTGTATTGGTGATACTTCATATTTATTAGTAGATATTGATGAATGTTCTTTTGATGGTGTTTACGTACCTAATTGCTTTACTATTAATGGTGATGGTATGAATGATACATGGGGACCAGTATTTAATGGTGAGTGGGATGATTCACAATATATTATGTACATTTTTAATCGATGGGGTGAAATGATATGGGAATCACATAATCCACTAGAAACTTGGAATGGGTATTATCAAAATAAGTTATGTCAAAACGGAGTTTATGTTTGGAAGATGTACTACAAACCACTTAATAGTTATCAATTACAAACTCACGGACACGTCACGCTATTAAAGTAATTCAACATCAGATATCCAAGGGAATAAAATAGATGTATAATTTTTTTACTCTATCTGGTAAATCATCAAAGTTTTCGAAATAACAATTATTACCAAATCTATCTGTATTATTCAAAGCGGGTGTTGTTATGAAATAGCAATCCAATCTATGAGTATCAGATACCATATCTATTGATGTTATTATTGTTTCTTTTATATCTGATAAATTAAATCCCCTCTCACTTCTTCTAAGGTCAAACGGTTCATGTCTTGGACTTCCGGGCTTAATTTCGATTACTATTTGTATCAAATTAACAGCATGTTCACTAATAAAGTATTCCTGAATATCATCAGAGTGTATCATTTTCTTACCTTTGAATGATATTGGTATATCAGTAACATTATTAATATCTACATGATAACCATCATCTTCTAAATCAAGAAACCTATCTGAAATATCTTCTATTAAACTTTCTTGTACTTTATATAATTTATATGATTTTAAATAATCCACTACATATATATTAATAATCAGATTTGTTAATATTATTTTTAATATACATAGCATCTAAGATAACATCACTTAAAACTAATACAAATCCTGGATTTTCACCTTTTATATTTGCATATTCAACTGCTAATAAATTAGGTCTGTGATCTAAACTGATGATATAATCACCATCATCATGTTCAGTAACTATATCATAGTATTTAGTTAACATACTAATACTATCTCCCCTTTCTAGAATAATACATTCTTTATTAAAAATATACTTAGCTATTATCATATTCCCAACTTTTTTAATTTTTGGTCTCTTAATACCTTCTAGTGAAAACTGGCCTCCATATCTTTGGGTAATTAATAAAATCCCCATTTATATTTGATTCAAAATAACCAACCTTTTCACGACAACCTGGATACTCTATTAATAATTTGAAACCCCTTATATCTTCAATACTATACATCTATATATTTACTATTCTTATGCCTCGTTAGTTTAACACTTTTTACTATGTTAAAGTGATTTAATGAAATTAATCCTTTATACCCAATTCTTTTAATTTTGATTCTCTAATCAATCTCTTTGTTTCTGGATAATTATCATATATATAATCCACCATTGTGTGTATTTCGTTAATAACATAATCTTTATCTCTATAAGTACCAGTCATTTCAAATGGAGACCGCGTGGATAAATATTCATCTAGTATATAATAAGGAGAAAAGTCATTAGAATGAGCAGTATCAAATCCTATTTTCAATTCATTATCAACCACCTCACAATAAGTAACACTACCATGACAAGGTATAGACTCTGCTTCATCATTATCGAAAAGTGGATGCCAGTTTGGTATGAAAATATATCCACACCAATTTTTCATCTGATTCCTTATCATCTCACATTTGATATGTAAATATTCAAATTTGAGATTATCTCCTTCTTTATCTAAAATATCTAATATTTCCTCTTTATTCATATTCACTAGTTTATTATTTTAAAAAATTCTAATCGAGTAATATATACACGACCCTTGCGTTTATTTATAATCCTTTTCAAGGATAAAAACCATTTTTTACTAGACCAAATGGATTCACGAACATTTCTTATATTGTTATGATGTGAACTACATTTATCATAAGTCTTTATTACTTTAGTGGTATAACCATTACCACACATAAATAAAGTTATTCTTTCAACAACCTCATCTAAAAAGTCCTCATTCATAAATTTATAATCATTATCAAATACCCTTTGTGTAGATATATTCGATTTGTATTGAAATTCTATATAAAGTCTTGATCCTGTCCATCGCTCAGCTTTAGAATCTTCTGGAATTAGTGGCGTATGAAAAATATGAGCATTTATACCATCATCAGTAACTTCTAAACAAATATCTTTTAAGTCGTTTTTTAAATTATGAAATTTTGCATAATCATCCACGACAATCTTTACTGCATTGTTCCTCCAAATTGTTGGGTAATGTCTACCATTTCTATTAAACATCGGCTTAGATTCTAATGATTTCATCTTAGTTATTGTATTATATGTTTTATTTATATGTTATACTTTATTTTAACTTATGGTTTCTTAATTGTTTCAATTCATTTAATCACCTATAATCTTGTCTCTGTTTGCACACCACCAATTAATATCTGTATCTATGAATATATTCGCATTGATAGGAGCCCCTTGAATTAGTTTATGTTCTAGTTCTATTATCTTTTTTGGATAAGGCACTGTATTTGCAGGGTAGTAAAGTCTTACCAAATGATCTGTGACCATCTCAGCCGTTGGACCTACTGGATATGCTTTGAACTTTTCTGTATATTTATTTTCCCAATCAATCAGCCTTTCTGGATTTCTAAAATCCTTTTTCACTCTAGTATTATGCTTTATCATACCGATTTCATAATCTCTTGTAAACTCAACTTTTTGTTGTTTAGTATAGGCTCGTACTCTTGGATGGTTTTCATATAACGAAAGGTCTAATAAAAGACGCTTATCAAATGCCATTTTATACATTGTATCCATATCATGTTCTAGTGAATACATATCATTACAAGGTCCGTATAAGTACAAATCTACATCCCACGTATGCCAATCAAATAAACACTTACCATGTATATAAATCTCAAATTTATCCATGATATCAGTATTATCTCGGATATCTATCAAGTATGTTTTTAACGTATCATACGTAGGCCTTATCCAGGGCGTGCTAGTTTCTACTGACCCTACCTTATAATGAAATTTACTCATTTGATTTTATTATTATCTTTTTGATTAGCTCTATTATTAGTTTTAGTTATATTTATATAGTTCTACTTTGTTATAAGTTATTCTGAGTATCGAAGAAAATTTTTTGACCTTAGTCGAAGACGTTTAAAATTTTTTTTGAGATTACCCGCATGCCGACCACAGTCCTAAAAAGGAAGATCATCTCCATCACCATATCCAAAGTTAACATCTGATTGATCATCATCTAAATTAAAAACCGGCTCAGAAGGCGGCGGTGTAGGATCAACCTCACGAGGTATATTATCAAAGTATCTCCTTGGTACTCTACTAGACTCTATTATAAGTTCACGAACCCTATCCAAGTCCCCTGCCGTTAACCTATCGATATGAAGGATAGACTGAACCTCTGATACATTACTTTCCCTTCTTATACGTCCGATTGATTGCTCAACACACTCACCTTCATCCATCTGATCTATTGGCATCTCAACTTCATCCTCAACTTCATCAGGGTCGAAGTCTTCATTATACTCCGGATCAGGGTCGAAGTCTTCATTATACTCCGGATATAAAAAATCCGCATCAATCCCACCATATCCAACTTCCCTATTATCCCTTATCTTTAAGTATGTACCATTCGTACACCTAAACTCCCTTGTATGACCCAACTCTTTATCATTCGTAATAATTAAACAACCATCCTCATTTATACAAAAACACATCGTATCCATATAAGGAAAGTAATCCATATCAACCGTGTCTAATTCAACCTCAAACCTATCATCAATCTCATTTCCATCTAAAGTAACACAAGCCTCTGGATACATCGTTTGCTCTACCTTACGATACCAACCCTTATTCTTAGCATAAGTCTTGAATAACTCTATATCACTATCAACATTACAGTAGATTCTATCTAAAAACTTTACCATACGCCCATTATACTTTACATCCCATAATAACGCCCTACCCTTGATTCTATCAGATTCATATGAACCTTGTTTCAAAATTCCATCATCACTATATAAAATTACCATCGAACAACAACTGTTCTTAGAATAGATGTTAAAAAATTCCTTTGGCTTATTAGCCATACAAGAATTACTTAACTGACCTCCACCACCTACATAATTATCTCCATTATACCAAAAAGCAATTTTATCACCAGTAACTATATTAAACTGTATATCCTTATTAGTAGAAAAATCATATGAAGACTTATATAAATTTACAAAGTCCTCGATATCCTTAGTAATAAACTTTATACCCGCCGTAGTAAGTATAAGCCTAACTAACCTACCCACCTTTATCGAATTCCTATTCACCGTGAAAATAACATCACTATTGTCAGAAATAATAATAGCCTTTTTATTTACTACCGATAACCTACCAGTATCTAAACACTTGAATAAAACATAAACCTTATCAGTAGAAGGACTTACAACCTCATTTATAATTTTACCCTTATCTCCAATACCACAACCACACGATAACCCACCATCCATAAGAACACTATCTATACAATCACACGATGGCTCCGGATACCAATAATCGTTAACACTCTTATCATATCCTATTAAACCGAAAATAGTATTATTAGAATTACTATGAGTTAAATTCCTAATCGAACTAACACCATATACCTTAGGTAAATCACTAAGTATCTTTTCTACCTTATCAGATGGAGTAAAAGTAACTAACCTATTCGTATCACCTATACTTATAAAGTTATAATCAAAACTATCAAACGCCATTCCAACTGCTGCAAGCCCAGGATGTCTGTGGTCAGGTTCTCCAGATAACCTTTCTATAAGCAAAAGATTTTTAGATACCTTATTATACGATACCCTTTGTAGTAACTCCCGAAACTTCTTTGAAAATTTTAACATATGTAATACGATTAATTGATTTTTAATATCACAAATATAGTGTTTATTTTTCAATAAACAACTCTAAGTAAGAACAATTTTACAAACTTACAAGAACTTACAACATATAAATTATATGAAAATAACAGCTAAACATTTATACCCTATGAGAACAGTAACAGGACTAAATTATAAATCTCCTTGGAGCGGAAATAAGATTAGAATGGCTAAACTTAATAACATCTTTAAATTAACAATAACCAAAGAACCTAAAACATTACTAACAACATATGAAAACTTATGAATAAACAAAGCACTTGGAATGATAATAATCCTTATGATTATGAATTACCTTGGAAAGATAATAAACCTAATAAAACGATAATAAGAATGCGTAAGATTCTAAAGATATATGATGAGTGATAGAATAGAAAGTGATAAGAAGTTAAATGAATATAATGAAGTTTAAAAGTCCAGGAGTAAGCACTAAAGAGAAAGACTTGGCGATAATGCAGATAAAGAGCACAAATTCGAATTACCTGACACAAACATTTATAAGGTACAAACCTAATAAAAGGAAAACATCTATAATTAAAATATATGGTGAATAGTTAAGTAAAAAGAAAGAATCAATTAAGAAAAGTAAATTGAAGTAAATTGATACATAGTGAACTTAGTACAGAATAATGGTTGTATTTCTGTAAGATTTTGAGTTGATCCTATCAGATCCTATCAGTCTCTCTTGATTTACCTTTTTAGGTACTTACGTGTATATGCAGCCATCGTCTGAACACCGTACACCCATTAGATCACAGACGGGTACTTTTTTGAGATAAAATTTGAAAGATATGAAGAATGAATTAACAGTGCGTACTGAGGTTATAAGTGTTGAATTTACTTGTAGTAATTACAATAGAATGGCTACTATCTTGGCGCCAAAATTTTCTAATCATGTACTGAGTGTAAAGGCTACTTGGTCAAACATTTCTTTTGACGCCAACAGTAAGTTTACCAGACGGAGAAAGTCCTATGCAAATTCTGTTAGTACTGATATTTTACTAGCACCTCCTGGAGGTTCTCGTTTCAAATATAACGCCAAGTGTTTTTTAACGGGTGAATACAAATTAGATTTGAGGTGGTATGAATATTTTGGTTTAAATTCAGATGTTGATATTGAAATACAGAAGGAGGGTACTATGGAGTTACCGGTTGAGATATATTATACTTCTGTTATCTTGGATAGGCAGGATAAATTGGAGACGTTAGGAGTGTAGTTATTATTTTGTACCTCTTTTTTGATTGTTGAATTTATCTGCGGCTTCCCAGCCGAATATTTGTTTAGTAGCTATATATGAATCATCTTCCATTCCTTCTATGTTAAGTGAGATACTTTTCCCAAAGCAAGATACTTTATCACTATGTACATAACAGAACCCTGCTGATATAGGATTCAGATATCTAAAAGTGGAGTGTTCGGTGCATGTGTGAAAGATTATAATCTGGTTATATTCTTTTAGTCTTACGTATTTTTGTTTTGTATCCATTTAGTATTTGGTTTACTTTGATGTAAGTTATGTGTTTTGTTGTCCCACTAGGGCTCGAACCTAGACTCTTCTGTACCAAAAACAGACGTGTTGCCAGTTACACCATGGGACAGGATTTAATAATCCCTTTTACTATTCTTTCTATTCCATAAAGATACGGAATCTATATTAATATATCAAGTTAATATATACATTAATAAAAAAACTATATAAAATGGCAAGAGGAATAATATTTAAGGATAATGGTATAAGCTCATTGAGAGGTATTTTATTAAACTTAATTTATATTGGACTTATACAAAATTCCGTGTGGATTTCTGTATATTTCTAAATTATATAAGCAGGTTGGAGTCCACTCTGTGGTTTTCTGTAATTTATGGCACATAAACTTCACTTGGTAGTTTTAATATCTTCTGCTATAAATAAAACTACCAAGTGAAGTTAATTATTATTGTGCGTTAGTCACAGCCGTAGCTTCAGCTAAACTTTTAATACCTGCTTTGATTACTTTTCTTCCACGACAAACAACATACTCAGAAGATCCAACTTGTCTACCTTTGTTCCCTCTGCCTACTTCAGCCTTTTTATAAGACACTTTTTGTCTGATGTCGTAGTTATTTACTTTAGTGATGTAATTTCCGATTGTGGTTGCTTTTGTTTTTGAGGCCATTGTGTTATATTTTAAATTGTTTATATTTCTTTAATCCTCGTAAAGATACAATAAATTATTATAATTAACAAAAATATGTGTGTTTTTCTGTACTTTTATTATATTATAATAAAGGCATCATGTAAATATACGGATAATATTTGACATATACAAGTAATGAAGCTGTTTTATTCCACTTAGTTAAGTATCTAAGATAATATAATACGAATTCTCCTGATGTTAATTTCATTTATCCCATTTATCTAAGGGTTTAATCCCTACTATTTTTTCTAATCCTTTTATAATTGGCTTCGCGAATATTATAAATATCGACATACCCAATAACCAACCCATAAACATTATACATAAATCACACATCATTTCCATTTATATTGTTTGAATAAACTTTTCTTTAATATCATCTTCTGACCACCTTTGTTTTGTAAGCTAAATCACATTCAGACTTTTCTACATCACTGTTACATTCACAAGATTTACCATAAGAACATTTCCATTCGCTTTGGTTTAATAATTCAATTCTTGCTAATATTACTTTAAGATTACATTCATCACAGCATCTTCCTTTGTTAAGAGGTTCTGCATTGTTACCATATCCTTCATATGTTGATAAACATATAGAACATTTTTTTTCTTTGTTATCCATAAAATCCCATTCTTTAGTACTGTTAATCATATCTCTATATTATTTATAAGTTTTTTTATTATCTAATTGAAATTACTATTCCACCTGTGAACACCAATGCTCCTGTTAAAATTGGCCATATCTTTGCTTGTTGAAAAAATGGTTTCATTTCGGTTGTTGATCCACCTACATAACTTGGTGGTGTAAGTAATCCAGCAACAATGAATGTAGCACCACCTAACATCATTCCAACACCAATTGGTATATTAGATTCCTCAGGATATCCATATGATGTGTTTAGATTTAATTCGATGGGTTCTAATGGTTCGATGAACATTAAAGGTTGGTAGGAGTCTTGTGCGCCTAGATTAAAGCTTAGTATCAGTACAATTGTTAATATAATATTTTTCATATGTTTGTTTTTGGGTTATACAATATCACAAGATACGGATAATATATTGATTATATGGTGTTTTTTATATCCAATTTTTTAGATAAGCACCATATAATCATTTCCTTTAACAGTTGATGTATTGGATGTAATACCAAAAGTATTGCTTTTATTTACAATTTTCGCAAATCCTACCCTTGTTATAATCTTGCATTGCACCGTCCCTGACGTGTTTGGATTTCTTTATTCCAATCTATATCCTTAATAATAAGGTAATAAAATACTATTGCTAGTACTAATGTAGGTAATCCACACACTAATATAGTAATAATAAGAAAAATATCCGTTAATATGTTAGTTATAGCTTTCATATCATTTTATCTTTCATCATCTTTCATTTTTTGTACTTTCAGAGTCATATCACCATTAACTAATCCAGATTGACTTAGGGTTTTGAATTGTTCTTTGGTAAAGACTTTTAAATCTCCCTCGTCCATCTGCCATCGGTACATCTGTCCATAGCTTTGTAAAGACAGAAACACCAATAGCAGTATAAGACATCTATTCATCTTCTTTGTTTTTGTTTAATTCTTTTTTACTAACTCTTTTCAGAATAGTAACACAAAATAAATTATCTCTATCTTTAATTCTTTCTGCAAACTCAATAGCACGTTCCTTTGTTAATGGATTGCTCTGTTGTATTAATGCCTCTTGCATCATAGCAGTTGAATCTTCCGCAAATACTATGTAGTTATTATCTTCTTTACTCATCATCTTTGTTTTGTTTTAATTCATAACTAATTTTAAACCACATTAAAACGTGTTCTACTATTACGTTATGATGCAATTAAAAAAGCACATAACAATAAATATAAATAATAGCGGTTGTAGGAGTCGAACCTACGTAGTGCCTTTAGCATATAGCTTTGTGGAATCGAACCACACCACACCCAAACCGCTACTATTCATATTCAAACCGTTATAGATAACTCTTAAAACCTATCCATTCGGGTGTAAGAGGCTTGTCTTTATCTTTAGTCTGAGAGTGTATTTCCTTTACAACCTCTTTTACTTTATCGTTGGCAAACTCTACCATCATTTTAGGAACATTCCAGTGTCTATCCTTATTTTTAGTTATCCAATTATCTGCTTCTTTTTCTGTTATCATTTAATATATATTTTATAGTTAACTCACACTTACCTATCACCAACAATGCTTGCTGCAGGTCCACAATTAAAAAAGTTTGTTATTACCTCTTCACGTTCCTCATCATTACAATTTATATGGTTTAAATAGGTTCTTCTTTAGAATAAGTTTCTTACCACCTCTCTCGATAGTGAATGATCCATCTTCATTGTAATATTGCTTATCACTGATTACTAATATACATCCAGGGCACATCTCACCTACTCTCATTACTAATTCTATTAATTTCATTTAAATATAAAGTATTTTATTCATCTGTGTTTTGGTTTAATTACAAATATAAGGATATTATTGTTTGCCATGACTAGTCGTTTATGATTAGTAAGTTAGTGCCTTGATGTGATCGGTATCTCCAACCCATGACTTCTGAATCGTTATTCAAATCTGTTTTGTCAAAATTGAAGTATTGACTCATTTGAGTTGTTGGATTGTAAATGATGTAAGAAATAAGACTTACTTGGTTAAGCTTTAGTTCAGATGCTTCGCCAACAAATGTGTTAGATGATTTGTTGTAAGAAAGTTCTTTTGTTAGTAATGTTGCTCGATCCGCCATAGTCTTAGTTTTTTGAATTTGATGAGATCACTTGACTTTTAAGAACCTGGAGCGGCTCAACTCTATGCCAGTGATTTCGATTTACAGTATAGAAAAGTAAGTCTTCTGCAATAACCGTATCAGTTATTGTCTTTCTTGAGATTGGGTGGTTATAAGTAATTGTCTTTGCCATAGTCTTGTGTATATGTTTAGTTATTGATTTATAGTTAAAGTAACGAGAATCTACGTTAAGTTCTTTTAATGGAGTCAAGAGTAGTTTATCAATAATTGGTAGTATGTATAATCTAAATTTCATCATTGTTTTTCTTTTACTACAAAAATACGTGTGTAATTCTGTAATATTTATTATTTTCTTTTATTGTGTCTTATAAACCCACTTAGTATTAGGATGTCGTTTGATATGATTATGTGAGACAACACAATATTCATCATTCCATTTTATAACATAATATACTAAATATAATGAACCTTGATAATTGGCCCACTCAATTGCTTTTTCCAATTCCATTTTTACTCATTATGATTTTGTGATGTGCTAAGATACATATAATATAGTGAATATACAAATATCTGTACGTTATTTTGTAATTTTTTATATTAATATATAGAGTTATATAAAATAAACTATAACACATGAAACACTTAAAAACATTTGAATCACATATTTATGAATTAAATAAATCTACTTATTTTTCAGCTGCTAAAATATCAAGAGAAGCGGGAAGAACAAAATTAGCACAAAGATTTACTTCTCATTCCGCTGAACATGGTACATCAGAAGTAGGGTTAGTGTCTTTTATGTTAAATAATGATGAGGATATAATTGTTGATAATATAAATGTTGAAATTATTCCTCCAAGAACTAACAGCACTTGCCGGATTAAAATAACTGGTAATGATGGGGATGAAACTATCCGCATAATTGGTGGTGTTTATGATGGTAAATTAAATTTATTTCTGAGGGAAAGAACAGCCATGTTAGCAAAGACCGTCCGTGATGCTAAAATAATAATCGATTTAATTAATGACCAAGGAATCGAGTTAAATATAAAACCCAAAGATTTCGCATATGATTATGTAGAATTTAGTGATGTTTATAAATAATAATCTCTTTACTTTTCCGTGTATTATTTTTATATAAAAATAAAAGGCATCATGTAAAGATACGGATAATATAATTAAGAACCTAATATATGTTAAGAAAGTTTAAGGCAGGTCTCCGCCTAACCCCCGATGGCTTCTGCTGTGGTTAGATACGTCTATCTACCTTTCAACCTATACTACAATATACGGATAATATTTGACATACACAAGGAAAATCATATTTATTTTTAATATATATGATTATGGAACATTTAAAGACATATGAATTATTTACATTTAATAAAAAGAAGTTAAAGGTATCTGATGATATACTTAACGACACTAGAGATATTCTACTTGAATTAGAAACTCTTGGGTATAAATTCACATCAAATAAGAAAAATGATAAACAAACACTAGATGATGTACGTTTCTATTGGGGATCTAAACCAATTTATAGAAAGAATAAGAAAGATGAGTTTATAACTATTAACATATATAAAGAATCTAATATAGATAGAGCTAATATAGATAGAGCTAATATAGATAGAGATGCTGATAAAGTCAATATGATAAGTGAAAATGATCTTGAGGTATTAAATGATGTGTTATTAAGGCTTTGTGATTACTCTAAGATGAATGAATTGAATATTAAGATAGATTTAGAAGTAGAATACGAGGATGAAGATGGTGGACTAGTTGGGGATTTATTCATTATGAATAACCCATCTGATGATAAGGTTATGAGCCAACTTAGAGATGCTGCCAATAATGATGTTAAATGTGATAACATCGATATAAAAATCTTTTACTAATGAAACACCTAAGACATATAAATGAAAGTCATTCAGAAAGAAACGAAGTATTTTATATCATACACGATATATTATTAGAGTTCTTTGATGAAAATGGTATACATCCATTACCTAATAGAGATAAGGTTACTACTTATGATGATTATCTAAGTGAGGTTGTGGATTCTGGTTTTGGAGGCGGACCAATGACTTATGGGTATTATATACAGGGTGATCTATTTGATGCCTCTAACTCTAAGACTGATAAAGAGATAATATCAATTGGTGTATGGAACATCGATAGAGATAGGGTTTATAAGTTATTAAAATTCATTGATAATCAAAGAGATAGGATAAGAGAATCAACTGGGTATCATGTAACCACAAAGGATGAGAAGGCGTATAAAAATATTATTGATATTTATATTAATCTTATTTCTGATGAAGAAGCTAATAAGAGAGATAAAGAAGCTATGATAAGTGATTACACATATAAAAAGAATAGATTTAATTTAAATAACATATCAGATGATAAATTAAAAGAAGCCTTTGAGCTATTAGATAAATTATTTAAGCTATGAAATATATAAATACATATAAATTATTTGAATCTAATTCTAATTCAGAAGATATGTTAGATGAGGTAGAAGATATGCTACTTGATTTATATGATAAGGATTATAAAATTCAAAAGTCTGTTCAAAACAACAGGAACAGCTATAACTGGTCGGTACCTAGTTATAAAACACAACAATTCACTGATGTTGAATCTGATGAAGAAGTATCAGCACCACAAGATTACACACACCCATTAGATAATTTTTCTTTATTTAATATCTATATAAAGAATGGTTGGACAAGTGGTGATACGCGAGCGGCGCGTGGTGCTTTAAGAGGACCAAGGTCAAACGTAGAGATTGGTGATGTTGAGGATGTAGTTATACAAATACATAACTATGTTAAATCAAAGGGGTATGAAGTCGATGTTTATTTCGGTGTTAATTATTCAACACAATCTGGAACATTTATTGCTTGGGATCCAGAACGCATACGTGCTTTTGTTAAAGGTGATGTAATGTCACATTATAGGAAACCAACACATACACCATCGGTATTTATTAAAGTAAAAGGTAATAAGATATGAAACATATAAAATCCTATCCATTATTCGAAGGTATTGATAACCATGTGTTTGATAGTATAGATGATATCTTATTATCTATTGATGATGATCCTATGTTTAGTACTCGTATTAAAACTAATTCATTTATAAAGGCATCAGATATGCGTACAGTGATTAAATCATTCTCTTGGGATGATATCTATCCAGACAACAAAGTTGATACCATCGCTAATGATTATGACTTAGATGTTATTATTATTGATATCATAAGCGAAGTTAGCTATATTGGAGGTGATAATAAAGGATTACCAACAGAGGTTAGTGATAGTATTAGAAGATTAAGAGACTATATGGATAGTGAGGGATATAAAGTAATGTTTGAGCTTGGTTCAGATATGCCATACTTTGATAGTGCAGTAGATACTGAGTTCTTAGAAAAGGAAGAGTTGGAAGAGGAATTAGACCATTTATCTATGGCTAAAGGTGAAATTATTAAGTTAATCTTTACAATAAGTTAAATAACTTCTCTTGTGTTATAAGTCTGTTATCATACTTGTACATAACATAATATACAGAATTACCCATAGATTTTTGTAGCCCGTAGGGGAATCGAACCCCTGTTTCATGGATGAAAACCATGTGTCCTAACCCCTAGACGAACAGGCCAATCATTAAATATACAATCTCCTAAAGATACGTAATTTATATTAATAAATCAAATTAATATATACATTAATAAAAAAACACTACGATATGGCAAGAGGAATAATCTTTAAGAACAATGGAATAAATGAACTAAGTGATTCACCAACAGGATATAAGTATCTTGGTTATGATGATGAATCTTTATCAGAAAAAAATGGAGCTACTGTTAGTTCTATTGGTGGTGGTTTTGTACATTACTTAGGAGAAGATTTTGGAGGAGGAATCATTTATCATTTATACAAAGGTAGTGATGGTCTAGAACATGGTTTAATAGTAAGTAAAACTGAAAGTACAGCCGTTTGGCAAGCAACAGGAACTTTAACTGGTGCAGACAGAACAGAAGACGGAGCATACAATACTGGATTAATGACATTAAGTGATGCTGAATCTTATGTTACAGGATTAGGTGCAGGCTGGTATTTACCAAGTATTGATGAGTTAAGTCTTTTATGGCATAACCGTTTCCACGCCAATGCAGCATTACGTGCAGGCGCTTTTACATTATTGTCATCCACAGCTCTTTATTGGAGTAGCACGGAGACCACTACTATAGATGCGTTCCTCTTCCGTTTCGCAAATGGTTACATGAACGACTTCGCTAAGAACTCTATACGCACAGTTCGTGCAATTAGGTCTTTTTAATTGATTATACAAATAAACGTGGGTAATTCTGTATAGTAGTTATTAATTCTTCAATTTCATTAACCCAACTCTCACTTTTATCTGGATACTTCACATGAAGTAATTCGTGTATAACGTCTCTCTCGTTAATTTCTCTATCATGATAAATGATTCCTGTCTTTTTTTAAGACATCTATTCCTACAAAGTACTTATCTTCATCCGGACAATCATTATCATATACAACTTGATATGATGCTATCTCTTGTGTTAGAAATTCCCAATCTGTTAGTTGTAGTTTATTTTGCCATTTATTTACTAAACTCATTTTTGTTTTGGTTTAAATGTTGGGCAATCTTTTTCAATTACAAACGCATCAAAAGTCTTACCCCATATAGAAGCTGGTTGATTATTTAATGCGGTTCTAAATGATGAATTTGCAAACCCTAATGGAATACAAGGTCCACTATACCAAGCGTTTAATTCATCTGTGTAATGTCCTTCTGACTTACCACAGTCACATGACTTAATATTGGATGTTGTTAATCTAACAACATCGGTACACTCTTTACAAAATATTAGTTTCATCTTTGTTTTGTTTTAATATATTCTTTAACTTCTTCTGTTGTATATGTCCAATTCATATCACATTGTGCTGAACCTATTAGTATTTTCCACATATCTTTGTAGTGAAATTCGTTATCCCTTAACTTCCAACTAATAAATCTGAATGGAATATATACGTAATGTCGTAATCTCCATAGTTTTACTATCCAATTACTGTCTTGATATCTTTTCATCTTTGTTTTGGTTTAGTTTTATATTTATTAAATCATCTGGTGTAAAATCCGTACAATCATAAAATGTTGTGTGGTTAGTTTCACAACCACATCTATTACAGATATTGTAAGTTTCAATACTACCATCATATTCCTTTGAGTGAGTTTCTGTCACTTTATGACCAACAACCTTACACCACAATAATTTAATTATACTCATCTTTGTTTTGTTTTAATATCCATAATTGACCTTTATTGCAGTTGATTGATATATTGCATCTTTCCCAAAAGTTTCCTCTAAACCTTCCATAACCTTAATAGCAACATCTATATTAAATTGGCATAATAAATCTGATACGAATGAAAGATACTCATCAATAGGCTTGTCCTCATATACCTCATTATCTCTAATAGTTGATATTAGATAATTAATTTGTTTTTGTTCTTTATTCATCTTTGATTAGTTCTTTACGGTTATATTGTGGATATCGGAATTGTTCTACTCCTAGCATTTTGAATAATTTGATGTTTTTGATTTTATTCTCATAATTTTCTATTTTAATACTTGTGCTAGTACTTTAGCTCGATGGATTGGTTTATAAAACTTCTTAACGTCCTCAAGCATAGTTTGTGCTTTATCACTAGAGTATGTTATAAGGTCCTTCATAGGTACATATAATGTTTCTGAGAAGAATATATACTTCTTTCTTTTAACCTCTTGGTGTATTATGAAATGGGTAACCTTATCCATAAAAATAATAGGGTTTACTTTAAATTTACCGGTACAGTCTTTATCGAACATCCATATATGTATAGTCTGTATTAAATGGTATTGTTGCTTTGGCTTCGGCCGGAACTCTTCATAGTTCATACTTTGGTACATATTAATTTTCTTAATTATGGTAAATGACATTACTTTGTGTTGTATAAACTATAACATCATCAAAATAATAAACTTCGTTGTTTGCTTGGTTACCTAATAAAACTCTTATCTTTAAGATATTACCTATACCGATATAAATACAATCAGTACTAATAAATCCATTAGTTGCTCCACAAATAGTTACAAAAGGAATCCATACACCACCATCTATTTGATATGAAGCTTCTAAGTAATCACCACCGGCACCACATGCGGCACATTCTACATCACCTTCTACCCTAGTCGTTATGGATAAATAAATACTAGAGTAACCGTTGATTGGTATATCTTCTGATAACCACAAATTATTGGCTTCACCTTGTCCTCCCGAACCTCCCGAACAACAAGTTAAACCTTCAATATCTTCACACCTAAACTCACCATTAAAAGTTCCCCAATAATTACCAGCTACAGATCCTGGTGGTCCATCTGCATCACAATTATTAGCACTGGTTGTCCATTTTAATGCATTTTGTGTACCATCAAGGTAAGGAGTAAAATCCTCAACCCATATAATCTGTGAATAAAGAAATTGTTGTGTGAATATGAATAAACACAATAAGATAGATTTATACACTGATTTTCAACTTTTGGTTTTTGGACTGCATCCTAAATAAAAGGCTGTTTGAAATTGTTGAATTCTTCGCTTTGTAAATACTTTATTTTCTTTTAGTACATCTTCCACTATTCGTTTCATTATATCATCATCACATTCGTAAGCCATGTAGTCAATAGTTTTCATTCCATTCTCACCTACTACACTATTGGATAATATCTCATCCCAATCCCCCGAAGGTGTACTAGCCTTAAAACTACGCCTGTACATTTCATGTAATATCTTTTCGTCTTTATTAATCATTGTTTTAGTTTAATAGTTCCATAAAGTTTACATCATCTAACAATACACTAATACTTACACCTCTTTCATTAGCTTTATCAATCAGATTATCTAATATAGATTGACTATATGATGTCATTACACCATAACCTTTCTTATGACATTTGTAACAACTACCACTATATCCAATGAAGTAATAATAATCATCGTCTTCCTCAAGGGAAACAATACCACTATTCATCTTCCATCTATCTCCATCTAGATATCCACCAGCCCAGCTACCAAATATTTTATATAACGATGCGGTACCTGTTTGTGGTATTTTAAGGACCACCCACCTATCTGGTGTTTCTGATATGTTTCTTTCTTTACTCATCATCTTTGTTTTGGTTTAATTGTTTGTATTGCCATCCATATTTACGAGTCCATACTCTTTGTATATTACCACTCTCTAAATTTTCAAGCAACCATTTATCCTTATCTGTTATGGTAGGCTCTTTGCCATTTACTTTACAATATTTAGTATAGAACTCTAATAACGAAATCTTCTCCATCTTCTTTGTTTTAAGTTTCGTGTGTTACAAAATATAAATTAATAGTAACGTCACTACAGATCCTAATATAAAAAAAGCAATTTTCTCTTTTAAATTTTTACTCATCTTCTTTGTTTTGGTTTAATTCCCATATCATACCCTCATATTTCTTTCTCCTTATGGCATACTCTTTACTATCAGAACATCTATCCCACAATGTTTTCCACTTCCGTCTGATGAGGTATATTAGTATTTTATTCATCATCCTTCCCATCTAATTCTAATTCTTCTTTAATCATTTTGACTTCCGTTAGGTGATATTGTTATGTTACACTCTATGAATTGTCTTCCTGTTGGGGGTTGGACGTATGTTCTCCCATCTTTATGAATCTCCCATTTACCTAATCCATTTTCAAACTTAATAGGGAAATCTTCTGTCATTACTACATTATCCGATAGATAGTTATTTAATACATCATCCAAATCTGACCTAATATCTTTTCGTACCTCATTCACAATTTTACCTTCGTATTTTTTTAAGGTATTCTGTAACTCTATTATAAATCCTTCTTTACTCATCTTCTTTGTTTTGGTTTAATAGCCACATTAAGTCCGATGTTATCTATAATTACTTTTGACTTATCTATTGTGGTGTCTTTGTATATAACAATATCACAAGTTTTTGCAAATTCCTGGATTTTAATATCAAAATTTTCAATATTAACTTTCTCAAATGGACACAAATAAGTGCCGCCTAGATTTTTTGGATAATGTGTTCCGTTATACCAAGATAACATTTCACTTGTTTCTAATATTAATGTACTTACTGCTTTCATATTTAAAATTTTATAACACGGTCTATAAAATAATGGCGTATTATGGGTTTGTGTTTATTTACTTGTGTTTATTTACTTCTTTGTTTTGGTTTAATGATTTAATATAATCTTCCATTATACTTGGTAATTTAGATTTACCCATAAAAACATTCAACTGTTTTTTTGGAGTACCTTTTTCCATTATGGTATCTAATGGTGTTCCTGTTTTATACTTTTCCCCATTATTTTTAATAAAGGTTTCAAATCCTTCATAAAACTCTTCTACTGATATTTCTTTACTCATCTTTGTTTTGGT